>Ga0102594_1000043_pt1 | contig 244400 bp, 229 predicted proteins | sample AraplaCol_mLB_r2_2_FD_76863 | JGI IMG/M metagenome (GOLD analysis project Ga0102594, IMG submission 76863) | Arabidopsis root microbial communities from North Carolina, USA - plate scrape MF_Col_mLB_r2 (SPADES assembly) (version 2) | ecosystem: Host-associated > Plants > Roots > Endosphere... | reverse complement strand
CAGGAAGGCCTGGGCGCGGTGGTGGTGGCCGACAAGCGCGTGGAGCCGGCCGAGCACAAGAAGTTCGTGCAGGCTGAAGTCGCGCGCTTCGGCCCGGTCATCAAGGCCGCCGGCGTCTACGCCGACTGATCGATCGCCAGCTCCGGCTGATCAGGCCGCCGCGCCCGCAGGGGCCCGGCGGCTTTTTTGTTCCTGGTGCTCGCGCCGCTTTCCTGCATCGGGATGCATGGGCCGCAGGTACTCGTGCAGCGCGAAGGCGGCCGCGCCCACTGCCGGCGCCAGTGCGCCGTAGCGCGCGGCGCGCAGTTGCGGCGCGGGCATGGCGGCAGCATCGGCGAAGCGCTCCACCGTCTGCATGGCCGCCTCCAGCAACTCGGGATGCGCAGCGCAGCATTCGCCGCCCACCACGATCACCTTCGGGTTGAAGGTCACCCACAGGTTCTGCAGCAACACACCCAGGAAGGCGCCCGCGCGCGCCGGGTCGGCGCCGCGCTGGCTCAGGGCGCGCGCCCCGAAGAAGGCTTCCGCGCAGCCGCGCCTGCCGCAGGAACAGCGCGGCCCGTCCACCTGGAGGATGGTGTGGCCGATCTCGCCAGCCATGCCTTGGGCGCCGACGAAGAGCCGGTCGTTGAGCACGATGCCCGCGCCCACGCCGAAGTCGCAGTTCACGAAGATCAGCGGGTCCTCGCCCTCGCCGTCGGGTGCGAACTCGTACTCGCCCAGCGCCGCGGCATCGGCTTCGTTCTGCAGCTGCACAGCCACCTCGGGCACGCCGGCGCGGGCCAGCGCGGCGGTGAGGAGCGGCATCAGGTCCACATTGCGCCAGCCGAGGTTGGGCGCGAAGCGCACCAGGCCGCTCAGGTCGTCCACCGCACCGGGCACCCCGATGCCGATGCCCGCCAGCGCCAGCCCGCGCTGCGCCAGCTGCGCATGGGCGCGCGCCACCATCGCGGCGGCCTGGCCGCAGGCGGCGGCGGGGTCGCCGTCGTCCAGCGCCTCGGTGGCCGAGCACAGCAACTCGCCCTGCAGCGACACGCCCACCACGCGCAGCACCTCCACGCCGATCTCGATGCCGATGAGCGCGCGCACGCCGACGTTGATGGCCAGCGGCGTCGAGGGCCGGCCGAGGCCATCGCCCGACACGGTCGCGCCCGACTCGCACAGCCAGCCGTCGTCGAGCAGCTCGCGCACCAGCAGGCTGACGGTCGACTTGGTGAGGCCGCTCTCCTGCGCCAGCCGCGCGCGCGACAACCCCGGCTGCGCGCGCAGCAGGCGCAGCAGCACGCTGCGGTTGATGCGCTTGACCAGCTGCTGGTCGCCGGTGGTGTTCTTCATTCCGCGCGCACCGTCTGCGCCTTGCCCTCGGGGCGCTTGCCCGCAATGATCATCCCGAGCACCTCGTCCTCGGTCACGTCCCCGGTGCGGTAGGTGCCCACCAGCTTGCCGTTCTTCATCACCGCCAGCCGGTCCGAGAGGCCGAACACGTCGGGCATGTCGTGCGTGATGAGGAAGATGCCCACGCCATCGGCCTTGAGCTGGCGCACCAGGTCGCCCACCATCGCCGTTTCCTCGGGGCCGAGGGCGGCGCAGGGCTCGTCCATGATCAGGATGCGGGCGTTGAAGTAGAGCGCCCGCGAGATCGCCACCACCTGCCGCTGCCCGCCCGAGAGGCGCCGCACCGGCACGCGGATGTTGGTGAAGTTCTTGTTGAGCCGGTGGAAGACCTTGCGTGCCTGCACTTCCATGAAGTGATCGTCCAGCGTGCGCCAGGGCGTCATCTTCTCGCGGCCGAGGAAGAGGTTGGCCACCGAGTCCAGGTTGTCGGCCAGCGCGAGGGTCTGGTAGATGGTCTCGATGCCCTGGGCCTGCGCCTCGGAAGGCGTGCGGATGTTCACCGGCTGGCCCGCGATCACGATGTCGCCGGTGTCGATGGGATAGGCGCCGGCCAGCATCTTCATCAGCGTGGACTTGCCCGCGCCGTTGTGACCCAGCAGGGCCACCACTTCCCCGGGATGCAAGTTGACCGAGACGCCATCGACCGCCTTGATGCCGCCGAAGCTCTTGTGGATGTCGCGCAGCTGCACGAGGGGAGTCGCCATTTGCTCAGTTCTCCCCGAACTTGCGCCGGTACAAGACGTCGAACACGACGGCCGCGATCAGCACCTGGCCGATGATGACCATGCGCCGGCCGATGGGCACGTCCAGCAGCAGCATGCCGCTGTCCAGCGACTGCATGATCAGCGCGCCCAGCACCGAGCCGAAGATGGAGCCGCTGCCGCCGGCCAGCGCCGTGCCGCCGATGACCGCAGCCGCGATCACGTACAGCTCCATGCCGGTGCCCAGCGAGTTGGTGCCGGCGTTCAGGCGCGCGATGGACACGATGGCCGCCACCGTCACCAGCACCGCCAGCAGCGCGAACAGCATCAGCGTGACCCGCTTGACCGGAATGCCCACCAGCGCCGCCGCGTCCGGGTTGCCGCCCATGGCGAACACGTAGCGGCCGAAGCGCGTGCGGTGCACGATGAAGGACAGCACCACCGCCACCACGCCCCAGATCAGCACCGGGATCGGCAGGCCCTGCGCCTCGTCCTTGGAGGGGATGCGGTAGCTGTTCATCACCCACGCGAAGGCGAACACCACCACGATGGGCGCGGCCACCAATGCCAGCTCCAGCCATAGCGCCTCCACCGGCATGCCGTGGCGCTGGCGCGCGCGCCGGCGCTGCGCCATGCGCACGAGCAGCACCAGCGCCACGAACACCGCCAGCACCCAGGTCCAGGTGGTGCCGATGCCGCCGTCGTAGCCGCCGCCCAGGCGCTGGAAGAACTCGTCGTTCACCGGCTGCGTCTTGCCGTCGGCCACCAGGAAGGCCGCGCCGCGGAAGGACATGAGGCCGCCCAGCGTGACAACGAAGGACGGCACGCCCAGCACCGCCGTGAGCCAGCCCTGGTAGATGGACACCAGCAGCGCCACCGCGAGGCCCGCGAGGCAGGCGGTCTGCCACGACCAGCCCGAGGTGTACTGCAGGTAGGCGATGAGCACGCCCACGAAGCCCATCACCGAGCCCACCGACAGGTCGATGTGGCGCGCCACGATGATCAGCACCATGACCGTGGCGACGATGCCCACCACCGCCGTCTGCTGTGCCACGTTGTAGAGGTTCTCGGGCGAGAGGAACACCCCGCCCGAGAGGATGTGGAAGCCGATGCCCAGCGCCGCGAGCAGCACGCACATCAGCAGGAGGCGCAGGTCGATGCCGACCCGCCGCCAGACCGGCAAGTTCTGATTCATGGCGATGGGCGCGGGAAGCGCGCGCGGAGGTTACTTACAAGCTGCGGGCGCCTTGTCGGCCGCGACGCCCTTGCACAGCTCGTCCTTCTTGATCCAGCCGGCCTTCACCACCACGTCCAGGTTGTTCCTGGTGATCGGCACCGGCGTGAGCAGGCGCGAGTCCAGCGCGATCTTCTTCTCGCCGCCGCTCCACTTGGCCGAGTTGGCCACCGGCTTGCCCGCTGCCAGCGAAACGGCCGCGTCGGCCGCTTCCTTGCCCAACTCGCGCGAGTCCTTCCACACCGACACGGTCTGCGTGCCCAGGGCCACGCGGTTCAATGCCGCGAAGTCCGCGTCCTGGCCCGAGACCGGGATGCCGCGGATGCCCTTGGCGCTGAGCGCCGCCACCACGCCGCCGGCGGTGCCGTCGTTGGCCGCAACCACGGCGTCGACCTTGTTGCCGTTCTTGGTGAGGATCTGCTCCATGTTCTTCTGGGCGACCTCGGGCTTCCAGCCCTCGGTGTACTCGTCGCCCACGATCTTGATGTCGCCCTTCTTCACCGCGGCGTCCACCACCTCCTGGGCGCCGACGCGCAGGAAGTTGGCGTTGGGGTCGGTGGGCGAGCCCTTGATGAACACGTAGTTGCCCTTGGGCGCGACCTTGAACACCTCGCGCGCCTGCATGCGGCCCACCTCGACGTTGTCGAAGGTGATGTAGAAGACGCCCGGCGCCTCGATCAGGCGGTCGTAGGCCACCACCGGGATCTTCTGGCGCGTCGCCTTGGTCACCGCCGGGAGGATGGCGTCCTTGTCCATGGCCAGCACGATCAGTGCCTTGGCGCCCTTGGACATGAGGCCGTCGATGTCGGCCAGCTGCTTCTCGGGCGAGCCGCCGGCGTCGGCGCTGATGTACTTGGCACCCAGCTTCTCCAACTGCGCCTTGATGGCCGCCTCGTCGGTCTTCCAGCGCTCTTCCTGGAAGTTGGACCAGCTCACGCCGACGATGGTCTGGGCCGATGCGCCGAAGGCGGCCAGGCCGAGGGCCAGCGCGGTCAGGGTGTGCTTCATGTTGCGGTCTCCTGCAGGTGTTGTTGGTTCTGACGCCCGGGTTAGTTCGGGCGTCGAACTATGTTCCCAACACCTGCGCCGCCGAATAGGGACTATCCCTCTGGTCGGCGGCCGAAGTCCGGCCGCCGACGGACCCTACTTCGGCCTGATGGCGTCGGCCGTTCCCTGGATGAAGGCCTTGATCTTCTCCACGTCCTCTGCCGTGATCTTGCCGGTGAAGTCGGGCATGCCGCGCTCCATGGCCGGGCCCTTGAACACGACCTTGTCCAGGTTCTCGATCATGGCGGGGTTCATGTAGCCCAGGTTCGGGATGTTGCCGCCGCGGTCCACGCCGGGCACGCCATGGCAGAAGACGCAGTTGCTCACGTACAGCAGCGTGCCGGCCTCGACCTTGGCCGGGTCGTACTTCACGCCCTGCAGCAGCTTGTCCATGCGGTACTGCACGAAGTCCGGCGCCTTGGCCGTGCCGTTCAGCACGAAGGTGTAGACGGTGCCCGGGCCCTGGCGCTCGGTGGCGCGCTGCGCGATGCCGTACACGCCGCCCCAGCCCACGGCCACCGACACGTACTGCTTGCCGTCGACGATGTAGGTGGCCGGCGCAGCGACCACGCCGGTGCCGGTGGGGGTCTCCCACAGCTTCTCGCCGGTCCTGGCGTTGTAGGCCACCATGCGGCCGTCGGCCGTGCCCTGGAAGACCAGGTTGCCTGCGGTGGTAAGCGTGCCGCCGTTCCAGGGCGAGACGTGCTCCACCGTCCACGCCGCCTTCTGCTGCACCGGGTCCCAGGCAATCAGGCGGCCGAAGGGCTTGCTCTTGGGCGGCTCGGCATTGATGAACATGGCGGTGTTCCAGCCCAGGCCGGAATGCGGCCGCGCCGGCGCACTCTCGTTGAACTTCCAGTCCTTGTCGTCCATGAGCGAGAGCGGGATGTTCTGCGCCGGCAGGTAGGCCAGTCCGGTCTGCGGGCTGTAAGACATGGGATGCCAGTTGTGCGCGCCGAAGGGACCCGGCACGGAATCGCCCGGCTTGGTGTTCTCGCGCGCCGCCGCGATCTCGATGGGCCGCCCGTTCTTGTCGTAGCCGCTGGCCCAGTTCACGTCCACGAAGTTCTTGGCCGAGATGAACTTGCCGTTGGTGCGGTCGATGACGAAGAAGAAGCCGTTCTTGGGCGCATGCAGGATCACCTTGCGCGGCTTGCCGGCCACCTTGATGTCGGCCAGGATCATCGGCTGGGTGGCGGTGTAGTCCCAGTTGTCGCCGGGCGTCTCCTGGTAGTGCCAGACGTACTTGCCGGTGTCGGGGTTGAGCGCGACGATGGACGAGAGGTACAGGTTGTCGCCGCCCTTGGGGCTGCGCTTGCTGCGCGCCCAGGGCGAGCCGTTGCCGGTGCCCACGTACATCAGGTTGAGCTCGGGGTCGAAGGCGAGCGTGTCCCAGGCGGTGCCGCCGCCGCCGGACTCCCAATACTTGTTGGCGGGGTCCCAGGTCTTGGCGGCCTTGGCCATGGACTCGTCCTCGAAGGGCTTCGAGGGATCGCCGGGCACCGTGTACCAGCGCCACTTCTGCTCGCCGGTGGCCGCGTCGTAGGCGGTGACGTAGCCCCGCGCGCCGTACTCGGCGCCACCGTTGCCGATGATCACCTTGCCCTTGAAGACGCGCGGCGCGCCGGTGATGGTGTAGGAGAACTTGGAGTCGCCGACGGTGTCCTTCTCCCAGGCCACCTGGCCGGTGGCCGCGTCCAGCGCGATGAGCCGCCCGTCGTACGCCCCCACGTAGACCTTGCCCTGGTACAGCGCCACGCCGCGGTTGACCACGTCGCAGCAGCCCTTGAAACCCTTGGACTTGTCCACCTTCGGATCGAAGCTCCAGATCTTCTGGCCGGTTCGCACGTCGATGGCGTGCACCACGCTCCAGGAGGCGCTCACGTACATGATCCCGTCCACCACCAGCGGCGTGGCTTCCACGCCGCGCGTGGATTCGAGGTTGTAGGACCAGGCCAGGCCCAGGTCCTTCACGTTGCCGGCGTTGATCTGGTCGAGCTTCGAGAAGCGCGTCTCCGCGTAGTCGAGGCCGTAGCTGGGCCAGTCGCCCGTCTTCGCCGCGTTGGCGCGGATGAAGGCGCTGTCGACCTTCGCCGTGGCCGCCTTGATGTGGTCCGGCGTGCCCTTGCCCTGGGCGGCCGCGGTGGCCGCGGCCAGGCACAGCAGCGCGCCGAGCGCGCAGGCGCGGTGGAGCTGATTCATCGTGCTGTCTCCTGTGTCGTTGTGGCCGAAGAATCGTTGGCGGGGCGCGTTTCTTCATCTTCGGGATTTCCCTAGCGCCAATCTGTTCCATTGCGGAACAGATTCGGTCGCCCCACCCGAGGAGGAAGCGCCGCATGCCCCTGCCAGCGAATCCCGGCACGCCCGACAGCCCGCGCGAGCTGTTCCCGCGCACGCGCGCCGAGCGCGTGGCGCTCGCGCGGCGGCAGTTCTTCGAGGAAGGCGTGCGCCCGTCGGGGCTGGTGGGCGAGGCCGTTCTGCAGTCGTGGATGCGCTGCACCCGCGCGCATGGCGACAGCACGCGGCGCGTCGCCTTCGACCCGGTCACGTCCAGCCGGCTGCATGCCACCCTCAACCGCAACCGCGAACTGCTCGATGCCGCGCGCGGCGAGCTGCAGACCATGGAAAGCTCGCTGGCTGGCACCGATGCCCGTGTGCTGCTCACCGACGCACAGGGCGTGATCGTCCATGCCACGCACGACCCCAACGCGGCCGCGCAGCCGGTGCTCAGCCGCACGGCGCGCGTGGGCGTGAACATCGCCGAGCGCATGGTGGGCACCACGGCGCCCGGCATCGTCGCCTGCACCGGCCAGCCGGTGACGGTGAACGGCGCGGAGCACTTCTTCGACGTGCTGCACGGCATGCACTGCGCCGCCGCGCCGATCCGCGACGTGCACGGCCAACTGGCCGCGGTGCTGGACGTGAGCGTGGAGGCGCGCCCCTTCGCCTTCGGCGCCGCGCAGCTGGTGGCGCTGTTCGCCACCACCATCGAGAACCGGCTGCTGGTCGCGCAGTCGCAGGACCGCCTGCTGCTGCGCTTCCAGGCCAGCCCCGCGTTGCTGGGCACGCCGCTGGAGGCGCTGGCGGGCATCGGCCCGGACGGCTGCCTGGCCTGGCTCAACGGTGCGGCCGAGCGGCTGATCGGCCCGCTGGACGACGAGGCACCGCGCAGCGTGGCGCATGTCTTCGGCATGGACCTGCAGTCGCTGCTGTGCCTGTCCCGCGGCGACGCGGCGCAGCCGGTGCGCCTGGCCAACGGCCTGGGCGTGTGGCTGCAGGCGCGGCTGCAGGCACGCGACGGGGTGGACTTCCACCATGCGGTGGCGCTGTCGTGCGCGGGCGATCCTGCAGCTCATCCCCAGGCGGCGCCGGCGGCGGACCGTGGCGAAGCGTCCCCGGACATCGCCCCCGACGCCAGCCTCAGCGGCCACAGCCGCAAGCTGATCGAGGACACGCTGGCCGCGCACGGCGGCAACATCTCGCAGGCGGCGCGGCAGCTGCGCGTGTCACGCGGCACGCTGTACCGGCGGTTGCGGCGCCTGGATCCTCCTTTCGGTGGACCGGGTTAGTCCGCACACACCGAGATCGTCACGATCGATACGATTTCCGCCAATGCGCAGCACGGGCCTGCGCCGGGACCGACATGGACTTGACGACCCCTTCAGCTTCACAGCCGCTCGCGCTGTACCGGACGATGGTGCGCATCCGCGCCTTCGAGAACGCGGCCGAGGCGGCCAGCCAGGGCGGCGTGAGCGCCTATGGCCAGCAGGCCGGCGCCAGCGCCAAGGTGCGCGGCCCGCTGCATCTTTCCACTGGCCAGGAGGCGGTGCCCGCGGGCGTATGCGCGCACCTGCGGCCCAGCGACTACCTCACCTCCACGCACCGCGGCCACGGCCACACGCTGGCCAAGGGCGCGGACCTGGCGCGCATGATGTGCGAGCTGTTCGGCAAGGCCACCGGCTTCAACGGCGGCAAGGGCGGCTCCATGCACATCGCCGACTTCTCGGTGGGCATGCTGGGCGCCAACGGCGTGGTGGCGGCGGGCCTGCCGATCGCGGTGGGTGCGGCCCATGCGCAGAAGATCCAGCAGCGCGACGCCATCACCACCTGCTTCTTCGGCGACGGCGCCATCAACCGCGGGCCCTTCCTCGAAGCGCTCAACTGGGCGCGCGTCTACCAGCTGCCCGTGCTCTTCGTGTGCGAGGACAACCGCTGGAGCGCCACCACCGCCAGCGGCCCGATGACCGCCGGCGACGGCGCCTCGGCCCGCGCCGCGGCCATGGACATCGAGTCGCGCCAGGTGGACGGCAACGACGTCTTCGCGGTGAACGAGACCGCGGCCGGACTGGTCGCGCAGGTGCGTGCCGGCAGCGGCCCGCGCCTGCTGCATGCGCTCACCTACCGCGTGAAGGGCCATGTGTCGGTGGACCTGGCCGCCTACCGCGACCCGGCCGAATTGCAGGCCGCGCTGCAGACCGACCCCATCGCCCGCGCGCGCGCCCACCTGCTGCGCAGCGGCACGGCGGCGGCCGAGCTCGACGCGATCGAGAACCGCGCGCAGGCCGAGGTCGACGCCGCGCTCGCCGAAGCCGACGCCGCGCCCTGGCCCGATGTGCAGGCCGCCTTCGGCGACGTGCAGGACACGGGAGCCGGCCAATGGACCTGACGATGCAGCAGCCGGGCGCCGGACGCTTCGCCTTCGGCGAGGTGCGGGAGATGAGCTACGCGCAGGCCGCCGCCATGGCGGTGCTGCGCGAGATGGAAGTGGATTCGCGCGTGGTGGTGCTCGGCGAGGACGTGGGCCGCGGCGGCATCTTCGGCCAGTACGCGGGCCTGCAGGCGCGCTTCGGCGCCGAGCGGGTGATCGACACGCCCATCAGCGAGGCGGCCATCATGGGCGCCGGCGTGGGCATGGCGCTGGCCGGCCTGCGGCCGGTGGTCGAGATGCGCGTGGTCGACTTCGCGCTGTGCGGCATGGACGAACTGGTGAACCAGGCCGCCAAGAACCGCTTCATGTTCGGCGGCCAGGGCCGCGTGCCGCTGGTGGCCCGCATGCCCGGCGGCATCTGGGATGCGTCGGCGGCGCAGCACTCGCAGTCGCTCGAGGCCTGGTTCGCGCACCTGCCGGGGCTGGTGGTGGTGTGCCCGTCCACGCCGCAGGACAACTTCAGCCTGCTGCGCGCGGCCATGCACTGCGGCGATCCGGTGGCCTACATCGAGCACAAGACGCTGTGGGGCCTGCGCGGCGAAGTGGATGCCGGCCAGACCGCGAAGCTGGGCGAAGGCCGCCGCGTGCGCTCGGGCAACGCGCTCACCATCGTGAGCTGGAGCCGGCAGGTGCATGTGTGCGAGGAGGCCTGCAAGGCGCTGGCCGCCGAGGGCATCGAGGCCGACCTGATCGACCTGCGCACCATCTGGCCCTGGGACCGCGAGATGGTGCTGGAATCCTGCGCCCGCACCGGCCGACTGCTGGTGGTGCACGAGGCGGTGCAGACGGCCGGCTTCGGCGCCGAGATCGCGGCCAGCGCGGCCGAGGCCACTGGCTGCAGAGTCGCCCGGCTGGGTGCGCCGCGCATCCCGGTGGGCTATGCGCCGATACTGGAGGCGCAGGCGCGCATCGACGTCGGCAAGGTCGCCGGCGCGGCGCGGCGGCTGATCGACTGAGCGCGCCATGTCCCACGACGACCTGCTCTTCTTCAAGCTCGTGCGGGTCGTCAACCTCACCGCGCGCCCCTTTGCGCAGCGCGTGGGCAAGGAGCACCAGCTCTCGCTCAACGAATGGCGCGTGATGGCGCTGGTGGCCGCCAACCCGGGCTGCAACGCGAGCCAGGTGGCCGACTACAGCGGCCTGGACAAGATGGCGGTGAGCCGCGCCCTGGACGGGCTGCAGAAGGCGCGGCGCGTGAAGCGTCACGAAGATCCCACCGACCAGCGGCGCAGCCGGCTCTACCTGAGCGCCGCCGGACGCTCCCTCTACGACATCGCGTGGACGCGCGCGCAAGCGCGCGAGGCCGAGCTCTTCGAAGGCCTGACGGCCAAGGAGCGCGCGCAGTTCAGCGCGATGCTCGACAAGCTGGTCGCCAGCGTCCTGGCCGCCGACGCGCCAGCGCGGACGCCTCGGACGCGGGTTGGGTAACTACGGGAAGCGCAGTCGGGGCTTCGCGCTTACAACCGGGTCCATGCAAGACCAACAGGAAACGCACGCATGAAGCTCTCCCCCCGTCGCCGCCTTCTTTCGCTCGGCGCCTGCGCCTTCGCCGCCGGCCTGCTGTGGACCGGCCCTGCCGCGGCGCAGTCCGGCTGGCCCACCAAGCCGGTGCGCATCGTGGTGCCCTTCGCGCCTGGCGGCACCACCGACATCCTGGCCCGCGCCATTGCGCCGGAACTCTCCAAGGCCTTCGGCCAGCAGTTCATCGTGGACAACCGCGCCGGCGCCGGCGGCAACGTGGGCGCGGAGATCGTGGCGCGCTCGCCTGCCGACGGCTACACCCTGCTCATGGGCACGGTGGGCACGCATGGCATCAACCGCGCGCTCTACCCCAAGTTGCCCTACGACCCGATCAAGGACTTCGCGCCTGTCACGCTGGTGGCGGCAGTGCCCAACGTGATGGAGATGAACGCCGAGAAGGCCAAGCAGCTGGGCATCAACAACGTGCAGGAGTTCATCGCCTATGCCAAGACGCACCCCGGCAAGCTGAGCATGGCCTCCAGCGGCAGCGGCACCTCGATCCACCTGGCGGGCGAGCTGTTCAAGACCATGACCGGCAGCTTCATGACCCACATCCCCTACCGCGGCTCGGGCCCGGCGCTGCTGGACCTGGTGGCGGGCAGCACCGACGTCATGTTCGACAACCTGCCCTCGTCCATGCAGCAGATCAAGGCCGGCAAGCTCAAGGCACTGGCCGTGACGAGCGCGCAGCGCTCGCCCGCCCTGCCCGACGTGCCCACGGTGGAGGAAGCCGGCGGTCCCTCGCTGAAGGGCTACGAGGCCAGCTCCTGGTTCGGCCTGCTCGCGCCGGCCGGCACCCCACCCGACATCGTCAACCGGATCCAGCAGGAAGTTGCGAAGTCACTGGGCACGCCCGCCATCAAGGAAAAGCTCGTTGCCCAGGGCGCCATCCCCAGCGGCAACACCCCCGCGGAATTCGCGAAGCTCATCGACAGCGAGCACAGGAAGTGGGCGGCGGTAGTCAAGGCCTCCGGCGCAAAGGTCGACTGACACAACTGCCGAACCCGGCAACACGCCGCGGAACTGGCTTAGCCAGGCCGCAGGCGTGGTCTCCCCCTCGGGGGGTGGCGAACTACACGCCGCGTGAGCGGCGTGAGAAGCCGGAGGGCTTCATCATGGGTTCCAGACGACGTCCTTGCCCTCGGCAAGGGAGCGCTTGAGCATGTGGATCAGCGGCGCGGCCCGCTGGTGCAGCCCGACGTGCACGCGCTCGGCATCGTCCGAATGATTCTCGGCGGCGAAGGCGTCGTGGTTGTGCTTGTTGTCCAGCCCGTCCTGCTTCACCGCCGCTTCCAGCGCGCTGATGGCCGCCGGCATCTGCTCCACGGTGATGATGCCCTTGCTCGAGGCCTTGCCCACGATGTCGAGCAGCTGGCGGGCGTTGCCTTCCATCATGAGGATGTCTTCGGTGGCCTGTGACTTGAAGCGGTAGAGCATGTCTTCACCTGTTGTAGATGTGGTCGCGTGTGAAAGGGTATGCCGATTGTGCGCCGCGAATGGATCCGGTGTTCATGTTGCCGTCGGGCTTGATGGCCAGCATCTGGTGCAGGGAGATCCAGCCCTGCTCGAAGCTCATGGCGGAGCCGGCCAGGTACAGGCGGTAGGCGCGCAGCACGCGCTCGGCGCGGCCGTCGTCGCCGGTGCTCGCGCGCAGCACCTGGCGCGCCTGCTCCAGTTGCGACTCCAGCGCATCGGACCACGCCCACAGGGTGCGCGCGTAGTGCGGGCGCAGGTTCTCGGTGTCCACCATCTCCAGTCCTGACGCGGCCAGCTCGCGCAGCACATGCGTCACGTGCAGCAGCTCGCCGCCCGGGAAGATGTACTTCTCGATGAAGTCGCCCATGCCCGCACCCAGTTGCTGCTGGTCGAGCTGGCCCGAGGTGATGCCGTGGTTCATGGCCATCCCGCCGGGCGCGAGCAGCTCGTGGATCTGGCGGAAGTACGCGCCCATGTTGGCGCGGCCCACATGCTCGAACATGCCCACCGACGAGATCTTGTGGAAGGGCTGCTCGGGCTTGAGTTCGCGGTAGTCGAGCAGGTGCACGCGCACGCGCCCGGCCAGGCCGCGCTCCTCGATGCGCCTGCTCACGTAGGCGTGCTGGTTCTTCGACAGGGTGATGCCGGTGGCATCCACGCCGTAGTTCTCGGCCGCCCACAGCAGCAGCGCGCCCCAGCCCGAGCCCACGTCCAGGTAGCGCTCGCCGGGCTGGAGCTGCAGCTTCCTGCAGATGTGATCCAGCTTGGCTTCCTGCGCTTGCGCGAGGTCCAGGGCGGCGTCGCGGAAGTAGGCGCAGGAGTAGACGCGGCGCTGGTCCAGCCACAGGGCATAGAAGTCGTCGGACACGTCGTAGTGGAACTGGATCTGCTCGGAGTCCCGGCGCAGCGTGTGCGAGCCACGCGACTTGGCGCGCCGCATCAGCTCGCCCCACCAGCCGCTCTGCGTTTGCGCCGGATTGCCGGGCAGGAGGCCGACGGCGGCATCGGTCAGGTCGCGCATGGCGCCCTGGATCTGGACGCGGCCTTCGACATAGGCCTCGCCGATGGCGCCGATCTGGCGCGTGGCCAGCTTGGCCAGGGCAGACCACTCCTTGAAGGCGAGGGTGACGCGCGAGTCGGGGGCGCTGGACACGCGGCGCCCGTCGGGCAGCTCCAATGCAATGGGCACCGGAAGTGCCGCGAGCTGGGACTCGATCTTCGGTATCAGGCTCTGCATAGACCCCTTTTTGCCAGGGGAATAAGACACCGTCAACCGGGGGGCCAACAAGGCCGCACAAGGAACATTAGTTGAGGTATAAACTATTTATTCATGAATCGCTGCCCCCGGCCTGTTGCGACCCGCCGGACATCCGCCTTCAAGGAGAGTGAATGAGCGCCCCGTTCGATCGCTTCGTCCCCGACCGCCTGCCGCCGCGCGAGCAGTGGCCGCAGTTCCTCTACGAGGGCCTGGGCGGGCTGGACCTGCCCGATGAACTGAACCTGGTCGACGTCCTGCTGGACCGGGCCGAGGCCGCCGGCCATGGCGACCGGCCCCTGCTGCGCTCGCCACAGCGCACGCTCAGCTACCGCGAAGCGCGCGCCGAGATCGAGCGCATCGCGCAGGTGCTTCTGGAAGACTTGCAGCTGGTGCCCGGCAACCGCGTGCTGCTGCGCGGCGGCAACTCGCTGGAGATGGCGCTGGCGTGGCTGGGCGTGGTGAAGGCCGGGATGATCGCGCTGGCCACCATGCCGCTGCTGCGTGCGCGCGAGCTCGGCGACATCCTCGAGAAGGCGCAGCCTTCGGCCGCGCTGTGCGACGCCCGTCTGCTGGAAGAGCTGGAGGCGGCCCGCGCGCAGCCTGCGGGCGCCTGCCTGCGCGCGGTCGTCAGCTTCAACGCGCCGCAGGACGGGCAATCGCTGGAGGCGCGTGCGGCCACGAAGCGCGGCCGGGCGGACTGGCCGCGCACGCGCGCCGACGACATCGCGCTGATGGCCTTCACCTCCGGCACCACCGGCAAGCCCAAGGCGCCGGTGCACAGCCACCGCGACGTGCTGGCCGCCTGCGAGGCCTGGCCGCGCCACGTGCTGGAGATCGCCAGCGACGACGTGGTGGTGGGCTCCCCGCCGCTGGCATTCACCTTCGGCCTGGGCGGCCTGCTGATCTTCCCCATGTGGGGCGGCGCGTCGGTGTGGCTGCCCGGCGCGGGCTACACGCCCGAGTCGATGGTGCGCACCATCCACGAGGTGGGCGCCACCATCTGCTTCACCGCGCCCACCTTCTACCGGCAGATGGCTCCCTTCGCCAAGACGCTGGGCGTGGCCGGCCTGCGCAAGACGGTGAGTGCCGGAGAGGGCCTGCCGGATGCGACGCGCCAGCTGTGGAAGGAAGCCAGCGGCATCGAGATGATCGACGGCATCGGCGCCACCGAGATGTTCCACATCTTCATTTCCTCGGCGGGCAGCGAGGTGCGTCGCGGCGCCATCGGCAAGGTGGTGCCCGGCTACATCGCCAAGGTGGTGGACGACGAGGGCAAGGAGCTGCCCCGCGGCAGCATCGGCAAGCTGGCGGTCGTCGGCCCCACCGGCTGCCGCTACCTGGACGACGCGCGCCAGCAGAACTACGTGAAGCAGGGCTGGAACTACCCCGGCGACGCCTTCATGCAGGACGAGGACGGCTACTTCTTCTACCAGGCGCGCGACGACGACATGATCATCACCGCCGGCTACAACGTCGGCGGACCCGAGGTGGAAGATGCGCTGCTCAAGCACCCGGCGGTGGCCGAGTGCGGCGTGATCGGCGCGCCCGACGAGGAGCGCGGCATGATCGTGAAGGCCTTCTGCGTGCTCAAGCCCGGACATGCGGCCGACGACGCGATGGTCAAGACGCTGCAGGAGCACGTGAAGAGCAGCATCGCGCCCTTCAAGTACCCGCGCTCCATCGAGTTCGTGAGCACGCTGCCGCGCACCGAGACCGGCAAGCTGCAACGCTTCAAGCTGCGGCAGATGGACAAGGCCTGAGCCCCAGCGGGTGGTAGGCTCGATCGATGCTCGCATCGCTTCTTGCCATCGCCGTCCTGCACTGGGCCATCCTGGTGATCCCGGGCTTCAATTTCATCCTCGTGGGCCAGCTCGCGGCGGGTGACAGCCGCAAGGCCGCCATGTCGGCCGTGGCCGGCATGACGACGGCCACGCTGGTGTGGGCCGTGCTGGCGGTGGCGGGCGTCGGGCTGGTCTTTGCCGCCCATCCCGCGCTGCGGCTGGCGGCGCAGGTGGTGGGCGGGCTGTACCTGCTGAACCTGGCCTGGAAGCTGTGGCGCTCGGGCGAGATCGCCAGCGCCGCGGGCCCGAAGGTGATGGAGGCCGCCGCGGCTTTTCGCGTGGGATTCACCACCAGCGCGCTGAATCCCAAGATCGCCCTCTTCTACGGCAGCGTGTTCGTGACGGCCATGCCTTCGGACCCCTCGCTGGCGATGGTCGTGGCGGCCGTGCTGCTGGTGTATGCGAACTCGGTCGTGTGGCATGCGTCGCTCGCGCTGCTGCTGTCGCGGCCGGGCGTGCAGCGCGCCTACCTGCAACACAACCGCATGCTCAACCGCATCTCGGCGCTGCTGGTGGGCGCGTACGGCGCGAAGCTGCTGGGCGCTGCGGTCCAGGAGATCCGCGCCGGCCAGGCCTGAACAGGCGCCGCGGGGCTTGGCCACCCCGCAAGTAGTGTTGTCGCGGCCGCCTGGCGGCCGGGCGCGGCTTGCGTGGCCAGAATCGCCCTGCGACTTTCCATTTGCATATGCGCATTGACCATTTGGCGCCTGCGCGTCCGCTTGTTATCGTCGCCGCCCGTCATTCGACCGATCGATCCAAAGGAAAAGAACACACCATGCGCCGCACCCTCCTCGCCGCCGCCCTGTCGGCCGCCGCCCTGCTGCCCCTGCAATTCGCCCATGCCGACCAGCTGGCCGACATCAAGAAGCGCGGCGAGCTCGTGGTGGGCGTGCTCGGCACCGACGAGCCCGCCACCTTCGTCGATCCGAAGACTCGCCAGATCGTCGGCTACGAGGTCGACCTGGCCAACGCGATCGCGCAGAAGATCGGCGTGAAGCCGGTGCTCAAGCAGATCGCGGTGGCCGCGCGCATTCCGGAACTGCAGCAGGGCCACGTTGACCTGGTGGCCGCCGGTCTCACCCACAACAAGGAGCGCGAGGCGCAGATCGATTTCTCGCTCACCACCTTCGTCACCGGCCAGAAGGCGTTGGTGAAGAAGGACAGCGGCATCACCGAGCTGCCGCAGCTGGCGGGCAAGAAGGTGCTGACCATCCGAGGCGGCACGCAGGAGCCCAACCTGCGCAAGGCGGTGCCGGGCGTGGAGGTGGTCACTTTCGACACCAGCCAGCAGGCCTTCCAGGCCCTGCAGCAGGGCAAGGGCGTGGGCTACGTGGACGACGAGGCGGCGCTGCTGCGCAGCTACGCGAAGCTGGGCCCGCAGAAGGCGAAGTACGTGGTGCTCAAGAACAACCTGAGCACCGAGTCGCTGGCCATCGGCATCAAGAAGGGCGAGACCGCGCTCAAGGCGGTGGTGGACGACACGCTGCGCGAGCTGGAGAAGTCGGGCCAGGCCGAGAAGATCTTCTTCAAGTGGTACGGGCCGCAGACCGCCTCGGGCTTCCAGAGCCGCGACTTCCGCTTCGAGACGGACAAGATCAGCGAGTAGCGCTGCCCCGGGCATGCGCCCGGCTTTGGCGGCGCCGGCCATTGGCGCGTACGATGGCCGGCCCGTTCCATGCCCCTGTTCGACTACACCCTGCTCCTGAGCGGCCGCTACCACGACATGCTGGTGGCGGGCCTGTGGCTGTCGCTGCAGCTGCTGGCCGCCTCGCTGCTGCTGGCACTGCCCATCGCCGTCGCGGTGGCGCTGCTGCGGCTCTCGCCGCTCGCTTGGATGCAGCGCATCGGCTTTGCCTACGTGGAGCTGATCCGCAACATCCCGCTGCTGGCGCACATGCTGTTCTGGTACTTCGGCGCGCCGGAGCTGCTGCCCACGGGCATCAAGGAATGGCTGTACGCGCGCAACATCGAGGCGGTGAGCGCGGTCATCGCGCTGGCCCTCTACAGCGCGGCCTACATGGCCGAGGACATCCGCAGCGGCATCCGCAGCATTCCGGTGGTGCAGTTCGAGGCCGGGCGGGCGCTGGGCTTCAGCTACCTCGCCACGATGCGGCGCGTGGTGCTTCCGCAGGCGCTGCGCGTGACGGTGCCACCGCTCATCTCGCAGACGCTGAACCTGTGGAAGAACACCTCCATCGCCACCGTGATCGGCGTGGCCGAGCTCATGTACCAGGCCGGGCAGGTGGAAAGCGCGAGCTTCCGCAGCTTCGAGTCCTTCGCCTTCGCCAGCTGCGCCTACCTGAGCGTCTCGCTCATCATCACCGGCCTGGCCAGCTGGTACCAGCACCGCTATCCGGTGCGGCCCGCCACCTGAGAGAAAGAAAGCGCAGCCCGCATGCTCGAGATCATCCAGACCTACTGGCTGTACTTCCTGGTCGGGCAGTACCCGAACGGGCCGCTGGGCGGGCTGGTGCTCACCGTGCTGCTGGCCAGTTGCGCGCTGGTGCTGGCCCTGCCCTTGGGCATTGCCTTCGGCCTGGCGCGGCTGAGCCCCTGGCGCTGGCTGCGCTGGCCGGTCACGGCGCTGGTCTACGTGGTGCGCGGCATCCCGCTGCTGATGGTGGTGTTCTGGGCCTACTTCTTCCTGCCCAGCGTCACCGGCGTGAAGACCGACCAGTTCAGCACCATGCTGATCGCGCTGGTGGTGTTCGATGCCGCCTACCTTGCGGAGATCGTGCGGGCCGGCGTGCAGGGGCTGCCGCGCGGGCAGGCCGAGGCGGCGCGCGCGCTGGGCCTGGACTACACGCGCACCATGCGCCTGGTGCTGCTGCCGCAGGCGCTGCGCAGCATGCTGCCCTCGCTCGTCAACCAGTTCGTCTCCACCATCAAGGAGACATCGCTGGGCTACATCATCGGCCTGGCGGAGGTGTCGTTCATCACCACCCAGATCAACACGCAGGTGTTCACCCGTCCGGCCGAGGTGTACGGCATCCTGGGCCTGACCTATTTCCTCATGTGCTTCGGCCTGTCGCGCGCCGCCTTCTGGCTGGAGCGCCGGCTGGCGCGGCGCACCGTGCCCAGCACCACGGCCCGCGCGGCCAAGGAGGTGTCCGCATGATCGAGATGCAGGACGTCAACAAGTGGTACGGCAGCTACCACGCGCTGGTGAACATCCGCGAGACCGTCGCCGCTGGCGAGGTGGTGGTGGTGTGCGGACCCTCGGGCTCGGGCAAGTCGACGCTGATCCGCACGCTCAACCGGCTGGAGCCGATCCAGGGCGGGCGCATCCTGGTCGATGGCCAGGACATCCATGCAGCCGGCACCGACGTGAACGCGTTCCGCTCGCGCATCGGCTTCGTGTTCCAGCAGTTCAACCTGTTCCCGCACCTCACGGTGCTGGGCAACTGCACGCTGGCGCCGATGCAGCTTCGCGGCCTGACGCGCGCGCAGGCCGAGGAGCGCGCGATGGCCCTGCTCGACCGCGTGGGCCTGGCGGGCAAGGCCCACGCCTGGCCTTCGGAGCTCTCGGGCGGCCAGCAGCAGCGTGTGGCCATCGCGCGGGCGCTGGCCATGCAGCCGCCCTTGATGCTCTTCGACGAGCCCACGAGTGCGCTGGACCCGGAGATGGTCGGCGAGGTGCTGCTGGTGATGCGCGACCTGGCCGAGGACGGGATGACCATGGTGTGCGTCACGCATGAGATGGGCTTCGCGCGCGAGGTGGCGGACCGCATCTTCTTCATGGACCAGGGCCGGGTGCTGGAGCGCGCGGTCCCCGACGACTTCTTCAACCGGCCGCAGCATCCGCGCACGCGGCAGTTCCTGGCGGACATCCGCTCGCCCTTCGCGCGGGAGTCCTGAGCATCATGAGCACTTCTTCTTCTGCAAGCCTGCCGGTCATCGACGTCTCGGCACTGGTGGCCGGCACACCGAAACGCATTGCCGTCGCCGACGGCATCGGAGCCGCGTGCCGCGAGCACGGCTTCTTCTACGTGAGCGGCCACGGCGTCGACGCCGCGCTGGTGGCGCGCCTGGAGGCGCTGAGCCACCGCTTCTTCGACCTGCCCGAAGACATCAAGATGCAATGGCGGATGGCCCTGGGCGGCCGCGCGTGGCGCGGCTACTTCCCGCTCGGCGGCGAACTCACGTCAGGCCGACCGGACTGGAAGGAAGGCCTGTACCTGGGCACCGAGCTTGCGCCGGATCATCCGCGCGTGGCGGCGCACATGCCGGTGCATGGCGGCAATCTCTTTCCCGACGCGCCCGGCCTGGAGGATTTCCGCGCCACGATCCTCGAATACATGCGGCAGGTGACGCAACTGGGCCACCGGCTCATGGAGGGCATCGCGCTGAGCCTGAATCTTCCGGCGAGCTACTTCAGCGATCGCTACACCGCCGATCCGCTGATCCTCTTCCGCATCTTCAACTACCCCACGCAGGCGGTGCCTGATGGCGTGGATGCGCCCTGGGGCGTGGGCGAGCACACGGACTACGGCCTGCTCACGATCCTTCATCAGGACACGGTGGGCGGGCTCGCGGTGCACACGCCGGGCGGCTGGATCGAGGCGCCGCCGATGCCGGGGACCTTCGTCTGCAACATCGGGGACATGCTCGACCGCATGACGGGCGGGCTCTACAAGTCGACGCCGCACCGGGTGATCCGCAACACCTCGGGGCGCGACCGCCTGTCCTTCCCGCTCTTCTTCGACCCGGACTTCGAGGCCCGCGTGCAGCGCATCGAAGGCCTTGCCGGCGCCACGGCACACGACGACAGTGCGCAGCGCTGGGACCGCGCCAACGTGCATGCCTTCAACGGCCGCTATGGCGACTACCTGCTGGCCAAGGTGTCGAAGGTGTTCCCGCAGCTGCGGGACGAGGTGCTCTAGGCGAGCTCCATCACCATCTCGTGCCACACCAGGCCGCCGTGGTCCGAGGCCGAGGGCTTGACGTAGCGATAGCCCAGCCGCTCGTAGAGGCCGACGTGCCGTTCGCGGCACATGAGGTGGATGCTCTTCTTGCCATTGCGGCGCATCTCGTCGACGAAGGTGCGCATCATCGGCATGGTGTGGCCCCGCCCCTGGTGCGCGGGGTCGATCACCACCGACATGATCACCACGTGGGGCGCGAGGGGATCGTGTCCCACCAGTTCCTTGAAGGCCTCGTCGGCCATCACCACGTCATGCGCGCAGCCGCTGTTGATGAAGCCGATGATCTGGCCGTCCGACTCCATCACCAGGAAGCCTTGCGGGTACTGCGCGATGCGCGTGGCAATCTTTTCCTGGGTCGCCGCTTCGTCGCCTTCGTAGGCCGTGCTTTCGATCTCGAAGCAGCGCGCGGTGTCTCGTGGAACGGCGTGGCGGAAGGTCGGCGTGGGCATCATGTCGGGGCCAAAAAGAGCGGGTGAAACCGCAAAGAAAAAAGCCCCTTGGATTTCTCCAAGAGGCTTTTCAATTTGGTTGCGCGAGCAAGATTTGAACTTGCGACCTTTGGGTTATGAGCCCAACGAGCTACCAGGCTGCTCCATCGCGCGGCAGACTTAGATTATAGCTTATTCCGCGGCGTTCTGCTCGTCGGACGCTTCCGAAATTTCGGGGCGATCGACCAGCTCGACCAGAGCCATGGGCGCGTTGTCGCCGACGCGGAAACCCATCTTCAGGATGCGGGTGTAGCCGCCCGGACGGGTCTGGTAGCGCGGGCCCAGTTCGTCGAAGAGCTTGACCACGGAGTTGCGGTCGCGCAGGCGGTCGAAGGCCAGGCGCTTGTTGGCGACGGTGGGCTTCTTGGCCAGCGTGATCATCGGCTCGATGACGCGACGCAGTTCCTTGGCCTTGGGCACGGTGGTCTTGATGGCCTCATGCTCGATGAGCGAGTTCATCATGTTCTGCAGCATCGCCAGGCGGTGCGAGCTGGTGCGGTTGAGTTTGCGAAGGCCGTGACCGTGACGCATGATTTTTTCCTTTCGAGGTTTTTAATAAAGGCAGCCGTGTCAGGTACTGCCCTTTGCGCCATCCACTATCGAATGGCGCTTGGTTTCATTAACGCTTGTCGAGGCCGGCCGGCGGCCAGCTTTCGAGCTTCATCCCCAAGGTCAGGCCGCGCGAGGCAAGCACTTCCTTGATTTCGTTGAGCGACTTGCGACCCAGGTTCGGGGTCTTGAGCAGCTCGTTCTCGGTGCGCTGGATCAGGTCACCGATGTAGTAGATGTTCTCGGCCTTCAGGCAGTTGGCCGAACGCACCGTCAGCTCGAGCTCGTCCACGGGGCGCAGCAGGATCGGGTCGAACTGCTGGGCGCTGCGCGGGGCGGGCGCGTCGAAGGCAGCCAGTTCGCCGCCTTCCAGCTGTGCGAACACGGCGAGCTGTTCGACCAGGATCTTGGCCGAGGCACGCACCGCGTCTTCAGCGGTGATGGCGCCGTTGGTCTCGATCTCGACCAGCAGCTTGTCCAGGTCGGTGCGCTGCTCGACGCGGGCGCTTTCGACGGTGTAGCTCACGCGCTTGACGGGCGAGAACGAGGCGTCCAGCACGATGCGGCCGATCGACTTGGTCGGCTCGTCGGCGTAGCGGCGCATGGTGCCGGGCACATAGCCGCGGCCCTTCTCGACCTTGATCTGCATGTCGAGCTTGCCGCCTTGCGACAGGTGCGCGATGACGTGATCAGGGTTGATGATCTCGACATCGTGCGGGGTCTGGATGTCGGAGGCCGTGACCGGGCCTTCGCCGTCCTTGCGCAGGCTCAGCGTGACTTCATCGCGGTTGTGGAGCTTGAACACCACGCCCTTGAGGTTCAGGAGGATGTTGACCACATCTTCCTGGACGCCGTCGATCGACGAGTACTCGTGCAGGACGCCGGCAATGGTGACTTCGGTCGCCGAATAACCAACCATCGAAGACAGCAGCACGCGACGCAGCGCGTTGCCGAGCGTGTGGCCGTAGCCGCGCTCGAAAGGCTCGAGCGTGACCTTGGCCTTGTTGGCGGCCAGTTGCTCGACCTGGATGGTCTTGGGTTTCAGCAGGGTGGTTTGCATGCAGACTTCCTCTCAATACCCCCGGCTCGTTACACCGGTAAGGCTGGTGAAGCACCCGGCGGGGATGCTCCCGCCAGGAACCAAAAAACTTGAGCGCGCCGCGCACACATGCGCGCGGCGCTGGATCGCGTGCTTAACGCGAATACAGTTCGACGATCAGCGATTCGTTGATGTCGGCGGCGAACTCGTCGCGGTCCGGGGTCTTCTTGAAGACGCCTTCGGCCTTGTCGGCGTTCACGTCGACCCAGGCAGGCATGCCCACTTGGGCGGCCAGTTGCAGGGCTTCGACCACGCGGGTCTGCTTCTTGGACTTCTCGCGCACGGCGATCACGTCGCCGGCCTTGACCAGGTACGACGGGATGTTGACCGACTGGCCGTTCACCGTGATGGCCTTGTGCGACACCAGCTGGCGCGCTTCGGCGCGGGTGGAGCCGAAGCCCATGCGGTAGACCACGTTGTCCAGGCGCGACTCGAGCAGGAACAGCAGGTTGGCGCCGGTGTTGCCACGGCGGCGGTCAGCTTCCTCGAAGTAGCGGCGGAACTGCTTCTCGAGCACGCCGTACATGCGCTTGACCTTCTGCTTCTCGCGCAGCTGCAGGCCGAAGTCGGACGTGCGCTGGCCCGAGGTGCGGCCGTGCTGGCCGGGCTTGGAGTCGAACTTGGCCTTGTCCTGGATGGAGCGGCGGGCGCTCTTGAGGAACAGGTCGGTGCCTTCACGGCGGGAGAGTTTGGCCTTGGGGCCGAGGTAACGTGCCACGAGATCTTCCTTTGTGTCATCTGCCGCGAAGGACCATCCATTCGCGGGAGCCGCTCGGCACTTGGGACCGGCGGCGGTGGGCTTCTTTAAGAAACAACCAAAAACAAAACGCGCAGACTGCACGAATGCAGGCTGCGCCTTCGAGCTCCGCGCTTAGATGCGGCGGCGCTTCTGCGGACGGCAGCCGTTGTGCGGCACCGGCGTCACGTCGGAAATCGAGTTGATGCGGATGCCGAGTGCGGCCAGGGCGCGCACCGACGATTCGCGACCGGGGCCGGGGCCCTTGATCTCGACGTCCAGGTTCTTGATGCCTTGTTCGACAGCAGCGCGACCGGCGACTTCCGAAGCGACCTGGGCTGCGAAGGGGGTCGACTTGCGCGAGCCCTTGAAGCCTTGGCCACCCGACGAAGCCCACGACAGGGCGTTGCCCTGGCGATCGGTGATCGTGATGATGGTGTTGTTGAACGAGGCGTGCACGTGGGCGATGCCGTCCGCAACGTTCTTGCGGACCTTCTTGCGAACGCGCTGTGCTGCGTTGTTGGCAGGAGCTTTAGCCATGCTTTTCTATCCTTACTTCTTCAGGGACTGCGCAGCCTTGCGCGGGCCCTTGCGGGTGCGGGCGTTGGTGCGCGTGCGCTGACCGCGCATCGGCAGGCCGCGACGGTGACGGAAACCGCGATAGCAACCGATGTCCATCAGGCGCTTGATGTTCATCGTCGTCTCGCGACGCAGGTCGCCTTCGATCGTGAACTGGGCGATCTGGTCGCGGATCTTTTCCAGATCGGCGTCCGTCAGGTCCTTGATCTTCTTCGCGTAGTCGATGCCGGCCGCTTCGCAGATCTTGCGAGCGCGGGTGCGCCCGATACCGAAGATGGCGGTCAGACCGATCTCGGCGTGCTTGTGCGGCGGAATGTTGATGCCAGCAATACGTGCCATGTGCGTCCTCTAAATCTCTTCTTCTCGAATCAACCCTGGCGCTGCTTGTGGCGCGGGTCGGAACAGATCACACGCACCACACCCTTGCGGCGGATGATCTTGCAATTGCGGCAGATGGTCTTGACCGAAGCCGAAACTCTCATTTGGTACTCCTAAATCTCTCTACGTCGTCTTGTGGGCTCGCCTGGTGCTCAGGAGGTCTTGAAGCTGGCCTTCTTGAGCAGCGATTCGTATTGCTGGGACATCATGTAGTTCTGCACCTGGGCCATGAAGTCCATCGTGACCACCACGATGATCAGCAGTGAAGTCCCACCGAAGTAGAACGGCACGTTGTATTTCAGGATCAGGAACTCCGGCAGCAGGCAGACGAAGGTGATGTACACCGCGCCCGCCAGCGTGAGGCGAACCAGGATCTTGTCGATATACCGGGCGGTCTGGTCACCCGGGCGGATGCCAGGGATGAAGGCACCGCTCTTCTTCAGGTTGTCTGCCGTCTCGCGGCTGTTGAAGACCAACGCCGTGTAGAAGAAGCAGAAGAACACGATGGCTGCCGCGTACAGCAGCACGTAGATCGGCTCGCCGGGGCGCAGGGCACTGGCGATGTCGCGGATCCAGCGCCAACCGCTGTCACCGGCACTGAACCAACCCACCACGGTGGCCGGCAGCAGGATGATCGACGAAGCGAAGATCGGCGGGATCACGCCGGCCATGTTCAGCTTCAGCGGCAGGTGCGAGGACTGGCCGCCGTACACCTTGTTGCCCACCTGGCGGCGCGCATAGTTCACGAGGATCTTGCGCTGGCCGCGTTCGACGAACACCACGAAGTAGGTGACCAGCACCACGATCGCGACGATCAGCAGCGCAACGATCGGGTTCATGGCGCCGGTGGTGACCAGCGAAGCCAGGCCACCAATGGCGCCGGGCAGACCCGCAGCGATGCCCGCGAAGATCAGGATCGAGATGCCGTTGCCCAGGCCGCGCTCGGTGATCTGCTCGCCCAGCCACATCAGGAACATCGAGCCGGCCGTGAGGCTGACCATGGCGGTGAGGCGGAAGCCGAAGCCCGGGTTGATCACCAGGCCGGCCGACGACTCGAGCGCCACCGCGATGCTGAAGGACTGGAACAGCGCCAGGCCCAGTGCGCCGTAGCGCGTGTACTGGGTGATCTTGCGGCGGCCCGCCTCGCCTTCCTTCTTCAATTGCTCGAAGGTCGGCACCACGTAGGTCATCAGTTGCATGATGATCGACGCGGAGATGTACGGCATGATGCCCAACGCGAACACGGTGAAGCGCGACAGCGCCCCGCCCGAGAACATGTTGAACAGGCTCAGGATGCCACCCTGCTGGCCCTGGAACAGCTGTGCCAGCTGGTCCGGGTTGATGCCAGGCACGGGAATGTGCGCCCCGATCCGATAGACCACGAGAGCGAGCAGCAAAAACACAAGCCGACGACGCAGGTCGCCGAACTTGCCTGTCTTTGCGAGCGTTGCCGCGTTAGTTGCCACGAACTGCCTTCAGCTCAATGCTTCTAGTTAAGCGACGCTGCCGCCGGCTGCTTCGATCGCAGCCTTGGCACCTGCCGTCGCGCCGACGCCCGTCAGCTTGACGGACTTGGTGAGCTCACCCGACTTCACGACCTTGACCACCTTGGCCAGCTGGCCCACCAGGCCGGCTTGCTTCAGCGCCAGGACGTCGACTTCGGCCAGGCCCAGCTGCTCGAGGGCGGCCAGGGTGACTTCGGCGTTGTACTTCAGCGTCTGCGACTTGAAGCCGCGCTTGGGGAGGCGCCGCTGCAGAGGCATTTGACCGCCTTCGAAGCCCACCTTGTGGTAGCCGCCCGAACGCGACTTCTGACCCTTGTGACCACGGCCAGCGGTCTTGCCCAGGCCGGAGCCGATGCCGCGGCCGACGCGACGCTTCGCGTGCTTGGCGCCGGCAGCGGGCTTGATGCCATTGAGTTCCATATCGTCTCTCTCAGCAGCTCTGTTCAGAGCACTTTGACCAGGTAGCTGATCTTGTTGATCATGCCGCGCACGGCGGGCGTGTCCTGCAGCTCCGACACGGAGTTGAGCTTGCGCAGGCCCAGGCCACGAACGGTGTCGCGATGCGATTGCTTGGTGCCAATCGGGCTACGAACCAATTGCACCTTGACGGTTTGTTGTTGCGTCATTTCGGATGCTCCGGCTTAGGCGCTGAACAGCTGCTCGACCGTCAGGCCACGCTTGGCGGCGACTTCGGAAGCCGTCGTAGCGTTGCGCAGGCCGTTCAGCGTGGCGCGAACCATGTTGTAGGGGTTCGACGAACCATGGCTCTTGGCCACGACGTCGGTGATGCCCATCACTTCGAACACGGCGCGCATCGGGCCGCCGGCGATGATGCCGGTACCCTTGGGGGCCGGGTACATCGTGACCTTGGAGGCGCCGTGGTGACCGTGCACCGCGTGGTGCAGCGTGCCGTTCTTGATCGCGCCCTTGAACAGGTTGCGACGGGCTTCTTCCATTGCCTTCTGCACGGCAGCGGGCACTTCCTTGGACTTGCCCTTGCCCATGCCGACGCGGCCATCGCCGTCACCGACCACGGTCAGCGCCGCGAAACCGAGGATACGACCACCCTTCACCACCTTGGTGACGCGGTTGATCGCGATCATCTTCTCGCGCAGACCGTCCTCGGGGCCTTCGTTCTGCGTTCTTGCCTGAATCTTTGCCATCTTGAATCTCGTATTCGGTTAGAACTGCAGACCGGCTTCGCGGGCAGCGTCGGCCAGGGCCTTGACGCGGCCGTGATAGGCGAAGCCAGCGCGGTCGAATGCAACCTTCTCGACGCCGGCAGCCTTGGCCTTCTCGGCGATGCGCTTGCCGATCAGCGTGGCGGCAGCGGTGTTGCTGCCCTTGCCAGCGCCGCCCAGCGACGAGCGCACTTCGGCTTCGGCGGTGGAGGCCGAGGCCAGCACCTTGGTGCCGTCTTCCGACACGACCGTTGCGTAGATGTGCAGGTTGGTGCGGTTCACCGACAGGCGAGCGACACCCTGGTTCGCGATGCGGATGCGGGTCTGGCGCGCGCGGCGCAGACGCTGTTCCTTCTTGGTCAACATCATTTTGCTGCCCCTTACTTCTTCTTGGTCTCTTTGATCACGATCTTCTCGTCCGAATAACGGATCCCCTTGCCCTTGTAGGGCTCGGGCGGACGAACAGCGCGGATCTCAGCGGCGATCTGGCCAACACGTTGGCGATCGGCACCCTTGATGATGATTTCGGTCGGGGCCGGCGTGGCCACCGTGATGCCTTGCGGCATGGCGATGTCGACCGGGTGCGAGAAGCCAACCGCGAGGTTGAGCTTGGCGCCCTGGGCCTGGGCCTTGAAGCCCACGCCGACCAGGTTCAGCTTCTTCTCGAAGCCCTTGGTCACACCGACCACCATGTTGTTGACCAGCTGGCGCAGCGTACCGCTCATCGCGTTGGCTTCACGCGAATCGTTGGCCGGCGTGAAGCTCAGCTTGCCGTCGTTGTTCTTGACGATGACCAGCGGATTGCTGGCCAGCGACAGCTGACCGCCAGCGCCCTTGACGCTGATCTGGTCTTCCTTGATCGACACATCCACGCCCTGGGGGATGGCGACCGGCGATTTACCTACTCGGGACATTCTTGTTGCTCCTCGATCAGGCGACGTAGCACAGCACTTCGCCGCCCACGCCGTTGGCGCGCGCCTTGCGATCGGTCATCACGCCCTTGGGGGTGGTGACGATGGCCACGCCCAGGCCGTTCTGCACCTGCGGGATCGCGGCGCTGCCCTTGTAGACGCGCAGGCCGGGACGGCTGACGCGCTCGATGCGCTCGATGACCGGGCGACCGGCGTAGTACTTCAGCGAGATTTCCAGCTCGCTCTTGCCGGCTTCGGTCTTGACCTGGAAACCGTCGATGTAGCCCTCGTCCTTCAGGACTTGTGCGATCGCGATCTTCACCTTGGAAGACGGGACCGACACGGTGGGCTTGGCGACCATCTGCGCGTTGCGGATACGCGTCAGCAGGTCGGCAATGGGATCACTCATGCTCATGTTTATTGCTCCTGCCTGGCTTACCAGCTGGCCTTGGTGACACCGGGGATGTCGCCAGCGAAGGCCAGTTCGCGGATCTTGGCGCGGGCCAGACCGAATTGACGGAAGGTGCCGCGCGGACGGCCGGTGATTTCGCAGCGGTTGCGCTGACGCGTGGGGTTGGCGTTACGCGGGAGCTTCTGCAGGCCCAGGCGGGCGGCAGCGCGCTCTTCGTCGCTCTTCTTCGCGTCGTTGGCGATCGCCTTCAGTTCGGCGTACTTGGCAGCGTACTTGGCGGCCAGTTTGTCGCGCTTGAGTTCGCGCTGGATCAAAGCTACTTTAGCCACAGATCACCTCAGTTCTTGAACGGGAAACGGAAGCCGGCGAGCAGCGCCTTGGCTTCTTCATCGGTCTTGGCCGTCGTCGTGATGCTGATGTTCAGACCACGCAGTGCATCGACCTTGTCGTACTCGATCTCGGGGAAGATGATCTGTTCCTTGACGCCGATGTTGTAGTTGCCGCGGCCATCGAAGGCACGGCCCGAGATACCGCGGAAGTCGCGAACGCGCGGCAGGGCCACGGTCACGAAGCGGTCCAGGAATTCGTACATCTGCACGCCGCGCAGGGTCACCATGCAGCCGATGGGCTGTTGCTCACGGATCTTGAAGCCTGCGATGGCCTTCTTCGACTTGGTGACGACGGGCTTCTGGCCAGCGATCTTGGTCAGGTCGCCGACGGCGTTGTCGAGCACCTTCTTGTCAGCCACGGCCTCGCCCACGCCCATGTTGAGCGTGATCTTGGTCAGACGGGGGACCTGCATCGGGGACTTGTAGCCGAACTTCTCGGTCAGGTCCTTGGCGATCTTTTCGCGATAGTGTTGTTGGAGTCGTGCCATGTGCGTACCTCTTAGGCGGCCTTGATTTCTTCGCCGCTGGACTTGAAGACGCGCACGCGCTTGCCGTCCGTGACCTTGATGCCCACGCGATCAGCCTTGCCGGTCGCGGCATTGAAGATCGCCACATTGGATTGGTGAATCGGCATGGCCTTCTCGACGATGCCACCGGTCGTACCCTTCATGGGGTTCGGCTTGGTGTGCTTCTTGACGAGGTTGATGCCTTCGATGACGACGTGCGAGTCATCCTTGCGCAGCGTCACCGTGCCGCGCTTGCCCTTGTCGCGCCCGGCCAACACGATGACCTGGTCGCCTTTGCGAATCTTGTTCATGGCGTTGTGTCCTTAGAGAACTTCGGGGGCCAGCGACACGATCTTCATGAACTTCTCGGTACGCAGTTCACGCGTGACCGGGCCGAAGATGCGGGTGCCGATGGGTTCGAGCTTGGCGTTGAGCAGCACGGCGGCATTGCCGTCGAACTTCACCAGCGAGCCGTCTGCACGGCGGATGCCCTTGGCGGTGCGAACCACCACGGCGCTGTAGATTTCGCCCTTCTTGACGCGGCCACGGGGCGCGGCTTCCTTGATGCTCACCTTGATGATGTCACCAACGCTTGCGTAGCGGCGCTTGGAGCCGCCGAGCACCTTGATACACAGGACGGATTTCGCGCCCGTGTTGTCGGCCACTTCGAGCCTGGATTCAGTTTGGATCATTTGTCTTAGTTCCCAACTTGTACTGATCACGACCTGCCTGCAGGCATTGCACCTGCTGCTGGCAGACCGACTTCAGTCAGTCTTGGGCCCGCTGTTGACGCCCCGAACCACTCGAAACGCCGCCAATTGGGCTGAAAGCTCCGCTCGTTTTATGAGCGAAGCCGGCGATTATTGCATGGCTGCATGCGGCTGTCAACCGGGTGGATTCGGGGCGCCGGACGGGGCTCCCGGGAGCGCCTAAACTTCCTTCATATATGAACCCCTCCCCCAGCACTCCCGTGCCCGCCCATCGCGTGGCCTTCATCGGTGGCGGCAACATGGCCAGCGCCATCATCGGCGGGCTGGTCGGCCAAGGCATGCCGCCGGCCAACATCCACGTGGTCGAGCCTTTCGAAGCGGCCCGGGCACAACTTGCGCAGCGCCTGGGCGTGCAGGCGAGCGCAGCCGCCGACGGCATGCTGGCGGACTGCGGGACGGTCGTCTGGGCGGTCAAGCCCCAGGCGTTCAAGGAGGCGGCCGTGCCTGTCGCTCCCCTCACCCGCCAGGCCCTGCACCTGAGCGTGGCCGCCGGCATTCGCGCTGACAGCATGGCCCGCTGGCTGGGCACCGAGCGCGTCGTGCGCGCCATGCCCAACACCCCGGCGCTGGTCGGCAAGGGCATGACCGGTCTCTTCGCGGGTGCCGCCGTCAGCGCGGCCGACCGCCAGCAGGTCGAGGCGCTGCTGGCGCCCACCGGGGAACTGCTCTGGCTGGAAAAGGAAGCGCAACTGGACGCCGTCACCGCCCTGTCAGGTTCCGGCCCCGCCTACGTCTTCTATTTCCTGGAGAGCATGGTCAAGGGCGGTCTCGAGATGGGCCTGGACGAGAAGCAGGCGCGGCAGCTCGCAGTTGCGACCTTCGGCGGTGCGTCCGCGCTGGCGGCCAGCAGCAGCGACGCGCTGTCGCTGATGCGCGAACGCGTGACGTCCAAGGGCGGCACGACCCATGCGGCACTCAGCTCGATGGAGGCCGAGGGAGTCCAGCCGGCCTTCATCCGCGCCCTGTGGGCGGCGCAGCGCCGCGCGGGCGAGCTCGGCGACGAGTTCGGCCGCGACTGACGCGGATTCAGCGCAAGAGGTAGCCGGCCGCCACGCCGGCGAAGACGGTGAAGCCCAGCCAGTGGTTCAGGCGGAAGGCCTTGAAGCAGCCCTCGCGCGTGCGCGTGCGGATCAGCTGCCAGTGCCAGGCCGCCTGCGCCAGTGCCACGGCGATGCCGAGGTAGAACACCGCGCCCAGGCCGCGGCTGGCGCCGGCCCAGCTCCACACGGCCAGGAACAGCACGTAGCTCGCCATCACCGCAGCCACGTCGTGGCGGCCGAAGGTGATGGCGGAGGTCTTCATTCCGATCCTCAGGTCGTCGTCGCGGTCGACCATGGCGTATTCGGTGTCGTAGGCCAGCACCCAGAACAGGTTGCCCGCCAGCAGCAGCCAGGCAAAAGCCGGCACCTGGCCGGTTGCCGCAGCAAAGGCCATGGGGATGCCGAAGCTGAAGGCGACGCCCAGCACCGCCTGGGGAACGGAGACGAAGCGCTTGGCGAAGGGATAGGCCAGCGTCACCGCCAGCGCCGCGAAGGACCACAGGATGGTCGCGAGGTTCGTCGTGAGCACCAGGCCGAAGGCCACCAGCGCCAGCGCTGCGCCCAGCAGCAGCGCCTCGCGCACGGATACCTCGCCGCTGGTCACCGGCCGCGCGGCGGTGCGCTTGACGTGCCGGTCGAAGTCGCGGTCGGCCACGTCGTTGATGCAGCAGCCGGCGCTGCGCATGAGGATGGTTCCCAGCACGAACACCGCCAGCAGGTGCCAGCCCGGCCAGCCGCCGGCGGCGAACCACAACGCACTCAGCGTGGGCCACAGCAGCAGCAGCCAGCCGGCGGGCCGGTTCCAGCGGATCAGGTCGAGATAGGCGGCGACGCGCCCGCGCGCGGGCGGCGACGGCGGCGATGCCTGCGCGGATTCACGGTCGGCAGACGCCGGCATCGACATGGACAAGCCTCACTCCTCCAGCAGCGAGCGCAGCATCCAGGCGGTCTGGTCGTGCACCGTGCAGCGGGCCGTCAGCATGTCGGCGGTGGGATCGTCGCCGGCTTCCTCGGCCACCGGAATGAACTCGCGCGCGATGCGCGACACCGTCTCGTGGCCCTTGACCAGGATGCGCACCATCTCCATCGCCTTGGGCGGCACCTGCGGCACGTCGGGCACGGTGGCGATCTTGCTGAACTCGGCGTAGGAGCCCGGTGCGTAGTGGCCCAGGGCGCGGATGCGCTCGGCGATGACGTCGGTCGAGCCCCACAGCTCGGTGTACTGCGCCATGAACATGGCGTGCAGCGAGTTGAAGTGCGGGCCGGTCACGTTCCAGTGGAAGTTGTGCGTCGTCAGGTACAGCGTGTAGGTGTCGGCCAGCACGCGCGACAGGCCCTCGGCGATCGCGGCCCGGTCCTGGCGCTCGATGCCGATGTTGATGATCGGCGCGCTGCGGCCGCCGGACTCCGCGGCGACGCTGGTGCCGCCCTTGCTCGGCACCTTGCCGGCGGAGGATGCGGGCGAGCTGGGGATGGAGGCAGACTTCGACTTCTTCGGTGCTTTGGCCATGACGAGGCGTTCCCTTCTTCGTTGATGGTTGGTTGGGTGAAAGAACAACTGTAGAAGCCCGGACGGGCGGCTGCAACAACCCGCGACTATGGTCGCGATGCAATCAACTGTGCGCCGCGCTCACGACAGGCGCTGCACGCCGGGCAGTTCGCAGGCATAGATCGCGTTGCGCAGCGCCGCGATGGCCTCGTAGCGGGTGAAGCTGCGGCGCCAGGCCAGCACCACGCGGCGCGTGGGTGGCTCGCGGCCCTCGGCGTCGCGCACCGGCAGGTAGCGCACCAGCGCCTCGGGCTCGCGGCGGCTCTTGGGCCGGACCTTGAGCGCCTCGGGCGGCACCGACAGGCGCGGCACCAGCGTCACGCCCATGCCGGAGGCGACCATGTGCTTGATGGTCTCCAGCGAGGAGCCCTCGAAGCTCTTGCGGATGCCCTCGGCATTGCTGGAGAAGCGCGCGAACTCCGGGCACACCTCCAGCACGTGGTCGCGGAAGCAGTGGCCGGTGCCCAGCAGCAGCATGGTCTCGCTCTTGAGCTCGTCGGAGGTGACGGACTCCTTCTGCGCCAGTTCGTGGTGCGAGGGCACGGCCGCCATGAAGGGCTCGTCGTACAGCGGCGCGATCGCCAGGCCCGCATCGGGAAAAGGCTCGGCCATGATGGCCGCGTCGACCTCGCCGGCGCGCAGCATGTCCAGCAGCTTGGCGGTGAAGTTCTCCTGCAGCACCAGCGGCATCTGCGGGGTGCGCGCGATGTTCTGGCGCACCAGGTCGGGCAGCAGGTAGGGACCGATGGTGTAGATCACGCCCAGCTTGAGCGGGCCGGCCAGCGGGTCCTTGCCGCGCTTGGCGATCTCCTTGATGCTGGCGGCCTGGTCCAGCACGCTCTGGGCCTGCTGGACGATCTGCTCGCCCAGCGGGGTGACGGTCACCTCTCCGGCACTGCGCTCGAAGAGCTTGACCTCCAGCTCGTCCTCCAGCTTCTTGATCGCCACCGACAAGGTCGGCTGCGAGACGAAGCAGGCTTCCGCGGCCTTGCCGAAATGCCGCTCGCGAGCCACTGCAACGATGTATTTGAGTTCGGTCAGGGTCATAGCTTGCGTCAATTATGCGCAGCCATGAAAGCCTGCGGAAAGTTCAGGCCTTGAGGTACTCCGAACGGCTGCCCAGCCAGCGGTCGACGTGGCGCTGCGCCAGCTCGGGATGGTCGCCCAGCATGCGCGGCGCCAGCTCGCGCGCCCATTCGAGCAGTCGCGTGTCCGTGGCCAGGTCGGCGAAGCGCAGCAGCGGCGCCCCCGACTGCCGCGCCCCAAGGAATTCGCCAGGCCCGCGAATCTCCAGGTCGCGCCGGGCGATCTCGAAGCCGTCGCTGGTCTCGGCCATGGCACGCAAGCGCGCGCGGGCCGCCTCGCCCACGCGGCCGCCCTCGTTGGGCGAATAGAGCAGCACGCATGCGGAAGCTGCAGCGCCGCGGCCCACGCGGCCGCGCAGCTGGTGCAGCTGCGAGAGGCCGAAGCGCTCGGCATGCTCGATCACCATGAGCGAGGCGTTCGGCACGTCCACGCCGACCTCGATGACGGTGGTGCTCACCAGCACGTGCAGCCGTCCCGCGCTGAACTCCTCCATCACCGCCGCCTTCTCGGCCGTGGGCATGCGCGAATGCAGCAGGCCCACCTGCACCTGCTCGCCCAGCGCGTCGGCCAGTTCGTCGCGGGTGGCGGTGGCGTTGCGCAGGTCGACGGCCTCGCTCTCCTCGATCAGCGGGCAGACCCAGTAGACCTGCCGGCCCTGCTCCAGCTGGGCCTGGATGCGCTCGATGACCTCGTCGCGCCGGTGGTCGGCCACCAGCTTGGTCACGATGGGTGTGCGGCCCGGCGGCAGCTCGTCCAGCGTGGAGACGTCCAGGTCGGCGTAGTAGCTCATGGCCAGCGTGCGCGGGATCGGCGTGGCGCTCATCATCAGCAGGTGCGGCTCCTGGCCGCCCACGGCCTTGCCGCGCAGGGCCAGGCGCTGGGCCACGCCGAAGCGGTGCTGCTCGTCGACGATGGCCAACGCCAGGTTGTGGAAGCGCACCTTCTCCGAGATGACGGCATGCGTGCCGATGACCAGCGCGGCCTCGCCGCTTTCGAGCGCGGCCTCCATGGTGTCGCGCTCCTTCTTCTTCTGGCTGCCGGTGAGCCAGGCCACGCGCCGGCCGCGGCTGGCCAGCAGCGGATCGAGCCAGCCGACCAGCTTGCCGAAGTGCTGCGAGGCCAGGATCTCGGTGGGCGCCATCAGCGCGCACTGGTAGCCCGCATCGATGCAAAGGGCCGCCGCCAGCGCGGCCACCACCGTCTTGCCCGAGCCCACGTCGCCCTGGAGCAGCCGGTGCATGGGCACCGAATGCGCGAGGTCCTTGCCGATCTCTTCCACCACGCGCCGCTGCGCGCCGGTGAGGGCGAAAGGCAGCACGGCCAGCAGTTGCTCGACCAGCGAGTCCATGCCGGCCACGCGCGAGAGCACGGGCGCGCGCTGCGCCGCCCGCTCGCCGCGCGCCTGGTGCTGCGAGAGCTGCTGCGCCAGCAGTTCCTCGGCCTTGATGCGCTGCCAGGCCGGATGGCTGTGGTCTTCCAGCGTGGCCATGGCGACGTCCGGCGCCGGGTAGTGCAGGAAGTTGAGCGCGCGGCGCAGGTCCCAGGCCGGCTGCCAGGCGTCGTCGCGGGGCAGGGTCTCGTCGAGCCGCGCACGCGCCAGGCCCGAGCGCACCTCGCGGCGCAGCGCCGGCTGCGCCAGGCCGGCGATGGTGGAGTAGACCGGCGTGAGCGCCTCCGGCAGGTCGGTGCCCGCGGCCTTCACCGTGGGATGCATGATGGTGCGCCCCATGAAGCCGCCGCGCACCTCGCCGCGCAGGCGCACCCGCGCGCCCACGGCCAGCTGCTTCTGCTGCGAGGGGTAGAAGTTGAAGAAGCGCAGCTGGCAGGTGTCGCTGCCGTCGTCCACCGTCACGATGAGCTGGCGGCGCGGGCGGTAGACCACCTCGCTGGAGGTGACCACGGCCTCGATCTGCGCGGTGTCGCCGTCGCGCACGTCGGTCAGGCGCACGATCTGCGTCTCGTCCTCGTAGCGCATCGGGAGGTAGAGCGCGAAGTCGATGTCGCGGACCAGCCCCAGCTTGCGCAGCGCGCGCTGCACCGCGCTCAGGCCGGCGCCGGGCGCGGCCTTGGCGGGGGCGGCGGCTGGCGGGGGCTTTTCGCTCGGGGCGGACTGGGAGGCGGCGGGCATGGGACAATTCTGCACGCGCCCGCACAGGGCGCGTTCCCACATCCTCCCAACGCCAACCTTGGCACGGGCCCGTCCGGCCCTCAAGTCATGCGCACTTTCACGCTTTCCGATTTCGATTTTTCGCTGCCGCCCGAGCTGGTGGCGCAGCATCCCGCGCCCGAGCGCAGCGCCTCGCGCCTGCTCGACGGCACCGGCCTCGAACCGGTCGACCGCATCTTCAGCACCCTCCCCTCACTGCTGCGCGAAGGCGACCTGCTGGTGTTCAACGACACGCAGGTGGTCAAGGCGCGTCTGTTCGGCGAGAAGCCCACCGGCGGCAAGCTCGAACTGCTGGTCGAGCGCGTGCTGCAGGGCCAGGAAGTCGTGGCCCACATGAAGGTCAGCAAGAAGCCGCCGGTCGGCACGGTGCTGGACATGGTGGGCGGCTTCCGCGCTACGCTGCTGGGCCGCTGGCCCGATGACAACGGCGCCCTCTTCCGCTTTTCATTCGAGAGCGGTGCCGCCGAGGATCCCTACGCCCTGATGGCCCGCTGCGGCCACGTGCCGCTGCCGCCCTACATCACGCACACGGATTCAGCCGACGACGAGCGCCGCTACCAGACGGTGTTCGCCCGCGTGCCAGGCGCGGTGGCCGCTCCAACCGCCGCGCTGCATTTCGACGAAGCCCTGCTGGCCGAGATGGCCGCACGCGGCATCCAGCGCGCCAACGTCACGCTGCACGTGGGCGCAGGCACCTTCCAGCCGGTGAAGATGGAGAACATCGCCGAGCACACCATGCACGCCGAGCGCTACCAGGTGCCCGCGGCCACGCAGCAGGCCATTGCCGAGTGCAAGGCGCGCGGCGGCCGCGTGGTGGCCGTGGGCACGACGACGGTTCGCACGCTCGAATCCTGGGCCGCCAGCGGCGAGGCCGAGGGCGATACCCGCATCTTCATCACGCCGGGTTTCCGCTTCCGGCACGTCGACCTGCTGGTCACCAACTTCCACCTGCCCAAGAGCACGCTGATGATGCTGGTGAGCGCCTTTGCCGGCTACGAGCGCGTGATGGGCCTCTATGCGCATGCCATCCGCGAGCGCTACCGCTTCTTCAGCTACGGCGACTCGATGCTGCTCGCGCGCCAGAAGGACTGACACGACATGCTGAACTTCCAGATCCTCACCACCGACCCCGACAGCCACGCGCGCCGCGCCACGCTCACGCTCAACCACGGCGTGGTGCAGACTCCGATCTTCATGCCCGTGGGCACCTACGGCACCGTCAAGGGCGTGATGCCGCGCAGCCTGGAGGAGATGGGCGCGCAGATCATCCTGGGCAACACCTTCCACCTGTGGATGCGCCCCGGCCTGGACGTGATGGCGAGCTTCGGCGGCCTGCACCAGTTCGAGAAATGGGACAAGCCCATCCTCACCGACTCGGGCGGCTTCCAGGTGTGGTCGCTGGGCGCGATGCGCAAGATCAGCGAGGAGGGCGTGAAGTTCGCGTCGCCGGTCAACGGCGACAAGCTGTTCCTCACGCCCGAGGTCTCGATGCAGATCCAGACCATCCTCAACAGCGACATCGTCATGCAGTTCGACGAGTGCACGCCCTACGACACCAAGGGCCACATCACGACCGAGGCCGAGGCCCGCGTCTCGATGGAGCTGAGCCTGCGCTGGGCCAAGCGCTGCCAGGCGGAGTTCGCGCGCCTTTCCAACCCGAACGCGCTGTTCGGCATCGTGCAGGGCGGGATGTTCGAGAACCTGCGCGAGGAGTCGCTCGCGCAACTGGTGGAGCTGGACTTCCCCGGCTACGCCATCGGCGGCGTGAGCGTGGGCGAGCCCAAGGACGAGATGCTGCGCATCATGGCCCACACGCCGCACCGCCTGCCGGCCAACAAGCCGCGCTACCTGATGGGCGTGGGGACGCCCGAGGACCTCGTGCAGGGCGTGGCCGACGGTGTCGACATGTTCGACTGCGTGATGCCCACGCGCAACGCGCGCAACGGCACGCTGTTCAGCCGCTACGGCGACCTGAAGATGCGCAACGCTCGCCACAAGAGCGACCCGCAGCCCATCGACCCGAGCTGCACCTGCCATGCCTGCGCCGGCACCTCCGGCGTGTCATGGAACGACGGCGGCCGCGAGGGCTTCTCGCGCGCCTACCTGCACCACCTGGATCGCTGCGGCGAGATGCTGGGCCCGATGCTCACCACGGTGCACAACCTGCACTACTACCTGAACCTGATGCGCGAGATCCGCGAGTCGCTCGACGCGGGCCGCTTCGCCGAGTTCCGCGCGCAGTTCAAGGCCGACCGCGCGCGCGGCGTCTAGCCGGGCTGCGCCGAAGGGCCCAGCGGCTGGGGCGCCGTCGGCGCATCCGACTCCGGCCGCGTAAACAGCTGCGCCGGCGTGCCGCAGGCGTGGCAGAACTTCGAGAAGGCGCTCTTGCGCGCGTCGCACTTGCCGCAGTGGTCGAACAGGCCGATACCGCAATGCGGGCAGAAGTCGATCTCGGTGTTCTTCAGGTCCACCGGCCGCTCGCAGCCCGGACACACGCCCTTGGCGAGGCGCGCCAGCGCGGTGTCGTAGCTGAGCTCGTCGCGCCGCACCTGGTCGGGCTGCTGTTCGGCCAGCTTCTGCCTGGCGAGATAGCGGTTGAGCGCCACGATGGCGTAGCGGCCCACCAGCACCGTGAGGACGATGCCCACCACGTAGCGCACGTAGCCGCCGTAGCTGGGCAGGTAGGGAACCAGCTCCACGAAGAAGGCGAAGAGCGCAAAGAGGATGAAGCCCCAGACGAAGGGCCAGTACGGGCTCTTGCGCTTCTTCGCGAAAAGCCAACCGGCAACCACCAGCAACGGCAGCGTCAGCGCCAGCCGGTACAGGAAAACGCGCAGCTCCACGCGGCGCGCCTCCTTCTCCATCTGCTCGGCGGCGGCGCGCGTGAGCACGTCCAGCTGGTCCCGCGCCCGGGCCTGGGACTGGCGGGCATCGAGCGCCACCTGCCGCTGGGCCAGCACCTTCTTCTGCGCCTCATCCTCCGCCGCCTTCAGCGCGTCGAGCGCCTTGGTTCGCGAAATCAGCTCGGCGTCCTGGTCCGGCAGCTGGGTTGCATTGCGCGTGGACAGCCAGTTGGAGAAGGTCTCGCGCGCATTGCGATTGGTCTGGCGCGCGGCTTCCAGCCGCAGCTGCGCCTGCTCCAATGCGGCCTGCGCGGCCTTCTGGCTGTCCTCGGTCTTGGCGAGCGTCTCGCGCAGCGGCACGGTGGCCGCCGGGTCCATGAAGTCGTCCAGCTGCAACGGACGCTCGACGCGGGGCAGGTCGCCCACGATGGTGCTGCCCAGCCCGGTGAGGAAGCCGGCGAAGACGAAGGCCACCAGCCACAGGCCGCGGCGGAACCACTTTTCGGAAAGTCGAAGGGACTTGCTCATGGAATCGGGTCCGGTCATTCCAGCGGAAAGACGAAAAGCCCGGCCAGGATGGCCGCCAGCGCGATCAGCGAGAAGCGCACCGAGGTGGATGTCGCCCGCCGCCAGCGCGAGACGGACGACACCTGGCCGGAATGGTCGATGCCCAGGTCGAACTGACTCGGGCGGCTCACGCTTGCGTCCTCGGATGGCGCATGGGGCGGCGGGATTGCTGCATTCGAAGCTCCTTGTCGTCACATGTGGTTTCGATGGGCGCGGATGATCCCTGCCCGCCCGCCCGGCAGGCATCGCCAGATGTGATGAGTGGCGCCACAGCAGCCATGAAGTATCGAGGATTAATACCGAATGTCAGCCGCTGCTTGCATGCAGGTCGTCGCGGGTGAACGGCCTCTCGCTGCCCGACAGCCGGATGGCCACGCGCTCGAGCAAGCCGTGCGTGGGCGCCGCCTCGCCCGGTTGCTGCTGCACCAGCGGCAGCAGGAGCGTGAGCAGCACCAGCGAGCCGCGCAGCGAGGGATGCGCCACGCGCCGCTGCAGGGCCAGGAAGCCGGCGCTCGTCGCCACGCCGAGCAGGAAGCCTGAACTCACTTCGGACCAGGAATGCGCGTAGATCGCCAGCCGCGAGAGCCCGATGCCGGCCGCCAGCACCCAGCCGCCCACCGCCAGGCCCACCCGCAGGCGGTGGGAGCCGCGCGCCGCCATGAGCCACAGCCCCACCGGCCAGACGGCAGCCGCCAGCATGGTGTGGCCGCTGATGCCGGTGAAGTTGAACCGGGCGCTGCCGATGCCCCAGCCCATGAAGGCCAGCTTGGAAAGCAGCACCAGCAGGCTGGCGGCGCCGAAGATCAGGATCCAGAGCACGGCGGCCGGCCAGGTCCGGCGCGACGAGAGCAGCCACAGCGCGATCAGCGCGGCCGCCGGAAGCAGCAGGCCGCTGTCGCCCAGCCAGGTGTAGCTGCGCCACACGCCCTCGGGCACGCTGTGGATGGCGTGCCAGACGGCATCGCGCACGAAACCCATCGGCGAACTCTCAGGCCTCGGCGTTCATCAGTTCCCCGACGCGGCGCTGCAGCAGCTCCGGCTGGGCGTCCGCCTGCGCCAGCGGGGCGCCGACGTTCAGGCCCACGCGGCTCCACATCCCGCGGCGGAAGGGCCGCACCATGGCCACGTTCTCGCCGTCCCGCCGCTCGACGCGGCTGAAGTAGGAGCCCCACAGGTTGGTCAGCGCCATCGGTACCACCGGCACCGCCAGGCCCTCGGCCTGGGCAGCATCGAGGATCTTCTTCAGGCCGCCCTTGAAGGGCTGCAGCTGGCCGTCGCGGGTGATGGCGCCTTCGGGGAAGATGCCCAGCAGGTCGCCCTCGCGCAGCACCTGGGCGGCCTGCTCGAAGGCGCGATCGTAGGCCGCGGGGTCTTCCTTCTGCGGCGCGATCGGGATGGCCTTGGCCAGCCTGAAGAGCCAGCCCAGCACCGGCACGCGGAAGATGCGGTGGTCCATGAGGAAGCGGATCGGCCGCGGACTCGCCGCCATCAGCAGCACGGCGTCGACGAAGCTCACGTGGTTGCACACCAGCAGGGCCGGGCCGTTGTCCGGAATGTGCCCGTCGCCGCGCACCTTGAAGCGGTAGACCAGCCGCGACAGCACCCAGGCGTAAAAGCGCAGCAGGTACTCGGGCACCAGCATGAAGATGTAGAAGGCCACCAACGCGTTGGCGATGCCGGTGAAGAGGAACACCTGCGGAATGCTGAAGCCCGCGGTGAGCAGTGCGCCGGCGATGACCGAGCTGCCGATCATGAAGAGCGCATTGAGGATGTTGTTCGCCGCGATGATGCGCGCCCGGTGCGTGGGCTGGCTGCGCAGCTGGATGAGCGCGTACATCGGCACGCTGTACACGCCCGCGAAGAGCGAGAGCAGCCCCAGGTCGGCCATGACGCGCCAGTGCGCCGGCTGCGCCAGGAAAGCACCCAGGCCCATGGTCGGCACTTCGGGCAGGCCGCGCGAGGCGAAATACAGGTCGACCGCGAACACGCTCATGCCGATGGCGCCCAGCGGCACCAGGCCGATCTCCACCTGGCGGCGGCTGAGCGTCTCGCACAGCAGGGAGCCGATGCCGATGCCCACCGAGAACACCACCAGCAGCAGCGATGCCACCTGCTCGTCGCCGTGCAGCACCTCCTTGGCGAAGCTGGGGAACTGCGCGAGGAACACGGCGCCGAAGAACCACATCCACGAGATGCCCAGCAGCGAGCGGAAGACCACCACGTTCCCGTGCGCCAGCTTCAGGTTGCGCCAGGTCTCGCTCACGGGGTTCCAGTTGATCTTCAGGCCCGGGTCGGTGGCCTGGGTGGGCGGGATGGCCTGCGCCACGCCCCGGCCGACCAGCGCCAGCAGCACGCAGGCCACGGCCACGGCCCCGTGGCCGATCTGCGGCATGGCCACCAGCAGGCCGCCGGCCACCTGGCCCAGCAGGATGGCCACGAAGGTGCCCATCTCCACCATGCCGTTGCCGCCGGTGAGCTCGTGCGAATCGAGCACCTGCGGCAGGTAGGCGAACTTCACCGGCCCGAACAGCGTGGAATGCAGCCCCATCAGGAACACGCAGGCCAGCAGCACGACCGCGTCGGCACGCAGGAAGCCCCAGGTGGCGATCAGCATGATCGCGATCTCCAGCGTCTTCACGAAGCGCATCACGCGCGTCTTGTCGAACTTGTCGGCGATCTGGCCGGCCGTGGCGGAGAACAGCAGGAAGGGCAGGATGAACAGCGCCCCGATCACCAGGCCGGCCATGGCCGGCTTCATCCAGCTCAGCTGCAGCTGGTAGGTCACCATGACGGTGAAGGCGAACTTGAAGAGGTTGTCGTTGGCCGCGCCCGCGAACTGCGTCCAGAAGAAGGGCGCGAAGCGGCGCTGGCCCAGCAGCGCGAACTGGCCGCCATGGCCGTTCGGCGCGCCGGCGGTCGCGTCGGCGCTGGTGCTGCTGCTGGCGATCGTGTTCAAGGCAAGGCCCTTTCGTTGGCGGTGCGGTGCGTCAGGCGGCGGCCGGAGCGGCGCCGCGAAGCCGTATCAAACTGTGACAGCCGCTGCGCGCGAATTGTGCATCAGCGTCCGCTCGTCCATTTGACGCACCGAGTGCAGGACCGGCAGGGCCGCGAGCGCCGCCGCCACATGCTTGAGAGAGTGGCCGGAGACGAGGTGCTGCGTCCATTCGTAGATCGGGGCGTCGGCCACCTCCAGCACCTTGGCGACCGCGTAGGCGGCGATGATCCAGCCCAGCTTGAGGTTCAGCGGCCGCATCCCGGTGCGCACCGGGCGCAGCGTCGCCATCCACAGCACCAGGGCCATGCCGCCGAACTGGACCACCGCCCAGGGCGTCACGTTGCCCGTCTCGTGGAACACGCCCACCGCCAGCAGTCCGGCCGCGAAGGTGACGCAGGCGGCCGGGAAGCCGAAGCGCGGGCTCACCCGCTCCGACACGGCCAGGCCCATCACCCCTGCGAAGGCCACGACCATGGCGGCGCGGTCGCCCGCCAGGCGCAGCACGTCGTCGGGCTGCAGGTGATAGAAGGCCGAGGCGGCCGACACCAGCACCAGGCCGGCGAAGAACAGCCAGGCGCTGTCCAGGGCACTGCCGGGAAGCTCGTCGTGCGCGTAGCCCGGCAGATGGCCGGGGTGCTCGTGGCGGCGCTCCAACCGGTGCAGGCGGCGCAGCCCGAGGAAGCCCACGATCAGGAACGGCAGGTTGCTCAGCACGTCGACCGCGTTGGGCAGGCCCAGCAGGCTGCGGAAGTCGCTCAGCGGGGGGTTGCCGGCACCCGGTTCGGCGAACGCGGGCGCGAGGATGCCCAGCAGCAGCAACAGGACGGCGCCGCCGGCAAGCCAGGCTTCGCGGCGGGAGAGACGGCGCGGCGCGCGCAGGGGGATCGATGCACTCATGACTCAGCTCCTTGTACCGTTGTTGCGGTGCAATGTAGAGAGCCGATTTGCGACACGGCATCAACAATCAATACGAGGCAACAATTTGCCACTTTCGGTACTGTCCGGCTATACCAACACCGGAGGGACTTTCAACATGAGCACCACAGCCGACCTGATCCAGGCCTTGAAGAACGAGCTCAAGAACGCCCGCATGACCTACGCCGACCTGGCCAATTCGCTGGGCATGGCCGAATCCAGCGTCAAGCGCATGCTGGCCAAGGGCGACATGCCGCTGACCCGGGTGGACGCCATCTGCCGCGCCCTGAAGCTGGACTTCGGCGAGCTGTCCCGGCGCGTGGCCGATGCCCAGCCCCTGCTCAAGGAGCTGACCCAGGAGCAGGAGCGGGCGGTGGTCAAGGACAAGAAGCTGCTCCTGTGCGCCATCTGCGTGCTCAGCCAGTGGACGATGGAGCAGATCGTGGCCGCCTACCGCATCAGCGAAGCGGAGTGCATCGGCTGCCTGGTGCAGCTGGACCGCATCGGCATCATCGAGCTGCGCCCGCAGAACCGCTACCGGCTCAAGCTGGCCAAGACCTTCCGCTGGCGCCCGCACGGGCCGGTGATGGAGTTCTTCCGCGAGGAGGTGGTGCTCGACTACTACAAGGGCGGCTTCGACGGCCCGGCCGAGGGGTTGCTGCTGGTGCACGGCGCCATCAGCCGCTCGCTGGCGCCGGCCTTCCTGGATCGCCTGCAGCGCGTGGCGCAGGACTTCGCCCAGCAGCACCAGGCCGATCAGAAGATGGCCGCTCGCGACCGCGAGGGCTACACGCTGCTGCTGGGCATGCGCAGCTGGGAATTCGAGGCCTTCGCGCAGCTGCGCCGCCCCGACGCGCACCCCGGGCTCCAGAAGCTGGCCCGGCCCTGAGGCCTCAGTCCGCCACGAAGACGGTCAGCACGCCGGTGTAGCCGTACAGGTGGTGCCGCGCGATCTCGCCGGCGGCGAAGAAGCCCGCCAGCGGCACGTCGCCCAGGGCATGGCGCACGATCTGCATTTCCGCCCCCGGCGAGCCGAAGTGCGGCCCCCCGCGCCCCGAGCAGCTCACGTAGATGGCCCCGGCGATGCGCCGCGCCGGATGCGGGCTGGCCTCGGCTTCGCCGGCGGCCAGGGCGCTGGCCACTTCGAGGGTCTGCTCCTCGGGCTCCAGCTCCTCGCGGATCTCGGCGCAGATGCGCATCAGGTCGGCCCGCGCCGCATGCGCGTTGCGCCTCACGAAGGTCATGCGCATGCCTGCCTCGGCCTGGTCGGCGATGGCCACCCCGCGCCGCGTCGGATCCAGCCCGATGATGTGGCGCACCAGCACGTCCGAGCCCAGGTCGCCGGTGCGGCGCAGGCCATCGCTGCCGGGGCTGGCCAGGCCCACCAGCGTGGCGCGCACGGCCTCGATGGCATGCATGGGCTCGTCCAGCGACACCCCGAGGTCGGCCAGCAGCACGTCCAGCGCTGGCTCGCCGTCGATGCCCAGCAGCAGGTTGCCGTCGGCCTCGGTGATCTCCCGTTCGCGCGAGACCGGCTGGCAGCCCTGGGTGACGCGCGACACCAGCCGCACGCCCTCGCCGAACAGCACGCCCGACAGGCCGCCCGAGAACACCCCGCTGGCCGCGCCCTGCCCGCGGATGTTCCCGTTGCCGCCGATGGCGAACTGCGGCGTCCCGCCCCGGCCCGAGGACAGGCCGCCGAAGAGGTAGCCGGTCTCGGTACGCGCCGACAGGTCGCCGATCAGCTCGGGCAGGTCATGCGTGCCCGGGTCGGCATGGACCAGCGCCGCGTGGGCCAGGAAATTCTGGTTGGGTCCGCCGCCGCGCGGCAGGTCGGCATTGCCCACCGGCGCGACGCCGGAGAACACCCGGAACTGGTCACCGGGCAGCGCGCACAGCATCACCGTCATCGCCGGCTCGTCGAAGTACTCGGCGTTGTTCGCGGCAATGCCGATGCCGGTGGTGCCGGACCAGTCGGTGACTTCGGGCAGTTCCGCGGCCAGGTGGTCGAGGATCTCCTGCGCGTTGGCCGCGAAGAGGTCGGTGATGTAGAGCAGGCCCAGCGTGGGCGAGCTGGCGTAGTCGGGCTGCGTCATCTGGGCGCGCAGCTGCGCCAGCACGAGGTCCGCCGCCGTCTGCCATTGGGGATGGGTGGCGTGGCCGGATGGGAAAAGCTTCATGGCAAGCCGCGCATGGGGAACGGCCCCGTGCACGGCCCCCATTACATCACTTAACGCCGCCGCGCTGCGCTGCTGCCGCGCTTGCGTGCGGGCGCCTTCTTGGCGGCGGCCGATGGCGACGGCGCGGCCTTCTTCGACGGCGCCGCGTCAGCCTTCTTCGGTGCGGCCATCGCCGGCATCTTCAGCTGCGCCGCTTCCTGCAATGCGGTGGTGGCGATCTGCTGGAACTGCTGGGTCAGCGCGCCCCACAGCTGCATGGGGTCGACCGCGCTCGCGGCAGGCTTGTCCGGCGCCGCCTTGGCGGCGGGTGCGTCCTCCTTGGGCCTGGCCTTGTCCTTCGGGGGCTCGGCCTTCGGCGCTGCGGCAGCCGCAGCCGCGCCGCCGGTGAAGGCCTTGGCCAGGTCTTCCATCTGCAGGTTCATGCCCTGCAGCGTCGACAGCGTCATGCGCTGCACCTCGAGCGCCTGGATGGTCGCCTTGAGCGCGTGCAGGTTCTGGTCGAGCCAGAACTGCACCGCCTTCAGCTCCTGGATTCGCTTGTCCACCTCTTCCACGCTGAGCGTGGGCGCGATCCAGCTGGAGATGCCGGGAATGCCCGGGATGCCCGGCATGGCGGGCAGGCCCGCCTTCGCCGCGGTGGCAGCGGCTGCGCCGCCGGCGTTGGCGCTGCCGGCCAGGTTCTTCAGGAAGTCGAAGCCCGGAACGAACTGGTCGAAAAAGAAGGACGGCTTGTCGCTCATCGGAAGTCTCCCTCGCGGCGGATGATGGTGGATGTCGGGCCGGCCGAGCTTATACCCGGGCCGCCCCGCCAGGTTCAGTGCTTGTGCTGATGCTCGCCGGCATCCGCGCCGCCCGGCGCGCCCACGGCCACCGGCACCTGCAGCGTCTGCTCGCTGGCCACGCCCTTGGCGTCCATGAAGCGCAGCGTGATCGGCACGGTGCTGCCGGCCGCCACCGGCTGCTTCAGGTCCATGAGCATCAGGTGGTTGGCGCCGGGCTTGAGCTCCACCGTCTGGCCCGCGGGCAGTTCCAGCCCCTGGGCCAGCGCGCGCATCTTCATGGTGTCGCCTTCCATCTTCATTTCGTGCACCTCGGCCACGCCGGCCACCGGCGTGGAGGCGCCCACGAGGCGCGTGCCCGCGGGCGCCTTGAGCTTCATGAAGGCGCCGGTGCCGCTCTGGCCGGGCACCGCGCGGCGCACCCAGGCATCGCTGACTTCCACGGGCGCCGCGGCGCCGGGGGCGAGCACCATCAGGCGCGCGGCCGGGAACTCGGGCTTGGCCGTGTCGCCGGCCGGGATCTGCGCCCAGTCGGCGCTGCCCACGTCGCAGGTCTGCAGCACCTTGAACCACATCGGTCCCGGGCTGGCGACCAGCTTGCCGCGAACGATGAACTGGGCCTTCTCCTCGCCCGGCAGCGCGCTGGCGGGCGACGCGGCCTTCCAGCTGATCTCGCTGCCGCTGCTGGCCAGCGTCCAGCCGTCGCGCGGCTCGGCCTTCTGCACGGTGAAGCCGGCGGGCACGCGCACCGTGAGGCCGGTGGTGGACTTGGCGTCCTTGCAGGCATGGCCGACACGGAAGGCGGCCACGTAGTCGCTGCCGGCGGCGGCGCTGCCTTCGGCGAGCGTGACGTGGGCGAAGGCGCCGCTCGCGGCAAGGAGCGCGCCGGCGGCAACGAGGGTGCGGGTGAATTCGCAGGTGTTCATGTCAGGGTCCTCGGGAAAAGAAGAATCGCGGGTCAAAGGTCGAAGCGCAACTGCGCCGTGTAGGTGCGCTGCGGGTAGGGATGGAAGTTCCAGTACTGCTCGTCATTGAGGTTGTCGATGCCGAAGGCGGCCGACCACTGGCGGGTGACCTGCCAGCGCACGCGCACGTCCACCACGAAGTACTTGCTGGCGCCGAAGTAGGCGTCGCCGTTCACGTCGCTGTTGTCCAGGGTGGAGTACTGCTGCCCGCTGTAGCGCGCGGCACCGGTGAAGGACCAGCGCGCGTCCGGCCGCCAGGTGGCGTAGACGGTGGAGCGCCAGCGCGGCACGCGCGGCTGCCACTTGCCCACGCTGGCCGGGAAGGCGGCGTTCTCCACCGTCTTCGAGTCGGCGAAGGTCAGGCTGCCGCCCAGCTCCAGCCCCTTGATCCACACGTCCTGGCCGCTGTAGGCCAGCTCCAGGCCAGTGGTGCGCACCTTGTCCACGTTCTGCACCCGGGAGACGACCGGGTTGGTGCCCGGCACCTGCTGGCTGTAGAGCGCGTCCTTCGTCTCCTCGTGGAACAGCGTGGCGCGCGCCAAACCGCTGCCCAGGTCCTGCTCGGCGCTCAGCTCGCTGGTCCAGGACTTCTCGGGCTCGAGGTTCGGGTCGTTGACGAAGGCCAGCGCGCCGCCCGAAGTGGCGCCGTAGAGCTCGCCCACCGTCGGATAGCGCACGGCGCGGCCCAGCGAGCCCTTGAGCACCGTGCGCTCGGCCAGCTGGTAGGCCAGCGCCGCCTTGGGCGAGACGTCGGACTCGCCGCGCTGCGCGTAGCCGAGGCGGCTGGTGGCGGTGGCGCTCAGGCCGTCGCTGGCGGTCCAGTCCTCGTAGCGCAGGCCCAGCACCGCCTTCCATCGCGGGGCGAAGGACCAGGTGTCCTGCGCCCAGGCGCTCCAGGTCTCGGTGCGGCCGCCCACCTCGCTGACCAGGCTGCCGGCCGGGCCGACCAGCCAGCTGCCCACCACGTTGCGCTTCACGATGTCCAGCTTGTAGGCGTCGCGGCCGATGCCGAAGTCCACGATGTGCGCGCCGCCCGCGCCCTGCGGCCGCCAGGTGCCCTTGGCCGCGAGCGTGTTCCAGCCGGTGCCGTCCTGGTCCTGCAAGGTGCCGGCGCCGCCGTTCGCGGCCCCCGGCAGGGCGATGGTCGGCGAGCGCTGCTGGTCTTTGGCATAGTCGTAGAGGCTGGCCGCCAGCTCCCAGTCCCAGGTGCCTCCGGTGCGGCTCTTCACCGAGAGGCCGTGCATGTAGTGCGTCTGCTCGTCGTCGGTGAGCGGGAAGGCCGTGGGCGCCAGGGTGAAGCTGCGGCCCTCGATGTTGATCGGCCCGCTGTACACCGGCTGGCCGGCGGCATTGCCCAGGTAGCTCTGCGGCCGGCCCTCCGAGGTGTTCTGCCACCAGCCCAGCGTGTAGGTGGCGCGCACGGTGCCGGAGAAGTCGTAGGCCAGCTTCAGCTTCGCGTGGTCCTGCACGGAGTGGTACTGCGTGCCGGTGCCCAGGATGTACCAGGGCTGGTTGGTGGTGTTCAGGCCCTTGACGTAGCCGCTCACCGGCACGCCGGCCGAGCCGGGCACGCCCGAGGCCACCGTGGCGGTGGTGAAGGTCAGCGGCTGGCCCTGGCTGTCGGTGCGGTTCAGGTCGATCCACCACGACCAGTCCCCGGCCTTGCTGCCCAGCGAGGCGCTGGTCTGCCAGCTGTTGAAGGTGTCCTTCGTGTTGTAGAGGCTGAAAGGCTGCGAGGAGAAGCCGGCCGACACGTGCGCCTCCAGCTCGGTGGGCATGCGCGTCACGTAGTCGACCACCGCGCCCGCCGAGTTGCCCGGGTAGGCCGCGGAGAACGGGCCGTACATCACGTCCACCCGCTCGATCTCCTCGGGCGTGACCATGCCCCAGCGCGGCGCGTAGTTGGTGCCGTTGGCGATGCCGTTGCCCAGGTAGTTGGACAGCAGGATGCCGTCCGCATACACCGCCGAGCGCGCGCTGTTGCCGGTGCCCGAGGCGCGGGTGGAGAGGATCGCGTGGTTGTAGTCGCCGATGTAGCGCTTGCGCACCAGCAGGCTGGGCAGGTACTTGAGCGCATCCTCGCTGTCGGTGGCGTTGATGCGGGTGTCGATCTCCTCGCGGGTGATGCCCTCGATGGTGGTCGGGATCTGCGTGGGCAGCGAGGTGGGCTGCCCGCCGCTGACGGTCACGACGCCCAGCGACTTGCTGCGCTCGGGCCCGTCGGACGACGCCTGGCTGCGCACCTCGGGCGCCGACAGGGCGGAAAAGGCGGCGACCAGCGCCAGCCACGATGGGGAAGGTTTCACGGATTCGGCTCGCCGGCGCCTTCATGGGCGCCGCACCTGTGGAAGGCCGCGGGCGCCCGGCCGATCGACTCGGCCCGGCGCGGCGGGACTCTTTCAGGGGATCAGGCGAGCGCGGGCGGCCCGCGCGCCGGCAGCGGCGCAGCGGTCGCGGCGGCCAGGCGGGCCGCGGGAATGGGCTGGAGCGCATGGCCCAGCGGCAGGGGATGGACGAACTGCGCCGCGTCCGCCGCGGGCGGCGGGGCGCCGGTCAGCGCGCACAGGGGGCAGTCGAGGTGGCTGGCGCCCAGCTCGCGGGCGCCGTCGTCGGTCTTCACCACCATCTTGATAGCGCCGGCGCTGGAGCACACCAGTTCCATCGATTGCGGGCTCACCAGCGGCGAAGCCATGGCCACGCCCAGCGACAACGCAAACCACAGCAGCACGAGGCGGCCGATGTGCGGGAGTCGTCGAAGGGAGTTCATGACGCGGGAATTATCCGCGAATGCTCACATAGGTAGACAATGCTGAGACAAACGAAACGAAAACTCACATGTCGATCTTTCACCTCGCCTTCCACGTGCGCGACCTCGACGAGGCGCGGCGCTTCTACGGCGGCGTGCTGGGCTGCACCGAAGGCCGCAGCACCGACACCTGGGTCGATTTCGACTTCTTCGGCCACCAGATCTCGCTGCACCTGGGCGAGCCCTTCGCCACCACCCGCACCGGCAGGGTAGGCGACGCGCTGGTGCCCATGCCCCATTTCGGCCTGATCCTGCAGCTCGCGCCGTGGCAGGCCATGGCCGCCCGCCTGCAGGCGGCCGGCACCGATTTCGTCCTGCCGCCGCAGGTGCGCTTCGAGGGCCAGCCCGGCGAGCAATGGACCATGTTCTTCTGCGACCCCTTCGGCAACCCGATCGAGGTGAAGGGCTTCCGGTCGCTGGACGCGGTCTACGCCACCTGAGGCACGCGCCATGAGCAGGTGGCTGGCCGCCGGTGTGCTGACGACTCTCCTGCTGGGGCCGGTCGCGGCTGCGCATGCGGCTTCGATGTGCGACATCGACGGCCGTCCGGTGCAGCCCGCCGACCCGGCCAGCATCGCCGGCAAGAGCGGCGTGCTGCGCTGCAAGGACCCGGCCACCGGCCGGCTGCTGCGCGAATCCACCTACGACGGGGGCCAGGAACTGGGCCTGGCCCGCACCTTCCACCCGGACGGAAAACTGCGCCGCGCCGCCTACCGGGCCGAACCCGGGGGCGAGCGCGCGGTGGCCGAGTTCAGCGCGCGCGGGCAACTCACCTTCCTGCGCTGCGCCGACAAGCCGCTGCTCGACCCGGCCGTGGACGACCGGCGCCTGTGCGGTTTCGAGAAGACGGCCTCCACCGTCGAGCTGTTCGACGACAAGGGTGTCCTGCGCTCGCGCGTGGTCTACGTGCAGGGCCGTCGGCAGCGCGCCGAGAGCCTCTACGACAACGGCAAGGTCGCCTCGCTGGAGGAGTTCAGCGGCAACCAGCGCATCGAGCGGCAGTTCTCCTCGTCCGGCGTCAAGCGGCGCGAGTCGGTATCGGTGCTGCTGGACCGCAACCGCTCGGTGCGCCAGCGCACGCTGGAGTATTCCGAGCGCGGCTGGCTGGTGCGCGACCAGCGCTGGGACCTCAACGGCGAGTTGCTGCGCGACGACAGCTACTACACCGTCAACGGCCAGCCCAAGACCAAGTTCGCCTACAACGGCGCCGGAGCAGACCGCGCGGTTGACGTGATCGAGTATTTCGAGAACGGCCAGCGCGCCGCCGAAGGCCGCTTCCTGGCGCCGGCCAGCGCGCCGCTGCTGCCGGTGGGACTGCACCGCCGTTTCAACGACCGCGGCGCACTGGTGGGCGAAATTAGCTACGACGACAAGGGTCAGCTGCAGCAGGAACGCCGCTGGGACGACGCAGGCCAGCTGCTGCAGAGCGAGCCGGCCGCTGCGGCGGCCGCCAAGCCGCCCTCGCAATAGAAGGCGGACGCTGGGCGCAAGCGCCCGTTCGCGATCAGTCCAGCTTGACGCCGGTGGCCTTGATGATGGGGCCCCAACGCTGCGATTCGGCGCGTGCCAGCGCGAAGAACTGCTCCGGCGAGCCGGGCATGGCCTCCATGCCGAAATCGGCGAAGCGCTTCTGCACCGCCGGCGTGCCGAAGGACTTGTTCAGTTCCGCATTCAGGCGCTGCACCACCGGCGCTGGCATGCCGGCCGGGCCCAGGATGCCCTGGAAGGCGAACACCTCGCTGTTGGGCACGCCCACCTCGGCCAGCGTCGGCACGTTGGGCAGCAGCTTGGAGCGCTGCGCCGAGCCGATGGCCAGCACCCGCACCTTGCCCGACTGCATGATCGACAGGCCCGAGGCCAGGTCCAGGAACATGCAGGGCACCTGCCCGCCCATCACGTCGGCCATGGCGGGCGCCGCGCCGCGGTAGGGAATGTGGGTGATGAAGGTGCCCGTGCGGTTCTTGAACATCTCCATCGCCAGGTGATGCGGCGAGCCGTTGCCCGGCGAGGCGTAGTTGAGCTTGCCCGGGTTGGCCTTGGCGTACGCGAGGAAGGACTTGAAGTCCTTGGCCGGGAAGTCCGGGTTCACCACCAGCGCCAGCGGGAACTTGCCGATCGCACCGATGTAGGTGAAGTCCTTGCTCGGGTTGAAGGGCAGCTTGCTGAACAGGTACTCGTTGAAGGCCAGCACCGCGTTGTCGGCCGACATGATGGTGTAGCCGTCCGGCTTGGCGCGGGCCACGATCTCGGCGCCGATGTTGGTGGAGGCGCCCGGCCGGTTGTCGATGACGATCTGCTGGCCCAGCGGGACGCGCATCGCCTCGGCCAGCTGGCGCGCGATCACATCCGTGCCGCCGCCGGCCGGATAGGGCACCACCCACTTGATCACCTGGTCGGGGTAGGTGCCCTGCGCGCGGGCCCAGGGGGCGGCCAGGGTGGCGCCGCTGGCAGCCAGGCTGGCCAGAAGGGTTCTGCGATCCATCTAGAAGTCTCCTTGTCGGAAGTGTTGGTTGCGGGCTTGTGCCCTCATGCGGACAGCGATGGTATCGGCAGTCCCTTGAGCGCATCGTCCAGGGCCTTCAGGCAGCGCGCTTCGTCGCCCACCTGCTCGAACAGGAGCAGCGCCAGGCGCGCCAGGAAGAGCGATTCGCGCTCCCCGCCCGCCTCGCTGATGGCGTGGGCGCAGGCGGCGTAGACACGGTCGCGTGCCTCGGGGGCCAGGGTGTGGGGGTTCATGCGTTCTCCTTGGCGGGGGCCGCGAGGGCGGCGGCGCGTTCGATGGCGCGCAGCAGTGCACCGGCGAGCGGCTGGCGCCAGCGCGCAGCCACATGGCCGTCGGGGCGCAGCAGGTACACCGCGCCTTCGAGGGCGCCCAGCGCTGCAAAGGCCGCCTGCGTCGCGGGCGTGAGCGCGAGTTCGCGCAGTTGCACCGGCAGCCCGCGCGCGGCGGCCTTCGCGACATCGGCGGTGCAGGCACCCAGGTCCGTGCCGACGTCGGCCTTGAACGCCAGCACGGTGAAGTCCGGGCCGATCAGGTTCGTGAGGTGCCCCTCGCCCGCCAGCGGCTGCTCGGACATCACTTCGCCCGGCCGGGGGCCGGCGGGCAGCTCGTCGCCATCGCTGGACAGCGGCGAATGCGCGTACTGCACCGCCTGCGTCTGCCGCGGGTTGATCAGGTTGGCGATGCCTCGGTGCTCGCCCGACAGCGACAGCGCCGCCTCGCGCAGCAGGTCGAAGCCGCGCGAGGGCGGGGACATGAATTCGGTGCTGCGCATCGCGCTCTCGGCGTTGATGTGGAAGGCGGCGATGCGCTCACTCGAATAGCTGTCCAGCAGCGCGGCATCGGCCACGCCGCGCGCCACCAGCGCCAGCTTCCAGGCCAGGTTGTCGGCGTCGTCGAAGCCCGAGTTGAGCCCGCGCACGCCGAAGATGGGCATGGCGTGCGCCGCGTTGCCGGCGAAGAGGATGCGGCCGTCGCTGCCATGGCGGTAGCTCTGCAGCGTCATCGCGCCGGCGCGGTAGATCGAGGTCCATACCGTCTTCCACGGCAGGTGGCCTTCGCCGATCGCTTCCAGGTGGCGCGTCACGAACTCGCGCACGTTTTCCGGCTGCAGCGCGGTCTCGCTGTCCTGGCCGGCGCGCAGCTGGTAGTCGATGCGCCAGATGTCGTCGGGCTGGCGATGCATCAGCACGGTGGAGCCGGGATTCCACGGCGGGTCGAACCAGGCGCGGCGCTCGGTCGGGTGCTTGCTGTGCAGCTCGATGTCGATGATCACGTAGCGGCCCTCGTAGGCCGTGCCTTCCAGGTTCAGGCCCAGCGACTTGCGCACGAAGCTCTGGCCGCCGTCGCAGGCCACCATCCAGCCGGCGTGCAGCGCGTAGCGGCCCAGCGCATTGCGCGCGTGCAGGGTGAGGCCGGCCTCGCCCTCGTCGTCGAAGCCGGCGAGCTCGGTGCCCCAGCGGATGTCGATCAGGCCGGGCTGCTGCGCGTTGCGGCGCTGGATCGCCTCCAGCAGGTACTGCTCGATGTAGTACTGCTCCAGGTTGATCATCGGCGGCAGCTTCTGCTGCGCGTCGTTCGGCATCTCGAAGCGGAACACTTCCTCGGTCTTGTAGAAGCTGGTGCCGCCGGTCCAGGCGAAGCCCTTGTCGAGGAAGGCCGGCAGCGCGCCCAGGCGCTCGACGATCTCCAGGCTGCGGCGCGACACGCAGGCCGCGCGGCTGCCCACGCACACCGTGTCATCGGCTTCCAGGATCACGCTGCGCACCCCATGGTTGGCCAGCCCCAGCGCCACCGACATGCCCACCGGCCCACCACCCACGATGACGACCGGATGCCGGCCCGGCTCCACGCCGTGCTCAAGCGGCGGCAGCCAGGGCGCGTAGCGGGTGTAGCGGAAGGCGCCGACGGGGGGCGGCAGCGCATCGCCGTCCAGCCGGGGCGCCAGCGGGCCGCTCGCGGCGTCCCCGGCGCGGGCCGAGGGCGTGGGGGTGGGGACGCTGGTAGTCATGCGGAGGGATTGTCCGGATGCGCCTGCGCCGGTGTTGTCCTAACTTCGTACGAAGTGAAAACCCTGAACGACTGACATGCGCCGCTGGCGCCTTTCCCCCCAGCCTGCGGCCGTGTTCGGCTCGCCCACGGTGCTGGCCCTGCTGTCCGGCGTGGGCACGCAGCACCTGGCGGCGAGCTATCTCGACGCGATGCACCGGCTGATGCCGGCGACCTTCTGCACGGTCTTCGCAGTAGGGGCCGACGGCCGCATCGCCACCGTGTCGGCTGCCAGCACCTACGGCAGCACGGCCGAGCGCACCGCCGAGCGCTACGTGGCGCAGCGCTTCGACCTCCTCGACCCCAACATGGTCTGGCTGGCCGCGCGCCCGCTGCCCAAGCGCGCCCAGCTGTGGCTGGGCCACCAGCGTGCCGAGGAAGTGGCCGACCCGGCCTACCGCGCCGCCTGCTATGGCGAGGTGGGCATCCGCGAGCGCGCCTCGGTGCTGCTGCTGCTGCCGGGCGGCCAGCGTGCCGCGGTGAGCTTCTACCGCAGCCTCGCGCAGCCCGAGTTCGGCGACGCCGACTTCGCGGTCATCGAGGCGCACGCCGAGCTGCTGGCCGCCGCCACCGCGGCGCACGGCCGCAGCACGATGGCCACGCAGGGCGCGGTGCAGGCCGACTTCGCCTCGCGCCTGCTGGCCCTGAGCCTGCGCGAGCGCGAGGTCATCGCCCAGCTGCGCGCCGGGCGCACCGCCAAGGAAGCAGCGCGCGAGCTGGGCATCGAGCTGAGCACGGTGCGCACGCACCAGTACCGCGCCTTCCGGCGGCTGGGCATCCGCACGCAGAAGGACCTGCTGCGCGCGGCCGCCTGAAGCTCAGTCTTCCGGGCGTTGCCCGTTGCCGTCGTCGTCGGCGACGGGCGCCGCCGCCTCGGCCTGCGCGGCCACGCGCGTGCGGCCGCCCGGGGCCACCACTTCCTGGTCGATCGCGCCGAACAGCGAGCGGCCGTCCGGCCCCTTGATCTCGATGCGGATGGTGTCGCCGTACTTCATGAATTCGGTGCTGGGCTGGCCATCGAGGATGGTCTCGATGCAACGCTTCTCGGCGATGCAGCTGTAGCCCTTGGGCCAGTCCATGCGGCCGTCCTTGCGCTCCACGCCCTTGTTGCTCACGGTGCCGCTGCCCACGATGCTGCCGGCGCGCACGTTGCGGGTCTTGGCGATGTGGGCGACGAGCTGGCCGAAGTGGAAGGTCATCTCCGGCCCGGCGTCGCACATGCCGACCTTGCGGCCGTTCCAGGTGCTCTGCAGCGCGAGGTTGACGCGGCCCTTGTCCCAGGCCTCGCCCAGCTCGTCCAGCGTGACGGCCACCGGGCTGAAGGCAGTGGCCGGCTTGCTCTGGAAGAAGCCGAAGCCCTTGGCCAGCTCGGCCGGGATCAGGTTGCGCAGCGACACGTCGTTGGCCAGCATCACCAGCCGGATGCCGTCCAGCGCCTGCTCGGGCGTGGCGCCCATCTTCACGTCGCCGGTGACGACGGCGATCTCGGCCTCGAAGTCGATGCCCATGGCCTCGCTGGGCACGACGATCGGGTCGCAGGGCCCGCTGAAGTCGTCGCTGCCGCCCTGGTACATCAGCGGGTCGGTGTAGAAGCTCTGCGGCACCTCGGCGTTGCGGGCCTTGCGCACCAGTTCCACGTGGTTGATGTAGGCCGAGCCGTCGGCCCACTGGTAGGCGCGCGGCAGCGGCGACATGCACTGCTGCGGGTCGAAGGGGAAGGCGTGGCGCGCGCGGCCCTGGTTGAGCGCGGCGTACAGGTCCTGCAGCTGCGGGCTCAGGAAGCTCCAGTCGTCCAGCACCTGCTGCAGGCGCGAGGCGATGCCGGTGGCGTAGTGGGCGAGCGAGAGGTCGCGCGAGACGACGACCAGCTGGCCGTCGCGCGAGCCGTCCTTGTAGGTGGCGAGTTTCATGATGCGGAGGAGAACGCCGCCCGCGCGGGCGGCAGGACTAAACTGGGCGAACGGCCGGCAGTGTACCGAGCCGCCTGTTCCGAATGAACCTTGGGGCCGGCGACGCTTCCAACCCCAGGCCACTTCCCCGTCCGCGATGAGCTTCCGCTTCGACGCCTCCCCTGCCCCCTCCTCCTGGCGCCAGATCGCCCTGGTGACGGTGGGGGTCGTGCTGGTGCATGCGGCGCTGCTGGCCACGCTGCCGCAGTGGGGCGCGGGCGAGACGCCGCTGCCGCTGGAGCAGCGCTTCGTCACCCGCACCATCGTGCTGGCCCCGCCCACGCCGCCCACCGCAGCGGCACCCGCACAAGCCGCAGCGCCGAAGAAGGCCGCAGAGCACCATGCCGCCGCGCCCCGGCGGAGCGCGGCGCCGCATCCCGCGCCGCGGCCCCGCGAGGCGCCACCGGCGCCGGTGCTTGCGGCCCCCGACACGTCTGCGGAGATGGCGCGCATCGAGCTCACGCCGCCGCCCGCCGAAGCGCCCGCGGCCAGCGAGCCGGCACCCATCGTGCGCAGCGGCACCGAGGCCGGCACCGGCGATGCCCCGGCCGGTACGGGCGGCTCGGGCAACGCGGACATCGGCGGGGACGACGACGCCGGCGCGGCCATCGCCTCGGCGCCCAAGCCCGGCCAGGGCCTGCAGGTGCACGCCTCGGTGCGGATGAATTTCGAGCTGGTGGCCCAGCGCGGCGTGCAGCCCTGGAAGGGCGTGTTCGGCGAGATGCTGTGGCTGCAGGACGGCAACGAGTACAACGCGCGCCTGGCCCTCAAGGTGATGTGGAAGACCATCCGCAGCCAGACCAGCGTGGGCCACATCGGCGCTGCCGGCATCGCCCCCGATCGCTTTTCCGAGACGCGCAAGACCGAGGTGGCCTCCCATCTGGTGCGCGGCGAGGACAAGATCGTCTTCAGCAACAACGCCCCCACCGTGCCCCTGCTGCCCGGCGCGCAGGACCGGCTCAGCGTGGTGATGCAGCTGGGCGCCCTGCTGGCCGGCGACGCGGCGCGCTATCCGGAAGGCAGCCGCATCAGCATCCAGACGGTGGGGCCGCGCGAGGCAGGCGTCTGGACCTTCGTGGTGGAAGGCATGGAGCGCATCAGCGTGCCCTCTGGCGAGTACGAGGTGCGGCGCCTGTCGCGCACGCCGCGCAACGAGCACGACTACAAGCTCGAGCTGTGGCTGGCCCCCGAACTGGGCTGGCTGCCGGCGCGCATGCGCCAGACGCAGCAGGACGGCGACATCATCGACCTGCAGTTGCGCGAGCTCTCCGCGCCCTAGCGATTGCCTTGCCCCGCACGGCCGACCCGCCCCCATAGGCCGTGGTTGTCGCGACAAGCGCGAAATAAGGCACGGCAAGCGCCTCGGACCACGCCCTCGGGCTCACATTTCCTACAAAAACTGCGTCACTCTTGAAACTGGCGCACTGATTGCTATCTAACGATCATGAGTGGCAAGGACTACCGCACTTTCAACACCATGCAAATGCTCTATGACTCGGAATCCTTCGTGGTCGTGCACCTGCAGGCCAACGAAGACGAAACCACCCTGACGCCGGACTTGCCGGTGCTGGCCCGCCATGGCTTCGAGATCGTCGACAAGCGCTCCGGCAAGGAGGTCTACCTCGACGGTTCCTGGGCCGAGTTGTTCCAGAAGCAGATTGCGGCCTGGCAACTCAACACGCCGACCGAGGAAGAGGTGGAAACCACCCTGGAAGGCTACGCCGAGCTGGCGCAGAACCCCGTGCTGATGCACTGAGCTCCATCCTGCACAAGCAAGTGGCCGCTCTGCAGCGGCCATTTCTTTTTGCACGGGTGCAAAGCCCGCGGCGCCAAAGCGGGCGCATAGTACGGCCCCATGCCCGGCATCGCTCCTCCTCTTTTTCGTTCCTGCGCCATCGCCGTCGCGGCCGCCGCGCTGGCCGGCTGCGCTTCGCTCACGCCGCCGCCCGAGGCGCCGCCGCCGGTCGCGCAGCGCGTCCAGGCGCTGCTGCCCACCAACTTCCTGCTGATCGGCGAGCAGCATGATTCGCCCGACCACCACCGCATCGAGCGCGAAGTGGTGGAAGCCCTGGCCGCCAAGGGCCAGCTCGCGGCCCTGGCGCTGGAAATGGCCGAGCAGGGCCAGGACACCCGCGCGCTGCCACGCACCGCCACCGAGGCCCAGGTGAAGGCCGCCCTGCGCTGGAACGATGCCGGCTGGCCCTGGGGCGCCTACGGCCCGGTGGTGATGGCCGCCGTGAACGCGGGCGTGCCGGTGCTGGGCGCCAACCTGCCCCGCGCCCGCATGAAGGATGCGATGGCCGACGTCTCGCTGGACGCGCAGCTGACCCCCGAGGCGCTCAAGGCGCAGCAGGACGCGGTGCGCGAGGGCCATTGCAATGCGCTGCCCGCATCGCAGATCGGTCCCATGACCCGCATCCAGATCGCGCGGGACCGGGCCATGGCCCAGACGCTGATCGAGGCCAAGTCGCCCGGCAAGACGGTGGTGCTGGTCAGCGGCGCGGGGCACAGCCCGCGCGGCATGGGCGTGCCGCAGCACCTGCCCACCGACATGGAAGTCCGCGTGGTGCGCCTTTTGGCCGCCAGCGAGGCGCCCAAGGCCGAGCCGGGCCCGGCGGTGTACGACGCCACCTGGCTCACGCCGGCGCTGCCGCCGCGCGACTACTGCGCCGAGTTCAAGGCCAACCGGCCCGCGGCGAAGTAGCCGCCCCTCTCGGTCAGGCGTGGCGCTTGATCGAATCGGCCAGCGTGTTGACCAGCGTGTCGATGTGCGACTTCTCCACGATGTAGGGCGGCGCGATCACGATCACGTCGCCGGCGGGCCGCACGAGCGCGCCCTTGTGGAAGCAGTCCAGGAAGATGTCGTAGGCGCGCTTGCCCGGCAGCCCGGCCACGGGCGTCAGCTCCACCGCGGCCGCGAGGCCCAGGCTGCGGATGCCGATCACGTTGGGCAGGCCCTTGAAGGCGCTGTGGAAGGCATCGCCCAGCACCTTGCCCATTTCGCCGGCGCGCGGGAACAGGCCCTCGGCCTTGAACAGGTCCAGCGTGGCGATGGCCGCGGCGCAGGCCACCGGGTGGCCCGAGTAGGTGTAGCCGTGGAAGAACTCCACCACGTGCTCGGGCGCGTTGGTGTTCATCATCGCGTCGTAGAGCTTGTCGCGCACGATCACGCCGCCCAGCGGAATGACGCCGTTGGTCACGCACTTGGCGAAGTTGAGCATGTCGGGCACCACGCCGTAGTAGTCGGACGCGAAGTTGGTGCCCATGCGGCCGAAGCCGGTGATGACCTCGTCGAAGATCAGCAGGATGCCGTGCTTGTCGCAGATCTCGCGCAGCTTGGTGAGGTAGCCCTTGGGTGGCAGGTACCAGCCGGCCGAGCCGGCCACCGGCTCGACGATGATGGCGGCCACGTTGCTCGGGTCGTGCAGCGGCAGGATGCGCTGCTCCAGGTCGGCCAGCGCGTCTTCCTTCCACACCGGCTCCTCGTTGTGGATGTAGGCATGGTTCACCGGGTCGTGGATGAAGCGCATGTGGTCCACCTTGGGCAGCATGGCGCCGCCGAAGACCTTGCGGTTGCCCGGAATGCCGCCCACCGACATGCCGCCGAAGCCCACGCCGTGGTAGCCCTTCTCGCGGCCGATGAAGATGGTGCGGTGACCCTCGCCGCGCGCGCGGTGGTAGGCCAGCGCCACCTTCAGCGAGGTGTCGGCGGCCTCGCTGCCCGAGTTGCAGAACAGCACCTTGTTCAGGTCGCCCGGCGCCATGGCGGCGATCATCTCGGCCGCCTGGAAGGCCTTGTCGTTGCTCACCTGGAAAGCGGTGGCGTAGTCCAGCGTGTCCAGCTGCTTCTTGATCGCCTCGTTGATGGGCTTGCGGTTGTGGCCCGCGCCCACGCACCACAGCGAGGAGATGCCGTCGACCACCTTGCGGCCGTCGTGGGTGGTGAATTCCATGCCGTCGGCGGCGACGAAGACGCGCGGGTCCTTCTTGAAGGCGCGGTTGGGGGTGAAGGGCAACCACTGGTTGTCCATGCGAAAGTCGTTGTAGGCCATCGAAATCACTCCTGCTGGTGGCTGCGTGACGGTGCCCAGGGTGCGGGCGAGAGGGAGGCATTTTGGCACCCTCGCGCACAATGCGCCGCATGGACGCACGCGAGCCGACCTGGAACCCGCAGCCGCGCATCCCGGCCCTGGCGCTGCCACCCCTGGCCTGCGATGCGCACGTGCACGTGTTCGGCCCGCTGGCGCGATTTCCCTTCGATGCCGCCTCGGCCATCCGGCCGGGCGACGCGCCCAAGGAGGCCCTCTTCGCCCTGCACCGGCGGCTGGGCATCGGCCGCTGCGTGATCGTCCAGTCGCTGGTGCACGGCTTCGACAACCGGGCGGTGCAGGACGCCATCGCCGCCGGCGGCGGACGCTACCTGGGCGTGGCGCTGGTGCCGGCCGACGTGCCCGATACGGAGCTGGCCCGGCTGGCGGCGGCGGGCTTTCGCGGCGTGCGCTTCAACTTCATGACGGCCGAGGCGGTGGCGCGGGATGCCGACGCAGTGCTGGCACTGACGCCCCGGCTGGCGCGCCTGCAGATGCACCTTCAACTGCAGATCGAGGGGCCTCTGCTCCGTTCGCTGGCCCGCCTGGTCGAGGAGAGCGCCGTGCCGGTGGTGATCGACCACATGGGGCGAGTGGACGCATCGCAAGGCCCCGGCCATGCCGATTTCTCGGCCCTGAGGGCCCACCTGCGCGGCGGCCCCGACCGTGTACTGGTCAAGCTCAGCGGCATCGACCGGATCTCGCGACGTGCGGACTACGCGGACGGCATCGAGCTCGCCGCCTTGCTGGCCGCGGAGTTTCCGGCCCAGTGCGTCTGGGGCACGGACTGGCCGCACCCCAACCACTCGCACATTCCCGACGACGGCGCGCTGGTCGACGCCCTGGCCCGCATCGCCCCCTCGGCGGCGCTGCGCGAGCAGATCCTGGTGCGCAATCCGCAGGCCTTGTACCGCTTCCAGCCGGACTGAGCGCGGCCTGCGACAATCGCGGGCTCTATGAATCCCGCGTACATCCTCAATCTGTCCTGCCCCGACCGTACCGGCATCGTCCATGCCGTCTCCGGCTTCCTGCTCGAGCGCGGGGGCAACATCGAAGAAGCGGCGCAGTACAACGACCACGGCACGGGCCTGTTCTTCATGCGCGTGCGCTTTGCCTGCGGCGAGCGCACCGAGGCGCAGCTGAAGGCCGACCTGGAAGGATTCGCGCAAGGCTTCGCCATGAACTGGCAGCTGCACGCCGCCCAGGTGCCGATGAAGACGGTGATCATGGTCAGCAAGGAAGGCCACTGCCTCAACGACCTGCTGTTCCGCTGGAAGAGCGGCCTGCTGGCCATCGACATCCGCGCCATCGTCTCGAACCATCGCGACTTCTACCAGCTTGCCGCCAGCTACAACGTGCCCTTCCACCACATCCCGGTGACGGCCGCCACCAAGGCGCAGGCCGAGGCCAGGCAGTTCGAGATCATCCAGGAGGAAGGCGCCGAGCTGGTGGTGCTGGCCCGCTACATGCAGGTGCTGAGCAACGACCTGTGCAGCAAGCTGCAGGGGCGCGCCATCAACATCCACCACTCCTTCCTGCCCAGCTTCAAGGGCGCCAAGCCCTACTACCAGGCGCACGACCGCGGCGTGAAGCTGATCGGCGCCACCGCCCACTACGTGACGGCCGACCTCGACGAAGGCCCGATCATCGAGCAGGACGTGGCCCGCGCCGACCACACCGACACCGTCGAGGACCTCACGGCCCGCGGCCGCGACACCGAGAGCCAGGTGCTGGCCCGCGCGGTGAAGTGGCACTCGGAGCACCGGGTGCTGCTGAACGGGCATCGGACCGTCGTATTTCGCTGAACATCGATCCCGGAAGGAACGCCATGCGAGTTCTCAAGATCACCGGCCTCGCGCTCGCGCTGGCCCTCGGCAGCGCCGGCATCGCATCCGCCCAGTACGTCGGCCCGTCGAACGTCAAGCTCACCACGGTCGCCGAGGTGCTCAAGACCGGCACCGACGACCAGCACGTGGTCCTGCGGGGCAAGCTGCTCAAGAAGGTGGGCTCCGAGAAGTACGAGTTCTCCGACGGCACCGGCACCATCCGCGTGGAGATCGACAAGAAGATCTTCCCGCGCGAGCCCATCGACGACAAGACGCAGGTCGAGCTGCAGGGCGAAGTGGAAAAGGAATTCATGAGCTCGCCCGAGATCGACGTCGATTCGATCCGCCGCGTGGATTGACGGGTAATGAAAGGCTTGCGCGGCCTCGCCTGGCTTCTCGTGTTCCAGTGCATCGGCGAGGTGCTCTCGCGCGGCCTGTCGCTGCCGTTGCCGGGTCCTGTGGTCGGACTGGTGCTGCTGCTGGTCTGCCTGCGCTACGCGTTCGTGCGCGAGCCGGTCAGCGAGTGCGCCAACTTCCTGCTCTCGCACCTCTCGCTGCTGTTCATCCCGGTCGGCGTGGGCGTGATGACGCACCTGGCCCTGCTGGCGCAGTACGGTGGCCGCATGCTGCTGGTGATCGCGGTGTCGACCTGGGTCGGGCTCGGCGTGACCGCCGCCGTCATGTGGTGGCCCCGACCGGGCCCGAGCGAATAGGACCGGCCGCCGCATGCCGCGCTTCGTCGAACTCTGGATCTATCTTTCCGCCTCGCCGCTCTTCGGCCTGACGGCCACGCTGGTGGTGTACCTGCTCGCGCAGGCCGTTTCGGCGCGCCTGGGCGGCGCGCCCTGGGCCAATCCGGTGCTGTGGTCGGTGCTGGTGCTGGCCGGCGGCCTGCTGGCCACGGGAGTGGACTACCCCACCTACTTTGCCGGCGCTCAGTTCATCCACTTCCTGCTCGGGCCCGCCGTGGTGGCGCTGGCCTGGCCGCTGTGGCAGCGGCGCCTGGAACTGCGCGAGCGCTTCGGTCGTATCCTGCTCGCGGCTTTCCTGGGCGGCGCGGCAGCTTGTGTCTGTGCGCTGGGACTGGGCTGGGCGGTGGGCCTGCCGCATGACGTGGTGCTGTCGCTGGGTCCGAAGTCGGTGACGGCGCCGGTGGCCATGGGCATCTCGGAAAAGATCGGCGGCATCCCGGCCCTGTCGGCGGTGTTCGCGGTGCTCACCGGGATGATCGGCGCCCTGTCGGGCAAGTACCTGTTCGATGCGATGCGCGTCGCTACCGATCGCGAAGGCTACGCGGCGCGGGGATTCGCGCTCGGCACCGCTTCTCACGGCATCGGCGCCGCGCGCGCCCTGCAGGTGGATGCGCAGGCCGGCGCCTATGCCGGGCTCGCGCTGGGGCTGCAGGTGCTGCTGGCCGCGCTGCTCATGCCGCTGGCCTTCAGGCTGCTGCAGCCCTGATGCTCACGCCCGTTCAGTAGCGGTACGGGTTGTTGGGACGGCGGTCGTAGCGGTTGGGCACGCCGTCGCCGTCGCGGTCCCAGCGGGCGCCGCGGTAGCGCTCCTGGCTGTAGTAGCCGCGGCCACCATGGCCGTAGTAGCCGCCGCGGTCGTAATGGCCGTGGCCATAGGCCGGGCCGTAGACGCGTGGCGCGGGCTGCACGTAGACGGGGGCCGGACGCACGTACACGGGCGGCGCGGGCATCACGGCCACGGGCGGGCCGGGCAGGTTAATGCTGACCGAGCCCCAGACCTGGGCGCTGGCAGCGGTGGCGCCAAGGACGGCGATGGTCGCCAGGCCGGCGGCGATGCTGTTGCGGACGATGCGGTTCATGTGGGCTCCTTTGTCTGTCATTGCAACGCGTCGAGGGGTGCGTTGCGTTGACTCCATGCTGCGGCTTGTTTGTAAAGAGGATGCAAAGCGCAGGCGAAGTCTTGTAGAGAATCTTCGCCCGCGCCCAAAGCGCCGTTACTGGCGACGCGGATCGTTCGGCCGATGGTCGTAGGCGTTGGGCACGCCGTCGCGGTCGTTGTCGTTGCGCACGACGTGGTCGGGCCGGTTCGGATGGCGGTCGTAGCGATCGGCAATGCCGTCGCGGTCACGGTCCCAGCGGCCCTGCGTGTAGTACCAGCGGCCATTGCGCTGCTTCCAGTCGGACGCATGGTAGGCGTAGCCCGGGCGATCCTTGAGCCAGCGGCCGCCGGCCCAAGCGTAGCGGCCGTGCTTGTACTCGTAGTGGCCCGGCGCCCACACGTAGCCTCGGCGCGGGGCCGGCACGCGCTCGTACACGGGCGCCGGCGGGCCGAAGTTCACCGACACCGAGACCTCGGCCTGTGCCGTGGCGGGCAGGAGGAATGCACCCATCGACACGAGGGCGGCGGTGCCAGCGGTGATCACAAGCTTCTTCATGTTCTGCTCCTTTTCGCAGTAGTGAATCAGGAGCCCTCATGCTGCTTGCCGCGTGTCAACGCCCTGTAAGCGGCGAGCGAAGTCTTGTGTAGACGTGTAGCGCCGCGATGTGCGCGCCGCGGGGCCGAGTCAGCGCCCACTCGGAGAGCGGGCGTGCTCAGGGGCTACCAGGTGTCGACGAAGGCCGACGCGGCCTCATGCATGCCGGTGGCCGACTGAAGCCCGCGCACCAGCCACGCGCGTGTCTGCGCCGGGTCGATGACGGCATCGATCTCCAGCGTCTGCGCCATGTGGATGGCCTCGCCGTTGGCGTACTGCTGCGCCACCAGTTGCCTGAACAGCGCCTCGCGCTGCGGCCCTTCCGCCGCGGCCTCCAGCTCCTTGCGATAGCCCAGGCGCACGGCGCCCTCCAGCCCCATGGCACCGAACTCGCCGGTGGGCCACGACACGTTGAACACCGGCGCATCGAAGCCCCCGGCGGTCATGGCCTGCGCGCCCAGGCCGTAGCCCTTGCGCAGCACCACAGCGAAGAAGGGCACGCGCAGGTGCGAGGCCACCATGAACATGCGGCACACATGGCGCACCTGCGCCTGCGCCTCGATGTCGGGCCCCACCATGAAGCCGGGCGTGTCGCACAGCGAGACCAGCGGCAGGCCGTGCGCGTTGCACAGCTGCATGAAGCGCGCGGCCTTGTCGGCCGCCTCCACGTCGATGGCGCCGCCCAGGTGATGCGGGTTGTTGGCCATGATGCCCACCGGCCGGCCCTCGATGCGCGCCAGCGCCGTGACGATGCCGGCGCCGAAGCCCGCGCGCAGCTCCAGCACCGAGCCGGTGTCGGCCAGCCCGCGCATGGCGGCGCGGACGTCGTAGACGCGCAGCCGGTTCTCCGGCACCGCGTGGCGCAGCAGGCGCTGGTCGGCGCAGTCCCAGTCGGCCAGCGCTCCCTGGAAGTACGAGAGGTACTGCTTGGCCGCGGCCACTGCCCCGGCCTCGTCCTTCACCAGGATGTCGATGACGCCGTTGCGCGACTGCACGCCGCTCGGCCCGATCTGCTCGGGCGCGAAGCTGCCCAGGCCGCCACCCTCGATCATGGCGGGTCCGCTCATGCCGATGTTGCTGCCTTCGGTGGCGATGATCACGTCGGCGCAGCCCAGCAGCGCCGCGTTGCCCGCGAAGCAGCGCCCATGGGCGATGCCCACCACCGGCACCTTGCCCGACAGCGCGGCGAACTGGCTGAAGGTGTGGTTGTTCAGGCCCGCGACGATGGGCATGTCGGTATCGCCGGGCCGCCCGCCGCCGCCCTCGGCGAACAGCACCACGGGCAGGCGCAGCTGGTGCGCCACGCGCAGCATGCGGTCGGTCTTCTGGTGGTTGCGCAGGCCCTGCGTGCCGGCCAGCACCGTGTAGTCGTAGGCCATCACCACGCAGCGCGATTTCTCGGGGCCGAACTGCCTCGCGTTGACGCTGCCCACGCCGGTGACCATGCCGTCGGCCGGCGTGTTGGCGACCAGGTCTTCGAGCGAGCGGCGGCGCGTCTGCGCGGCGATGGCCAGCGCGCCGTACTCGTTGAAGCTGTGCGGGTCCTCGTGCAGATCGCACAGGTCGGCGATGTTGGCGCGCGCCGTGCGCCCGCCCTGCGCCTGGCGCTTCGCGACAGCCGCCTGGCGGTTATCGTCCAGCGTGGGCGCGTGGCGATCGATCACACGCTGCAGGTCGGCGCGGATCGCGTCGGGGTCCAATGCCTCGTCGGCCTGCGCCTGCACCGATTGCGCATCGACCGCCTCCAGCCGCACCAGCGACTGGCCCTCCACCAGGTAGTCGCCCGGCTCGGCCAGCAGCGCCAGCACGCGGCCCGCGGCCGGGGCCTGCAGCAGGTGCTCCATCTTCATGGCTTCCAGCACGCCGATCTGCGCGCCGGCCGGCAGCACGTCGCCCACCGCCACCTCGAACTGCACCAGCCGCGCGGCCATCGGTGCCTTCACGACCGGGCGGGACGGATCGTCGGCTTCTTCCTCGACGGCCGGCGCGCGATCGTGCGCAGGGGCCCGGCCAGGGTGCGGCTCGAACTTCTGCGCAGCCGCCAGCAGATCGGCCAGATGCTCCTCGACGAAGCGCGTGTGCACCGCCTGGCGCGCGAATTCGGGACGTTCGCCGATGGCGCGCAGCAGGGGCAGGTTGGTGGCCATGCCCTCGATGCGGCATTCCTCCAGCCCACGGCGCGAGCGCCGCAGCGCATCGGCGAAGTCCGGCGAAGGGCTGTGCGCGATCAGCTTGGCCAGCAGCGTGTCGTAGTGCGGCGACGGCGACAGGCCGGTGTAGCCCTGCGTGTCCACGCGCACGCCGGGGCCGCTGGGCAGGTCGAAGCGCGACAGCGTGCCGCTGGCCGGGCGCGCATGGCCTTGCGCATCCAGCGTCTCGGCATTGATGCGCCACTGGATCGCGAAGCCGCGCTGGGCTGCGGTCTTGTCCGCCTCGATGCCCAACTGGGCCAGCGTCCCGCCGGCCAGCACGCCGATCTGCAGCTGGACCAGGTCCAGGCCCGTCACCGCCTCGGTCACCGTGTGCTCGACCTGCAGGCGCGGGTTGGCCTCGATGAACACGTAGGGGAGGCTGCGCGATTGCTCGTCGACGAGGAATTCGAAGGTGCCCAGCCCCCGGTAGCCCACTGCCTGCGCCATGCGCAGCGCGGCCTGCGTGATGCGCGCCTTCAACTCCGCACCCAGGGCGGGGCTGGGCGCGATCTCCACCAGCTTCTGGAAGCGCCGCTGCAGCGTGCATTCGCGCTCGCCCAGGCTGGCCACGGCCTGGCCGTCGCCCAGCACCTGGATCTCGATGTGGCGCGCGTTGCGCATCAGGCGCTCCACGTACACGCCCTCCACGCCGAAGGCCGCGCGGGCCTCCGAGGTGCAGCGCGCATGCGCCTCGGGCAGTTCGTCGATGCGCAGCACCGCGCGCATGCCGCGCCCCCCGCCGCCGCCGATGGCCTTGACCATCACGCCGGCCTGCTCGCCATCGGCTGCCTGCTGCGCGAGGAAGGCCTGGGCCTGCGCCAGCGTGACGGCGCCGCTGCTGCCCGGCATCACCGGCACGTCGCATTGCTGCGCCAGCTGGCGCGCGCGCGCCTTGTCGCCGAAGAGGGCGAGCTGTTCGGGCGTGGGGCCGATGAAGACCAGCCCCGCATCCGCGCAGGCCTGTGCGAAGTCCGCGCGCTCGCTGAGGAAGCCGTAGCCCGGATGCACCGCGTCGCAACCCTGCGCGCGGGCGATGTCGATGAGGCGCGCGCCATCGAGGTAGGCCGACGGCCCCGTCGCATCGAGCGCCACCGCTGCGTCCGCCAGCTGCACGTGCAGCGCGTCGGCATCGTCGCGCGCATGCACCGCCACGCTGGCGATGCCCAGGTCGCGCAGGGCGCGCACCAGGCGCACCGCCACCTCACCGCGATTGGCGATGAGGATCTTCTTGAAAGCCAACGTCATTCCATGTCCTTGAGCAGCCGGCGCAGCACCTTGCCCGCGCCGGTGGCGGGCAGCGCGTCGATGAAGCGCACGGCCCGCGGCGTCTTGTAGGGCGCCATGTTCTCGCGCGACCAGGCGATGAGCCCGGCTTCGTCGAGCTGGGCGCCCGGCTTCTTCACGATGAAGGCCTTCACGACCTCGCCCTTCTCCGCGTCGGGCTGCGCGATCACCGCGGCCTGCGCCACCGCCGGATGCTTGATGAGGATGGTCTCCACCTCCTCGGGGAACACGCTGTAGCCCGAGACCTTGATCATTTCCTTGAAGCGGCCGATGAAGCTGAGGTAGCCGTCGGCGTCCATCCTGCCCATGTCGCCCGTGTGCACCCAGCCGTCGCGCAGCGTGGCGGCGGTGGCCTCGGGCTTGTTCCAGTAGCCCTTGAAGGAGCCTTCGCTGCGCAGGATGATCTCGCCCACCTCGCCCGCCGGCAGGTCCTTGCCGGTATCCGGATCGATGATGCGGATGCTCACGCCCGGCACCGCCACCCCCTGCGTGCCCCAGCGCGGCGCGTGCTGCGGCGTGTAGGTGTCGCAGGTGTGGGTCTCCGACAGCCCGTAGGCCGCCTCGAACGAAGCGCAGTTCGGCGCCACGCCCTGCCATTGCCTGGCCAGCGGCTCGGTGAACGCGATGCCGAAGCTGGTGACCGGGTTGCGGCGCAGGCTGGCGAGGTCGAAGCGGCCGATGTCCGGCAGCTGCATCACCGCCACGTTCATCGGCGCGATGCTGTACCACCAGCTCACCCGGTGCGCCTGGATGGCCTGGGGCACCGCGTGCGGGTCGAAGCGGTGCAGCAGCACGCTGGTGGCGCCGCTGAGCACCGGCACGTTCACGCCCATGAGCATGCCGGCGATGTGATAGAGCGGCGCGATGGACAGCAGCACGTCGTCCTGCGTGACGCCGTTGCAGTCGGCGGCGGCGCGCGTCTTGAACAGCGCGTTGGCATAGCTGAGCATCGCGCCCTTGGGCAGGCCGGTGGTGCCCGAGGTGTAGGTCATCAGGGCGACGTCGTCCATGCCGACCTGCACCGGCGCCGGCTTCGCATCGCTTCGCATGACGGCCAGGAAGTCCTCGCAGCCCGCAGGCACGGTGCGCGCTTCGCCACGGGCGGCCTTCAGCTCGGCCGGCAGGTCGACGAGGGACACGTCCTCTTCGGGCAGCAGGTCGGCGTAGTGCACCACGAACACATGCGCGAGCGAGGCCACCTGCTCGCGCACCCGCTCCACCACCGGCAGCAGCGTCGACGCGGCCACGATCACGCGCGCCTGCAGGTCGCCCACCTGGTAGGCCAGCTCGTGCTCCTTGTTGAGCGGGCCACTCGGGCAGACGATGGCGCCGATCTTCTGGATGCCGTAGTGCGCGACGAGGTATTGCGGGCAGTTGTTCAGGAAGAGCACCACCGGCTCGCCCTTCTTCACGCCCAGCGCCTGCAGGCGTGCGGCGAAGGCGTCGCTCGCGCGGTCCAGCTCGGCGAAGCTCATGCGCGCGCCGTACCAGATGCAGGCCGGGTGCGCGCCGCGCTCGCGCGCATGCGTGCGCAGGTAGTCGTGCAGGGGCTGGCGCGGGCGGTCGGGAAGGCTCTTCAGTGTCTCCATGGCGTCACTCGTTAAGGGTTATCGATAGCGGCGCCTGCCGGAGGCTCGCTTGCCAATGGGTTCATGTTGCACCAACAATCCTACCCATGGGTATAACTTCCGCGACACCGCACAAACCCGCTGCGGCCGACGACGGTCCGGAGGCCGACAGGCGGCTGCACCTGCCCGCGGGCACCGGTCGCCAGCGCGCGGCCACGCAGGGCACCGACGTGCAGCGCGAACGCATCCTGCAGGCGGCCGCGCAGCTGTTCGCCGTGCAGGGCTACGCCAACACCACCATGGCGCAGGTCGTGCGGGCGCTGGGCGTGACCAAGCCCTTCGTCTACTACTACTTCCGCGACAAGCAGGAGATCTTCGAGACCCTGTCGTGGAAGCCGGCGGTGGAATGCCTCACCACCATGGACTTCCCGCCGGAGGACATGCGCAGCGCCCGCGACAAGGTGATGGACGGGCTCGAGCGCCTGATCCGCGCCACCATCGCCAACTTCCCCTGCGCCTTCTTCCCCTACCGCGAGCCGCAGGTGTACCGCCCCGAGTACGTGGCCGAGCAGAAGCGCCTGGCGCACCACTTCTACAACCGCATGGTGCCCCTGCTGGAGCAGGCGCGCAGCGACGGCGACCTCGACTTCGACGACGCCAAGGTCACCGCCTTCGCGGCCTGCAGCCTGCCGGGCTTCCTCTACAGCTGGTACCGGCCCGACGGGCGCTACACCGTCGACGAGCTGGTGGACAAGCTCAGCGTGCTGGCCTGGCGCGTGATCGGCGTGCGCGAGCGCCCGACGGCCTACGCGAAGCAGCAGGAAGACGGCTGATCCGGCCGCCTCGACGCCCTTCCCTTTCCGCTCACCTTTTTTCCTGGGAGACATGTGATGACAACGACGAAGAAGTTCGCCGGCGCGCCCCTGCGCGCCCTCCGCACGGTGGCCGCGGCCACCGCCCTCCTGCTGGGCGCGCATGGCGCGGCCCAGGCGCAGGACACCTACAAGATCGCCTACATCGATCCGCTGTCGGGCCCCTTCGCCAACGTGGGCGAGCTGATGCTGCTGCACACGCAGTACGCGGTGGACGACATCAACGCGCACGGCGGCCTGCCGGGCGGACAGAAGATGCAGCTGCTGCAGTTCGACAGCAAGCTCTCGGCGCAGGAAAGCCAGAGCGCGCTGCAGGCGGCCATCGACCAGGGCGCGCGCGCCATCGTCACCGGTGGCTCGGGCTCCTCGGTGGTGGCGGCGATCCTGCAGTCGGTGTCGCGCTGGAACCAGCGCAACCCGGGCAAGGAGCTGCTGGTGCTCAACCACTCCTCCATCGACCCCGACATGACGGGCAAGAACTGCAGCTTCTGGCACTTCCAGACCGAGGCCAACACGGCGATGAAGATGAAGGCCATCGCCAACTACATCAAGAAGACGCCGGACATCCAGAAGGTCTACCTGCTGAACCAGGACTATGCGCACGGCAAGCAGTGGGCCAGCTACGGCCGCCAGCTGGTGGGCCTGGCGCGGCCCGACATCCAGTTCGTGGGCGAGGCGCTGCATCCCATCGGGCGGGTGAAGGACTTCGCGCCCTACGTGGCCAACATCAAGGCCTCGGGCGCCGACTCGGTGATCACCGGCAACTGGGGGCAGGACATGACGCTGCTGCTCAAGGCCGCGGGCGATGCGGGCTACAACCTGCGCTACTTCAACCACAGCGCGGGCTCGGTGCCGGGCACGGTGCTGGCCGTGTCGCAGGCCAAGCTGGGCCAGCTGACCTGGGTGGCCGAGTGGCATCCGGGCCAGGCCGACGTGCCCAGGGCCGAGGCCCTGGCCAAGGCCTACAAGGCGCGCACCGGCAAGGACTTCCTCGCACCGCGCATCGACATGACGCCGCGCCTGCTGGCCGCCGCCATCGCCAAGGCCGGCAGCACCGACACGGTGAAGGTGGCCTACGCGCTGGAGAACCTGCAGTACGACTCGGTGGTCGGCCCGGTGCGCATGCGCGGCGAAGACCACCAGCTGCTGCTGCCGCAGGTGGTCAACACCATCGCGCCGGTGGACGGCAAGGCGGTGAAGACCGGCTGGGAAGGCACCAGCTACGGCTTCCGCACAGACGCGGTCTACACCGGCAACGAACTGGCCCAGGGCACGGAATGCAAGATGGTGCGGCCGCAAGTACATTGAAGCCATGAACCTGAGCATCGAGCCGGTCGCGCCGCGGCACTTCGAAGGCTTGCGGCGCGCCCTCGACACGGTCGCGCGCGAGAAGCGCTACCTCGCCTTCACCGAAGCGCCGCCGCCGCAGGAGTGCAATGACTTCTACGCGTCCATCATCGCCAACGGATGGTGCCAGCATGTTGCGCTGGCGGACGGCGAAGTGGTCGGCTGGTGCGACGTGCTGCCCACGCATGGCCAGGCCCGGGCGCACATCGGCACCCTGGGCATCGGCCTCGTTCCATCGGCCCGGCACCAGGGGATCGGCGAGAAGATGATGCGGTCCGCAATCGAGGCCGCCTGGGCCTCGGGACTCACGCGCATCGAGCTCACGGTCCGCGCCGACAACCTCGGCGCCAAGGCGCTCTACGAACGGCTCGGCTTGGTCGTCGAGGGGCAACATTCCCGCGCGTTCCGCGTCGATGGCGAATACGCGGACGGCTGTTCGATGGCCCTGCTTCGGCCCGGCGGCTGAGGCGAAGGCCGCCTGCTCCCGCTTGAAGGAAAATCGGGGCAAGAAAGATACATGCAGGCAGGGGGTTCCGCTTCAATGCAATCCGGCATCCGGTCCACGGGTGCCGGCCCCTGAGTCTTGCCGCCGTCCTCGCCGAGCCTTCGCGTTCTAGCCTTCCGCTTCAGCCGCCCCGCCCCGCTTCCCTGGTGGATGTCCTTCGTCCGCCTGGCGCTGCTCGGCCTGCTCGTGCTCGCCGCGCAGGGAGCCGCCGCGGCCGTGCTGCAGCTGGGGCCGGCGGATGGCAGCCGCCAGGCGCTGGGCATCCCGGGCAGCGTGCAGCAGCTGGCCGGCCCCGGCGACTCCGACGCGGCCGAGTTGCTCTCGGGCGCGCGGGACGCGGACTTCGCGCCCTATGCGGGCCAGCCGCTTCGCTGTGACAGCGGCCACGGATGCTGGCTGCGCTTCACGCTGGCGCGCGATGCCGACGCGCCGCCCGACTGGTGGCTGCGCCTGCGCACGGTGCGCACCGGCACGCTCACGCTCTACCAGGTCCCGCAGGGCACCCGCGCCACCGGCCTCGCGCACACGCCGCGCCAGTTCCCGCTGAACTGGCGCTATGTAGACACCGAGCAGTTCTTCGAGCTGACCCTCGGCACGGCGCCCTCCACCTACTACCTGCACATCCGCGACGTGGTGAGCGCGGACGGCGTCTCGCTCCTGCAGGAGCGTGCCTTCGACCGCCAGCAGCGCCGCCTGGCGACCCTGCTGAGCGTCAGCCTGGGCGTGACGCTGGCGCTGATGGTGCTCAACCTGGTGTTCTGGCGCTGGCTGCGCGATACGCTCTTCCTGCACTTCGGCGCCTTCCTCGCGGTCGCGGTGCTGCTCCACCTGTGGCAGATCGTGCCGGCCATGGCCACACCCGAACGGATGGGCGACATGAGCCTGCGCGGCGGCCTGCAGGCATTGATGCAGACGGCCACCGTGCTCTTCATCGCGCGGCTGTTCGACTTCCGGCACCAGCTGCGCGGCGGCGAGCGCGCCGTCCAGGCCTGCGTGCTGGCCAACCTGCTGCTCGGCCTGGGCTCGCTCCTCGGGCACCAGGCGGCGCTGGAGACCTGGGTGGCGGTGGCGGACCTCGCGGGCATGGCCGGCGCGCTCGCGGCCGTGGCCTGGCTGCTCTTCGTGCGGCAGCAGTGGCACCTGGCCTGGCCGGCCGTGCTGGTCACGGTGATCGCCCTCACCAGCGGACTGGGGCGCCTGCGCTGGCTGGGCCTGGTCGAGGCCGGCCCGGACGAAGGGCTGGGTCTCACCTGGGCGGCGGTGCGGCTGGTCTACATGCTGCTGCTGGCCATCACCGTGGCCGACCGCACGCGCCGCGCAGAGTTGCAGCTGCGCCAGTCGCGCCGCCGCGCCCTGGACGAGGCGCAGCGCGCCGAGCGCCTGCTGGAAGACAAGGTGCGCCAGCGCACCGAGGAGCTGCACGGCAGCAACGCGCGGCTGGCCAGCGAGATCGAGCGGCGGCGCGAGGCCGAAGCGGGCCTGGTGAGCGCGCTGGCGACCGAGCGGCGCATCCTGCAGCAGCAGCGCGAGTTCGTCTCGCTGGTGTCGCATGAATTCCGCACGCCGCTGGCGGTGATCGACGCGGCGGCGCAGTCGATGGGCCTGCCGGGCGTGGAGGCGCAGCCGCGCCTGGCCAAGATCCGCCGCGCGGTGCACCGGCTGCGCACCCTGGTGGTCAACTGCCTGGCGGAGGACCGCCTGCGCAGTGCGGCCACGACACTCAGGCGCGAGCCGCTGGACCTGCGCGCGGTGATCGGCGGCGCGGTGGCGCAGTTCGGCGCGCAGGAGCGCGAGCGCATCCGCTGGCAGTTGCCCGCCGCGGCCGCGAGCGTCCATGGCGACGCGGCGCTGCTGGACGTCGCCGTGCACAACCTGCTGCAGAACGCGCTCAAGTACTCGCCCGCGCAGGGCGAGGTGCACGTGCGGCTCGCGCAGGAAGCGGGTCATGCCGTGGTGGACGTGGAAGACCAGGGCGGCGGCATCGCGCCCGGGCAGCACGAGCGCATCTTCGAGCGCTATTTCCGCGGCGACAGCGCGGGGAGCACCGGCGGCACTGGCCTCGGCCTGTTCCTGGGATCGCAGATCGCCCGCGCGCACGACGGCTCGCTGGCGCTGCTGCGCTCCGGCGCGAAGGGCTCGGCGTTCCGCCTGCGCCTGCCGCTGCTTCCTGCAGACGAGATTCAGGAGATCCGAACATGACATCGACGACGATCGACGCCTCGCGCCCGCTGCGCGTGCATGTGGTCGAGGACGACGCGGACCTGCGCGAGGACATCGTGCTGCTGCTGGGCAGCGCCGGCTTCGAGGTGCATGGACAATCCGGCGCGGCGGAGTTCTACAAGGCCCACGCGCTGGCGCCCTGCGACGTGGCGGTGCTCGACATCGGCCTGGCCGGCGAGGACGGCCTGTCCATCGCCACGCAGCTGCGCGCCACCGGGCCGATCGGCATCGTGATGGCCTCGGCCCGCGGGGCCGTGGACGAGCGCATCGACGCCCTGCGGCTGGGCGCGGACGCCTACATGGTCAAGCCCATCCACATCGAGGAGCTGGTGGCCACCATCCACCGCCTGGGCAGCCGCGTTCGCGCCATGAGCAGCCCGCCTGCAGACGCGGCCTCGCCACCTGCGCGAGGCGCCGGCTGGCAGTTGGTGGAAGGCGGCTGGATCCTGTGCGACCCGCAGGGGCGGCGCATGAAGCTCACCACCAACGAGCGCGCCTTCCTGTCCGGCCTCGTCGAGGCCGCCGGGGCAGCGGTGGAGCGCGAGGCACTGCTGGGCCGCGTCTTCGGCGACGACCCGGATGCGGACCCGCGCCGGCTGGCGGTGATCGCCAGCCGCCTGCGCCGCAAGGCCGAGGTGCAGGGCATGGCGCTGCCGCTGCACGTGGTGCGCGGAAGCGGCTACCAGTTCATCGTCGCGTCGTCCGCATCGCCCGCGCCTCCCTTCGGATGAAAGAAACCGAAATCAAGCGAAAGAAACTGGCGTTGATCCACGCTCCTTGATTCTCGATAGTCCCGCCCTTGTGTCATTCGGTAACCGGCCGGATGGCGACCACGAATGAAAGGCGGGAAGTCGGTGAACAAGGTGTATCGGTCGGTGTGGAACGCGGCGCTGGGCGCGTGGGTGGCGACGTCGGAGCTGGGGCGTTCGCGGTCGGCGGCGGGTACGGCCGTGCTGGCATCGTGTCTGGGCCTGGGTGCGACGGCGCACGCTGCAGACCTGCACTGGCGCGGGCCCGCGATCACTTTCGGGAACGAGTGGGTCAGTACCTCCAACTGGACCGAAGGCAGCGTTCCGGGCACGGCTGACCGGGCCATCATCGCCAACACGACGACGCGGCTCAACCTGGGCGGCCTGTCGGTCGGGGCCATCTGGGTCCAGTCCGCCAGCAGCCTGACCACCTTCGGCCAGGTCACCAATCCGGCACCACTCACGCTGCACGGCGTCGGCGGCGTCGGCGTGCAGTCCGATGTCAACCGGATCATCAATTTCCACCGCTTCACCACCCTGGCTGGCGACATCTCCCTGGTCGCCACCAACACGGCGGGCGGGGGCTTCCTCTTCTCGGGTGCCGTCGGCCCGGTCGTCGGCAACATCGACACCCGCAGCCATACGCTCACCTTCGACCCGGTGAACGCTGCCAACGTGATGACCGTGGCCAGCAACTTCACGCTGATCGGCTCCGGCAACGTGGTGAAAGCAGGCCAGGGCCGCCTGAGCATCGACGGCTCGGGGCACAGCTACACCGGCAGCACCTGGGTGCAGGCCGGCACGCTGGCGCTGGTCGGCGTCGGCACCCTCGCCCAGTCCAGCCAGATGCGCGTGGACGGCACCCTCGACGTCTCGGCCACCACGACGGCCCTCGGTGGCACCGTGCGGCAACTGGCTGGCAGCGGCAACGTGGTGCTGGGCAGCCGCGACCTCACCGTCACGGGCGGCGGCACGAACTTCAACGGCAGCATTTCCGGCAGCGGCCAGGTGGTGCTGGCGACTTCGGGCCACACCGTCCTGGGTGGCGCCAGCACGTACACCGGTGGCACGGTCCTGAAGAACGGCGGCCGCCTGGACCTGGCCAGCAATGGCGCGCTGGGCAGCGGCGCGCTCGCCATGGACGACGGCACCACGCTGGGCTTCGCGACGAACGGCCTGGTCGTTGCCAACGACATCACGCTCACCGGCACGCAGGATCCGATCGTCGACACCGCGGCCTTCGATGCCACGCTCGCCGGCGTCATCTCAGGCGCCGGGGCCCTGGGCAAGGAAGGCAGCGGCACGCTGGTGCTGGGCGGCGCGAACCACTACACGGGCGCCACGAGCGTCAACGCCGGCACGCTGCGGGCAGGCGCCACGAACGCCTTCAGCCCCGCTTCGGCACACCGGGTCGCCGCCGGGGCCGCGCTGGATCTGGCCGGCTTCGAGCAGACCCTCTCGTCGTTGAGTAACGCAGGCACGGTCTCGCTGGCCGGCAGCACGCCGGGCAACACGCTCACCGTCACCGGCGCCTATGTCGGCAACGGCGGCACGCTGCGCATGGGCACGGCACTGGGCGACAGCAGCAGCGCGAGCGATCGCCTGGTGCTCAGCGGCCCCGCGGCCAGCGCCACCGGCAGCACCCGCATCCAGGTCACCAACCTTGGCGGCCTGGGCGCGCTCACCACCGGCAACGGCATCGAGGTGGTCACCGCCACCGGCGGCGCCACCACCACCGCGCAAAGCACCAAGGACGCGTTCACCCTTGCCAACGGCCATGTCGATGCCGGCGCCTACGAGTACCGCCTCTATGCAGCCGATGCGAGCGGTGCAGGCGAGAACTGGTACCTGCGTTCCACCGCCCTCGCGGTGCCCGGTCCTGCAGAAGAGCCCGGATCCACGCCCGGACCCGTGCCGCTGTACCGCGCCGAAGTGCCCATGTACGCCGTGGTGCCCGAGCAATTCCGCGAACTCGACCTCGCCATGCTGGGCAACCTGCACCAGCGCGTGGGCGACGAGCGCGTGGCCTCCTCCGGCTCGGCCTGGGGCAACCGCCAGGGCTGGGGCCGCATCCTCAGCGTGGACCGCGACATCGCCCAGCAAGGCACCGTCAGCCCCACCAGCAGCGGGCGCCTCACCGGCTTCCAGGCGGGCACCGACCTCTGGGCCAACCCCAGCTGGCGCACCGGCCTGTACGCGGGCCAGCTCGAAGGCGACATGGACGTGAACGGCTTCGCCCGCGGCGTGGTGAACTACGCGGCCGGGCGCAACGACCTGCGCAGCCAGTACTTCGGTGCCTATGCCACCTGGAGCCAGCCCAGTGGCCTGTACATCGACAACGTGCTGCAGGGCGGGCGCCACCGCTACACCGCCTACCCCTCGCAAGGCCAGGCGAGTTCGGGCAAGGGCGACAGCATCGTCGCCTCCATCGAGGTGGGCCAGGGCTTTGCGATCGCGCCGCGCTGGACCATCGAGCCGCAACTCCAACTCGCTTACCAGCGCCTGAGCCTGGACGACACATCCATCACCAGCGCCAGCATCCAGCAGGACACCGACAACGGCTGGATCGCGCGGGCCGGCGTTCGCATCAAGGGCCAGCTCGATGCAGGTCCCGGCGCGCTGCAGCCCTATGCGCGCGTGAACCTCTACAAGCGCAGCAGCGGCACGGACATCACCCGCTTCATCGGCCCGGCGGGCAGCACCGACATCGCCAGCCGCACGGGCGGCACCAGCAGCGAGCTGGCCCTGGGCGCCACCTGGCAGCTGGGCCAAAGCACCAGCCTGTACGGCGAGCTGGGCAAGCTGTGGGACCTCGGCGGCGATGCACGCACCAGCAGCAGCGTCAGCGGCAGCGTGGGCGTGAAGCTGCTCTGGTAGGCGAGCCCCTGGGGGCGATCACTCCTTGCCAGGGTGATCCGCCCCAACGTCTCGCGCACCGCTCCGGCAGCAGCCGGATGGTTTCACCTACACGTGCGCATTGCCCGCTGGAGGGCAAGGGCTCAGAATGGATCGCACATGCCTGGGAAATCCCATGCTCGATCCCATCGAAGAAGCCCAAGATCTGAAGAAGGCGGACGCGGACATCCGCCGCGCGACGAAGGCCGTGCTTGCCCAGGATCGCATCGTGCGCGAACTCATCATCCACAACCACGATACGAGCACGGCGCAGGCGCTGCTCGAAACGATGCAGGACACCTTGTCCGTGCTCGAGGTGCACCGGAGCCAGATCGCGAGGAACCTGGTCGACCTCAACGAGGGGCAGCGCAAGTCCGGCGCAGCCGGACAGCCCGTGGTGCAGCCCTTGCCACCGCCAGCCACCGATCTCGGCCGAGCCCAGGAACTGCTCGACAGGTATCTCGATATCAAGCAGGAGAACTCGGCCGCACAGCAAGGGCTCACGGACACCCGCGCGTTGATTTCCGCCAAGTTGTCTCCTTCCGCCATCGAAGGGTTGCTGGCGCTCGGACGCAGCGAGCAGCAGGCGCTGCTGGCCTATCTGGACGAGGTGGAGAGGGTCTCGAGGGCCTGTTCCTGGGAAAACTGGGTTTCGGGCGGGTGCCGGTGACCGGGCCGTCGACGCTCTTGCCCAAGTTCACCAAATCGTGTCAGCATTCGGCCGCTTTCGCGAGGGTATGCGTGCTTCCGGCCGGATTCCCTCGTGCCTGCAGATCACCACACGTGAAAGGGGACCACCGTGGAACGTCGCAAGATTCTCTTCATCAGTGCAGCGCTGACCACGCTGCTGGCCAGCGGCGCCTATGCGCAGGACAAGGCCGCGCAGCAGGCCGAAGTCAAGGCCAAGGCCATGCAGGCCCTCGAGGATTTCTACAAGGCCGATCCAGCCATCAAGGCTGCGGTCGGGAAGGCGCCGGGCTATGCCGTGTTCACCACCTACGGCCTGAGCTTCGGCATCGGCGGCGCAGGCGGCAAGGGCATCGTCCACGACAGCAAGTCGAAGAAGGACACCTACATGTCCATCGCGCAGGCGAGCGCCGGCCTGCAGGTCGGTGCCTCCGACACGCGCTATCTCTTCGTTTTCGATGATGCCAAGTCCATGGCCGAATTCATCGACAAGGGATGGGATGCATCCGCCGGCGCTGGCGCGGGTGCGGGAGCGGGCAAGCAGGAAGCGAACGTCAAGGCGGGCGCCGTCGCCTTCACGGGCGGCCATGCATACGTGCTGACGAAGACGGGCCTGCAGGCTGGCGTGGCGCTCGGCGGCTCGAAGGCCTGGAAGGACAAGGACCTCAACTAGCGCCGGCTCGATCACCAGCTTCCCCTCGGGAAGGCCCGCTTCGGCGGGCTTTTTTTCGCCCGGCCGCACTGGCGCTTTCCAGCGTGTCCAGCAACGCTAGGGCGCCGCCGATTGGCCGTCGCCTGCCAGCAGCACGCCGTCGCTGTCGAACACTCGCACCTCGATGGGAAAGGCGGTGCGGATGCTGGCGCTCACGGTGCAGAAGTCCTGGTACTGGGCAAGGGCCCGCTCGAGCAGCCGGATGCCGGCGGCCGGCCGCCCCAGGCGAATGTCCACGGCGATGCCGTTCACCCGAAGCCGGCCGTTCTCATTGGGCGCCAGCCGCGCTCGTGCGCTGGTTCGCATGGGCACGTCCGCATTCCTGTACTTGCGCAGCGCGAAGGCGAGGCTGGCGGACAGGCAGTTCGCGACGCTCGCCATGAGCAGCCGCTCCGAGTCCGGCCCCTGGCCCAGGCCGAGCGGCGGCATGGCGTCCGTCGTGACCGTGGGAACGCCTGCAAGCTCGAACTCGACGCGGAACTGCAGGCCTGATTCCAGCGAAAGGTGGATGGGGCCGACCGACTCCTCCATGGCCTATCTCGCCGAATCGATGACGAGCTCCACGCCGGTGCTTCCCACCGGCAGGGGCCCTGCCCTTCCGATGAGGTCTCCCGGCGAGGGCGTCGCATCGCCGGACGATGAAACGCGCGCCTCGATCGTGACCTGCGCGTGGCCCGACAGGCGGTGATCCGGCTGCAGCGCGAGCGTGTCGTCCAGCTTGAAATCCAGCGGCAGGTCGCCGACCTTCCGGCGCAGCACGGCGAGCGGCATGCGCGAGCCTTCGGTCGCCCGGGCCAGGATGAAGACCGTCTCCTGCGCGCCCGGCTGGCGCGGCAGCGAGCCGGCAAGGCGCACGCGGCCGGACACGCGGGCGGCGCCCGCAGCCGATGGCGTTGCCGATGCAGCCGGCGGCGTGGCGCCGCGCGCCTGTGCGAGGCTCGCGGAAACGCGGGCCGCCGCCTGAGAGTCCGGCGGAAGGATGCGGTACAGCCGATCCCACAGCGCGATGGCCGTCGGCTTGTCCCCGCGCTGCAGCGCGGCGCTGGCCGCCAGCGCCAGGGCTTTCGGCTGCGCGGGGTCGATGGCCAGCGCCCGCTCGATCTGCACCCGGGCCGCACCCTGCAGGCTGCCGCCGTCGACGCTGGCGAGCACGTCGGCATAGTCGGCCCGCAGCATCGCGTCGTCGGGCACCAGCGCCACGGCCTTCGCGTAGGCGGCGGCCGCGTCCGCCGGGCGCTCCATCGCCGCATAGGAGCGCGCGAGCATGTACCAGCCCTGCGCATCGTCGGGCTCGGCGCGAAGCCGCTGGGCGAGCTGGTTCACCAGCGCCTCCACCTGCGCGTTGCTGAGTTCGTGGCCCGCGCCTGAAGCGGGGTCGCCCGGGTGCCAGAGCGCCATCGGGTTTCCCAGCTGCAGGTACAGCAGGATGGCCGCGCTCGGAATGGCCGCCAGCAGCAGCGCGGCCAGCCGCACGGAGCGCGACGCGCCCCCGTCCGCGGCAGCGGCGACCGGTGCCTCGTCGTCCAGCAACCGGCGGCCCAGCTCGTCCTGCGCCCGGCTGCGCTGGCCGGCGTCCAGGGTTCCGTGCTGCAGGTCTGCGTCCAGCTCCTGGAGCTGCGCGCGATAGACCTCGCCGGCTGGCACCGCACCGCCATCGCGCGATGGCAGCCGCCCGCGCAGCAGCGGCCGCAGCAGCACCGCCATGCAGGCGGCCACCAGGGCCGCGGCCAGGAGCCAGAACGGCGTCATCGCGGCGGCTCCTGGCCGGCGCCCTGCAGCAGCGCATGCAGCCGCTCGCGCTCCTGCGGGTCGAGCACGGTCGCCGGTGCGTGCACGGTGCGCCGCCGCGCGCGCAGCAGCATCGCGACCACGCCGGCCAGCAGAAGCAGCGGCCCGAACCACAGCAGCCAGGTCAGGGGCCTGAGTGGCGGGCGGTAGAGCACGAAGTCGCCGTAGCGCTGCGCCAGGTAGTCCTTCACTGCCTGCTCGCTCGCGCCTGCCGCCAGCTGCTGGCGGACCTGGCGGCGCAGGTCGACGGCAAGTTCGGCGTTGGAGTCGGCCAGGGTCTGGTTCTGGCACACCACGCAGCGCAGCTGCTGCGCCAGCGCATGCGCGCGTGCATCGAGCGCGGCCTCGTCCGCAGGCGAGGCGGCCAGCGCGGCGCCCGAGGCGAGGCACATCGCCAGCAGCCAGGCGGTGGACCTAGCGGCGCGCATCGGCCCCGCCCTTCTCCAGCTCGCGCAGCAGGGGCAGCACGCGCTGCTCCAGCGCCTCCTGCGTCAGCGGCCCTGCCTGGCGATAGCGCACCACCCCCTCGCGGTCGATCACGAAGGTCTCGGGAACGCCGTACACGCCGAAGTCGATGCCGGTGCGCCCATCCGGGTCGACCAGCGTGGCGGCATAGGGGTTGCCCAGCCGCTGCAGCCAGGCGCGCGCGGCCTCCGGCTTGTCCTTGTAGTTGAGGCCCACCACCGGCACGCGGGTGCGCGCGGCGAAGTCCACCAGCAGCGGATGCTCCAGCTGGCAGGGCCCGCACCACGAGGCCCACACGTTGAGCAGCCACACCTTGCCGCGCATGTCGCTGCCGCGCACGGTGCGGCCGCCGGATTCCAGCGCCGGCAACTCGAAGGCGGGCGCCGGCCGGCCGATCAACGCAGAGGGCAGCTCGCGCGGGTCACGGCGCAGACCCGCCAGCAGCGCGATGCCGATGACGAGGAACACGGCCAGCGGCAGCATGAAGCGGGTCATGCGCGGACCTCCTCGCGGGCTGCGGCCGGCATCGGCCGCGCCGGCTGCGCCTCGGGCTCGGCGGCGCGGCGGCGCAGGCGATAGCGGCGGTCGGCCGCCGCCAGCAGTCCGCCCAGCGCCATCAGCAGGCAGCCGGCCCAGATCCAGTCGACGAAGGGCTTCACATGCAGGCGCAGCGCCCAGTGCCCGTCGTCCAGCGACTCGCCCAGCGCCACGTAGAGGTCGCGGCTGAAGCCGCTGTCGATGGCCGCCTCGGTGGTGGGCATCTGCTGGCTGCGGTAGAGACGCCGCTCCGGATGCAGCGTGGCCACCGGCCGGCCGCCGTGGCTCACCGACAGCGTGCCGCGCAAGGCCTCGTAATTCGGGCCGGCGGCTGGCACCACGCCCTCGAAGCGGAAGTCGTAGCCGCCCAGCTGCACGCTCTGGCCGGCCTTCATCGACAGCTCGCGCATGGTCTCCTGGCTGCCCGAGAGCGTCGCGCCGGCGATGAACACGCCGATGCCCACGTGGGCCACCAGCATGCCCAGGTACGCCGCAGGCAGCTGGCGCAGCGCGCGCCAGCGGCTGGGCGCATGGCGCAGCTGTGCGGCCAGGCTGGCCAGCGCGCTGGCCGCGCACCAGCAGGCCAGCGCGAGGCCCAGGCCCGTCAGGGCCGAAGGGTGCTGCAGCAGCGCGAGCAGGCCCAGGCCGAGCGCGAGGCTGGCCGCCAGCGACCAGCGCAGGCGCCGCGCCAGCTCGGGCAGCGGGGTGTCGCGCCAGCGCGCCAGCGGCGCCGCACCCATGAGGAGGACGGCCGGCGCCATCAGCGGCACGAAGACCTGCTCGAAGTAGGCCGGGCCGACCGAGATCTTGCCCAGGCCCAGCACGTCCACCAGCAAGGGGTACAGCGTGCCCAGCAGCACGGTGGCGGCCGCGACCGAGAGCAGCACGTTGTTGGCCAGCAGGAAGGTCTCGCGCGAGAACGGCCCGAAGCCCACGCGCCCTGCCAGCCGCGGCGCGCGCGCCGCGAACAGCAGCAGCGCGCCGCCGGTCATCACCGCCAGCAGCACCAGGATGAAGGTGCCGCGCAGCGGATCGACCGCGAAGGCATGCACCGAGGTCAGCACGCCCGAGCGCACGAGAAAGGTGCCCAGCAGGCTCAGCGAGAAGGTGAACAGGGCCAGCAGCACGGTCCAGGCGCGGAAGGCACCGCGCTTCTCGGTGACGGCCAGGGAATGGATCAGCGCGGTGCCCGCCAGCCAGGGCATGAAGGAGGCGTTCTCCACCGGGTCCCAGAACCACCAGCCGCCCCAGCCCAGCTCGTAGTAGGCCCAGGCGCTGCCCAGCATGATGCCCAGCGTGAGGCAGCACCAGGCCGCCAGGGTCCACGGCCGCGACCAGCGCGCCCAGGCGGCGTCCAGCCGCCCCGCCAGCAACGCGGCGACGGCGAAGGAAAAGCTCACCGAGAAGCCCACGTAGCCCATGTAGAGCAGCGGCGGGTGGAACACCATGCCCGGGTCCTGCAGCAGCGGATTGAGGTCGCGCCCTTCCATCACCGGCGGCAGCAGCCGCACGAAGGGGTTGGAGGCGAAGAGCAGGAAGGCCAGGAATCCGGTGCTGACCAGGCCCATCACCGCCAGCACCCGCGCCACCTCCACCTGCGGCAGCTGCCGGCTGAACACGGACACCGCCGCCGACCACAGGCCCAGCATCAGGGTCCACAGCAGCATCGAGCCTTCGTGCGAGCCCCACACCGCCGCCATGCGGTAGGGCAAGGGCAGCGCGCTGTTGGAGTTGGCGGCCACGTAGCGCACGCTGAAGTCGTTGTCGACGAAGGCCCAGGTGAGTGCGCCGAAGGCCAGCAGCACCAGGACGCACTGCAGGCGCGCCGCCGGCGCGGCCAGGGCCATCCAGCGCACATGGCCGGTCGCCGTGCCGGCCAGCGGCAGCAAAGCCTGCAGCATGGCCACCGGCAGCGCAAGGATCAGGCAGAAGTGGCCCAGCTCGGCGTTCATCGTGGATCGGCTCCCGCTGCATGGCTGGCGGCGCCGCCCATCTGGCGGCGCACCTGCTCGGCCTTCTGCAGCGCCTCGGCGGCCTCGGGCGGCATGTAGTTCTCGTCGTGCTTGGCCAGCACCTCGGTGGCCACGAAGGTGCCGTCGTCCTGCAGCTTGCCGCGCGCCACCACGCCCTTGCCCTCGCGGAACAGGTCGGGCAGCAGGCCGCGGTAGACCACCGGCACCGTGCGCGCCGAATCGGTGACGGCAAAGCGCACCGTCAAGCCGTCGCCCTCGCGGCGGATCGATCTGGGCTCCACCAGCCCGCCGAGGCGGAAGCTGCGCGCCAGCGGCGCCTCCTTGGCGGCCACCTGGCTGGGGCTGTAGAAGAACACGAGATTGGAGCGGAAGGCATTGAGCACCAGCGCCACGGCCGCCCCGCCGCACAGCAGCGCGGCCAGCAGCATCGCGAGGCGGCGTTGGCGGCGCGTCATGGCGGCGGCAGCCCCTTCGTGCGGCGCGAGCGCCGGCGCAGCATCAGCAACTCGGCGCCGACGAGCACGAAGGCGCTCGCAAAGGCCGCGGCGACGAAGCTGCCATGGCCACCGGCGAAGATCTCGTGCAGCAGCGTCATGCGTGTGCCCTCGCGACGCCAGCCAGCCCGCGCTCGCGCAGGATGCAGCGCACCCGCACCAGCGCCACCGCGATGGCGTACATCCAGCACGCCAGGGTCATCAGCAGCATCCCGGCCAGCATGGTGCGGGCCATCAGCGGCGCGGCCGTGAGGCTCACCGTGGCGCCCTGGTGCAGCGTGTTCCACCACTGCACCGAGAAGTAGATGACCGGCAGGTTCACCGTTCCCACCAGCGCCAGCACCGCGCAGGCCCGCTCGGCGCGACGCGGCTCGTCGATGGCCGATTCCAGCGCGATGAAGCCCAGGTACAGGAAGAGCAGCAGCAGTTCGGAGGTGAGCCGCGCATCCCACACCCACCAGGTGCCCCAGGTGGGCTGGCCCCAGAGCGCGCCGCTGACGAGCGCGATCGCCGTGAACAGCGCCCCGGTGGGCGCCAGCGCCGAGGCCATCATCGACGACAGCCGCGTTCGCAGCACCAGCGCAAGCGCGCAGTACGCCGCCATCACCCCGTAGATGAACATCGACATCCACGCCGCCGGCACGTGGATGAAGATGATGCGGTAGACCTCGCCCTGCTGCGCATCGGTGGGCGCCACGAAGAAGCCCACCCACAGCCCCGCCAGCGCGAGCAGCGCGGCGGCGGCGAAGAACCAGGGCGCCATGCGGCCGGCCAGCGGGTAGAAGCGCGCCGGCGAGGCATAGGCCAGCCAGCGCGACCCGCCGCGCTGCACGCCTGCGGGTCCGAGGGATGAAGAGGCCTGGCTCATGGTCCTCACTCCAAGGAGATGCGCAGGCTGGCCGCGGTGGCCAGCGGGCAGAGGAAGAGCGCCAGTGCCAGGCAGGCGCCCAGGAGGGACAGCTGCGGCACCACGCTGAGTCCCGCGTCCGCCGCGGCGCCGGCACCGGCGCCGAAGATCAGCACCGGCGTGCACAGCGGCAGCACCAGGATGCACAGCAGCACGGCGCCGCCGCGCACGCCCAGCGTCAGCGCCGCGCCCACGGCGCCGATGAGGCTGAGCACGGGGGTGCCGATCAGCAGCGACAGCGACAGCAGCAGCGCCGGTGCCGCCGGCAGGCTGTACTGCTGCGCCAGCAGCGGGGTGAGAAGCAGCAGCGGCAAGCCGCTGGTGAGCCAGTGCGCGCAGGTCTTGGCCAGCGCGATCAGGGCCAGCGGATGCGGCGAGAGCAGCAGCTGCTCCAGGCTGCCGTCCGCGTGCTCCTGCACGAACAGGCGCGACAGGGACAGCATGGAAGCCAGCAGCGCCGCCACCCACAGGATGCCCGGCGCCAGCGCGCGCAGCTGCTGCGGCTCCGGGCCCACCGCGAGCGGGAAGAGGCTGCAGGCGATCACGAAGAAGAGCAGGCTCGCGGCCACGCTGCCTCGCCGGCGCCAGGCCAGCGCGAGGTCGTGCAGCACGATGGCGAGGAAAGCTTGGCGCATGCGTGCCCCTAGCCTTGCAGCCGCAGGGTCTGCGCCGCGCCGGCCAGCGGCTCGTGCGTGGCCACCACCGCCATGCCGCCCGAGTGCAGATGCGTGGACAGTTGCGCGAGGAACAGGTCGCCGGCGTCCGCGTCCAGCGAGCTCAGCGGTTCGTCCAGCAGCCACAGGGATCGTTGCAGCAGCGCCAGGCGCGCAAGCGCCACGCGCCTGCGCTGCCCTTGCGAGAGCGCACGCACCGGCGTGGTCGAGGAAGGATCGAGCCTGACCGAGCGCAGGGCCGCTCCGATGCGTTCCGGCGATCCATCCACGCCGCCCATGCGCGCCGCGAAGCGCAGGTTTTCCGCACCCGTCAGGTCCGCATCGATGCCATTCGCATGGCCCACGTAGGCCACCGACTGCAGGAAATCCGGATCGGCCGGGCGCAGCGGCTCGTCGAACCAGCACAGCTCGCCCTCGTCCGGCGGCAGCAGGCCACCGAGCACGCGCAGCAAGGTGGTCTTGCCGCTGCCGTTGGCACCCAGCAGCTGCAGCATCTGGCCGGGCCACAGCTCGAAGTCGATGCCCTCGAACACGGGCCGCCCGCCGCGCGAGAAAGCCAGGCCCCGGGCGCTCAGCGTCGCCGCTGCGCTGTCCACGGCGGGCCCGGGATGGGGGCGATGCACGCGCTATTTCTCCTTCGCCTCGGCCACGTCGGGCAGGCGGTGCGCGATGCCCTTGTGGCAGTCGATGCAGGTCTTCTCCTTGTTGGCCAGGTAGGTCGAGTGCATCTCGGCCGCGCGCGGGCTCTGGCGGGTGAAGTCCATCGAGCCATAGTCGTGGCAGTTGCGGCACTCCAGCGAGTCGTTGGCCTTGAAGCGCGCCCACTCGTGCTGCGCCAGCTCCAGCCGCATCCCGACGAATTTCTCGCGCGTGTCGATGGTGCCGAAGATCTTGCCCCACACCTCCTTGGAAGCCTGCATCTTGCGTGCGATCTTGGTGGTCCAGTTGTGCGGCACGTGGCAGTCCGAGCACTTGGCGCGCACGCCGCTGCGGTTGGTGAAGTGGATGGTGGTCTGCAGCTCCTGGTAGACGTTGTCGCGCATCTCGTGGCAGCCGGTGCAGAAGGTCTCGGTGTTGGTCAGTTCCAGCGCCGTGTTGAAGGCGCCCCAGAACACCACGCCGGCGACGAAGCCGCCCAGCGTCAGGAATCCCAGGCTGTAGTAGGCGCTGGGCCGGGTGATGGTCTTCCAGTAGCGCTTGATGAGGTCGAGCATGGCGCCTGTCTACTTGGATGAACCCATGACGCCGGGCTTGCGCTGCAGCAGCTGCTCCACGTCCACGAAGTTGTTGCCCACCAGCGGCTTGGCATCCGCCTGCGGCACGTGGCACTGGGTGCAGAAGTAGCGCCGCGGCGACACGTCCGCCAGCACGTTGTTGTCCCGGTCCATGTAGTGCGTGATGCTCACCGGGATGGAGCGCGCCGCCTCGGCCGCGGTGCGCGAATGGCAGAACATGCAGCGGTTGAAGTCCTTGTCGACCTGGTAGCCGTCGATGCTGTGCGGGATGGTGGGCGGCTGCATGGCGTACTGCCGCGTGCGCCGCACGTCCTTGTTCTCCACCGAGTAGATGAGCGGCGCCGCGCTCTCCTTGTCGATGGGCGTGGTGCCGCGCATGGCGTCCAGCAGCGGGGCCGTCGGCTCCGGCGGCGGCTTCTTCTGCTGCGACAGCACAGGCATGCCGGCCAGCGAGAGGCACAGCAGCAGCGCCAGCAGGCGCAGGCCGCGGCGCCAGGCGGCCGGGGCGATCGGTGCGGTGATGGACATGAAGCTTCCTCCTCGCATCACTTCAGACCTTGACGATCTTGACCGCGCACTTCTTGAAGTCGGTCTGCAGCGAGATCGGGCAGGTGGCGTCCAGCGTGACCTTGTTGATCAGCTGGCTGGCATCGAACCAGGGCACGAAGACCAGGCCGCGCGGCGGCGTGTCGCGCCCGCGCGTCTCCACCCGCGTGCGCATCTTCCCGCGCCGCGACACCACCTCCACCTCCACGCCGCGCCGCACGCCCAGGGCCTTGGCGTCCTCCGGATGCATGAAGCACACGGCGTTGGGGAAGGCGCGGTAGAGCTCGGGCACGCGCCGCGTCATCGAGCCCGAGTGCCAGTGCTCCAGCACGCGGCCGGTGGCCAGCCACATCGGGTATTCCTTGTCGGGCGACTCGGCCGGGGGCTCGTAGGGCAAGGCGAAGATCACGGCCTTGTTGTCCGGGTTGCCGTAGAACTGGTAGCCGGTGCCGGCCTTGACGTAGGGGTCGGTGCCTTCCTTGTAGCGCCAGCGCGTCTCCTTGCCGTCCACCACCGGCCAGCGCAGTCCGCGCACCTGGTGGTAGGTGTCGAAGGGCGCCAGGTCGTGACCGTGGCCGCGGCCGAAGCTCGCGTACTCCTCGAACAGGCCCTTCTGGATGTAGAAGCCGAAGGCCTTGGCCTCGGCATTGGCGTAGTCCTTGTCCATCTCGGTGGAGGGGAACTTGTCGACCGTGCCGTTCTTGTAGAGCACCTCGTAGAGCGACTTGCCGCGCAGCTCCGGCTTCTTGGCGATCAGCTCGGCCGGCCACACGTCCTCCACCTTGAAGCGCTTGGAGAACTCCACCAGCTGCCAGAGGTCGGACTTCGCCTCGCCGGGCGCGTCCACCAGCTGGTGCCAGAACTGCGTGCGGCGCTCGGCGTTGCCATAGGCCCCCTCCTTCTCCACCCACATCGCGGTGGGCAGGATCAGGTCGGCCGACAGGGCGGTGACGGTGGGGTACACGTCCGACACCACGACGAAGTTGTCGGGGTTGCGGTAGCCCGGGTAGCCTTCCTCCATGAGGTTGGCCGCCGCCTGCATGTTGTTGTTGCACTGCACCCAGTAGGCGTTGAGCTTGCCGTCCTTGAGCATGCGGTTCTGCAGCACGGCATGGAAGCCCGGCTTGTCGGGGATGGTGCCCTCGGGCAGGTTCCAGATCTTCTCGGCCGTCTCGCGGTGCTTGGGGTTGGCCACCAGCATGTCGGCCGGCAGCCGGTGCGAGAAGGTGCCCACCTCGCGTGCGGTGCCGCAGGCCGAGGGCTGGCCGGTGAGCGACATGGGGCTGTTGCCGGGCGTGGAGATCTTGCCCGTCAGCAGGTGCAGGTTGTAGACCATGTTGTTGGCCCAGGTGCCCCGCGTGTGCTGGTTGAAGCCCATGGTCCACAGCGACATCACCTTGACGTTCGGGTCCGCGTACATCTCGGCCAGCTTGTCCAGCTTGTCCTTCGAGACGCCCGAGAGCTTGCTCACCCGGTCCGCGTCGTACTTGGCGACGAAGGCGGCGAACTCCTCGTAGCTCATCGGCTTGGCGGCGCCCGGGTCGGCCGCGTTCTTGGCCTGCTTCTGCAGCGGGTGGTCGGGGCGCAGGCCGTAGCCGATGTCGGTCACGCCCTCCTTGAACACGGTGTGCTTGTTGACGAAGTCGCGGTTGACCTTGTTGTTCTTGATGATGTAGTTGGCGATGTAGTTGAGGATCGCCAGGTCGGTCTGCGGCTTGAAGATGACCGGCACGTCGGCCAGGTCGAAGCTGCGGTGCGTGAAGGTGGAGAGCACCGCCACCCGCGTCTTGGGCGCGCTCAGGCGCCGGTCGGTGATGCGCGTCCACAGGATGGGATGCATCTCCGCCATGTTCGAGCCCCACAGCACGAAGGCGTCGGCATGCTCGAAGTCGTCGTAGCAGCCCATGGGCTCGTCCATGCCGAAGGTGCGCATGAAGCCCGCCACCGCCGAGGCCATGCAGTGACGCGCGTTGGGGTCGATGTTGTTGGTGCGGAAGCCCGCCTTCGTCAGCTTGACGGCGGCGTAGCCTTCCCACACCGTCCACTGGCCGGAGCCGAACATGCCCACCGCAGTGGGCCCCTTGTCCTTGAGCACGCGCTTGAACTGCTGCTCCATCACGTCGAAGGCCTGGTCCCAGCTCACCGTGGTGAACTCGCCGTCCTTGTCGTACTTGCCGTTCTTCATGCGCAGCAAGGGCTTGGTGAGCCGGTCCTTGCCGTACATGATCTTGGAGAGGAAGTAGCCCTTGACGCAGTTCAGGCCGCGGTTCACCTCGGCCTGGGGGTCGCCCTGGGTGGCCACCACCTTGTTGTCCTTCACCGCCACGGTCACGCCGCAGCCGGTGCCGCAGAAGCGGCACGGCGCCTTGGACCACTTCAGGCGGGTCATGTCGCTGTCGGTGACGAAATTCGCTGCCTCGCTGTGCAGCGTGATGCCGGCCACCGAGGCGGTGGCGGCGACGGCTGTGCCCTTAATGAAGTCCCGGCGGGTGCTCATCGGTGATCTCCTCCTCCATCGAGGCCATGTCCTCGCAATGCTGGTAGACCAGGGTGGCGGCAAGCACGCCGCCAAGCCGCTGCATGTGCTCCAGGTGGGCCGAGATCGCGCGCGAGCTGGGCGCCTCCAGCGTCACCACCAGCTTGCCGGCTGCATTGGCCGCATGCACCTCGGCGCCGGCCATCAGGCCGATGGCCTGGCGCACCGCTTCGATCTGATCGGGAATGGCATGGACCACGACGCCGGCGATGTGCCATTCGTCGGGTGACCCGGGCTGCGGGTCATGTTCACAGACGCTCGTATCCAGCATGGGCAAGTTTCTCCCGCGCCCCTGGGGACGCTTCGTGGAATCGGCATGGGCCTGCGCGCCGTTGCGCGAGCCCGGGCTCAAGGGCGTCAGTGAGACGGGGGACCGCTCACCAACTGCATCATCCAGACGATGAATCCATAGCCGCCCACGAACATGACTGTGAGCACCGGCACCATGACAGCGGTGAGAAAGAGGAAGCTGCGCCACTCCTCCTTCTTGCGCTGCAGATCGGGCGCCGCCCTGTGTTGTTCTGCCATCGTGGGTCCTTGTGTCATTGCGCTTAACACTGAGAGACTGTCGCGCATTAAAGTCAACTGCGCACGGGGTGTCAATCGCCGCGATGGCTGCCGCTCCCACGGTCAGGCGTCCAGCGGGACACCCCCGGCGAGGAAGGTCGAATAGCGGGAAAACTGGTACGGACCGAAGGCCCACATCGCAGCCGCCCATCGCGTGAGCGCCAGCATCTGGTCGAGCTGCAACTGCGCGAGGGAACTGCCGGCCGGCAGGGGTCGGGGAAGGCTCGTGCTGTCCTTCGAGGCGTCGGATGTTGCCTGCATGGTCTGGCTCCTTGGTACGCAGCCATCCTACGAAGACGCCTCCCTCCCGTGCTTGATCTGGCGCAAGGTCCGATTCGATTATTTATTGACTGCTCGTTCCATAATCGCGTATGCTCCGGCCATGGCCCGACCCAAGGAATTCAATCGCGACGCCGCCCTCGACCTGGCGGTGGAGGTGTTTCGCGAGCGCGGCTTCGCGGGCACGTCCACCGAGATGCTGGTCACCGCGATGCAGATCGGCCGGCAGAGCCTCTACGACACCTTCGGGGACAAGCGCAGCCTCTACGCGGCAGCGCTGGAGCGCTACTCGGAAGGCGAGACGCGGGCGCACATGGCGGCGCTCAAGGGCAGCAGCGGCAAGGCGATCGACAACATCGCCCGCATGCTGGCGCGCGTCGTCGCCCAGGCGCATCGGCCCTGCCTCGGCATCGGCTCGGTGAGCGAATTCGGCGGCACGGACGAAGACTTCGTGAAGGTGCGCGAATCCGCGGGCGGCGCCTTGCGCGACGCCATGCTCGAGAGCACGCGCAGGGCGCAGGCCGAGGGCGACCTGGCGACCGGGGTCGATCCCCGGCATGCCGCCGCCTTCCTGATGGCCCAGATCGCAGCCATCCGGCTCGCCGCGCGCGGCGGTGCGAGCGATGCCGATCTGCGCGCAATCGCAAAGCTTGCGCTCAAGGCCCTGCAGTAACTTTTTTTTGCCAATTCTGGACTAGTCAGTCAATTACCATCAAAAAGGAAAACCAGCATGAACGACAAGCACAAGACCGCCCTGGTCTTCGGCGGCGCACGCGGAATCGGCGCCGCGATCGTGGCGCGGCTCGCAGCCGACGGCTACCGCGTCGCATTCACCTATGTATCGCGGCCTGACAAGGCCGAGGCCCTCGTGGCAACACTGCAAGCCCAGGGGCACGAGGCGATGGCCATCCAGGCCGACAGCGCCGACCCGACAGCCATCCAGGCGGCCGTGGCCCGGGCGGTGGCCCGCTTCGGCGCACTCGATGCCGCGGTCGTCAACGCCGGCGTGCTGCGACTGGGAAGCATCGACGCCTTCAGCCTGCAGGACCTGGACCTCGTGCTGGACGTGAACGTGCGCGGCGTCTACCTCTCGATCCAGGCGGCGGCCGCGCAGATGCGCGAGGGCGGGCGGCTCGTCACGATCGGCAGCAACACCGCCGAGCGCACCGGCACCGCGGTCGGCACCGTGTACGCCATGTCCAAGGCGGCGGTCGCCTCGATGGTGAAAGGCGTCGCGCTCGACCTCGCGCCACGGGGAATCACGGTCAACAACGTGCAGCCAGGACCGACGGAGACCGACATGACCTCGGAGATGGCCGAGCACCTGAAGCCACAGGTTCCGCTGCGGCGCCTGGGCGAACCCGCCGAGGTGGCCGCGCTCGTGTCCTACCTCTGCGGACCGCAGTCGCGCTTCATGACGGGTGCGAGCCTGACCATCGACGGCGGCTACGTGCTCTGACGGCGCCCTGGCGCGCAGCGCCTCAGGCCTCGGCGAAGAACTGGCTGGGCGCCTGGTCGAACTGCCGCTTGAACATCGTCGAGAAGGCGCCGGGGCTTTCGTAGCCCAGCGCCAGGGCGACGTCGATCACCTTCTCGCCTGCCGCCAGCAACTCCAGCGCCCGCAGCAGGCGGGCCTGCTGGCGCCACTGGCCGAAGGTCAGGCCGGTGTCCTTCAGGAACAGGCGCTGGATCGTCTTCACGTCCACCGCCAGCCGCCGCGCCCAGTCGGCCATGGTCGAGGCGTCGTCCGGGCGCTGCTGCAGGCGTTCGCAGATGCGCAGCAGCCGCCGGTCCGACGGCATCTGCAGATGGAGCGGCAGGACGGGCAGCGCGCGCAGTTCGTCGAGGATGAGGCGCATCAGGCGCCCGTCGCGGGTGTTGGGCGCATAGGGTTGCCGCACCTCCATCGCGCTGCGGATCAGCTCGCGCAGCAGCGGCGAGATGCCGACGGCCTGCGTCGCGTCCATCAGCCGCGGCGACGCATCCACCGCGACCTGCAGGCTGCGCATGTGCACTTCCCCGATGCAGCGGATCCCGTGGACCATGCCGGCACGCATCCAGATCGCCCGCGTGGGCGGCACCACCCAGCGCCCCGCCTCGGCCTGCACGACCATCACGCCGCGCACCGCATGGATCAGCTGGTGCTTGGCATGCGCGTGGGGCGCGATCTGCCAGCCTGCCGGAAAGTCGGTAGCCCGCCCGGTGACCGGCGAAGTCGCCTGATCGATTTCCTGGAGCACCTGCGGCATGGGCAGCGGGCTGCGATCTCTGTCCATGTCGTTTTCGCGAAGGATGTTGGTGGATTGGCGCAAGACAGGCGCGACGCCGCTTTCAATAATTCTGGCATGCCGGGGTCGAACCGGCCCCCCTCTTCCCGGATTTGAAAGCCACCCATGTCGACTTCCGCCGCCACGACGGTGGACGCGAGCAGTGCGCCCGTCGGCGCCGCGAGCAGTCCCGCCACCGCCACCCCGAAAAGCAAGCCTGCCATCGGCATCCTGGGCTCGCTCAGCACATCGCACATGGTCAACGACATGATGCAGTCGCTGATCCTGGCCATGTACCCGATCCTCAAGGGCGACTTCGCGCTGAGCTTCACCCAGATCGGCCTCATCACGCTGACCTACCAGATCACGGCATCGCTGCTGCAGCCGCTGATCGGCCTGTTCACCGATCGCAGGCCCCAGCCCTATTCGCTGCCGCTGGGCATGTTCTCCACGCTCGCGGGGCTGCTGATGCTCGCCTTCGCGCCCAGCTTCGCGATGCTGCTGGTGGCCGCCGCCTTCATCGGCCTGGGCTCGGCGATCTTCCATCCGGAGTCCTCGCGCATCGCGCGGCTGGCTTCGGGCGGCCAGCATGGCTTCGCGCAGTCGGTCTTCCAGGTGGGCGGCAACCTCGGCACGGCCATCGGCCCGCTGCTGGCGGCCGCGGTCATCGTGCCCTTCGGCCAGCACAGCGTGGCCTGGTTCGGCCTCGCTCCGCTGCTGGCCATGGGCCTGCTGGTGCAGGTGAGCCGCTGGTACGCCACCCACCACGTGGCCACCGGCGGGGGCCGGGCGCCCATCGCCCCATCACCCTATCCGCGCCGCACGGTGATCGGCGCCATCGCGGTGCTGCTGGTGCTGATCTTCTCCAAGTACTTCTACGTGGCGGGCCTCAGCAGCTTCTACACCTTCTACGTGATGGAGCGCTTCGGCGTGTCGGTGCAGGGTGCGCAGCTGCATCTCTTCATCTTCCTGCTGGCGTCCGCGGTGGGCACGGTGCTGGGCGGCCCCATCGGCGACCGGATCGGCCGCAAGCCGGTGATCTGGGTCTCCATCCTCGGCGTGGCGCCTTTCGCCCTGCTGCTGCCGCACGCCAACCAGTTCTGGACCACCACGCTGACGATCGTGATCGGGCTGGTGCTGTCCTCGGCCTTCTCGGCGATCCTGGTGTATGCGCAGGAACTCATGCCGGGCAAGGTCGGCATGGTGTCGGGCCTGTTCTTCGGCTTCGCCTTCGGCATGGGCGGGCTCGGCGCCGCGGTGCTCGGCATCCTGGCGGACCGCACGAGCATCGCCTTCGTGTACGACGCCATCGCCTACCTGCCCCTGCTGGGCGTGGTGGCGGCATTCCTGCCGCGCAGCGCACGCCGGCAGCACTAGGGCATGCTCAGAAGTCCCAGATCACCGGCACCCAGCGGAAGGCGTCGCCCTCCACCGCCACCCGGCCGACGGAGGGAAAGGGCAGGTGCGCCGCCACCAGCAGCCCGCGGTTGTCCGCCAGTTCGCGGAAGAGATCGATGCGCACTCGGGTCGATTCCTCCGGGTCGTGCTCGAAGCCGTTCTGCCAGTCCGGATGGTCGAAGGCGACCGGGAACATCGCGTCGCCCGCGAAGGTCAGCCGCTCGCCCTCCGAGCTCAGGTCGACCACGCTGTGCCCCGGCGTGTGGCCGCCCGTGAGTCGCACGACCACGCCGGGCGCGACCTCGTGCCTCTCCTGGAAGATGTGCAGGCGGTCGCGGTACGTCTCGTAGAAGCTCGTCGCGGTCGAGCGCAGCACGGCCGGCACGGGCTTGGGCATGACGGTGTGGGTGAAATCGGGCGAGGTCCAGAAATCGACCTCGGCCTTCGCAACGTGGATGCGCACATCCGGGCGCAGCCGCTCCTTGACCTCGGGCACGAGCAGGCCGCCCACGTGGTCCATGTGCATGTGGGTGATGATGACGTCGGTCACGTCCTCCAGCCGGATGCCGGCCGCTTCCAGGCGCTTCGGGAACTGACCGGCGCGCGGAAAGCCCGAGAACTGGCCACCCAGCCCGGCATCGATGAGGATGACCTGCTCGCCGCTGCGGGCCACCATCACGTTCAGCGGCCAGTCGAACTTGTCGGGCGGCATGTACATGTGGTCCAGCCACTTCGCCAGGTCGGCGGGGTCCACGTTGGTGGCCATGGTCGAGGTCGGCAGCGGCAGCACGCCGTCGCTGACCACGAGCGCGTCGATCTTGCCGACTTGCACTGCATAGCGGGAGGGAACGAGATCGCGGGAGGTGCTGTCTACGGAAAGCATCGTGGTGACTCCAGATCGAAAAGCCCGGCAGGACGCCGTATGCCCTCGAGCGTAGAGAGCGAGGGCGCCCGGGAGTAGGCCCGCCGGCGGGCACACGGTGGTGCTCGATACGCACCAATGGAAGCGCCAGCGTCGCTCTAGCGCATCCCCGCCTGCCGGTCCGCCGCGTCCACCAGCTGCGCCAGCGCCGGCCCGATCGTGTCCAGCAGCTGCGCCTTCTTCCACCGCAGCCCCGGCACCGCGCAGTTGAACAGCAGCCGGCGCGGCCCGTAGCCCAGGCGCGCGGCCACGCCCGCGGCAAGCACGCCGAAGCCCGCATCGCCGAGGTTGATCGAGAAGCCGCGCTTGCCGTAGTGCGCAAGGCTCTCGCGCACGCCCTCGCTGCAGCGCGCGTACTCCTGCGGCCGCTCGCGCTTCACGCGGGCCAGGAAGTCCTGCCGCTCCTGCACCGGCAGCTGCGCCAGCCAGGCGCGGCCCATGGCGGTCTCCACGATGCTGCGCACCGCGCCCACGCCGGGGCGCTTGAGCGTGCCGTCTTCGTAGCTGCAGGTTTCCAGGTAGACCACGTCCAGGTCCATGGTCACGCCCACCGACACGGCGCCCTCGATGCGATCGGCCAGCTGCTGCATGCCCGGCCGCACCAGGCCCAGCATGGGCGTGTTGATGACGTAGGGATAGCCCAGCGCCACCGCCGCCGGGCCGATGAAGTAGCGGTCCAGCCGCTCGTCGTGGTCGAGGAACCCCATGGTGAGCAGGGTGCGGCACAGGCGCGACACGGTCGGCCGCGACAGGCCCAGCTTGGCCGCGAACTCGCTGTTGGCATGGGCGCGCGGGTCGCCCACGAAGGTCTGCAGGATCAGCAGCCCCTTGGCCAGCGTGCCGGCAAAGTAGGGATCGTCTTCTCGGATGCGGCGCAGGTCCTCGTGGTCCTTCATGCTGTGATGGATGGGCGGGTGGGACTGGCGCGGATTCTGGGCGGAACGGGCCATGGATCGAATCGTGATTTCAATAATTGAAATACCGTGCCATGGATTCTGGACCTGCTTCCTAAAGTCGCGGCCCATGATCCGAGACAACGCACGCATCGAGGCCCTGCTGGGCGACATCCGCGCCTTCGTGCGCGAACGCTGGCATCCGCTGGAAGACCAGGTCGGCCGCGACAACGACATCCCGCCGGAGGTGGTCGACGAGCTGCGCCGCAAGGGCTACTTCGGCTGGAGCATCCCCGAGGCCTACGGCGGCCTGGGGCTCACGACCGAGGAGCTGGTGCTGTGCGCCATGGAACTGTCGCAGTCCTCGGTGGCGCTGCGGGCGCGCGTGGGCACCAACACCGGCATCGGCTCCGAGGCGCTGGTGGCCGACGGCACCGAGGAGCAGAAGCAGCGCTGGCTGCCGCGCATGGCGACCGGGGAGCTCACCGGCTGCCTGGCGCTCACCGAGCCCGGGGCCGGCTCGGAGGCGAGCAACGTGCAGACCTTCGCGCGCCGCGAGGGCGAGCACTACGTGCTGGACGGCAGCAAGCGCTTCATCACCAACGCGCCGGTGGCCGACGTGTTCACCGTGATCGCACGCACCGAGGAAGGATCGAAGGGCAGCAAGGGCGTGTCGGCCTTCCTGGTCGAGCGCGGCCCGGGCCTCGCCACGGGCGAGCCCTACCGCATGATGGGACAGGCCGGCTCCTTCGTGTCGGACGTGCATTTCAAGGACTGCCGCGTGCACGCCAGCCAGCTCATCGGCGGGCGCGAGGGCGCGGGCTTCCAGACCGTGATGAAGGTGCTCAACAAGCAGCGCCTGCACCTGGCGGCGCTGTGCACCGGCCCGGCGATCCGCATGCTGGATCTGGCCATCGCACACACCTCGGGGCGCAGCCAGTTCGGCCAGGCGGTGTCGGACTTCCAGCTGGTGCAGGCCATGATCGCCGACAGCCGCACCGACATCTACGCGGCCCGCTCCATGATCCTGGAAGCGGCCCGCGCACGCGACCGGGGCGAGGACGTGGCCATGTCCGCCTCCATGTGCAAGTACTTCGCCTCCGAGATGTGCGGCCGCGTGGCCGACCGCGCGGTGCAGATGTTCGGCGGCTCGGGCTACGTGGCCGACTTCAGCCCCATCGAGCGCTACTACCGCGACGTGCGGCTGTTCCGCCTCTACGAGGGCACCAGCCAGATCCACCAGCTCAACATCGCGAAGCTGGCGCTGCGCGAGGCGGGGGCGAAGTGAACGGCCGCGTGGACCTCGCCCGGCTGCGCGACTTCGTCGACCAGCACTGCATCCCGATGGAATCGGGCGCGCATGTGCACGACCCCGTGGCGCTGGACGCCGCGCTGGCGAAGCTGCGGCCGGTGGCACGCGAGCTGGGCCTGTACCTGCCGCAGCTGCCGGTGGCACAGGGCGGCCTGGGCCTGTCGTGGACCGAGCGCGCCGCCGTGTTCGAGGAAGCCGGCCGCAGCTACCTCGGGCCGGCCGCCCTCAACTGCGCCGCGCCCGACCAGCCCAACATGATCGGCCTGCTGCGCCAGGGCACGCCCGCGCAGCAGCAGCGCTACCTGCAGCCCCTGGCCGCGGGCGCGATCCGCTCCTGCTTCGCCATGACCGAGCCCGCACCGGGCGCGGGCTCCGACCCGTCGATGCTGCGCACCACGGCACGGCGCGAAGGCGACGGCTGGCTCATCGACGGCCACAAGTGGTTCATCACCGGCGCGGTGGGCGCGGCCTTCTGCATCGTGCTGGCACAGACGGAAGAAGGCCCCACGCAGTTCATCGTGGACACCGACAACCCGGGCCTGCAGCTGGTGCGCGCGATCAAGGCCATCGACCCCTTCGCCGTCGGCGGCCATGGCGAGCTGCGCTTCACCGCCTGCCGCGTGCAAGGCGAGGCCGTGCTCGGCGAGGTGGGCCAGGGCTTCGCGTATGCGCAGCAGCGGCTGGAGCCGGCGCGCCTGGCGCACTGCCTGCGCCTCATGGGCCGCGCGCGGCGCGCGCTGGAGACCGCGCAGGCCTACGTCTGCGAGCGCTCCTCCTTCGGCGACCGGCTGGCCGACCTGCAGCAGGTGCAGGCCATGGTGGCCGACTGCCACATCGACCTGCACGCCAGCCGCCTGATGAGCCTGGACTGCGCACGGCGCATGGACGAGGGCCTGCCGGTGAAGACCGAGTCGGCCATGACCAAGGTCTTCGTCTCCGAAGCCTTGAACCGCATCGCCGACCGCGCGGCGCAGCTGTGCGGCGCGCTGGGCATGTCGGAGGACGACGCGCCCGTCGCGCTCATCCTGCGCGAGCTGCGGCCCTTCCGCATCTACGACGGCGCCTCCGAGCTGCATCGCGCGACGCTTGGCCGGCGCTTTCTCAAGACCACCTGAACCCGCCAAGAAGACCTGGAGACTGAAGATGAAGCACATGCCCCTGAAGCGACTGGCCGCCGGCCTCGCCCTGACCCTGGCCGCCTCGCTGGCGATGGCCGCCTTTCCCGACCGCCCGGTGAAGCTCATCGTGCCCTTCCCTGCCGGCGGCAGCACCGACCTGGTGTCGCGCGAAGTGGCGCTGGAGCTGGGCAACGCATTGGGCCAGCCGGTGGTGGTGGAGAACAAGGCCGGCGCCGGCAGCCTGATCGGCTCCGAGTCGGTCGCCAAGTCGGCGCCCGACGGCTACACGCTGCTGATGGCGGGCCTGACCAACGTCTTCCTGCCTTACGTTCACAAGGGCCTGAACTGGAACCCGGTGGACGACTTCACGCCGGTGGGCCTGGTGGCCGACATGCCCAACGTGATCGCGGTCAACGCCAGGACGCCCTACCAGAAGCTCCCGGACCTGATCGCCGCCGAGAAGGCCAAGCCGGGGCAGCTGGCCTTCGGCTCCGCCGGCGTGGCCACGCCCTCGCACCTGGTGTGCGAGATGGTCAACCACCAGGCCGGCGTGAAGATGCAGCACGTGCCCTACAAGGGCAACGCACCGGCGGTGAACGACCTGATCGCGGGCCACATCCCGGTGATGTGCAACAACCTGGCCGGCACCCTGCCCTACATGAGCAGCGGGCAGATCCGCATCCTGGCGCAGACCGGCCGCACGCGCTCGGCCTCGGTGCCCGAGGTGCCCACCTTCGCCGAGCTCGGCGTGAAGGGGCTGGACAGCGGCCTGTGGATGGGCGTGGTCGCGCCCAAGGGCACGCCCGCCGCGGCGATGGATCCGCTGCGCAAGGCGCTGGCCAAGGCCATGGCTTCGCCGGCACTCAAGGACAAGCTGGCGAAACTGGGCGCGACGCAGCTGGATCCCTCGCCCGCCGCGTATGACAAGCGCATCGCCGAGGACCGCAAGGCCTGGGACCCGGTGCTCAAGAGCGTCGACCTGAAAGGCAACTGATGAGCCTGCATGCTGACGACGCGGGCCCGCTGCGCGGGGTGCGCATCCTGGACATGGCGACCGTGCTCGCGGCGCCCTTCTCCGCCACGCTGTGCGGCGACATGGGCGCCGAGGTGGTCAAGCTCGAGCTGCCCGGCGGCGGCGACCCGCTGCGCGGCCTGACGCCTGTGCACGAGGGCCATCCGCTGTTCTGGAAGACCGCCAACCGCGGCAAGAAGGGCATCTCGCTGGACGTGCGCAAGCCCGAGGGCCGCACCCTGTTCCTGAAGCTCGTCGCCGGCTTCGACGTGCTGGTGGAGAACTTCCGCACCGGCACGCTGGACGGCTGGGGCCTGGACATCGCCACGCTGCACGCGGCCAACCCGCGCCTGATCGTGCTGCGCCTGACCGGCTTCGGGCAGACCGGCCCCTACGCGCGCCGGCCGGGCTTCGCCCGCATCTTCGAGGCGATGAGCGGCTTCACGCACCTGACCGGCGAGGCCGGGGGTCCGCCGCAGCACATGAACTATCCGCTGGGCGACGTGGTGGCGGGCCTGTTCGGCGCCTTCGCCATCAGCACCGCGCTGGCCGAGCGCAACGCGCTGCCGCGCGAGGCGCAGCGCGGCGCGGAGATCGACCTCTCGGCCACCGAGGCCATGGCGCGCCTGCTGGATCCGCTGGCCGCCGAGTACCGCATCGGCGGCGTGGTGCGCGAGCGCACCGGCTCGCGCGCCACCTACACGGCGCCGTCGAACGTGTTCCGCTCGGCGGACGGCGTGTGGTTCACGCTGGTGGGCACGGGCGGGCCGATCTTCGCTCGCATCTGCCGCGCCATCGGCCGCGAGGCATTGCAGGAGGACCCGCGCTTCGTCGACAACGCGGCGCGCATCCGCCACCTGGAGGACCTGGACGCGATCATTGCGCAGTGGTGCGCCGGCCAGCCCTTCGACGCACTGACCGCGCACCTGGACCGCGAGGACGTGCCCTACAGCAAGGTCTACTCCATCGCCGACCTGCAGGCCGATCCGCACATGCAGGCGCGCGGCGCCTTCATCGAGCTGAGCGACGAGCAGTTCGGCACCGTGCCGGCACCGGCACCCGTGCCCCGCTTCGTGGGCCGCAGCGGCGGCGCGCAAACGGCCACCACCGGGCCGCGCACCGGCCAGCACAACCGAGAGGTCTACGGCGCGCTGGGCCTGGACGAAGCGCAGCTGGCCGGGCTGCGCGACGCCGGCGTCATCTGAGCTCGGCGCGGCCCCCCATGTCCGGGGGCCACGCGTGCGTTTCCCCCTGGCAGCTGCGGCACCACGCGTACAGCGCGTCGTACATCACCATGCCATGGCCCAGCATCTCGTGGTCGTCGCCGCAGATGTGCGACAGGCCCAGCGAGAGCGCGTAGAGACCCGCCGACTGCGGCGTGAGGTCGAGCCTGGAAGTGTCCGCGCCGCGCACGATGGCCGCGAGCTGGTGCAATGCCGGATCGTCCAGCGCGTACTTCGCAAGGAAGGCGTCGAAGCTGCACTTCTCGCCCACGTGGCTCATTGCCACGCCGGGAATGTCGTAGGGAATCGCGCCCGTGGACTGCGCGGTCGCCAGCACCTGGTCCGCGGGCACGTAGAGGAACTCCGGCGCCTCGTCGATGAACCGCGCGATCAGCCAGGGGCAGGCGATGCGGTCGATCTTGGGACGCTCGCGCGTGACCCATTTCATGAGGCACCCCCCTTTCGTTCGATCGCGCGGCCCGAGGCACGCCATCCGTCGAAGCCGCCGCGCAGGAAGCGTGCACGATGGCCGGCCGCGTTCAACCGCATGGCCGTGCTGCGGCCGACCTCGTGGCCATAGACGCAGTAGACGACCACCTCGCGGTGCTTCGGCAGCTCCGCCGACCAGGCGGACACCTCGCCCGGGTCCCGCCAGCGCGCGCCGGGGATGAGCGAATCCGACTGCTCGAAGACCGCCTGCCGTCGCACGTCGATGAGCAGCGCATCGCCCAGCTCCTCCTGGCCCGCGGCCAGCCCTTCGCTCGAGCGCTCCACCGCGGCCTGGTAGCGCTCGTACACCCGCCCCCAGTGGATGTTGCGCATGAACGCCTCCACGTAGGCGGCAGCCGCGCTGCCGAAGTCCATGTGATAGGCATGCTCGTACATGTCCAGCGCCAGGATCGGGATGCCGCCGGCCAGCGCATGCGCGTGGTCCGGGGCCCACTGATTGACCAGGCTGCCCTCGCGCGGCTGGAAGCTCAGCAGCACCCACCCCGACCCGCCGCCCAGCGCCTGGCCCATGGCGACGAATTCGTCGCGCCAGCGCTGCATGCTGCCGAAGCTCGCGCGCAACGCCAGCTCCATCGCCGGCGCCATCGGCTGTCCGTCGGTCCCGAGGGCCGCGAAGTACAGCTCGTGCAAGAGCATCGAGTTGGTCGCGACGAGCTCCTCGCGCTTCAGGCCATTGAGCTCGAAGCCGGGGATCGTGGCCGGGTCCAGTCCGGCCAGCCGTGCGCGGATGGCGTTGAGCCGCTTCACCGCCCCGCCGTAGTTGTTCTGGTGGTGGCTGCGTACCAGCCGCTCCGACAGGCCATGGAGCGTGGCCGGATCGCAAGGCAGTTCCAGGAGTCGAGCGTCCATTCGGACCTCCCCTTCTCTAGATCGCAGCGCGCAGGAGTTGATAGGCCAGACCCGCCACGGCGCTGCCGGCGATGACGGGAATGACGCCGAGCTTGAACCGGAAGAGCGCAAGCGCGGCCAGGACGCCGATGACGGCGCAAGCCCATTCGAAGCTGCCGTGCAGCCCCTGGGGCCAGAGAACATGGAGCGCGAAGAACACCGCCAGGTTCACGATCACGCCCACGACAGCGGCGGTGACGCCGGTCAGCGGCGCGGTGAACTTCAGGTTGCCGTGCGTCGATTCGATGAAGGGTCCGCCCAGCAGGATGAAGAAGAAGGACGGCAGGAAGGTGAAGAAGGCGACCACCGTCGCCGCCGCCGCGCCGGCCAGGAACAACGCATCCGGCCCGAAGATCGCCTTCGTCCAGCCACCCACGAACCCCACGTACGCCACCACCATGATCAATGGGCCGGGCGTGGTCTCGCCCAGCGCCAGTCCGTCGATCATCTGCGGGGCGGTGAGCCACTGGTAGTGGTCCACCGCGCCCTGGTAGACATAGGGCAGCACGGCGTAGGCGCCACCGAAGGTCATGAGCGCCGCCTTGGTGAAGAACCACGCCATGCGGGTCAGCACGGCGTCCCAGCCGTACGCGGCGGTGAGGCCCGCCATGGCGATCGCCCAGAGGCCGAGGAAGACCACCAGCACCCGGCGCAGGCGCCGCCAGCTGAAGCGCGCGTGTGCCGGCGTCGGCGTGTGGTCGTCGATCAGCGCGGGGCCGAAGTCCTTGTCGGCCGCCGGGTGCCCGCCGCCCGCCTTGAACTTCTCCGGCGCGATGCGGCCGCCGGCATAGCCGACCAGCCCCGCCACCAGCACGATGAGCGGGAACGGCGCCTGCAGGGCGAAGATCGCGAGGAACGCCGCGACGGCGATGCTCCAGAGCCACGCATTCTTCAAGGTCCGAGAGCCGACGCGATAGGCAGCATGCGCGACCAGCGCCGTCACCGCGGGCTTGATGCCGAAGAAGAGGCCCGCGATCACCGGCAGGTGGCCGAAGGCCATGTACACCCACGACAACGCGACGAGGATGAACAGCGATGGCAGCACGAAGAGGCCGCCCGCCACGATCCCGCCCCAGCTGCGGTGCAGGAGCCAGCCGATGTAGGTGGCCAGCTGCTGCGCCTCCGGTCCCGGGAGCAGCATGCAGTAGTTGAGCGCGTGCAGGAAGCGCCCCTCGGAGATCCAGCGGCGCCGCTCCACCAGCTCCTCGTGCATGATCGCGATCTGCCCTGCCGGCCCGCCGAAGCTGATGAATCCCAGCTTGAGCCAGAAGGCGAAGGCTTCCATGCGCGACAGCGGGGCCGCGGCCTCGGGCGTTGCGAGTTCAGCGCTCATGCGTCGTGTACCTGGAGGGCGGCGTAGAGGGAGTCGAACAGCACGACGCCTGCCGCCAGCAGGTCGTCATCGTCGGCATGCAGGGCCTGCAGGCCCCGCACGAGCATCTCGATGCCGGGCGCCTCGTCCACGGCGATGCCGCCCACGTCGATGCAGTGCACGATCTGTCCCAGGCGCTGCAGCGCGGGGTCTTGCTGCGCCAGGCCGAAGGACGCGGCGGTGACCTCGAAGCTCACCTTGTCGCCCACGTGCGTGAAGGCCGCGCCGTCGAAGTCGAAGCCCAGGGCGTTCCTGGGGCACTTGCGGGCATCGGCCAGCCACAGGAAGGTGGGCGACCGGTCGATGAAGCGCCGGATCAGCCAGGCCGTCGCGATCCGGTCGACCCAGGGGCGCTGGCGGGTGGCCCAGGTCCTGCCCTGGTAGTCGGCGATGTTGCGCGGCGCGATGTCGTCGAGGGCGGCCGCGGGTTCGTCCGGCGACAGGTGCAGCTCGACCTCGCGCCGCAGTTTCGCCAGCGCATCCGTGGCCTGCCGTGCCGGCTTGCCGGGAAAGAAGTCGCCCTGCCGGATGGACTGCAGCTGCTGGTCCAGGGCGCGCAGCGCCTTGTGCAATTGCGCCTCGGTCGACCGCTTGAGGGTGCCGCGGACGTCCTTGATGGATTCCAGCAGCTCGGCGTACTGCCCCGACCTGTCGAACAGCGCGCGGAACGCCTGCTCCTGGGATTCATCGCGCGCCTGCAGCGCCAGCAGGTGCGCCTGCGCACCGGCGCCCGCGATCGTGCCGGCCAGTTCGAGCAGCGCAGCGCTCGTCGGGGCGCTCTCGGGAAGCAGGTAGACGCCCTCGCGCAACGTGCCTGCGCCCGTGGCCTTGAGCGCACGCCAGACACGCACGCGCAAGGCGCTGGGATGCGTGGGCAAGGTGGCGGTCAGCAGCAGCCAGCGTGTCATGTAGCAAGTATCTCATCGCGTGATGACTGCTACAAGACCCCGCTATCGTGCGCCGTCAGAGCCTCGCGCGCCAGCGCACCAGCAGGCGCCGGACTGCGCCCATTCCGCCCTTGGGATCGGTCCCCATGGGTCGGTGCTGGTACAGGCTTCGAAGTTCATGCAGGACTTCGTTCAACGCGGCCAGATTGCGCTCGGAGTAGACCCAGACACCGGTGACGATGAAATGTCCCGGTGTCGCCGAAGGCACCGGCGCGATCCGGACGTTGTCGATGCCGATCCTGTGCATGATCTCGGCGCGATCGGCCGCGTCCTGCGACCCGCCCGCCCGCAGCGCGAGCGGCCTGGAGAACGCGAACCTCACGGCTTGGATCTGTTCGAACTTCTCTGCGACGAATGCGCAGATCTCCAGGAAGACCAACCGACTGAGATGCCGCGTGTCCTCGAGTTCACCCCACGTCGGGCAGAGCAGTTCGATGCGAACCTCGTCCCCAGAGAGGCTGACCGGCACCGGGTCCAAAGTGCAGATCACAACCTTGTCGTCATGGACGAACATGGGGTCCCCGAGGCAATAAGCCGCGCCCCCTGGCCCTGTTATTCGAAGTCTTCTCACAATCACCGCGCGCGTCCACGTGGCCGCGCCCGTCCTCTCATCGATCGATCCCTACTGCGCTGACTCTAACAGCAAGGATCGACGCAACCTGGGCGCCCGCAGCGCTATTCGCACTGCCGGGCGATGTGCTCCGCCTGCGCGGCGACCTGCTCCGGACTCAGCTCGCGGATCTCGATGCGCATGATCTGCGCCAGCAGTTCGCGCTGCGCGTCGGCATCGCCGCGGGCGCGCGCCTGCGCCATCCGCTGCTGCAGGAACGCGACCTTCGGGTGCTGGCGGAGTGTGTGCATCGCTGGCCTCTGGGCGACCTCGCACCGCCACTCGGGGCGCGATCGGTACGCAGCAAATGTAACTACACGTTACTGACCCAGCCTCCCCCATCTGGAGGAGACGGCTCAGTACATGTTGACCAGCGAGGCTTTCAAGAATCCGCCATCCACGACGATCTCCTCGCCGTTGACGTACGTGGAGGCATCGCTCGCCAGGAAGGCAACGGCCTGCGCGATGTCCTCGGGCCGGCCGATGCGGCGGGCCGGGATCTTCGATTGCCGGTACTCCAGCTTGCCCGGCTCCTGGTAGTGCTTCTCGGACAGCGGGGTGCGGATCATGCCCGGACTCACCGCGTTGGCGCGGATGCCGCGCGGGCCCCATTCCACGCCCATCTGCCGCGTGAGGCCCAGCATCGCGGCCTTGGTCGGCCCGTACGCACCCGAGCGCGTGCCCACCTGCGCCGCGATCGACGCCACGTTGACGATGCTGCCGGCCTCGCGCTCGAACATCATGGGCACCAGCGCCTGCGCGCACAGCAGTGCGCCGCGCAGGTTCACATGGAACATGCGGTCCCACAGCTCGAGCGGAAGGGTCTCGAGGGCGACGGGCGCCGAAGCGGTGATCGCTGCGTTGTTCACCAGCACGTCGCAGCGGCCGAAGCGCGAGCGCACGAGATCGCCCATCGCGGCGATCGACACCGGATCGCCGATGTCGCAGCGCACGGCCAGCATGCCCTCGGCCTCGCCGATTGCGGCCGGATAGCTGATGTCGACCTGCACCACCTGCGCACCCATGGCGCGAAGCTGCTGCGAGATCGAAAGGCCCAGGCCGCCGGAGGCGCCGGTGACGACGGCGACCTTGTCCTTCAGCGCGTGGATGTCGAAGACAGGAAAAGACTGCATGGGCACGGGCTACACCGGAACGAGACTGTGCGTGGCGGCGTTGAAGTGCACCACCGGATTGGCCGGCGACGAGGCCGTCTTGCGGATCTTGCCGACGATGAGGTCGTGCGTGCCCAGCGAATGCGTGCAGACGATGTCGCATTCCATGCTGGTCAGCGCGTCGCGCAGCACCGGCACCTGGCGCTCGCCCTCCTCCCAGCTGCCGGTGCGGAAACGCTCCGGGCCCTGCGGGGCGCTCAGGAAGGTGGAGATCACCTCGCGATGCTCCTCGCCCAGCACGTTGGCCGCGAAGCGCCCGTGCGCCAGCAGCTTGCTGCGGGCCGAGGAGTCGCGGTGCGCGAAGAAGCCCACCATCGGCGGCTCGGCCGAGATCGAGGTCAGGCTGGAGACGATCATGCCCACCACCTCGTCGCCGCTGCCGCTGGTCACGGCGCTGATGCCGGCGGGCAGCGAGCGCATCGCCGACTTGAAGTCGGACTCGGACACCACCTCGTCGATCTCGGCGAAGGTCAGGTGCGCACGCACGCGCCCCTCGGCATCCAGCCAGCCCTTGCTCGCGGCATAGGACAGCATCGCGCCGAAGCCGCTCTCCCACTCCGGCACGCCGGCCTGGCCCGACAGGAAGCGCAGCACCGCGGGCGACAGCCGCACGTGGCCCGGGCCGTCGCGGCCGCCGATGCGGGCGATGGCCTGCTCCAGGCGCTGCGGGGGCTGCGGGTCGACCAGCACGTCCAGCCGGTTGAAGACCGAGGGCTCGCACAGGGTGATGGCCCCGGCGTTGGTGAGGTGCACGCGCATGACGACGAATCCTTTCTGCCGCGAATCAGGCGGCCACTGCGTTCATCGAAGCCACTTCCTTGCGGATCGCGGGGATGATCTTTTCGCCCCACAGCTCGATCTGGCGCAGCATGGTCTTCTGGTCGAAGTCGCCCAGCTGGGTCTGCAGCGCGATGTGCTTGGGGCGCAGGATGCTGATCTCTTCCAGCATCTTGTCGATGACCTGGTTGACCGAGCCCACCGGCAGGTTCTTGCGCAGCTGCTCGAAGCTGGGGTCCGTGGGGGACGGCACTTCCTTGACCATGTAGCCGTCGTCCGACTGGGCACGGCGGAACTTGAGGCTCTCGGAGATGCGGCGCTGGAAGCGGGCGCAGTCCAGGTAGGCGTCGATCTCGGCCTGCTTGTCCGAGGCGAAGGCGCAGCGCAGGAAGCCGAACTTGACGTCCTCGTCCAGGTCCTTGCCGTTGTCGCTCGCCACCTTCTCCAGGCGGCCGCGCAGTTCGGCCACGGCCTCGGTGCCGTTGAGCAGCGCAGTCACGAACAGGTTGTGGTCCTCGCGCACGCCGCGGCCCAGGGTGGCCGGGTTGCCGGAGGTGATCCACAGCGGCGGCATCGGGTCCTGCAGGCAGCGCACGGCGATGGAGCTGGGCGGCAGCTGCAGGTGCTTGCCTTCGTACGAGACGATCTTCTGCGTCAGGCCCTTGGGCAGGATGTCGAGGAACTCGTTGTAGATGGCGGCCGAGTCCTCGATCTTCACGCCGAAGCGCTCGAACTCGAACTGCTGGTAGCCCGAGCCGATGCCCAGCTCCAGGCGGCCGTTGGACACCGTGTCCACGAAGCCCACCTCGGCGAGGAAGCGCGCGGGGTGGTAGAGCGGCAGGATGCACACGGCGGAGCCGAGGCGGATGCGCCTGGTCTTCGCTGCCATGTGCGCGATCATCATCAGCGGCGAGGGCGAGAGCGAGTAGTTGTTGAAGTGGTGCTCCGCATACCAGGCGGTGTTGAAGCCCGCCTGCTCGGCCACCACGGTCTGCTCGATCGAGTTCTGGATGACCTGCTGCGAGGTCTGGTGGTAGCCGCGCTGCTGGGCCAGGATGAAGACGCCGAATTCCATGTTGCTCCGCTCTCTTTGGTGAGTGATGTGCGATGGATCAAATTCTCTGGCCGCACCCCGGGAAGCGGAATATGGAAGGAGCGCGATTCAGTCCTGCAGAAAATGAAGGATCGGATCCGCAGCCCACAAAAGAAAACCGGGGCCTGCGCCCCGGTTTCCGATGGATCTCTCGAGCCGCGATACGGCCTACTTGTCGCGCAGGTCGGTCACCTTCGCCAGGCCCTGCCAGATCGCGGCGTCCTTCTTGATCGAGGCCTCGAACTGCTTGGCGTTGCGCGCCGGCGGCACGATCATGTTCTGGCCTTCGATCTGCGAGCGCACCTCGTCGGTCTTCTGGATCTTGTTGATCTCGGCGTTGAGCCTGTCGATGATCTGCACCGGCGTACCGGCCGGCGCGAATACGCCGTACCAGCCGTCGGCCTCGAACTTGTAGCCTTGCTCCGCCAGCGTCGGCACGTCCTGGGTGGCCGGCCAGCGCTGCGACCCGGTCTGGCCCAGGGCCACCAGGCGCCCGGAGCGCATGTGCTGGATCGGCGATGCGATGTCGGTGAAGGCCACGCTGATGTTGTTGCCGATCAGGTCCGTCACCTCGCTCATGAGCGTCTTGTAGGGCACGTGCGGCATGTCCAGGCCGTAGTGCGCCTTGATGCCCTCCATGGCCAGGTGGCCGGACGAGCCGGTGCCCCACGAGCCGTAGGCGAGCTTGCCGGGATTCTTCTTGGCGTAGGCCACCATGTCGGCCAGGTTCTTGAAGCCGGAGTTCGGGTTGGTCATCAACAGGATGCCGGCCGCCCCCACCTGCGTGACGGGCACCAGGTCCTTCTCCGCGTTGTAGGGCATCTTCGGGTGGATGACCGGGTTGATGAGGATCGAGGACGAGGGGGCGAACAGCAGCGTGTAGCCGTCGGCCGCCGCCTTCGCCACCGCGTCGCAGGCGATCAGGCCGTTGGCACCCGGCTTGGGATCGACCACCACGGGCTGGCCCAGCGTCTTGCCCAGGGGCGTGGCGATCAGGCGAGCGAAGATGTCGCCGCCCGCGCCGGCCGAGCCGGCCAGCACCATGCGGATCGGGCGCTGCGGCCAGCCGGCCGTGTCGCTGCCGTTGTTGGCGAAGGCCGGGATGCCGGCGCCCCACAGCAGGCTGCTGGCGAGAAGGGTGCGGCGTTTGATGGGAACGCTGTTCATGTCATGTCTCCTTGGATTGCGCAAGTCGCGTGAATCTTTTTTTCAAGGGCCGGATGCCCGGCCGGGGATGGCGGGGCCTAGGCGGCCAGGGCCTGGTCGGCCGGCTGGTTTCTGCGCAATTCCTTCTGGATCGCAGGAATGATTTTTTCACCCCACAGTTCGATCTGCCGCAGCATGGTCTTTTGGTCGAAATCGCCCAGCTGGGTCTGCAGCGCGATGTGCTTGGGGCGCAGGATGCTGATCTCCTCCAGCATCTTGTCGATCACCTGGTTGACCGAGCCCACGGGCAGGTTCTGGCGCAGCTGCTCCATCGTCGGGTCGGTGTCCGAGGGCACTTCCTTGATCATGTAGCCGTCGTCCGACTGCGAGCGTCGGAACTTCAGGCTTTCGGAGATGCGGCGCTGGAAGCGCGCGTTGTCCAGGTAGGCGTCGATCTCCGACTTGTTGTCGGAGGCGTAGGCGCAGCGCAGGAAGCCGAACTTGACGTCGCGGTCCAGGTCCTTGCCGTTGTCACCCGCCACCTTCTCCAGCCGCTGGCGCAGTTCGCCGATCGCGTCGTTGCCCTTGAGCAGCGCGGTGACGAACAGGTTGTGGTTCTCGCGCACGCCGCGGCCCAGCGCGACCGGGTTGCCCGAGGTGATCCACAGCGGCGGCATCGGGTCCTGCACGCAGCGCACGGCGATGGAACTCGGCGGCACGTGCAGGAAGCGGCCTTCGTATTCGAAGATGCGCTGCGTCAGCCCCTTGGGGATGATGTCGAGGAACTCGTTGTAGATGGCCGCCGCGTCGGCGATCTTGATGCCGAAGCGCTCGAACTCGAACTCCTGGTAGCCCGAGCCCACGCCCAGGTCCAGGCGGCCGTTGGACACGGTGTCGACGAAGCCCACCTCGGCCAGGAAGCGCGCCGGCTGGTACAGCGGCAGGATGCACACGGCCGTGCCCAGGCGGATGCGCTGGGTCTTGGCCGCCATGTGCGCCACCATCATCAGCGGCGAGGGCGAGAGCGAGTAGTTGTTGAAGTGATGCTCGGCGTACCAGGCGTTGTTGAAGCCTGCCTGCTCGGCCGCAACGGTCTGCTCGATCGAGTTGTTGATGACCTGCTGCGATGTCTGGTGATAGCCCCGTTGCTGGGCCAGAATGAACACCCCGAATTCCATGTGCTGTCTCCGCGAAAATTGCACCCCTTTGGGTTCTCAAAATTCTAGGGAGCCCACCCGAACTGACTATGGCTGAAACTGCAAATCTGAACTGCGAAATCCGGAGGAGTGATGGATAGGTTGCGCGCCATGGAGCTCTTCCTTTCCATCTCGCAGACACGCAATTTTTCGGAGACGGCGCGCCGCTTCGGCATCTCGGCGACAGGGGTGTCGCGCATGATCACGGAGATCGAGGAGGACCTGAAGGTCAAGCTGCTGCTGCGCTCCACGCGCCAGGTGGCGCTGACCGAATCGGGCCAGGAGTACGCGCGGCAGCTCGAAGGCATCCTCTGGCAGATCAACGAGCTGCAGGCCAACATCACGGCCATCAGTGCCGCGCCGCAGGGCCTGCTGCGCGTGCACTCGCGCGTGATGTTCGGCCTGGGCGTGCTGCCGCCGCTGATCGCCGAGTTCCGCAAGCTGCATCCGCAGATCCACATCGAGCTCTCGCTCACCGAGTCGGCCGTGGACCTGAGGCGCAACCAGGTCGACATCGACTTCCGCATCTCGCCGCCGGTCGAGGCCGGCGTGAAGCGCCGCATGCTGTTCCAGAGCGAGCGGCACCTGGTGGCCTCGCCGGCCTACCTGGCGGGCAGGCCCGCGCTCGAAGCGCCCGAGGACATCCTGGCGCACGATTGCCTGGCCTACCAGCTGCCAGGCGACGAATACACCTGGATGTTCAAGGAAGGCGAGCAGGTCAAGGCCATCGCCTTCACGCCGCGCCACGTCAGCAACAACGGCATCGCGCTGCTCGAGCTGGCGCGCCTGGGCGAGGGACTGGTGCTGCTGGACGACTACACGGTGCACAACGACATCCGCCAGGGCCGCCTCGTGCGGGTGCTGGCGGACCATCGCATCAGCAACAAGGGCTTCGACGAAGGCATGTACGCCACCATCCTCGACACGCCCATCATTCCCGCCAAGATCCGCCTGTTCCTGGACTTCGTGGCCGATCACGTGGCGGGGCCCGAGCTGCGCTTCGCCGCGCACGGCAAGGCGGCGGGGCTGACCGAGGCAGCGAGTTTGTAGCGGCCTCGGGCCTGCGTGAAATAGTGCACAAAGAAGATGGTGCCCGAGTCGGCGACATGTCAAATGACATACCAAAGTATTAGCCCGCTCCGAAGAATGCGGGCATGGACAACGACCACGACACCAATCTGGGATGGTGGACCGACAAGCCCGAACGGCACGACCGGAACACCGACTTCGCACCCATGCGCGGCCCCCTGAAGCACAAGGAGGAGCCGGTATGGATCAAGGGAGCGGTGGTGATCACCATCATGCTCGTCTTCAGCCTGTCGCTCGTGAAGCTGGCTGGCCTGGTCCCGTAGACGATCTGGTGGCGACCGATCCCAGCGGCTGCGCGTACCTGACCCTCTTCGGGCTGCAGCGCCTGGGCCAGGGTCGCTAGAGCGGCAGGCGGCAAAGCGGCCGTGCCGCGCCGCGAAAGCCGGCGCCGCTCAGCTTGAGCACCGCGCCGTCCATGGCGCCGGATGCACTCAGGCGCCCGCTGTCGCTGATGGTGGTGACGAAAAGCTCGGCCATGTCCGGCCCGCCGAAGCACAGCGCGCTGGGGTGGGCCACCGGCAGCGCGATCCGGTGGGTGAGCCGGCCCTGCATGTCGAAGCGCGCGATCGCGCCGACGCGCACCAGCGCGGTCCACAGGCCGCCCTCGCTGTCGAAGCAGCAGCCGTCCGGACCGGAGGCGTAGGCCTCGGTGCTCAGGAAGGTCTTCCTGTCCTGCAGCCTTCCGTCAGGCGCGATGGCGTACGAGTAGACGACCCGCTCCGCGCTGTCGGCCACGTGCAGCCGTCCATTGACCGGGTTCAAGCAGGGCCCGTTGGTGATGCCCATGCCTTCGTCGAGCTTGTGCAGCTGCAGGTCGTCGTCGAGCCGGTAGAGCCCGCCCAGCGGCGCCTCGCCGGGCTCGCGGAACACGTGCATGGTGCCCACCACGAAACTGCCGTCGCGCATGGAAGTGCCGTCGTTGAGCCGCAGGTGCGGGTGGCTCGCCTCGATTCGCGCGAGCGTGCGCAGCTCGCCCGTGCCCAGGTCCAGCGAGGAGATCTGTTCCTTGAGCGCCAGCACCACGCGGCCATCCGCATTGAAGGCGAAGGAGCCCAGGGGCGGCGGCACTTCATGGCGCTGCAGCACGGCGCCGGTATCCGGGTCGAGCGCGCAGAGGAAGCCCGCCCGGCAGTCCAGCAGCCACAGGCGCCCTTCGTGCCAGACCGGGCATTCGCCCAAAGCGGTCTTCAATTCGCCGAGGCGTCGAATTTCCATTGATTCAACAATTGATTTATTCACCAATTGAAGGCGAATTAAAAATTCGACGGCCAATTGGACAAGGGATTCACGGCGCCGACGAAGGCGCTTCCGGGCCATCGTATCGCCCTTGCCGCGCCTCGCTTCCGAGGGAATCCTTCATTTTTCGCAGAACACTCCCACGGATTGGTCCGGAATCAATTCCGGACCCCCTACCTACAATCGATCGCACAAATCGACATCGAGACAAGCCAGCGGATTCCCGCCTTCAAGACCCGGGTGGTTTGCAGACCCGATGTCCCTTTTTTCAATTCCGATCCGCCGAATTCCGGCGTCTTGTAGAGGTGGCATATGAGCGATGAATGGGTCCGTCTGGAAGTCTCCGGCGGCGTGGGCCTGGTGACGATGGACCGCCAGCCGGTCAATGCCCTGAACCGGGAGATGCGCCGGCAACTGGTGGCCACCTTCGACGCCATCTCCGAGCGCGAGGACATCCGCTGCGCCGTGCTCACCGGCACCGGCAGCGTGTTCTGCGCGGGCGCCGACCTCAAGGACCGCCCCAATGCCGAAGTCGCCGGCGACTTCCTGGACCACAACCGCATCACCCGCGAGACCGGCAACGCGATCCGCGAATGCGCCAAGCCGGTGATCGCCGCCATCAACGGCGCGGCGCTGGGCGCGGGCTTCGGCCTGGCCGCGGCCTGCGACATCCTGTACGCCTCGGAGAACGCCACGGTGGGCATGCCCGAGATCAACGTGGGCCTGGCCGGCGGGGCCTCGATGCTCAAGACGCTGTTCGGCCGCTCCACGCTGCGGCGCATGTTCTTCACCGGCCAGCGCCTGAGCGCGCACGACCTGCTCAAGCGCAACGTGATCGAGGACGTGCTGTCCGAGAAGGACCTGCTGCCCGTCACCATGGAGCTGGCGCGCGAGATCGCCTCCAAGGCGCCGCTGGCCATCGCCTACGCCAAGCGCGCGGCCAACATGGTCGACCTCATGCCCCAGCGCGACGCCTACCGCTTCGAGCAGGAGTTCACCGTGGCCCTGTCCAAGACCGAGGATGCGCGCGAAGCCCGCATGGCCTTCCTCGAGAAGCGCACGCCCGTCTTCAAGGGACGCTGAGCCCATGCTGACGCAGGTACACGCCGCCCCCGGCGCCGGGCTGGACGCATTCTTCAAGGCCGATGGCGTCGCCGTCGTCGGCGCCTCGGACGACGTCAACAAGATCGGCGGCCGCCCGGTGCAGCTGCTGCTCAAGTACGGCTACGCGCGGCCCATCTATCCGATCAACCCCAAGGCCGGGACCATCCAGGGCCTGCAGGCCTATGCCTCGGTGCTCGACACGCCCACGGCGCCCGAGCTGGCCATCCTGGCCGTGCCGGTGGAAGCCACGCTGCAGGCGGTGCGCGATTGCGCCAGCCGTGGCGTGCGCGCCGTGATCGTGCTGTCGGCCGGCTTCGCCGAGGCCGGACCCGACGGCGCTGCGCTGCAGGCGGAGATGGTGCGCGTGGCGCGCAGCCACGGCATGCGCCTCCTGGGCCCCAACTGCCTGGGCGCCGTGAACGTGGTGGACAAGCTGGTGGGCTCCTTCTCCATCGCGCTGGAGCAGAGCATGCCGCCGGCCGGCCAGGTGGGCATCGTCTCGCAGTCGGGCAACATCGGCAGCTTCACCATGCGCAACATGGCCGAGCGCGGCCTGGGCGTGAGCCGCTTCATCGCCACCGGCAACGAGGCCGACGTGGACGTGGCCGACGGCATCGCCGCACTGGCGCAGGACGCCGACACCCGCATCATCCTGTGCTGCATGGAGACCTGCCGCCACGCCGGCCGCCTGGTCGAGGCGCTAGACATGGCCCGCGCGAACAACAAGCCGGTGATCGTGCTCAAGATCGGCGCCACCGAGCAGGGCCAGGCCGCCGCGGCCTCGCACACCGGCGCGCTCACGGGCTCCGACGCGGTCTTCGATGCAGTCTTCCGCCGCTTCGGCGTGCTGCGCGTGCGTTCCTTCGAGGACCTGCTCAACGTGGGCCACGCCGCCGTGCTGCTGGGCACGCAGCGCCTGCCGACGACCGATGCGGTGACCCTGGTGGCCGCCTCGGGCGGCTTCGGCATCATGATGGCCGACGCCATGGTCGAGGCCGGCATGACGCTGCCGCAACTCACGGACAGCACCAAGGCGTTGATCCGCGAGGCGGTGCCGACCGCGGGTACCAACAATCCGGTGGATGCCTCGGCGCAGATGTCCGCGCGCCCGGACATCCTCCTGAAGATGCTCACCGCGCTGCAGAACGACGCGAACGGCAGCACGCTGGTGCTGCTGCTCGCGCTGTCGCTGTACAACCCGCGGCTGCGCGGCACCTACATGGAGGCGCTCGCCAAGATCCGCGCGAGCCATCCGGACCGGCTGCTCATCATCATCAGCCAGGGCCCGCCCGACGCGGTGGCCGAGATCAACGCGCTGGGCATCCCGGTGTTCCCGAGCATCCCGGCCGCGGCCACGGGTCTCGCCGGCCTGGTCCGGCTCGGACAGCTCGCCAGCCTGCCCGCGGCACCGACGTACGGCGGCCCCGTGGACAGCGTCGACCGCGCCGTGTTCCGCAACGAGTTCTTCGCCAAGAAGGCGCTGGCCGCCGCCGGCATCAGCGTGCCGCGCGAGGAGATCGTCGCCTCGGCCGATGACGCGGTGCGCAGCGCGCAGGCCACGGGCTACCCCGTGGTGCTGAAGATCGCCTCGGAGGACATCGCGCACAAGACCGAGATCGGTGGCGTCGCGCTGAACCTGCCGGACGACGCGGCCGTGCGCGAGGCCTACGAGCGCGTGATGGCCAACGCGAAGCAGCACGCACCGCAGGCGCGCCTGGACGGCGTACTGGTCGCGCCCATGGTGCGCGGCGGCGTGGAGCTGATCGCCGGCGTCTCGCGCGACCCGGTCTTCGGCCCGGTGGTGATGGTGGGCCTGGGCGGCATCTACGCCGAGATCCTCAAGGACGTGGCGGTGCAGGTGGCGCCGGTGTCCGAGGACGAGGCCCTGCGCATGATCCGCAGCCTGAAGATGTTCCCGCTGCTCGACGGCGCCCGCGGCCAGGCCAAGGCCGACGTGCGCGCCGCCGCCCGCACCGTCGCCCGGCTCTCGGACTTCGCCTGCCGCCACGCGCAGGACGTGGCCGAGATCGACATGAACCCCATCCTGGTCAAGCCCGAAGGCGAAGGCGTCCTGGTGCTGGACGCGCTGATGGTGCCGACCGCACACTGAAGAACGAGCCCCTTCCCATGCACATGCAAAAGAACCCGGCCATCCCGGACGCGGCCGCCGGCCCGGCCGTCTACCGCGAGTACGCGCGCCAGTGGCTGGGCGCCAACCTGCCCGCGCACATGCGCTCGGACAGCCTCGACTACCGCACGCCCACGCTGGACGAATGCCGCGACTGGGAAGCCTCCATGTACCAGGCGGGCCTGGCCGGCATGACCTGGCCCAAGGCCTACGGCGGCCTGGGCCTCACGCTGCGCGAGCACCTGGTGGTCAACAAGGAGATCGGCGCGCTGCCCATGCCCGAGAGCGTGAGCTCCATCGGCAAGGAGCTCGCGGGCCCCATCATCCAGACCGTGGGCACGGAAGAGCAGAAGCAGCAGTTCCTGCCCGCCATCCTGGCCATGCGCAACTACTGGTGCCAGGGCTTCTCGGAGCCCGACGCGGGCTCGGACCTCGCGCGCCTGCGCACCAAGGCCACGCAGGAAGGCGACAGCTGGCGCATCAACGGCCAGAAGATCTGGACCAGCGGCGCGGCCAAGGCGCACTACTGCCTGCTGCTCACGCGCACGGGCACCGTGGCCGACAAGCACCGGGGCCTGCTGATGTTCGCGGTGCCCATGGACACGCCCGGCATCCGCGTGGTGCCCATCAAGTCCATCGACGGCAAGGACTCCTTCGCCGAGGTCTTCTTCGACAACGTGGTGGTGCCGGACTCGGCCCGCCTGGGCGCGCCGGACGAGGGCTGGAACGCCGCCATCCGCGTGCTGTCGATCGAGCGCGCCACCAACCGCATGTACCGCGCCTGGCGCTTCGAGTGCGAACTGCGCCAGCTGATCGCCGCCTGCAAGTCCGACCCGGTGCTCGCCACGCTGCTGGACGACGGCTACTACCAGCGCCGCATCGGCGAGGTGGTGGGAGAGATCGACGCGCTCAAGGGGCTGGTGGAGCGCACCGTGAACCAGATGGTGGCCGGCGACAGGATCGGCGCACGCGGCTCGCTCACCAAGCTCTACTGGTCCGAGTGCCACCAGGCCTTCATGGGGCTGGCGCAGTCGATCGTCTCGCAGGTGACGCCGCGCTCCAGCGCACTGGCCCGCCGCGCGCGCAAGCACTTCACCACTGCCTACCTTTACGCACGGGCCGAGACCATCTATGCCGGCACCAGCGAAGTGCAGCTGGACATCATTGCCCAGCGCATCATGAACCTGCCCAAGGACCTGTGAGATGAGCATGACCGACAACGATCTCAAGCCCGAGGAGTTCGGGCAGGCTGCGGCAGAAGCGATCGCCGATGCGCAGCCTCGAGAATTCCGCGAAGCGGCGCAGGTGCTGGCGAATGCCGGCCTGTGCGGCGTGTGCGCCGCCGAAGACGCGGGCGGCCTGGGCCTCGGTATCGAGTTCGCCCTGCCCATCGTGGCCGAGGCGGGGCGGCTGCGGCTGCAGTGGCCGCTGCTCGAAACGATCCTCATCGCCAAGGCACTGGGGGATTCGCCGCTGGCTGCGCAGTTGGCCAGAGGCGAGCGCGTCGCGACCCTTGCACTGCAGGGCAGCCTCGCGGAGGGCTTTGCCGGCCATGCGCGGCACGCGGCCCAGTCCGACTGGGTGCTGGTGGCCGATGGCCACGGCGGCGGCGCCCTCCTCGACCGGCGCACGGTCGAGCTGCAGAGCGACGAGGCGATGGACCCCGAGTTCCCGCAGGCGTGGCTCACGCTGGACAAGGCCGAGGTGCTCGCCACGCTCGATGCAGCGGCATTCGCGGCGCTGCAGCGCGACAGCCGGATCCTGATCGCCGGCCTGGTCAACGGCGCCGCCGAAGGCGCCCTGCTGACCACCGCCGAGTACATGTCCACCCGCGTGCAGTTCGGCCGGCCCCTGTCGGCCAAGCAGGCGGTGCGCCACCTGCTGGCGCGCATGCGCCTCTTGCAGGAAGCCTCCAACGCCGGCGCCCAGCGCCTGCTGGCCAAGGACGAGTACGGCCGCACGCGCGCCACCGGCCCGGTGCTGGCCAACGCGCTGGGCAACGCGGCCTTCGTGCTGGAGAAGTCCATCCACCTGCACGGCGGCATGGGCTTCACCTGGGAGGTGCCGCTGCACTACGCGCTGCGCGAGGTGCGCAAGTTCGACGCGGCCTTCGGCGCCGGCGCGCTGGCCCAGCAGTCCGGTCGCGACTTCATCGAGTCCGTGTGACACAACATCAAGGAAGCGACATGCATCAGGATTTGCTCGGCCGCGTGGCCCTCATCACCGGCGCGGGCGCCGGCATCGGGCGCGAGACCGCCTTGCAGATGGCCGAGCGCGGCGCCATCGTCTGCGTGAACGACCTCAAGGAAGAGCTGGTGACTCCCGTGGTGGAGGAGATCCGCGCGCGCGGCGGCCAGGCCTACCCCATCGTGCAGAACATCGCCAGCCGCGAGGGCATCCGCACCGCCATCCAGCGCGCCTTCGACCATGGCCAGCGCTTCGACATCCTGGTCAACAACGCGGCCTGGGTGCGCTACCAGTCGATCCCGGAAATCATGCCGGAGACCATCGACCGCATGCTCGACGTCGGCTTCAAGTCGGTCATCTGGAGCCTGCAGGAGGCCGTGGCCGTGATGGACCCGGTGCGCGGCGGCGCGATCGTGAACGTGGCCTCGGTGGCCGCCCTGCGCTCGGCCGCGAACTCGGTGGTGTACTCGGGCATCAAGTCCGCCATCCTGGGCGTCACACGCGCCGCGGCGGCCGAACTGGGCGCGCGCAACATCCGCGTCAACGCCGTGTGTCCCTCGGCCGTGCCCACCGAGGGCACGCAGCGCAACCGCAATGCCGAGCGCGATGCCAACCGCGTGGCACGCACGCCGCTGGGCCGCCTGGGCACGGTGGAGGACATCGCCCAGAGCATCTGCTTCCTGGCCAGCGACCAGGCCGGCTTCATCACCGCGCAGGCGCTGACGGTGGACGGCGGTATCACGCTCACCAACATCTGACGGAACACCGACGCGCCGATGCAGACGGTACTCATCACAGGCGCCGCTTCCGGCATCGGGCGCGACACCGCGTGGCTGTTCGCCGCCAATGGCTGGCAATGCGTGCTGGTCGACCGCAATTCAGAGGCGCTGCATGCGCTGGTGCAGGAATTGCCCGGCCCTGCGCACGTGCCGCGAGCCATCGACCTCACCGACGCGGCTCAGGTCGCGTCGCTGGCCGAGGGCACGCCGTCGCTCGACGCGATGCTCAACAACGCCGGCATGTCCGATTCGTCGAACACGCCGCTGGCCGAACAGAGCCCGCAGCACGCGGGCCGGCTGCTGGCTCTCAACCTGGCGGCGCCGGCCGCGGTGGTCGACGCGTGCAGCGCCTTGCTCAAGCCGGGCGCGCGCATCGTGAACGTGTCCTCCGGCGCGGGCCTGAACGCCATTCCCTTCCGCGGGCTCTACAGCCCGAGCAAGGCGGGCCTGATCGCGCAGAGCCGCGCACTGGCGCGCGCACGGCCCGAGTGGTGCGTCACCGTGCTGTGCCCCGGCTTCGTGCGCACCGAGCTGGTGGACGGGCTGATCGCGGCCGGGCGGATCCATCCGGAGCGCGCCGTGGCCAAGATCCCGCTGGGCCGCATGGCCGCGCCCGCGGAGATGGCCCAGGCGCTGTACTTCCTTGCGAGTGCCGGGGCCGCGCCGCTGGGCGGCCAGGTGCTGGCGGTCAACGGTGGCTCCTCGATCTACGGCGGCAGCCAGGCCTTCGCGCCCGCGACGCTGCAGGTGCTGCCGCTGGACCTGCCGACGCGGCTGGAAATCGTGGGCGGGGAATCCGCCGCGTGGCAGGGCGTGGCACCCGAACGCACGGCCACGCCGGGCTACGCCGCCTGCCTCGACGCGTCGGCCTTGCACGGCAGGCCCGGCGAGCAGTTGCAGGCCGTCCACGAGGCGGCCATCCGCTTCGCGGCCGGTCACGAGAAGCAGGCCAGCCTCACCCTGCTGCTGCCGCCGGATGCGGCGGGCCGCTGGCAGGACGCGGGCGACGCCGCGGCCGCGCGCATGCTGGTCTCGACGCTGGCCTGCGAATGGGGTGCGCGCGCGCTGCGCATCAACGCCCTGGAGGTGCCGCCGGACACCGACCCGCAATCGCTGCATTCGCTGCTGCGTTTCGTCTGCGGGGCCGGCGCCCAATACGTCACGGGGCAGACGCTGGTCTGCCGCAGCCCGGCATGAGCACGGCCGACGACGACGCCGAGCGCGCACGCATCAAGGCCTGCTTCGTCGCCGAGCGCGGCTACTGGCGCCCGTGGACCGACACCATGCTGCAGGCCTGCCCCGGCTTCGTCGAGCAGTACGCCCGCTACGCCGGCTACCCGGCGCGCACCGGGCCGCTGAGCGAGCGCATGGTGGAACTGATCTACGTCGGGCTCGACAGCTCCGCATCGCACCTGTTCGAGTCCGGCCTGAACACCCACCTGAAGCGGGCCCTGGACGTCGGCGCGACACCGGCCGACGTCGTCGACGTGCTGCACCTGGTCGCGGTGCAGGGCGCATCCAGCGTGTGCCAGGCCGCCGGCATCCTCGCGCAGCTGTGCGGCCAGGATGCCTCGCCGCCGCCCGATCCCGAACTCGCGGCGCGGATCGAGCGGCTGGGCCGAGCACATGGCCTCGCCCTGGCCGCGGTCGCGCGGCTCGACCCCGGCTATGCGCACGTGCTGCTGGACTTCATCGAGCAGGGTCGCCCCGGCGGCGGGCTCACGCCGGCCGAGCGCAGCCTGGTGCAGCTTGCGCTGCATGCCTGCTTCACGGCCTTCAATCCCGAGGCCACGCGGCAGATCGTCGCCACGGGTCTCTCGCAGGGACTGTCGCCGGCAGAGCTGCTGCAGGCGATCCAGCTGGGCGCCCACTTGGCGGTGCACGGCACCGCCCTGGGCGCCAACGCCCTGCGCCAGCTCTCAGGAATGGCAGAAGGCTGACAGCAGCGCGGGCGGTTTTGCGCCTAAGCTGCGCGGTCGGCGGCCCGGGACGAGCCCGCCGGCCCGCGCCTCCTTCGGGCGCGCCGACTTCCACCCTTTGGACAAGGAGTTGCTCAGATGACGGCCAAGAACACGATCTGCCTGTGGTACGTCCGCGATGCCGAAGAGGCCGCGCGCTTCTACGTGAAGACCTTTCCCCAAAGCAGCCTCGGCGCAATCAACCTCGCGCCCGGCGACTACCCCGACGGCAAGAAGGGCGACGTGCTGACGGTCGACTTCACCGTGGCGGGCATCCCGTGCATCGGCCTGAACGGCGGCCCGATGTTCAAGCACAGCGAGGCCTTCTCCTTCCAGATCGCGACCGACGACCAGGAGGAGACCGACCGCTACTGGAACGCCATCGTCGGCAACGGTGGCCAGGAAAGCCAGTGCGGCTGGTGCAAGGACAAGTGGGGCATCAGCTGGCAGATCACGCCGCGCGTGCTCACCGACGCCATGGCCAAGGGCGGTGACGCGGCCAAGCGCGCCTTCGCGGCCATGATGCCGATGAAGAAGATCGACGTGGCGGCGATCGAGGCCGCCATCCGCGGCGGCTGAGCGTCCGCCGCTCGCCGTCCCCGCTCATTCCATCGTGATGCGGGCGCGGTGCGCCAGTGCGCGGTAGCGCGCGATCTCGCCCTCCATCTGCGCGCGGAACGGCGCCGCGCCGATGGCCACCGGCTCCATGCCCTGCGTGCGCAGCTGCGCCTGCAGGGACGGGGCGGCCATCACCGCGGCGATCTCGCGCGACAGCCGCTCCACCACCGGCGCGGGCGTCCGGCCCGGCGCGGCGAATCCGTACCAGGCGTCGAAGGTGGCCTCGGGCAGCTTCTGCTCGGCCAGCGTCTTCACCTCCGGCAGCAGGCTGGAGCGGCTCGCGCCGACGATGCCCAGCGCGCGCAGCTTGCCGGCCTTGACGTGCGGCGCGACGGCGGCCACGGTGTCGATGTCCATCTCGATCTCGCCGCTCATCACGGCCAGCGTGCTCTGCGCGCTGCCCTTGTACGGCACGTCCTGCAGCTGCACGCCGGCGGCCAGGGCGAACAGCTCGCCGGCCAGGTGCGGCCCGGAGCCGGCGCCGAAGGTCGCATAGCGGATGCTCCCCGGCTTCGCCTTGGCGGCGGCGATGAGTTGTTCCACCGACTTCCATGGCGCGTCCTGCGCCACCACCAGCACCAGCGGCGTGCGGGCGACGATGGCGATGGGCGCGAGGTCGCGCACCGGGTCGTAGGGCAGCTTCGCGCGCAGCGCCGCGTTCACGCTGTAGCTGGTCGAGCCCGACAGCAGCAGCGTGTAGCCGTCCGGCTGCGCCTTGGCCACCGCGTCGGTGCCGATGATGGTGGAGGCGCCGGGCTTGTTCTCGATGACCACCGGCTGGCCCAGCCGCTCGCCCAGCTTCTGCCCCAGCGCGCGCGCCACGATGTCGGTGCCGCCGCCGGGCGGGAAAGGCACCACCAGGCGGATCGGCTTGGCAGGCCAGGCGTCCTGGGCCGGCGCCACGGCGGGCGCGAGCACGGTCGAGGCCGCGAGTGCGAGGGTCTTGAGGAGGAGTCGCTTGTTGATCATCGTCGCAAGGTTCATGGATTCCGGATGAATGAAGGTCAGGAGACGGAGGCGGCCCGGTCCAGCGCGCCTTCGCGCCACGGCGCGCCGGGCTCGCCCAGGTCCCAGTAGAGGCCGGCCATCAGCTGCAGGCCTTCGCGCGCCAGCGGTGCCAGCAGGTGCTCCTGCGGCGCGTGCTGCGCACAGGCCGGGTAGGAATGCGGCACCCACAGCGTGGGCAGGCCCAGCAGGCGCGCGAAGATGTCGTTGGGCAGCGAGCCGGCCAGGTTGGGCAGCAGGTCGGCGGGCCGGCCGCAGCTCGTCTCGATGGACCGCAGCGCCCAGTCCACCCACGGGTTGTCCAGGTCCAGCCGCGTGGCCGCGCCGCTGAGCGTGACGGCCACCTCCACCTCGCCGAATCCGCGGGCGTCGAGGTGCTCGCGCACGATGCGCGACAGGTCCTGCCAGGGCGTGCCGACCACGAAGCGCAGCTGGCAGTGCGCCACCGCCTCGGCCGGGATGGCGTTCACCGGCCGCTGCGGCGCGCCGGCGCCCAGCGCCAGCACCTCCAGCGTGTTCCAGCCCACCAGGCGCTCGGCGGGCGTGAGGCCGGGCTCGCCCCATTCCGCGCTCAACTCGGGGTCGCCCGGGTCGCCGCCGATGACCAGCTCCGCCACCGCGCTGCGCAGCGCGTCGGACAGCGGCGGCGGCCGCAGCGCCTCGACCAGGATGCGGCCGCGCGCATCCACCAGCGTGGCCAGCGCATGCGCGAGCACCGTGGCCGGGTTGCGCAGCACGCCGCCCCAGTTGCCCGAGTGGTAGCCGCGCTCGCGGGCCTTCAGCTTCAGGCTGAAGTTGACCGCTCCGCGCGAGCCGAGGAAGAGCGTGGGATGCGAGGCCCGCACGCGCGGGCCGTCGCTGGCGATGAAGAGATCGGCGGCCAGTTCGTTGCGCCGCCGTTCGCACACGGCCTCCAGGCCCGGCGAGGCGGCCTCCTCCCCCATCTCGACCAGCCAGGTGATGTTGTAGCCCAGGCGGCCGTCGCGGGCCTTGAGCACCGCCTCGAGCGCGCCCAGGGCGATGCTGTGCTGCCCCTTGTTGTCGGCGGTGCCGCGGCCGTACCAGCGCTCGCCGCGCGCTTCCAGCTGCCAGGGCGAGAGGCCATCGCGCCACTGCGCGTCCTGCCCGCTCACCACGTCGCCGTGGCCGTAGCTGAGCACGGTAGGCAGGCGCGGGCCCTCCACGCGGCGGGCGATCAGGAAGGGGCCGCCGCCGGGCGCGGGGTTGGCGACGATCTCGCAGTCGAAGCCCAGCGGCTGCAGGCGCGGCACCAGTTCTTCCTCGAGGTAGGCCGCCAGCGCCGGCGGCACGCTGCCGGTGTCGCTCTCGGTGCGCAGCGCCACGCGGCGCGAAAGGTCGGCGAAGAAGCGGCCGCCGTCGAAATAGGCGCGCGCCATGGCCAGGGCATCGTCTCTGTGCATGTGGGGAGGCATCGTCGGTTCGGGCAAAGATGCAAGTGGAAGGCCAGATGGCCATTGCCGGCACCACCGTTTTGGCACACTGGCATTGCCTTTTCGGCAACGCAACAGGAACCACGATGCAACCTCCGCTCCTCAGCACGCCCATGCGCTACTTCATGGAAGTGGCGCAGTCCGGCTCGGTCAACCAGGCGGCGGCGCGCCTGTTCGTGGCGGCCTCTGCGGTCAGCCGCCAGATCGCCAAACTGGAGGACGGCCTGGGCCTGCCGCTGTTCGAGCGGCACCGCAAGGGCATGGTGCTCACCGCCGCCGGCCAACGGCTGGCGGGGCATCTGCGCAATGCCACGCTGGACGCGGACCACCTGCTCGAGGAAGTGCGAAGCCTGGCCGGCCAGGCCGCCGGCCGGGTGCGCATCTGCTGCACCGAGGGCTTCGCCGGCGGCTTCATGCAGGAAGTCATGCGCGAGCTCCAGGGCGCGCACCCCTGGGCCGGCATCGAGCTGCACGTGGGCTCGCCGGAGGAGGTCACGCAGCGGCTGCTGCGCGGCGAATCCGACATCGGCCTGAAGTACGTGGTGGCGCCCGAGGCCGGCCTGCGCGTGGTGCACGCGGCGCCGGCGCCCGTGCTGGCCGTGATGCGCCCGGGGCATCCGCTGGCGCGCCGCCGCACGGTCGAGCTGGCCGACGCGGTGCGCCACCCGCTGCTGGTGGGCAGCCCCGGCGTGACCGCGCGCCAACTGCTGGACCTGGCCTGCAGCGCACAGGGGCTGCAGTACCGGCCGCTGTTCGTGAGCAACTTCTCCACGGTGATGCTGCCGCTGCTGCGCGAGGGCGACATCATGCTTTCGGGGCTGTTCACCGTGTCCCACCTGATCGAGAGCGGGGCCGTGGTGGCGCGGCCATTCGCCGAGCCCCTGCTCGGGCAGCGGCGGCTGCAGGCCCTGTCGCTGGAAGGGCGGACGCTGCCGGCGCTGGTGAGCAGCTTCGCCCGGCGGATCGTCGGCGCGGTCGACGCCCTGAGCCGGCGCCGGCTGGGCCGTGCCGGCGCGTCGCGCACCCCTGCACGGTCGTCCAGCCGATCTCAGTGAGGCGGCATCACGCCCGCGCCCGCAACCGGGTCAGGACGCCGTCGCGCTCCTGCAGTCTCTCCAGGGCCTGCTGCCGCTCGATGAGGTCGGCGGCCTGCCGCGCCAGCAGGTCCAGGTAGCGCAGTTCCCGCTCCCCTGGCCGATAGTGGTCGTGCCAGTGCGTCGAGAACATGCCGATGGGCACGCCCCGCCGGGTCACCAGCGGGGTCGACTGGGCCGAACGCAATCCGCCGCGCAGATGGATTCCGTTGGAGTCGTGCGGGTCGGGCGCCGTCGGATTGTCGAAGTCGAGGAAGACCCGCACGCCTCGCGCCAGCGCGACACCGCAAGGCGTCCCCGAGCCCGCCGGCACGCGCAGGAAGTGCGGGGCAACGGCCTCCAGGTTGCGCTGGGCAAGGATCACGAGGTCACCCGTCTCCTCGTCGAGTATCTGCACCGTGCCTGCGTCCGCCTGCATCAGCGCGATGGCCGTGTCGAGGATGTCGAGGTAGAGCGACTGCATCTCGTTCTCGCCGTCGGGCTGCGCGCTCACGCGATGCAGCAGCAGCGTATCGCGCAGGTCGGCGGCCAGCGCGGCTTCGCTGGCCGCCAGCGCGGCGGTGCGCTCCGCCACGCGCACCTCCAGTTCCTCGTTCATCGTGTGCAGCGCGCGTTCGGCTCTCTTGCGCTCGCTCACGTCGAGGAATGCACTGACGGCGCCGACGAGCGCGCCATCGGCATCGTGCAGGGGCCGGATGTTGACGAGAAGGTCCCGCCTGTCCCCGCCGGCCCTGACGACGACCAGCTCCTCGTCGATGACGGGTTCGCCGCTGGCCAGGACGGCCGCCATCGGCGCGGCCTCCGGCGCGAGCGGGCTGCCGTCGGGCCGCAGCACCTCGGGACCGCCGCGCAAGGCCCAGGCGCGATCCTCGCGCGCAGGCTCCGCGCCCCACAGTTCGATGGCGCGCCGGTTGACGATCTCGAACTGGCCGTCCCGATCGCAGGCGTACACGGCCACCGGCATCAAGGCCAGCAGCTCGCGGACCCGGCGCTCGCCGTGGCGGCGCACGCGCGCAAGCTCGAGCTGGGCACCGATGCGCGCGACCAGCTCGCGGGAGGAAAAAGGCTTGGCCACATAGTCGTCGGCACCGGCGAGCAGCCCCTCGATGGCCGACTCCTCGTGCGCCCGCGCGGTCACCAGGACCACCGCGGTGGCCTTGAGTTCGTCGTCGCCCCGCAGCTGGCGCAGCAGGCCGAATCCGTCCAGGCCCGGCATCATCACGTCGGTCAGGACCAGGTCCGGCCGATGCTGGCGCGCCAGGGCCAGCGCCTCCTCGCCATCGCTGGCCACGATGATGTTCCAGTACAGGCCCAGGGTACGAGCGAGGTACTCGCGCATGTCTGCGTTGTCGTCCACGACGAGCACGCAGGCATCGGGCACGCGCGCCGGCACCTCCGACTTCGGGGGTCCCAGCACGCTCTCCTCGACCTCGGCCATCGAAGGCTCGGGCGACGGCGCGGTCCACCGGTCGGCCTCCTCGGCGAGTTGCAGCGCCACGTTCCGCACGGCGCGCTGCGCCGGCTGCTGCCTGGAGAAAGCGCCCGCCACGCGCCGGCTCAACCAGACCGTGAAAGCGCTGCCCTGCCCCGGCTTGCTGCGTGCGCGCACCCGGCCGTGGTGCAGGTCCACGAGCTCCTGGACCATCGCCAGGCCGATGCCAACGCCCTCGTCCGTGCGTGCGCGGGTGCCGCGCACGCGGTGGAAGCGCTGGAAGACGTTGGCCAGTTCCGCCCCCGGGATGCCTACGCCGGTATCGGACACGGTGAGCTCGACATGCTGGCCGATGTCCAGCAGCCGCACGGTGATGGCACCCTCGAAGGTGTGCTTCAACGCGTTCGCGAGGAGATTCGAGACGATCTGCTCCCACATCTGCCGATCCACGGTCACGAGCGTCGATAAAGGCGGGCACTCGACATGGAACTCCAGCCCGACGCGCTCCACCGCGCTGCGGAACAGGCTGGCAATGTCACGCGTGAGCGCCGCCAGGTCCAGCAGCTCGAAATGGGCCCGCAGGCGCCCCGCCTCGATCTGGGAGAAGTCGAGCAGCGTATCCACCAGGTTCAGCAGGCGCTTCGCGTTTCGCGCCGCGACGTCGACTTCCCATTGCAGCTCCACGCTTGCCGCGGCACGCACCCGCACGTCCTCCAGGGGTGCCAGGATCAAGGCGAGCGGCGTGCGGAACTCGTGGCTGACGTTGGAGAAGAACTCGGTCTTCGCCCGGTCCAGTTCGGCCATGCGGTTCAGGCGCTCGCGGGCCGACTCGCGCAGGCGTGCGTCGGTCAGGCTGGCACCGAACTGCTGCGCCAGCTGTTCCACAAAGTCCTCGTACGCGCGGTCGAACGCAATGCGCGGACTCAGGCCAACCACGAGCACCGCGCCCAGCGGATCGCTCTCCACCCGCACCGGCAGGAGCATCGCGCTGGCCGGCGGCTCGGGCCAGGTGCCCGCGTGGAAGGCCGGCACCCGCGCCGCCAGATCGTCGATGCGCAGCGCGTGGCCCTCGCGCACGACGCGTCCTATCGGCCAGATGCCGGGGATGGGCATCAGGTCGATCGAATAAGGTGCGGTCGCCGACCCGGCCGCGACGCCGGAAGCGGCCGCCAGGGTCGCGAGCTGGCCGCTGACGTCGACGCGGTAGAGCAGCACGAAGGGAAGATCCCGTGCCAGCTCCGCCAGCTGCTGCTCCGCGCGCTGGCAGGCTTCGGTGACGGTCCCGGCGCCGGACATGGCCGATGTCAGGGCACGCAGTGCCACGAGGCGCCGCTGGGCCAGAACGCGCTGCGTCGTTTCGGCAGCGATCGTCATCACGCCCTGCACTGCACCGGCGTCGTCCACGAGCGGGCTGCACGACAGGGTGAAATAGGCTTCCTCCGGCTGGCCAGGGCGCGTGAGCTCGAGGAGGAGGTCTTCCATGTAGCTCGTCTGCGAGGTCTCGAGGACGCGCCTGTAGGTGCCCGCGAACGACGGCCACAGCTCTTGCCATGTGACGTGCGATGGCGCACTTGCGGCGCCTGGGTGCTTGCGCCCCAGCACGCCGATCCACGCGTCGTTGTAGAGCTGACTGAAGGCAGGGCCCCAGGCGATGCAGGTTGCAAAGCCGCTGCCGAGCATGCTGGCGACCACCGCCTTGAGCGCCGAGGGCCAGGCCAGCACGCGGCCGAGCGCCGTGGTCTCCCACTCCACCGCACGCAGGGCTTCCCTGGCAGCGCCCGGGCCGGCGAACAGCGCCTGGCGAGCCTCCTGTTCGTTGCGCGGCTGTGGAAAGCGCCCGCCGGCCATGATGCGGCCCAGGGTTGCGCCGATCTCCCGCAGCGGCAGGACGAGGTCGACGGCACCCGCCAGCACGGCCGCGCGGGGCATGTCGGGGTGGTCGGCGGTCTCCTGGCTCTGCGCAATCACGGCGCCCCCGACCGTCTTCACAGCCCGGGCGCCCTCCGCGCCGTCGGTGCCCATGCCGGTGAGCACGACCGCCATGCCACGCTCGCCGATGCTGTCGGCCATCGACTTCAGGAGATCGTTGAACGGGCGATCCCTTGCGGGCGAGATCGAAGGACTCAATGCACAGGTGCGGTCAGGCAGCACTTCCAGCGACATCCGGGGCGGCGCGACGTGCACGCGGCCGGCTTCCAGCACCATGCCGTCCATGGCCCACACCACTGGCAGGGAGATGCGGCGGGAGAGGATCTCCACCAGTTCGCTTGCGGTTCCGAGGTGCTGACCCACCACGATGGCTGCGCCGAAGGGATCCTCCAGGTCCGCAAGCACGATCGAGATCGCTTCCAGCCCCCCAGCCGACGCAACAATGCCCACCACGTCGAACGGCGGTACCTGGATGTCGTGCGGGGCGTTCATTGGCGCAGGCCAGTCAGCCCCCTATGGTGCTATCGAGCGGGCCTGAAGTCCATATTCCCCCCCACTCACCGGAGCGGCAGGCTCACCCGCGCCCGCAGCCCGCCTCCCTCGTGCGGCAGCAGTTCGAGCCGCCCGCCGTGACCGCGCGCGATCCGGTCCACGATGGCCAGGCCCAGCCCCGACCCCGAGGCGCCCGCACGCGACTCGCCTCCCGCCCGCCGGAAGGGCTGCTTGAGCATTTCCGCCTGCTCCGGCGCCACGCCATCGCCGCGGTCGGCCACCTCCACCCACGCCATGCCGTCCCCCTGGCCGGTGCGCAGGCTCACGGGCGGGCGGCCGTGGCGGTAGGCGTTCTCCACCAGGTTGTCGAGCACGCGGCGCAGCGCCCGGGCGCGCGCCTGCACCTGCGGCAGCGCATGTGCCGCGTCCAGCGCCAGCGCACGGCCGTGGTCGGCGTGGGCGGCCTGCACCTGGGCGGCCAGCACGTTCAGGTCCAGCGGCACGCGCGGCTCGTCGTCCTCGCCGCGGGCGAAGTCGACGAACTGCTGCACGATCGCGTCCAGTTCCTCGATGCTGCGGCTCATGCTGGCCGTCAGCTCCGGCTCGCTGTCGCTGGCCAGGATCTCCACGCCCAGGCGCAGCTTGGTCAAGGGCGTGCGCAGGTCGTGCGAGATGCCGGCCAGCAGCAGCGCCCGCTCCCGCTCGGCCCTGTCGAGGCTGGCCACCAGCTGGTTGAAGCTGTGGCTCAGCGTGGCCACTTCGGTGGGACCGTCCTGCGGCAGCGGCGGCGGCGGGCGGCCGCCCGCGAGCGAGTGCGCCGCGCCCACCACCCGCGCCAGCGGCCGGTTGAGCCGCCACTGGAACCACAGCGCCCCCGCGACGGCCAGCACGACGATGGCCAGGCTCATCAGCAGCCAGGTGCCGGCGAAGTCGCGCTCGGGCAGCACGCCGGGCAGCAGCACGGTCTGCTCGCCGCCGGGCAGCTGCATGCGCAGCGCCAGGCTGCCGCCCTCCTCGGGGCGCCAGCTCACCTCCACCGCCTGGCCCGCGAGGCGGCGGGACACCGCATCGACGAAGTGCCGCTGGAAGGCGGTGAGCACGGGCTGCGCCAGCGCGGGCGCGGGCGCCGGCGCCGGGCCGGCGTGCTGGCGCGCCTGCTCGTTGAAGCGCTGCACGAAGGCCTGCTGCTGCGCCGGCGGCAGCGCCGCGATGCCCTGGTGGATGGCGGAGATGCTGCGCGCGATGCTGTCGGCCAGCTGCGCCAGGCGCGGACGCACCACCAGGTGCTCCAGCAGCAGCGCGCTGCCCAGCTGGCTCAGCACGATCAGCAGCACGATCAGCAGCGCATTGCGACCGAACAGGCTGCGCGGGAGCCAGCTCATTCCGGTTCGGGCACGAAGACGTAGCCCACGCCCCACACGGTGCGGATGTGCCGGGGCTGCGCCGGATCGGCCTCGATCAGCTTGCGCAGCCGCATCACCTGCACGTCGATGCTGCGGTCGGTGGCCTCGTGGTCGCGGCCGTGCGCCAGCTCGATCAGGCGGTCTCGCCCCAGCGGGCGGTTGGGGTGCTGCGCGAAGGCCGTGAGCAGGCTGAATTCGCCGGTGGTGGTGGGCAGCGCGGCGCCGGCCTTGCTCAGGGTGCGCCGGCCCAGGTCGAGCACGAACTCGCCGAAGCGGATCTCGCCGTCGCCCGGCAGCGGCCCGGCATGCGCGCCCAGCATGCGCTGTCGCCGTACCAGCGCCTGGATGCGCGCCAGCAGCTCGCGCGGGTTGAAGGGCTTGGGCAGGTAGTCGTCGGCGCCCATCTCCAGGCCGATGATGCGGTCCAGCGGATCGCCGCGGGCGGTGAGCATCACGATGGGAATGGTCTCGCCCTGGGCGCGCAGGCGCCGGCAGGCGGCCAGGCCGTCCTCGCCCGGCATCATGACGTCGAGCACCAGCACGTCGAAGCGCTCGCGCGACAGCAGCTTGTCCAGCGGTGCGGCGCTCTCGACCGTGCGCACGAAGTAGCCCTGGTCGCCCAGGTAGCGCTGCAGCAGCGCCCGGATGTCGGCTTCGTCATCCGCGATCAGGATCCTGGCCAGCGGCTCGGTCATGGCGCGCAATGGTACGGGCCAGGGGCGGCCGCGGGAACTTATGACAAACGATGACAAGGCCCCGGCCCTGTCATGGTTCGTCATGAACGCCCCGTTTCGCGCAACGGCTGGCTCACACCTGGGGAAGACAGTAGCGGCACTTCTTCAACACACCTCACCCAGGAGCACACATGACCGCCTCTTCCGCTCGCAACGCCCCTCGCGCCGCCCGCCAGGGCATGGCCCGCCGCGGCATGCGCTGAACCCCAGGACCTGAACCACAACCTGCCTCCAGGAGAAGATCATGTTTGCCGATGCCATGCAGACCGCCTTCGGTGCGGACTACCTCCTCTGGCTGGGCCTGCTCGCCGCGCTCGTGTTCACCGCCGCCACTGCCGAGGGCCTCGTCCAGACCTACCTGCGCCATGCCCAATACGACTGGCGCGCCTACTTCGCCTCGATGGCCGACATGGTGGGCCGCAAGCTGATCGGCCTCCTGGGCCTGTCGCTGGCCACCCCGGTGTTCGCGCTGGCCCATGCGCACCGGCTCACGACCATCGAGCTGTCCACGCCGGTCGCCTTCCTGGTGCTCTTCGTGGGCCTGGAGTTCTGCTACTACTGGTATCACCGCGTCTCGCACAAGTCGCGCTGGTTCTGGGCCACCCACGCGGTGCACCACTCGCCCAACGAGCTGACCCTGGCCACCGCGCTGCGCCTGGGTTGGACCGGCAAGCTGACGGGTGCCACGCTGTTCTACACGCCGCTGGTGTGGCTGGGCTTCGCTCCGGCCGCCGTGCTGGCCGCGCTGAGCGCCAACCTGCTCTACCAGTTCTGGCTGCATGCGCCCTACATCCCCAGGCTCGGGCCGCTGGAGTGGATCCTGAACACGCCCACCCACCACAAGGTGCACCACGCGTCGAACGAGGAGTACCTGGACTGCAACTACGGCGGCGTGCTGATCATCTTCGACCGCATGTTCGGCACCTTCGTGGACCTGCGCGACGACATCGAGATCCGCTACGGCCTCACCACGCCGCTGACCACGAGCAACCCGGTGAAGATCGCGCTGCACGAATGGATCAACCTGGGCCGCGACGTGCTGGCCGCCCCCGACTGGAAGGAGCGCGTGGAGATCGTCTTCGGCCCGCCCGGGGGCAAGGCGAAGGCGCAGAAGGAAGCGCAGGTCGCGGATGGCTTCACGGCCCAGCGCGCCTCCTGAGCGATACGGCCTACACGGGTGTCAGTCCGTCTCCGATGCGCGGGCCCCGGTGCCCGCGCGACCATGGACTTTTTAACGGAGTTCCCATCCATGGACATGCCCATCAATTCCGTCATCGCCTCGGGCCGCGTCGAAGGCACCACGGTCTACAACCCCGAAGGCCAGAAGCTCGGCACCATCGACGACCTGATGATCGACCGCGTCTCCGGCCAGGTGCGGTACGCCGTGATGGAGTTCGGCGGCTTCCTGGGCATCGGCACCGACCGCTACCCCATCCCCTGGCGCCTGCTGAGCTACGACACCGGCCTCGAAGGCTATGTGGTGCCGCTGTCCACGCCGCAGCTGGAAGGTGCGCCCAAGTACGCGGCCGACCGCATCCCCGCCTACGACGACTCGTACGCCTCGGTGCTCAATAGGTACTACGGCGTTTGAGCCGCCGCTTCCACCGCGCGAGCACTTCCTTGGCCACCGCGAGCGCGAGCAGCACGACCAGTTGCTGCGCCAGGTCCTGCCGGGCGCGCTCGATGCGCCTTTCCACATCGCGGCGCGTGCGTACCTGGACGGCCAGTTCCTCGGCCGGGTCCAGCCCGTCGCCGCACATGGCCGCCTTCTGCCCGGCGGGAAGCAGGCCGACCCTGGATTCCACCGCCGCCACTTCGGTGGCCTTCACGGCCCGCTCGCCGGAGCGGTTGCCATGCGCATCCGCATGCACCTTGGTGAATTCGGCGCCCAGCAGGAAGACCTGCGCCGCGTAGTAGACCCAGGCCAGCAGCACCACCAGCGAACCCGCCGCCGCGAAGGATTCGGTGACGCTGCTCTTGCCCAGGTACAGCCCAATGGCGAACTTGCCGATCTCGAAGAGCACCGCGGTCACCAGCGCCCCGATCCACACGTCGCGCCAGCCGATCGGGACGCTGGGCATGAACTTGAAGATCATCGCGAAGAGCGTGGTCAGGATCGCCAGCGACACCACGAAGTTCAGCAGGAAAAACAGCGTCTCCGCGCCCGCCATCAGCGTGCCCGCCCAGCTGCCCAGCGCCGCGACGGATGCGCTCACAACCAGCGAGACCATCAGCAGGAAGGCCAGCGTCAGGATCAGGCCGAAGGACAGCAGCCGCGCGCGCAGCACGGCCCACACGCCCTGGGGCTTCTCGCGCTCCGGCACGTGCCAGACGCGGTCCAGCGCGCTTTGCAGCTCGGCGAACACCGTGGTCGCGCCGACGATCAGCAGCACCAGGCCCACCGAGCCGGCGATGAGCCCGCGATCGGGCTCGCTGGCGCTGCGCACCAGGCCCTGCACCGCCAGCGCGCCCTCGCGCCCGATCAGGCCGGTGAGCTGCGCGGCGATCTCGCCCTGCACGGCCTCCTGCCCGAACACCGCGCCGGCCACCGCGATCACGATCACCAGCAGGGGCGCCAGCGAGAACATCGTGTAGTAGGCGATGGCCGCGCCCATGCTGGGCGCGTAGTCGTCGATCCAGGCGTTGACCGACTTGCGGCACAGATCGAAGACGTCCTTGAATCGCATGGCATCGAGTGGTGGGTGCTGGCGCGAGCTTCGCACTCGCCACGGGCGCCGGCAGTAGGCGCGCTGCCCGCCGCGGCGGAGGAATCCGCTTGAAGCGCAAGTGGGCGTTGACTGGCGTGCGGCACGAGGCCCGGCGCCGCCCATTGCCCATGCCGCACATGGGGCCTGGCGATGTCCTACGCGCGCAGGGCGCGGATGCGTCTATCGTCCAGGGATGCATCCCGCGGAAATGCATGCGCTGCGACTCGCGGCGGACCGGGCCCGCGAAACGTACGTGCAGGCCCAGGTGAGCCTGCTCGCCTGCGTGGAAGCGGCGTACGAGGGCGTCCAGCCCTGGCCGAGCCGGGCCGACTATGTGCACGTCGCCGAACTCGGCCGCATGGCGGCGGCCAGCCTGCGTCACTACCTGAACTGCGCCGGCGTGCCGAGCACACCGCAGGCGTCACCCGCCCACCGCAAGCACCTCATCCAGCGCCTGGCCAGGAGCGAGCGCCTATGGCAGCCCAGCCCCGAGGCCTGGCTGGCCCAGCACGACAAGGGCCGGGGCCGCCAACCCTAGCTGGCCGAGGACGAGGAAGGCCGCAGCATGGCGGGCGGCTCGTTCACCCGGCTATGGCTCACCTCGGCGCGCACGATCTGGTGCAGCACCTTCCCGGGGTCGGTGTCCTCGGCCAGCGTGCTGGCTTCCTTCAGCGCTTCGCTATCCAGCCCGAGGTGCTCGGCGATGCTGTTGAGCAGGCGCATGGAGGCGGTCATCTCCCGCTCGTTGAGCAGGTTGATCTGCAGGTCCAGGTGGTGGCGCCGCTCGCTCTCTTCGCTGCCCATGTTCTGGCTGATGAGGATCATGATGGCCAGCACGATGGCCTCCAGCGAGACCACCAGCACCAGGAAGGTGAAGGGATAGGGGTCGAAAGCCCAGGGCGTGACGTTGAAGGCGATCCAGGCCGCGAACAGCACCAGGTTGGCCAGCAGGAAGGCCACCGTGCCGCACAGCGATGCGGCGCGCGCCACGACGCGGTAGATCAGGGGGCGCGCATCGCGCTCCTGGTCCTCCATGCACAGGATCGCCTCGATGTTGGCATACGTCACCGACTCGATGGTCGGGCGGGCCTGCCGTGCTCGCGATCCCCTCCGCGCCATCACCGGCAGTTTCAGTGCTTGCCCAGGTGCCGGGCGATGGCATCGGCGGACACGCCAACCTCGGCCACAGCCTTGCGCAGCGCGTCCTCGGAGACGCCGAAGCGCTCGGTCCAGTAGCGCACCTCGTGGGGTTCGTTGATGTTGACGCGGCTGCGGTCTTGCGCACCCGCCTGCTTCAGGTCGTCAGGCATGAGGGGGCTCCTTGTCTCGAACAGGAATCGGCACCTGCAAGTTGAACCCTGCTGCCAGTCTGCCCCTGTCGGTGCGTGCATCGCGCTCGTGCAGGACGGGGCCGCAGCGCGCGGAGCCGGGCGCGCCGGACGGCCCCGGGCGAGGCGCCGCGCGCGCCGTCTGTCACGAGGGAGCGCCAACTTCCTACCGGCGCCTACGCGCGGCCGGTTCATCCTCGTGGCGCTAGCCATCCCATTTCCACCCCTTTTGCGGAGAGCCGATCCATGACCTCACGTTCCACCCCCGATGCCTGCGGCCTTCTCGATGCAGACCACCGCGCGGTGAAGAAGTTGTTCAACGAGTACGACGAACTTGCCGGCTCCAAGGCGAAGTCCTCCATCGAGGCGCGGCGCGACCTGGCTCAGCGCATCTGCATGGAGCTGACGGTGCACACGCAGCTGGAGGAGGAAATCTTCTACCCCGCCGTGCGCGCCGCGATCAAGGAGCAGGACCTGCTCGACGAGGCCACCGTCGAGCACGCCAGCGCCAAGGACCTGATCGAGCAGATCCAGTCGGCCACCGAGGTGGACGAGATGTTCGACGCCAAGGTCAAGGTGCTGGGCGAGTACATCGACCACCACGTCAAGGAGGAGCGCAACGAGATGTTCCCCAAGGCCCGCGCCTCCAAGCTGGACCTGGTGGCCATGCGCGAAGCGATGCAGGCACGCAAGGAGGAACTGATGGCCGAGATGACGGAGGGCGCCGCTGCCTGACGCGCGCGCCATCGTGATGCGGCATCCGCCTTTTGGACGAAAGGCCCGCGCATGCTCGCTCATCCCTTCGATCCGATGAGCGAGTACGCCGCGCCGCCCGCCGCGCCGGTCACGCACGTGGAGGGGCCGGTGCGGCGCATCGGCGTCTTCCGCGCCCTGATGCTCGGCGACATGCTGTGCGCCCTGCCCGCGCTGCGCGCCCTGTCGGCCCGCTGGCCGGAGGCGGAGGTTGTGCTGATCGGCCTGCCCTGGGCCAAGACCTGGGCCTCACGCCAATCCTGCATCCAGCATTTCATCGAGTTCCCCGGATGGCCCGGACTGCCGGAGCAATGCGCCCGGCCGGCACTGCTGCCCCACTTCCTGCGGCGCATGCAGCAGGAGCGCTTCGACCTCCTCGTGCAGCTGCATGGCAGCGGCGACGTGGTCAATCCCATGGTCGCCGCTTGCGGCGCGCGCATGACGGCCGGTTTCGCGGAACCCGGAAGCTATGCGGCCGACCCGGCGCTGCATGTGCCATGGCCGCGCCAGGGCCAGGAGATCCTGCGGCTGCTGGCGGTGACGGACCACCTGGACATCCCGCGCCGCGGCGTGCACATGGAGTGGCCGATCCGTCCGCGCGACCGCGCGGTCGCCAGCGAATTGGTGCCGGCCGGCGTGCCCTTCGCCTGCGTGCATGCCGGCGCTCGCTGTCCATCGCGCCGCTGGCCGGCCCGCCATTTCGCGGCGGTGGCCGACCGCCTGGTGCGCGAGGGCTTCCAGATCGTCCTCACCGGCAGCGCTGACGAGGCCGCGCTGGTGGCCGAGGTCGCGGGCTACATGCGCGAGCCCGCCATCAACCTGGCGGGCCGCACCGACCTGTGGTGCCTGGGCGCGGTAGTCGAGGCGGCGGCCGTGGTGGTGACCAACGACACCGGCATGTCGCACGTGGCCGCCGCCGTGGGCACGCCCAGCGTGGTGGTGAGCTGCGGCTCGGACGTGGCGCGCTGGGCGCCGCTGGACCACCAGCGCCACCTGTGCCTGTCGCATGAACTGCCCCGCGAGGAACTCGCGGCGGCCATCGCGCCCGAACTCGTGGCCGCGGCGGCCTTGCGCCAGGCGGCTGGCCGCACACGGCCGCACGCCTGCCGCCCGCGCCACGACCATCGCCTGCATCAGGCCCTGCCGCAGCCGGCCCGCTAGTGCCGCTCCGGCACCGGAGCGGCCCGGTGCCCGGGAATGCAGCTTGCCCGTGCGTGGACAGGATCCGCGAAGGGAGCCAAAGCCGATGGATGACGAGTTCTCGCAATGTGTCGCTGCCTGCCACGCCTGCGCGGCCGCCTGCAATGCATGCGCCGCGGCCTGCCTGTCGCAGCCGCAGGTGGATGACCTGCGAGCCTGCATCGCGTTGACGCTCGACTGCGCGCAGCTGTGCGCCGTTGCCGCGGGCCAGCTCGCCCGCGACAGCGCGGTGGCCGGCGTCACCTGCCTGGCTTGCAGCAGCGTCTGCAACTCCTGCGCCACCGAGTGCGAGCGCCATGACCATGCGCATTGCCGGCGCTGCGCGGCCGCCTGCCGAAGCTGCGCCCGGCAGTGCGCGCAGATGGCCAGTTGACAAGGGAGCGCGCCCTCGCCCGGCGGCAGGCACGCCACGTGCCGCGGCAGCTGGCATGAGCTCTCTACGACCCGCTCTCTTCATCGACAAGGACGGCACGCTGATCGAGAACGTGCCATACAACGTCGACCCGGCCCGGCTTCGCTTCATGCCCGGCGCAATCGACGCGCTGCGGCAGATCGCCCACTGGGACTTCGCGCTGATCCTGGTGACCAACCAGAGCGGCCTGGCGCGCGGCTTCTTCGACCGCACGCAGTTCGCGGGCCTCTTGCGCGCGCTGGAACAGCGGCTGCTGGAGGAGGCCGGCATCCGCCTGCACGACGTGCAGGTGTGCCCCCATGCGCCCGGCAGCGGCGGGCGGCCCGCCTGCCTGTGCCGCAAGCCCGCGCCCGGCATGCTGGTGCGGGCCGCGCGCACCCACAACATCGACCTGCTGCGCTCCTGGATCGTGGGCGACACGCTCGACGACGTGGAAGCCGGGCACCGCTGCGGCTGCCGCGCGGTGCTGCTCAACACCGGCGCCGAGACGCTGTGGCGGCGCAGCCCGATGCGCGTGCCCGACGCCACCGTGCCCGACTGGCGCGCCTTCCGCGAATACCTGGAGCAGCAGCACGCGATGACGATCGCCTCGCGGCAAGCCGGTTGAACCACCCCTTGCTCCACGGGAATGCGCGTTGCCCGCGCAGGGCGATGCACGGGCCGACTTCGCGGCTCGCCACAGCCATGGAGGCGCGCGCGCATGCCCGGGGACTTCGAAGCGACGACGCAGCAGATCGAGCGGCTTGCCCGGCCGCTGGTGTTCACCAACGGCGTCTTCGACATGCTCCATGCCGGCCATGTGCACTGCCTGCAGGAGGCGCGCAAGCTCGGCGAGAGCCTGGCGGTGGGCGTGAACAGCGATGCCTCGGCGCGGCGCGGCAACAAGGGGCCGGGGCGGCCCTTCACCAGCGAGCGGCACCGCTGCTGCGTGCTGGCCGCGCTGCGCTGCGTCGACGCGGTCTTCCTCTTCGAGGAGGAACTGCCGCAGGAGCTGCTGCAGCGCGTGCGCCCCGAGATCTACGTCAAGGGCAACGACTACCAGCTCACCGCCCTGGCCGAGGCCAGGATCGTGGCCGCCTGGGGCGGGCGCACGGTGCTCGTGCCGCGGCATGCGGGGCTGTCCAGCAGCCTGCTCATCCACCGCATCCTCGTTGCCCATTCCGGCCGGACAGCGTGAACCGCGCCGGGCCGGCGGCCGGAACGCCTTGCGGCAAAAGCTACAAATGCCGCGTGCCGCCGACGCCCGCGCCGTGCCCCCCTTGTGGCGCGCCTCCCCCTGTGGCGCCCTTGCGCACGGGTCGCTTTGGCGCGTGGCATGCATGTTGCGTCGAGGGCCGCGCGTCCAGCCAGCAGGAGGAGCGAATCAGTGACGGCGACCTTGGCACTCAACACCACGCAGCGGCAGACGCAGACCATCTCGCCCCGGTTGCAGCACGCGGTACGCCTGCTGCAGATGTCATCGCTCGAATTCGCCGCCATGGTGGCCGACCAGCTCGGGCGCAACCCCTTCCTGGAAGAGGATGGCGAGGCCGAGGATGCGCCCGCCGCCAGCGAGCGCGACACGCCCCTGGAAGAGCGCGAGACCTGGCGCAGCGAGGGCGGGTCCTCCTCCCTGCGCCGCGCCGACGACGACCAGATCGCGGCCATGGAGCTGATGGCCGAGCGCGGCTCGCTCGCGGGGCACCTGCACGGCCAGCTCAACGTGATGCAGCTGTCGCCGCGCGAGCGCATGCTGGCCGCGCTGGTGGTCGACGCGCTGGACGCCGACGGCTACCTGCGCGTGCCGCTGCATGAGCTGGCCGACATCGAGGGGCTGCTGCCGCCCGTGGAGGACGTGGAGCTGCGCATCGCGCTCAAGCGCGTGCAGGCGCTGGACCCGCCGGGCGTCGGCGCGCGCGACGTCGCCGAGTGCCTGAGCCTGCAGCTGCCGGCCATCGAGTGCCCCGAGATGCGCGCGCTGGCGCGCCTGATCGTCAACGAGCGCCTGGCCCTGCTGGCGCAACGCAACCCCGCGGCCCTGGCCCACGCCCTGGACGCGCCGCTGCCCAAGGTGGAAGCCGCCTGCCGGCGACTGCGCATGCTGGACCCGCGCCCGGGCTGGCGCTTCGAATCCTCCATGCCCTCCTACGTGATTCCCGACGTGCTGGCCCACTGCAGCCGCGGGCGCTGGCAGGTCGCGCTGAACCCGGCGGTGATCCCGCGGGTGCGCTTCAACCAGGTCTACGCCGACCTGTTCCGCCGGCACCGCAGCGAAGGCTGCGCCGAGATGGCCAGCCACCTGCAGGAAGCGCGCTGGACGGTGCGCAACGTCGAGCAGCGCTTCTCCACCATCCTGGACGTGGCCGATGCGATCGTGCGGCGCCAGCAGCACTTCCTGGAGTTCGGCGCCATGGCGATGAAGCCGCTGGGCCTGCGCGAGATCGCGCAGGAACTGGGCATCCACGAATCCACCGTCTCGCGCGTGACCAACAACAAGTACATCGCCACGCCCAGCGGCGTGTACGAGCTCAAGTACTTCTTCTCGCGCGCGCTGCACAGCACCAGCGGCGGCGCGTGCTCGGGCACCGCGATCCGCGGCCTGGTCAAGGAGATGATCGAGTCCGAAACGCCCGGGCAGCCGCTGTCGGACCCGGAGATCGCCCGGCGCCTGGGCGCGCAGGGCCTGACCGTGGCGCGGCGCACGGTGACCAAGTACCGCCAGGCCCTGCGCATCGAAGCCGTGGAGCGCCGCCGCCCCTAGCCGGGGCGGGTGCTCAGTCCTGCGGCTCGCCGCCGCCGCGCTGGTGGGCCTCGATGGCCTCGCGCAGGCGGGCCATGTCCACCGGCTTGGTCAGGTGCAGGTCGAAGCCGGCGTCCATGGACGCCTTCACGTCGTGTTCCTGGCCCCAGCCGGTGACGGCGATCAGCAGCACCTGCGAGCCCCAGTCGAGCGCGCGGATCTTCCGCGCGACCTCGTGCCCGGTGAGGCCCGGCATGCCGATGTCCACCAGCATGACCCCGGGGCGGTGCGTCTCGGCCATGGCCAGCGCCGACGGGCCGTCGGACGCGCGCAGCGTGCGGAAGCCCTGCAGCGCCAGCCAGTGGCTCACCGCCCAGGCGGCGTCCTGGTTGTCGTCGGCCAGCAGCACCAGCGCGTCCGCGTCCGGGTTCGCGCCGGCGCGGTGCAGCGGCGCGCCGGCCGCATGGCTGCCGTCCAGCTCGCGCAGCGCGGGCACGCCGAAGCTGATGCGGCTGCCCTTGCCGGGCCCGTCGGACTCGGCGCGGATCCAGCCGCCGTGCATCTCCAGGATGCTGCGCGACAGCGCCAGCCCGATGCCCATGCCGCCGGCCGAGCGGCCCAGCGCGTCCGGGGCCTGCGAGAACATGTCGAAGAGCCGGTCGATCTCCTCGGGCTTCATGCCGATGCCGTTGTCGCTCACCTCCACCACCGCCTCGGCGCCACGCAGCTCGGCCACCAGGGCGATCCTGCCGCCGTTGGGCGTGTACTTGACGGCGTTGACCAGCAGGTTGCTCACCACCTGCACGAAGCGGTTGGGGTCGACGTCGATCTCGATGTCCCGCGCGGGCAGGCGCACTTCCAGCGTGTGGTCCGCCGCCTCGACGGCCGGGCGCGTGGACTGCAGAGCGCCCTCGATGATGCCCACCAGGCCGGTGGGCCGGCGCTGGAAGGACAGGCGGCCCAGCCGCAGCTTGGAGATGTCCAGCATGTCGTCCAGCAGCGCGGAGATGGCCGAGGACTGGCGGCGGATCACCTCGGCGGCCTCGCCACCGACGCTGCCTTCCTTCACCTCCAGCACCTGCGAGGCCGCGGCGATGGAGGCCAGCGGGTTGCGCAGCTCGTGCGAGAGCACCGCGAGGAAGCGGTCCTTGGCAACGTCGGCGGCCTCGAGCGCAGCGCTGGCCACCTGCGCCTCCTGCAGGGCGCGGGTCAGCTCGTGCTCGCTCTGCTGCAGCGCCTGCTGCACCTGCCGCGACGCCGACTGGTCGCGCAGGATCTTCACGAAGCCGCGCGCCTGCCCCTGCGCATCGCGCATGAGCATCATCGCGCCGCTGGCCCAGAATCGGCTGCCGTCCTTGCGCTCGTGGAAGCGGTCGTCGGAGGCACGGCCCTGCGCCAGCGCCGTCTCGGACTCGCGCTGCGGCACGCCCGCGGCGCGGTCCTCGTCGGTGAAGATGACGTCGGCCGGGCGGCCCAGCACTTCCTCCTCGGCATAGCCCAGCAGCGCCTGGGCGCCCGTGTTCCACACGGTGATCCGGCGCTCCAGGTCGGTCGAGAAGATGGCGAACTCGCTGGCGTTCTCAAGGATCATGCGCAGCTGCTCGCGGCTCTCGCGCAGCGCCTCCTCGATGCGCCTGGTGTTGCTGATGTCGCGGATGATGGCGGTGCCCGCCATCACCTCGCCTCCCTCGTCCATGATGGGCGACTCGGTCAGCGACACGTGCAGCACGCTGCCGTCCTTGCGGCGCCGGGTGGTCTCGAAGTTCTCGATGGGGCGCGAGGCGACCAGCTTGGAGGTGAGCATCTCCCGCTCCTCGCCATCGCTGCCGTTGAGCAGCGACAGCGGCTGGCCGATGGCCTCTTCGGCGCTGTAGCCGAACATGCGCACCGCACCGCTGTTCCAGCTGAGGATGGCGTGGTCCAGCGAGAAGCTGATGATGGCGTCGCTGGAGGCCGTGACCACCGCAGACAGCCACAGCCGCACTTCCTCGGCCTGCTTGCGCTCGGTGATGTTGACGAAGGACAGCACCACGCCGGCGATGCGGTCCTCGATGGTGCGGTAGGGCAGCAGCCGCGCCAGGTACCAGCTGCCGTCGGACTGGCCCACCTCGCGCTCGATGGGCACCAGGCGCTCGAGCACGCGCTGCGCGTCGGCGCCCATCTCGGGGTAGTGCAGCTGCGTGGTCAGGTCTGTGAGCGGGCGACCCACGTCGGTGGGAATCAGGTTGAACAGGGTCACCGCCGAGGGCGTGTAGCGGGTGATGCGCAGCTCGCGGTCGAGGAACACGGTGGCGATGGCCGTCGCGTCCATCAGGTTGTGCATGTCGCTGTTGGCATGGCCCAGCTCGTCGACCTTGCTCTTGAGCTCGTGGTTGACGGTGGTCAGCTCCTCGTTGATGGACTGCAGCTCCTCGCGGCTGGTCTCCAGCTCCTCGGTGGCCGAGCGCAGCTCCTCGTTCATGGCCTGCAGCTCCTCGTTGCTGGCCTTGAGTTCTTCCGTGGAGGCCTCGTACTGCTCGACCGTGTCGCGCAGGTGGGACTTCAGCCGCTCCAGCTCGCGGTCGAGCTGGCGCGCCACCGGGTCGGCCTCGGCGCGGATGGCCGGGCCGTCGCCGCCCTCGTCGTTGGGCGACTGCGTCTGGATCACCACCAGGAACATGTCGGCGCCGATCTCGGTGACCGGCGTGACTCGCATGGACACCAGCACCTGCTCGCCATGCAGCTCGACCGGCACCGGCGGCACGTCGGCCGGCGCCTTGCTCTGGCCGGCCTGGTAGAGGGCCGCGCGCAGCTCGATGCGCAGGCTCGGATTGACCGCGCGCAGCAGGTTGCGGCTGGGCTCGCCGCCGCTGAACTGCAGGAAGCGCCCGGCGCTGGTGGAAAGGTGGACCACCTCGTACTCGCTGTCCACCAGGATGGACGGCGGCGCCAGCTGCTCGAGCAGGCGCAGGTGCACCTCGCCCCACGAGGTCTGGCGGCTCTCGACCGGCCGCGCGGCGCCGCGGCTGGTGGCGATGTTGGGGCCGTTGAAGACCGTGCCGGCGATCACCGGGCCGGCGCGCGAGGTCTGCTGCGCCTCCAGCGCCAGCGCCAGGGTGCCGGGCCCCGAGGGCACCGGCAGGCCCACGCGCGGCGTCGGGCGGTAGCTGTACAGGCGGTGCTTCTTGTCCAGCACCGTGAACAGCTGGCTGCCGTCCTCCACCGACTCCGAGGAGCCCAGGAACAGGCGCCCGGTGGGCAGCAGCGCGAAGTGGAAGATGTCGAAGACGCGCGACTGCGCCTCGATGTTGAGGTAGATCAGCAGGTTGCGGCAGCTGATGAGGTCCAGCCGCGAGAAGGGCGAGTCCTTGAGCACGTCGTGGGTGGCGAACAGCACCATCTCGCGCAGCTCGCGCCGCACGCGGTAGCCGGTGTGCTCCTTCACGAAGAAGCGGCGCAGCCGCTCCTCCGACACGTCGGCCTCGATGGCCGAGGGATAGATGCCGTCGCGCGCGGCCTGGATCGCGTCCTCGTCCAGGTCGGTGGCGAAGATCTGGATGAGCGGCGGCGCGTCGAGGTTGCGCGCATGCTCGCTCAGCATCATGGCCATGGAGTAGGCCTCCTCGCCGGTCGCGCAGGCGGCGACCCAGACGCGCACCGTGTCGTTGGGCCCCTTGTTGGCGAACAGCAGGGGCACCTGCCGCTCCAGCGCGCTGAAACATTCCGCGTCGCGGAAGAAGTTGGTGACGCTGATCAGCAGGTCCTGCAGCAGCGCGCCGGCCTCGCCCGGGCGGGTGCGCAGGCACACCAGGTAGTCCTGCAGGTTGTCAACGCCGTTGACCTGCATGCGCCGGCCGATGCGCCGCAGGATCGTGGCGCGCTTGTAGCAGGCGAAGTCGCGGCCGGTGCGGGTGCGCAGGAAGGTGAGCACGTCGCGCAGCGAGGCCTCGTCGTTGCCGCCCTGCGCGCTGGCCGCGGCGCGCGCCTCGGACGGGCGCGGCTCCTTCTCGGGCGGCAGGCGCACGGTGCGCTCGCGCTCGAAGTACTCGCTCACGCGCCCGGCGATGTCCTCCACCGGCAGCACCCAGTCGATCATGCCGGTGGCGATGGCCGCGCGCGAGGCCGCGGACTGCTCGATCTCGCCCGGGTCCTGGGCCACCGTGAGGCCGCCGCGCTCCTTGATGCGCTTGATGCCCACCATGCCGTCGCTTTCCCAGCCGCCCAGCACCACGCCGGCCGCGTGGGGGCCGTGCGTGTCGGCCAGGGTGCGGAAGAAGTGGTCGATCATGAGCACGCCGCCGCTGTCCGCCGTGGCATCGCCCAGGTGCAGGTGGCCGTCCAGCGAGCGCAGGCTGCGCGTGGCCGGCGCGACGTAGACGTGGTCCACGCGCAGGCGCTCGGCGCCCTCGGACAGCAGGATCACCGGCAGCTCGGTGCTGCGCTTGAGGCGGTCGTGAGTCTGGGATTCCTCGTCGGCCGGGATGTCGAGCACGGCCACGTAGGCCAGGCCCGAATGGCGCGGAACGCGCGAGAGCAGCACGCCCAGCGAATCGAGCGAGCCGTTCGCGCCGCCCAGGGCGACCACCGGCATCGCGTCGGGCACCTGGCGCCGGGCGACCTGCTCTTTTTGTTCTTGTCCCTGGCCTTCGTCACGCTCGCCCATCGCTTCTCCATCCTCATGACAGTACTGCCTGGGAATTATGCGCCGCCCGGTTCCGTCCTTCCCTCGATCAACCTGCGCAGCGACCTGGCTTGCGCGCGCGCCTCGTCGGCGCGCAGCTCGCCGATCTGCGCCTCGTGCAGGCGGCCGCTGCCGCGGGACACAAGCGCCAGCCGGCGCAGCAGCATTTCCTTCTCCTGCAGCGCGCGAACGCCGCTGCGAAGCACCTGCTCGGTGGCTTCGCCATGCTGGCTGCACAGGCTTTGCGCGGAGAAGGCGTGCCCGATGTGGCAGCGGTAGCGCGGCGGGCTGCTGCCGTCGATCTCGAACAGGGCCCCGCCGCAGTCCGGACAGCTGATGCCCGAGGGCGAACCGATGGCCTGAAGATGCTCCATGATGTTGCTTCCCTCGTTGATTCTCACCTCGTGCCAAAGCCGCGGCGGCACCGGCGGAACAGGGCTGTCGTCGCCTGCGCGGCCCACCAGGCCGGCCAGCGTCGCGCCCATGTCCTCCAGGCGGACCACGGCATCCGGGTCGACCGCGGCCAGCGCCGCCTTGGGCATGCCCGGCTCGGAGGCCGTTTCCGGATCCTGGATCACCGCCATGCCGCCGCGTTCCTTCACGGCCTGCAGGCCGGCCGCGCCGTCGTCGAGCTGCCCGGTGAGGATCACGCCGATGGCCCGCGGCCCCCAGTTGAGCGCCGCCGAGCGGAACAGCGGGTCGATCGCGGGCCGCGCATGGTTTTCCTTGGGGCCGCGGGTCAGGTACATCTCGTTCGCCTCGAGCAGCAGGTGGTGATCGGGCGGCGCGACGTAGATCGCGCCCGCCGCCGGCGCCTGGCGGTCCTGCGCATGGTCGACCTGCCAGCGGCAGCGCGAACGCAGCAGGTCGGGCAGCATGCTGCGGTTGGCGCCCACGTGCAGCACGATCAGCACGGCGGCATCCAGGTCGAGCGGCAGCTGCTGCACGAGCTGCTGCAAGGCCGATACGCCGCCGGCCGAGGTGCCGATGACGACCACGCGCGAGGGCAGGGAGCGGGCGTTCATGCGCGCTCCATCCGCCCGTTCGGATCCGGTTCGGGAATGTCCATCCTTCGGGTGCTGGCAAACGGTGTTCCCGCATGCGTGGCGCGGGCATCCGGCTTCCTTCTTTGCAGTCGCGCGCGCAAGATGGCCCTCATGCAAAGGAACATCCGATGAATCCGCAGGCCGATGGCCCCGCACTCGCCTGCGACGAGATTGCCAGGCGCCTGGCACGGCTCGAGCATGCGCTTCGCACGCCGGTGGGCACGCTGACGGCGGCGCTGGAGCTGTTGAAGCTGGCCGCGGACGCGGCCGGCCGCGACAACGCGGTGCAGGTCATGGAGCGGCAGGTGCGCCAGCTGACCACGCAGCTGGAGCAGCTGCACGACATCTCGCGCGACCTGGCCGCAGCCGTCAAGGCGCAGCCGTAGCGGCGATGCCCGGCGTGAGGACGACCTTGCGGCAGTCCTCCTTCTTCTCGTCGAAGATCCGGTAGCCGCGCGCTGCCTCGGCCAGCGGCAGCCGGTGGCTGATGATGACCTCCGGCCGCAGCCGACCCTCGCGGATGTGCTCCAGCAGCCCCGGCATGTGCTGCTGCGCGTGCGTCTGCCCCATGGCGAAGAACAGCCCCTTCTCGAAGGCATCGCCGAACAGGAAGCCATGGATGAAGCCGGCATAGACACCCGGCACGCTCACCACGCCGCCGCGCCGCGTGGCCGCGATCGCCTGGCGCAGCGCCTTGCCCGAGGAGCCTTCCAGCTTCACCGCGGTCAAGGCGGTCTCCAGCGCGCTGCCCTTGGCCTCGAAGCCCACGGCGTCGATGGTGGCATCCACCCCGCGGCCGTTGGTCTGCTCCAGGATCAGGCCGGCCGGGTCGTCCTCCTCGTCGAAGTTGATCGTCTCCACGCCGTAGGTCGCCCGGGCGAATGCCAGGCGGTAGGGATGATGGTCCACCATGTAGATGCGCTCCACCCCCAGCAGCCGCGCGCTGGCCGCCGCCATCAGGCCGACCGGCCCCGCGCCCAGGATGGCCAGCGAGTCGCCCTCCCCGACCCTGGCGTTGAGCACCGCCTGGTAGCCGGTGGGCAGGATGTCGGACAGGAACAGGACCTGTTCGTCCGACAGGCCCGCCGGCAGCACCAGCGGCCCGGTATTGGCCTTGGGCACGCGCACGTACTCCGCCTGCCCGCCGGCATAGCCGCCATAGAGATGCGAGTAGCCGAACAGGCCTGCGCCCGGGCGCAGCGATTTCTTGTTGAGGATCGCGCCGCGGCCGGGGTTGGTGTTCTCGCAGGCGGCGAACCACTGCCGCTCGCAGAAGAAGCAGTTGCCGCAGGAAATGGTGAAGGGCACCACCACGCGGTCGCCCTTTTTCACCCGGGCGACTTGCGGACCCACCTCCTCCACCACGCCCATGAACTCGTGGCCGAGGATGTCCCCCTCGTGCATGAAGGGGATCTTGCCCCGGTAGATGTGCAGGTCCGAGCCGCAGATGGCCGTGGCGGTCACGCGCAGCAGGAGGTCGTCGGGCTCGTGCAGCACCGGGTCGGGGACGGATTCCACCCGGACATCCTCGCTGCCGTGATAGGTAAGGGCTTGCATGCGCGCGTCGCTTTCTTCGCATGGGTTGTGGGCGTGGCCGCTGGCCCGAGGCAAGGGGCGTTCCCGGGGGGCGGGTGCGCTCTTGTGCATCGAGGGCAGACGGTTCAACATCGACCCCTCGGCCGGGCGGGCCTGAAGCGCGGATCGCCGTGCGCGCAGCTGGCGCAAGCGGGCGCGCGCTTCCAGCCCAGAAAACACCCAGGAGATCCGGACCTTGATCCACGTGCTGATCGTCGACGACGACATCGATTCCGCACAGACGCTGGGCGCGCTCGCCAGCAACCTGCAGACGAGCGTCGCCACCGCGCACACGCTGCTGGAGGCGCGCAGGCAGATCGCCCTGCACCTGCCCGACATCATCCTGCTGGACCTGGTGCTGCCCGACGGCAGCGGCATGGCGCTGTTCGACGACCCGCAGCTGCTGCAGCGCGCCGAGGTGATCCTGGTCACCGGGCACGCCAGCCTGGACACCTCCATCCAGGCGCTGCGCCTGGGCGCCGCGGACTACCTGGTCAAACCCGTCAATCCGGAGCACCTGCAGCGCGTGCTCTCGCGCTTCATGAAGCCGGCCACGATGCAGGCCGAACTGGCGAGCCTGCGCGATTCGGTCAGCAAGCGCGGCAACTTCGGCCACCTGTGGGGGCGCAGCGAGCCGATGCTGGCGGTGTACGAGCAGATCTCCCGGGTGGCGGCCACCAGCGTCTCGGTCTTCATCACCGGCGAGAGCGGCACCGGCAAGGAGCTGGTGGCGCAGTCGGTGCACGAGCTCAGCCGGCGGCGCAGGCAGCCCTTCCTGGCGGTCAACTGCGGCGCCATCTCGCCGCACCTGTTCGAGAGCGAGATCTTCGGCCACGAGCGCGGCAGCTTCACCGGCGCCGAACGCCAGCATGCCGGCTTCTTCGAGCGCGCCAGCGGCGGCACCCTCTTCCTGGACGAGATCACCGAGATGCCGATGGAGCTGCAGGTCAAGCTGCTGCGCGTGCTGGAGACGGGCCGCTTCACCCGCGTGGGCTCCACCACCAGCATCGACTCGGACGTGCGGGTGATCGCCGCGTCCAACCGCAAGCTCGACGAGGCGGTGGCCAGCGGCAAGCTGCGCGAGGACCTGCTGTACCGGCTCAACGTCTTTCCCATCGACCTGCCACCGCTGCGCGAGCGCCGGCAGGACGTGCCGCTGCTGGCGCAGCACTTCCTGGACGCCATTTCCGCGAGCGAGGGCAGCCGCAAGCACTTCACGCCCGAGGCGCTGGCGCAGCTGGAGCGCTGCCGCTGGAGCGGCAACGTGCGCGAGCTGCGCAACGCGGTGCAGCGCGCCTACGTGATGGCGCCCGACGAGCACGTGGACCAGCGCTGGCTGCCCTCGGCGCAGCCGGCCGTGGCGGCCATGGCGGCCTCGGCCGTCGGCGAACCCGGGGCTCAGCAGCCCCTGCTGAGCTTTCCCATCGGCACCTCGATGGCCGAGATCGAGCGCACCGTGATCCTGGCCACGCTGCAGCACTACAACCAGCACAAGGAGCGGGTGGCCGCGGTGCTCGGCATCAGCCTCAAGACGCTCTACAACCGCCTGAAGGAATACACCGCCGAGGCGGACCACGGCCGCGGTGCCTGAGCGCCGCCGGGGCGGCCGTCGGCAAGGCGTGCGGCAAGAATTGCAGCGCGCGTGCGCAATGCCCGGCCCGCTTGCCCGTGCCACTGCCGCGGCGGGCTGCCATCTCCCAATGTGGAGCCACTGCCGCGGGCGAGCACGCACTTCCCGGCATCCGACTTGCTTGCGGCTCCGGATTCCAACAAGGAGGAGTCGTCATGTGCCCTGCCGCACTCTCGCATGGCGTGGATGTCCTGCACTTTCTGCATTCGGACTGGCAGACCGTCAGCTCGCTCGCCGCGGAAATCCGCGCCCCGGACGGCGAAGCGCTGCCGGCCGGCGACCTCGGCATCCTTCTCATCCGCCTCTGCGCGCGCCTCTATGCCCTCAGCCGCATCGAGACGGAACTGCTCTACCCCTGCGTGGACGACCAGGCGCTGCGCGATTCGGGCAACCGCATGCACGACCAGATGGTGGTGGACCTGCATGCGGTGCTCGACGCCATGATGCGCGAGGAACACGCCGGGCCCGCCGACGGCACCGTTCAGGTGCTGATGCAGGACCTCGCCGCGCTGCACCGCTTCGAGGTGGACATGATCTTTCCCTGCTGCGACCCGGCGGAGCTGGACGCCATCGGCGAGCAGATGATGCGCAAGCGCCTGGCGCTGCTGGACAACCTGCGGGAGAGCTGAGGGCGCACCACCTTCAGGGCTTGATGGACGGGTACGCCGATGCCTTGAGCAGGCCGGCCAGATGCGCCGTCAGCCGCGCCAGCGTGCGCGTGGTGCCCTGCACCTTCTGCGGCGTGGCCTGCAGGTCGATGTAGTTGGTGCTGCCCATCGCCTCGCCGACCCAGTAGGTGGACGCGCTGGCCGGCACGGTGAAGCCCACGTCCACCAGGGCCTGGAACACTTCCGCGCAGACGTGGTGGGCGCCGTCCTCGTTGCCCACCACCGCCACGCCCGCCACCTTGCCGTAGGCGGGCATGTGGCCCGTCGCGTCGTCGGTCTCGTGGATGAAGGCATCCATGCGCTCGAGCACCCGCTTGCAGATGCTCGAAGGCTGCCCCAGCCAGATGGGCGTGCCGATCACCAGGATGTCGGCCTTCATGATGCTGCGGCGCACCGCGGGCCAGTCGTCGCCCTCGCCTTCGTCGGACTCGACGCCCGGCAGGATGGCGAGGCCGGCGGCATGGATGCTTTCCACCTCCACGCCCAGATGGCGCCACTGCGCCCCCACCTCCGACAGCAGGCGCGCGGTGGACGACTGCGACAGGTCCTGCCCGCGCTTGAGCGTGCAGTTGATGGTCAGCGCACGGAGCATGGCGGCACTCGGCAGGTGCCGCTGTCAGGAGCTGGCGGGGTCGAAGTCGGCCGGTGCCTTGTCCATCGCCGAGCCCGCCGCGGGTGCGGGGTCGGCCGGCGGACGGGCGCCTTCCGCGCCGCTCCACCGTCGCAGCCCGTCGCGCCCCGAGGCGGCGCGCAGCAGCAGCGCCCCGCCCAGCGCGGCGTGGACCACGGCAGTGCTGCGCCGCGGCACCATCAGCGCGCAGAACAGCAGCCCCGCGCCGGCGGCGAGGGTGGCCAGGTGCTCGTGCGGCATGCTGGCGCGCCGGTCGTCGCATTCGATGGCCTGGCGCAGCCAGTCGCGCGGCGCGCGGGTGGCCTCGGTGACCTTGTCGTAGGCCGAGGAATAGGTGGACGTGCCCATGTGCAACTCCTTGGATCGCGGAAGAAATTCGAGGAATCATTCTGCGGCGCCTGCTTCCCGCGTGACAGGGGCGCCTTGTAGGGGCGCGCGCACAGTTGAAGTCGTCTGCCGGCGCCGTGCGGGCGAAGGCGGCCTGTAGGGCGATGGACCACAAGCCTTGTCGCGGCCGCCCGATGGCGGCGGGCGGGCGCATCGGTTCGAATCGGCCTCTGGAGGCATCCAGCATGCGCCACGACCCTTCGAAGTTCGCCGACTGGCAGCGGGCCGAGGTCAAGGCCCGCAGCGCGGAGCGCCGGGCCTTCACGACCTATCTGGAGCAGGTGCGCCTGCCCGAGGAATCCGGCCCCTTCCAGACGGCCCATTGGCTGCGCTCGCGCGCCTCGCGGCTGCTCGGCGAGTTCCTCGAAGAGACGCGGAAGGCGGCCGCCCTGATCAAGGCGAAGGACGAGTTCTAGACCCTGCGCGGGTCAGCCCTTTTTCGCAGGCGGCGCCGCGATGGCGCGCGCGCCTTCCCACTGCCCGCTGTCGGCCAGGCCGCGCATCACCTCGGCAATGAGGTTGCAGACGGCGCGCTTGGCGTGCGTCTGCGGCAGGTGCACCGACACGCACAGCCCCAGCACGCGATGCAGCCGCGGCGAGGCCACGCGATGGGCCACCAGGCGCCCTTCCGCCACCTCGCGCTGCGCAAGCCCGAGCGGCATGATGGTCGGCCCCAGGCCCGCCTCCACCGCTGCCTTGAGCGTGTAGACCGAGTTGATCTCCGCCGCCACGCGCGCCGGCGCATGGCCCGCGGCCTCCAGCGCCGCATCCACCAGCCAGCGGGTGCAGTGGCCGTGCGCATTGGCCGGCCACACCAGCGGCCGCGCGGTGGCCTGCGCCACGCTGAGCTCGCCGGGCGGCAGGGGACGCTCGCTCTGGGCCGACTCCAGCAGCACGAAGTCCTCCTCGACCACCGGCGTGAAGGCGATGTCCTCCTTGGGCATGGTGGGCGAGAACACCGCCACGTCGACCCGGCCGCGCAGCAGCTGGTCGGCCATGTTGCCGGTGAGCTCCTCGTTGAGATGCAGCACCACATCCGGGTAGCGGCGCGCCGCGGCCCGCATGAGCGGCAGCGCGATCATGGGCGACACGCTCTGCGGCAGCGCCGCCACCACCGTGCCGCTGACCGTGTCGGCTGCGGCATGCACCGCGCTGCGCGCATCGTTGACCTGCTTGGTGATGCCCTGCGCGTACTCGTAGAAGATCTTGCCGGCCTCGGTCATGGCCACGCCGGTTCGGCTGCGCAGCAGCAGCTGCGTCTGCAGCTCGGCCTCCAGCTCGGCCATCTGCTTGCTCAGCGCGGACTGCGCCACGTAGAGCTGCTGCGCCGCACGCGAGAGGCTGCCGCAATCGGCGATGGCCACGAAATACTTGAACTGGCGCAGTTCCATCCAGGGTTGTCTCCGGCGCGGATCATTCTAGGCGGCGCGGTGCGCGCGCCCCCTGCGCGCCTTCAGTTCACGCACTCGTAGCTGCCGGCGGCGTTGACGTCGCCACTGCCCTTGTAGTGCGCATGCGCCGGGTACTTGCACATCGGCCGCGCCATGGTGGTGGCGCCCGCCGCGTCGAGCTTGCGCAGCTGCAGGTCCTGCGCCGAGGCGGGCACGCCCTTCTCCACCCAGGTGGCCACGGCCTGCAGCAGGTCCACGCGGTCGGGCCCGGCGCCGCCGTAGCAGTGGCCCACGCCTGGCGCGAGGAAGAGCTCGGCCGTCTCGTCGGTGCGCGCCGCGCCCAGGGTGCTGCGCACGCTGTCGTAGTAGCGCGCGGTGTCGCGTGCGCTCACCGAGGTGTCGTTGGTGCCGTTCCACAGGATCAGCTTCGCGCCGCGCGCGTTGAGCTTCGAGAGGTCGGGGTCGGCGGCGCTGAACATTGTGCCCACCTCGGCCATGCGCGGCAGCCACTGGTCGGCATTCCAGGCCAGCGTGTTGTAGGCCGCGTCGCGCGTGATGAAGGAGCGCACGAAGCCGTCGGAGAACATGCCCTGGATCGAGTTGCCGCCCAGCGCCGCCACCGGCCAGATGTATTCGCCCCAGCCCTTGGCCTGGTCTTCCAGGCCGAAGTTGTAGCCGGGGTGGGTCCACTTGCCGTCGGAGGTCGCGACCGACGAGGTGATGGTGTTCACGGTGGCGATCTGCGCATCCGACAGGCAGGCGTCGCCGGTGTCCGCGCCGGCCGGGCAGCGCAGCGCGCTCGCGTCGAACTGGCAGGCCGAGGGCTTGGAGATGATGCCGTCGGCCAACCCGTCCTGAGCGTCGCACTGCGCGAGCACGGCCTGGGCCAGCAGCGTCTGCTTGGCGGCGTTGAGGGTGTTGGCAGGCGTGCGCACCTGCTTGGAGATGCGGTTGAACTGCACGAACAGGCCCATGATGTTGCCGGCCGGCGCGCGCGCCACGATGCCGTCGAAGTCCTCGGGGAAGCGCTGCGCCTGCATGAGCGCGTCGTGCCCGCCCATGGAGCAGCCCTCGAAGTAGCTGCGCGAAGGCGCGGTGCCGAAGAAGCGGCTGATGAGCTCCTTGCCCGGCGGCAGCGACTTGTGCTCGGACTGCTGCGTGAAGTCCAGCAGCTTGGCGTCGTCCAGCGCGAACTTCGCGGCGAAGTAGCCGGCGTCGGGCGGGCCGCCGTAGTCGTAGCCGCCGTTGGTGCCGATGGTCGCGTAGCGCTCGCTGAAGATGGAGGGGCTGAACTGCGGGTCGGTGGCCTTGGGGAACTGCCCGTCGAAGCCGCCGCCGCCCAGCCAGGCGAGCTTGCCGTTCCAGCCCTCGGTCGGCAGCTTGGCCTCGAAGCGCAGGGTCGAGTTGTCGAAGCGCGCGGTCAGCACGCAGTACTCGGGCTGCGGCGCCTGCGCCGCCACCACCTGCGCGTTCTCGACGATCACGGCGCCGGAGGCCAGCGTCCCGCCCTTGAGCGTCGGGCACTTGTCCTTCAGCGAAACCGGGGGCGGCTCGGGGGCGGGGGCCGGATGCGAATGCCCGCCGCCGCCGCAGCCGGCGAGAAGTGCGGAGGCCGACATCGCGGCGATCGCCAGGCGCAAGGCCGGCGGGTGGTGGGTTCCGTGGTTCATCGTCGTCTCCTTGTTGTGCTTCGGCTTCATGGCGTGACCACCTTGCCGGGGTTGAAGATGTCGTGCGGGTCCAGTGCCTTCTTGAGCGCGCGCATCAGCGCCACGCCCTGCGCGCCATGCTCGTCCTCGAGGTAGCGCATCTTGTGTAGGCCCACGCCGTGTTCGCCGGTAGACGTTCCGCCATGGCACAGCGCGCGAGCGACCAGGCGGCGGCTGAAGGCCTCGGCGGCTTCGGCCTGCGCGGCGTCCTCGGGGTCCACCAGCACCAGGCAATGGAAGTTGCCGTCGCCCACGTGGCCGAACACGGGCGCGAGCAGGCCGTGCTCGGCCACGTCGGCCTGGGTCTCGGCGATGCAGGCGGCCAGCTCGGACAGCGGCACGCAGGCATCGGTGGTGAGGCTGCGGCTGCCGGCCTTGAGCTGCAGGCAGGCGAAGTAGGCGTGGTGGCGCGGCGTCCACAGGCGCGAGCGCTCCTCCTGCCGCAGCGCCCATTCGAAGTCGCCGCCGCCGCGGCCGCCGGCGATCTCGCGCATCAGCTCGGCCTGCGCGTCGATCTGCGCCTGGCTGCCGCAGAACTCCAGGAACAGCGTCGGGCTCTCGGGCAGGCTGGTGCGGCTGTGGGCGTTGACGGCTCGCAGCGTGAGCGCGTCCAGCATCTCGGCACGCGCCAGCGGCACGCCCAGCTGGATGGCCTCGATCACGCTGTCGACCGCGTCGCGCACGCTCGGGAAGCTGACCACCGCCGCCGCGACGGCCTCGGGGTGCGGATGCAGCCGCACGGTGGCTTCGGTGATCAGCCCCAGCGTGCCTTCCGACCCGCAGTACAGCTGCGTGAGGTTGTAGCCGGCCGCGCTCTTGCGCGCATGCGAGGCGGTGCGCACCACCTCGCCATCCGCCGTGACCACCGTGAGGCTCACGAGGTTGTCGCGCATGGTGCCGTAGCGCACGGTGTTGGTCCCCGAGGCGGCGGTGGCCACCATGCCGCCGATGGACGCGTCCGCGCCCGGATCGACCGAGAAGAAGAAGCCGGTGCCCGCCAGCGCCGCGTTCAGCTGGCCGCGGGTGACGCCGGCCTGCACCGTGGCCGTCAGGTCGCCCGGCCGCACGGCCAGCACCTGGTTCATCTGCGAGAAGTCCACGCACACGCCGCCCTGCACCGCCAGCACGTGGCCTTCCACCGAGGAGCCGGTGCCGAAGCCGATGACGGGCACGCGCTCGGCGGCGCAGGCGCGCACGACGAAGGCCGCCTCGTCGGTGCCCTGCACGAACACCACCGCGTCGGGCGGCTGCGGCCGGTAGGAGGATTCGTCGCTGCCGTGCTGCAGCAGCGTGGCCTGGCTGGTGGACAGGCGCTCGCCGAAGCGCTGGCGCAGGCGCTCGAGCAGTGCAGCCGAGGGCGCGCGCCGGGCGGGAAGGCGCGCCGTCGCGCGCGCAGCATCGTTCATGACCGCTTCCATGGGGTCCTCTTTCAAGATCGATCGGGGGAGACAAGGGAGAAGGCGCGGGTGCCGCGCCGGCGAAGCTCAGGAAGGCTTGGTCATCGCGCGCGGCCCGGCCGCACGAACAGCACCAGCACCGCGCCGACGACCAGCAGGGCGGCCAGCACGTGCAGGCCCGCGTCGGTGCTCTGCGTCGCGTCCTTGATCAGGCCGATCATGTAGGGCGCCGAGAAGCCCGACAGGTTGCCGAAGGAGTTGATGAAGGCGATGCCCGCGGCCGCCGCCGCGCCACCCAGGAAGGCAGTGGGCATGCCCCAGAAGATGGGCAGCGTGGCCATGATGCCCATGGTGGCCAGCGTCAGCCCGGCCATCGCCAGCGTGGCGTTGCCGTGGAAGGCCACGCTGGCCACCAGGCCCATCGCGCCCACCACGGCGGCCACCGCGCAGTGCCAGCGGTACTCCAGGCGCCGGTCGGCGCTGCGGGCCACCAGGTACATCGCGACCACGCCGAAGGTCCAGGGGATGGCGCTGACCAGCCCGATGTCCAGCGCGCCCTTCACGCCGATGGACTTGATGATGCTGGGCAGCCAGAAGGAGATGCCGTAGAGCCCCGAGACGAAGCAGAAGTACACCAGCGACAGCAGCCACACGCGGCCGTTGCCCAGCACGCTGAGCAGCCGCGGCTCCGCCTTGCCGGCGCCGTCGGCCGCGATGTCGCGGGCGATCAGCTCGCGCTCGGCGGGGCTGAGCCACTGCGCGTCCTTCACCCGGTCGTCCAGGCAGCGCCACACCACCAGGCCCAGCGCCACCGTCGGCAGGCCCTGCAGCAGGAACAGCCACTGCCAGCCGGCCCAGCCGTTGACGCCCGCCATGCCCTGCAGGATCCAGCCCGACATGGGGCCGCCCAGGATGCCGGAGAAGGGAATGGCCGCCAGGAACAGCGAGGTCGCCTTGCTGCGCCGCGCCGCCGGGTACCAGTAGGTGAGGTACAGGATGATGCCGGGGAAGAAGCCCGCCTCGGCCGCGCCCAGCAGGAAGCGGATCACGTAGAAGGAGGTCGGCGAGTTCACGAACATGGTGGCCGCCGACAGCAGGCCCCAGGTGACCATGATCCGCGCGATCCAGCGCCGCGCGCCGACGCGATGCAGCACCACGTTGCTGGGCACCTCGAAGAGGAAGTAGCCCAGGAAGAAGATGCCGGCGCCCAGGCCGTAGACCGCCTCGCTCAGTTGCAGGTCGCCCTGCATCTGCAGCTTGGCGAAGCCCACGTTCACGCGGTCGAGGTAGGCGACGATGTAGCAGAGGAAGAGCAGCGGAATGAGCCGCCAGCCCACCTTGCGGTAGACCGCGTCGGCGCGGCTGCGCTCATCGTCGATGGATGCCGGCGGATGCTGCACATGCTGCAGCGGAGGAATGGCACGTGTCGTTGTCATGGGGCTCTCGTGTCCGTGGAATGCATCGATGGTCACGGGCGCACGCATCGCCGCCGCAGCGGGTTAACACGCAACATTCATATGGATTGCAGAGGGTCCCATCTCGAAGCGAGATGGACGTCCCGTGCCCGCGCCGTCCATGCACGGCGCCTAGGAAGCGAGAGCCGGCGAATGCAGGTGCTGGTTGATCGCGCTCCATGCGGGCCAGAGCGACGGCTTCGCGCTGCGAGCCGGCGGACCGTGGCCGGGAGAAGCTTCATCGCATTCGCTGCCTTGCGCCAGGAGCCGCTGCGCATAGCTGCGCGTGGTCTCGAGCAGCCGATACGGCTTGCTCGAATGGTCAGGATCGAACATGACCAGCGACTTGGCGGTCAGCGAGATCAACGCACTGGTCGCGCGCTCGGGGTCGGTGTCGCAGGCCGTCACCACCAGGGCCGAGCCGACATCGAAGCGCCCTGGATAGGCCGAGAGTCGACGCAGGAGTTCGAGTTCTTCCTGGTCCAGCAGCGCGAGGCTCCAGTCCAGTGCCGCAGCCAGGTTCCGGTGGCGGGGGATGACGGCGCGGATGCCGGCCCAGTACAGGCGCATCGGGTCATCCATCCGATGTACCAGGTCCTCGATGGCCTGCACGCCCAGGCGCGCGGCCACCAGCTCGATCGCCAGGGGGATGCCGTCCATCTGTCGGCAGATCCTGGCGAGCATGTGGCGCTGGGAATCGTCGAAGGCCTTCGCACCTGCCGCCAGCGCCCGTTCCACCAGCAGCTCGACAGCGGGCGAGCGCATCGCCTCCTCCAGCGAACTCGGCTCGTGCGCGGGCAGTGCCAGTGGCGGCAGCCGCAGCACGTGCTCGCCCTCGATGCGCAGGGCTTCGCGGCTGGTGGCAAGGATCCGCAGCGACGGCAGCGTGGCCAGCAGATGGATGATGACCAGCGACAGCGAATCGATCACGTGCTCGCAGTTGTCCACGAGGAGAAGCACGTCCTTGCCGGCCAGGCGCTCGGCGATGGCGTGGAGCAGGTCAGGTGCATCCCCGGGCGCTCCCAGTGCGGCGGCGATCGCGTCCAGCACGCGCCCCTGCGAGGATGACAGCGGCGCGAGATCCACGAAGCCGATCAGGCCGGCGCCTCGCGCCTGATGCCTCTCGGCCACGGCAACCGCCACGCTCGTCTTCCCGACGCCGCCAGCACCGATGACGGTGACCAGCCGCTGCGTCGCGACGGCGTCCAGCAGCCGATCGACCTCGAGATCGCGGCCGATCAGGCGGGACAGGCGGGCCGGGGTCTTCGCGAACTCGCCTCCCTCCATCAAGCTGGAAGTCGGGATGGGCCGCGCAACGGCTTGTGCTGCCTCGCAATCGACCCGGCCGACGAAGCGATAGCCGCGCAGGGGGACATTGGCAATCCACTCGCGGCAACCGTCCCCCGGGTCCGGCGGGCCCAGGGCCTTGCGCAGGTTCGACATGTGCACGCGCACGCTGGCTTCCTCGACGACCACGCCGCGCCAGACGGCGGCGTGCAGATCCTCGTTGCTGATGAGCTCGCCCGCACGCCGCAGGAGCATGAGAAGAAGATCGAAGGAGCGCGAGCCCAGCCGGATCGCCTGGCCGCGCCGTTCGAGCCGGCGCTGCGACTCCCACAGCACGAAGCTGCCGAAGCGCCAGAGGACTTCGGCATTCGCCCGGGTACTGTTCGAATCCGCCGACATAAGCAGTGTTCCTTTTTTGCCCGGGCGCGCACGGCCCGATGGAACACATCGTCAACTCCGCATGTAGCCGGACGATGTCGGCAGGCGGTTCCTTCTTGTCAATTGACACACGGCCGTGCGCCCGTAGCTCGCACGGCCCTCGGTATCCCCTGGGCACCGATGCCGCATTCCAGGTCCGGATCCCATTTCGCCAGTGCGGCAGCTGCGCGGTAGCTGGTGGTCAGGAAGGCCAGCAGGGCCGCGTCGGGGTCCGCGGCCTTGCGCACGGCGTCGTAGGGCAGCAGCCATTCGCCCAGCGCGTCGACCCACACCGCCTCGCGCGGCTCGACGGCCGCCTGCGCGAATCCGGCAGGCGTCGGGTAGGCATAGGAGAAGAAGCCCGGGTTCGGATAGGCGTCGTTGCCCGGCCAGAAGCCCGCACTGCTGACCTCGTGCGAATACGCCTCGCGCGTGACCGGGTCCGGCAACCCGGGAAAGCCGCCCGGGTGCAAGGGCGCCGCGCGGCCAGAGAAGCGTGTGACGGCCAGGTCGAAGCTGCCCCAGAAGAAGTGCACCGGGCTGCACTTGCCCAGAAAGCTGGTGCGGAACAACCTGAAGACGCGGTCGACCTGCACCAGGGCCCGCCAGAAGCGATGCACGGCCTGCGCGTCATAGGACGCGTGCAGCTCGTCGTCGGGGAAACGGATCGCATCGGGCAGCTCGTTGGGCATCGCGTTGATGGTGACCGGGACGCCCGCTGCCTGCAGCGCGTCCATCACCTTGCGGTAGAAGGATGCGACGGACATCGGCTCCAATGCGAACCCGCGCTCGGGCCCTTCGGAGGTGCGAACGGCCAGGCGGTGATCGACGAAGTCGAAGTCGATCTCGACCATGCCGCCGGCTGCATGGATGGCGGAAGTACCCAGCCCCCGTGCATTGACGTACAGCGGCACCTGCCATCCGTGATTGAGCCAGGGCGACAAGGCCAGGCGCACCTTGCCGACGATCTGCGTCCACCGGTGCAGCGTCTTCTGCGTGTCCTGCCACTGCGCATAGTCGAGCGCGGGCCAGGGGCTGGGGAGATGGTCAGGGTCCTGCATCACCGCGAGTTTGCGCCTGCCGCCTGGGCGCCGCCAGTCCTTTCGAGCAACGCGCAGGACAGAGACCCGCCGGCCCCAGGCGGCAGAATGCCCGCCATGGACCTGCGCACCCTGCGTTACTTCATCGCCGTGCTCGAGGCCGGCAGCCTGTCGCGCGCGGCCGGCAGCCTCTACATCGCGCAGCCCGCGCTCACCGCGCAGATCAAGAAGCTGGAGGCCGAGCTGGGCGCGCAGCTCTTCGAGCGCTCGCATGCGGGCGTGACGCCCACGCCGGCCGGCGTGCAGCTCTACGAGGACGCGCGCCGGCTGCTGAGCGACGCGGACGCGGTGCGCGAGCGCATCCAGCGCCTGCCGCAGGGGCCGGAAGGCTCGGTCACGGTCGCCCTGCCCTTCCTGCTCGCCTCGCTGCTGATGGGGCCGGTGCTCGCGCGGCTGAAGGAAACGCATCCGCGCATCCGCGTCTTCGCGCTCGACGACCTCAGCCTCATGGTGAGGAAGGCCATGCTCGACCGCCGCGCCGACGTGGGCATCCTGGTGGACACGCCGCAGGTGGAGGGCCTGCAGTGCCGGCCGCTGGTGCGCGAGTCCATGTACTTCTGCGGCCAGGATTCGGCAGGCGCCCTGGGCCCGATGCTGCGGCATCCGAAGACGAGGAAGGCCGGCGCGAGACAGGGCGCCATTCCCGCGCGCCCGGAGATCGACTTCAGCGACGCCATCGCGCAGCCGCTGGTGCTGCAGTCGCGCCGCTTCGCGATCCGCCGCAGCGTGGAGGACGCAGCGGCGGCCCAGGGCCTGGCGCTCAACATCGTGCACGAGCAGGACTCCACCCGCGTGCTGCGCTCGCTCTACATCAACGGCGCGGGCTTCACCTTCACGCCGGCCTGCGCACTGCACGACCAGCCGCCGCCCCGGCCGGGCTGGGTGGTGGCGCGCGTCGTGCGGCCGGACCTGCACCGCACCTACACGCTGGCCACGCCGTCCGGCCGGCCGGTGGATGCGGCCACGCAGGTCGTGATGACCGCACTGGTGCAACAGGTGCGGGAGATGGTGGGCGACGGCACCTGGGAAGCGCAGTGGCTGGGGCGCGGCTAGCGCGGCTGGCCCGGCTTCTGCCGCGCCATCCTAGGCCCGCTCGCCCGGAAAGAGCGCCGTCAGCTCGCCCAGGTCCAGCGGCTTCACGAAGTGGTGGTCGAAGCCGGCCGCTCGCGTGCGCTCCTTGTCCTGCTGCTGGCCCCAGCCGGTCTGGGCGATGATCAGCAGCCGCTGCCCGTCCGGCGTGCGGCGCAGGCGCCGGCACACCTCGTAGCCGTCCATCTCCGGCATGCCCAGGTCCAGCAGCACGATGTCCGGCCGGAAGGCCCCGGCCTTCTCCAGCGCCTCCTCGCCGCCATAGGCGGCGCAGACCTCCTGGCCCAGCAGGCCCAGCGCCTCGGCCAGGCTGTCGGCGGAGTCCTTCAGGTCGTCGACCACCAGGATGCGATGCCGCCGCCCGGGCGCCTGCACACCTGCCGCGTCGCCGGTTCCCTCGCGGCGCGACAGCAGCAGCGGCAGGCGCACCTCGAAGCGGCTGCCCAGCCCGCGGCCGGCGCTGTGGGCCGCGATGGTGCCGCCGTGCAGCTCGACCAGCCCCCGCGCCAGCGCCAGGCCGATGCCCTGCCCGCCCCTCGGCAGGCCCGCCTCGGGCTGCAGCTGCGTGAACATCTCGAAGATGCGTTGCGTGTCGCCCGGCTCGATGCCGATGCCGGTGTCGGTGATCGTCACCACCGCCAGCTCGCCGCGCCTGGCGCATTCCAGCGTGATGTCGCCATGGGGCGGCGTGTACTTGGCGGCGTTGATCAGGATGTTGGAGAACACCTGGGCCAGGCGGGTCATGTCGCCGGAGATGCCCAGCGGCTGCCCGGCCGGCAGCACGACAAGCCGGTGCGAGCCGGCATCCACATGCGGCTGCGCGATCTCCACCGCCTGCGCGATCACCTGGTCCAGCTGCAGGGGCTGCAGCCGCAGCCGCAATTCACCGCGGCTCAGGCGCGAGGCATCGAGCAGGTCGTCCAGCAGGTGCGCCATCTGCTTGACCTGGCGCTCGATGATGTCGTGGAAGCGGCCCGCGGGCGCGTCCGGCTTGAGGCGGCGCATCACCTCCACGGCATTGCGGATGGGCGCGAGCGGGTTGCGCAACTCGTGCGCCAGCACGGCGATGAAGCGGTCCTTCTTCTGGTCGGCCTCGCGCAGCCGGTTCTCCGCGCGGCGCCGCTCGGTGATGTCCATGGTGATGCCGTAGCTGCGCACCGGCTGGCCCTGCGCGTCGTACTGCGCCTGGCCGCATTGGCTCAGCCAGGCCTGAGTCCCGTCGGGCCGCAGGATGCGGAACTCGTGCGCGAAGGGCCGGTGGTCGGCGATGGACTGCGCGCGCAGCCGCACGAAGCCTTCCCGCTCGTCGGGGTGCAGCAGGGCCAGCACGCGCTCGGGCGTCGGCACGAAGCCGCCAGGCTCCAGGCCGAACAGCGCATAGGTCTGCGGCGACCACCAGATCACGCCGGTGCGGATGTCCATCTCGTAGGCACCCATGCTCCCGGCGCTCAGCGCGATGTCCAGCCGCTCGTGCTCGACCCGCAGCAACTCCTCGGCGCGGCGCCGCTCGGTCGTGTCGGCCATGATGCTGATCAGGCGCAGCGCGCGCCCCTCGGGACTTCGCTGCACCACCTGGCCGCGGCCGGAGAGCCACAGCTGCACGCCGTCCGGGCGGACGATGCGGTACTCGGCCTCGAAGGTGTCCTGCTCGTCCGCCAGGCGCTTGAAGTGGCTGGCCAGGTGCCGGTCTTCCGGATGCAGGGCGGCCACGTATTCGTCGCCCGGCCCGCCGACCTGGCCGAGGCCGCCCGGCAGGTCCAGGCCGAAGAGCGCCATGCCCTCCTGCGACCAGATGCGGGTCATGGTGCCGTAGTGCGTCTCCCACGAGCCCATGCGGCCGGCCTTGAGCGCGGCGCGGAAGCGCGCCTCGCTCTCGCGCAGGGAGCGTTCCGCGGCGCTGCGCTCGGTCACGTCCGCGCCCTGCACGAAGATGCCGGTCACCTGGCCGTCCGGGTCCTTCACGGGCTGGTAGACGAAGTCCACGAAGCGCTCCACGGGCGGCTTGCCCTCGTCGCGGATCACGTAGAGGGCGGATTCGGCCACGTAGGGCTCGCCGGTGGCGTAGACGCGGTCAAGCAGGTCCACGTAGCCCTGCTCGAGGGCCTCGGGCAGGGCCTGCGCGACGCTGCGGCCCAGCACTTCGCGCCCGCCGACCAGCGCGCGGTAGGCGGGGTTGACCATGTGGAAGTGGTGCTCGGGCCCCTGCAGCGCGGCCATGAAGGTGGGCGCCTGGTCGAACAGCTGCGCCAGCCGGTTGCGTTCCTCGGCCAGCCGGCGCTCGGCATTGACCTGCTGCGTGGTCTCGGTGCACAGCACCAGCACGCCGCCGATGCCGCCGGGCATGCCCTCGTCGTCGATCGGGCTGAAGCTGTAGGTCCAGTACACGTCCTCGCGCCGCCCGTTGCGGGTGATGGGCACCAGCTGGTTCACGTGCCAGGTGGCGCCGCCGCCGCTCATGACCTGCTCGATCTGCGGGCCGATCACATCCCAGATCTCGTCCCAGACCTCCCGCGCGGGCTGCGCCAGCGAGCGGGGATGGCGCTCGGGCCCGATGGATTGCCGGTAGGCGTCGTTGTACAGGCACAGGTGCTCGGCGCCCCACCAGACGTACATGGGATGGCCGGTGTTGAGCAGCAGGCGGATCACCGTGCGCAGCGACTGCGGCCAGCCTGCCGGCGGGCCCAGGGGACTCGACGCCCAGTCGAAGGCGCGCATCAGCGCTCCCATCTCGCCGCCGCCGCGGAGGAAGTCCGGCGCTTGCCCGGGCGTCGTGCTGTGGACCATGGCACCTCGGAATCGTGGTCATGGCGCGGACACGCCATGTCGGCGCATTGTTGCAGCGAAGCGGGCGGCGCCTTCCGAGGGTTAGGCACGAGGCCATTCTTCCCAGGCGCGCTACCCTTGCACTTTTCCAGCCACCACATGGGAATCGCAATGACGACTCAACGGCACATGGGCGGTGTGGTCCTGGCGCTCGCGGCACTGGCCGGCTTCGGCGATGGCCTGGCGCAGGGGCGCTCGGACACGGCGGCCCTGCAGATGCAGCTGTTCGAGGCGACGAAGCGAACCAACGAGCTCGCGGTCCAGCAGAACAGGCAGACCCAGCAGATCCTGGAGCAGACCAACGCGCTGGCGGATGCCTCGGTCAGGCAGAGCGCCGAGGCGGAGCAGACGCGTCAGTTGGCCGAGGCGTCGATGACGCAGAACCTGCAGGCCCTGGAGTACATGAAGTCGCAGGTGGAGCGGACCCTGCAGGCGGCGCAGTCGCGCAAGGACCTCACGGAGAAGTTCCTGGCCTTCTGGTCGGCGGTGCTCGGGCTCTTCGTGCTGGTGGCCGCCTACCTCAGCTGGCGCGAGCACCGGAACATGCGCACGAAGGTCGCCCTGGCCGTGGAGGAGATCCGCGGCCTCGGCCTTGGGGAGCTGCAGAAGGTGCTGGCCGACCTCAAGGCCGCCGAGCGGCAGCTGCTGCACGAAGACGCGGCGCGCCTCAAGGAGACCCTGGCGAGGAAGGCCACGGAAACCTAGGCCGGCTAACGGGCCGGCAGCTGCGGAGCGCGGTCGGACTTCAGCAGGTCCGCCAGCCGCGCGTGGTCCTTCTGGACGCGATCCAGGCGCGCGTCCTTCGCCGCTTCGCTCGTCCACTGCGCGCTCAATGCCCGCTGGCGCGCCATCTCGTACTCGAGCTGCGCGACCGGCAGCAGTGCGCTGTTGTCGGCCGCGACATAGCCGTACGACGCCTTCAGCGCGCGCAGGACCTCGCGCTGCCGCTCGCCGTTCGGGCCGGCCTGCTTCCCGTACCCCGTCAACGCGGCGCGCAGCTTGCGCGCGAGCGCAGGCGGCATGTCGCTGCGCACGAGGATCTGGGCCGCGGGCGTGGACTGCGATCGCCAGATCACCTGCAGCCGCTCGCCCTCCACCGGGAACTGGCGCCGGAAGCGCTCCAGGTCCGTGGTGTTGTTCGTCGCCACGTCCGCAACGCCATTGGCCACCGCCAGTGCGTTCTCCTGGTGGGTGCCGATGACCACGTCCCGGAAGCGCGTCTCGATGTCGATGCCGTTGGGCAGGAACAGTTGCGCCTGCGGGATGACGTAGCCCGACACCGACTGTTGCGGGCCGCGCGCCATGACCCACTGGTCGGGGCTGGCCAGCAGCTGCTCGATCCGGTTCAGGGACGCGTTCCTGCGGGTGACGAGCACGGCCCGGTGTTCCGCCGGTCCGTCCCGCCGGCTCACCTGGGCGATCACTTTCATCTGCCCGCCGGACACCGCGTCCAGCGCCAGCTTGCCGGGCAGGAGGGCCACATCCACCTCGCGCCGCTGGATCGCCTGCGCGAGGCCTTCGTAGGTCGACACGGAAAGTGCCGCCACCGGCAGCCCGAGCTCCCGGCCCACATCGGCCCAGAGCGGCTCCCAGCTCCTGCGCGACTCGACCACGTCCCCCACCGGCAGCACGCCAAAACGCAGGGGCGCCTTCGTCTGGGCGACGGCCAGGCTGGCCGCGCCGGCCCAGGCGAGGGCCAGCAGGCGCAGCGCCAGCCTGCGCGCGGGCGTTGGCAAAAAGCTGGCTCGTGGATTCACTCGGCGGCCGCGACGATGGAGACCCCGTGCTCGCCCAGGCCGAGTGCGGTCTGCTCACCCACGGCCAATGGCCGGCCCAGGTCCGCCGACACCGCGAACACCGGGCCGAGGGCGGTCTCGAAGCTGTATTCGTAGAAGCTGCCCAGGTAGGCGGCCTTGCGCAAGGTGGCCGCCAGGGCCTCGCCGGCGCCGATGCGCCAGGCCTCGGGGCGCACCGCGACCTTCACCGGCCCGGCCGCAACCGGATGCCGCGGCGCGATCCGCAGCGGCCCGAGCGACACCGTCCCGCCGTCGAGCGCCGTCGCCGCGAACACCATCGCCTCGCCCATGAAGCCGGCCACGAATTCGCTCTGCGGGCGGCCGTAGAGATCCTGCGGCGCGCCGCGCTGCGCGATGACGCCATGGTCCATCACGATGATCTGGTCGGACACGGCCAGCGCCTCGCTCTGGTCGTGGGTGACGTAAGCCACGGTGAGCTTCAGGCGCTGCTGGATGGCGCGGATCTCCTCGCGCATCTCGCGCCGCAGGCGGGCGTCCAGGTTGGACAGCGGCTCGTCGAACAGCAGCACCGCCGGCTCCAGCACCAGCGCCCGCGCCAGGGCCACGCGCTGCTGCTGGCCGCCGGACAGCTCGCTGGGCAGCCGCTCGTCGAAGCCCACCAGCCCGACGCCGCGCAAGGCGTCCGCGGCCCGCGCGCGTGCCGCGGCCTTGCCGACGCCGCTCATGCGCAGGCCGTAGGCGACGTTCTCGATCACGTTCATGTGCGGGAACAGCGCATAGCTCTGGAACATCATCGACACGTTGCGCTCGGCCGGCCCGAGCGTGGTGACGTCGCGCCCGTTCATCAGGATCCGGCCCGAGCTGGGCGACTCCAGGCCCGCGATCATGCGCAGAGTGGTCGTCTTGCCGCAGCCCGAGGGACCCAGGATGGTCGTCAGCGTGCCCTGCGGCACTTCGAGGCTGATGCCCTTGACGGCCAGCGGCGCGGCGGGGTCGGTGCCGTAGCGCTTGGTGATGCCCTGCAGTTCGATGCCGTTCATGCGAGTCGTTCCATCTTGTGGTGGCCCTGGTGCGCGGGCGCCTGGCGGCGGCCCAGGCGGCGCTCCCCGACCACCAGCTGGATCAGCGCGATGGCCAGCGACATCAGGGCGATCAGCACCGTGCAGTAGGCCAGCGCCACGCCGTAGTCGCCGTTGCCCACGCGGCCGATGATGTAGGTGGTGGCCAGCTCGTTCTCGGCGGTCACCAGGAAGATCACCGCGCTCACCGTGGTCATGGCGCGCACGAAGCTGTAGACCAGCGCCGCCACCAGCGCCGGCTTGAGCAGCGGCAGCACCACGTGCCGAAGGGTCTGCGCGGTGGAGGCGCGCAGCATCATCGAGGCCTCGTCCAGCGAGCGGTCCAGCTGCTTGAAGGCGGCGGTGCCGGCGCGCACGCCCACCGGCAGGTTCCGGAACATGAAGCACAGCACGATGATGAGCCCGGTGCCGGTGAGTTCCAGCGGCGGCACGTTGAAGGCCAGGATGTAGCTCACGCCCAGCACCGTTCCCGGAATGGCGAAGGCCAGCAGCGCCGCGAACTCGAAGGCGCCCTGGCCGCGGAACTGGTTGCGCGCCAGCAGCCAGGCGATCAGCAGGCCGACCGCCGCGGTGATCGGCGCGGAAATGCCCGCCAGCTTCAGCGTGGTCCACAGCGAATTCCACGCAGTGCCTGACCATACGATGCCGAACTGCCCCCACTCCAGCGAGAAGGCAGTGGCGAAGTGCCGCAGCGTGGGCGTGTAGTCGCGCCCCCAGGTCTGCACGAAGCCGCCGGCGAAGGCGAACAGGTACACCACCACGGTGAACAACACCCACGGCAGCGCGATGCCGTGGATGATCCGCCGCACGCCATCGGGCAGCGGCATGGCGATGCCCGCGTCGCCCTTGCCGCTCACGGTGGTGTAGCTGCGCCCGCCCAGCAGCGCGCGCTGCAGCGCGAACACGCCCAGCGCGAACAGCGTCAGCACCCAGGCCAGCGAGGCGGCGCGTCCCTGGTCGTACTGCGCGCCGACGATGGCGAAGAAGATGTCGGTGGACAGCACGGTGTACTGCCCGCCCACCACGATCGGGTTGCCGAAGTCCGCGATGCTCTCGATGAAGCCCACCAGGAAGGCGTTGGCCAGGCCCGGCTTGAGCAGCGGAAGCGTCACGGTGAAGAAGGCGCGGCGCCGGTCGGCGCGCAGCATCTGGGCCGCCTCTTCCAGGCTCGGGGCGATGCCCTGCACCACGCCGCGCATGATCATGAAGGCGATGGGCGTGAACGCGAACAGCTGCGCCACCAGGATGCCCGGCAGGCCGTAGAACCAGCGCGTGGGCGGCAGGCCGAACCCGCTTTCGAGCGCCTGGTTCACCACGCCCGCGCGCCCGAACAGCAGGATCAGCCCGAGCCCGACGACGAAGGGCGGCGTGATGATCGGCAGCAGCGCGAGCACCCGCAGCGGCCCCTGCCAGCGCCGGCTGCCGCGCTCGGCCATCAGCGCCAGCGCCGTGCCCAGGAAGGTGGTGCCTGCCGCGGTCAGCAACGCCAGCACCAGCGTGTGCCAGGCCACCCCGCAGCTGCCCCCGCCCTGCATGCAGCCCAGCCCCCAGATGCGCTCGGTGAAGATGCGCGCGCCAAAGGCGGCCAGCGAGAAACGCCCGTCCTCGGCATAGAAGGCACCCGAGAGCGCCTTGCCCACCGGGTAGGCGATGAACAGCAGCAGCAGCGCGGCGCAGCCCACCACCGCGGCGGCCACGAAGAGGTCGCCCCGGAAGAAGCCCAGCCGGGCAAGTCCGAAGGCACCGAGCATCAGCAGCATCGTGATCGCCACGAAGCCGCCCGCACCCAGGCCGAACTGGTTCACCGCCAACTCGCCGAAGAGGGTGTTCAGCCAGCCCGCGCTCCAGCCCCGCGCGCCGATGGCGAAGCCCGCGAGCGCCAGGCCCAGCACGCCGAGCAGGCCGCCGGCCAGCAGCCAGCCTCCTTGGGCGCGCCCAGGCCGCCGCAGGGCGCCCACCGTGCACAGGGCGAGGCCCGCGACGCCAGCCAGCAGCCACGCACGCGCCTGCCCCAGCGCCTGCACGACGCCATTGGCCGCATCGCCCTGGCTGAAGACCTGCGGCAGCACGGCATACCAGGCCGTGTCCTGGATCGCATACCAGGGCAGCAGCAGGTAGGCCAGCACGCCGAGGGCGATGCAGGCCCGCACGGCCCGGTCGGGATGGCGCGCATTCATGCGCGGGCCGCGCGTCATCAGCGCGGCAGCGAGTTGACTTCCTTCTCCCAGCGCGCGATCAGGCGGCGGCGTTCGTCGCTGGCGCCGTACTTCTTGTAGTCGTAGTTGATGAGCTTGATCTTCTTGAAGTCCGGCACGTTCGCATCGACCGGCGTGGCCTTGTTGGAAGGCAGCTGGTACTGCTTGGATGCCGCGCCGAAGGCCTGGGCACCGGGCGTGAGCGCCCATTCGTAGAACTTCCTGGCCTGCTCGAGGTTGCGCGCGCCCTTGACGATGCTCATGGAGCCGATCTCCGCGCCGGTGCCCTCGGATGGCGTGGAAGTCTCCACCGGGAAGCCCGCCATCCTCTCCTGCGGTGCGTCGTGGACGAAGCTGATCGACACCGCGGTCTCGCCGCGCGCCACCGCCTTGATCGGGCCGGTGCCCGAGCGCGTGTACTGCCCCACGTTCTTGTGCAGCGCCTTGAGGTAGTCGAAGGCCTTGTCCTCGCCCATGAGCTGCACCAGCGTGGCGATCATGGTGTAGGCCGTGCCGCTCGACGCCGGGTTGGCCACCTGGATCTCGCCCTTGTACTCGGGCTTGAGCAGGTCGGCCCAGCTGCGCGGTACGCCCAGCTTCTTCTTGGCGATCAGCTCGGTGTTGTAGCCGAAGCCCAGCGGGCCCATGTAGATGCCCACCGTCTTGTAGCCCGACTGCGCGGCCTGCTGCTGCGCCCAGTCGTACAGCTGGGGCAGCGAGGCGCTCTTGTACTCCTGCGTGAGGCCCATCTCGGCGGCCTGCAGGTGCGGGTCGCCGGTGCCGCCGAACCACACGTCGGTCTTGGGGTTCTCCTTTTCGGCGACCAGCTGCGCCAGCGCTTCGCCCGAGCCCTTGAGCGACAGGTTGATCTTCACCCCGGTGGTTCGCGCATAGGTGGTGGCGATGAGGTTGCACCAGTCGGCTTGCACCGAGCAGATCACGTTGACCTGCTGGGCCGAGGCCGCGGCCGGGATGAAGGTGGCTGCCAATACAAGGGGCAGCAGGGTCTTGCGCATGCGGGTCGTCTCCGTTTGTTGTTCGATTCCCCAGCGAAGATGACACAAATATGACAAATGTGACAGAGGGGAGAAGTACGGGCTCACACGCCCTCAACTTTTTCCCGGAACTGCCGATAGGGACCGGTACGTCAACCTTTCTCCCGCTCTCCATCGAATGAAACTCAAGTCCCGCATCCTCCTGCTGTGCGCTGCCGCCCTGCTCGGCATGGTCGTCCTCGCCGCGGTCTCGCTGTCCACGCTGCGCCAGGCCATGATGAAGGAGAGAACGGCGCAACTCTCCACCCTCGTCGTTCTTGCGCACGCCTCGCTCGAGAGGCTGCACGCGCAGGAACAGGCCGGCGAGCTGACCCGTGACCAGGCCCAGGCCGAAGCCAGGAAGCTCATCGGCAGCCTGCGCAAGGACGAGCTCTACTTCTTCGTCCGCGGCTACACGAACGACATCAACTACGTGCATCCGAACCCCAAGCGCATCGGCATCGTCGACGCCAAGGGTGGCAAGGAAGCCGGCGAGCGCTACCGCGCGGCGCTGAACGGGCGAACCGTCGGCACCGTCATCGCCCTCGGGACGCGCCCCGGCGCCAAGGAGGAAGTCCAGAAGCTGTACGCGATCATCAAGTTCGAGCCGTGGGACTGGATCGTCGGCTTTGGCGACTACATCGACGACATCGACACCGCCTTCTGGCGCAGCACGGTGATCCTGCTGGCCATCGGCGGGGTGCTGGTGCTGGTGATCGGCGGCCTTGCATGGCGCATGGCCCGCAGCCTCTACCGCCAGCTCGGCGGCGAGCCGGACTACGCCTCGGCGGTGGCCCGCAAGATCGGCGCGGGCGAACTCGACATCTCGGTGGACGTGCGCCACGGCGACACCGAGAGCCTGCTGCACGCCATGCAGCAGATGCAGACGAGCCTCGTGGGCGCCGTGCGCGAGATCCGCTCGTCGAGCGACACCATCTCCACGGCGTCAGGCGAGATCGCCTCGGGCAACCAGGATCTTTCGTCGCGCACCGAGGAGCAGGCCAGCTCGCTGGAACAGACCGCGGCCTCGATGGAAGAGCTCACCAGCACGGTGAAGCAGAACGCCGACAACGCGCGCCAGGCCAACCAGCTGGCCGTCTCGGCGTCGGAGGTGGCGGTCAAGGGCGGCGAAGTGGTGGGCCAGGTGGTGCACACCATGGCCTCGATCAACCAGTCGTCGAAGAAGATCGTGGACATCATCGGCGTGATCGACGGCATCGCCTTCCAGACCAACATCCTGGCGCTGAATGCCGCGGTGGAAGCGGCACGGGCCGGCGAGCAGGGCCGCGGCTTTGCCGTCGTGGCCTCCGAGGTGCGCAACCTGGCGCAGCGCTCGGCCGCAGCCGCCAAGGAGATCAAGAGCCTGATCGACGACTCGGTGGGCAAGGTGAAAACCGGCAGCGAACTGGTGGGTGAAGCGGGCCGCACCATGGACGAGATCGTGAGCAGCGTCAAGCGGGTGACGGACATCATGGGCGAGATCACGGCCGCCAGCCAGGAGCAGACCCAGGGCATCGAGCAGATCAACCAGGCCATCACGCAGATGGACCAGGCGACCCAGCAGAACGCTGCGCTCGTGGAGCAGGCCACGGCCGCGGCCCAGTCGCTTCAAGGGCAGGCCGGGACCCTGGTGCACGCCGTGAGCGCCTTCAAGGTCTGAAGCACGCCGGCCTCAGGCAGGCGCCTGCGCCAGCCACTGCCGCGGCGAGAGCCCCAGCCGCTGGCTGAACAGCCGCGACATCGCCGATGAGCCGGCGTAGCCCAGCTCGTCCGCGATCTGCTTGAGCGGCCTGCCGTCGCGCAAGGCCGACTGGACCAGCGTCAGGCGCCAGTCCGCCAGATAGGCGGCGGGCGTCTCGCCCACCACGGCCCTGAAGTGCGCCGCGAAGGCGCTGCGCGACATGCCGGCACGCCTGGCCATCTCCTCCAGGCTCCATGCGTGCCCCGGCTCGTCGTGGATGCCGACCAGCACCGGTGCCAGGCGCGCGTCGCCCAGTCCGCTGATCAGGCCCGGCTGCACGCCGGCCTCGGCGGGATGGTCGATCAGCCAGCGCAGCAGCTGGATCAGCACCACTTCGAAGAGCCGGTCGGCGAGCAGGCGCTGCCCGCAGCGCACCCGCTCGGTTTCGGTGAACAGCAGTTGCAGCGAGGCCTCCAGGCCGGGCACGCTGGCCAGCGGCAGCAATACGAATGCGGGCAGGCCGCGAACCAGGGGGTTGGCCGCGCCGCCATCGAACTCCAGCTCCGCACACACGAAGTCCGAGCCCTCCACCGGCGGGTTGTGGAAGACGTGATCCAGCGGCCGCGGATAGAACAGCAGGCTGGGCTCGCTCACATGCACCTTGCGCGGCGCGCCCGACCGCGCCCCATGCCGCAGCTCGAGCGTGCCCCTGCGCATCACGTGCAGGAAGCCCCGCCCCGGCACCGCGGGAAAGCGGCTGATGCCGCACAGCGGCCCCTGATGAAAGAGATGCGCATGCACCCGGAACCGTGACAGCAGGCCGGAGAGGCGATCCAGCGGATCGGCGGGCGAGCGTCCTGGACGATTTGGCATGTTCTATGGATGGATCGTCACCAATGGTACAGGGATGCCCTTCAAACTTCAGCCCATCACCACCTCATCCGAAAGGAAATCACCATGCCCCGCATCCCCCTCGTGACCCCCGCCACCGCTGCCGGCGAGCGCCAGCAGCTGCTCGCGCAGATCCAGGGCGCATTCGGCGCGACGCCCGCGATGTTCCGCGCGGTCGCGAACTCCACCGCCGCGCTCAAGAGCATGTGGTCCAGCTTCGGCGCGCTGGGCAGCGGCGTGATCCCGGCCAGGCTGGGCGAGCAGATCGCGGTCGCGGTGGCCGATCGCAATGCATGCAGCTATTGCCTGGCCGCGCACTCGATGCTGGGCCGCAAGGCAGGTGCCAGCGCCGAGGAGATGGCCGCCGCACAGCGCGGCGAGTCGGACGACCCACGGACTGCCGCGGCCCTGCGCTTTGCCCTGCAACTGGTCGATGCGCGCGGCCAGGTCGGCGCGGCGGATGTGCAGGCCCTGCGCGACGCCGGCTTCAGCGACGAGGAGGCCGTGGAGATCGTGGCCCACGTGGCGCTGAACCTGTTCACCAACTACGTGAACCTCGCGTTCGACGTGCCGGTGGACTTCCCCACCGTGCGCCTGCACCGCGCCGGAGCCTGAGCCATGGACGCACGCAACATCACCCCCGCGTTGCCCGCCCCCGAACTGCAGGTGGCGCAATGGTTCAACACACCGGCGCCGATCTCGCTGGAGCAGCTGCGCGGCCGCGTGGTGGTGCTGCATGCGTTCCAGATGCTTTGCCCCGGCTGCGTCGCCCACGGGCTGCCGCAGGCGCAGCGCCTGCACGCGCTTTTCCCGGCCGGCCAGGTGGCGGTGATCGGACTGCACACCGTGTTCGAGCACCATGCCGTCATGGGCTCGGCCGCCGCGCTGCAGGCCTTCATGCACGAGTACCGCATTGGCTATCCGGTGGGGCTGGACCAGCCGGACGGCAGGCAGGGCGTGCCCCTGACCATGCAGGCCCTGCAACTGCGCGGCACGCCCAGCCTGGTCGTGCTGGACAGGCAGGGCCGCGTGCGGATGAATCACTTCGGCGCCATCGACGACCTGCAACTGGGCGCCTTCATCGGCCAGCTGGTGGCCGAGGCCCCGAGCGGCTGCGATGCGCAAGGCTGCGCCCTGCCCGCCTCAAGCGCATCCTGATGCGGCAGACTGCCGGCATGAGTCCCATGGAAATCGGCCAGGTGCGCACGGTGCTGACCGGGCGCGTGCGCCCGTACACCCGCCCTGGCAGCACCAGCGCCATCGACAAGGCGCCGCGCACCGGCGCCGTCGCTGTCGGCCCCTTGGGCCTGGAGGGCGACGAACAGGCCGACCTGCGCGTGCATGGCGGCCAGGACAAGGCCGTGCACTGCTATCCCTGGTCGCACTATGCGCACTGGCGCACGACGCTGCCTGCCGCTGCCAGCGCGGTGCTTCGGCAACCGGGTGCCTTCGGCGAGAACTTCAGCATGGAGGGCGTCACCGAAGGCGAGGCCTGCATTGCGGACCGCTGGCAGGTGGGCACGGCCCTGCTCGAGGTCAGCCAGGGCCGCCAGCCGTGCTGGAAGCTCAACGAGCGCTTCGGCGTGCCCGACATGGCTCGCCGGCTGCAGGAGAGCACGCGCTCGGGCTGGTACCTGCGCGTGCTCCAGCCCGGCGAGGTTCGCGCGGGCGATGCGGTGCGGCTGCTCGCACGGCCCTGGCCCGAGTGGACGCTGGCGCGGCTGCTCGGACTCATCGCCGATCGCAACTGCGATCCGGGCGTCCTGGCCGAAGTGCTGCGCCTGCCCTTGCCACCCTCGTGGCAGCGCCTGTTTGCGCGGCGCCTGGAAAACGGGCAGGTGGAGGACTGGACCTCCAGGCTGCAGGGGGCCAGGCGCGACTGAGCCGGAAGCGGCAACTAAGATGGATTTCATCTGTCGCTTCAAGGAGATCCCACCGTGAAACGCCCCATCACCGGATTCACCCAGGACGAGGAACAGCATTGGGTGGCCCTGCTGGGCTGCGGCCACCGCCAGCATGTGCGGCACAACCCGCCCCTGGTTTCTCGCCCCTGGGTGCTGACGCCCGAGGGCCGCAGCGAACACCTGGGCGCCCTGCTCGACTGCGTGAACTGCGAGCGCTTCCTCCTGCCCGATGGCTTCGTGCCCTACCGCCGCACGCCGGAGTTCACGGAGGAGTCGGTGCCCGCCGGTCTGCGCAAGGACCACTCGACCCGGCCCGGGACCTGGGGCAGGATCCATGTGCTGGAGGGCCGGCTGCGCTACCGCGTCGACGAATGGAAGGTGGACACCGTGCTCACGCCGGGCGAGCCCGGCGTGGTGGTGCCGGAGGTGCTGCACAGCGTCGAGCCCCTGGGACCGGTGCGCTTCTTCGTCGAGTTCTACGGCAAGCCGCAGTAGCGCCATCAATTTCGTTGATCCCCCAACATCAACAAACGGTATTTCCCTGATACCCCGGCCTTCTGGAACAGTTCCCTCGAGAGCTATTCCAGGAGACGACCATCACTTCCGCCAACGCCCCATCCGCGCCCGCGCGCCCAGTCGCCAACGTCGGCGCCCTGGTGTCGCGAAGCGCCCGCGCCTTCGCCTCGCGCACCGCCATCAAGACCCCCACGCGCAGCCTGAGCTACGCGCAGCTGGAGGCACGCTCCAACCGCCTGGCCAACGCCCTGCTCGGCCTCGGGCTGTCGCGCGGCGACCGCGTGGGCATCTACCTGCCCAACCGCCCCGAGATCGTCGAGGTCGAGCTGGCCTGCTACAAGGCCGGGCTGATCAAGGCGCCCTTCAACGCGCGCCTCTCGCCCGCCGAGGTGGGCGAGATCGCGGCCAACAGCGAGGCCTCGGTCATCGTCACCACGGCCGCGCGCGTCGAGTCCTTCCGCCCGCACATGCGCGGCGCCATGCCCCGCCTGCTGCTGGTGGACGAGGCCGGCAGCGAAGGCGGCTCGTACGAAGCCGCCCTCGCCCGCGCCAGCGACGCCTTCGCGCCGGTGGCCGTCACGGCCGACGAGGTGGCGGTGCTGCACTACACCTCGGGCTCCTCGGGCGTGCTGAAGGCGGCGATGCAGACCTTCGGCAACCGGCTCGCGCAGCTGCGCAAGTTCCTGTTGCGCTCGGAGAACATGCAGGAAGGCCACGTGCTGGGCCTGGTCGGCCCGATCACGCACGCCTCGGGCATGCAGCTGGTGCCGGCCCTGTGCTGCGGCGTGACCATCCGCCTGTTCGACAGCTTCGAGCCCGCGCGCTTCATCGCCGACATGCGCGCCGACCGCGTGACCCACACCTTCATGGTGCCCACCATGATCAACATGCTGCTGGGCGAGCTGGAAGGCCAGTACCGGCCGCTGCCCGACCTCATCCGCCTGGGCTACGGCGCCGCGCCGATGGCGCCGGCGCGCATCCTGCGGGCCATGGACGTGTTCGGGCCGGTGCTCTCCCAAGGCTACGGCGCGGGCGAGACCACCTCGGGCGTTTGCGCCCTCACCGTGGGCGACCACCTGCATGCGCGCGCCGCGCGGCCCGAGCGCCTGGCCTCGTGCGGGCGGCCGCTGCTGGAGTGCGACGTGCAGATCCTCGACGATGACGGCCAGCCCGTGGCCACCGGCGAGATCGGCGAGATCGTGGTGGGCGGCGAGGACGTGTTCGCCGGCTACTGGCGCGCGCCCGAGCTGACGGCCGAGGTGCTGAAGAACGGGCGCTACCACACCGGCGACCTGGCGCGCATGGACGAGGAAGGCTTCGTCTACATCGTCGACCGCAAGAAGGACATGGTGATCAGCGGCGGCTTCAACGTGTACCCCTCGGAGGTGGAGGCGGTGCTCTACCAGCACGAGGCGGTGCAGGACGCCTGCGTGTTCGCCATCCCTGACGACAAGTGGGGCGAGGCGGTAGCGGCGCACGTGGTGCTCAAGCCGGGCCGCGCGGCGGACTCGGGCCCCATCGACGCCTTCTGCGGCGAGCGGCTGGCCGGCTTCAAGCGGCCGCGCCACATCGAGTTCGTGGCGCAGCTGCCGAAGAACCCCAACGGCAAGGTGATGCGCAAGGCGGTGCAGGCGCCCTACTGGGCCGGACAGGAACGGATGGTGAACTGAGATGGACGCAAGCACGAACCCCGAGAACAAGATGCCGGCCCCCTTCTTCGCCGGCCCCTTCGAAGGCAGCGAGCGCGCCGCCCGGATCATCGAGCGCGTGCAGGCCTACCTGCATGGCGAGCTGGCCGACCTGGCGCGCGAGCACCGCGTCGACCAGGAGCACGGCGCGCCCAAGGAGGTGCTGCAGCGCGTGTGGCGCCGCTCGCGCGAGCTGGGCTTCTACGGCATGACGCTGCCCGAGAAGATGGGCGGCCTGGGCCTGTCGGTGCTGGACCACGTGCTCATCAAGGAAGCCATCTACGCCAGCGGCTCGCCCTTCGCGCCGCACGTGTTCGGCGAATTGAGCGGCCCGCCGCGCGTGGGCGCCCTGGCCCGGCAGGCGACGCCGCATCAGATGCAGGAGTTCATCCTGCCGGTGGCGCGGGCCGAGAAGGCGATCTGCTTCGCCCTCACCGAGGCCGAGGCCGGCTCCGACGCCGGCGCGGTGCAGACGCACGCCGTGCGCGATGGCGACTCGTACGTCATCACCGGACGCAAGCGCTTCATCTCCGGCTCGCCCTTTGCCGACTACGCGGTGCTGATGGCCTCCACCGCCGCCGACCCGAAGAGCGAGCGCGAGGTGAGCGCCTTCTTCGTGGACCTCGCGGCGCCCGGCGTGCGGGTGGAGGCGGGCTACAAGACCATGGCGGGCCAGAGCAGCACCGGCGACATCGTGCTCGAAGGTGCGCGCGTGCCGGCCAGCCACCTCATCGGCGAACCGGGCCGCGGCCTGGCGCTGGCGCTGGGCCGCATCACCGTCAACCGCTTGCTGCACTGCCCCGCCATGGTGGGCCTGGCGACTGTGGCGCTGCGCGACGCGCGCGACTACGCGCTGCAGCGCCGGCAGTTCGGCCGGGCCATCGGCCAGTTCCAGGCCATCCAGCACATGCTGGCCGAGGCCGCCACCGAACTCGCCGCCGCGCGCGCGCTGATGATCGGCACCGCGCGCCAGATCGACGCCGGTGCCCAGGCGCGCGCCGAGGCCTCGATGGCCAAGCTCTTCTGCTCGGAGACCGCCTTCCGCGTGGCCGACCGCGCGGTGCAGGTGCATGGCGGCGAAGGCATCGTGCAGGGGCGGCGGGTGGAGTTCCTCTTCCGCATGCTGCGCATGTACCGCGTGCTCACCGGCACCAGCGAGATCCAGAAGAACACCATTGCCAAGGAACTGCTGGGCGAAGCAATGCGCTAGCGCACCGCGCGGTTTCTCGATTGCCACTACAACCAGATCCCGGAGACAAGACATGAGCGACAACATCACCCGCCGCGCGCTGCTGCGCCACGGCGCCCTGGCCGCCACGCTGCTGCCCTTCGCATCGCCGCGCCTGGCCCTGGCGCAGGAGCCCTATCCCAGCCGCCCGATCAAGTGGGTGGTGCCCTACCTGGCCGGCACCGGCCCGGACACCACCACGCGCATCCTGGCCGAGGCAGTGGGCCCCCTGCTGGGCCAGCCGGTGATCATCGACAACCGCGCCGGCGCCGCGGGCAACATCGGCGCGCGCGTGGTGGCCAAGGCAGCGCCGGACGGCTACACGTGGATCTACTCGGCCGCGCCCATGGCGGCCAACATGCACATGTACAAGAACCCCGGCTACGACGCGCTGAAGGACTTCCGCCACATCATGCGGCTGGCCAGCTCCGACATCGTGGTGGTCGTGAACGCCAAGTCGAACATCCGCAGCATGCAGGAGCTGGTCGCGCAGGCCAGGGCGCAGAAGGGGCAGATGAACTACGCCTCCGGCGGCGTGGGCACGCCCTCGCACCTGGGCGTGGAGATGATGCTGAGCGCGGCCGGCGCGCAGGCCACGCACGTGCCCTACAAGGGCGCGTCCGAACTGGTCAACGCGGTGATCGGCGACCAGGTCAGCTTCGGCGCGCCGATCTTCAGCGTGGCCTATCCGCTGATCCAGAGCGGGCAACTGCGCGCGCTGGCCGTGGCGGGCGCCAGGCGCAACCCCGTGCTGCCGGAGGTGCCCACGCTGGCCGAGCAGAACATCCAGGGCGCGCAGCTCACCTCCTGGGGCGGCATCTCGGTGCCCGCCGGCACGCCCGACGCCATCGTCGAGCGCATCCGTGCCGCCTTCCAGCAGGCGCTCAAGCAACCGAAGACCATCGCCCTGCTGCAGCAGCAGGGCGGGCTGGTGGACATGCAGGATTCGGCGGCCTTCGTGCAGGGCTTCCGCCAGGAGATGGCCTTCACCGAGGCCATGATGAAGAAGGTGGGCCTGGAGGCGATGTAGCCCCTCAGCGCCGGGCGGTGCCCGGCTCGGCCAGCTTGCGGTGCTGCTCGGCCGTGACCTGCGAGGGCAGCACCTTCGACATGGCCACCGCCATCTTGTTCTTCAGCCCCGCCACCACGTCGGCCTCGCCGCCCATCATGGCGTCGAAGCCGGTCTCGGCCACCTCGGCCGGGTCCATGAGCGCGTCCTTGTCGCTGCCCACCTTGGTGTCCAGCATGCCGGCGCGGGCGAAGAACTCGGTGTCGGTGGCGCCGGGCATCAGGCAGGTGATGGTGACGCCCTGCACGTCCTTCATCTCGTTGCGCAGCGCCGCCACGAAGGAATCCACGAAGGCCTTGGTGCCGTTGTAGACCGCCTGGAAGGCGCCGGGCTGGAAGCCGGCGATCGAGCCGGTGACCAGGATGCGCCCGTTGCCTTGCGCCTTCATGCGCCGCGCCACGTGCTGCAGCAGGTAGACGGTACCGGTGATGTTGGTGTCGATCACGTGCCGCACCTGGTCGAAGTCCTGGTCCAGGAAGCCGCCGCCGAGGCCGTGGCCGGCATTGACCATGGCCAGGCCCAGCGTGCGGCCGTCCAGCGCGCCCAGCAGCTGGTTCACGCCTTCCTGCGTGGCCAGGTCCGCCTCGACCGCATCCACGTTGGCGCCTTCGGCGCGGATCTCCGCCGTGGCCTGGGCCAGCGGACGATCGGCGGCGATGAGCAGGTCGAAGCCGCGCAGTGCCGCGATGCGCGCGAGGTGGTAGCCGATACCGGACGAGGCGCCGGTGACGAGCGCGAGGGGGCGCACGGAATCTGCCATGGTGATCTCCAGCAATCGATGGAACCATTGGGACGCGGGCGCCGCCGCCGCACTATCGGACAAGGGCGTGCCTGCATGTCGTGGGCGCGCAGGCGCGCTCCTACATCCGCCTTCTCACCAGCCGGCGGGCCCGCCTTCGAGCGCGCGCTGCGCCAGCAGGAAGGTGGCGGCATTCCAGCTCTGGCCCGCCATGCCCATGGGCGCCAGGGTCTTGCCATGAAACCATTCGGTGAAGCGCCAGTCGCCGTGCGCGTTGGCCTGCGCCAGGCGCTCCAGCGCCGCCTGCGCCTGCGTTCGCAGCCCCAGCTGAGCCAGCGCCATCACCCAGAAGCCGCCGACGAAGGGCCACAGGCCGCCGTTGTGGTACTGGTGCACCAGGTTCTGCTGGTGCCGGCCCATGTAGGCGCGCCACAGCGCATGGCTGGCCGGCAGGGCATGCAGCGTGACGCGCACCGGCCAGGGCTGGGCCGCCTGCGACGCCTCGATGGTGCGCAGGATGCGGTGCGCCGTGGCTTCGTCGGCCAGGCCGCCGAGCACCGCCAGCACGTTGCCGAACACATCGCCCTCGTCGCCCACGAAGGACAGGTTGACGAAGCTCAGGTACAGGCCCGGGTCGCGCCGGCCGCGCCGCGCGTAGTGGCGCAGCAGGCGCGCGCGGTGGTACTCGGGCAGGTCGCGCTGGAAGGGATTGAAGAGGTGGTTGAAGTGATGCCGCGTCTCGTCCGCATGCGCGAGGCCGAAGCGCCGCTTGACCTCGAACCACAGGGCATTGGTGTAGAGCACGTAGCCCGAGCGCGGCATGATGTCGGCCCAGTCGCTCGCCTCGTTCTGCTGCAGCAGCCGGAAGTGCTGGTGCTCCTGCGCCAGCAGCCACTGGAGCGCCAGTTGCACCTCGCGCGCCCAGTGCGATGCGCCCACCTGGCCGTGGCGGCGCACGTGGTCCACGGCGATCAGCCACCACAGCGTCGCGTCGATGCAGCCCAGGTACCAGAAGTCCGCGTCGCGGCCCTCGGGGTCCACGTACTTCGGGATCTGCCCGTTGGCCGCCTGCTGCGCCGCCAGCGCATCGAGGCTGGCGACGGCGCCCTCCTCCAGCGAGCGCACGCCGCTGCCGCACATGGCCATCACGCAGATGGCGGCGTCGCGTCCGAAGATGCGCGTGTAGCGCCGCGCCACCGCCGCCTTGGTCGGGCTGGCGGCCAGGATCCCATGCGGCGTGAGGTTGCGCTCGAGCAACGCAACGCAGGCTTCGCTGCAACGCGCTGCAAGCGAGGGTGTGACGGAAACAACCATGGATTCGAAACGCGTGGATCCCTCATATCGAGGAGGCACCAGCAAACAAGCATGTCCGCCTTAAGCCGATCTTAAGAGTCGGCCCTGAGACTGATGTGGCGCAAGTAACGCTTTCTAACTACCCCACACAAACCTGCGAGAGGAGACGCATCATGTCCGTTACGGTCAACAAGGCAGACCTCGAGTTCATTCTTGCCCAGATCCAGATCGCGGAGGCACACGCCGCCGGGCAACCCCTCTTCGGACCCGGTGGCCTGGTGCCCGCCTACAACGTGAGCTGGGGCCTGCGCACCGTCGACGGCACCTACAACAACCTGCTGCACGAGACGTGGGGGGCCGCGGACCAGCAGTTTCCCACCCTCATGCCGCCGACCTACCGGCCCGCCGACGGCACCATGTTCGACCCCGACGGTGATGGCCCGGCACCGGCGATGCCCACACAGTCCACCTACGCGCCGAGCAACAACCCGAACTCGCTGGTCTTCGACTCCAGCCTGCGCACCATCTCCAACCTGATCGTCGACCAGACGCTGGGCAACCCGGCGGCGATCCTGACCGCGCTGGAACGCGCCGGCTCCGACGACCCGATGGGCGATCTGCCCGCCGTCACCTTGATCTACGAGGCCTTCAAGCCGGCATCCGATGCGGAGTACCAGGCGCGGGTCGTGGCGCAGAACGCGCGTGACGCGGCCGAGGAACTGGGCGACGGCGATCCCGAGACGCCGCCGAGCGCCGAGGAACAGGCCGCGATCGAGGCCGCAGAAGCTGCCGAGCTCGCGCACGCCGACACCGTCGCTGCCCTGGAGACCGCCCGCGGCGTCCGCGACGCCGCACTGGTCCCCTTCGGCATCGAGATGCAGGGCGACAACGTCAGCCTGCCCAACATCTCGCCCGACGGCGGCCTCTCCGCCTCCTTCAATTCGTGGTTCACCCTCTTCGGCCAGTTCTTCGACCACGGCCTGGACCTGGTCAACAAGGGCGGCAGCGGCACCGTGTTCATCCCGCTGCAGCCCGACGATCCCTTGTACGTGGAGGGCAGCAACACCAACTTCATGGTGCTCACGCGCGCCACCGTGTCGGCCGGGACGGACGGTGTCATGGGCACCGCGGACGACGTGCGCCCGGTCAACACCACCACCTCCTTCGTCGACCAGAATCAGACCTACACCTCGCATCCCTCGCATCAGGTCTTCCTGCGCCAGTACGCGCCCAACGCCGACGGCGAGCCGGTGGCCACCGGCAAGCTGATCGAGGGCGCCAACGGCGGCATGGCCACCTGGGGCGAGGTCAAGGCGCAGGCCCTCATGCTGGGCGTGCGGCTGACCGACTCCGACGTCGGCAGCGTGCCGCTGGTGCGCACCGACCCGTACGGCAACTTCATCCCCGATCAGTTCGGCCTGGTCCAGGTGATCACCGGAGTCGGCGTGGACGGCATTCCCAACACGGCCGACGACGTGGTTGCCCTGCGTGCCGATGCCACCGTCATCATCGATCCCACGGTAGCGGGCGCGATCCGCACCTCCCACGCCTTCCTGGCCGACATCGCGCACGAGGCGGTGCCCATCGGCAAGATCGCCGACGGCGACATCACCATCGGCCTGGGCAACCCCGGCAACGGCGACACCGAGTACGACAACGAGCTGCTCGACGCCCATTTCATCGCCGGCGACGGCCGCGCCAACGAGAACATCGGCCTCACCGCCGTGCACCACGTGTTCCACGCCGAGCACAACCGCATGGTGGAGCACAACAAGGAAGTGATCCTCTCCACCGCGGCCGGCGGCGACATGTCCTTCCTCAACCAGTGGCTGGTCGACGACGTGACGGCCCTGCCCGCCGACCTCGGCACGCTGGTGTGGGACGGCGAGCGCCTGTTCCAGTCCGCCAAGTTCACCACCGAGATGCAATACCAGCACCTGGTGTTCGAGGAGTTCGCGCGCAAGATCCAGCCGCAGATCAACCCCTTCCTGGTGCCCGACGGCTTCGACGTGACCATCGACCCGTCGATCGTGGCGGAGTTCGCCCACGTGGTGTACCGCTTCGGGCACTCGATGCTGACCGAGTCCATCGACCGCTTCGACCCCAGCTTCAACCCGCAGGACATCGGCCTGATCGAGGGCTTCCTCAACCCGGTGGTCTACGACAACGGCCACGCCGTCACCGACGACGTGGCGGCCGGCGCCATCATCCGCGGCATGACGCGCCAGGTGGGCAACGAGATCGACGAGTTCGTCACCACCGCGCTGCGCAACAACCTGCTGGGCCTGCCGCTGGACCTGGCCACCATCAACCTGGCGCGCGGGCGCGACACCGGCGTGCCCTCGCTCAACGCGGCGCGGCGCGACTTCTACGAGGCCACCAACAACGCCGCCGAACTGCGGCCCTACGACAGCTGGGTCGACTTCGCGGGCAACATCAAGCACGAGGCCTCGATCATCAACTTCGTCGCGGCCTACGGCACGCACACGCTCATCACCACGGCGACCACGCTGGAGGACAAGCGCAACGCCGCGCTGACCATCATCACCGGCACCTCCTTCGGCGGCCTGACGGTGCCCGAGGACGCGGTCGACTTCCTCAACGGCACGGGCGCCTGGGCCAACAACGCGCAGGGCATCACCATCACCGGCCTGGACAACGTGGACCTGTGGATCGGCGGCCTGGCCGAGAAGATCCTGCCCTTCGGCGGCATGCTGGGCTCGACCTTCAACTTCGTGTTCGAGAACCAGATGGAGAGCCTGCAGAACGGCGACCGCTTCTACTACCTGCAGCGGCTGGACGGCCTGCACCTGTTCGGCGAGATGGAGAACAACTCCTTCGCCGAGATGATCATGACCAACACGAACGCGACGCACCTGCCGTCGGACGTGTTCTCCACGCCGGGCCTGATCCTGGAGGTCGACCGCACGCATCAGTACAACCCCGGCCTGGGCGAATCCGCTGGCGCCGACGGCATCCTGGCGGACGATCCCCTCACCACCGACGTCGACGAGAGTGCCGACAACCTGGGCAACGACCCGACGGGCGGCGGCATCCTCACGCCGCTGGTCATCCGCAACAACCCCGCGACGCCGGGCACGGACACCAACTACCTGCGCTACACCGGCGACCAGCACGTGACGCTGGGCGGCACGAACAACGCCGACATCATCATCGCCAGCGAGGGTGACGACACCATCCACGGCGACGGCGGCAACGACTACCTGGAAGGCGGCGCCGGCAACGACATCATCAATGGCGGCGCAGGCAACGACATCATTCGCGACCTGGGCGGCGACGACAACATCAAGGCCGGCGACGGCAACGACGTCGTGCACGGCGGCCCGGGCCTGGACCTGATCCTGGGCGGCTCCGGCCAGGACTTCATCGTGCTGGGCACCGACGCCGGCTCCGAGGTCTTCGGCGGCGAGGGCAACGACTTCATCCTGGGCAGCAAGAACGCCGAGCGCATCCTGGGCAACGAGGGTGACGACTGGATCGAGGTGGGCACCTTCGACGGCGCGCCCGGCGACAGCTTCGACGAGATCTTTGCGCGCGACGGCATCGCCGGGCACGACGTGTTCCTGGGCGACGGCGGATTCGACGAGTTCATCGCCGAGGGTGGCGACGACATCATGGTCGGCAGCCCCGGCCGCGGAAAGCTCGCGGGCATGTCGGGCTGGGACTGGGTGACCTACAAGGACAACACCGCCTTCGTGGACGCGGACCTGACGCGCGGCATCGTGTTCGACGAGAACCCGACGCCGCCGCAGAACGGCACGCTGGATGCGTATGAATCGGTCGAGGGTCTCTCGGGCACGCGCTTCAACGACATCCTGGTGGGGGCGGACACCACCGCCGCCGAGCGGGTACCCTCTGCGCTGGGCGGCACCGAGGGCTTTGCAGGCAGCGCGCTGGACGCGGCGGGCATCGCGCGCATCGCCGGGCTGCAGGCCTTGCTGGGCAGCGCCACCACCTACTCGGCCGGCGACATCATCCTGGGCGGGGACGGCAACGACCGCATCACCGGCCGGGGTGGCGACGACATCATCGACGGCGACAAGTGGCTGGACGTGCAGGTGGGCGTGTATGCGCTCAATGATCAAGGCGAACGCATCGGCAGTCCCCTCTCGCTGCACAGCAGCCTGAAGGAACTGGTCACCCAGATGTTCGCCGGGACCATCAACCCCGGACAGCTGGCCATCGTGCGGACCATCCGCACCGCCGACAGCGCTGGCGACATCGACACCGCCGTGTACCTCGGCCCCGTCACCAACTACGCCTTCGGCTCCACCGCCGACGGCAGGCTCACCGTGACCGACATCAGCGCCGACCCGATCGAGGGCAGCGACACGCTCAGCGGCATCGAGCGGCTGAGCTTCTCGGATGGACTCACCCTCAACATCATCACGGGCACCAACGGCAACGACAACCCGCTGAACGGCACCGATGGCGACGACCTGATCCTGGGATTCGCCGGCAACGACGTGCTGTTCGGCGGCCTGGGCAACGACGTGCTGATCGGCGGCCTGGGCAACGACCAGCTCAACGGCGGACTGGGCAACGACATGCTGTTCGGCAACGAAGGCACGGACACGCTCAACGGCAACGAGGGCAACGACACGCTCAACGGCGGCACCGAGAACGACACGCTCAATGGTGGCGTGGGCGACGACACCTACACCTTCGGCCTGGCGGACGGCAGCGACACGATCAACGAGGCGGGAGGCGCCGGCACGGCCGACCGCATCGTGATCCAGCCGGGCGTGCTGGACCCGGTCACGGGAGACCTCAACCCGATCACCGGCCTGAATGCCGCGGACAACAACACCGGGAACGCCGCCGGCAGCCTGGTCATCAACTTCAACGGCCAGACCGTGACCGTGGCCAACCACTACGCCGGGAACACGGCAGGTACCGGCGTCGAACGCATCAACTTCAGCGACGGCATCTTCGCCGGCTACCTGCTCGGTCCCGATGACTACATCATCAGCCGCGCCGACCCGACCGGCGGCTCGCGCACCATCGACCTCTCGGCCTCGCTGGTGAACAACTTCATCGCCGGCGAGAACGGGACCAGCGACACCATCATCGGGGGCCTGGGCAACGATCTGATCTTCGGCGGCACCGGCGACAACAACCTCAACGGCGGCGACGGCGACGACCTGCTGGTCGGCGGCTCCGGCGCCGGGGACGGCGACCTGCTCGACGGTGGCCTGGGCTCCGACACCATGGTCGGCCTGGCGGGCAACGACAGCTACGTCGTCGACGACGCAGGCGACGTGGTGGTCGAGGCGCTGAATGCCGGCACGGACGAGGTGCTGACCGAGCTGGCGGCCTTCTCGCTCGAGCTGATCGCCAACGTGGAGAACCTCACCTACACCGGCATCGATGCCGATCCCTTCGTGGGCACCGGCAACGCGCTGAACAACGTCATCAGCGGCGGCGACCTGGCGGACACGCTTGCTGGCCTGGGCGGCAACGACACCCTCAATGGCGGCATCGGGATAGACCTGCTCGACGGCGGTGAGGGCAACGACACGCTCAACGGGGGCGACGACGACGACACGCTGCTGGGCGGCGCCGGGACGGACACGCTCAATGGCGGCGACGGCAACGACATCCTCGACGGCGGACTGGCCAACGACGCCATGAACGGAGGCGCGGGCGACGATACCTTCCTGGTGGACAACACGGCCGACACCGTCATCGAAGGCGCAGGCGGCGGCACGGATACGGTGCAGTCGAGCGTCACCTTCACCATCACCGACGCCGACGTCGAGAACCTCACGCTGGTGGGAACCGGCAACATCAATGCAACCGGCAACGGCTCGGCCAACGTGCTCACCGGCAACGCCGGCAACAACACGCTCAACGGCGCCGGCGGCACCGACACCGCGAGCTATGCCACGGCGGCGGCGGCGGTCACCGTGTCGCTGGCCCTTGCCGGAGCACAGGCCACCGGCGGGGCCGGAACCGACACGCTCCAGAGCATCGAGAACCTGGAAGGCAGCGCCTTCGGCGACACCCTCACCGCCGGTGCAGGCGCCAACGTGCTGAACGGCGGCGGCGGCAACGACACGCTCAACGCCACCGTCGACAACGTGCGCGACACGCTCAACGGCGGCGACGGCAACGACACCGCCAGCTACGCGGCCTACGGGGCCAACCTCACGGTGAACCTGGGCGGCGCGGCGCCGATCGTGGTGGGCGGCTCGGGCACCACCGCGGGCAACTCCGACGTGATCGCCAGCATCGAGAACTTCACCGGCGGCAGCGGCAGCGACTCGATCACTGGCAGCACCGGCGCCAACGTTCTCGACGGCGGCGGCGGCAACGACACCTTCAACTACCAGATCGGCGGCGGTGCCGACACCATCATCGGCGGCGCCGGAACGGACGTGCTCAACATCACAGGCGCGGCCAACAACGACGTGCTGGACGTGGTGTTCGCCGGCGGCGTCATCACCGGCTTCGAGGGCGGCACGGTGACCGGCGTGGAGCAGATCAACGCCAACCTGGGCGGCAATGCCGACACGATCTCGTACGCGGCTTCCACCGCCAACGTCACGGTGAACCTGGGCGCGGGCACGGCGTCGGGCTTCAACTCCATCGCCAGCATCCTGAACGCGGTGGGCGGCTCGGGCAGCGACACGCTGACCGGCACCGCGGGCAACAACACGCTGGAGGGTGGCGCCGGCAACGACACCATCAACGGCGGCGCGGGTGCGGACATCATCATCGGCGGCGCGGGCGCGGACACGCTGGATTCCGGCGCGGCGAACGACAACCAGCAGGACATCTTCCGCTTCAGCGCAACGGGCGACTTCGGCGACACGGTCAACAACTTCGACGCCAACAACGGCGCCGCGACGGACGACCGCATCGAGTTCACCGGCGCGCTGAACACGGCCTGGGACGATGGCGCCAACAACGATGCCTTCCTGTTCGCCACCGGCAATGGCGGGGCCGGCACCGTGAACGTGACCATCGGGCAGGGCAACGGGGACGTCGAAGCCCTGCTGCTCACCGGCGCCGGCGGAGAGGGCGTGACGACCGCCAACCTGGGCAACGCGGGGCTGGTGTCGGCCGCCTTCAACGCCGAGTTCGTCATCACTGCCGCCGCCGGCGAGGACGCCTTGCTCGTGGTGAACGACACCAACGGCAACAGCTTCTCGCTGTGGCAGTGGATCCAGTCCGGCGGCGGCGAGACCTCGGCCGGGGAGCTGACGCTGGTCGGCATCTTCAATGCCAACGCCACGGTGACGGCGGACAACTTCGATTTCGTCTGAGAAAAGCGTGGAGAGAGGGACGCGGCGGGAGCGCACCAGGGCGCCCCGCCGCGCATAACGAACAGGAGGAGACCGGCATGAAGGCACTCTGGGCGCAACTCAAGCCGCTGTTGTCCAGCCTGGCGCTGTTTTCCTTCGTCATCAACCTGCTGTACCTGGTGCCTGCGCTGTTCATGCTGCAGGTGTTCGACCGGGTCATTCCCACCAACAGCCGCGACACGCTGTGGGTTCTCCTGGCCGGCGTGGGCTCGGCGCTGGCCATTCTCTTCGTGCTCGACTACGTGCGCCTTCGGGTCCAGCACCTGCTGGGCAACCTGGTGGACGAGCGCCTGTCGCCGCCGGTGCTGCATGCCGTGGTGGAGGCCAGCGCCCGCTCGCGCCTGCACGCGCGGCCCGATGCGATGCGCGACATCGCCACGCTGCGCGGCCTCTTTTCCGCCAACGGCCTGACGGCCCTGATGGACGCGCCGTGGATCGTGGTGTACGTGGCGGTCATCGCCGTGTTCCACCCCGCGCTGGGCTGGGGCGCGGCCGCGGCCACCGCGCTGATGCTGGCCCTGGCCTGGCTGAACGACCGCGTGAGCCGCAAGGCGCTGGACGCGGTGCAGAAGGAGACGCGCCAGGCCAGCCACTACGTCGAGGGCTCGCTGCGCAACGCCGAGGTGCTGCAGGCCATGGGCATGACCGGTCGGCTGCTGGCGCGCTGGCGCCGGCGCCAGGACCAGGCGCTGTCGCTGCAGGCCGCCACCAGCCATTCGAGCGTGGCCTTCAGCGCCGCCTCGCGCTTCCTGCGCCAGGCGGTGCAGGTGATGATGATGTCGATCGGCGCCTGGCTGGTGCTCACGCAGGCGGCCTCGGCCGGCGTGATGATCGCCACCACCGTTCTGCTGGGCCGCGCGCTGCAGCCGGTGGAGCAGATCGTGGGCAGCTGGCGGGTGCTGGGCGAGGCCCGCTCGGCCCTGCGGCGCCTGCGCGAGCTGTGCGCGCACTTCGAGCGGGACGACCCGCGCATGTCGCTGCCCCGCCCCGCCGGCCAGCTGCGCGTGCAGGGCGTGTCCTTCCGCCCGCAAGGCACCGAGAAGCTGTGCCTGAGCGGCGTGTCGCTGAGCCTCGCGCCCGGCGAGGCGCTGGCCATCATCGGCCCGAGCGCGGCGGGCAAGTCGACGCTGGCGCGCCTGCTCACCGGCATCTGGCCGCCCACCCTGGGCTCGGTGCGGCTCGATGGCGCGGACCTCTCGGCCTGGCCGCGCCACGAGCTGGGCCCCTGGATCGGCTACGTGCCGCAGGACGTGGAACTGTTCGACGGCACCGTGGCCGACAACATCTGCAGGCTGGGCGAGCCGGATGGCGAAGCGGTGCTGGCCGCCGCCCGCCGCGCCAACGCGCACGAGATGATCGTGCAGCTGCCGCAGGGCTACGACACGCCGGTGGGCGAAGGCGGCACGCGCCTGTCGCCCGGGCAGCGCCAGCGCATCGCCCTGGCCCGCGCCATGTACGGCGACGTGCGGCTGCTGGTGCTCGACGAGCCCAACGCCAGCCTGGACGCGGAAGGCGAGATCGCGCTGGCCCGGGCCTTGAGCGGCCTGCGCGCCGAGGGCATCACCTCGGTGGTCGTCACGCACCGCCCGTCCCTGGTCGCGCACGTGGACAAGATCCTGATCCTGGAAGCCGGCCAGGTGAAGCAGTTCGGCCCGGCCAGCGAAGTGATGAAGTCGATGCAGCGGCAGGCGCAGGCGGCGCTGGCCGAACGCGCGGCCTGAACCAGGGAGCAGCAGCATGACGGCCAACGCAAGCACCCTTCCCGCCGGCGGCATGGCGCCCCTGGCACACGCCAGCGAGCGCCAGGTCCGCCGCCTCATCGCCTGGGGCATGTGGACGGTGATGCTCATCGTCGTGCCGCTGGGCGCGTGGATCGGGCTGGCGCCGCTGGCCATGGCCGTGGTGGCGCCCGCGCACGTGAAGGTGGACCTGAACCGCCGGCCGGTGCAGCACCTGGAGGGCGGCATCGTGCGCCAGGTGCTGGTGCGCGACGGGCAGGCGGTGCGCGAGGGCGAGCCCCTGCTCGTGATCGGCGACGTGGGCGTGGACGCCGACCGCAACCGCCTGGGCTACCGGCTGGCGGTGGAGCGCACGACGATGGAGCGGCTCGATGCCGAGCAGCGGCGCGCGTCGAGGCTGGAGTTCTCCGCGGGCCTCAAGGAGCAGGCCCGCCGCGATCCGCGCGTGCAGGAAGCCATGGCGAAGGAGGCCGCGCTGTTCGCGGCACGCCAGCACTCGCTGAACAGCGAACTGGCGCTGATGAAGCAGTTGCGCCAGCGCGTGCAGCAGGAGATCGCCGCACTGGAGGCGCAGGGCGGCAAGGCGCAGGAGTCGCTGGAGCTGCAGCGGCGCGAACTGGAGTCCAACCGCGACCTGGTGCGCGAGGGCTTCGTCTCGCAGGCCCGCATCAACCAGCTCGAAGCCTCGGTGGCCGACTACACGGCGCGCCTGGAGGAGCGACGCTCCGAACTCGCCCGCGGGCACGGGCGGCTGATCGACGCGGACATCAAGAGCAACGCCATCGTCAACGAATACGTGCGCAGCGCCAGCGACCAGCTCAAGGGCGCCGTGGCGCGGGTCAGCGAGATCGAGCAGGAGCTGCGCAAGTCCGACGATGCGACCACGCGGCAGGTGGTGCTGGCGCCGGCGGCCGGCGCGGTGATCGACCTGAAGTTCACCTCGCCAGGTGCGGTGGTACGACCCGGCGAGACCATCGCCGAGGTGGTACCCAGCAACACCGCGCTGATGATCGAGGCGCAGATCCGGCCCGAGGAGGTGAACAACGTGCTGGTGGGCCAGGGCGCGCGCATCAAGTTCACCGCGTTCAAGTACCGCAACGCGGCCATGGTGACGGGCAAGGTGACCTATGTGTCGGCCGACCGCTTCACCGACAAGGTGACGCAGCAGCCCTACTACAGCGTCTCGATCCTGGCCGACCCCGAGTCGGTGGGCACGGCGGGCGATTTGAAGATGCAGGCCGGCATGCCGGCCGAGGTGTACATCGACGGCGGCTTCCAGACCGCGCTGGAGTACCTGGTGGACCCGGTGGTGTCCACGCTGCGCCGCGCCGCGCGGCAGATGTAGCCCGCCCTACGCCGGCGCGGCCGGGAAGCTGACCTCGGCCCGCAGTCCGCCCAGCGGCGATTCGAGCAGCCGCACCGCCGCCTGGTGCGCATGGGCCACCGCCTGAACGATCGACAGGCCCAGCCCCACGCCGTGGGTGTCCACGCGGCCCAGCCGGTTGAAGCGCTGGAAGGCCTCGGCATGCTGGCTCGGTGGAATGCCCGGCCCCGAATCGTCCACGGTAAGCACGATCGCCCCGCCCAGCCGCTGGCTGCCGACCTCGATGCGGCCGCCCTCGGGCGTGTAGCGGATGGCGTTGACCAGCAGGTTGTGCACGAGCATGTGCAGGCCCACCTCGGCGCCGCGCAGTTCCGCCACCTCGAAGCTGGCCTTCAGCGTGAGCTTGCGCTGCGCCGCGGCGGAGCCGAGCTCGCCCATGACGTCCCAGTAGACCTGCTGCAGGTTCACGTCCTGCATCGCGTGCGCGCCTGCCATCGCCAGGCCGTCCACGCGCGCCAGGTCGAGCATGCGGTCCAGCAGGTGGCAGGCCTGGTCGATGCCCGCCATGAGGCTGCGCAGGCTCCCGGACAGGTCGTGCGGCGACTCCCGGTGCGCGACAGCAAGCTGCGCCTGCAGGCGCAGCGCGGCCAGGGGCGTGCGCATCTCGTGCGCGGCGACGGCGGTGAACTCGCGCTCCACCGACAGCGCCTTGCGAAAGCGCGCCAGCAGCGTATTGATCGAAGCCACCATCGGCTCGAGTTCGGCGGGCGGGTCGGCGGCGCGCAGCTCCGTGAGGTCCAGGGCGTGGCGGTCGCGCAGCTGCGAGGCATAGTCGTCGACCGAACGCAGCGTGCGGTTCAGGAACAGCCAGGTGCTGATGACGATGAGCCCCAGAGGCACCGCCATGAAGCCCATGAAGTACTTGGAGATGGTGGCGATGGACACTGCGCGGTCGCTCATGCGCTCGGCGATCTGGATCACCGTGTTGGTCAGCGGGCCCGCCTCCACGTAGGTGCGCACGTCCTCGCCATGCATCTGCGATCGCCCGAAGCCGAGCGCGCCCAGCGGCTGCATGGGCCCGCTCACCCGGCCCGCGTGGCTCTGCAGCAGCAGGCGGCCGTCCAGCGACCAGATCTGGTAGTGGTAGCGCGTGCCGAAGGCGCCCTCGAACGCGACGCGCACGGGTCCGGTGTTGCCGGCCAGGTAGTTGTCGCGGATCTCGTGCCCCGCAAAGGCATGCACCGTCTGCGCCAGGGCCACCAGGCGCGCATCCAGGAGCCGCTTGTCGACGATGGCGTCGGCGCGGAACATGGCCGCGCCGCCGAACAGCAGCGTGGCAATGCACACGAAGGCGAAGATGGCCACCAGCCGGCCTCGCAGCGACCACGCGGCAGCCGGCCCCCTCATGCGGTCTCGGGCCCGAGCTGGTAGCCGACGCCGCGCACCGTCTGGATCAGCTGCGGCGAGAACTTGCGGCGCAGGTAGTGCACGTGGACCTCGACGGCGTTGCTCTCGACCTCGCAGTCGAAGGTGTAGAGCGACTCCTCCAGCTGCGAGCGCGTCAGCACCTGGTTCTTGCGACGCACCAGGATCTCCAGCAGCCAGAACTCCTTGCTGGTCAGCGGCACCACGTCGCCGTGCCAGGTGGCCATGCGCCGCGACGGATAGAGCCTGAGCGCGCCATGCTGCGGCTCGCTCGTCTCGCAGGCCTTGCCCTGGCCGCGGCGCAGCACGGCTCGGATGCGCGAGCACACCTCGTCCAGGTCCAGCGGCTTGACCATGTAGTCGTCCGCGCCCATGTCCAGCAGGCTGATGCGGTCGCCCACGCTGCCGCGTGCTGTAACAACGATCACAGAAACCGACAGGCCGCGATCGCGGATGCACTTGAGCAGCTTGTCGCCGCTGGTATCGGGCAGGCCCAGGTCCAGCAGCACGCATTCGTAGTTGCAGGCGGCCAGCGACGCCAGCAGATCCTTGCCCGAGCGCAGCCAGTCCACGGCATAGCCCGACCGCGCCAACCCCTGACGGACGGCGGTTCCCAGCTGGTCGTTGTCCTCCACCAAGAGCAAGCGCATTGCCCCTCCTGCATCAAACGTTACCGATTGTGGGAGTTACAACCTTAGTATCAATAGGGAAAACTAGAGGCCACACCTGGGCCCAAGTCGGACCAGCGCGCCGCGGTCATCGGCCTGTGTCAAGCTGTCGCCGCAAATCGCCATCCGACCCACCCGTTTCAAGGAGCGTTGAACCCATGCAAGACCCCGTGACCCGCCGCCTCACCGCCGCCGATTTCGACCAGGACCTGCTCATTCTTTTCGACGCCTACGTGCACGGCGACCTCGACCGCCGCGGCTTCCTCGCCCAGGCGCAGCGCTTCGCCAAGGCCGGCGTGACGGCGGCGGGCCTGCTGGCCGCACTGAGCCCGAATTTCGCGGCCGGGCAGCAGGTGCCGGGCGACGACGTGCGGCTGAGGATCGAGCGGGTGAGCTATCCCTCGCCCAACGGCAGCGGCACCATGAAGGGGTACCTCGCGCGGCCCGCCAGTGCCGGCACGGGCAAGCTGCCCACGGTGCTGGTGATCCACGAGAACCGCGGCCTGAACCCGCACATCGAGGACATCGCGCGCCGCCTGGCGCTGGACGGTTTCATGGCCTTCGCGCCGGACGCGCTCACGCCGCTGGGCGGCTACCCGGGCAACGAGGACGATGCCCGCGCCGCCTTCGGCAAGCTCGACCAGGCCAAGACGCGCGAGGACTTCCTGGCTGCGGTGAACTGGCTCAAGGCCCGCCCCGACACCACCGGCAAGATCGGCGCCGTGGGCTTCTGCTGGGGCGGCGGCATGGTGCACCAGCTCGCGCTGGCCGTGCCCGACCTGGCGGCGGGCGTGCCCTTCTACGGCAACACGCCCGACCCCTCGCAGGCAGCCAGGGTGAAGACGCCGCTGCTGGTGCAGCGCGCGGAAGTGGACGAGCGCATCAACGCCGCCTGGCCCGCCTACGAGGCGGCGCTGAAGGCCGCGGGCGTGCGCTTCACCGCGTACCAGTACCCGGGCACGCAGCACGGCTTCAACAACGACACCACGCCGCGCTACGACGCGGCCGCCGCGAAGCTGGCGTGGTCGCGCACGGTGGAGTTCCTCAAGGCGAACCTGGGCGCGGCGTAGCGCCCCGGGCCGCGGCTACTGCGGCCTGACGCGCGCGCCTTCGCCGCTGCCCTCGATGTAGACGCGCTGGCCCACGCGCAGGCCCGGGGTCACCGGCTGCGACACCGACACCAGCACGCCGCTGCCGGTGCGCACGATGACCTGCTGGCCGGCCACCGGCTGGTCGTACTTCTTCTGCACCTCGTTGCCGGCCAGCGCGCCGCCCACGGTGCCCAGCACCATGGCGACGTCGCGGCCGGTGCCGCCGCCGATGAGGCTGCCCACGCCCAGACCCGCCACGCCGCCGATCACCGCGCCCACGCCGGTGTGGTGCGAGCTCGCCAGCTGCACCGGGGTGATCTGCTCGATCGTGCCCTGGCGGACCTCCATCGCACCGGGCTGCGCGCCGGGCGCGGCACAGGCGGTCATCAAGGCCAACAGAAACGCGCTCAGGACAAGACGCAGGGACAGGGTCAGACGCATGACAGGCTCCTCGCTCTTCGTGTGGATGGGGCTGCGATCATCGCGGCATTGCGCAGGGCGCGCAACGCGCCCCAGCCCTCAAGGCGCGCGAATGCGGCCGGCCAGCCCGGCGATGCCTGCGTCGTCCAGCGCGCCTGCCTCGACGCTGCGGCGCGCGGCCCACTGCCGGAAGTGCCGCTCCTGCGAGCGCTGGTAGTGCGGGTCGTAGTGCAGCGACATCAGCTCCTCGAAGAGCAGCGAAAGCTCGCCGGCCAGCGCCCATTGCTGCCAACGCGACACTGTCTCCTTGCCCTGCATCTCCTTGAGCTTGCCCAGTTGCGCGGCCAGGGCCTCGGGCTCGTCGCCCAGGTAGGCGTAGTCGCGCAGCAGGTAGTCCAGGCGCGCCTGCGGCGAGGCCGCGACCTCGATCACCGGCGCCTCGCGCATGCGGGTCACGAGGGGAACGGGCAGCGAGATCTTCCCGATGCGCGGGCTCTCGCCTTCCACGTAGATCGGCCGCGCCAGGTCGAAGCCTTCCAGCCGCGTGACGACCTGCGTCTCGAAGCTCTTCTGCGAAGGCTGAGGCACGCCGGGCAGGCCGCCTAGCAGCGAACCCTTGTGGCACGCGGCCTCTTCCAGGTCCAGCACCTGCTCGCCCTGCGCGGCCAGGGCCTGCAGCACGCGGGTCTTGGCGCTGCCGGTGGCCCCGCAGATGACGCGCAGCTGGAGTTGCGGGCACAGCGCATCGATCTGCGCGACCACGTGGCGCCGGAAGCTCTTGTACCCGCCGGCCAGCTGCTGCGCGTCCCAGCCCACCAGGCGCAGCCAGGTGACCATGGAGCCGCTGCGCAGGCCGCCGCGCCAGCAGTAGACCAGCGGCTTCCAGCTCGCCGGCCGGTCGGCGAAGCGCTCGCGCAGGTGCCGCGCCAGGTTGGCCGCCACCATGGCGCCGCCCACGCGCCGCGCCTCGAAGGCGCCCTGCTGCTTGTAGAGCGTGCCGACGATGCGGCGCTCCTCGTCGTCGAGCACCGGGCAGTTGATGGCGCCGGGCACGTGGTCCAGCGCGAACTCCGAAGGCGAGCGCGCATCGATGAGGATGTCGAAGTCGCGCATGTCGCCCACGCGCACGGGGGCGTTGTGGCTCATGGCAAGCACCCCTGGCCGGCACCGGCCGGCGCATCCATTGCAAAATCGAAGCCCCTGGAAGAAAAACGGGCTTGCCCAACTGTCATGACGGATCCGATCGCTCTCACTTCTTTCTCGCACGGTGGCGGCTGCGGCTGCAAGATCGCCCCGGGCCTGCTGTCGGAGATTCTGGCACGCGCCCCGCAGGGCCTGGTGCCGCCGCAGTTGCTGGTGGGCACCGAGACCGCCGACGACGCGGCCGTCTACCAGCTCAACGACCAGCAGGCGCTGGTCGCCACCACCGATTTCTTCACGCCCATCGTCGACGACCCCTTCGACTTCGGCCGCATCGCCGCCACCAACGCCCTGTCGGACATCTACGCCATGGGCGGCACGCCGATCCTGGCGCTCGCGCTGGTGGGCATGCCCATCGCCAAGCTGCCGCCGGAGGTGATCGGCCGAGTGCTCGAGGGCGGCGCCAGCGTGTGCCGCGAGGCCGGCATCCCCATTGCGGGCGGCCACAGCATCGACGTGCTGGAGCCGATCTACGGGCTGGTGGGGCTGGGCCTGGTGCATCCCTCGCGCGTGCGGCGCAACTCGGACGCGAAGCCCGGCGACGCGCTGGTGCTGGGCAAGCCGCTGGGCGTGGGCATCCTGTCGGCAGCGCTCAAGAAGGGCGTGCTGGGCAGCGAGGGCTATGCGCAGATGCTGCGCCACACCACGCAGCTCAACAAGGTGGGCAGCCGGCTGGCCGAGATGGACGCGGTGCACGGCATGACCGACGTGACCGGCTTCGGCCTGGCGGGCCACCTGCTGGAGATGTGCCGCGGCGCCCGGCTGTCGGCCGAGGTGTCGCTGCAGAAGCTGCCCCTGATCGAGGTGGCCGCGGGCTTTGCCGCGCAAGGCGTCGCCACCGGCGCGTCGGCCCGCAACTGGAGCGGCTACGGCGCCGAGATCGACTGGCCCGCCGCGGCGCCCGACTGGCAGCGCGCCATGGTCTCGGACCCGCAGACCAGCGGGGGCCTGCTGGTGAGCTGCGCGCCCGAGGCGGTGGATGCGGTGCTCGGCGCCTTCGCCGGCGCGGGCTTCGAACAGGCGGCGGTGATCGGCCACATGGGCCGGGGCGACATCGCCGCGGGCGCGCCGCGCCTGCGCTTCGCAAGCGCGTAGCGGCGCTACTTCTTCTGCGTCACGGCCGCCGACCCGGCCACGATCTGCGCGCGGAAGGCCTTGAGCCGGGCCTTGAGCCGGCGCTCGTTGACCAGGCCCACGCGCACCATCATCTTCTGGCCGGCCGACATGGCCTCGAGCTGCGGGTCGGCATACTCGTAGTGCACCCAGGGCTTGGCCATGGGCGTGTCGCTCTTCACCTCCACCATCTTCACGCGCACCGGGCCTTCGGGCTCGGGCGCGGCCAGCAGGTGGTCGATGACGGCCACCAGGCGGTCGTTGAAGTACTTGCCCGGGTAACCCAGCTCCTCGAAGGCCTGCTGGAACAGCGGGTAGAGCTTGAAGTAGATCCCCGCCGCCGCGGCCGGGTCGACCTGCTCGGACAGCAGCACCAGCGGCGTGTAGCGCTGCGCGTTGTCCAGCGCGATCGAACTGCTGTCGCCGCTGCCGCCCACGGCGAAGCGCTGGCCCACCGGCTGCACCGGCCACACGCGCGAAGGCGCGTGCTCGCGCGGCAGGTTGTCCACGGTGGCGACGAAGCGGCGCACGAAGCCGTCCACGTTGAGGAAGCCCGCCACGTTCTTGCGGCCCAGCAGTTCGTTGAGCGCGGCGGTCACGCGCGCGTCGGACTCCGAGAGCTGAGGCAGCGCGGCCTCGGGCGGCGTGTCGATGGGGTTGAGCGGCGCCACCTGCTCGGGCTGCGGCGGCGGCGCGGGCGGCACGTCCGGCGCGGCGGCGGGCGGGGCCGAAGGCGTGGTCACCGCCACCGGCTCGCCGGGCGCCTGGGTCTGCGACCAGCGCCACCACAGGGCGCCGGCGCCCAGCAGCACCACCACCAGGATCACGGCGGTCCACACGGACGATTCACGGACGGGTCTGAAGTCCCGCGGGTCCTCGCGCTCAGGCATGTCGAAACGTTCCTTTTCTTCTCGAAGTCGAGGTCATGGATTCTGGAAGGCAGCCGCGAGTTCACGCGTGAGCTCGGCCGCACCCACGGCCTTGCAGCCGCTGGCGTTCTGACCCGACCAGAGGGGAGAAAAATCCCCACTGCCCTGACTTTCCGCCTTGGCGCGGATCGGCGCGAAGGCGGCGGTGGCCAGCGGGAACTCGGGCGGCGCCTCGCTGATCGGCCCCAGCTCGCGCATCACGCGGTTCATGATGCCGCGCGCCGGCCGGCCGGTGAACAGGTTGGTGAGCGCCGTGTGGCGGTGCGCAGCATCGCTGCCCGACAGCGCCGCCCGGTGCGGCGCGCTGATGGTCGCCTCGGGGCACAGCAGGTAGGCCGTGCCCACCTGCACGCCGGCGGCGCCCATGGCCATCGCGGCGCGGGCAGTGGCCGCGTCCACGATGCCGCCGGCGGCGATCACCGGCACCTTCACCGCCTTCAGGATCTGCGGCAGCAGCGCGAAGGTACCCATCTGGCGGCTGAGGTCGTGCGAGAGGAAATGCCCGCGGTGGCCGCCGGCCTCCAGGCCCTGGGCGATCACCGCGTCGACGCCGCGCGCCGCCAGCCACTGGGCTTCTTCGACGGTAGTCGCCGAGCTCAGCACCTTGGCGCCCCAGCCGCGCACGCGCGCCAGCAGTTCTTCCGAAGGCAGGCCGAAGTGGAAGCTCACGACGGCGGGCTTGAAGTCCTCCAGCACGTCGGCGGCCGCATCGCTGAAGGGATTGCGCCCGGCACCTGCGGCGATTCCCGCGGGGTCGATCCCGAACTCGGCGTAATAAGGCGCCAGCGCCTGGCGCCAGCCGGCCTCGCGCTGCATATCCGGCGCCGGTGCGTGATGGGCAAAGAAGTTGACGTTGTACGGCTTGCCGCCGGCGGCCGTGCGGATGGCCTCCAGCTCGGCGCGCATGGCCTCGGGCGAAAGCATGGCGCAGGGCAGCGAGCCCAGGGCGCCGGCGCTGGTGACCGCGATGGCCATGGCGCTGCCCTGCGCGCCCGCCATCGGCGCCTGGATCAGGGGCAGCGCGGTGCCCAGCAGCTGGGCGAGGGGGGTGCCCATGGCCTCAGGCCTCCGCCGTCTGCTGCGGCGCGGCGCCTGCGATCTGGCGCAGCGCGCGCTCGAAGATCTCGGCCGGCTGGCCGCCCGAAATCAGGTGCGTGTTGTCGATGATGATGGCCGGCACCGAATGGATGCCCGCGCCGGTGTAGAGGCGCTCGCGGGCACGCGTCGCGGCGGCGTACTCGTCGCCGGCCAGGATCTCGCGGGCGCGCTGCGCATCGAGCCCCGCCTCGCCGGCCAGGCGCACCAGCAACTCGGGGTCGGAGGGATTGAGGCCGTCGGTGAAATAGGCCTTGAAGAGCGACTTCTTCAGCGTGCGCTGCTTCTCCGCATCCACCTCGTCGGCCCAGTGCAGCAGGCGGTGCGCGTCGAAGGTGTTCCACACGCGCTTGCGGCGGTCGAGGTCGAAGTCGAAGCCGACGGAGGCGCCGCGCTGGCGGATGTTCGCGCCGTTGGCGCGCACCTGTTCTTCCGTGATGCCGTACTTCTCGACCAGGTGCTCGATGGAATCCTGGCCCTCGCGCGGCATGTCCGGGTTGAGCTCGAAGGGCTGGAAGTGCAGCTCGGCCTCGATCCCGGGCGCCACGCGCGCCAGCGCCTGCTCCAGCGCGCCGAGGCCGACCGCGCACCAGGGACAGGAGACGTCGGAGACGAAATCGATGCGCAGCTGATGGGGGGTGGTGGGTGTGCTCATGGCGCGCATTCTCTACCCGTCGGGCGAGCGCGGCCAGAGCGCGGTTTTTCCGTTTGTACTAGGCCCCCGCGCGCTAGAGCGACGCGTAGAAACCCTTCAGCAACTGCACGAATTCCTCCGGCCGCTCCACCGCACTCAGGTGCGCCGCCTCGATCATGCCCAGCTTCGCGCCGGGAATGGCCTGGACCATCGCCTCGGACATGGACGGCGGCGTGGCTTCGTCGCGCGCACCGGCCACCACCAGCGTCGGCCGGCCGATCTTGCGGTTGCTCTCGCGGAAGTCGATGGCGGCCACGCCCTGGCAGGCGGCGATGTAGCCGGCCGGGTCGGTGGCGATCAGGGTGTCGTGCAGCTTCGTCGCCAGCGCCGCGCCGTCGGTGGTGGCGGCGAACTCGGGCGTCAGCCAGCGGGCCACCGCGCCGGCCGCGATCGCGGCCACGCCCTGGGCCTGCACCGTCTCGACCCGCGCCTGCCACGGCGCGCGGTCGGGGTAGTAGGAGGACGAGTTGGCAATCACCACGCTGGCCAGCAACTCGGGCCGCGCCACGGCCAGGGCCTGCGCCGTCATGCCGCCCATCGACAGGCCCACGAAGTGCACCGGCTTGCCGCCGGCCTCGCGCTCGATCAGTTCGGCCGCGTCCTGCGCCAGCGTCTGCATGCTCAGCGGCCCGGCGACCACGTCGGATCGCCCGTGGTTGCGGTGGTCGTAGCGCAGCACGGTGAAGTCGCGCGCAAGGATCGGCGCCACGCCGTCCCACATGCGCAGGTCGCAGCCGAGGGCGTGGCTCAGCACGACGAGAGGGCCCTGCCCTTCGCGCACCAGATTGAGGTGGATCATGTTCTCTCCTTGTGTTGGTGTTGAAGCACCCGCGGCAGCCAGGCGAAGGCGATGACGACCAGCGCGCCGCCGGCCAGCAGCATGGGCACCACCATGGGCCACGCGCCGTGGCTGTAGCGCTCGTCGATGAAGCGCGAGGCGAATTGCCCCACGCAGAAGGCCACCGCCATCATGGTGAATCCCGACCACGATACCGCGCGGCCGGCCAGTTGCGGCAGGTCGCCCACGGCACCCGCCTGGCCGCAGGGTTGATGGATGCCGTGGCCCATGCTGTAGAAGGCATGGCCCAGCAGCAGCGGCCACGCGCTGGCGGGCAGTAGCCAGGCGCCCAGGGCCTGGATCAGCGCGCCGCTGATGCTCAGCGTGGCGCCCAGCCGGATGGTGCGCAACGGCCCCCAGCGATACAGCAGGCGCCGGCAGGCCAGCGTGCTGCCGATGTAGATGGCCGAGCCGAAGGAAGGAATCCAGCCGTACAGCGCCGGCTCCAGCCCCAGGTAGCCGATGTAGACCATGGGCGAGAGCAGCAGGAAGCAGAAGATGCCGCCGTAGCTGGCCGAGGACACGCTGGTCCACACGCGGAAGCTGCGGCTGGCGAACACCTCGCGCACGCCGCCCTTCGCCGCCGGCTGCCCTTCGGGCTGCGGGACCCGCGTCTCCGCGAAGGAGTGCCAGCACAGCGCCAGCAGCGCGGCGCCGTACACCGCCATCAGCACCAGCACCCAGCGCCAGCCCGCCCACTGCACGATGAAGGCGCCCAGCACCGGCGCGACGAGCGCGACCACGCCCAGGCCGCTGAGGCCCCGCGCCATCACGTGCATGCCCTCGTGGGCCGGATACAGGTCGCGCACCGCGGCGCGCGAGCACACCAGGATCGCCGCCATCGCCGCGCCCTGCACCGCCCGCACGCCGGCCAGCATGGTGGCGCTCACCGCGAGCGAGCCGACCAGCGCGGCCACCACGTACAGCGCCAGGCCGCCCAGCAGCACCGGCCGGCGGCCGATGCGGTCGGCCAGGCTGCCCATCGGGATCTGCGCCACGCCGAAGGCCAGCACGAACATCGTCAGGCTGGTGCTGGCCGAACCCAGCGCCTGCGCGATGGCCGGTAGCGCGGAAAGATAGCTGTCGGTGGCCACCGGCTGCGCCGCCAGGAGCAGCGGCAGCAGCAGCGCGAAGCTCAGCGGCGCCGCACGTGTCGCAGGGCTCACGCAGGGGCGTCCGTCAGCAGGCCTTTTTCCTTGAGCACGACGGTGGCCAGGCCGAAGGCATGGTTGGCGGCGGGCACGCCGACGTAGATGGCCGACATCATGATGACCTCCTTGATGTCGTCGGGCGTGAGGCGCGACTCGGGCGGGCCGTCGAGCGCGGCGCGCACGTGCATCACGAACTCCTCGAAGGCCTTCACGCCCAACAGCATCGACAGCACCATGAAGCGGCGCGTCTTGTCGCCCAGGGCGGGGCGGCCCCAGATGTCGTTCCACGCATGGCGCGTGATGAGCTCCTGGAACTCGCTGTTGAAGCCGTTGCGGTTGGCCAGGGACTTGTCGACCCAGGCATCGCCCAGCACGCGGCGGCGATTGATCATGCCGGCGTCGTAGTCGCCCAGCGGCTTGTTGTCGTGTTGCTTGCTCATTGGCGGGATTCCTTGTTGGGGGGAGTGGCGGCGGCGGACGCACGCAGTGCATCGACCTGCGCCAGGGCAAGTTCGCCGGCCGAACGGGCCAGCGCGGGATCGAACCACTCGTCGGCGGCCTCGCGCGGCAGTTCGGCGCGCAGATGGTCGATGTTGGCACGCATGCGCGCCGCATCGACCTGCAGGCCCGGCAATGCCGAGGCCATCGCCCGGACACTGCCGTGGGTGCTGATGAGCAGCTGCGGCCATTCGGCCAGCTCGGCCTGCCAGGCGCCGAGCGCGCGCTCGTGCTGCTGCGGCATGGTGGCCAGCAGCGCGGCCACGCGCTGAGGCACGCGCTGAGAGGCGGCCAATGCCACCATGGACGCCACCGGGTTGCGCTTGTGCGGCATGGCGGACGAGCCGCCGCGGCCGGGTTCGGTTGGTTCGGTCAACTCGCCCACCTCGTACTGCCCCATGAGCGCGACGTCGGTGGCGATCTTGCCCAGGCTGCCGACCGCGATGGCCAGCTCGCACCCCAGCGCCACCCACTCGTCGCGCTGCGTGTGCCAGGCGTTGCCGGCATCGGCCAGGCCCAGGGCCTGCGCCACGCGCTCGCGCACGGCGGCGCCCTGCCCCTTCATCTGCGCCAGCGTGCCCACGGCACCGCCCAGCTGCAGCTTGAGGGCGTGGCGCGCGGCGACGGCGATGCGCGCGCGGCTGCGCACCAGGGGCGCGGCCCAGTTGGCGCACTTCAGGCCGAAGCTGGTCACCGAGGCCGGCTGCATCAGCGTGCGGGCCAGCACCGGCGTCTGCGCATGCGTCTTCGCGTGCTGCAGCAGCGCCTCGATGGCCTTGCCGAGGTCCGCCTCGATGAGCTGCACCGCGTCGCGCGTGACCAGCGCCATCGCGCTGTCGATCACGTCCTGGCTGGTGCTGCCGAAATGAACGAAGGGCACGGCGTCGGCGTTGAAGACGCCCACGGCCTCCTTCAGGCTCTTGACCAGCGGAATGGCCACGCTGCCGGCGCGGCCGCTGTCGCGCAGGATCTTGGCCACGTCGAAGAGCTCGACCTTGCAGCTGCCGATGATGGAATGCGCGGCCGACTCCGGGATCAGCCCGACCTGCGCCTGCGCGCGCGCCAGCGCCGCCTCGAAGCGCAGCATGGCGTCGACGAAGTGATGGTCGCTGAAGGCGTCGAGCACCTCCGGCGTGGAAAGGAAGCCTTCGAAAATGCTCATGTCGTATTCATCCCTGATGCTTGGAAATGGTTGTCAGGCCGGCGCCGGCAGGGCGCCGCCCAGGAAAAGCCGCTCGATGTCCGGATCGGCCAGCAGCGCCTGCGCCTTTCGCTGCAGCACCAGCCGGCCCGATTCGAGCGCGATGGCCTCGTCGGCGTACTTGAGCGCGCTCTTCACGTTCTGCTCCACCATCAGCACGGTGGTGCCTTCGTCGGCCAGCCGGCGCAGCAGACGGAACACGTCCTGCACCACCAGCGGCGACAGGCCGATGGAAGGCTCGTCGATCAGCAGCACCTTGGGCGCAAGCAGCAGCGCGCGGCCCACCTCCAGCTGCTTCTGCTCGCCGCCCGAGAGCGAGGAGGCCATGCTGTGCATGCGCTCCTTCACGCGCGGGAAGAGCGAGAGCACCTGCGGGATGCGCTCGTGCGTGGCCTTCATGCCCAGCGTGATGCCGCCCAGCTCCAGGTTCTGCCACACGGTGAGCTGGCCGAACAGGTTGCGCCCCTGCGGCACGAAGGCCACGCCACGCGCCAGCAGCTTCTTCTGCGACGCGCCGGTGATGTCCTCGCCGCCCAGCAGGATGCGCCCGGCCTTCGGCTTGAGCAGCCCGAACAGCGCCTTGAGCACGGTGGACTTGCCCGCGCCGTTGGGGCCCAGCAGCAGCGTGATGGCGCCCTGCCTGGCCGAGAAGCTCAGCTCGTTCAGGACCATGAAATCCTTGTAGCCGGCCAGCACGCCTTCGAAGCGGATGTAGTTCTCGTCCATCGGCTCAGCTTCCCAGGTAGGCGTCCAGCACCTGGCGGTTGGCGCGGATCTCGGCCGGCGTGCCGATGGCCATCACGCGGCCCTCGACCATCACCATGATGCGGTGGCACAGGTCCATCACGAAGTCCATGTTGTGCTCGATCACCACGAAGCTGCCGCGCCGCGTCTCGTTGAGCTCCTTGAGCAGACGCGATAGCCCGCCCACCAGGCTGGGATTGACGCCTGCGCACGGTTCATCGAGCAGCACGAGGGCCGGGTCGCTCATGAAGGCCATGCCGATGTCCACCAGCTTCTGCTGGCCGTAGGAGAGCTGGCCCGCCTTCTTGTGCGCCACGTGGCCGATGCGGAACTGGTCGATGAGGGCATCGGCCTTGGCGCCCAGGCCGCTGTCGCCGGGCATGAACAGGCGCTTGAGCATGGAGCCCTGGTGCTCCTGCGCGGCGACGATGAGGTTGTCGCGAACGCTCATCCTGCCGAACACCTGCAGCGTCTGGAAGGTGCGGCCCACGCCGCGGCGGTTGAGCTGCAGCGGGCCCAGGTGCGTCACGTCCTGGCCCTGCAACTCGATGCGGCCGGCGTCGGGGCGGATCTGGCCCAGCATGCTGTTGAAGAGCGTGGTCTTGCCCGAGCCGTTGGGCCCGATCACGCCGAAGATCTCGCCGGGGCGCACCTCGAAGCTCACGCCGTCCACGGCGCGGATGGCATCGTAGGACTTGCGCAGCTCGCTGACCTTCAACAGGGGTGCCGCACTCATGCCGACACCTCCTGGCGCGTTGCGGCCGCAGTGGCCGCGCGCAGCGCCGAGGCTTCGCGCGCCTCGCGGCGCGCCTTGAGCCGGTCGGGGATGGAGAGCAGCCCGTCGGGCAGCCACACCATCAGCAACACCACGGCAGCGCCGAAGGCCGGCAGGTACCAGTTGGCAACGCCCGGCACGTCGCGCAGCCACTCCGGCAGGATCACGCCCACCGCCGCGCCGAGCACCGGCCCGAGGAAGTAGCCCGGGCCACCGACCACCACCATGAGGTACATCATGATCGACGCCGCCACGTTGAAAGGCGCCGGCTCGATGAACTGCACCAGCGAGGCGAAGAGCCCGCCCGCCACGCCCGCGTACGCCGCGCCGATGGCGAAGGACAGCAGCGTGTAGCCGCGCACGCTGACCCCCAGGCTCTCCGCGCGGATCGGGTTGTCGCGCAGCGCGGTGAAGGCCTTGCCCCAGGGCGAGCGCAGCAGGCCCCACAGGAGCAGGCCCATCAGCACCGTGATCACCAGCACGAGGTGGTAGTAGGCCTTGTTGCCCTCCAGCGAGAAGCCGAAGAGCTCGGGCCGGGCGATGTTGTTGATGCCGAAGGTGCCGCCCGTGAGCCACTCCTCGTTGCGGATCAGGAGCCACACCGCCGTGTTGAAGCCCAGCGTTGCGAAGGCCAGGTAGATGGTCTGCACGCGCAGCGCCGGAAAGCCCAGCACCAGCCCCACCGCGAAGCACAGCAGCGCGCCCGCCGGCAGCCCCAGCCAGAAGCTGACGCCGGCCTTGAGCAGGATCGCCACCGTGTACGCCCCGATGCCGAAGAAGGCCGCGTGCCCCAGCGACTTCTGCCCCGCGTAGCCCACCGTGAGGTTCAGGCCCATGGTGGCGATGATGTAGATGAGCCAGTAGCTCAGCAGGTAGATGCCGTAGCTCTTGAGGAAGTGCGGCCAGACGAGCAGCACCGCGGCCGCGATGCCGGCGAGCAGCAGGTGTCGTGCCTTCATACCTTGCGCTCCTCCTTGCGCCCGAGCAGCCCCTGCGGCTTGAACAGGATCACCAGCATGAAGATCAGCAGCGCCACCGCATCCTTGTAGGCCGGCGAGATGTACGCGGCCGCCAGGTTCTCCGCCACCCCCACGATCAGCCCGCCCACCAGCGCGCCGCGCGAATTGTTGAAGCCGCCGATGATGGCCGCGAAGAAGGCCTTGGTGCCCAGGCCCTCGCCCATGTCGAACTTGGCGAGGTAGGTGGGCGTGACCAGCAGCGCCGCCGCCACCGCCAGCGTGGCGTTGATGGCGAAGGTGTAGAAGACCATGCGCGGCACGTCGATGCCCAGCACCTGCGCGCTCTCGGTGTTCTGCGCCACCGCCTGCATCGCGCGGCCGGTGACGGTGCGCGAGAGGAAGGCCTGCGTGGCCAGCACGATCGCGACCGCCAGCGCGAAGGTGCCGATGTCGGCCAGCGTCACCGTGACGCCCGCGACGTTGAAGATCTTGTCGGCGAACAGGTTCGGGAAGGGATGTGCCTCGGCGCTGAATCCCGCGCGCACGCCGTTGCGCATCGCGATCGACAGGCCGATGGTGGCCACCACGATGGGCATCATCCCGAAGCGCAGCAGCGGATCGACCACGCCGCGCTTGAAGCCCCAGCCCAGCACCACCACCGCCAGCAGCACGGTGAGCACGAAGGCGATGCCCAGCGGTGCGCCGAAGGACATGCAGGCCAGCATGGCGAAGGCCGGCAGCATCACGAACTCGCCCTGGGCGAAGTTGATGGTGCCGCTGGCCTGCCACAGCAGCGTGAAGCCCAGCGCGGCAAGCGCGTAGATGCTGCCCGTGGCCAGGCCGCTGAGCAGCAGCTGGAGGAAGTCGGTCATGCGCCCTTCACTTCGCGGCGGCCGCGCCCAGCGCCGGCACCGTGGCGATCACTTCCTGCTTGCCGTTCTTCACTTCCACCATGAAGCTCTCGCGGTCCAGGTCCCCCTTGCCGTCGATGCTCACGTCCATCAGCACGCCCGGCTGCTGCGTGGCGCTGACCTTCAGGCCGTGCAGGGTCTGGGCCACGGCCTTGGCGTCGAGCTTGCCGGTCTTCTCGATGGCCGCCTTGAGCAGGTACACGCCCGAGTAGCCCTTCATGCCGTTGTGGTCCGACACGTACTTGTATTCCTTCTCGAACTTGGCGCGGAAGGCGCGGATGGCCGGGTTGGGCGCATCCACCGTGAGGCCCACGTGCGCGATGGCGCCGTTGGCCGCGTCGCCGGCCAGGTCGATCACCTTCTGCCCGGTGAGTGTGGTCTCGCCCACGATGGGCTTGGCATAGCCCTGCTTGCGCAGCTCGCGCAGCAGGCGCGCCGACTCCTCCTCGTTGCTGTAGGCGAAGAGCGCGTCGGCATTGCTCTGCTTGGCGCGCAGCACCGCGGCGGCGAAGTCGATCTGGCCCGGCTCGGTGGAGATCTCGGCGGCCACCTTCACCGGCGTGGCGGCCAGCGCCTTCTTGATCGAATCGAGCCCGCCCTTGCCGAAGTCGTTGTTGACGTAGATGACGGCCAGCGTCTTCACCTTCATCTTCTGGTCGATGTAGCGCGCCAGCTTGGGCATGGCGGTGGCCTGCGTGAAGCTGGTGCGGAACACGTACTTGTTGCCCTGCTCGGTGATGGCCGCGGCCTCGCCGCCGGTGAAGTTGGGCACCTCGGCGCGCCGGCTCTCGGCCATGCTCACCATGATCGAGCCGGAGAACACCGGGCCGAAAATCGCGAACACGTCGTCGTCGATGGCCTTCTGCGTCAGGCCCTTGGCGATGCCGGGGTTGCTCTGCGTGTCGCTGGTGGTGCTTTCGATCTTCTTGCCCAGGATGCCGCCCGAGGCATTGATCTCCTTGACCGCCAGCTCCACCCCGTTCTTGAAGTTGGTGCCGGCCGTGGCCCCGCCGCCCGACAGCTCGACGATGTTGGCGATCTTGATCGTCTGCTGGGCCCAGGCGCCGCCCGCGCCCAAGGCGCAGCTGGCGATGAGGGCCTGGCACAGCAGGCGGCGGGTGTGGGTGTTCTTGGTCTTGGCCATTGCTTGTCTCCTGGTTGTCGTTGAAGTGGGGAATCGGTGGCTCAGGCCACGCTGGGCGACTGGTAGCGCTGCGGGTTGCGTGCTTCGCCGGCGAGCGCGGTCGGATACACCAGCTCGCGCAGGAAGCCGGCATCGTCGCGCACGCCCTGCGCCGCCTCGGCGTAGCCGTAGTAGTCGAGGTAGTAGGGAATCTGCTGGATCAGCATCTCGAATCCCGGCTGCGCATGCAGGCCCCGCGCCCGCGCCGCGCGCACGAAGGGCGTGGGCTGGCCGCGCAGCAGCACGTCGAATACCGCGGCATGCGGCTCGATGCGCGCCACGTCGCAGGGCAGCGCGTCGTCGGCGCCGAGGCCGGCCTGCGAGGCGTTGACCACCAGGTCGTAGCCCGCCGGATCGCTGGAATCGACGGCCACCACGGTCGCGTCGAAGAAGGCATCGAGCTGCGCTGCGAGGCCCGCCGCCTTCCCCGCGACGGGATCGAAGAAGGCCACGTGCTCCGCGCCGTCCACCGTGCCGCCGTCGGCCAGCGCCACGCCCATGGCGGCGCCGGTGACGCCCGCGCCGAGGATCAGCACGCGCTTGCCGCGGTAGGGGATGTTGAAGTGCTCCAGCGCGCTGGTGAAGCCTTCGCCGTCGAAGAGATCGCCTTCCAGTTCGCCGCTGTCGGTGCGGCGCACGATGTTCACCGAGCCGGCCACGCGGCCCAGCAGCCCGCAGCCGTCCAGCAGGCTGATGACCAGCGGCTTGTGCGGCGGCGCGATCACCATGCCGCGCACGTTGCGCGCCAGGAAGCTGGCCTTGAGGAACACTGCCAGGTCGCGCACCGGCACGCGCGCCGGCACCATGATCGCGTCGATGCCGAAGCGCTCGAACACCGCGTTGAACATGCGCGGCACGCGCACGTTGGTGACCGGGTCGCCCGGCATCAGGAAGAGGTCGGTGGAGCCTTGGATGGAATGCATGAAGAGTCCCGCGCTGTTCGACTATCGTTCGGCCGGCTTTTGGCAGCCTTGCACTGTAGCCGCAGACTCGTCAATGACAAGCCGGGCGGGCGTGAAATGATCGATCATCGAACAGCGCTGTTCGACGATTGAGCGCTTCCAGGGAATGACCTAGCATTGCCGTCCATGACCGTGGACGAAAAACAACCGCCGCCGGGCCTGGACAAGCGCGACTGGATCGCCGGCCTGGAGCGCGGCGTGAGCATCATCGAGGCCTTCGACGACGCCAACCCCCGCATGACGGCCAGCCAGGCCGGCCAGCGCACCGGCATGACCCGCACCGCCGCGCGCCGCTACCTGCTCACGCTGCAGCACATGGGCTACGTGGCCAGCGACGGCAAGCTGTTCTGGCTCACGCCGCGGGTGCTGCGCCTGGGGCAGTCGTACCTGGAGTCGGCGCGGCTGCCGCGCATCGTGCAGCCCTTCCTGCAGCGCGTGGCGGCGGGCACGCACGAAATCGCCTACCTGTCGGTGATGGACGGCGACGAGGTGGTCTACATCGCCCGCAACGGCCCCAACCGCAGCATGAGCACCGGCTACGTGCTGGGCGCGCGCGTGCCCGCGCAGGTCACGGCCTCGGGGATGCTGATGCTGGCCCTGCGCAGCGACGAGGAGCAGGCCCACTGGCTGGCGACGCACGAGCTGGCGGTGTTCACCTCGCACACCATCTCCAGCAAGGAGCGCATGCGACTGGAGCTGGCGCGCATCCGAGCCCAGGGCTGGGCGCTGTCGGAGCAGCAGCTGGACCTGAACTCCCGCGGCATCGCCGTGCCACTGCGCGACCGCCGCGGCGAGCTGGTGGGCGCGCTCAACATCACCATGCCCATGGGGCACGAGACGAGCGAGGACGCGGTGGCGCGCGTGCTGCCGGTGCTGCGCGAGACGGCGCAGGCGATGCGCAACCTGATCTGAACTACTGGCGGATCTTCCCGGTGCTGTTCACGATCGACAGCTCCACATAGCGCGAGCCGGTGCGCTGCGTCGGCTTGAAGGCCATGGCGAAGCCGCCCATGTCGAAGTTGTCCATGGTGTTGAGCGCGGTGGCCATGCCCTCGCGCGTGGGGCGCGCGCCCTGGCGGCGCACCGCCTCGACGATCACGCGGGCGGCGATGTAGCCTTCCATCATCGCGTAGCTCACCGGGGTATCCAGCTTCTGCGCCTTGGCGGTGTCGCTGAATTCCTTGGTGAGGCGGCCGTTGATCTTGTAGGGGCTGGGCGTGACCTGCGCGATCACCACGCCGGCCATCTGCTCCTCGCCCAGGCGCTGCGAGAGCTGCTCGATCTCGGTGCCCGAATGCGCCAGCAGCTGCGCGGTGCCGCCGCCGCTGCGGTAGGCCTCGATGAAGGCGCCTGCGGCCGCGCCGCTGGAGACCATGATGATCGCCTGCGGCTTGGCGGCGATGAACTGCTCTGCCGCATCGCTCACCTTGGTGGTGTTGGCCGCGTAGGCGGCGCGCTTGACGATGGTGGCGTCGGCCTTCTTCGCCGCTGCGTCGGCTGCGGCGACCAGGGCCTGCGCATTGGGCCCGTCCTCGTAGAACAGGCCCAGGTTGCGGATGCCCACGGTCGACAGGTGCAGCGTGATGCGCGCCAGCTCGTCGCGCAGGCTGGCGCGCACGTTGTAGAGCATCGGCGTCTCGTCGCGGATCTCGGCGCTGCGGTAGCCCACCAGGGCGAGGCGCTCGTTCTCCAGCAGGCCAGAGGCCACCAGGTCGGCGATGTTGCGGCTCCCGAAGTAGCCGGCCAGCACCAGCGGCTTGTCCTCGGCCACCAGCTTGCGCGTGAGGGCCAGCGTCTCCGCCGGCTGGCCCAGGTCGTCCTTGCGCACCAGCGTGAAGGTGTGGCCATTGACGCCGCCTTCCTTGTTGACCGCCTCGAAGTACATCTGCATGCCGGCGCCGTAGGCGCGGCCCTGGCGAGCCTCGGGGCCGGACAGCGGGGCCACCTGCCCGACGACGATCGGCGCCGCGCCGGCAGCCTGCGCGGCCAGGGCCAGCAAGGCGGTGGTGACGATCGATCGCCCGCGGGCGCGTAGCAGCGGCAGTGCCGTCATTCGAATTCCTCCGTGGATGTGATGTCAGGCCGCCACCAGCGATCGGGTGGCGGGACCTGTATCTTTATGTAAACCGAGACGTTCCCGTATCGGGACGGTCCCTTCCCACGAAAGTATTCGCGCCCTCGCCCGGGCTCAGACCAGCACGGTCTCGATCTCGGTCTTCACCTCGGTCATGAGGCGATGCAGCGGGCACTTGCCGGCCACGCGCAGCAGTTCCGCGCGCTGCGTGTCGTCGAGCGGGCCGACCAGTCGGACCGAGGTCTTGAGCTTGTAGGTGCCCTGGCGCTCCTGGCTGTCGTCGCGCTCCACCTGCACCTCGATGTCCTCCAGCGGCATGTTCTTGCGGCGCGCATACAGCAGCACGGTGAGCGCCTTGCACGAGGCCAGCGATGCGTCGTACAGGTCGTGCGGGGTCGGCCCCTCGTCCTTGCCGCCGCCGGCCACCGAGGCATCGATCGCGAAGCTGTGCTGGCGGATCTGCACGCGGTGGCGGGTGCCGTCCATGTCCTCGCGGCGCACTGAGATGGTCATGTCCTGGGTCCTTTGCTGTGGATGGATGTGGAGCTACGAAGCGCCGCCATAGCGCTCCGTGCGGATGATCTGCGGCGGCACGCCGGCGGCCTGCAGGCCGTCGGTGGCCGCCTCGACGAAGCGGTTGGAGCCGCAGACGAACACATGGCGCGGCACCTGGCCCCAGCGGGCCTGCAGTGCCTGCCACTGCGCGGCGTCCAGGCGGCGCGAGAGATCGCCCGCCCGCTGCGGCGCGCCGCGCGTGGTGGCAGCCACGAAGACGAAGCGCTGAGGCACCTGCGCCTGCAGTTGCTGCAGCTCGTCGGCAAAGGCAACTTCGTCCCAGGTGCGCGCCGAGTACACCAGCATCACCGGCGCGGTGATGCCCGAGTCGCGCCAGGCCCGCACCATCGCCATCAGCGGCGCGATGCCCGAACCGCCCGCCACCAGGAGCAGCGGACCGCCGTCTTCCGGACGCCAGATGAAATGCCCGCCCAGCGGGCCGCGCAGCTCGATGCTGTCGCCGGCCTGCGCCACCTCGTGGAAATAGGGCGAGACCTCGCCGTCGTCCAGCTTCTCGATGATGAGCTCGATGTGCGGCGCCGACGGGGCCGAGGCGATGGAATAGCTGCGCTGGGCGCTGTAGCCGTCTTCCGCGGTGAGGCGAACCTCCACATGCTGCCCCGCCACCGGCGGCGCGACGGCCGCGCTCAGCATCACGCTGACGATGCGCGGCGTGACCGGCCCGATGCGCTCGATGCGCGCCTCGTGCCAGGGCGACGCCCTGCTCATGGATCGTCCGAGAAGCGCTGCTGCTTCCACGGATCGCCGTACATGTGGTAGCCGCGCAGCTCCCAGAAGCCGGCCTCGTCGCGCTGCGTGAAGCGCAGGCCGTGGATCCACTTGGCGCTCTTCCAGAAGTAGAGGTGCGGCACCAGCAGGCGCGCCGGCCCGCCGTGCTCGGCATGCAGCGGCCGGCCGTCGAAATGCGTGGCGATCATGGCGCGGCCGCCAACCAGATCGGCCAGCGGCACGTTGGTGTCGTAGTCGTCGAGCGAGCGCGCCAGCAGCCAGGGCGTGGGCGGCGCGGCCAGGCCGGCGGCGGCGAACAGGTCATCGATGCTCACGCCCTGCCATTCGGTGTCGAACTTCGACCACTTGGTGACGCAGTGGATGTCGCCCTGCCAGCGCGTGCGCGGCAGCTGGTTGAACTCGTCCCAGCTCCAGCTGGCCAGCGGCCGCGGGCCGTCATGCAGGGTGAAGCGCCAGCGCGCGGGATCGACGCGCGGCGTGGGGCCCTTGGCCAGCACCGGGAAGTCCTCGGTGAGGTACTGGCCCGGCGGCAGGCGGCTGGCGGTGGCCGCGGCGGGGCGCCGACCGGTGAATCCTCGGGTGGCCATGCGTTGGTGGCGCGGACTCAGCCGCGGTAGAAGGGCTCGACCTGGCCCTTGAGCTTGAGCATCAGCGGGTTGCCCTTGCGGTCCAGCGTCTTGCCCGCGGGCACCTTGATCCAGCCTTCGCTGACGCAGTACTCCTCGACGTCGTGGCGCTCCTTGCCGTTGAAGCGGATCCCGATGTCGTGCTCGAAGATCTCGGCCACGTAGTGCGGGCTGCGCGGGTCGATGGACAGGTGGTCGGGAAGGGGCGGTCGGGTGGTCGGTTCGGTCATGGGAAGGATCTTGTTGCAGCGCAGGCCCGGGGCCCGCAGGACGCCCGATGATAGGTCCGCTTGTGAGCCGCCCGGCGCACTCCTATGATGCGCCACTTGGCCTTGCCAAGGGGAGACGCACCATGGCTTTCGTACAGAAGGATGGTCCGGGGATCTCTCTTGTTTCGCGGCGTGGGGTGCTGCAGCGCCTGGGCACGGGCGGCATGGCAGCGGCGCTGGTCCCCGAGCTGGCGCTGGCCCAGGACGGCTGGCCCGCCAAGCCGGTGACCCTGGTGGTGGGCTATCCGCCGGGCGGTCAGACCGATTTCGCCGGCCGCATCCTGACGGCCACCATGCAGCAGAGCCTCGGGCAGAGCGTGGTGATCGACAACAAGCCCGGCGTCAACGGCAACATCGCCACCGACTACATCGCCAAGTCGGCGCCCGACGGCTACCGGCTGCTGGTGGGCAACGGCAGCAACATGGTGCTCAACCCGCACACCTACCGCAACACGCCGGTGGCCGATCCGCTCAAGCTCACGCCCATCGGCCTGCTGCTCACCTCGGGCCTGCTGCTGGTGGTGCCGGCCAACCTGCCAGTGAAGACGGTCGAGGAGTTCATCGCCTGGGTCAGGCAGCAGGACAAGGAAGGCAAGATCGTCGACTACGCCTCCGGCGGCCCCGGCAGCCTGGTGCAGACCACGATGGAGCTGTTCCGCGAGCGCATCGGCAAGCCCAAGATGAGCCACGTGCCCTACAAGGGCAGCGCGCCGGCGATGACCGACCTGGTGGCCGGCCGCATCCCCTGCATGTTCGACGCGGCCTCGGTGGTGGCGCCCTTCGTCAAGTCGGGGCAGCTCAAGGCGCTGATGGCCACCGGGCCCCAGCGCATTCCGATCTTTCCGGAGATTCCCACCGCCACCGAGCGTGGCATCAAGGACTTCCAGGTGATCTCCTTCATCGGCATGTACGGGCCGGCCGGGCTCTCCCCGGACATCGTGCGCAAGGTGAACACGGCGACCAACGCGGCATTGAAGGACCCGAAGGTGCTCAAGACCATCGCCGACCGCGGCGACGAGCCGGGCGGCGGCACGCCCGAGCAGTTGGGCGCGATGACGCGCGACAACTACAAGCTGCTGGGCGAGGTGGTGAAGAACAACGACATACGCGCGGAGTGACGGGCGCGCGCGGGGCGGCTTCGCCTACAGGCGCTGGTTCCGTGGTCCGATGGTCATCGCTCCCATGGCGGGACATGCTGGCTCGAAGCCTGGGCATCCCGCCCCGGCCTCGATTGCCAGGAGGACCGACATGACCAGTGAATCCGCCGTGACCGGCGCCCCGCTCTCCAACGACGACGTCGTCGACGTGCTCAACGACCTGCTCGAGACCACCCGCGATGGCGGACACGGCTTCCTGGCCTGCGCCGAGGAAGTCGAATCGGCCTCGCTGAAGCAAGTCTTCGTCAGCCGTGCCGAGACCTGCCGCCAGGGTGAGCAGGAGTTGCTTGCGCTGATCCGCCAATACGGCGGCAAGCCGGCCGAAGGCGGCACGGCGGCCGGCGCCCTGCATCGCGGCTGGGTCCACGTGAAGGGGACGGTCGGCGCCAACAGCGAACTGTCGATCCTGGAGTCCTGCGAGCGCGGCGAGGATGCCGCGGTGGCGCAATACCGCAAGGCACTCAAGCAGAACCTGCCGGCGGATGTGCGCGCGCTGGTCCAGCGAGAGGCCGACGGCGCCCAGCGCAACCACGACCAGATCCGCGACCTGCGCAACGCCGCGCGCGAGCGCAAGGGATAGCGGCTGCACTGGCTCAACGCGCGTGCAGCTTCTCCAGCTCCTGCCGTAGCGCGAAGGCGCGGGTGGACGTGTCCATGGACACGTCGCTCCAGGTGAGACATTCGCCCTTCTTCACCGGCCTCGCCAGCCGGATGTCGTGCGCCAGCCCGAGCGGCACCCCGCCGATCCGCACCGAGGTCTCGGCCGGCAGCAGCTTGCCCCACACCGTATAGCCGCCCTCGCCGTCCAGCACCTCGCCCGGCTGCAGGTCGCGCTTGGCGGTGGCCACCACGTCGGCGTTCCAGCAGGTGGCCACGCCCGTGGCCTCGCCGCGCAGCGCGACGCTGGCCACCGACATGCCCACCTCCAGCCCGATCAGGTGCCAGCGCTTGTAGAGCGTGAAATAGCGGCCGCTCGGGTCGGTGTGGGCGTTGTATTCCTCGAAGCAGTTCCTGATGTATTCGGTCTCCCCCTCGACCGTGACCCAGACGCCCATGCGGATGTCGTAGGGGATCGCGCGACCGTCGGTCTCCAGCGAGGAAATCACCTCGACCATGCCCTTGCGCTCCAGCACGCCGCCTTCGCTGCGCGGTCGCGTCACGAAGGGAATGTCGGCCACGCTCGCCGGCGGATACAGCAGGCCGTTGCCCGGCACCGTGAGGCCGGTGGCGTTGGCGACCGCCGTGCATTCGATCGAGGGCTTGGAGCCGTCGAGGAAGCTGTTGAACATCTTCGGGTTGAGGCCACCGCGGCTGGCCTGCTCAGGCGTGAGGCCGTAGTAGCCCCACACCGTCTCCGGGGTGGACTCGCTGAAGTGCGGCAGCCACTTGTGGCCGCGGCCGGCCGCCACCAGCGGGAAGCCGCAGGTGCGCGCCCAGTCGACCAGGTCGCAGATCAGCGCCGGCTGGTCGCCGAAGGCCAGCGAGTACACGACGCCCGCGTCGGCCGCCCTGCGCGCCAGCAGCGGGCCGCAGAAGGCGTCGGCCTCCACCGTGACGTTGACGACGTGCTTGCGGTTGGCGAAGGCTTCCAGGCAGTGGTCCACCGCCGCGATGGGGTGCCCGGTGCATTCGACCACCACGTCGATGGCCGGATGGCGCACCAGCGCCTGCCAGTCCTCGCCCACGTGGGTGGCGCCGGTCTTCATCGCCTCGTCGATCGTGCGCGCCCGGGTGCGCTCGGCATCCCAGCCGACCCGCGCCAGGTTGGCCCTGGCGCCCTCGGGCGACAGATCGGCGATGGCGGCCAGGTGCACGCCGGGCGTGCGCGGCACCTGGGCCAGGTACATGGAGCCGAACTTGCCGGCGCCGATCAGGCCGACCCGGACCGGCTTGCCTTCGGCTGCGCGCTGCTGAAGCTTTCGATGAAGACTCATGGCTTCTCCAAGAGGCTGGCGTGGACGGCCGCCATGGTGGCACACCTCGTGCATGATTGCGGTGCATGAGCTTTCCCGAAGAGACAACCCTGAACGAGCGCGACGGCCGCTACCTGCGCAAGGCCATCGTCTGGTCGCATGCCGGGCGCCGGCGCGGCAACCGGCCCTTTGGCGCCGTGGTGGTGTCCGAGGCCGGCGAGGTGCTGGCCGAGGCCTACTGCGACAGCGGCGAGACCGGCGACTGCACCGGCCATGCCGAGGTCAACGTGATCCGCCTGCTCGGCGCACGCAAGGTCCCGCGCGACGAACTGGCCAAGGCCACGATCTATTCCTCCGCCGAGCCCTGCGTGATGTGCGCCGGCGCCATCTTCTGGTCGGCCATCGGCCGCGTGGTGTACGGCATCGACGCGCAGCGGCTGCGCATCTTCCGCGGTGAGCACGGCGACCAGCGCGACGCGCAGTTGTCGTGCCACGACGTGTTCCGCGCCTCGCCCCACGCCATCGAGTGCATCGGGCCGGCGCTGGTGGACGAGGCCTCGGCCGCGCACATCGGCGCGTGGAAGACATGAACGAGACGACTTCGAAGAAGAGCCCCGATGCCCTGGCACGCCCGGCTTGAGCTGCGCTACCAGCGCGACGAAGCCCTGCAACGCAGCATCGCGCGCCACAGCCACGACGGGCCGCTGCGCATCCTTCAGAGCCTCTATCCGGAAGGCGGCGCGGTGTGCCACAACGTGCTCATCCATCCGCCCGGCGGCCTGGTGGGCGGCGACACCCTGGACATCCAGGTGCACGCGCAGCGCGGCAGCCACGGCCTGGTGACCACGCCCGGCGCGAGCCGCTTCTATCGCAGCGAAGGCGAGGCCGCGGTCCAGCGCACCCGGCTCGTCCTCGACGAGGGCGCGCGGCTCGAATGGCTGCCGCTGGAGGGGATCTGCTACAGCGGCTGCCGCGCCCAGAACCGGGTGCAAATCGAGGCCGCCCCCGGGGCGGAACTCATCGGCTGGGACGTGACCGCGCTGGGCCTGCCCGGCGCCGGCCAGCCCTTCGAGCGCGGCAGCCTGCTGCAGCACATCGAGGTGCCCGGCGTGTGGCTGGAGCGCGGCCTGATCGACGCGGCCGATGCGCGCCTGCTCGCCAGCCCGCTGGGCCTGGCGGGCCAGCGTTGCCTGGCCTCGCTCTTCTTCGTTGCCGGCTCGCCCATCGAGCGCAGCCGGCGCGAGGCCGCGCTTGACATCGCGCGCAACCTGGCGGAAAGCGCCGGCGCACGGGTCGCCGCCGGCGCGACCAGCCCGCATGACGAACTCGTCGTGCTGCGGGTGCTGGCCCCCGTGGTGGAGCCGGCCATGCTGCTGCTGCGCCAGGTGTGGGGCGCATGGCGCCAGGCGCTGTGGCAGATGCCGGCCAGCACGCCTCGCATCTGGGCGATGTAGGCGCGCCCTACTTCAGGTGGGCGGCCAGCGCGTCGAAGGTGCCGCCGTAGCCTTCATCGAGCGACGGATGCAGCTCCTCGAAGTAGGCGCGCTCGTCGTCCATCTCGCCGAAGGGCCGCGCGCGCAGCGTGACCACCGTGGCGCCGCCCTCTTGCGCGAAGGCCACGCTGTTCTGGATCTCCAGGGGGCAACGCTCGCTGAAGGGCGCCCGGGCGATGCCGCAGCGCTCGTTGGAGAAGGAGTTGAGCCACACCAGCCGTTCGCGCGGCACCAGCTCGCGGATGGCAAAGCGCCCCCACATGGCCGGCCCCTCGGGGAAGTTCATCGCGTAGTGCAGGAAGCCGCCCGGACGGAACTCGAAGCGCTGCACGTCGATGCGGCAGCCCTTGGGCCCCCACCACTTCTGGAACTGGTCGGCCTCGCTCCAGGCCTCCCACACGCGCGCCAGCGGCTGCGCAAAACGGCGGGTGATGAGGAATTCAGTCTTGCTTGGGCTTTCGGACATGGCTCTTTCCTTTTCGGGCTGGGGTGGGGATGGAAGGCGGGGTGGTGGACTGCAACAGGGCGTCGAGCTGGTCGAAGCTGTCTTCCCACAGCTGGCGGTAGGTCCCGACCCACTGCGCCACCTGCTGCAGCGGCGCGGCCGACAGCCGGCAGGGCCGGGTCTGCGCAGCGCGGCTTCGCGAGATGAGCCCCGCCCGCTCCAGCACCTTGAGGTGCTTGGAGATGGAAGGCTGGGTCATGTCGAAGGGCTGCGCCAGTTCGTTCACCGTGGCCTCGCCCGTGGCCAGGCGCGCCAGGATCGCGCGGCGGGTGGGATCGGCCAGGGCGGCGAAGGCCTGGCTGAGCGGGTCGAGTCGCATTCGATAGCCTTGTAGATATATAGCCAATTGGCAATGTATTCCCATGCAGGGGGCCTTGTCAATGCGCTGCCGTCCGACGCACTCGAACGCATTCGGACACATCTTCCGCAAGCAGCCTTTGACAGAATGGTTTTCCTGCAAGCGCCGGGCACGCCCGGCCGAGCTGCGATGGACACGACCACCTTCCGAAGCCCCGAGATGGAAGCCCTGACCGAGCGCGCGACATTCGCCGCCGTGCTGGTGACCCTGGTGCGCCAGCGCTGCGCCGATGCGAACTCGAACCGCACCTCCCGCACCGGCCTGCAGCTTCGCGTGCCGGTGCACGAGCGCCCCGCCGTGCGGCGCGGCCTCGATGCGCTGATCGACCACGGCATCCTGGCCATGAGCGGCGAGGACATCGGCCTGACTGCGCAGGGCCGCGTCTTCGCTGCCTACTTCCGGCGTCTGCGCGGCGAGAAGCTGCACGGCCACGAGGACGTGAACGACGCCGACCTGCTGCGGCGCCTGCTCGAGGCCATCCAGAGCGATCCGCGCTTCGATCCCGACTATGCGATCGAGGAAGCCACCACCCTGCCCGGGAGGCTGGAGGCGCTGAAGCAGCAGCAGCGGCAGGCGGCCTCGCGGCGCTCGCCCTTCGTCTGGATCCTGCTGGCCATCCTCATCGCCGTGGTCGGCGTGTTCCTGCTGGCGCGCCTGCCGCAGTGAGGCAGGGTCCGCCCGGCGGGCCTACACTGGCCGCCCCGACCGGGAGACAAGGGATCAGTCATGCAGCAGGACAACACCTTGCTATGCGAAGCCTTGCAGCAGATGGCCATCTTCGGTGGCGTCAACGACGACGCCCTGTACTTCCTGCTGGCGCGTGCGCGCATTCGCGAGCATGCGGCGGGCAGCTACATCGCGAAGGAAGGCGACATCGCCACCGGCCTGTTCGTGCTGCTGCAGGGACGCGTGGCGGTGCAGCGCTTCTGGGGCGACCACCAGGTGCTGCTGCGCGAGCTCGGCCGCGGCGACTGCTTCGGCGAAATGGCCCTGCTCGACCTGGGCAAGCGCAGTGCGTCCGTGCTGGCGCTGGAGGACTGCACCGCGCTGGAGATGGGCACGGACCTGCTGCACGACTTCTTCGAGCACGACGCGCGGCAGTTCGCGCTCCTGCAGATGAACATCGCGCGCGAGCTGAGCCGGCGCCTGCGCCGCACCTTCGACCTGCTCTTCGGCGCCAGCAGCGCGGCCGAGCGCGAACTGGTGGAGAGCATCCTGCGGCGCGTGTAGTCCGCGCGCACTGTGCAGCCTGTGGAGGATGTGGGCGGGCGCTCCGGCGCGCCGTCCGACAGGGTGCCAGGTGCACGCTCCCTATGCTCTTGCGGCATGCAGAGACGATCTTTCCTGGGCGCGACGGGCGCGCTCGCGGCCTCTGCCCTCGCGGGCGTGGCCACGGCCGTGCGCGCGGCGGACCTGCAGGCCCTGGGCGAGCCACGCCCCTTCGACTTCGCGTGGCTCAAGGGCGCAGCCCGCGCCGTGGCCTCGCGCCCCAACGAGCCCCACGGCCGCGAGCTGCCGCCGGATGTGGCGGCGCTGAGCTGGGACCAGTACCAGGCCATCCGCTTCCGCCCCGACCACACGCTGTGGAACGACCGCGACCTGCAGTTCCGCGTCGGCCTGTTCCACCTGGGGCTCTACTTCAAGCGGCCGGTGCGCATGTTCGAAGTGGCGCAAGGACGCGCCCGCGAGCTGGCCTACGACCCGGCGATGTTCGACTACGGCAAGAGCGGCCTGGCCGGCGCGAAGCAGCCGCGCGACCTGGGCTTCGCGGGCTTCCGGCTGCATGCGCGGCGCGACGGCTTCAAGAGCGACATGGCGGCCTTCCTGGGCGCGAGCTACTTCCGCGCGGTGGGCGCCGAGGGCCAGTACGGCCTGTCGGCAAGGGGCCTGGCGATCGACACCGCGCTGCAGGGCGACGAGGAATTTCCGGACTTCACCGACTTCTACTTCGAGGCGCCCGATCCCAAGTCGGCCACCGTGGTGGTCTACGCGCTGCTCGATTCGCCCAGCGTGGCCGGCGCCTACCGCTTCGCGATCACGCCGGGCGAGCCGCTGGCGATGGACATCGACTGCGCGCTCTATCCGCGCAAGCCGATCGAGCGCGTGGGCATCGCGCCCTGCACCAGCATGTACCAGGTGGGCGAGAACGACCGCCGCATGGCCACCGACTGGCGCCCCGAGATCCACGATTCGGACGGGTTGTCGATGCACAGCGGCAAGGGCGAGTGGATCTGGCGGCCGCTGACCAATCCGGCGACGCTGAGCTTCAACTCCTTCGCGGACCGCGACCCCAAGGGCTTCGGCCTGCTCCAGCGCGACCGCGACTTCGACCACTACCAGGACGACGGCGTGTTCTACGACAAGCGCCCCAGCCTCTGGGTGGAGCCCAAGGGCAACTGGGGCGAGGGGTCGGTCCAGCTGGTGCAGATCCCGACGGTGGACGAGACGGTGGACAACATCGTCGCCTTCTGGAATCCCGCGCAGAAGCTGCAGCCCGGGCGGGAGGCGCTGTTCGCGTACCGCCTGTTCTGGGGCAGCACGCCGCCGGTGCAGTCGCCGCTGGCCGCCTGCGTGGCCACGCGCACGGGCACGGGCGGCATCGTGGGCAAGAAGCGCGAGTACTACGCCTGGCGCTTCGCCGTCGACTTCGCGGGCGGGGCGCTGGCGAAGCTCGACTGGGGCAAGGCGAAGGTCGAGCCGGTCATCACGCTGAGCAGCGGGCGCGCCGAGATCACGTCGGTGCGCCCGCTGGCCTCGGTGAAGGGCGCACGCGCCATGTTCGACGTGGTGCCGGGCAACAGCCTGGACCCGATCACCGTGCGGCTGTACCTGAAGACGGGCGAGCAGAGCCTGAGCGAGACCTGGCTGTACGAATGGATGCCGCCGGCCCTGGACGAGCGCAAGGTCTGAACCCGCGGCGAGGGTGCAGGTGACCGGCAGCGACATCCCCGCGAGGCTGGACCGCCTCCCCTGGTCGCGATGGCATTGGCGCGTGGTCACGGCGCTGGGCGTGGCCTGGGTGCTCGACGGCCTGGAGGTCACGCTGGTGGGCTCGCTGGGCGGCGTGCTCGAGCGCGGCGACACGCTGGCCCTGAGCGCCACCGAGGTGGGTGCCAGCGCCTCGCTCTATGTCGGCGGCGCGGTGCTGGGCGCCCTGCTCTTCGGCCGCCTGGCGGACCGGCTGGGGCGCAAGCGCCTGTTCCTGCTCACGCTGGTCCTCTATGCCTGCGCCACCTTCGCCACCGCGTTCTCGACGGACTTCGCTTTCTTCGCGCTGTGCCGTTTCGCGACCGGCCTGGGCATCGGCGGCGAGTACGCGGCCATCAACTCGGCCATCGACGAACTCATCCCGGCGCGGGTGCGGGGCCGCGTCAACCTCGCGATCAACGGCAGCTTCTGGCTGGGCGCGGCGCTGGGCGCGGGCCTGAGCCTGGTGCTGCTGGACGAGCGCACGCTCGGTCCGCACTGGGGCTGGCGCGTGTGCTTCGGCCTGGGCGCTCTGCTCGCGGTGGCCATCCTGCTGGTACGGCGCGACGTGCCGGAAAGCCCCCGCTGGCTGGCGCTGCACGGCCGCCCCGAGGAGGCGCTGCGCATCGTGGAGGAGATCGAGGCCCGCGTGCAGCGCGAATGCGGTCCGCTGCCCGCGCCAGCGCCGGTCGCTGGCAGCGCAGTGCGCGGTGCGGGGCGTGCGCCCACGGCGCGCGAGGTGATGCATGTGCTGCTGCGTCTCTATCCGCGCCGCAGCGCCGTGGTGCTGGCGCTGATGATCTCGCAGGCCTTCTTCTACAACGCCATCTTCTTCACCTACGCGCTGGTGCTCACGCGCTTCTACGGCGTGGCGGACGCGAAGGTGGCGCTCTACATCTTTCCCTTCGCGCTGGGCAACGTGCTGGGGCCGCTGCTGCTGGGCCCGCTGTTCGACAGCATCGGGCGGCGGCGCATGATCGCCCTCACCTACGTGCTCTCGGGCGTAGGCCTGGCGCTCACCGGCTGGGCATTCATGGAAGGCTGGCTCGATGCGCGCGGCCAGGCGCTGTGCTGGTCGGCGGTGTTCTTCCTCGCCTCGGCCGCGGCGAGCTCGGCCTACCTGACGGTGAGCGAGGTGTTCCCGCTGCAGATGCGGGCGCTGGCCATCGCCATCTTCTACGCGGTGGGCACCGGCGCGGGCGGCTTCGCGGCGCCCTGGCTCTTCGGCGCCCTGATCGAGACCGGCAGCCGCGGCGCGGTGGCGGTCGGCTATGCCATCGGCGCCGTGCTGGTCGTCGCCGCGGGGCTGCTGGCCCTGCGCTGGGCGGTGGATGCGGAACGGCGGCCACTCGAAGAGATCGCGCCGCCGCGCTGGTGAGCATTCGCACCCGCGTTAGACCACACGGATAGGCCGTCTAGCGGATTGCGCCGCGTGCTTCCATGGGTATCCTCGCCCGCTCTGGCTGGCAGCTGTGCACAAGAAGCTGCGCTCCGGACACGGACGCAAGCAAGAGCAGCCGCCGCCCCAGCGTGGAGGGTCACCTATGGCAGGCACTTCGGACGCAGTCTTCCTGCGCGCCTTCAAGTGGTTTCAGGCCGCGGTCGCGCGGCTGCAGACCGAACTCCCCTCGGGCCCGCCGGCAGACCTGGCCGGCCCCTTGACGGACATCCTGCGCACGCGCCTGGGCCTGCAGCTGGACAAGACCGAGGCCACCATCGACCCGAGCAGCTTCGCCGCCTCGCGTGCCGAGGCGCAATCGCTCGCAGTCGCGACGCTGGTCACCGGCGAGACGCTGGCCGCCTTGCGCACGCTTGGCGAAGTGCTGGCCGCGATCGACTCCGGCTCCATCGGCCTGGCAGAGCTTTCCAAGGTGATCAAGCAGATCGACCGCATCGTCGGCGCCGACCCGGGCAAGCCGCCATCGGCCTATTCCATCGCCAAGCTGCTGCTCATCCTCTCGGGCGATGCGGACGAGCCCGACAGCAGGCCGCCTGCACGCAAGCTGGTGCTGCTGCTCAAGAACAATCCCGGCCTGTCCGACGCGCAGGTGGCCGAGCCGCAGATGATCATGGGCCTGGCGATCATGGCGGTGGGCACGGTGCTCGACCGCTCGTTCTCCGGCGCGGGCCTGCCGCCGCCCGCGCTGCCGCTGGTCACGCTGCCGCCGGCCACGCACCAGAAGAGCTTCAGCCTCGCGCGCAGCGACGACGGATCGAAGAAGCTGGACCTCACGCTGGGCCTGTCGACCGGTGCCGACGTCAAGCTCTTCGCGGCGCTTGCCAGCAGCCTGCAGACGCAGGCCGCGGTCGGCGATGCCTTCGAGCTGCGCTTTGCCGCAGCGGCCGGCTTCAAGGTGCAGTTCAGCGTGCCGCCGCTGGTGCCGCTGCCTCCATCGATCCCGCGCCCCGAAGTCAGCGGCGCGATGGACATCGGCATCAGCTTCGCGCGCAAGAGCAGCGCCAGCCCGCTGGTGCTGGGCTCCACCGACGGCACGCACTTCTCCATCGGCGAGCTGTCGGGCGGCATCGTGCTCAAGAACGACGCGCCGCAGGTGGAGTTCGACCTCAAGGACAGCAAGCTGGTGCTCAAGATCGGCGACGACTCGCTGCTGTCGTCGGTGATGGGCGATGCGATCGAGGTGAAGCTCAGCTTCGGGCTGATCGCCGATTCGGCCGGGCTGCGCCTTCGCGACGGCACGGGCCTGAAGGCCACGATCCCGCTGGAGAAGATTCCCAACAGCCCGGTGCAGATTCCCTTCCTGTACTTCGACCTGATCAAGGGTCCGGACCTCAACCAGATCGACATCGAGATCGCCGGCTCCTTCCAGGTGGCCATCGGTCCCTTCGCAGGCTCCATCGACCGGCTGGGCACCAAGCTCAACCTGGGCAACATGCTGGGCGGCGGCGGTGCCGACCCGCTGGCCAGGTGGGGCCTGAAGCCGCCTTCGGGCGCGGGGCTTTCCATCGATGCCGGGGTCATCAAGGGCGGCGGCTTCCTGCTCTTCGACCCCGATCGCGGCGAATACGGCGGCGTGCTGGACATCAAGCTGATGCAGATCGGCGTGAAGGCCATCGGCCTGCTGTCGACCAAGAACCCCGGCGGCTGGTCGCTCCTGCTCATCATCACCGCGCAGCTGCCGCCCATCCAGCTGGGCTTCGGCTTCACCATGACGGGCATCGGCGGCCTCCTGGGTGTGCAGCACACCATCAACACCCAGGCGCTGAGCTCGGGTTTGTCGACCGGCTCGCTGGACAGCTTCCTGTTCCCGCAGAACCCGATTGCCAACGCGCCGCAGATCATCAACCAGCTGCGCACCATCTTCCCCTTCAGCCCGGGCGGCTTCGTCATCGGGCCGATGCTCGAACTGGGCTGGGGCACACCGAGCCTGGTGACCGCGCGGCTGGGCGTCCTGATCGAGGCCAGCCAGATCGTGGTGGTGGGTCAGGTCATCGTGCAGCTGCCGCCGCTGGTGGACAAGTCGCTCGCGCTGCTCTATCTGCAGATGGACATCGCGGGCGGCATCGTGTTCGATCCGTTCAAGGCCTGGTTCGACGGGCTGCTGCGCGACTCGCGCGTGCTGTTCATCTCGCTCACCGGGCAGTTCGCCTTCCGCGCGGTCTTCGGCGACCGGCCCACCTTCCTCATCAGCGCGGGGGGCTTCCATCCGCGTTTCACCGACATACCGCCGGACATCCCCGCGCCCTTCCAGCGCGTGGGCGCCGAGTTCTCCATCGGCATCGTGGGCATGCGCTTCGAAGGCTACTTCGCCGTCACCTCGGCCACCGTGCAGGGCGGCTCTTCGATGCGAGTGTGGGGCGACGTCGGCATCGCTGCCTTCGAGGGCGGTTTCGAGTTCAACGCCATCATCTACATCACGCCCAAGTTCCGCTTCGAGGTGGACATCCACGTCTGGGCCGGCGTGGAGGTGTTCGGCATCGACTTCGCGAGCGTGGACATCTATGGCCTGCTGGCCGGGCCGGGGCGCTGGCACATCGTGGGCAAGGCCACCATCCACACGCCCTGGCCGCTGCCGGACTTCAGCTTCCATGTCGACGAGACCTGGGGCGAGGACCGCGCGACGCCGGTGCGCAAGCTGCGGCTGGTGGACGTGCTGCGCATCGAGCTCGAAGCCAAGGACGACAAGGGCACGCCGGTCAACTGGTCGGCGGTGCTGCCGGTGGCCAACGACGGCTTCGTCACGCTCATCAAGCTGTCGCCCGAGCCGGGGCTGCTCGCGCACCCCAACGGCCTGCTGCAGTTCGTGCAGAAGCGCATGCCGCTGGCCAAGCAACTGAGCAAGCTGGGCTCCGACGCGATCGAAGGCGAGAAGCAGATCGACATCGGGGAGCTGAGCTTCGGCAGCGTCACCAAGACGGCCGACCGGCAGCTGGACGACAACTTCCCGATCGCGCAGTTCATCGACGTGAAGGAAGACGACCTGCTGGGCAAGCCGTCGTTCGACCGCTTCGAGTCGGGCTTCGAGGTGGGCCAGCGCGACCATGTATTCGGCGCCGCGGTGCCCGACAAGTTCGACTACGAGGAAGTGAACCTGTCCACGCCGGCCGGGCCCACGATCATCGCGTCGGCAGGACTCATGACCGCGTCACACGCCGAGTGGGCGCTGGGCATGGGCGCGGCCGGGCGCTCCAGGCTGCGCGACAAGGCCAGGCTCAAGCCGGTGGACGAGGTGAAGATGAAGGTCAACCCGCCGCCCCTTCAGACGCTGGATGCCGCCGCCGGCACGATGAAGGGCGCCGCCCTGTCCGGCCGCGCCGCGCAGTCCTTCTGGACCGCGCAGGACCAGGCGAAGGCGGCCGGGCCGGGCGTGCAGGTGGTCGAAGCCTTCGAGATGTCGTTCTGAATTCGCGCGCCAACAAGGGGACACCGACATGCCCATTGCCTATCAGTTCCTGCCCTGGGTTCGCCGCGGCCTCGCCGTTGCGCTGGACACCGAGGACAACCTGGGCGCCGGCAACGCCCTGCCCGCGCGCGGCGCCGCCAGCATCGGCGTGAAGCTGGCCGGCCCGCACGCCGGCGAGGCCATCGCGCCGCTGCAGATGCGCCTGCATGGCCCGGGCGATGTCATCGGCATCGACACGCGGCTGGTGGTGCGCACCGACCCCAAGCCCAACGCCACCAACTTCGAGCCCAACTACCTGGCGATCATCGATTTCGATCCGCCCGACTTCGCCTGGATGCTGACGCCGGCCAAGGCCCAGGGCGCGCGGCGGCTGCGGCCCTGGCTGGTGCTGGTGGTGCTGGACGCCGACAAGGTGGCGCGCCCCGCGATGGCACCGGGCGCGCTGCTGCCTTCGGTTCGCATCAAGGCGGCGGACGTGGCGTCCGAGCTGCCCGACCTGTCCGAATCGTGGTCGTGGGCGCACACGCAGATGGTCAACGAGAACGCGGCGCAGATCCAGTCGGACCTGGCGGGCAACCCGGCCAGCAACATCTCGCGCCTGGTCTGCCCGCGCCGGCTGAAGGAGCGCATGGACTACATCGCCTGCGTGGTGCCGGCCTTCGAGCCCGGGCGCCTGCGCGGCCTGGGGCTGGTGAGCGACGAGGCCATGCCCGCCATGGCGACGCTCGCGCCGGCCTGGAACAAGGCCGTGGCCGCCGACGTGGTGCTGCCGGTCTATCACTCCTGGGAGTTCTCCACCGGCCCCAAGGGCGACTTCGAATCGCTGGCGCGGCGGCTTCGCACGCCGGGCTCGTACAAGGGCACGCCGGTCGAGGCGCAACTCGAAGCCGTCGGCACCATCCCGATGTCGGTGGACGACCTGCTCAACGGATCAACCCCGGGCCTCGCGACCACGATGGAAGGCGCGCTGGTGCCCATCAGCTTCACGCCCGGCGAGGCACCGCAGCCCACCCAGGCCGAGAGCCTGGAGATCATCGTCAACACGCCGCAGGACCAGGTGACCAACCCGGTGGGCAACGGCGCGAACGATCCGCAGGGCCGCCGCATCGAGGTGAAGCCGCCGATGGTGGGCGCCTGGCACGCGCAGCGCCACCAGGTCTTTCGCGCCGGCACCGGCCCGGCCAATGCTCCGAAGCAGGGCAAGCACTGGCTCGCCGACCTCAACCTCAATCCCCGCTACCGCGGCGCCGCCGGCTATGGCGCGGAAGTGGTGCGCAAGAACCAGGAGGACTACGTCGATGCCTGCTGGGACCAGATCGGCGACGTGCTCGAAGCGGAGATGAAGTTCAACCTCACGCGGCTCGCGATCGAGGCGTTGGGCGCACTCAAGCGCAAGCACTTCGACGTGCTGCCGCCCGAGCGCGTGCTGCAGGTCTTCGGGCCGGCACTGCCACGCATCGAGGCGCTGGGTACCGCCGCGCAGACCTTCAGGATCAACGGCCAGCAGGCCTCGCTGGGCGGGCGGCTCGACCGCTCCAGCATGCCCGGCGCATTGATGGACGCCGCGCTGCGGCGGGTGGCCAGCCCCGCCAACCGCGCACTGCGCATGGCCGCACGGCTGAACCAGAACGTGGCCGCCCTGCCCGCCGTCACCACCACCTACCTGTCGGCCATGGCCAAGGCCACGACGAAGGCGCAGGCCTTCAACGTCAACGCCTTCATGCCCGACGGCATCGTGGGCACGAAGATGTTCGACGGCGTGGACCTGGGCGGCGCGGCGACCTCGCGGATCGACCTGGGCGCCATCGGGCTGCCGGGCGCGAACTACACGGTGGGGCAAGTCAAGCAGACGCTGGCCAGCGGCACCGTGGCCAGGCGCACGCTGGCTTCCAAGGGCGTGCCCGAGCTGAAGATCCGTGTCGGCCAGCACCTGGGCGTGTTCACCGACATCCACGTGGGGCGCTTCGGCTCGCTGGTGAGCCATGCGCCGGCCATCAAGGCGAGCGACTGGAGCACGGTGGCCTCGCAGGTCGAATCGCTGGGCCAGCGCGGCATCGAGGGCTTCCTGGTCGAGTCGACGACGCAGACGGCGCAGCTGCAGGTGAGCGCGATGCGGCTGGACGCACGCAGCGGCGGCTTCACCATCGACCATGTCGTCAGCCGCTTCAACGCGACGCGCAAGGCACTGCCGCTGGCGGGCAAGGGCCGCGACGCGCTCGAATCCGCCGCGCTGGCGGGCACGCGCATCGGCAAGGTGAACCTCGGCACCTCGCGCGACTTCAACGCCGGCGGGCTGATCGCCAGCCTGCCGCCCAACTCGGTGGTCTCGGCCGGCGGCGGCGCCGCCATGCCCGACTTCCAGCTCGATGCCAACTTCGAATTCGCCCAACCCGACATCGGCACGCGGCCGCAGCCGGTGGTGAGCGTCACGCTGCCGCCGGCGATCCGCAAGCGCGAGGTGCTCAACCGCTTCGCCGTGGCCACCCGCGGCGTGCAGGCGAGCTGGAGCGACGCCTTCGCGGACCGGCGCGTGCAGGTGCAGACCATCGACTTCCCGATCGCCCAGGCCGCGGCGGTGGTGCGCGCGCGCACCGACCCGGCGTTGACCTTGCCCGTGCGCCTCGCATCCAGCGTGTCGGTCGCCGATGCGTCGCTCGCCGCGAGCAATGCGCACGTGGTGAAGTTCCTGGGAAAGAACACGCTGGCGGATGCGCGCTTCCTGATTCCCGCGCTGTTCGACCGGGTGATGGCATATCCGCACCTGCGCAAGCCCCTGTATGCGGACCTGGTGGACTACGACCGCAATGCCTTCATGCCGGGCGTGGACGATCTGCCGCAGGACCTGATCATGCTGGTGCAGGTCAACCAGTACTTCATCGACGCGCTGATGGCCGGTGCGAACCACGAGATGAACCGCGAGCTCCTGTGGCGGGGCTTCCCCACCGATCTGCGCGGCACGCCCTTCCAGCGCTTCTGGCGCCAGCGTCAGGACGACATGGACCCGATGCACCTGTGGAAGGCGCAGCCGCTGGGCAAGCGCACCGACCCCAACATGACCGACCCGAACCGCGTGGCCCTGCTGGTGCGCGGCCAGCTGCTGCGGCGCTATCCGAACACCGCCGTCTATGCATGGAAGAAGCGCACCACTCCGGCCGGGCCCAACGACACCCAGCTGGCCAAGAAGGCGGACGGCACGCCGGCCAACGATGCGATCCAGGTGCCGGTGTTCGAAGGCGTGATTCCGCCGGACATCACCTTCTTCGGCTTCGACATCGACAAGGAAGACGTGGCCGACTGGTGCTTCGTGCTGGAAGAGCAGATGAGCGAGCCGCGCTTCGGCTTCGACGTGGACGTGCCGGCACCGGGGCAGCCGCAGGGGGCCAAGCCGCCGCAACGCTCCGGGCTGCAGGCTGCGCTGATCGAGATGGCTGCGCCCAACAGCGCCTTGCTGGCCAGCGGCTACAACGCCTACAAGGCGCTGTCGTGGTCGCACGTGCAGGTGCAGGCCGGCGCCAACTTCAGCATCGCCTCGATCATCAATCCGCCCGACAAGCCCTTCGCTTCCTTCCCCACGCTCGCGGCCAACTCGACGGCGGCCGACATTGCAAAGGCGCTGCTGCAGCAGCCGTTCCGCGCCTACTACCTGGGCGCCGATCTCGCCACCTGAGGAATCGCCATGCCACTGGAACTGAACCTGGATGCGATCCGCAAGGCGCGCGCCACGCTGGCCAAGCAACGCCAGGACCAGCGCGACGCCAGCGTGCAGCACCACGATGCGCAGGCCGCGCTGGCGCAACTGCGCCGCGCGGGCGCCAGCGAGCGCGTCATCGCGCGGCAGCAGGCGCAGCTGGACAAGCTGAAGACTTCCGCGCGCGATGCCGACGCGAAGGCGCGCGCTTCGCTGAGGTCCATCCGCGAGCTTTCCGAGCGGCTTCGCAACGGGCGCGACCCGGCCTTGATGGTGCAGGCCCTGGGCGCCGCGCAGCCGGTGCTGCTGATGCCGGTGGCGGTGCAGACGCGCTACGACGACGCGACCACGCGGCTGATGATCCGCATCTACCCCGACACGCTGCACGGCTTCACCCACGACCCGGGCTTGTCGGCCAGCGAGATCGAGGAAGGAAAGCGCTACTGGGCGCAGCGCTTCGACAACCCGGAGGATGCGCAGTCGCCCTGGACGCTCATCGCGCGGATCTTCGGGCCTTCTCGCGCGGCCTACGTGGTGCAGGCCACAACGCCTGCCAACGTCGCGCTCATCGGCCCCGACACCGCGCCGGTGTTCGACGACGCGGCGATCCCGAAGTCGGCCAAGGAGTCGCAGCAGATCGTCGCCACCGCGCTGCCCGACCGCTTCGTCGCCATCGGCATGCGCGGCGGCAAGGAGATCTTCCGCAAATGGGGCGCGGTGGTGGCGGACCATCTTCCGCTGTCGCCGCTGTTCGATCCGCTGCTGGTCGAGGCACCGGACCCCGACGCCTTCGACCCCTTTGCCGACGACCGCGCCTGGATGGTCGACTACAAGGCGGCCGAGGCCGCGGGCATGGCCATCACCGTGACCGCCAACGACCTGCGCAACGGCGCACTCATGAGCCAGGGCGTGCAGCGCCTGGTGGTGCTGGGTGTCGACTGGACGCAGACGCCGCAAAGCGCGGCCGAACTGGTCGGCTCGCTGCTGGACAACCACCTGCACGCCGACGGCCTGAAGCTGCTGGCGCAAGGCACGCCCACCAACAACACCGCCAGCGCGCGCGCCGGCTTTGCCGCCAACGGCGAAGACGTGGTGGCCGCGCTGGACCCGTCGACCAGCGCCGCGGCGTCGGCCCTGGTCGCCGATGAGCTCGACAGCGCCGGTGCGCGCATGCAGCTGCTGCTGGGGCTGCCCAAGGCGAGCTTCGACGCCGGCACCGTGCCCGGCGCCACGCTGATGGAGGGCGCGAGCGCGGGGCACATGCTCAACGCGGTATGGAACGCCACGCTGGGCTACACCCTGCGCTTCTTCTGGAATCCGATCGACAGCGGCAAGACGCTGGTCAGCGATGCCGCCATCGACCAGCTGCGTGCCTATGCGGTGCGCTTTCTGCGACCGAGCGGCCCGCTGGGCACCCTGCGCGTGGGCAAGACACCCTACGGCCTGCTGCCGGTGTGCGCGGGCGGCTACAAGCCCAAGGCGAATTCGCCGATCGAGCGCGAGCTCTTCGAGGCCATCGGCTGGTTCCGCAACCACTGGGAGCAGGCGCTGGCCACCGTGCCTACCCTGCGCGATCCGAAGGCCGAGAGCCTGCACCAGGTGCTGGCCATGCAGCCCTGGGCGCTGGCCAAGCGCTTCTGGCAGGTGGCGGGACCGGCGGCGGTGAAGAACTACCCAGACATCGAGCCCTTCGCCGCATGGCAGGGCCTGTTCCTCACGCTGATGCTGCAGAGCCTCCTGGGCAAGCAGCCCTTCTCGACCCAGTCGCCCTTCCTGGCGACCTGCGCGGTGCGGCCCAAGCCCCACTCGCTGGATGCGGTGCCCTGGGTGCAGCGCGACCCGGACCACCCGCGGCAGGAACTGCCCGACGAACGCACGCTCTCGCCCAACTACATCGCAACGCTCCAGCAGCTTCTCTCGCAGCCGGCGCAGCAGGTGCGCGGCGCCATCACGGCGATGCAGGATGCGGATTCGCTGCTGGCCGCGATGCTGGCCTTCGCCGCGGACGAGGAACTCCTGCAGTCGGGCCGGGGCCTTTTCCTGCAGCATGTGCTGGCCCGCACCAACCTCAGCGCCACGATGAAGGCCGAGGCCGCGCGCCTGCGGCCTTCCGAGTACGTCGGCGTGGATGTCGCCACGCCCATCGGCGACCAGTTCGACATGGGCCACGCCCATGCGGTTCTCGGCCTCAAGCTCGAAGGCACCACCGCCGCGTCGGCCTCGGTGGAGGCCTACATCGGCAGCCACTTCGGCGAGCTGGTCGCGACCTGGCCCGAGCAGCTGAAGAACATCGCCACCTTCCGCGAGAGCCTTGCCTTCCTGAAGGACCGAAACGCGGGCGAGCTGGGCCACGCCTTCAGGACCACGCTGGACCTGTATTCGCACCGGCTCGACGCGTGGATCACCTCGCTGGCCACCAAGCGGCTGGACGAGATGCGCGAGTCGGCGCCCGAGGGCCTGCACATCGGCGCCTTCGGCGTCGTGGAAGACCTGCTGCCCGACTCGGTGCGGCCGGCCAGCCAGGCGGCCGACAGCTTCGGCTACGTGCACGCGCCTTCGCTGCAGCAGGCGGCCACCGCCGCCATCCTGCGCAGCGCGCATGTGGCCAACCGGCAGTCCGCGGCCGGCGCATTCGACATCGACCTGCGCTCGCACCGCGTGAAGCGGGCCAGGCGCCTGCTCGAAGGCATCGCCAACGGCCAGTCGCTGGCCGCCCTGCTGGGTTACCGCTTCGAGCGCGGCCTGCGCGACGCTTCGCTTTCGCAGCATGTGCTGGAACTGCGGCGCGCCTTCCCGCTGATGCCGGCCGGCGAGAAGGCCAGCGACGAGGCGAGCGAGGCGATTGCAGCGCGCAACGTGATCGACGGCGTGCGCCTCATCGCGCAATACCGTGCCAGCGGCGTGGCATCCATCGCCGCCGCGACAGCGCCGCCCCTGGTGCTCAGCGGCGCCGAGCAGAGCACCCTGTCTCGCATCCTGGACGACCTGCTCGACCAGATGGATTCGGTGGCCGACCTCATGCTGGCCGAAAGCGTGTTCCAGGTTTCCGGCGGCAACATGGACGGCGCCGGCGCTGCCATGCAGTCGCTCGACAAGCAGCAGCGCCCGCCCGAGCCGCGCGTCACCGACACGCCCCGCAGCACGCGCGGGCACACGCAGCGCGTCGTGATCGCCATGCAGTCGACGGCCGCCGCAGGCTGGGCCGGCGTTACGCAGGGCGACCTGGCCGCGCAGGTGGAGCCGCGGCTCAGCGCCTGGCTCGCGGGGCTGCTCGGCGATCCGGGCCAGTACCTGTTCGGCGCGAAGCTGATGGATGCGGTGCTCGACAATTCGACGCCGCCGAAGATCGTGTCGTGGGCCGACTCGGGCACCTCGCTGCAGGTCAGCCTGGCAGAGCTGGGGCTTTCGCCGCTCGCGCTGGTGCTGGGCAGCGAATCGCAGCCCGGCCGCGGCCAGAGCGAGGTGCAGGAGCGCATCGGCGCCGCACTGTCCGCCAAGGCGCGGGCACTGCCCGGTGCGTTGCCCGAGCGCCAGGCCATCGTGCTGCAGGCCGACTCGCCGCAGGCGGACAAGAAGGGCCTGGTGGCCTTCGAATCCTTCGCCTGGCTGCTGCGCAGGCTGATCGAGAAGACGCGCCCCCTGCGCCGCATGGACTTGGTGCGTGCCGAAGACGGCGTGGAGAGCGACGCCCTGCTCGGCGAGGGCGAGTTCGCGGGCGTCGACCTGGATGAACTCGTGCAGCGCATGCAACTCGCCGAAGCACCTGCGCTCGCCGCGCTGGCTGCGCTGGACACTGCCGTCGTCGCGGTGCCGCTGGACGAGCAGGGCTTCGTGAGCGTGCCGCCAGACGCACCCAACCGCGCCGCGCTGCTGGCCGCCCTGCAGGCGGCGCTGGCTCAGGCACGCGCGCTGGGCTGGCGCAGCGCGCTGCCGAGCGAACGCGTGGCCACCGGCGCGGTCGAAGGCGAGGGCGAACGCGTGAGCCCCGGCGACAGTGTCGAGCTGGCGCATGCGCGAGCCAAGGCCCTGCATGCCGAAGTGAGCGGACGGCTCGCGGCGGCGCCGGCGCCAGTGGCCACGGACGGCCGCGCGCGGCAGGCGCAGGCGGCGGTGGATCGCATCGCGGCCATCCTCGGCAAGGCCTTCCCGGTGCTGCCCTGCTTCACGCTGGGTGCGTATGCCGGCGATGCGGCCGCCACGCTGGGCGACCGCGCGACGCTGCTGGGCGGCGACGAACTCGCGATGGCCGGCTGGCTGCCCAAGCTCGGCTGCGTGCGCGAAGTCACCGGCTACCTGGCCGACGTGCTGAGCGCTGCCGAAGCGATGGGACAGCCAGGCGCGCCGGATGACTGCAAGCTGCTGCAGTTTCCGCGCGACGCCACCGCGCGCTGGTGCGCGATGCCGCCGGCGCCCGGGCAGGACCTGCGCGGCGCGGTGGCGGTCGTCGCGCATGCGCCGGCAGCGCTTTCCGGCATCGGCCCCGACGACACGATGGCGGGCCTCTTCGTCGACGAATGGTCGGAGACGCTGCCCTCGGACAAGGAGACGACCGGCCTGGGCTTCCACTTCGATGCGCCGGGGGCCAGGCCGCCGCAGACCATGCTGCTGGCGGTGCCGGCCGACCCGCAGGCCGACAGCTGGACGCTGCAGGCCTTGCTGGACACGGTCAACGAGGCGATGGCCCTGGCGCGCCTGCGCGCCGTGCGCCCGCAGGACCTGACCGGCCTGGGCCTGATGCTGCCGGGCATCTTCCTGTCGAACAACTTCAAGCGCGACGTTCCCTCGGTGGACTTCGGCAAGCTGCTCGACAAGAACCTCGCCGTGCTGCGCGCCGTGGGCGGCCAGGCCAGCGCCAACAGCTTCATGAAGATGGCAGCGGGCAAGCTGACCACGTTCGAGTAAGGAACACGCCATGGCCAGCACCTACCGCGTATCTGCCAAGAGCATCGGCATCACCGAGGCCCTGTCGGCGGCCATCATCAAGCCCGACCCGTCGGCCACCACCTGGTCACGCCTGGAGCCGCTGCCCACCAGCGACGACGTGTCCGAAGCGCTGCAGGCGCGCGTGGCCGACCCGCTGTGGATGCTGGCACGCCAGTGGCAGTTCAACGAGTTCCAGGGCGAGGATGCGGGCAGCCCGATCAACGCCATGCTGCGCGTCGAAGGCGTGCCGGTCAGCTCGCTCGTGGGCGGGAATTCGGCCGCGGTGTCGATCTCCGGCGCAGCGCCCATCGAGGCACTGGTGGAGCGCGAGCAGGTGCTGGCAGCGCACCCCAAGCTCAACGCGCAGGCCGGCCAGCAACTGGCGCGCAGCCTGCGCGCAGCGGGGCTGGGCGCAGCGGCCACCCAGCTGCTCGGCACGCATGCCGCGGCCATCGCGTCGCCGCAGGATCCGGCCGCCGACAACGCCGGCTTCGTCTGGAATGCGCTGCTGCACGCCAAGGCGATCGACGCGCTGGCGCTCGCGGCCGACCTGCGTCCGCTGCTGGGCAACGATGCCGCGCTCGATGCCTTCGGCACCGGCCTGGGCCTCGGGCCGGCGCAGCTTGCGCCCTTCCGCACCGTGGCCACGCAATGGATGGCCTGGCTGGACGAGCTGGCCTTCGATGGAACGTCGCCCGGGCCCAGCGCCTACTGGAATCCGCAGCGGCTGGAATACGCCTTCGCGCTGCAGGCCGATGGCACGGCACCCCTGCTGCGGCTGGATGCGGCGGAATACACCGACGGCCGGCTCGACTGGGACGACTTCACCGTGAACGCCGACACGGCGACGCCCGGCCCCAACGTGCAGCTGATTGCCGTCGAGCCCAAGCGCCCGCCCATGCCGGCGATTGCGCGCTACCCCGGCATGCCGGCAGACCGCTACTGGGAATTCGAGGACGGGCGCGTGAGCTTCGGCATGCTGGGCGCGGCGAAGAACGACCTGGCACGCCTGGCCGTCATCGAATACGCGCTGGTCTTCGGCAACGACTGGTTCACCCTGCCCGTGACCCTGCCGGTGAATGCGCTCTATCGCGTGGCCAAGCTCGACGTGCTGGACAACTTCGGCATCACGGTGAAGATCCCGCCGGCCAGGAATCCGGACGGATCGCAGTGGACCCTGTACGAGATGAGCGTGGGCGCCAGCCCGCTGGTGCCGCGCCCGCGCCTGGACGACATCCTCTACCTCTGCCCTGCCCTCAAGACGCTGGAAGGCCCGCCGCTGGAACATGTGCTGATGATGCGCGACGAGATGGCCAACATGGTGTGGGGCATCGAGAAGCGCGTGCAGGGCACGTCGGGCGAGCCGCTGGACCGCAAGTTCGAGAGCAGCCGCCTGTCGACCAACCAGCAGCTGCGCCCGCCGCCCGGTGCGCAGCCGGTGCCTGGCGGCGCACCGCTGCACTACACGCTGCAGACGCCCGTGGCGGCCAACTGGATTCCCTTCCTGCCGGTGAAGAAGGCCGGTGCCACCCCGGCGAACTGGTCCATCCAGCTGCAGCGCGGCGTGGTCACGCACCACTACCAGGTGACGCCCGGGCGCCTGAACGATCCGCGCAACGTGGAGTACAAGGCCTTCATCGACCGCCTGCGCAGCGCCCCCTTCGTGGAAGAGAAGGCCGAGCAGGGCTCGCCCGACAACCGGCTGCAGGGCTTCATGTTCCATCCGCGCGGCACCATCCTGCGCATGGACACCAACGCGTCGGTGAGCGACGACTACCTGCGCATCGACGAGGAGGAAGTGCCGCGCGACGGCATCGAGCTCAAGCGCAACTTCAACTACGCGCGCGACGCGCAGGGCCGTGCGCTGCTGTGGATCGGGCGGCGCAAGACCACCGGGCGCGGCGAAGGTGCGAGCGGCCTGCGCTTCGACGTGATACGGCGCGTGTGAGCGCCGCGCCACGGCTCAACAACTACCGCGCTGCACACCAGCCGCCACGCGCACCCGCCGCGCGTCGGCGCGCGCGCTGGCCAGGCCCCAGGCGAACACCCCCATGCCGGCCAGCGACAGCAGCGCGCCGACCCAGCCGGTGGAGGTCCAGCCCAGGCCCGCGCCGATGGCTGCGCCGCCCAGCCAGGCGCCCAGCGCATTGGCCATGTTGAAGGCCGAGTGGTTGAGCGCGGCCGCCAGCGCCTGGGCGTCGCCGGCCACGTCCATCAGCCGGATCTGCAGCGCCGGCCCGATGGCCACCAGCGTGCCGACCAGGAAGACGTTGATGGAGGCCGTGACCACGTTGTGCGCCGCGAAGGTGAACACCGCCAGCACCAGCGCCGACCACGCGAGCATGCCGCCGATGGTCTTCATCAGCGAACGGTCGGCCAGCCGCGAGCCCACCAGGTTGCCGGTGACCATGCCCAGGCCGAACAGCGCCAGCACGATGGGCACGCCACCCAGCGGCAGCCCGGCGACCTCGATCAGGGTCGGCTTCACGTAGCTGAACACCGCGAACATGCCACCGAAGCCGACGGCGGCGATGCCCAGCGTGAACCAGACCTGCTTGCGGGCGAGCGCGCCCAGCTCCCGCCAGGGGCTCGCGCCCGGCACCGGCGCCAGGTCGGGCAAGTCGCGCCGGATCATGACCATGGCCAGCAGCGCGATCGCGCCGACGAAGACGAAGGCCGCGCGCCAGCCCCAGTGCTGGCCGAGCCAGGCCGCGATGGGCACGCCCACCAGCGTGGCGCCGGTCAGGCCCAGCATCACCAGGCCGACGGCGCGGGCCCGCTTGCCCGAGGGTGCCAGGGCGGCGGCCACCAGCGCCGCCAGGCCGAAGTAGGTGCCGTGCGGCAGGCCGGTGGCAAAGCGCAGCAGGTTCAGCGACAGGTAGCCCGGCGCCATGGCGCTGGCGAAGTTGCCGGCGGCGAACATCGCCATCAGCGCGATCAGCAGCATGCGCCGCCGCCAGCCGGCGGTCAGCACCGCGAGCACCGGCGCGCCGATGACGACGCCCAGCGCGTAGGCGCTGATCACGTGGCCGGCCTGCGGGATGGAGACGCCGATGTCGCCCGCCACCTCTGGCAGCAGGCCCATGATCACGAACTCGCCGGTGCCGATGGCAAAGCCGCCCACGCCCAGCGCGAGCACGGCGCGAAAGAAGGCGGCGGTGGAAGCGGGGGAAGTGCTGCTGGCGCTGTCGTCGTCGGACGACGCGCTCGGGGAGACGTTCAAGGCCGGGCTCCAGGGAGATGGGGAAGGCCGGGCGTTGCCAGGCGCAGAAGCCCCAGATTTTAGGGTAAACCCTAGATTGCCGCAGGCCGCCAGGCCGATTTCAGTCGGCGCCATGCCCGGCGCAGCCAGTCGCCGGCAGGCTCCGGCGGCCCGTCGCCCGGGCCATCGCGGCCGTCGAAGTAGGCCGAGCGCTGACTGTCCAGTTCGGCCGCGAGCGCGGCGAGGTTGGGCGCGGTGTACTCCCACACGCCCTGGACGACGAAGTTGCCGGGAATGGCGGAGTCCGGCCGAAGCCGCATGTGCAGGTCGGCAGCCCCGATCCGCTCGAGCTGGGCCAAGCGGGCCATCGCGACCTTGAGGCCGTCGCCATGCATCTCGACCTGGCGGGTGAGCGTGAAGCGGATGGTCTCGATGTCGGGGAACTGCTGCGCGATGAAGCTCACGACCTCCACCAGCATGAGGGGGCCGAACTGGCGCTCGCTCTCGCGCACCGAGGGCGACGGCGCGAAGTGCCCGAAGTGCACGCTCCTGCCGTTGCGGCTGGTCTCCGGCGGCTCGACCGTTCCCAGGAAGACGTCGCCATCCCTCACCAGGATCGATTCGCCGGGACGATAGGCCCCGTGGGGGCCGGAAATGAAGAGCTTTCCCAAAGACATCGAGTGCGACAGGACCATCGGGGACACGGGCGCCGCACGGACGCCGCGGCCGGTTCATTGTTGCAGAGACGGCCCGGCGCCGATTCGTCGAGCAGAGCGCTCCATGCCGTCCTGTTCTCGCCAACGCCGCCCCATCGGCGGAGCAACCATCGCATGCCGAAGGACCCCGGCATCGGATTGCGCCTACGTCCTTCATCGATTTCGTCTCTTCTCCTGGCAGTGCTTGCTGGCGACGATGGGATCAACCGCGAGACAACGAGCCGATGACGCGCCGAACAAAGCAACAAGGTCACCGCGTGCATCCCGGATTGCCCGCCTCCCGCGCCACAGGCGGGAAGCAGACGATCCGTGCATCGGGTGATCACTGACACGATGGGCCACGACAAGTGGGCGGAGGGGCCGCGCCCCTCGTTCTTCGGGCAACTCCAGCCTGACGGGACGACGCGAGGCCAAGCGCCGCAGGCAGGCGAATCTGATGCCGCCTCGGGCGACGGCCAGACCCTCTGGGCCGATCCGCTGGCCGAGCCGCCGCAGGAAAGCGAGGAATCGCTGCTCCTGCGCAAGAAGCGGGAAGCCTATGTGAAGGGCCAGTTCAGGCGGTCCTTCGCGGTCGATTACGGGCTGCGGCAGGTGCTGGCGCTGGCGGTCACGCTGGTGCTCGCCGGCATCTGCTGGCGCTACGTGCCCATCCGGGAACTGGCCTTGTGGCTGGCCTTGCGCACCGCGCTGGGCGGCTGGCGTGTCTACAGGAGCTCGCTGCATCGCCGCCATCCGCTGGAGGGCCTCAGCCAGCGGGCCTATGCGAGGCAGATGACCGCCATGGCAGCCGCCAGCGGCATGATCCTGGGCGGCTCGGTCCTGCTGTTCTTCGGGCGCATTCCGCCCAGCCTGCAGTTCGCCTGCTGGCTGATCCTGGCCGTCGCGGTCACCCTGCCGATCCACAGCCTGGCCTTCGATCCGCCGCGCGTCACCGCCTACGTCAACGGTCTCTTCGCCACGGTCCTGGCGTGCATCCTCTACCGCATCTACTGGCCGGTGACGGACCTGTCTGTCGACATGGCGCACCACCATTACGAGACCTGGTTCCTGGCCATGCCGGTCGTGCAATGGGTGCTGATCCTCTTCGTCGCGCGGCGCGTGCAGTCGAACGCGAAAAGCAACTTCGAGCTCGAGTTCTACAAGCAGGCGCTGATCGACACCCTGGCCGACAAGCAGCGCCAGGCCGAGGAGGCGGTGCGCATCAAGAACCGCTTCATCGCCACGGCCGCCCACGACATCCGCCAGCCGGTCACGGCGCTGTCGCTCTATGTCGAGCACCTGAAGGAAGTGCCTTCGGACCAGGAGGTCGTCCTGCCGAAGATCCTGCGCGCCGCCGCGGTCGTCGGCCGGCTCTTCGAGTCGCTGTTCGACCTGGCCCGCATGGACAACGAGCAGTTGCAGCCGCGGGCCGAGCGCATCGACATCGCCGAGGTGATGCGCGACCTGCGCGACCAGTTCGAGCCCCTGGCCCGCTCCAAGCGCATCACGCTGCGCATGCGCACCACGCACCGCATGCTGACGACCGACCCGATGCTGGTGCGGCGCATGATCGGCAACATCGTCTCCAACGCCATCAAGTACACGCCCCCCGGCAAGCGCGTGCTGCTCAGCGCCCGGCATCGGGGTGGCGACATCGCCGTCGAGGTGTGGGACCAGGGCTTCGGGATCGAGCCGGGCGAGCTGCGCAAGATATTCACGGAGTTCTACAAGATCCAGGGCCCCTCGGAGAACCAGGAAGGCTTCGGGCTGGGGCTGTCGATCGTCGCGCGGCTTGCGCATGTGCTGCACGCAAGGGTGAGCGTGCGCTCGCGCCCCGGCCATGGCACGGTCTTCAGGCTGCTGCTGACGGCCGACGGGCCGGACCGGCGGCCGCGCAACGGCCTGCAGCCGCAGCGGCCGACCGAGCGCACCTCCTGAGGCTGCCCGCTCAGATCGCCACCAGCTGCCGCACGCCCTGCGCTTCCATGTCCTTGCCCAGGCCGCGTGCGATGACCTCGCCGCGCTCCATCACCAGGTAGTCGTCGGCCAGCTCCTGCGCGAAGTCGTAGTACTGCTCGCACAGGACGATGGCCATGTCGCCGCGGTCGGCCAGCATGCGGATCACGCGGCCGATGTCCTTGATGATGCTGGGCTGGATGCCCTCGGTGGGCTCGTCCAGGATCAGCAGCTTGGGCCGGGGCGCCAGCGCCCGCGCGATGGCCAGTTGCTGCTGCTGGCCGCCCGAGAGGTCGCCCCCGCGGCGGTGGATCATCTGCTTGAGCACGGGGAACAGCTCGAACAGTTCGGCCGGGATCGGCGTACCGGCGCTCTTGTAGGCCAGGCCCATGCGCAGGTTCTCCTCCACTGTCAGGCGCGAGAAGATCTCGCGGCCCTGCGGCACGAAGCCCATGCCGGCGCGGGCGCGCTCGTAGGGCGTCTTCTTCTGGATCGGCTGGCCGTCGAACTCGATGCTGCCGCTCTTGATGGGCACCAGGCCCATCAGCGACTTCAGCAGCGTGGTCTTGCCCACGCCGTTGCGGCCCAGCAGGACCGTGACCTTGCCCAGGCGGGCTTCCAGGCTCACGTCGCGAAGGATGTGCGAGCCGCCGTAGTACTGGTGGATGTTCTTGACTGTCAGCATGGGTGTGTCTCTTCGCTTGCTGTCGCGCAGTGCACGTTGGGGCGCCGCCCGGCGAGTGGCGCGGTCCCCGGCGCCCCCTTCTCCCAGTGCACAACGGCCGGTTCCGCGGTGATGGGAGTTGCGCCCTTGGGCGGCCGTTGAGGCGCCGCCGAGCAGCGCAGCGCCGGTCGGATCAGGGCTCGCAGCTGTCTGAGCGCAACGCAGTGGAGCGAGTTCTGCGAGACCCCGACCGGCGCGAGCAGCGCAGGGAAGCCGCGAAGCGGCCGGCGACGTCGGCCGCCCAAGGGCGCAACTCCCATCACCGCACCCCGCGAACGAACGGATTCAACGCCCAAGGTACACCTCGATGACGCGCTCGTCCGCCTGCACCTCGTCCAGCGTGCCCTGCGCCAGCACCGAGCCGTCGCACAGCACGGTGACGATGTCGGAGATGGTCTTGATGAAGCTCATGTCGTGCTCCACCACCATCAGCGAATGCTGGCCCTTGAGCGTGAGAAACAGCTCGGCGGTGCGCGCGGTCTCCTCGTCGGTCATGCCGGCTACCGGTTCGTCGAGCAGCAGCAGCTTGGGATCCTGCATCAGCAGCATGCCGATCTCCAGCCACTGCTTCTGGCCGTGGCTGAGGTTGCCCGCCATGCGCGAGACGCTGGCCGCCAGGTGGATGGTCTCCAGCACCTCGGCCAGCCGGTCGCTCTGGGCCGAATCGAGCTTGAAGAGCATCGACGCCTTCACGCCCTTGTTGGTCTTGAGCGCCAGCTCCAGGTTCTCGAACACCGTCAGGTGCTCGAACACCGTGGGCTTCTGGAACTTGCGGCCGATGCCCAGCTGGGCGATCTCGGCTTCCTTGTGGCGCAGCAGGTCGATGGTGCTGCCGAAGAACACCGTGCCCTCGTCGGGCCGGGTCTTGCCGGTGATGATGTCCATCATCGTGGTCTTGCCCGCGCCGTTGGGCCCGATGATGCAGCGCAGCTCGCCGGGCGCGATGTCCAGGCTCAGCTTGTTGATGGCCTTGAAGCCATCGAAGCTCACGCTGACGTCTTCGAGGTACAGGATGCGGCCGTGGGTCACGTCCACTTCGCCTTGCTCGACATGCCGTGCGAAGCCGGCGGCGCGGCCGCCCGATTCGGTGTGCAGCGGGTTCTCAGGGTGCAGGTGGCGGGCGATGCGCTCGGCACCGGCGTCCATCAGGTCGGGCGTCATGCGCGGGCTCCCTTCGGGTCGGCGGCAAGCGGGGCCATCGCACTCTCGTCGGCGCCCTCTTCCAGGGCCGGCGAGCGGCGCAGAGGCCGCGCAGGCTCGGTGGCGACGGGCGGCGGCGCGCCCTCGGACTTGCCTTCGGTGCGGCGCCACGAACCCAGCTTCCTGATGAGGCCCACGATGCCGTCGGGAAGGAACAGGGTCACCGCGATGAAGAGTGCCCCAAGGAAGTACAGCCAGAACTCGGGGTAGGCCACCGTGAGCCAACTCTTCGCGCCGTTGACGATGAAGGCGCCGGCAATGGGGCCCACCAGCGTGGCACGCCCGCCCACCGCGGTCCAGATGGCGATCTCGATGGAGGCGGCGGCACTCATCTCGCCGGGGTTGATGATGCCCACCTGCGGCACGTACAGCGCGCCAGCCACGCCGCACATCATGGCCGAGATGACCCAGATGGTGAGCTTGTAGGGCAGCGGGTTGTAGCCCGAGAACATCACGCGCGACTCGGCATCGCGGATGGCCTGCAGCACGCGGCCGAACTTGCTGCCGATGAGCCACTTGGCGAACAGGAAGAAGCCCAGCAAGGTCAGGCCGGTGAGCGCGAACAAGGTCATGCGCATCTCCTGCGTGGCGATCGGGATGCCCAGGATGCGCTTGAAGTCGGTGAAGCCGTTGTTGCCGCCGAAGCCCGTTTCGTTGCGGAAGAACAGCAGCATCGCCGCGAAGGTCATGGCCTGCGTGATGATCGAGAAGTACACGCCCTTGATGCGCGAGCGGAAGGCGAAGAAGCCGAACACGAAGGCCAGCAGGCCCGGCACCGCCACGATCAGGATCAGCGTGGCGACGAAGCTGTCGGACAGCGACCAGTGCCAGGGCAGCGTCTTCCAGTCCAGGAACACCATGAAGTCAGGCAGGTCGCTCTTGTAGTTG
>Ga0102594_1000042_pt1 | contig 246844 bp, 232 predicted proteins | sample AraplaCol_mLB_r2_2_FD_76863 | JGI IMG/M metagenome (GOLD analysis project Ga0102594, IMG submission 76863) | Arabidopsis root microbial communities from North Carolina, USA - plate scrape MF_Col_mLB_r2 (SPADES assembly) (version 2) | ecosystem: Host-associated > Plants > Roots > Endosphere... | reverse complement strand
GACGTTCGCGGACGAGTTGATCCATTTCAAGATCGAAGAAGCAAGCCATCCCGCGGCCGCGTTCCTTCGCCCGATAAAGCGCAACATCAGCATGGTGACGAATGGCCTCAGCACCGGCCGCATCGCCAGGGAAGAGTGCGACCCCGATGCTCACGCCCACCGCCATCGGGTCGCGCGTGATGTCCATCTTCGCGGCAAAGGCATCAAGAATGTCGCGCGCGAGCCGCCGCGCATCACGCAGATCGTCGATGCCGCGTTGGATAATCAGAAATTCGTCGCCACCGATGCGCGCGACAAGATCCGCCTCGCTGGTCACATCGCGGAGCAGCGCGGCGACCCGACAAAGGATCGCGTCGCCGGCGGCATGACCGAAGATGTCATTGACCGCCTTGAAACGATCGAGATCGAGCGCGAAGAGCGCAAAACTCTCTCCGCTTCGGACCAGTCCGTCCAGCACCGCAGTAAAGCGCGCGCGATTGGGAAGCCCGGTCAACGCGTCATGCGCAGCGAGATGTTCGACCTGAAGTTCGGCGCGCTTCCGCGCCGTCAGATCGCGCACCGCAAGCACTTCGCAGCGACGTCCACGATATTCGACGGCATGCGTTGCGACCTCGACGATCAGATCGTCGCCATCACCGCGAGTAATGACCGCCTCGGCTGCCCCGGTCCGTGGGTCCGAGAGGCTCTGCCCGTCGACAGGTGCCAGCCAGCGGCCAGGGTCGCTTCCAATCAGTTCGGCCGGCGATACGCCGAGAAGCGCGGCAAGCTGGCCATTCGCCTCGACGATCCGGCCACGGCTCAGAATAGCCAGCCCTTCGAGCGTCGCCTCGGTAAGACCCCGCAAATCAGTGAGCATACGATCAAGGAAAGCGCCGCCCAGAACCACAGCAATCAGGCCGAGCGTCGCCGCGACGATCGCAACGATCAACCATTCATGCCCAGCGACGGCCGCAGGGTCGAATCTGGCGGGATCGGGTGCAAGAACAGTTGCCGACATCGCTGTGAAATGAAGCGCAACAACGCCGGCGACCGAAAGCAGTGCGGGCAGGATGATCCGCCATTGCCCGGCCATCCGACCGAAAGCGAACAGCGCGAGACCGAAGCAGGAAGCGAGAATCAGGAAAGCGACCGCGATCGCGCCAAAATCATATCGGACGACCGCGGGCGCAATGATCGCAGCCATGCCGATGAAATGCATCGCGGCAACACCGATGGCGGCGATGAGGCCGGCCACCGCAGAAGCCGGCGGTTCGAAATTGCGGCCTGCGACGAGAAAGCTCAACCAGAAGGCAAAGATCGCAATCGCGACGGAGAGCATCGTCAGGCCGGGATCGAAGCTCAACGGCATAGATCCGTCATAGGCGAGCATCGCGATGAAATGGGTTGCCCAGACCCCTACGCCCGCCGCGACCGCAGCAACCGCGACCCATTGTCGGCGGCGCGTCTCCACGCAGTCGATCGAACGCGCGAGCAACAGGAACAGCGCGGCGCTGCCGAGTATCCAGACCATCGCTGCCAGAAGGACGAACCGCAGATCATGCTGCCCGACAATACATTCGAAAACCCTGAACATGAATCACCCCCCGTTTCGGCAAAGATCATCCGGAGGGGCTAAATTCGCCGTTATGGTCGGACGAAGAGACTTATCCGGATCGGATCAATTGGGCCCCAAGGAAGACAGCATCGACGGCATCGACGGACTCGCGATGGAGATCAGGCAAACTCGACGAGCATTCGGGCCTGACCGAAAGAATCCTGCCTTCACGGTCCATCATAAAGCGATCACGGCCTGTTCGGAATGAGGTCGCCCGCTGCTATAGTGCGATCGGCGCCATCGGGGATCGTCAGGATGAATTGCGTCCGGTCCGGGTCGGTCAGGGTGATCCGCCAGCGTCCGGGCGCGAGACCGGTGGCACCGAAACGGCCCGCGCCGTTGGTGAACAGCGGAACGGGTTCGCGCTCGGGATGCGCCTCCTCTATCGCGCTCCCAGCGACCAACGCGATCGGTTCGCCATTGGCGCCAAGCAGGCGCCCAACGACGCTGACCATATAATCCGATCCCACCGTCAGCCGGTATCCGCTGCGATAGCCGGGGAGCAGCCGGAACGATCCCTCGCCCAGGTCGGTACCGATCGGCGCGTCGGGCGCGGTTACGAGCAGATTGCGCTCGCTGTAGCTGCTGAGGCTCGGTTGCAGCGCGGTGCCAAGTGCGCCGCTGTTCGCGGTCGAAAAGCGGCCGTTGGCGTCGATGAAGATGTTGGTGCCTTGAAGCGAAGGGTGTGCACGAACGATGGCGAAACTGTCCTGGATCGGGCGCCCGATCGAGAAGGCGCCGTCGGCGACCGCAAGCGAGGTGCCGAAGCGTAGCGAGGTGCGCTGGCTGGTCGATCCGCCCAGATCGCGCTCGAACGTCCCGAAATGACTGAAGCCGAGTTCGGCGCGGTTGCTGTAATAGATGCCGTTCGCCGTGGTCGCGACGCCAAGGTCGCTATGCTCGACATCGGCGCTGAAATTATACGCACCCGTACCCGAGCCATGATAGGTCTGGTACGTCATGCGCTTGCGGTCGTTGCGGCTGTCATAGTCCGTGCGCAGGCTGGACGCGCGATCGAGGCGGAAGACAAGCGACAGAAAGACGCCGACACGATCCTGCCGACCGGCACGTTCGTAGCTGACGTCGCCGGTCAGGTTGAAACGCGGCGAAATGCGCCAGCCCCCCGTCGCGCGCAGGCTCGCGACATTGGGTTCGTCATCACGCCCGCGCGAATAGCGTGCATCGAGCCCCGCATAGAGCGCGTCATTGATCGCGCCATTATAGCTCGCGCCCGCGACATAGCGGTACGGATTCGACGGTAGACCGACGCCGATCGGCGCGAAGTTGCGGCTGCGCGCCTCGAACGACAGCGACAGAGCGTCGGCGCCGCCGCTGCGCCGCGCAATCGTGCGCTGAAAGGTCAGGATCGACGCCCAGCCCGACCCGATATTCCTGACGTGCGAGGCCGAGGCAAAGCCGCCGAACGAACCTATCGGGGTCGCGATCACTGCTTCCGCACCACCCATCCAGCCGCCGCGATCCGCCTGCGCATTGACGCCGAGGGTCAACTGGTCGCTGACCCCGCGCCGATAGAAGCCGCTGAACGCCATATCGTCGCTATAGACCGGGCCACGCCGGCCGAGCGGAGCAAGCACCCCAGCATAGAGGCCGAACTCGCTGAGCCCTTCGGCGAGTTGCGCCTGATCGAGAAAGATGTCGAAATTGAAGGATTCGGTACGCCCGGCATCGTCCGTGATCGTGAGACGAACGTCGTTCGAGCCTTGGGTAAAGGGAAAATCCTTAAGGTCGAACGTTCCCGGGTCGAGTTCGAGGCGCCGGACAAGCTGGCCGTTGACGCGCACTTCGACGACCGAGCGCCGCTCGATACGAAAGCTGCGGTTGCCACGCGGACGGATGATCCGCTGCGGGTCGAGCAGCGAATAGAAGCGCGACACCGACAGGCCGCTGATTTCCGGCGCCGCCTGAAAGCCACGCGCGAGCGTCTGCAAATCACCGCCCGTCCAACGCACAAGATTGTTGCGGTCGTCATAGACAAGGCGCGTGCCGCGGCGCTGGAAATCTGCGCCGCGCGCGCCGGCCTGCCAATTCGCTTCGCTTTCGAGCACGACTCCACCGAGACGCGCGGCACCGTCGAGAAAGGTAATCGGCGCGGCCAGTCCCTCGTCGCTGCCCTGCTGCACCCAGTCCATCGACCCGCGGATATTGAGATAGGCGCTGAAATCGGCGGGCGCGATATAGTTGACGGTTCCCCGCGCCGCGTCGTCGCCAAGCGTGACCGACCGACTCGCGCGGCTGGCGGGCGCGATCTCCATCACCAATTGCAGCGTTTGGGGGTCGTAACGAATTCCAACGCCGACGCCCTCGAGGTCGGTCCGCGTGATCGTACCGCGTTCGGCCAGACGCGCACGCAACCGATCGACGAGCACGGGCGCGAGCCGCGGCGCCAGCAGCGCGAACAGCCGTTCGGCCGAAAAGCTCGCCTGCCCGCCGGGTTCGAGCGTCAGTGTCGTGTCGCCAAGATAGGCCTGTCCGTCGAGCAGCGGCGCGGTCAGCACGACCGCGCGGCCTGTCGGGTTGATCGCCGCGCCGTCGGCCCCCGGGTCGATGACCACGCGGGAGCCGGCGTCGGGCGTGCCCTGCGCCTGGCTGGCGACTGGAATCGCCGAGACGGCTAACAGGAGACCTGCAACGAAAAGAGGGTTCATGCGACCCGCCGGTGTCTTCAGCTATCGGGCGTGAACAGCGCCTCGATCCGCCCACCCGGTTGCGGAAGGCGCATGGGCAAGGTCATTCGACGCGTCTGCCCGCCGCCGATCAAACCGTAACCGAGCGTTTGCTGAAGCTCCGGCCCCGAAATTTCCTTGCGGAAGATTTCCTTTCCGTCGGGCGCGAACTGAACGATGCGGACGCGGCCGCGCGACAGATAGCCGTGCGCAGCCGATGCATTGGCGACCGCGATCACCGGCGCCGGATTGCCCTCGGCGTCCTTGCCGATTTCGGCCGACGCGATCGACAGAGCGGGTTTGACGCCGTCGGGCGAGACGCTGACAAGAATCTGGAAATTATAGAGAAGCTGGACATTCGACTGGGTGTCGTTCGTCTGCACAGGAAGCTGCGCCGCGGTAAGGAAATAATGCTTGCTGCGTGCGAGCGCCGGTGCGCCGACATATTGCACGCGAAAGCTCTGCCGCTGGCCCGGCTGGATCAGCGTCTGCGGGGGAAAGATCGACAGGTCGCCCGGGTCCTTGCCGGTTGCGTTCACGCCATCGGGCGTCAGGTCGAGCCCCTCGACGCGCATTTCAACCGGCAACGGCTTGTCGAAGGTATTTTCGACCGTCACCACCTGGCTCATCGCGCGACCCGAGGTCGTGAGGTCGATGACCACCGGCTGGACGACCATTGCATAGGTTGCGACCGATACGGCGGCCGCGATCGCCACAGCGACCAACGCGCCACCAAAACTCCTGAGCAACTGCAATGACCTACTCCTCGCCCGTTGCCCCACCCGCTGGCGCGACGATGGACCGAAGCCTGTAATCCGCCAAGAAAGAAATTTAGTAATCATAGCGTTATCCATAAAGGCGACCGGCTTTCCGGCCGGCCGCCTTCATTTGGGAAGAGGGACCCCCAACCAGTCGGCCCGCCGCCCGAACGCGGGCATGTCGGCCATTCGTTCATATTCCGCTGCGAGAAAAAGCAGTTCGGCCTGTTCCTGCGGTTCGGCGTCAAGCGCGCGAAGGCGGAGTTCGGCCGCTAGGGCTTTGGGATTTCGCATGACCATATCCTTTAAAAGGCTAATCCCGGCAGGCCAGTGGACGTTGGCCTGCCGGGAACACCCCCCCAGGTGTCAGGCGGTCGGAGCGATCGTGATTTCGACCTTGCCGGCATAGGTGCCGGCGTCGAGGATCGCCGTCGAATCTGCGGTTGCGCCGCTGCCAACGGTCAGCGTGATGTTGTTCGAGACGGCAGCGAGACGATCGCCAACCTGACCCGAAGTCGCGCCCGAGCTCAGCGACTGGTCGGCAACCGAGGTCGTGCCGCCCTTTGCGCCCATCGCAACGAGCGTCGCGGTGTAGTGCACGGTGTTGGTGTAGCCGTTCGGCGAGTTGGTCGCGGCGGCATTCACCAGCGGCTTGGCGTCGACGGTGATCTTCGGGTTCGCGCCGTTGCACTTCACGGTGAAGTTGCGGCTGAGGCCCCCGGTGTTGCCCGCGAAGGCAGGGTCGACGGTGCCGTCGGCCTTGGCAAGTTCGCCGAGCGTGATGCTGCCGGTGATCGGCGTGACTGCCGAGCAGCGAGCGGCGACGGTGCCGGTCACATCGACCGAACCAGCGGCGGTCTGGGCGAAAGCGGGAGCAGCGGCGAAGGTCGAACCGATGATCAGGGCCGAGAGAACAAGCTTTTTCATTTCATATCTCCAATCGAAAATCCGGAGGGGCTCATCGCCCCGACGAGTTGGAGATAGGCCGGATCCACGCCCGGCAATATTTAGCGTCCGGCAAAAACGAAGCTAACTTCGGGCATCATTTCCTATACCCGACGATATAGCGAGAGGGTCAGAGCCCGGCGCAGCTGGTCGCCGAGCTTGCGGTGACGATCGGCGTGAAGGTGATGCTGATGATGTCGCTATAGTTGGTCGCGGGGGTCTTCGCCGATCCGCCTTCCTTCAGCGTCGCACGCAGCGGCAGCACCCCGGCGCTGCCGTCCATTCCCGCGCGCGCGCAGGTACGCGTGCCGAAACCGCTGTTCGAGCTTATATCCTGCCCCAGGAAACGCGCGCTGTAACGGATCGTCTGTGCCGCGTTGGACAGGTTGCCGCCGGGATAGGTCAGCTTGAAATCATTCTGCGAGCGCATCTTGACCTCGAACGGCCCCGAACTGCGCACGCGCAGCGAGTTCGCCGCCGAGGTCGTGTAGCGATCGGGCGCCGCGAGCACCGCCGCGGTCGTCGCGTCGCCGATCTCGCCGAAATCGAGCGGCGATCCGGCGTAATATGCCTGCAGCGCGCTCACCGTGTTGACGTTGATCCGGATCGATCCGGTATCGCGCGTCGGGACCGACACGCTCGCCATGCCATTCTCGCCCGAACAGATATAAAGGAGGTCGAGGATGATCGGATCGCCCGCCGACAGGTCGGTCCCCGGCGGCACCGTCACGCGCAGGTTGAGCGGTGTCGACGTGTCCGCAGCGAGCAGGCTGCCGAAATCATAGCGGATCTCGCCCGCCGCGCCCGCACCACTGTCCTTCGAATTCAGCGAGCGCGGACGTCCGGCAGTCGCCCCCTCTGGATAGATGACGCGATAGCCGTTGTAAGTAACGTCGAGCGCGGGGGAGCCCGAGGGCGATACGATCACCAGGCTGACCTCCCGCGTGCGGCCGAGGATCAGGCCACGGTTGCGGCGGAGGATCAGCGGGACCGTCGCTTCGGACAGGCCGCCGGGCGAGAAGGGATCGTAGGTGATGCTGGCGGGTGCGGTCGCGGCGCCGGTCACACCGCAAACCGATGATATCTGCGATTGGGCGGCCGCTGGCTCTGCGAGCGCGAATCCGAACGCCAATCCCAGCGCTGATAAACCGGTCGTCCAAACCCTCATAGCTGAGGTGTTACGACGATCTCCAATGCTGTGCGAGCGGAGAGTGATGCGGCGGCGACGGGCCGCTCTGTGGCTGCGGGAACTCGCTTTATCAGCAATCCGTCCGAATCGACCATCCGCACTTCCGACGCCAGAACCGGCCGCCCGTGATTGCAGATCGCCCGTGCCGAAATCACCTGCGGCGCCGCATTCGTCGCGACGATCTTCATCGGATCGACAACCCAGCATCGCGGGGCGACCTCGCCGTAAACGGCGATCTGATTGACCTCTTCGGCCATTGCCGGAGCCGCAAGATTCAGCCCCGTCAGCACAAACGCGACGCGAGCGATCCGGTTCGAAATCAATCTCGTAGGTGTCATATCGAACCCCGAAATAGGGTCCGATAGTTAATAAGGGCGGATTCGAATTGTTCAACATCGCGTTAAGGACTGACACTGACGGTGATCGAGAGAGTATCGGTGTAGCGACCCGCGGCGAGCGTGTCGGTTCCCGAGTAAGCCGGCGCGCTGACACGCAGATACGAACCGTTCGCCTTGGTCGAAGCGCCGCCAAGGCGAAGCCCGGCGGCCGTGCTCGCCGTGCCGGCGAAGGTGCAACTGCCCCCCGCAGCGAGCGTCGCGGCGGCGCAGCTCGCCGAGGCGTTGGTGCCATTGTCGGCCGCCACATAGAGTGCGACATTATAAGGTGCCTTGGTCTGGTAGCCGGTGGCGCCCGCCGCGGAATTGGCCATGCCGCCGTTGGCCGACGACACCGCGATTCGCGATGCGCCGGAGCAATTGAGCTGGATCGCGAAATCCTTGGTAAAGCCGCTCTGGTCGAAATCGGCCTGGTCGACGGCACCCGACGGCGCACCCGACGTTGCGAAACCGCAGCGACCGAGCACCGACGCGCGGACCTCTACCCCGACTTCGATGCTGTTAACGGCCCCCTGCCCCGCGGCATAAGCGGTCACCTGCGCATGCGCGTGCTGGCTGGCGATCACACTGATCACCGCCAAGGCCAGCAAGAAAAGGGTGCGCAAAAAGCCCATGAATCGCCTGTCGTCGGTGACGGCCCGATGCCGCCAACTTGATCGACAAATGCGCTAACTCTTGCGCATGCGATATTCACCGGGAGGCGACAAAGGCGCTCCCCAACGGCTAAAACGGCTTATATCTTTCGGTATAGATTCAGGCGCCGCGGTCCTGCGCCAAAAGGATCAATTCGGTGCGGCCACGGATGTTAAGCTTATCAAAAACCTTGTGAAGATGAACCTTCACCGTCCCTTCGGTCAGCCCAAGCTCGTCGGCGATTTCCTTGTTGCGCAGCCCGCGCCGCGCCAGCGAGGCAACCGCACGCTCACGCCCGCTCAGCGCCTCGAACGGGTCGCGTGGAGCGTCCGGCGACATCGCCTGTTCCATCACGCGCTGCATCACGTCCTGGTCGAGCCAGCGCCGCCCCTGCACCACGCTTTCAAGACAGGTCAACAGGTCGCGCGGCGCGGTCGCCTTGATGACGATGCCGTTGATCGAAAGCTGGATCGCCTCGCGCGCAAGTTCGTCGTTGAGACCACCGGTCAGCAGGACGACGGGCCGGTTGTCGCCGCGGCTGCGCAGCGTCCGCAGCACGTCGAGCCCGCTGCGTTCGGGCATGCCGTTATCGAGGATCAGAAGATCGGGCCGCGCGCTGCCCAGCGTTTCGAGCACGGCAGCGCCGGTGTTGACCTTCGCCACCACATCGAAATTCGTCTTGTCGAGAAGCGCCGTGATGCCTGCCATGGTCAGCGGGTCATCGTCCGCCACGAGCACTTTCGTCATGTAACTCCACCGACATGCTGTTGGGATTTATATATTATCACTCGCTGCGGGCCGCGGTCCACCCCGTTGCGGTTACCCGAATTAACCAATCAGCGCCCATTCATCGCGCCGAGCTGGCCAAGCAGGTCACGCGTCAGCCCTTTGACGTCGTCGGGCGACCGTCCGGCATCGATTGCTTCCTCCACAGCGCGCGCCGCGTCACCGATCGCGCCATAGCCGAACATGCCCGCGCGCCCGGCGAGGCTGTGCGACAGGCGCGACAGTTCGGCCCGGTCCCCGCGCTCCAGACTATCTTCGATCGCCACACCCGTTTCAGCGGCCTGCGCCGCGAAGCGTTCGGCAAGGGCGGCGAGGCGCGCGTCGATTTCACTCATCGAGGAACGTCCGCACCTGTTGCGCCAGCGTCATCGCGTCGAAGGGTTTCGCGATGACACCGCGCGCGCCGAGTTCGCGGAGCCGCGCGACTTCGTGCGCCTGCGTCCGCGCGGTGATGAAGACCACGGGAATGGCCGTCGTCGCAGCGTCCTGCCGCAGGATTTCGAGAACGCCCGGCCCGTCGAGTTCGGGCATCATCACGTCGAGCAGGATCAGGTCGGGCTGCCAGTCGCGCGCCGCCTTAATTCCCTCGCGGCCCGAACCGCAGGTGCGAATGTCGAAATCGGCATCGAGCGACAGCGCCATCTCGGCGACCTCGCGAATGTCCGCTTCGTCGTCGACATAGAGGATTTGGATGCTCATTTACCGCCTCCACCGTTGCCGCGCCCCGAAACGATACGCCCACTCACCTCGCTGACCAATCGGTCGAGACTGGCGCGCGATTTTACGAGGACCAGATCGATACCGTTCTTTGGCGCTCCGTCGACTTCCTGTGCGGTGAAGAGAATGATCGGCAAGGTCGGCGATCGTTTGCGAAGCGGTTCGACCAGGTCGGTCCCGCAGCCGTCGAGCATCCCGATGTCGAGAATCGCGGCGTCATAGCGCGTGCGCCGGATCGCGGCCCGCGCCTCCGCGACGCTGGGCGTCGAATGGATCATCGCCTTGCCGTCGAATGCGCTGGCCACGACCGCGAGCATGTCGGGGTCGTCGTCGACGTGGAGCACGACCGGAAGCGCGCGATCCGTTCGCTGGCTTGGTTCGGCCGCGTCGGGCGCGGGCGCTATGCCCGGGGTCTCCGCCGCCGGCAGGTCGACATGAAATATACTGCCCGCGCCCTCGACACTCTCGAAATCGACCGCACCGCCAAGCCGTACGACAATCTCGCGTACGATGCTGAGGCCAAGCCCGGTGCCGCCCTTCTGGCGCGAATCCGACGCATCCGCCTGCGCGAACTTTCCGAAGATGCGGCTGCGAAATGCCTCGGGAATGCCTTCGCCGCGGTCGATGACGCTGATCCTGTAACGCCGATCGAGCGGTGTTACGCGCACCGTCACCGCTTCACCGCGCCGCGAAAATTTGATCGCATTGGAAAGCAGGTTCGTCACGACCTGCATCAACCGATCCTCGTCCGCGAGGACGGCGGCCTCCGGCGCGACGGTTTCGACGTGCACCGATACGCCATATTCGTCCGCAAAACCGGCGGCCTGATGCGCCGCAGCCTCCAGCAGCGGACCCAGCGCCAGTGGTCGGACATCGAACTGCATCCGCCCCGCTTCGATCTTCTCGATATCAAGGATATCGTTGATCAACCGCACGAGACGCGCGGCGTTGCTGTGCGCAATTTCGACCAGTCGCGCGGCCTTCGGGGGAATTTCTCCCGCCGCTCCACCGCTGATCAGCCCGAGCGATCCCGCGATAGAGGTCAGCGGCGTCCGCAATTCGTGGCTGACCGTAGCGACGAATTCGCCCTTCATCTGTTCGATTTCGCGGCGGTCACTGATGTCGCGGATCACGGCGACGAACAAGGTGGCGTCGGCAAGATGAACCGGGCTGACCGACACTTCGAGCGGAAAAGTCTGGCCATTCTGGCGGCGCCCGACGAACTCCTGGATCTGTCCGTAGCTTTCCTTGCGGTTCGCCTTCAGGCGGCGCAGGAAGGTCTCGATCTGTCCGCGGTCGGGCGCGATTTCGAAAAGCGCCCCGATGTCGCGGCGCAACAGTGATTCAGACGGTACGCCAAACATATTGGCCGCCGAAGGATTCAGGCTTTCGATGCTCCCGCTCGGGTTCAGCACGATCATCCCGTCCTTGGCGCTGTCGAAGATCGCTTCCTGACGCGCGGCGAGATCGCGGGCGCGGCGATGCGCCCTCTTCCGCGCCAACTGGCTACGCGCGATCAGGAAAGCCGCGAGCGCGAGCAGCATGATCAAACCGACCTGCAAGGTGAAGGTCCGCTGCCGCAGACGTTCGCGAGCATTATTCGCGAGCACGGTTCGCTGTTCGAGTTTCGCTCGCTCGCCTTCGGAAATCGTGCCGATCAGCGTGCGGATATGGTCCATCGACCTCTTGCCCTCGCCGCCCGTTATCAGCCGCGCCGCCTCGTCGCGTCGGCCCTCTTCGACGAGCGCGATCGTTCTCGCGACAAAGCGACGTTTCTCGATCGACGTGCGTTCGAGCTCGGCCATCAGCGCCGCCTGACCGTCGGCCCCCGCGAATTTTTCGAAGGCTTCGAAATTGGCATCGATCCGCGCCTCGGCACTCCGGTACGGCGCGAGAAAGCTGGGATCGCCGGTGATGACATAGCCCCGCTGCCCCAGTTCGATATCCTGATGCAGCGTCAGCACCGCCTGCAAAACGGCGCGCGCATTATAGGATTCGGCAACATCCTGCCTCAGGCGCGCATTCTGTTCGAAACCGCGGTCGGTGGCGAGCGAGAGGAACGACAGGATCAACAGCACGCCTATCGCGGCGGTGATCAACACCCAATTCGCTTTTCCCGCCCGCAGCCAGGCTGATGCACGACCCATTAATGCAAGTCCCAACCTACCGGACCAAAGGGCCCGTTCGACGGTATTGATAGCAGAAGAGAAACGGCGATGCATTGAAAAGGGATGGTTAATCAATGGTGTCGCGACATTATAACGCAAAGGGCAACACGGACGGCCTAGCCACGGTTTCCTTCCGGATCATTAGCGATTAGGGCCGATAATCCATCACATGTCACGTCGCGGAGGAGGACGTCTTGCGCCAGCTCGCCAGGTTCGATCTCAACCTGCTGCGGATATTCGACGCGATCTTCGTCAAGGGCGGCGTATCGGCGGCGGCACGCCATCTGAACCTGTCGCAGCCGGCGATCAGCCATGCCCTGACGCGCCTGCGAACGCAGTTCGACGACCCGCTGTTCGTGCGGCAGGGCAACGGGCTGGTGCCGACCCCGGCGGCGCGCGCTATCGCGGGGCCCGTTCGCGAGGCGCTGCGTGGGCTCGACGCCGCGCTCGATGCCGCCGCATCGTTCGACCCGGCCGAAGCGTCGCGCGAATTCCGTATCGGCGTGCGCCTTTCGGGCGAAATGCCGCGCTTCTCTTCGCTCGTCGCGCGGGTCCGGCGCGAAGCCCCGCATGTCGCACTCGCCAGCGTGACCTTCCGCCGCCGAGATCTGGTGATGATGCTCGCGAGCGGCGACCTCGACCTCGCGCTCGATGTCGCCCTGCCCGCGGACGACCGGCTCCAGCGGCATTATCTCGGCACCGAGCCTCTCGTCATCGTGGCGCGCAAAGGGCATCCGCGCGTCGACGGCGCGATCGACCTCGATACCTATCTCGCGCTCGAACATATCATCGCGACTTCAAGACCCTATGGTCCCGGGATCGAAGACATGGCCTTGGACCGCATGGGCCTGTCGCGGCGCGTCGCGGTCCGCTGCCAGCATGCGATCACCGCCTGGCAAATCGTCGCGGCATCGGACATGCTGTTCTCGCTGCCGCGGTCGCATGCGGAGGTTCTGGGTGCGATGTGGCCGATGCAACTCGTTGACCTGCCGTTGCCGGTCGAACAGGGCGGCAGCTATCTTTACTGGCATCAAGCGGCGCAGGCCGATCCGGGCCTTGGCTGGCTGCGCGCGATCATCGCAGACGAACTGGCGCAGCCGGCATAGTTATTCGCGATACGAATATCCTATATTCATCCATATCATTTTCTTCGATAACATGGTGCGACTAAGGCTGCGGGTGAAACCAGCGGAGAATTGTCATGACCGAGATCGAACTCGAAGCCGAACTCAACGACCTCAGAATGTCGAAAGAAGCGCAGCCGCTGTTCGATGCGGTCAAGCGCCACATCGCCGAGAATGTCGATCCGATCACCGAGGAGTTTTTCCGCCTCGGCGAAGGCCGCGCCGACCGCTGGAGTTGGGCGCCGGGACAGCTCGAACTGCTGGAAGGCGCGAAGAACAAGGCGAAGGCCGCGGGCCTCTGGAACTTCTTCCTGCCGCACGGCGATACGGGCACCCCGCTCAGCAATCTAGACTATGCCTATATCGCCGCCGAACTCGGCAAGTCTCCGCTCGCATCGGAATCGCTGAACTGCTCGGCACCGGACACGGGCAATATGGAAGTGCTCGAAATGGTGGGCACGCCCGAGCAGAAGGAGCGCTGGCTTAAACCCCTTTTGAACGGCGAAATCCGCTCGGCCTATGTCATGACCGAACCCGACGTTGCCTCGTCCGACGCCAGCAATTTGGAAACGAGCGCGGTGCTCGACGGCGACGAATGGGTGATCAACGGCGAGAAATATTTCATCAGCGGCGCCGGCGATCCGCGCTGCAAGATCCTGATCTGTATGCTCAAGACCAACCCCGAGGCGTCGCGCAAGGGACAGCATTCGCAAATCCTGGTGCCGATGGACACGCCCGGCGTGAAGGTGCTTGGCCCGATGCGCGTCTTTGGCGCCGACCATGCGCCGCAGGGGCACATGCACATGCGCTTCGACAATGTCCGCGTTCCGCGTGAGAATATCCTGCTTGGCGAGGGCCGAGGGTTCGAGATTTCGCAAATGCGCCTCGGGCCGGGGCGCATCCACCATTGCATGCGCACGATCGGCAAGGCCGAGGTCGCGCTCGACTTGATGGTCAAGCGGGGCAATTCACGCACCGCCTTTGGCCGCCAACTGTCGCAACTTGGCAAGAATCTGGAGGTTATTGCCCGCGCGCGCGTCGAGATCGAAGCGATGCGCCTGATCGTGCTGAAAGCCGCGAAGGCGATGGACCTGCTCGGCAATCGCGAAGCCCGCGTCTGGGTTAGCATGGCGAAAGCGATGGTCCCCGAACGCGCCTGTCAGATCATCGATCAGGCGATCCAGATCCACGGCGCCACGGGCATCTCGCACTGGACGCCGCTCGCCGATCTTTACGCAGACGTCCGCCATCTACGCTTCGCCGACGGTCCGGACGAGGTTCATTATATGGTCGTCGGACGTGAAGAGCTGGGGCGGCACTGAGCCGCTTCCGGCGCTCGCCCGCTCAGCCGCGGGCGAGCTGCAACGCGCGGACGCGTGGCGGTGCCGCGCGGGCCGCGTGGATGGTATAGCCGCAGAGCAGCCCGTAGAGCGCGAGCCCCTCGACCTGCCAAAAGGGCATCGTCGCCATGTTGAGCAGGAAGAAAGCGAAATGCGCGGCAAGCAGCTTGAAGCGTTCGCCGCGTGCCGAAGCCGCCGCGGCGAACATCGCCGTCCATAGCGTGACCATCGCCCCGATCCCGAACCAGCCGAGTTCGTAAAGCGTCGCGACCAGCGTGTTGTGCGGATAGACCTTGAACACGCCTTCCCAGCTCTCCGGCCCCAGGCCGAACAGATGCTGGATCGGCGTGCCTTCGGCCCAGGCGTAGATATAGCTGCTCCAGATCAGCGGGCGCGCCGACATCACCTGCCGTTCGAGGAGATCGAAATCGCGCGGCGGTTTGATCATGCCCGCCGGGTCCGCGAGGAAGGCGGCGAGATCGATGAATTTCTCGCTGTAGAACAGCGCCGCAACCGAGACAAGCAGAACGCCCGCCACCGCCGCGCTAACCGCCATCGCGGCGCGCTGGTCGCGCCGCACACTCATCGTCAGCCCGCTTAGGAACACCGCCAGCGCGAGCGGTGCGAACGCAAGGATTGTCGTGCGATAGCCTGCGAGCAGGACCCCGACGAAAGTCGCGGTCAGGAAAGCGACGCGGACCGCGCGCGGCGCCGACTTCGCAAAACAGCCGACGAGAAAACCCGTCATCATCGCGACCGAAAAGGCCGCCTCGTGATTATAGCCGCCGATCCAGACCAGCCCGTCGCCATCCTCCGATCCTTTCGGCAGGTTGAGCGCCAGCGAGAGCATCTGGAAGACAAGCAGCGGCAGGAACGAAACCATCGCCCAGCTTAGGAAGCGCGCTTCCGGATCGACGCGCAGCGCCTGGAAAACTGCGATCATGATGACGATCATATAGGCATATTTGACCGCCGCGTTGATTCCCCCGGCCGCATCGCCGTTGAGGCCGGCGCTGACGAGCGCGAGCAGGATCAGCGCATAGACGGGCAGCAGCCATTTGAGCGCCAGATTGGCGGGCCGCACCACGAAGAGCAGCCCGAACGCCGTCACCCCGATCGAGAGCAGCGCGTTGCCCGAAAGGCCGGCCGCCAGCGGCTTGAACATATAGAGGTGATAGGCACCGGCCGTATATCGCATCCACAACGCCACGACGACGAAGGCGCCCGCCACGCTGCCCGCCCGCCGCGCCGCGATGACGAGCGAGACGAGCAGCACCGCCGTGACCGGCAGCAGGATGCCGAGCCCGAATGACGGACCATAGGGTAACGCCTGTCCGGTCACGGCGCCGCCCGATCAGTCGGCATAGTAGGAGCGATACGCCTTCATAAAGGTGCCGCCATCTTCATATCCCGCCCGCTCCTGCTCACGCACGTCCACCAGCGTCAGCACCGCGCCCAGCATTTCTGCGTGGACGTCGTAGAGCCGCCGCAGCGCCACCGAAACCGCCTTCGACGGCGTCTTGCGCCAGCGCACCAGAAGCACCACGCCGTCGGCCATGCTGGCAATCACGCGCGCCTCGTCCACCGGCAGCACCGGCGGCGTGTCGAGGATGACGAGGTCGTAGCGCTCGCGCACCTGCTCGATCAGTTCGGCGAGCCGCGGGCTTTCGGTCAGGCCGACACCCTTTGAATCGATCCGCTGGGGCAGAAGGAAAGCGCCCGACAGGCTGTCCTTGACGATCGCCTGATCGAGCGTCGCTTGGCCCGCGAGTACCTCGTCCAGCCCAAGCGTCACCCCATCGGTGAATTGCCGGCTTGAGGCGCGGCGGCGCGCGTCGGCATCGATCAGCAGCACTTTGCCGCCCGCAGCGGCAACCGCCCGGGCGAGACCCATTGCGGTGGTCGTCTTGCCCTCGCCCGGCACCGCTGAAGTGATTGCGACGACGCGGATTGGACTCGCTGCGCCGGCGAACTGGATCGACGTGCGGAGCGTGCGAAAAGCCTCAGCATAGGTGGATTGTGGACGCTTCAGCAACAGCTCCGCCGGGGGTGCCGGCGGGCCCAGCTTGCGATAGCCCGGCAGTGTGTTGGCGTCGGGGATCGAAGCAAGCGTTGAAAGCCCCAACATATCCTCGATCGCGTCGCTTGTTTCGATGCCGCGTTCGAGCAACTGCAGCAGCACAACCAGCAACACGCCGATACCCAGCCCGCCGACAATGGCCATCGCGGCATAGATGAGCATGTTGGGCGAACTCGGCGCACCGGGTACGCGCGCCCGGCTGACGATATAGGAATCGCTTTGCTCCAGCCCCGCTTGAGCGACCGTCTGGCGATAACGATCAAGAAATGCCTGATAGAGGGTCCGTGAAGATTCGGCGTTACGTTCCAGTTCGCCCAGCCGGACCGATGCCTCGTTATCACTGGCAAGCTTGCCCTGCGATTGCGCGACCGAACCCGCGAGCGAACCCGCGCGCTGGTTGGCGATGCTCGCCTGGATCGAAACGTTGGCGACGATACGCTGCACTTCGGCCGCGATCGCCGCGTCAGCGGTGCGAAGCTGATTCTGCGCCTGCATCAGCGCGGGATGACGCGGACCGTAGCGTTTCTCGAGCGCCGCAACCTCGCGACCCGCTTCGGCACGCTGAGCACGGAGCTGACTGACCACCGGCGAATCGAGTGAGTCGCCCAACTCCTCGCCGTTCCGTCCGCCGGCAAGCTGCGCGCGAGCGGCCGAGAGGCGCGCCTGTGCCGCGGCATTTTCCGCTTTCGCCTGAGCGAGCTGGGTCGAAAGGCCCGAGAGCTCCTGCTGCGTGATCGTGCTCGCTTCCGAGACGGCGAAAAGATTGTGCGCGGCGCGATAATCCGCGACTTCGCGCTCGGCGCGCAGCAATTGCGTGCGCAGTTCCTCTAACCTTTGTTCGAGGAATTTGCTCGCGCGCTGCGTCGCGTCGGTCTTGGATCCGACCTGTCCCGAAACATAATCGTCGACCAGCGCATTGGCGATCTGCGCCGCCTGCACGGGCGTGCTGCCTTCGTACGAGACGCTGATCGCATAGGAGAGGCCGTCGCGTTTCACGGTCAACCCACCGAGCAGCGTGCCGATCGCGCGCTGGCGACCGATCAGGTCTGGCTGCGCCGTTGGCTGACTCTCATCGGCCGCATTGTTGAACGCCGGATCACGGGCCAACCGTAGCCGATCGACCACGCGCCCAATCAGTTCGGGCGAACGTAGGGCCTGCACCTCGGTATCGACCGCAGCTGAATCGGGATCGGACGTCGGCACTACCGAATCAACGTTGATCACGCGCTCGGCCGTCCGTTCGAGCGCAACCTGTGCGGTCGCGAGATATCGGGGTTCAGCGGCAATATAGGCGGCCGCAGCAATGACGATCGCCGCGGCCATCGCCGCACAAAGCACCATCCATCGCCGGCGCAGGACTCCGCCGACACGGCGCAAATCGATCAGCGCGCCGCGATCGACCTGCGGGTCTGCTTGCCGACCGCGCGGCATGTGTCGTGTAACTGCGTCCATATCACGCCGCGGCCAGGAACGCGCGCACCGCCGGCGCGATGTCGGGACGGCCCAGCGCAAGCGCGAGCGTCGCGGTCACGAACCCGCTCTTGTCGCCGCAGTCGTACCGCTTCCCTTCAAAGGTAACGCCGTGGAACGGCTGCTGGCCGATCATGCGCGCCAGCGCGTCGGTGAGCTGGATTTCACCGCCCGCGCCTTCCTCCTGACTGCCGAGGACATCCATCACCTCCGGCTGGAGGATATAGCGACCGATGACGGCAAGCCGCGACGGTGCGACGTCTGCTGCGGGCTTTTCGACCAGCCCCCGGACTTCGGTGACCGCCCCCGCACTCACGCCCGGCGTGATGATGCCATATTTATGCGTATCCTCCGCCGCGACTTCCTCGGTGCAGATGAGATTGCCGCCGAGTTCGGCATAGGCGTCGACCATCTGCTTAAGGCACCCGGGCTCGCCGACCATCAGATCGTCGGGGAGCAACACTGCAAAGGGCTCGTCACCGACGAGACGACGGGCGCACCAAACGGCATGACCCAGCCCCAGCGGCTCCTGCTGCCGCACGATATTGATGTCGCCCGGCGGCGGACGGGTGCCGTCGAGCGCGGCAAGCGATTTGCCGCGCCGCGCCATCGCCTCTTCGAGTTCGAAGGCATGGTCGAAATGATCTTCGATCAAGCTCTTGCCGCGGCTGGTCACGAAAATGAACTGCTCGATGCCCGCCTCGCGAGCTTCATCGACCGCATATTGAATCAAGGGCCTGTCGACGACAGGAAGCATTTCCTTTGGCATCGACTTGGTCGCCGGAAGGAACCGGGTTCCAAGGCCGCCGATGGGGAACACGGCCTTGCGTATCTTTCGCATCTTTTCACCCTTTTCTGGTCACTGGGTCCCCCCCCAAAAAACCAGTTTTCGGATTGTGCAGACACGATCATCTCGCGCTGACGGACGGCAACTGCGCCTTTACGCTGCATTGCAGCAAGAGCCCGGCGTCGAAGCGTGTGCAAAGTGCGCCGGGCCATTCAGAGCGTCGGAGGTGTACCAACGAAGGACACTCCGCCCGGCACCGAACCGCCACCTCGCGAACGCCATAGCTGCGTACCGGGCGGGACATTGATGTCGTGCGAGCCGATGATGATCCGCGCCGCACCATTGTGGACGTCGAAGATCGGCCAGCCCCGATCGCTCTTTACGACCAGATGCTCGATATGGATGGTCACCGGTTCGCTCGCGCCCCGCGCTCCCATGATCGTGAAATGGTTGGTGTCACCGATCCCCCCGATCTTGACGGGGTCAAGACTGGTGAGCCGCGTCGCGCGAATACTGGACCACAGCCGAAAATTACGTGCATTCCGGCCGCTGATGCAGTCATCGAGTGTCGTTTCGGTCGATTTGAGATCAAATCCGCCATCGCTGTTGTCCCACGCGGCGCATTGTCGGAAGAGGAAGCGCGAATTGCCGCGCTCGGTCGAGAAGCCGTCGCCGTTCCAATATTGGCGGGGCTTACGCTGCCATTGAAACCCGCGCATCAAGCATCGTTCGATCCGGAAATCGTGGGCGGTGCCGTCGAAGGCGATACCCACCGGCAGATCGGTCTTACCGGTCGCGAGCGTCCCGGAAGCGCTGACATCCTCGATCACGCCGTCATGACTGTCGTAGCGAATGCGGGCGAAGCTGCGGCGGAGATTGCTCGCCCGCGCGCCGCTGACCCGGAGCCCCGCGCAGCCTGCGCTTACTCGATCAGGCGCCGCACCATTTTCGATAACCCGGTAGCCGCCATCGACCTGGATGCCGGAAATCACGACATCGCGGACCGGCTCGCGGATCACGAACAGGCCGTTGCCGACATTGCTCGCCCGCACGCCGCGATAGACCCCGCCCGATTGCGCGAAATAGACCGGCTCCCCGCCCGCGACGACCGAAACGGCACTGGCGAAAAGAGAGGGGGTGCCATCCATAGGCCATGGCTTTTGATGTGGCGTACCGCGCGGTACCAGCCATATGCGGCGTTGCGTGGCGCGGCCGGGATCAGTGTAGCGCGGGCGCTGCCCCGCCCAGATCGTCACCGGTTTCGCGCGCGAACCGGCGAGCGAAATCGGGCCAGGGCTGGCGATACACATGCCGGATCCGGCTGAATCGGCGGAAGCCCGCTTCGCCATGGTCGATATTGAGCGTCATGCCCGCGTCGGGCTTCGCCGCCGATGGCGCCCGACCGTCGATCGCGATGGCCGACGAAAGCGTATGTTCCAATATGTGCCGACGCTCCGCAGCATCGCGACCGAAATAATAGATGGCGAGCGGCGGCGGACGCCGGTGGATCGTATCGATCGCATCCTCGATCCGCGCATAGTTCCGCAGCGGCAGGATGGGCCCCGTGCTATCCTCCTGCATCACCAGCATATCCTCGCTGGCGTGGCGGATGATGTGGAGCGGCGCCGCCGACCCGCGCGGCTGTGCCGTCATCACCTCGCCCCCGCGCGCACGCGCGTCGTCCAATAGCCGCGCCAGCCGCTGCTGATCACCCTCGGTCGATGGCGCATCTTCGGCAACCGGCTGCATCGCCGCACGCCACAGCCATGCCGCGATCGCCTCTTCCTGTTCGTCGGGCACGAGAAGATAGTCGGGCGCCAGCGGCCCCCGTCCGTCCTTGAGGCACTTGCGCGCGATCACATTGTCGGCCGCCTTGGCAAAGTCGGCCGAACGGCCGAAAATGGCCGGCGACTTGCTTGACCGCGCGATCGTTACCCCCTCGCCGTCCTGGGGCTCGCTCGTGACCAGCAGGTCGAACGCCTGTTCCGCAAAGACGTCGCCGGACGCTATCGCCAGTTCGAGCAGATCAAAGAAGCCCGGCGCAAGATCGCCGATCAGCCGCGCGAGTTGCGGCGACGCAGCGTCGAATTTCAGCATCACCCGATTGCCCGCGGCGAGCGCGCTCGCGACGATGCTGGCCGTCTGGAGCAGCGGCAAGGAAGCCGGCGCAGATATGCCGATGACCCCGAGCGGCTGATATTCGGCATAGTCGCCGCCCCAGCCCAATCGCGCGAGCAGCCCACGCCCGCCTTCGGGACGCATCCAGCGGCCGACATTGGTCATCGAAGCGCGCAGAGCCGCGATCGCCGGCTTCACTTCGGTCAGCATCGCCGAATCGGCATCCTGATTCGCCTGATCCGCAGCGAGCGCCAAACAGAGCGCATCGGCATTTTGTTCGATCATCAGCATCGCGCGCCGCAGCCGGTCGCGGCGAATGGCCAGCGACACCGGCAAGTCGGCGAAAAATGCCGCGCGTTGCGCTTCCAGCATCCTGCCCTTCCCACCACTTATCCCGTCTGGCTTCTACTCCGACGCCGACCCGTGGCAAGTTCAAGTCGAAACGTTTCGTCGCATTGCAGCCAAATCGCCTGACCATCGTTTAGGCAAAGCCGCGAATTATCTGCTTATAATATATCCCCTTTTCTCGACTTGTCCCGTTTCGGGCCGGGATTTTGGGAACGATCATTTCGCCTTTCAATTGCCTCCGCTCAAAGCTGGCAAGTTGACCGTTAACCGTCGCGACGCGATTGTTCGCAGGCGCAGCAAAATCGCCTTCATATAAAAAGGGAGCAACGCGTAATGCGTATCGTAATGATCGGGTCCGGCTATGTCGGGCTCGTTTCTGGCGCGTGTTTTGCCGATTTCGGCCATCATGTGACCTGCGTCGACAAGGACGCGAACAAGATCGCCCGCCTGCAGGCTGGCGGCATCCCCATCTATGAACCCGGGCTCGACGATCTGGTCGCGCGCAATGTTGCCGCGGGCAATCTCGCCTTTACCACCGAGCTGTCCGAGGCTGTCGGCGCCGCCGATGTGGTGTTCATCGCAGTCGGCACCCCCAGCCGCCGCGGGGACGGCCACGCCGACTTGTCCTATGTTCATGACGCGGCGCGCGAAATCGCCGGGGCGCTTTCCGGCTTTACCGTGATCGTCACCAAGTCGACCGTGCCGGTCGGCACCGGCGACGAGGTTGAGCGGATCGTCCGCGAGTGCAATCCCGTCGCCGAGTTCGCGGTCGCCTCCAATCCCGAATTCCTGCGCGAAGGCGCCGCGATCGAAGATTTCAAGCGCCCGGACCGCGTCGTGATCGGCATCGAGGACGAGCGCGCCCGCGGGCCGCTGGAAGAAGTTTATCGTCCCCTGTCGTTGAACAGGGCGCCGATCGTCTTCACACGCCGGCGGACGAGCGAGCTGACCAAATATGCCGCAAACGCCTTCCTGGCGATGAAGATCACCTACATCAACGAGATGGCGGATCTGTGCGAACGGGTGGGAGCGGACGTCCAGGAGGTCGCGCGCGGCATCGGGCTCGACAATCGGATCGGCGGCAAATTCCTGAATGCCGGCCCCGGCTATGGCGGCTCGTGTTTCCCCAAGGATACGCTCGCGCTGATGAAGACGGCGCAGGATCATGACGCGCCGCTGCGACTGATCGAGGCGACGGTCGCGGTGAACGACCAGCGCAAGCGCGCAATGGGCCGCAAGATCATCGCAGCGATGGACGGGCAGGTGCGCGGCTGCACTGTCGCGGTGCTCGGTCTGACCTTCAAACCCAACACCGACGACATGCGCGATGCGCCGTCGATCGCGATCATCCAGACGTTGCAGGATGCGGGCGCCAAAGTCCGCGCCTATGACCCCGAAGGGATGGACGCGGCCAAAGCCGTGTTGAGCGACGTCGAATATGCGTCCTCCGCCTATGCCGCCGCCGAAGGCGCGGCGGCGACAGTGATCGTCACCGAATGGGACGCGTTCCGGGCGCTCGACCTGGTTCGCCTGAAGGCCGCAATGGCCGAGCCGGTGCTTGTTGACCTGCGCAACATCTATCCCCCCGCACGGGCCGAAGAAGCGGGCCTGCGCTATGTCGGCATCGGCCGGCCGGGCCAGCTCGCCGACGAGGCCGGAGCCGCGAACGAAAGGCACGCCGCGTGACCGACGACAGCCCCATTTTGGTAACCGGCGCCGCAGGCTTCATCGGCCATGCGGTGTCCGAACGGCTCCTCGCGCGCGGCGAACGCGTACTCGGGCTCGACAATTTCACCGACTATTACGACGTCGCACTGAAGAAGGCGCGCACGGCGCGGCTGGTCGACAATTTCAATTTCCGGCTGATCGATGGGGACATCGCCAGCCCCGGACTGATCAGCGAGCTGGTCGAGGCGAACGGCATCCGCCGCATAGTCCATCTCGCCGCGCAGGCGGGGGTACGCTACAGCCTCGAAAACCCCTTCGCTTACGAACATAGCAACCTAAAAGGGCATCTCGCGGTGCTGGAGGCGGCGCGCCACGCGGGCAATATCGAGCATCTCGTCTATGCCTCGTCGAGCTCGGTCTATGGCGACCGACCGCTCGGCGGCACGGGCTTTCGCGAGGACGAGCCCTGCACCGCGCCGGTCTCGCTCTATGCGGCGACCAAACGCAGTTGCGAGCTGATGAGCGAAAGCTATGCCAAACTCTATCACCTGCCGCTGAGCGGCCTGCGTTTCTTCACCGTCTATGGTCCCTGGGGCCGGCCCGACATGGCCTATTATGGCTTCGCGCAAAAGATCCTGCTCGGCCAACCGATCGAGGTGTTCGGCGAAGGCCGGATGGCGCGCGACTTCACCTATATCGACGATATTGTCGACGGCGTGGTCGGCGTGCTCGACCGGCCCCCGGCGGGCGGTGAAAACCGGCTGCTCAACATCGGCGACTGCAACCCCGTCGGACTGATGGACATGATCGGCCTGCTCGAACGCGCGCTCGGCCGGCCGGCGATCAAGCTGATGCGGCCGATGCAGCCGGGTGACGTGACCGCGACCTACGCGGACATTTCGGCGATAAATGCGCTCACCGGATACAGCCCCAAGGTCCCGCTGGCGCGCGGGATCGAGCGGTTCGTCGAATGGTATCTGGGCGAAATAGAAAATGGTGGAAGAGGGCCGATGGCAGCGGTTGCCTGAGCCGGGAAATCCGGCCGGGCGCTAGTGGAGTTTGATAATGCTGCAACGGACAAGTGCGTCTTCCAGCGATCCCGCGAGGTCGCCCATCATCTGCGTGACCGGCCTTCGCGGCTTCCCGCATGTGATGGGCGGCATCGAAAGCCACTGCGAGGAGCTGCTCCCGCGGATCAAGGCGATATGGCCCGATCATCGCTCGATCGTGCTCGGCCGCGCGCCCTATCTGCCGGAAGCGGTCGGAGAACATCGCGGTGTCGAGATTGTCGGCATCCCCTGCCCGCGCTCGCAAAATCTGGAGGCGGTGGTGTCCACCTTCCTCGCGGTCCTGTCCGCCCGCAAGCGCGGCGCCGGGCTGATCCATATCCACGCGATCGGCCCCGGCCTGCTCGCGCCGCTGGCCCGGCTGCTCGGGCTGAAGGTCGTCGTGACGCACCACGGGACCGACTATCACCGCGCCAAATGGGGTCTGCTCGCGCGCACCGCACTCCGCGCCGGCGAGTGGTTGGCGCTCAGCTTCGCGAACCGGGTGATCGCTGTCTCTCCCTCGCTCGCCACGCAGTTGCAGCAGAGCTTTCCGAAACGCGCGCACGCAATTTCCTATATTCCCAACGGCACATCGGATTTGCCCGGTGATGCCGATCCGGCGTTGGTGCTGGAACGGCTGGGGCTACAGGATGGCAATTTCCTGCTCGCGGTGGCCCGGCTCGTTCCCGAAAAGGGCCTGCACGATCTGATCGATGCCTATGAGCAGTCGAATTGCACGGCGAAGCTGGTGATTGCGGGCTCGGCCGACCACGAAAGCGAATATGCCCGCGAACTGCTCGCGCGCGCCAGCGACCGCGTGATCTTTGCCGGTGTTCAGTCGCGTGCGACGCTGAAGTGCCTTTATGAGCAGTGCGCGCTGTTCGTGATGCCCTCCTATCACGAGGGCCTGCCCATAGCGGCGCTCGAAGCGGCGAGTTGCGGCGCGCGGATGCTGCTGAGCGACATCTCCGCCAATCTCGATATTGGGCTCGATCCGGAAAATTATTTCCCGGTCGGCGATGTCGCGGCGCTCACCGGGCGGCTCAACGCCGATTGCGCGGATTTTCAGGTCGATCGTGACGCGGTTCGCGCTCGCTTCAGTTGGGACAGGGCAGCGGAAGAGACGCTGGACGTCTATCGCGCCACGCTCGCGCCCGGCCGCCGGGCTCCGCGCCCCACCGGCTATTCGGGGGCGGTTGAAGCCTAGGCGCCGAGCCGGGCGATAACCGTCGCCCGGTCCGCCGCGTCGATCGGCCCGTTCACCGATATCCCGGCATCGGTCCGTATCGCCGATGCAATCAGCGGGTGCCAGGCATTCGCCCGCCACTGCCAACTGCGGATGCGCCAGCGCCCCGTACCTTCGGCATCGATCGCCAGCGTCGGCCGCCCGGCGGCTTTGGATCCGGCGTCTTTTGCGGTGCAGCCAGCAATGGCTGCGGTTCCCGCCATCGACGTCAGCAACGTTCGGCGATCCATCGAAACATCTCCTCGTAAATCCAGCGACCGGTGATTACGGCGCGGCGATTTTTTCAGGGATCGTCTGAAGAGCGCGCGGGGTACCGCGCCCGGCCACCCATTTGATCGCTGCTTTGCCGAGGCGCTGCCCGGGCAGCTCCACAAGCCTGTAAGTCAGGAAAGCAACGGCGTAGGTCGCCGGTATCACGATCGCCCCGGTCAGGGCAAAGCGGCCGACCGCGCCGAGCCCGGTTCCGAAATGTCCGATCACCATCGCCGCGACGGGCTGCAGGATCAGCAGATGGATCAGATAGGTGCCGTAGGACAGCTCACCGAGCCAATAAAAGGGCCGGCTGCCGAGCAGGCGTGAAGCCCAGCCGACCGGCCCGAGCGAGTGCCAATGGACCAGCGCGAAAAAGCCAAGAACGAGCAGCTCGCGCACGACAAAATGGAGCATGTCCTGATCGCCCCCGATGGGAATCGCGGCGAGCAGCATCGCGGCGCCGAGGCGCAACCAGAGCTGTGCGCCGCTCTCGCCCGGCCCCGCGGCGATCAGCATGCCGGCGAGGAAAAGCTGAAGTTTCAATGGCAGGAAAGACGGCATCGGATAGTCGAGCCCTGCCCCACCGGCGACAAGGGCGATGACAACCCCGGCTCCAGCCGCAAGAAATGCCGACGGGACCCATCCGATCCGCCGACCGAGCAGGATGAGGAAGGGAAAGAGCAGGTAGAATTGCATCTCGAGCCCCAAGCTCCAGTCGGGCAGCGGGGTGCGGAAGGCATAGTCGGGCAGCAATCCGAACAGGAAGGTCAGATGCAGCGCGATGTTGGTCGGGCTCGCGTCGGTATAGCGTTCGGCGGGCTGGAGTCCTTGACCGAGGAAAGTGTCGATCGCGACGCGGTCGGCATAGATTGCCGGCCCCGCGACCAGGGCGGCGGCAAGCGCCACATAGAAAAGCGGCGCCAGCCGGAAAAAGCGGCGTGTCCAGAAGGCGGCCCAGGTGCCGGGGGCGTTCCAGTCCTCGCTGCCCGCGCGAAGCCGGTACTGATACATCATCAAGAAGCCCGAAAGCAGGATGAACAGGTCGACACCGAGGTCCGGCTTGCCGATCAGCGGCAGGCGGAAACCGGTCAGGATCATCATATGTCCGATGAGGACCCAGAGGGCCGCGACGCCGCGTAGGCCATCCAGACACTCGACTCGCCGAATGTCCATAAAATACCTCCGCAAAACGTCCGTCGATGTTCGCCCTGATAGACGTATCGGGGGGCGAAACCCTTTGAAATCGGCCAGCCGCCCTGCCGGGGCGATGAAGCGGGGGATGCTGTGTGCACTGCAACAAATGGCCGTGGTAAGCGTTCTCCCGAAGCGAATTCCGCACCCCATATCAGCGAGGAAATATGCTGCACCGAAAGCGGATTTTATTCGCGATCAACTCGCTTGCGGGCGGCGGCGCCGAGCGCGTTCTCGTCACCCTGCTCGGCGGTTCCGAGCCCTGGCGCACGCGCTATGATATCCATCTCGCGCTGCTCGACGACGAGCCGCGCGCCTATGATGTGCCCGAATGGGTCGGGGTCCATCAGCTGGACGCAAAGCATAAATTGCTGCCGAGCCTGATGCAGCTACGCGCGCTCGCACGGCAGCTTTCGCCCGACGCGACGCTCAGCTTTCTGACCCGCGCCAATATTGCCAACGCCTGGGCGATGGCGGGGCGCGGCAAGCCCTGGCTGATCAGCGAGCGCGTCAATACCAGCGCGCATCTGGGCGATGCGTTCGCGGCCAAGGCGATGGTCCGCATGGTCTATCCAGGCGCGGCGCACGTCATTGCCGTGTCCGAGGGCGTGGTCGACGACCTGGCTGCCAATTTCGGCGTCGCGCGCACCCGCATGTCGGCGATTGCTAACCCGGTCGACCATCGGCGCATCGCCGAACTTGCGGCCGAGCCGCCGACTTTTACGCCGGCGGGCCCCTATATCGTCGCGGCCGGGCGCCTGATGCCCAACAAGAATTTCCCGCTTCTCCTGCGCGCCTATGCCAAGGCGGCGCCGCAGGAACGCCTCGTCATCCTCGGCGAGGGGCCTGAGCGCGGCGCGCTGGAAGCGCTGGCCGGGACGCTCGGCATTGCCGACCGCGTCGACATGCCCGGCTTCGTCGCCAATCCGTTCGCGCTGGTGTCGCGGGCGCAGCTTTATGCGATGCCTTCGAATGCAGAGGGCTTTCCCAACGGGCTGGTCGAAGCGATGGCGTGCGGCGTCCCCGTCGTTGCGACCAATTGCGCTTCTGGCCCGTCCGAAATTCTGGCCGGCCGGTCGCGCGATGCGATCGGCGGCAGGATCGATGTCGACGCCGGTGCGTTGGTGCCGACCAACGATGTGCAGGCCTTTGCCGCGGCGCTAGTCGACGTGCTCGCCGAACCGCGGCGCAGCGCTTGCGGACAGAGCGCGCGTGCGCGTTCGCTGGCCTATGGCGTCGAGCAGGCCGCCGCGAATTACTGGGCACGGATCGAGGCGGCGCTGGGCACACCGTCCGCGCTGCCCGAACTCACCGATATTGCAGCATGAAGTCCGGGAGTAAGTTCATGAAATGGCACAGACAGATCGCGTTGGCGGGGGCGCTTGCGATACTCGGCGGGTGCGCCGGGCAGGCCCCGCTCGCGGGCAGCGGGGAAGCGCCGCCACCCGCCGCCGCGTTCGTCCTTTCGCCTGGCGACAAGGTAAAGGTCGCGACCTTTGGCGAAGAAACGCTGACGGGCGATTTCGAGGTCTCGCCCGCCGGCACGATCGCATTCCCGCTAATCGGAGAAGTCAAGGCGGCTGGGCTTCAGACCGAACAGCTTTCGAGGGATATCGAGGCGAAGCTTGGCCAGGGCTATCTGCTCGAACCCAAAGTTTCGGTGCAGGTCGCAAGTTTCCGTCCGGTGTATGTGCTCGGCGAGGTGAACAAGCCGGGAGAATATCCGTATACGCAGGGGCTGACCATTCGCGGTGCGGTCGCGAAGGCTGATGGTTTCACCTATCGCGCCAATGAAAAACGCGTTTTCCTGAAGCGCGCGGGCGAAGCTGGCGAGAAGGAATATCCGATGACCGCTGATTTCGCCGTACTACCCGGCGACACGATCCGTTTCGGCGAGCGCTATTTCTGATGGATATGGCCACCGCATCGCTCACGCCGGTCCCGGCGTTCGACGAACCCGTGTCCGACGAGGCGGGCAAGCCGCATCTTCGCGGCTGCCCCGTGAGCTTCGCCAAGCTGAAGGCGCTGCTCGCAGCCGATCTCTACCGCTATGCGGGGCGTGTCAGTTTCGGCGCCTTCGCAAAGCATTATGCCTTCACCCCCGGATATAAATATACGGTCCTGATGCGCACCGCCGGCTGGCTGAAGCTCAAGCCCGCCAAGGGTTTCGGACTCTATATCATCGCCAAATGGCTGCTGCTGCGTGCGCGCTATAAATATGGTTTCGCGATCCCCGAATATATGGAGATCGGGCCGGGACTGTTCCTCAACCGCTTCGGCGGATTCTATTTTCACGGCGACACGGTGCTGGGCAGCAACGTCAATATCACGCACGGCGTCGTCCTTGGATATATGAACCGCGGCAGCCGGCGCGGCGCACCGGTGATCGGCGACCGCACTTTCCTGGGATCGGGTGCGAAGGTCATCGGCGGAATTCATGTCGGCGCGGAAGCCGCGATCGGCGCCAACGCCGTCGTGACAAAGGACGTGCCCGAGCGCGGGGTCGTTGGCGGCATCCCCGCGAAGCTGCTCTCGGATCAGGGATCGCACGGCTATATCAACCGCCTTGCACCGCCCGAGCTTCTCGCGGCCTGCGAAGGCGCGCTCTATGGCTCGCGGGCAAAAAGGGCCGACTGACCGGACCTAAAGGCCCGAGAAAGTCACACCGACCGAAACGCGATTATCCGCAAATTCCCGCCCGGCGGTCGCACCCCAGCTTGACTGGGTGCGGCGCTGGAGATCGACGCGCAGCGCCATCCGCTTGCTCACCAGGTAAGACGCGCTGCCGCGCCAGGTCCAACGGTCGTCTTTTCGGTCGATATTGTTGAAATCGCGCTTTTCCAACTCGCCGCCCGCGCTGATGATCAGGTTGCGCAGCAGTTCGTAATCGGCGCGCAGCGTCATGTCGGTCGCGAGATAGCCGGTCGCGCCATTCACCCCCGTTTCCTTGATTCCCCGATCGACGGTGCCGGTGATCGTCACCAGCGGAGTCAGGAAATAGGCGAGTTCGCCGCGCACAAGGAGGCCCGAGACATCCTCGAACTCGGTCGGCCGGTAATCCTGCTGGAAATAGCCGAGCCGCAGCGCCCCCCTCGCCTTGCGACCGAGTTCGAAACTCGCGCCGCCGGCAAGCTCGAAACCTTTGGAATCGCGCGCCGGCACCGGGCCGATCCGCTCGCGATAGTCGCGTTTGTTGACCGACCCGGCCACGAACAGGGCGATGCTCGGGCTCAGCGCATATTCACCGACGGCGGTGCCGGTATAGATTGTGTGATCGCGAAAATCCTGGTCGATCTCTTGGCCGCCGGGAGTCAGGCTGTCGCCGTAATTGCGATTCTCGACATCGAGCACGCCGCGAACGCGCAGCCGGTTGAAGACATGCGTATAGGTCGCCGTGCCGCCGTTCAAATCGAAGCGGACCGGGCGCGATGCCTGCGTCGGACTGTCGGGCGAAACGCGTTCCTGGCTGTAGCGCCCATTTCGCAAGGTGACGTTGAGCGTGTCAGACTTGCTGATCGTATAGAGCGCCCCCGCATTCACCGAATATTGCGTGGCGTTCTCGCTCGCACGATCCGCATAGCGCAAGAGGTCGAGCTCGCCATCGAGCGACAGCTTGAGGTCGGGCGAGGGCCGGACCAACGACAAACGCGGGCGAATGCGCAGATAGGCATCGCCGATCCGGTCGTCCTCCTGCGCATAGAGATTGTCGTCGTAACCGGCGCCGATCGCCATGCGCGGCGTCAGTTCAAGGACGCCGAGTTGGATCGCTTCGGGCGTGTAGTCGGGCCGGCGGCGTTCGAGCACGGCGATATTGCGGTCGCGCCCGAAACTGTTTTCGCTCGAAACCGAGCCGAGGCCATCGGTCGCACCGGATTGCTGCGCGGTCGCAGGCATTGCGACGCCGCAGCCGCCGAGCAGCGCAAAGGTAATCGCGCGTTTCACGGGCGCGCCAGCGTCACGAGGATCGGAACATGGTCCGACCCGGTGGCAGGCAGCCGCCGCGCCGATACCAGCCCCCAATCGGGCCCGGCATAAAGCTGGTCGATCGGCAGCACGGGAAAGGCGCGCGGCCAGCTAGGCAGCGCGCGCGTCATGCGGGTAAGCGGTGCGAGGGCGCGGTCCTGCTCGCGCATCGCCGCGGCCCAGGGGGTGAGGTTCATGTCGCCTCCAACGATCAAGGACCCGCGTTCGATCCGTGCCAATGCATGCGCCACATCGCGCCTGCGCACCGCCTGATCGCGCGATGTGGGGCGCGGATAGTGGAGCGTCACCACGGTAAACGGATCGACGCCGGGCTCCGCGATTTGCGCCCAGAGCATCGGGGGGCCGAATTTGCGGCCTTTCGCATCCTTCAGGAAATAGTCGCTGTCGGCGATCGGCCAGCGCGAGAAGATCGCAAGATCGCATCCCGGCGGACATTTGGTTGCATAGGCGAAATGCTGGCGCAGCGCCGCAAGCATCGGCTGAAAACTGCCGTCCACCTCCTGCAGCATCACCACATCGGGCTTTGCATCGATGATCGCCTGCGCGGTATCGGCGGGGTCGCTGTTACCGCTCCAGACATTGTGGGTCAGCAGCCGGACCGGGGTCGCGCCCTTTTGCGCGGCCGGTATTTCGCGCGCCAGTTCGGGCATGACGCCGATCGCCACCGGCGTCAGCCCGAGCAAGGCCACGACGGCCGTCCAGCGCAGGCTTCGGCGGGCGAACAGCAATCCCAACAGGACGGCCGCGCCGAACAGCGGTAGAAACGACGCCAACACGTCGAGCGCCGGAACCAGCCCGCCCCCAAGCGACAACCAGGCAGCAAGGCAACCCCCGCCGGCCAGCAGGACACCAAGAGTGCGGATCGGCTTCACGCGCGGGCACGCAGCCGGTTGCGCAGCGCGTAGCTCGATTGGCGGAGCGAGGCAGGGATCAGCTTCGCGGCGAGGAGCAGCGCGGCAGTGCTCGCCCCCTCGGGCAGGTAAAGGTCGCCGACCCGGATCGCCGTGCGGCCGGGATATTTCATGGCGTAGCGCGCATAATGGGCGATTTCCTGGTTCACGAGCCGCCGCAGCAACGCGGCCTCGCGCCCGGTAGCGACGGCAATCATTTCGCGCGCGGTCTCGACGAGGCAAGGGACGTCGAGCGTCGTCGTCGACTTGCTGACCTTGTTGTCGCTGTCGCGGTGAAAGACCGCAGTGACGCGCGGGTCGTACCGCAGCGCACCCCTGGCGAGCACGCGCAGCCACAAATCCTTGTCGCCGCCGCGTACGGCGCGCCCTTCGGGGAAAAGCCCCGCCTCGAACAGCGTATCGCGCCGGATCGCGATCGCACCCGTCCACATCGGGCACTCGCGCACGGCCAGCCAAGCGGCAAGAAAGCCGGCGAGGTCGAGGCTTTGCGGTTGCTCCAGCTCCGGCGCGATCCGCTGCGGCTGCACGCGATCGTCGAAAACATGGTCAAACCGCGTCGCTGCCGCGCGCGCAGCCGGGTCGGCACCTATGCTTTCCGCAAGGACAGCGAGATGATCGGGATTCCACAGATCGTCGGCGTCGAGAAAAGCGATCCAATCGCCACGCGCGGCGCGAATGCCGATATTGCGCCCGGCATAGCCGCCCGGCCCCGGCGTCGACAGATCCAGCAGCTTGATCCGCTCATCCCCGATCGCCGCGACGATCTCGCGCCCGCCGTCGGTCGAACGATTGTCGACCACCAATATCTCGTGCGGCTGGAATCTTTGGGCAAAGATGCTCTCGATCGCCGCACGCACATGCGCGGCCTTGTTATAGAGCGGCATCACCACGGAAAATTGTGGGGCGTCATGGAGAGAAGTCATCAGTCGCGTGCTGCCTTTCGTCCCCCCGCAAGATTGAGAAATTCACCCACCGCCACCCCGGCGAGTTGCAATGTCAGCCCCATCACCGCCAGCCGGCGCCGCAAAGGCAATTCGCGTGTGATCGCCGCGCGGCGTAGTCGCCGGACCGTGTCGACCGCGGTGATACCGAGCACATGGGCAAGGCGTGGACGCTGCCTCGTCCGATCCCAACGCCCGCCGCTCAGCCGCTGACGCTTGCGCACCAGCTCGGCACGGCTTGCGCGCACCGGATGGCGTACGACCATCGTAGGAACATAGACGAGCGGATAGCCTGCATCGCGGATGCGTAGCGCCATCTGCCGGTCGCCGCCCGATTTCAGCGCAGCATCGAATCCGTCCAGCGCCTTCAACACCGCCGTCTCGCTCGCCCAGTTCGCGGTCGCGCAATTGCCGCGCGCGGCATGCGCCTGCGGAAAGCTGAACAGTCGTTCGTAATCGCCGAAGACCTCGCGCTCCTGCGCGATCTCGTCGAACAGTTCGATCTTGCCCGCGAGCACACCGAAGCCGGGATTCGCCTCCGCCGCGCGCAATATCTGTTCCAGCCAGTCGGGGGCGGGTTCGCAATCTGCGTCCGTAAAGGCCGTGATCGGGGCGCGCACGCGCCCGATTCCAAGATTGCGCGCGACATAGGAACCCGGCTGCTTCTCTTCGAGCAGCTCGACACCGGGATAGCTGCGCGCGATGTTACGCGTTGCGTCGCTCGATCCATTGTCGACGACGATAATCTGATACGCGCTGCGGGAAAGCGTCTGACGCGCGAGCGCGTCGAGGCAACGGCCCAGCACGGCCTCGCCGTTCCATACGGGTATGACGACTGCGACTTGAAACATAGATACGCCTGTCCAGTGCCCCCGCACGGGACCCAATCGGCCCGCCACCGCCTCCCGGTCAACCGGATGCTGCACCTGCGAAGACGAGTTGCCCTGTTGGCCGGACGACCGGAGCGCGAGCGCCTTCGCTCTCAAATAATTGCCCGCTACCAAGGATCGCGTCGGGCCCGTCGTTGGTTCTGAACCGCGCAGCCATGCGCAACCGCAAGTAAAAGGCGATATCAAGTGGGTGATTCCTTACCCGAATCGGGCGTAGCAACCGAAGTGCTGGTGGTGTCGCTCGAAACGGCCACAGCGCGCCGGGCAGCCTTTGCCGCGCGCGCCAAAGACACGTCGCTCGGCTGGCGCTTCTTCGATGCCTGCACCGCCCCCGCGCTGGGAATGACAATCGACGAACCCGCGATCCGCAGCAACAAGGGCCGCCCGATGAGCAAGGGCGAGATCGGATGCTACGCCAGCCATTTCTCGATCTGGCAGGACATGGTCGCGCGCGGCGTGCGGCAGGCGATCGTCCTTGAGGACGATACGGTCGTCGACTGGGCGTATCTCGAACCGCTCGCCCGCACCGATCTTCACGCCGAGGGTATCGATTACCTGAGGCTCTATGCAAAGCGCCCCACGTGGCAACGCGTCGTTCGGCGCGACTTCCTCCAGCATTCGCGCGCGATCGTCGAGCTGGTCGGACTTGCCTATGGCACGCAGGGCTATGCGATCACGCTCGACGGCGCGCGGCGGCTTGCCGAGCATTGCCGCACCGTCCGCCGCCCGATCGACGACGAGATGGACCGGTCGTGGGCGCATGGCCTGCCCAATCTCGCGCTCTATCCCGCGCCAATTCTGGAAGCGGCGATCGTTTCCGATATCGGCAGCTCGCGCTTCGGACCCAAGAGCGATCCGCTCTATCATTCGGTCAGGCAAAAGGCCTGGCGCTCGCTCGAACGCGCACGCATGCGGATGCTGAAAGCGAGACGCCTGCTTGAGCGCTGACCTCCCCGCCCGCTTCGACGACGGGTTACGCGCGCGCAGTCGCAGCTCGATTGGCTGGACGGTCACGCGCTTCCTGTCGGACCAGATTTTCTCGTTCATCGTCTTCGTGATCCTTGCGCGTCTGCTGACGCGCGCAGATATCGGCGCCTTTGCGGTGATGGCGGTGACCGCCGAAGCCTTCCGCATCATCGCGACCGCGGGGCTGGTGCAGACGATTGCGCGCAAACGCGACATCACCCCCGCCTTCCTCGACACCATCTATCGTTCGCAACAGGCCTTTTCCTTCGTGTCGGCGATCCTGATCATGGCGCTTGCGGCGCCGATCGCCGACTGGATGGGCGCGCCAAATATCGCCCTCCCGCTTGCGGTGATGAGCCTTGCGCTGCCGATATCCTCCTTTGGCGCCACCCATATGGCGCTGCGGCTGCGCGAATTCGGGCATCGGACCACCGCGCTCCGTTCGGTCGTCGGCGGGTTGATCGGCGGTGCCTGCGCAGTGGCCGCCGCCTTTGCGGGACTGGGCCTCTGGAGCCTCGTCATCCAGCGCCTGGTCACCGAGATCGTCGGCGTCGTCCTGTCGCGCGCCTCTTATGACTGGAAGCCCGGCTGGCAATTCGACTGGGCCATATTGCGCGGCAACATCATGCTCAACGCCAGCTTGATCTATGTCCAGCTCGCCTTCCTTGCCACCGTACGCGTGCAGGAGATGGCGATCGGCGCCGGAATCGGGCTGGCGGCCGTCGGCGTCTATCGCACCGCCTGGCGCACCGTCGAACTGATCGGCCGCGGCGCGATCCAGCCCTTTACGCAGGTGGCAGTCCAGACGCTCGCGCGCGTCAAGGACGATCCCGCCGAACTGCGCGAAGCCTATCGCTGGATGATCTCGCGCGCCTCTGCTCTGTCCTTTCCGGCGCTCGTCGGTTTCGGCGCGCTCGCGCCGATCGCTATCCCCACCGTGTTCGGAGCGAAATGGGACGAGGCCGGGCAGCTCGCACAGATTTTCGCCTTCATGGCCGTGCCGTTCACGCTCAATTTCTTTGCCTCGCCGTCGCTCAGCGTCCTTGGCGCCTCGCGCAGCCTGATTTCGCTTTCGACGACGCAATTGGCGCTGGGCGTGATCCTGACGCTCGCGGCGCTACCTTATGGGCTGTTCGCGGTCGCCGTCGCTTATGTCGGGCGCGCTTATCTGACGCTGCCGATGCAGATATGGCTGCTGCGCCGCGCCTCTGGAATCCGACCGATCGACAGTTTCCGCGCCGTGCGCGCTCCCTTGTTCGCCTCGACGCTGATGGGCGTGGCGCTCGCGATCGCGATGCGGCTGCTCGATGCGCGCCTGCCGGACTGGCAATCGCTGCTGCTGCTCATCGCAATCGGCGGATTTTTCTATGCCATCGCGCTGCTCGCCATCTCCGGGTCGTGGCGCGGCCATTTTCTCTCCCTGTTCAGACGCTTTAGAAAGATCCCGACATGACCAAGAAAACCGCCGACCAGCTCGTCGGCGAACTCGCTCAGCGGTTCTCGCAGCAACTCGACCGGGTACTCCCCGCGGGCCAGCTCGCGCTGGTCGACTTCCCCGATCATTCCAACGTCGGCGATTCGGCGATCTGGCTCGGCGAGATGGCCTATCTGCGACGGTCGGGCCGCCTTCCCGCTTATTATTCGGCGATCGCCGATTTCGACGACGCCGCGTGCCGGGCGGCGATCGGCGGCGGGGCGATCCTGATCCATGGCGGCGGGAATATGGGGACGCTGTGGCCCAAGCACGAAGCATTTCGCTTGCACCTGCTGCGCACGCATCGCGGACGCCCGATCATCCAGATGCCGCAGTCGATCCACTATGCCGACCCCGCCGCAGCGGCCGAAATGGCCGAGGCGATCCGCGCGCACGGGCAATTCACCCTGCTCGTTCGCGACGCGCGCTCGCTCGCCTTTGCCGAGCAGCATTTCGATTGCGATATCCGGCTGTGTCCCGATGCCGCGCTGATGCTAGGGCGCCAGCGGCGCGACCCCGCCACCGTCCCGGTCTTTGCCCTGCTCCGTACCGATCATGAACGCGCCGCCGACGAGGCCACCCTGCCCGCCGGCGTCGTCGCCGACGACTGGCTAGAGGAAGATGCGGGCCAGAAACGCCGCCTGCGCCTGTCGCTAAAGCTCGGCCGCCTCTTCACTCGCGATCCGATGGCGCAGCGCGCCGCGCGACAACGGCGCCTTGCCGAATGGCGGTTCCAGCGCGGCCTTGCCATGCTGTCGGCCGGAGAGCTGGTCGTCACCGACCGGCTGCACGCGCATATCCTGTCGCTGCTGCTCGACATCCCGCACGTCCTGCTCGATAACAGCTATGGCAAGGTCGCGGGTTTCGCCGATCAATGGACAGGCGATTATGCGGGGCTGATGCGCGCCACCACCCGCGCCGAAGCCTTCGACACGGCCCTGGCCTGCCGCGCTCCGCAGATTGTGGACGGCTGAGCGCCGTCCACAAGCCTTCACCTCAATAAGCGTTGCGGTGGACGAGTACCTGCGCGGTGCGCGCGAGGATCGAAACGTCGCGCAGCAACGACCAGCCATGCTGATACTCAAGATCGGATTCGAGCCGGTCGAGAATATCGCGCTTCGTGTTGGTTGCCCCGCGAAAGCCGCGAATCTGGGCGAGCCCCGTAATCCCGGGCTTGAGCGCATGACGGTGCCAATATTGCCGGTCGACGCGCCAGAATAGCTCGTCCCCGGCGGTCGAACCCAGTGCGTGCGGGCGCGGCCCGACAAGGCTCATCTCACCCGACAACACATTGATGAGCTGCGGCAGTTCGTCGATGCTCGTCGCGCGGATGAATTTGCCGACGCGCGTGATCCGGTCGTCGTCGCGGCTTGCCGATCGCGCCCCGTTCGCGTCGGTCGTCTCGACGCGCATGCTGCGGAATTTCAGGATGCGGAAGATACGGTTGCCGCGTCCCATCCGTTCCTGACGGAAGAAGACCGGGCCGGGCGTATCGAGCTTGATCGCCAGCGCGACAATCATCAGCAGCGGCGACAGAAGGATCAGCGCGGGGATCGTCACGGCCAGGTCGAGCGCGCGTTTCTTTACCCGGTTCGCCCGGTTGAGTGGGCCCCACGACACGACCAGCGTCGTCACCCCGCCGCGCTGCCGCGTGGTGAGCGGCCCCAGTTCGGCAATCTCGGGCATCACGATCTCGCCCACGATGTTGACGCCCTTCAACGCGCGCGCCCATTCGGCCCGATGCGCGGGGGCACAAACGATCGTCACGCGATCATAATCTTGCAGCACCGTACCGAGACGATCGAGCATATAGGGATCGTCCAGATCGGTCCGCAGCCCCGATGCGCGCGCGTCGATGATCTCGCGATCAAGGTAGGAGGACGGCAGGTTCGCGCCGTCGACGATGACCAGTTCGGCGGTCATATCGCCGAAAGCGCGGCGCACCATCCGGCAGATCAGAAGCCGCTGCGTCACCAGCAACGTCACCGCGGTCACCATGCCCATCCCGATCGCGAGCCGCGGCACCTTGCCGGTGATCCGTAGCGAGAAGGCGACCAACAGGAAGACGAACAGGGTTGTCGCGAACGACAAGAGCGTCTGCCGCACGCTTTTGACCGGATGCGTCAGGCAGCGCGGATTATAGGCCTGATTCTGGAATGCGATCGCGAAATGGACGAACAGCGCACCCAGCATCGCGGTCAGCAATCCATCCGAAATGGCGCGCGGCTGTTCGATCATCAGCGTCACCGCAAAGCCGACCGCGAGCGCGGCCGCGTCCAGGGCGATCAGCCCGAGACAGAGCCATATTTTGGCATCGCGCCGTGCCGCTTTGGCGAGTGGCGTTCGAACGGGCGCACCGTGGAGCGCCAAGTCGATCTTTGTCATGGGATGGGGAGGCTCCCTGAATTTGCATGATATTGTTGCGATGCAACATGCCTGGGCCCTCGGCGAATACAAGCGGACCGCGCGAGCACGTGCCGGATACAGGATGATCCGTGCGGAGACCGTCGGTCCACCGCGTTCAAGCGGGCGCGTGCAGCCTCCGCGCGCGGCAGGTAACTTTCCTGTCCGCGTATACGAAGGTGTCATTGCGGCCGCCAAGCGCAAGCATGATCCTCGGCCTGTGAAACATCTTTTATCGAAGGAAAGACAGTTTATGCCCGGCAAAGGACGCCGTTTCGGTTTCGCCAGCATCGCAGCGCTTGCCGCGTTGGGCGCCGTCGTCGCCTGTTTCGGCGACATTCCCGGGGGGCCGCTCGCCGCTCGCCCGATCCCCGTCGCCGACGCTGCCGAGACGTCCGTCCGCCCCCTTGCCGCGCTGGACGCCGACGGACCCTGGCTGGGCGACGACGCACCAAAAGCGCTGCGCGGAAAGGTCATCCTCGTCAATTTCTGGACTTATTCGTGCATCAACTCGCTGCGACCGCTCCCCTATCTTCGCGATTGGGCCCAAAAATATGAGGATGACGGCCTGGTGGTGGTCGGCGTGCATACCCCAGAGTTCGCGTTCGAAAAGGATGTCGGCAACGTCCGGCGCGCCGTCGCGGAGTTGGGCGTCAGTTGGCCAGTCAAGCTCGACAGCGACTATGCCACCTGGCAGAAATTCGGAAACGACGGATGGCCGGGCTTCTATTTCATCGACGCCAAGGGCCGCGTCCGCAGCCACCGCCTGGGCGAAGGCGATTATGCGGCGTCCGAGCGGCTGCTTCAGGAATTGCTGGCCGAAGCGAACGGAAGGCCGATCCATGCGCCGCTAACCGGCGATATCGGAAAGGGCATCGAGGCATCGCCCGATTGGGCCGAACTACGCTCGGGCGAAACCTATGTCGGCTATCGCCAAGCCCAGAACCTCGCCGCGCCGCAGCGGTTCAAATCCGACAGCTCGGCCCAATATGACGCCCCGGCGTCTATCGGCCCGAACCAATGGAATCTCGCCGGACGATGGACCGTCGGCGGCGAATCCGCGCGTGCGGATGCGGCGTCCGCGCGGATACGCTACCGCTTTCAGGCCCGCGACCTGCATCTCGTCCTCGGCGCGCGGGCAGACGGCAAGCCCGCGCGCTTTCGGGTGACGCTCGATGGACAGCCGCCCGCGGGCGATCACGGCGTCGATGTCGATGCAAACGGGATGGGCGTCGTCACCAGCGACCGTTTGTATCAACTGGTCCGACAGTCGGCGGGCGTGAAGGCGCGGACGTTCGAAATCGAATTTCTCGACCCCGGCGTCCGCGCCTATGCCTTCACCTTCGGCTAGTTCGTCACGGCCCGGCGTTGAATTCGGCGACCAGATCGAAACGATCGCCGCGAAATAGCTGCCGCACATGCGTCACGACGCGGCCCGCGCGCCAGGTCGTCCGGTCGAGTTCGAGGCAGGCAGTGCCCGTGAGCAGCCCCGCTTCCTTGCGCGTCGGGTTCACCGCGCGGATCACGTGGCGCGCCTGGGTCCATGGGATATGGCCGAGCAGCCAGGTCCCAGGCGCCTCCTGCGCAAAGTCGGCATCGGCCGCCTCGGGCACTTCGCCGAGCGCGATAAAGCGGCGCTCCAGGGCAAACGCCTCGCCCGCCGCCATGTGGACGCCCTCGATGCACAGCGCCGGTCCGGGACATAGCTCTTCGCCCGCCGTCGATGTTTCGATTGACGTGAGTTCCCAGCGATAGGCTTCGCCGCGCGCCGCGATCAGTTCGGCAAGGTCGGGCACGGTCATCACTGCCGAATGGACCGGCGGATGCGCTACGAATGTCCCCGCCTTGCGTCGGCGTTCGACCAGCCCCGATGCGGCGAGTTCGCCGAGCGCCTTGCTCACCGTCGCGCGCGCGCAACCGTAGCGCGCAGCGAGTTCCTGTTCGGTGGGCACGCGGTCGCCGGGGCGCCATTCGCCAGTCTGGATCGACGCGGTGATTTCGTCGCGGATACGGCGCGCAGGGTTCATGCGAGCAGCCGCGCGACGCAGGCGCGATAGGCTGCACCGATCGCCTCGCCCTCGACATGACGGCCATGCACGACGCGCTTGACGCCCGCGCGCCAAACGCTGTCGATCGCACCTGAGCGTGCCGCAAATATCCAGCGGTCGAGCAGCGTGGCATCGTCGGTTCCCGCGAAAACGGGATGATCGAGATCGAGGGAAACGATGTCCGCGGCGTGCCCGGCGGCCAGTCCGGCCGGCACGCCCAGCGCCTGCGCCCCGCCCTTTACGGCATTTGCGAAGAGATTGGCGCCGACGAACGGCGCCGCGTCGCTTGCAAGCAACGCGCGCGCGCGCTGCGCCAAGCGCTGCGAATATTCGAGCGCGCGCAGTTCCTGCGCCGCATCGACGAGGATATTGCTGTCGGTGCCGACCCCGAAGCGCCCACCCGCGGCGAGATAGTCGACCGCCGAAAAAATGCCGTCGCCCAGATTACCTTCGGTGATCGGGCACAGTCCGGCGACCGCGCCGCTTGCGGCAAGCCGAGGGACTTCGTTGGCATCAAGGTGAGTCGAATGGATGAGGCACCAGCGTTCGTCGACCCCGGCGTTATCGAGCAGCCATTCAACCGGTCGCGCGCCGCTCCACGCGACGCAGTCGGCGACTTCCTTCACCTGTTCAGCGGCGTGGATATGCACCGGCCCCGTCGGCGACAGGTCGAGCAGCGCCGCCAGTTCATCGGGCGTCACGGCGCGAAGCGAGTGGGGCGCGACCCCGATATTGGCGTCGCCGGAGAGTTTGGACCGAGAGGCGTCGAGCAGCGCGGCAAAGCCGTCGATGTCGTTGAGGAAACGCCGCTGCCCAGGGCTCGGCGGCGCCGCATCGAAATTGCCATGCGCGTAAAAGACGGGGAGCAGCGTCAAACCGACACCCGTTTCGGCGCTCGCCCGCACGATCGCGCCGGCCATTTCCGCGCGATCGGCATAGGCAGCGCCCGCCGGATCATGGTGCAGATAATGAAATTCGCCGACGCGGGTGAACCCGGTTTCTAGCATCTCAGCATAGGCCTGCGCGGTGATCGCCGCGACATCCTCGGGCGTTAGCCGATCGAGGAAGCGGTACATGATCTCGCGCCAGCTCCAGAAATTATCGTCGGGGCGGCTGCGGCGCTCAGAAAGTCCGGCCATGCCACGCTGGAAGCCGTGGCTGTGGACGTTGCAAAGACCCGGAAGCGCGACGCGATGCTGTTCGTCATCGGGCTCGGCCGCAACACCGGTTTCGATCGATGCGATCCGGCCGTCGGCAACACACAGCCGCACGTCCTTTTTCCATCCATTGTCGATCCACGCACGTTCGAACCAGAGAGCCATCACCTGTCGTCCTCATATTATGTCTAGACATAATGGCGCATAAGAACGACAGTGTCCAGATGGAGCAACACTGGACGAACGCCCGACTCGCGACGATGGCCGATGGAAACCTCGGCCTGATCGACGATGGCGTGGTGGCCGCGAAGGACGGCCGAATCGTCTATGCCGGTCCGGCCGAAGGCGCCCCAGCAGCGACAGGAACGGTGCATGATTGCAAAGGCCGGCTGATCACCCCCGGGCTGATCGACTGCCACACGCATCTCGTCCACGGCGGCAATCGCGCGAACGAATGGGCGATGCGATTGGCGGGCGCGAGTTATGAAGAGATTGCCCGCGCCGGCGGCGGAATCGTTTCGACGATGCGCGCAACGCGCGAGGCGAGCGAGGCCGAACTGGTCGCCAGCGCGCTCCCGCGTCTCGACGCACTGATCGCCGAGGGTGTCACGACGATCGAGATCAAGTCGGGCTATGGCCTGTCGACCGACGACGAACTCAAGATGCTGCGCGCCGCGCGCGCGCTTGGCGATCACCGCGCGGTCCGTATCGAACCGACCTTTCTCGGCGCGCACGCGCTGCCCCCCGAATATAAGGGCGACAGCGACGCCTATATCGACCTCGTCGTCGGCGAGATGATCCCCGCGGCGGCGCCGCTCGCGACCGCGGTCGACGCCTTTTGCGAAGGCATCGGCTTTTCGCCCGCGCAATGCTCGCGCGTGATCGAGGCGGCGCAGGCGCACGGCCTCGCGGTCAAGCTCCACGCCGAACAATTGTCGGCGCTCCACGGCAGCGCGCTCGCCGCGCGGCATGGCGCGTTATCCGCCGACCATCTCGAACATGCGACCGACGATGATGTCCGCGCGATGGCCGAGGCCGGAACCGTCGCCGTGCTGCTGCCCGGCGCTTATTATTTCATGCGCGAAACCAAGCTGCCGCCCGTCGACGCGATGCGCCGCCATGGCACGCGCATTGCGATCGCGACCGACAACAACCCCGGCACCTCGCCGACGACGTCGCTGCTGCTGATGCTCAACATGGGCGCGACCTTGTTCGGCCTGACGGTCGTCGAGGCGCTGCGCGCCGTGACGGTCAACGCCGCGGCGGCGCTCGGGCTAAGCGCCGAGGTCGGCACGATTGAGCCCGGCAAGGCATGCGATCTCGCGATCTGGAACGTCAGCGACCCCGCCGAGCTGGTCTATCGCATCGGCTTCAACCCACTTCACCAACGCATCAAGGACGGACAATGATCATCGAGCCCGGGCATATATCGCTCGCCGACTGGCGTGAAATCTATGAGGGCGCGAGCGCTGAATTAAGCGACGGAGCATGGGAAGCGATCGACGCGAGCGTTGCCGCGGTCGCGCGTATCGTTGCGAAAGGCGCGCCCGTCTATGGCATCAACACCGGCTTCGGAAAGCTGGCGAGCGTGCGTATCGCCGACGACGATCTGGCGACGCTCCAGCGCAATATCGTGCTCAGCCATGCCGCGGGCACCGGCGCTCCATCACCGACAAAGGTCGTGCGGCTGATGATGGCGCTGAAGCTTGCGAGCTTCGGCATGGGCGCCTCGGGCGTGCGACGCGAAACCGTCGCGATGATCGAGGCGATGCTGGCGAAAGGCCTCACCCCCGTGGTCCCGTCGCAGGGTTCGGTCGGCGCGAGCGGTGACCTTGCGCCGCTGTCGCATATGGCCGCCGCGATGATCGGCGTCGGGGCGATCGAGGTCGGCGGCAAGACGTTGCCGGCCGCCGAAGCGCTGGCGCAGGCCGGCCTGGCGCCGCTCGACCTTGGTCCGAAGGAAGGCCTTGCGCTTTTGAACGGTACCCAATTTTCGACCGCCAATGCGCTCGCGGGCCTGTTCCGCGCCGAGACCGTCTTCCGCTCGGCGCTCATCACCGGCGCGCTTTCGACCGAGGCCGCGAAAGGCTCCGACGCCCCCTTCGACGCGCGCATCCACGCATTGCGCGGCCATGCGGGCCAGCGCGAGGTCGGCGACACGTTGCGCACTTTGATGGCCGGATCGGCGATCCGCGCCTCGCACGCCATCGACGATCCGCGCGTGCAGGACCCCTATTGCCTCCGCTGCCAGCCGCAGGTGATGGGCGCCGTGCTCGATCTGCTGCGACAGGCCGCAACGACGCTCGGCATCGAGGCCAATGGCGTTTCGGACAATCCACTGATCTTTGCCGGAGCTGGTCCGTTTGGGGACGAGGCACTATCGGGCGGCAATTTCCACGCCGAGCCCGTCGCCTTTGCCGCCGACATGATCGCGATGGCCTTGTGCGAGATCGGCTCGATTTCGGAGCGGCGGATCGCGATGCTCGTCGATCCCGCACTTTCGGGTCTGCCGGCCTTCCTCACGCCGCGTCCCGGCCTCAACTCGGGCTTCATGATCCCGCAGGTCACCGCCGCCGCGCTCGTCAGCGAGAATAAGCAGCGCGCCTATCCCGCCAGCGTCGACTCGATCCCGACCTCGGCCAATCAGGAGGATCATGTGTCGATGGCCGCACACGGCGCGCGCCGCCTGCTCGACATGGCCGACAATGTCAGCACGGTGATCGGCATCGAATTGCTCGCGGCGTGCCAGGGCATCGACTTCCACGCGCCGCTGAAATCGAGCGATGCGCTGGAGGCGGCGCACAAGCATCTGCGCGCCGAGGTGCCGACGCTCGAAGACGACCGGCATTTCCATCCCGATATGGAGGCCGCAACCGCGCTGATCCGCACCGGCAGCCTCGTCGCTGCCGTACCCGCCAGCCTGCCGGGCGTAGGCTGATGGATTGGCTGCGCGTCCACCGCGGCGACGCGCCGCTCCTCATCGCCTTCCCGCACGGCGGGACCGATCTGGCGGGTCTCGACGAGCAGTTCGTCTCACCCTGGCATGCGCAGATCGACACCGACTGGTACATAGCCGAGCTCTACGCCTTCGCCGCCGATCTGGGCGCAACGCTGGTCGCGACCAATATCTCGCGCAGCGTGATCGACATGAACCGCGACCCCTCCGGCGCGTCGCTTTACCCCGGACAGGCGACGACCGAGCTGTGCCCGACGACGACCTTCGACGGGGATGCGCTCTATCGCTTTGATCCACCGGACGAGCCAGAGATCATGCAGCGGCTGAACTCTTACCACCGACCGTATCACGATATGCTGACACAGGAACTCGACCGCCTGCAATCGGCGCATGGCCGCGTCGTCCTCTATGACGCGCATTCGATCCGCAGCCATGTCCCGCGCCTGTTCGACGGCGAACTGCCGCAGTTCAACATCGGCACCAATGGGGGCGCGACCTGTGCGCCCGAGCTGGAAACCATCGTTGCGAACATCTGCGCCGCGAGCGGCCGCAGTCATGTCGTCAACGGCCGTTTCAAGGGTGGTTGGACAACGCGCCACTATGGCCGCCCCGACGACGGCATTCATGCCATCCAAATGGAATTGGCACAGCGCGGCTACATGACCGAACCCGAACCGATCACCCACGCCAACTGGCCATCCACCCTTGCCCCCAATCCCGCGATCCGGCCCGTGCTGGAGCAAGTGATCGCCGCGACCCTCGATTTTGCGAAAGGACATTCATGACCACCCGCCCCCTGAATCCAAGACTCGATAACAGCCGCGTGATCCGCCCGGCCACCGGCAGCGAGATCAGTGCGAAAAGCTGGCTCACCGAAGCGCCGATGCGGATGCTGATGAACAATCTGCACCCCGACGTCGCCGAAGCACCGCACGAACTCGTCGTCTATGGCGGCATCGGCCGCGCCGCGCGCGACTGGGAAAGCTATGACAAGATCGTCGAGACGCTGAAGCGGCTCGAAGGCGACGAGACTTTGCTCATTCAGTCGGGCAAACCCGTCGGTGTCTTCCGCACTCACAAAAACGCCCCGCGCGTCCTGCTCGCCAATTCGAACCTCGTCCCCGAATGGGCGAATTGGGAGCATTTCCATGAGCTCGATAAAAAGGGCCTGATGATGTACGGCCAGATGACGGCCGGAAGTTGGATTTATATCGGCAGCCAGGGCATCGTTCAGGGCACTTACGAAACCTTCGTCGAAATGGGCCGTCAGCATTATGGCGGCAGTCTAGCGGGGCGCTGGCTGCTCACCGCCGGGCTGGGCGGCATGGGCGGCGCGCAGCCGCTCGCGGCCGTGATGGCGGGCGCGAGCTGCCTTGCGATCGAATGCCAGCCGAGCCGCATCGAGATGCGCCTGCGCACCGGATATCTCGACAAGCAGGCGAACAGCATCGACGAAGCGATCGCAATGATCGAGGCGAGCCATGCCGAGGGGAAGCCCGTGTCGGTCGGCCTGCTCGGCAACGCCGCGGAGATCCTGCCGGAGATGGTCCGCCGCGGCATTCGTCCCGACCTGCTAACCGACCAGACCTCAGCGCACGATCCGGTCAACGGCTACCTCCCCGCCGGCTGGAGCCTCGATCAATGGTTTTCGAAACGCGAGAGCGATCCCGCCGGGGTCGCCAAGGCCGCGAAGGCGTCGATGGCCGTGCATGTGCGGGCGATGCTCGACTTTCAGTCTGCGGGCGTCCCGACAACCGACTATGGCAATAATATCCGGCAGATGGCGAAGGATGAGGGCGTCGAAAATGCGTTCGACTTCCCGGGCTTCGTCCCGGCCTATGTCCGCCCGCTCTTCTGCCGCGGCATCGGTCCGTTCCGCTGGGCTGCGCTGTCGGGCGATCCTGAGGATATCTACAAGACCGACGCCAAGGTGAAGGAACTGCTTCCCGACAATGCTCACCTTCACAACTGGCTCGACATGGCGCGCGAGAAGATCCAGTTCCAGGGCTTGCCCGCACGCATCTGTTGGGTCGGCCTCGGCGACCGTCACCGGCTTGGCCTCGCCTTCAACGAGATGGTCGCCAACGGCGAACTCAAGGCTCCGGTCGTGATCGGCCGCGACCATCTGGATTCAGGTTCGGTCGCCAGCCCCAATCGCGAGACCGAGGCGATGCGCGATGGCAGCGATGCGGTCAGCGACTGGCCGCTGCTCAACGCGCTTCTCAACACCGCGAGCGGCGCCACCTGGGTGTCGCTCCACCACGGCGGCGGGGTCGGCATGGGCTATTCGCAGCACAGCGGCATGGTGATCGTCGCCGATGGCACGCCCGAGGCGGCGAAGCGGCTCGAGCGCGTGCTGTGGAACGATCCCGGCACCGGCGTGATGCGCCACGCCGACGCAGGCTATGACATCGCGATCGACTGCGCGCGCGAAAAGGGACTCGACCTGCCAAGCATTTAGCGCTTGTTTCAGTTGCGCCGAAACAGCTTCGCATTCTAAGGCTCTCCCCACACCAAGGGGAGAGCCAAAAGCCGATGTCCGAAGCGCAGTCGCAGAGCCACCCGGAAATCCGCGATGCAGTGCGCAGGCTCTGCGCCGAATTTCCCGGCGAATATTGGCAGCGGCTTGACCGCGATCGCATCTATCCGACCGAATTTGTCCGCACGTTGACCGAGGCGGGGTTCCTCTCGGTCCTTATCCCGGAACAATATGGCGGATCGGGCCTTGGGCTGAGCGCCGCAACCGCGGTGCTCGAGGAAATCCATCGTTCGGGCTGCAACGGCGGTGCGTGTCACGCCCAGATGTACACGATGGGCACGCTGCTCAAACACGGATCGGACGCGCAGAAACAGGCCTATCTTCCCGCCATCGCCAGCGGCGAACTGCGCCTGCAGGCCTTCGGCGTCACCGAACCGACCGCGGGCACCGACACCACGCGCATCCGCACCTTTGCCAAGCGGGTTGGCGACAAATATATCGTCAACGGCCAGAAAATCTGGATCAGCCGTGCCGAACATTCCGACCTGATGGTCCTGCTCTGCCGCACCACCCCGCGCGAGGAGTGCGCGAAGCCCTCCGACGGGATGAGCGTCCTCCTCGTCGACATGCGCGAGGCGCAAGGGAACGGCCTCACCATTCGCCCCGTCCGCACGATGCTCAACCATGCGACGACCGAATTATTCTTCGACGACCTTGAGGTCCCCGCCGCCAACCTGATCGGCGAGGAGGGCAAGGGCTTTCGCTATATCCTGTCGGGCATGAACGCCGAACGCATCCTGATCGCATCCGAATGCATCGGCGACGGCCGCTTCTTCATCGACCGCGCCACGGCCTATGCGAAGGACCGCTCGGTCTTCGGCCGCGCCATCGGAGAAAACCAGGGCGTACAGTTCCCGATCGCGCGCGCTTATGTGCAGGTCGCCGCAGCGGCCGAAATGGTCGACAAGGCGGCGCGCCTGTTCGACGCCGGGCAGGATGGCGGGACCGAGGCGAATATGGCGAAGATGCTCGCATCCGAGGCGAGCTGGTACGCCGCCGATATGTGTGTCCAGACGCACGGCGGCTTCGGCTTTGCCGAGGAATATGACATTGAGCGCAAATTCCGCGAGACGCGGCTCTATCAGGTCGCGCCGATCAGCACGAATTTGATCCTGAGCCACGTCGCGACCCACGCGCTCGGTCTGCCCAAGAGTTTCTGATGGACGATTATTCCGCCTGGGTCGGTCGCAGCGAAACGCGCGTAGATGTCGCCACCGCTGCCCCGCTCGCTGGCCTCGCCGCGCTGCTCGATCATGATGTTTCGCCGTGGATTTCCGGCGAAGTGCCGCCGCTTGGTCATTGGCTCTATTTCCTGCCCGATGCGCGCCAGTCGGTGATCGGCGAGGACGGCCATCCGCGCCGTGACGGCACGGGTCTGCTGCCCCCCGTTCCCCTCCCCCGCCGCATGTGGGCGGGAAGCCGCATCGACTTCCTCGCGCCGATCGCGGTGGGCGCCGCGCTGACCCGCGTCACGACAATCGAGGCGATCAAGCCCAAACGCGGCGCGAGCGGGGACCTCCTATTCGTTACCCTGCGTCACGACATTGCGGCGGACGGCGTCGCCGCGATTCGAGAGGAACAGGACATCGTCTTTCGCGAACCCGCGCCGACGGTTCCCGCGCCTGCCGCCCTTCCGGTCGCCCCGCCAGAAGACGAGCCCGCCGACGCGGTGCGCAGCCTGACGCCCGACCCGGTACTGCTGTTCCGCTACTCGGCGCTTACCTTCAACGCGCACCGCATTCACTACGACCGCGACTATGCCCGCGATATCGAGGGTTATGCCGGTCTCGTCGTCCACGGTCCGCTGATCGCGACCTTGTTGATGGATCATTTCCTGCAATCCACAGCCGGCGCGAAGCCGCGCCATTTCCGCTTCCGCGCCGAAGCGCCTCTCGTCGACGGCGCGCCCTTCGACCTCTGCCTTGCCCGCGATGGCAACACCGCGCGCTTGTGGGCGCGTGACGCGGCGGGGCGTGCAACGATGCGCGCGGATATCGGCTGATGGCGCGGCCATTCCCGAGCATATTCCTCGCGAAAGTCGGCGCGAGGCGCATTTCGGACTGATCACCATGCGCGAACGCGCCGAACGGATCGGCGGCAAATTCGCAATCGACAGCGCACCCGGAAAGGGCACGATGGTGTCGCTGAGCGTGGCGGCAAACCTCGTCTACAAGGCCGCCCGACGTGCAGGCCTTTGGAAACGGCTCAAGGATTATTTCGCCGGCGGTACTTACGTTTCCCGTCCCGACTGACCTCCGCAAATCCCCCTACGGGGATCATCTGGGTATTTCTCCACGCCCGACATTGTGAATTCGCAAAGCGGGCGAGGCATCGGCGGATCATGATCGCCTTGTTCGCACCGATGCGGACGGAGTCGGGGAGGATCCGCATCAGCAATGCCGTTCGGGCATCGCGAGCCATCCCCTTTTATCGAGAGGAAGAAGTCATGATGAAGAAAGTCATGCTGGCGGTGTCGACGCTGGCTCTTGCTGTCACGGCCGCACCCGCCTTCGCGCAGGGCAGCCAAGATCAGGACAACGACAACACCACGACCGGCGCCGCAGGCGGCCTCGGCAACGACACCACTGTCGTCAACGACCTGATCGATCTGTTTGTACAGGACAATGCGGCCGACACCTTCTCGGACGACGACCAGGACAATGACGGCAATGGCTCGGGCAACGGCAATAATTCCGTTGTTGCGTTCCAGGTTCTCACCGCAACCAACACCAACCAGCAGATGGACGAACTCGTCGATCTGGACGGTGAAGACGAAAGCGACACGGCTGTCGGCTACAACAGCGGCAACAACTCGGTCTCCGGCAGCGCCTTCGCGGCATATGCCGGTATTCTGAACGCTGCTTGGAACACGGGCATCAACTCGAATGCCCAGGCTGCAACCAACATCGCAGCACAAGGCACGGTCAGCTTCGGCGACAGCGCTCCGGCCGCAGCCGGCGGCGGTGGCGGCGACGACTAAGCGTCCCCCCGGATGGCCGGCCCGGCACCACTGGCGGGCCGGCCATTTACACCAGTTTCGCTTTCAAGGAGCGCCCGTGTCATGAAACCCCCGATCGTCCTGCTGCTCATGGCGGGCTTATCAGCGCCGGCTTGGGCGCAATCGCCTCCTCCGCAAGCCCAGCTCCCGATCGTGACCCAGGCGGCTCCGTCCGACATCGTGGTGACCGCGGACGTGCCGGTTCGCGCCGAACGCAAGTCGCCGATGCTGAAGGATGCCGAGCTTGAAACATTGCGCGGCGGCCAATCGCTCGTGATCACCAATCAGACCATGGACTCGATCGTCAGCGGCAACGTCCTCAAAGGCGACTATACCGCCGGCGCGGTCACGCTGAGCGATTTTGCGCTGTCCAATTTCAACGGTGTCGGCAATCTTTTGATCAACACCGGTGCGCAGGTGAGTGCCCAGAGTGGTATGAACCTGACCATCAACCTCGGCGATTGAGCCCGCGATGCGGCGCATGCGCTTCTTGATCGCAGGCCTGCTGTGTGCCCTCTCCGTCACCCCGGCCACCGCCGAGGTCCGGCTCACCGGGCCCGAAACGGGCGGCAATTACCAGCTTCACGTCATGACCTGGTGGGATATCCCTTTCCGATCCGTCATCCGCCAGCGCTATGATTTTAGCTGCGGCTCCGCCGCCGTCGCGACTCTGCTCACCTATCATTATGGCGCACCGACATCCGAATCGATGCCGTTCCGTTCAATGTGGGAAAAGGGCGACCGCGAAGCGATCCGCAAAGTCGGCTTCTCGATGCTGGACATGAAGAATTATCTCGCGACGCGCGGCTATCGCGCCGAGGGATTCCGGATCACCGCCGAACAATTGAAACAGGTCAAGCGTCCGACGATCGTCCTGATGGACCTTAAGGGCTTCAAGCATTTCGTCGTGATCAAAGGCGTGCGCGGCGATCGCGTACTCACCGGCGATTCGGTGCTCGGCCTCAACGAATATTCGCTCGCGGATTTCGAGAAGCACTGGAATGGCATTGCGCTGGCGATCGTGGAGGGCGGACAGAAGCGCCCTTCCTTCAATCTCGCCGGTGACTGGGGTCCCTGGTCACGGGCTCCCTTGGAAAGAGAAGGGTCGCTTCATGTATCGGTCGGCGATCTGACGACCAACCTTCCCCCTCAGTATCAGCTGTCGCCGCAGATCCTGCTCGATGTGCGCGTCGGTACCGTGAAATGAGATCAACCATGTCCCCACGCATCCTCCTGCTCGTCTTCGCGCCCACGCTCCTCGCCGCGAGCGAGCCGGAGGATGCAACCCTGCTGGCCGAGGCACAGACCGTACCCGACGAAGTGCTCGCCATTCAGCGCGGCGGCTTCGCCTTTCAGGGCATGACCATTTCCTTCGGCGCCGATATCCGCAGCTTCGTGAACGATGAGCTGGCGCTCCGCACGATCGTCAGCTGGACGCCGGAAGGACAGACGATCGAACGCTTTGTGTCGCCGTCGCTGACCGCGGTCAGCGCAGCGCAGGTTCAGGGCGGCATTTTGACCAGCGGCGGCATCACCATGCGGGTGGGCGATGAATCGGTGTTCCTCGCGAACAACGGACAAACGGCGCTCGTCCAGAGCACCGATGCAATCCAGAATGTCCTGATCAACACCGCCAGCAACGTCTCGTTGAATCAGCAGGTCGACGCCGTGCTCGACCTCAGCGGCTATGAAGGTTTCCGCGACGCAATTGCTTCAACCCGGATGAGCGATGCGATCGGATCTGTGATGGGCGCTCAAACGGTCAGCGCACTCGGGAACTGAACGACCCCCCGCCCCCGTTTCGACAGGGACGGTTCACCTGGCCCCGCCTCTTCAGGCGGGGCTTCTTTCGTTATAAGTGCTGTTCCGAACTTTCGGCGTCGGGATTTATATCTTGCCGCCGAACGGCATCCGCAGCGTGATCGACACGTCCGGCGCATCCTCGGTCACGCCGATTTCGAAGCCGAGGTTTAAGACGTCCCGCTCGGTCAGACGGTAGGACATACCGAAATTGAGCGAACCGACGTGCAGGTAGTTCGATTTCTGACGCGTATCGCCGATCTCGGTCTTTGTCGGAAAGATATAGTTGTGCCGATAGCCAAGCGAGAAGGAAAAGCGCGGATTGAGCGCGAAGCCGAAACCGATATTGGCCGAAACGGCGTCGCCCGGATCAACGCGCCCGATCATCACATCCCCGACCATCTTATTTACGTCGCGCGGGATATGGTAAAGATAGGCCATTCCGCCGTAGATCACTGCGGGATCCGACGGCATCAGGAAATTGACCCCTGGCTGCACCGCCCAAAATCCCGAACCGGTGGCAAGGCCCGTCGCGACGCCGAATTCGTCGTAACCGACCTCGAACGGCCCCTTGCCCGTATCCGACTTCACGCGCAGCGTTCCGACGAAGATCGGTTTTTGTCCGACCGGGCGATTGAATTGATAGCGCAGCGAAAATTCCGCATCGCCGATTCCGTCCTCGCGCAGCGCGATCGAACGAACGATACCCTCGTCTCGCTGCTGTACGACCTCGATCCGATCGTTGCGATAGAGATAGGGTATGCGCACCTCGGCTTCGAGCCGGTCGCTGATCCCGTAGCGGAGCGAGGCGGTGCCGACGAGCGTGTCGCGGTCGGCGTCGGTCGCCTCGATCAGCCCGATCTGGATGCCGGGAATCAGCTCGATCCCGCGGAACACAAGGCGATTGGTCGACGAGCGCGTATATTCGAACGAGGGTTCGAAGATGAGATTGCCGGCGCGCGTCAACACGCCCTGCCCCTCTGGAACAGCGGCAACGCGTTGCTCAGTCGGCTCTTCCGGCGGCGGCGCCTCGCCCACCGGCGCATCCGGCAGCGCGACCGCGTCGCTCCCTGGACCGGGAAGCGCGGGGCCGGCCACACCTTGCCCCCCCATGCCCGTTCCGCGGAACATTTCAAGCGGTGCCTCGGCGAGGGCAAAGGAAGACAGCCGGTCGATCTGTGCCTGCTGGGCGATCAACTGTCCCTGCACCTTCACTATCTGTTGCCGCTGTTCGACGAGCATCGTGTTCTGCTGATCGATTAACGCACGCTGCTCCGCGATGATCCGGCGCAGCGCTTCGATCTCACTCTCGACGCTCGCGGCCGGCGGGCTTTCCGCAACGCCCCCCGAACCCGCCGGCGCCGCGGCTATCGCCGTGTTCCACGTCGGCGCAGTATCCAGAAATGGCAACGCTTCGCACAAACATTCGAGCGTCGGCATTTCATGCGCCTCGGCCTGCGAGGGCGTAAGAACCGCCGAAAGGCCGACCGCCGCCACACCCATATGGCGCAGCATCGGCGGAGCAACGATGCCGCTCATGCCCCTGCCCCTTGCCCAGTGAATGTTCGCCGGGGCCGCATCGCACCCATATTGTCGATCGCAACGCCCATTTCCTCGCCGGCGATCGCGCGGAGCCCGTCGAGATCGACCAGCCGGCACAATTGGGGGCCCTCCAGCTCGATCAGCCCCTGACGAACAAAGCCCGAGATCGTCCGGCTAACCGTATGGATCGTCAGGCCCAGATGATCGGCGATATCGCCGCGCGTCATCGGCAACGGAACGCTGCCAAGCGCCGACAGGCGTTTCGCCGCGATCAATAAAAACGCGGCAACGCGCTCATTGGCATTTCGGCGACCGAGCAGGAATATGCATTGGTTCGCACTGTCCAGCGCCCGTTCGAGCGCTCGATTCTGTCCAAACGAATCGGGATCGACGTTCAATGCCGGACGGCGGGTCAGGATCGTGTTGGTGACGGCTTCGGCGGCAGCATCGCGGGCGCCATATTCGACGCCAAAGACATCGCCTTGATAGAAGAAGCCGGTCAGTTGGCGGTGGCCATCGACGTGAAAATGGCAGGTTCTGACGGTTCCCGAGATGACTTCGAACCAGCAATCACCCGGATCGCCCTGCGAAAAAATAATCTCGCCTTTACGAAATTTTAGGATGGTATCCTGCGGAATGGACCCGCGTTGAAACTCTGCCGACAGACCTTGCACGCCACGTCTCCAATCTGGAATTGGTATTTGCGGCGACCCCGTTTGCGAGTCTCATCTGCCTTTGCGGGTGTTGAATCCATCCGCATAAAAACCAAGGAATTCGTGTGTATGAACAGCTAAGGAAAATCACTTACGTAAATTTCCTTAGCATTTCAGGGCAGATTAAGACTGAATTTCAATATCATAGGCCTATTGTCATAGGCAGTGTCGCTAGATAGTTAATTAGCTTAGGTTAATTGATAAACAGCGCACAAACATATATCATCGAAAGCAGAGCAGGTGGGTTGCGGCTATTGCCGCGCAAAAGATGCTCGTCGGTCGCACAGAGTCTACGCCTTGGGTGTCAGGGGATTGCGCCGTGCATCGAAACGCATTGAACACCGAACCGCATTTGACCTTTCGTGAGCATCAAATACTAGAATTGGTAGCAGTCGGCTGCTCGGCCAAGCAGATCGCGCTTGAGATCAATATCGCTCCGCGAACCGTTGAACGTCATATCGAAAATGTGCGGCTGAAACTGAACGCGCGCAACCGCGCGCATCTCATAACGCAGGCGATGCATCTTGGCCTGCTGATCATCGAAACCCCGCCTCCGGACGAACCGACGCTTTTCGAACTCAAATAATGGTGCACCCGACTGGATTCGAACCAGTGGCCCCCAGATTAGGAATCTGATTTTGGGCCTTTTCGGGGGCTATCCGGGAATTTTCTAAACTACTATTTCTATCATAATTTCAACATATTACCTACGCCACGGCAAGATCGGGTTTTCCTTGGTTTTCTTCACCGTGATTGCTATGTGATTGCTATGCCGACCATCAGATTGAGCAAACGGACTGTCGACGGAGCCTGTCCTGGGGCTCGAGACCAGTTCCTTTGGGACAGCGTTCGAAAGGGCTTTGGCCTCAAGGTTACACCTGCCGGCAGGCGCATTTACATCCTTCAATACCGAATGGGCGGCCGCGGCACTCCAACGCGGCGATACAAGATCGGGCAGCACGGGAGTGGATGGACGCCAGAGTTGGCCGGTCAGGAGGCAGAGCGCTTGCTGATGCTCGTGAGCCAAGGGATCGACCCCGCCGAGGAGAAGAAGCGCAAACGGCACATCGATACAGACCTGATCTTTGACGCTGTCGCGGACAAATTCGAAAAACTGGCTTTCGAGACCGGGCGTGATCGCTACCGCGACTTCGTAAAATCGATTCTGCGGAAGCATTTGCGGCCAAAACTGGGGACGCGTTCCCTGCCCTCGATCAAAGGCTCCGAGATCGTAGCAATAATTGACGATATCCCAGGACAAAGCGCTGCGCTCCGGCGAAACGTGTTTGCCGTCGCACGGCGGCTCATGCGTTGGGCCAAAGGCCGGGGCATGATCAAGAAAAATCCGCTGGAGGGTTTCGAGGTGCCCACGGCCGCGCGCAGCCGTGATCGCGTGCTCAGCGACGCGGAGCTCAAGCTGATCTGGGATGCTAGCGAGGACATTGGCATCGCTTTCACCGGGCTCGTTCGGCTTCTCCTCCTGACCGGCCAGCGGCGAGAGGAAGTCGCCGCGCTGGAATGGAATGAGCTCGATCGTGCCAAAGCCGAATGGATTCTTCCTGCCGCACGCGCCAAGAATGGCCGAGAGCACCTCATTCCGCTGTCGGCGCAAGTGGTAACGGAACTTGACCGCGTCGCAGGCGGAAAGAAATGGCCCGCAAAAGGCTTTGTGCTGACAAGCGATGCCGGGGAATCACGCGTATCGGGCTACTCGAAATGCAAGGCGAAGCTCGATGACCAGATGTCCAAGCTGCTTGAAGAAGATGCCGCGCCTGTTGCGCCTTGGCGGTTTCACGATCTTCGCCGGTCCGTGGCAACGGGACTACAAGGATTGCGGATACCAGGCGACTGGATCGAAGCGGTTCAGAATCGCAGCAAAGGCGGCGTCGCGGGCGTCTATCAGCGGTATGCCTTCGCTGACGAAAAGCGCGAAGCGTTGAACACTTGGGGAGCACACGTCGCTGCCGTTACGCGCAAACGGCGCCCAGCCGGCGGAAAAAAGACCGGCTGACAGTCGCCTGCGCGACCGACGACAGATCAAGTCGATCGATAATGCATTCGTCGCATACGCTCGCCCCATCCATACGCCTGACGAACGATTCGATTTGATCGGTGATAGTGGCGCGGCGACTCATCGGTCCGCATTGGCTCGCAAATATCGTCTGTCGATAGGTTGACGCAGATGGAGGACCATCGAACTCGACTGGTCGCGCGTCCGGACGATCCCAACTGCAGTCGCTTCGCCGCGATGCCTTTCGGACCTTGCAGTCTCTCGGCAGGGAGCATGCCCAATTTGTCCCCTTCACGGGCCGACTGACCGGTTCAACCGGGCTTCGATCCAGATACGGGTCCGTGTTTCGAGCAACTCCAGCGGCAGATGCCCCGCCCCTAGAATGTAGCTGTGAAACTCGCGAAGATCGAAAGCCGTGCCGAGCTCCTTTCGGGCGCGCTCACGAAGCGCGACCAGCCGCGCCTGCCCAATCTTGTAGGCACATGCCTGCCCGCCAGAGACGCAATAGCGATCGATTTCCTGCTCGACGCGCTCGATCGGATCGCCGCCGGCTTCGGCAAAATAACGGACCGCCTCTTCGCGCTCCCAACGCATCGCGTGAATCCCGGTGTCGACGACGCAACGATTTGCACGGAACAGCTGGCCCTGCAAATATCCCAGTTCGCCCAGGGGGTCATCTTTGTAAAGGCCCAGTTCGTCGGCCAATTGTTCCGCATAAAGGCCCCACCCTTCGCCGAACCCCGAAAAAATCGTCGTCGTCCGCAGCAACGGGAGCTTGTTGCTTAGCGTGATGCCCAACTCATATTGATGTCCGGGATAGCCCTCGTGATACACGAGCGAGGGCAGCGCGAATTTCGGATAGGCGAGCGTGTTCGAAAGATCGAAGTTGACTGAACCCGGGCGAGAGCCATCGGCCGCGGGCGCGGTCGCCGAGGCGCCGCCACCGCCTGATTGCGCCTGAGGCGGCAGATTGACGACATCAAATTTGTAGGTGCTGCTTTGTGAAAAGGCCCGTGACATCAGTTCACGAGCGGCTGCAACCCGACCGCGTGCAAAAGCCAGAAGCTCCGCGCGCCCCGCGTCGGTGTTGGGGAATTGCTGGTCGGGGCGCGCCGCGAGCGCGCGCATCCTTTCGCCCACGCTTCCCTGGTTCAAACCCTGCTTGCGCAAAAGCCCGTCCATACGGCTGCTCAACCGTCGCGCTTCTTCCCGGCCAAAAGCGTGAACCTCTTCGGCGGTCATACCCGTCGTCGTGTAATAGCGGAGCGCCTGATTGTAGAATTGAGCGCCGTCCGGGAGCTTCCAATATCCTGCCTGCTTGTCGGCGGTCGAGCGCGACGCCTCCAGTACGGCATATTGGCGGGCGAGCGCAGGCGACACTTGGCGATCGAATATGTCAGCTGCTCTTTGCGTATAATCCTCGCCGAGCCCCGCCGCGGCGGCCCGTTTGGCGAGGCCGCACTGTTCGACGAAGCGGCTGCCCGCCTTCCTGGCGAGGCCATGAGCTTGGAGCAGGCGCGCGAGCAGAAAGTCCGGAAGGACCACACCCATGGCCGCATCCTGGCGATAGCGTTCGGTTTCTTCGTCGATCTGCTTTTCATAGGCCGCGAGCCGCTCGAGGTCCTGAGCCGCCTGCTCGCGCGAGCGGATCGGCGGAGCGGGCTCCTTGAACGAGGACAGGCGATAGGCGCCATCGAGATGATTAATGATGTAGGGCGTGTTTTCAAGCAGCGACTCATGCGCGCCGAACGCGAAGCGCTGCGACTGCGCACGTATGTCGCGCGTGAAGATGGCGACATCGAGATTGACCTGATCGCTATCCTCAAGCCCATCGCGAGGAAAGGCGCGAAGCTCGGCGAGCTGCGTCTCGATGAGCGCCTTGTGCCGGGCTCGGCCGACAGCTGACCGATCGGTCAGCTTCGATCGCAGCCCCGCATCCTCGCCCTTGTCGAGCGCGAAGAAGCAGGCAATTTCCGGGATCAGTCGCATTTCCGCGCGGACCATGCCGTCGAGCAGCGATGTGAGATCTTGGCCCGACTTCGCCACACCGGCGAGAGCCTTCGCCGCTCCGCCGGCCAGATATAAGGCCGTTCCCGCAAGAAAAGTTCGGCGCTTTACGATCATCAAATATCATCCTGGCGTCGATTGGTCGGTGAAGGGACGGAGACTCGGCAGGGCGCCACGAGCCCCGACCTCCGGGCCATGGTGAGCGTCTCAGCGGTGCGGGTCGGCGCAAATCGGATCAGTTGCCGGCAGCCGCGGTCCGAACGAAGCTCGCGAGATCATGCGAGAATGCGAGGCGCGCCTTCTCGTCGTGGTACACAATATGGCCCGCCTCGTAGCAACGGTTGGTTATGCGGCTGGACAGGTCCGAAGGAAGCGTTGCCGTGACGATCACATTGCCTTCGCACATGTTGAGCGGATCGAAGCGCCCTGTAGCGACGAGGACGCGCAAAGACTTGTCGCGCTTGAGGGCGTTGACGATCCAAGGCGGGTTTAGTCGGGCGACTTCGGTCACCTCGCCGGTGGCAAGAACGTTGCTCCACGCCTCGTCGGTCATGCCCGGCTGATTGTAATGGAACTGCTGCCGGGATGTTTTGGCGGCGGGCCCCGGCGTCGGCATATAGCCGCGCTCGATACCCCGATAACTAAGATCGGTGACATATTGAAGCTCGTCGCGCATATAGGCGTCGAGCTGCGCTTCGGTCCCGAGCACATCGTCGACCCCGTCGGAAAGGCGTGTATCTTCACCGTTCAGGGCGCGTGACAGATCGCCGCCAAAGAACTGCGCCAGATAGGTTTTTATCGGAATCACTAACGTCTTGCGGTTGACGAGCTTGGGCGAAATGCCCGTATAGCGAGCGAGCGAGAGCGCGACGGCTTCGCGTTCACTCGCGGTCAATTGATCTATTCGCGCCAAAGCGGGCTGATAGGTAGTTCGGGCCCAACCGAGCGCCTCTGCCATCGTCGCCTCGCGGTCGCGCATCAGTTCGGGCGGTAGGCGCTTATGATGAAACGCGGTGGCGGTGCGAGCGGGGATGTGCATGGCGTTGTAGAACTCGGTCGGCTGCGGAATGTTAGGGATGTCGCCCGAGATCAGGATGGCGCCAGCGACCTTCACGCCGCGGCGGCCAAGCTCTTCGACCACGGCCGCACCGCGAAACACGCCATAGCTCTGTCCCGCAATGAAGAGCGGCTGATCGCCTGCGCGAAAACGCGAGCGATAAGCGCGAATAAACTCGGTCGTGGTCGCGACGTCGCCCTGGAACTGAAAAAATTCGGGCGCGAACTCGGGTTTCGCCGGACGGCTGAAGCCCGTTTCAATCGGGTCCATGAAGACGAGATCGCTTTCGGCCAGCAAGGTTTCAGGATTGTCCACGAAGTCGCCGCCGCGCCGCAGACGCGGTCCAGCGCCCAAAGTATGGATGATCCAAGACGCGACCGTTGGTCCGCCATTCCACAAGAAGGTGATCGGGCGTTTCCTCTGACGCGCCGTCGCATGATAAGCGACGAAGAATATATGGCCGCGGACTTCGCCGGTTTGCTCGTTGCGGATGGGGAGTCTGCCGACGCGCGCCTCGTAGGCGAGCGGGCCGCGCGGCGTATCGATCTTGTGAGAGGTAACGACGATCGGCTCGTCACCGGGAATTAGGGGTTCAATCGTGCGAGCGGGCAGAGCCTGCGCCGACGGAATAACCGCGCCGATCATGGCGAGGCAGGCAGAGAGCAGCGCGGCGACAACGCTTTTGCGCCGGCGTGCACGAAGCAGCACATTGGAGATAGCGTAGCGCGTCCGAGACAAACCGTTATCGGAGCGAGCCTGAAAAGATACCATCGCGTTCCTCCCTTTGGATTCTTCTTATCCGATGTTGGAGCAAGAACAAGTTGAATTTGCGCGTCACGTCTATTTAGATGCTTTGTAATTCTACCGATATGCTCTTGGTTGGTTCGGGCAAATAGTCAAACCGCGTCGCAGACGCCATAATTCCAACGGATTCGACCGGATCTATGAGCTTTTCCGCGACAATGTTGCGCCCATTTCCGTTTCAGCTTCGGCGACCCCTTCGAAAATATTCTCTATACAATTGGTTCGGAACGACGTTATGTAACCTATGAACGACCGGTTACGCCGGTCAGCGAAGCGCGGAGAAAATATAATGACGGTGAACAGGCGCGACTGGATCAAGGGTGCCGGGGGCGTGGCCCTTGGCGGTTTTGCCGCGGCGTCGGTGCCAGCCAAGGCAGCCGTGCCAGTAGGCCGAAAGATCTCCCTCCCCGACCGCGCCAATTATCGGTTCGAAGGCATTCACATGAACGCGGCCTACGTCCATCCGATGGGGACCCATACGGCCGAAGCGGCGCGGAGTTGGCTCGAAGCTCGAATGACCGACCCGGCCAGAAATTGGCCATTCGAGAATGCGCGTGATCATGCCGTCGAGCTTTATGCCCGTCTCATCAACGCCGCCCCGGGCGAAATTGCCGTCGTGCCAAGCACGTTGGAGGGCGAGAATCTGATTGCGGCGGGGCTCGGCCTCGGACCGCGCCGCGGGGTCGTGAGCGACTCGCTCCATTATGATGCTGCGCTGGCACTTTACGGCGAGCTCGCCAAACGCGGCATGCCGCTCAAGGTGCTCGCTCCGCGCAATCACAAGATAGATTATGACGAGCTCGACAAGGCGATCACATCCGAGACCAAGCTTGTCGCGGTTTCGCATGTCTCCAGTTGGACAGGGTTCAAGCACGACCTGAAGCGCGTTTGCGAGATCGCGCATGCCAAGGGCGCCCTCGTCTACGCCGATGTCATCCAGTCGGTGGGCGCGATCCCGTTCGACGTGAAGGAGAGCGGAATCGATTTCTGCTGCGCCGGTATGTACAAATGGCTGCAAGGTGAGTTCGGCGCCGCCTTTCTGTACGTGAGGCCGGATCGCCTGAAGCTGCTCAAACGGACCCAAATCGGCTGGCGCGGTCTCGAATCCTATCAGCCGCACTTCATGCCCTTCAATCCGCCGGGACCGCCGGAAGGTTCGTGGGTGCTTGGCACGACGACGGCGAAGATGTTCGAAGTGAGCACGACCAATTGGGGCGGGCTCGCAACGACTGTCGGAGCCCTGCAATATCTTCTGGATATCGGTATTGACGAGATAGCACGGCACCGCGCACCAATGCTCGACCGGCTGCAGGATGAATTGCCACGCGCGGGATGGGCAGCGTGGACACCGCGAGATTTCCAGGGTCCTTCGAACGTATTTTCGCGCCCCGACGCCAAGGAGCGGTACAAGGCACCGCTTGAGGCGGCGCGAATCTACACGACGCTTTACGACCAGAGGATCAGGATTTCGCCGTCCGTGCACAACAGCATGGAGGATATCGACAAATTGCTGACGATCCTCACCAGTTGATCGCCGTTTTGCGGCCAACGCAACGTCAGCGCTCTCGGCATCCCTCACGAGGTCGCGTGGTCGCCCTCCGTGGCTCGGCCGTTGGTCTCGGATAGAAGATTGTAAACACTCGCGCGGCTGATCTTCATAGCCTTGGCTACGATCATCACCGAATTTCTCGCCTGGAACAGTCCATCCCTGTCGACCTGCGCGATTAGCTCGATACGCTCCTGTCGGGTCAGATTGTCGATCGGCTTGTTAACCCGGATCGAATAGTCGCGAACGAGATAGCTGATGTGCTGCTGAATATCGGTCCGGTAGATCGGCTCGGGTCGCTTCATCTCCGGCGAAGCGAAAGCAGACATCAGCGCCTGCGCGCGATCGATGATGCTGATATCGAGGTTCACACACAGAAATCCGATCAGTGCCCCACCCTCGCCGCGCAGCCCCGCCGTGATCGACTTCGTGCGCCCCTGTGAAGGCAGAGCCTTTTCATACGGCCCGAGAATAGCCTGGTCTGCGGGGAACATGTCTCCCGCATTGTTCAAATTCGAAAGATCACCAGCCTGCCGATCGGTGAAGCTATTCCAGATCCGTACGATGCGCCCTGTGCCGAGGTCATGGAGAACGACTTCGGCATAGGGATGAAGCAGGGTCGCAATGGCTTCGCCTGTCGCGAAATGAACCGCGAACGGATCGGACGTCACCGGCTCCGCAACGGCCTCTTTCAGCACTGTCATAAGCGTTCCACCTGCTTTTCGCCGAGCAACCGGGACCCGCCTGACTCCCGACGCTGAATGGTTCTTCTTTTGGGCAATTTAGTCATTTTGTCAAAGCATGCGGCGAGAGCCTCCGACTTTACGACGCGCGTAATCTGCTGAAGACCAATCCCGAACTTCGCATGTCCTGGGCCGAAGGTTTCGTCGCCCATCGTTCCGAACCGAGGTTTGAACGTCACCGCAGACGCGCCCCCGGCAGCCTCCGAAGCACACCCAGGCCCGCAATAAGCGCCACGGCGAGCCCGGGCGCGGCGAGCGCGGGGATAAGATTGGGCGCCACCCCGGCCGAGATGACGAGCCCTGCCAGCAACGGACCCGCAACCGAACCTGCCCTGCCGACCGAAACCGCGGCGCCGACGCCAGCGCCAAGCATGAAGGACGGATAGGCCATCGGGCCAAGGGCATAGAGGACAAGCTGGCCGCCGATGACGAAGAAGCCGGCGGCAAATACTCCGAAGAGCAGAAACCGATCGGGACCGAGCGAAAGGATCAGCAAAGCCGCGACCATTCCCGAATAGGCCGTGACCAACACAATGTTCGGCCGGCCGACATCGACCATTCGTCCCAGTATCAGGCTTCCCGCAACGGCGCCGCCATTCATGATCAGTGCGAAACGCGCGGCCTCGGCGCCCGAAAAGCCCTGCGACACGAGCAGCGACGGCAACCAGTTCAGCAAGAGATAGACGACGAACAGCGTGAAGAAATAGGCAACCCAAAGATGCAGCGTGATCGCCGAACGCGTGCCAAACAGCTTCGCCTTGAGGCTGACGTCCGAGGGGTAGGCGAAATCATTTGCCGGCCGCTCGGCCCTGCGTTTCGCCGCAGGCAAGCCAGAGACAATCGGGATAAGGAGCAGGAGTGGGCCAAATCCGCCGACCCAAAAAACCACGCGCCATTCGGCTCCCCCGAGAAACCCCAACAGCCCCCCCGCGGCGGCACCTCCGATCGGGAGGCCGCAATACATGAGGCTTAACGCTGTCGCGCGGTAGCGCGGAGGAGCGGATTCGGACGTCAGGGCAATCAGATTGGGAAATGCGCCACCAAGACCGAGGCCTGCCAGCAGGCGAATGATGACCAGAAGAGGAAATGTCGACGCAGCGGCGGTCGCGAGCGAAAAGACACCGAGAAAAAGCATCGACGCCAGGAGAACGGCGCGGCGGCCATATATATCCGAAAGCCATCCCCCGAGCGCCGCGCCGATCATCAGACCGACGGTACTGGCGCTCATGACGACGCCCATTTGCCCGGGCGAGAAACCATATTCGCCGGCGAGCCCCGGCGAGGCGACACCCATCGACTGAATATCCAGCCCTTCGAACACTGCTATGAGAAAGCAGATCAGGATGATGGTCGCGGCGCGCGGCTTGTAAGCTTCCATTGTCATCCTTCCGCGCCGTTCGCAGTCCCGGCGGGCATCATAGTCGCCACAGCTTCTAAAATGGCAAGCGAGCGACGAGCGCCGACCGGTCCAGCCGTTGGTGGATCGCCGCCGCGACGGCAATATCCTGCGCGACATGGCCGAGCGATTTGTAAACGGTAATCTGCTCGTCGTTCAGGCGGCCGTCCACCTTGCCGTCGAGCAACTCGCCGATCTCGCCGCGAACATCGGTGGCGGCGGCCCATTTTTTGTCGAGCGCCTCGCGCAATTCGCTGGCTTGTTCAAACGCATGTTCGCGAGAATCGACAAAGAAGAGGCCGCTCGCCACGATTTCGCCTCCCGCTTCCTGCTCGTTTCGGGTGCTCGCACCGACCAGGTTGACGTGCTGACCCGCCTCGAGCCAATCCGCCGCCAGGATGGGGGTGCGGGCATGGGTCGTCGTGCAGATGATATCCGCCCCCCGCACCGCTTCTTCGACCGACTTTGCAATGACGACGTCACCGATGTGACCCAGGTGCCGACGAGCAAATTCCCGGGCCTTTTCCGGAGAACGCCCCCAGACCCGAACCTGCTCGATAGGACGGACCAGCGGTATGGCCTTCGCGTGCCACCTCGCCTGCTCTCCATAGCCCAGGAGCGCGAGCGAAGTCGCTCCGTCGCGTGCAAGTGCGCGCGTTGCGACCGCGCTGGCGGCGGCTGTGCGAAGACGAGTGAGGCCACTGGCTTCGATGATGGCGACGATGCGCCCGGTTTCCCGATCGAAGAGCAGCATCGCCCCCTGATGGCCTGGAAGCCCGTTACGATCGGCATTTTCATACAGGCTCAGCAGTTTGACGCCGAAGAATCCGGCCAAGGCGGCGTTGCCCGGCATAATGGCCAGTCGGCCGCCTGCGTTGACGGGCATTTGCCAGCGCTGCGGAGCATCAACTCGGCCAGCGGACAGATCGCGCATGGCGCCGTCGATGACCTCGATGGCTTCGGCCATTGAAAGGAGGTCGGCAAGCGCTGCGGCGTTGACGACAGCGATCGTGCCGGACGGCTCCGTCGCATTCTCTCGCGCGATCGGGATGGTCGCCAGGTCGCCGCTTTGCGAGCTGATCATGCGTGTCCCCCGGACCGACCGTTGGCCGTTCGGCGAACATCTCTGTTGATGGCAATATTTGCGGGCATCCGACCTTCAATCACTATGAACTTCTGTTTCGACGTAGGGCCCCGTTGCCTAGCGCGAGTAGTTACTGACGCCGTCAGATGGGTCTTGAGCAGTCGGAAAAGCGCAATCGAAACGGGTCGATCGCTGTCGGGCCCTGACAGTCTGCCTTGTTTCCCCACCCCGGGGCGAACGGCGTCAGTGATGCGCCCCGCTTGCACGACCGCGCGCGGCAATCTCCTTCCGGAACATCGCCGCGCCCCGAAGTCAGAACTTTTGACTGAACGTCACCCCGAACGTTCTCGGCTGAACGATGCTCGGCTGATAATAGAAGTCGGGGTAGTAACCCGATGAGCCCGTCCACGCGCGCCGGTCGGTCAGGTTTTTCACGTAGAGATTGACCGAGAGATTGTCCTTTTTGACCCCCGCGTGAATGCCGACCATCGTATAAGACGGCAGCGGGTATCGGGTCAGATCAAGGACGTTGGAAGTGTAGGAAATCTCGCCCCCGATCGTCGCATCGAGATTACCCAGCGCAAAATTATAGTCCGCCGAGGCAAGCGCACGCCACTTCGGCACATAATAGAGCCGGTCGCCATCGAACACCCCCGTGGCACTATTGTCCTCGGTGAAACGCGAATCCGTATAGGAGGCATTCGCGCTCAGCGTCAGTCCGCGCACGGGCATATAGCTCGCAAGAACTTCGAAGCCCCTGCTGCGCGCGGTTCCGGCGTTACCACTGACGATCACCATGTCGATGGGAATGAGCGTCTGGATATCCGACCAGTCGATCCAGAAGCCGGAGAGCTCGGCGGAAAACCGTCCGCCAAGGCCCGTCGCCTTGACGCCTGCTTCATAGCTCCACAGCGAATCCGAGGTGTAGAAATCCGCAAAACCGGGAGGCGCTCCCGCCGGGACTCCGCGCGCAGCGCCGGGTCTGTACCCGCTCGCGGCGCGTGCATAAAAGAGGATATTGTCTGTCGCGCGCCAGCGCAGCCCGGCAAGATAGGTGTCTGCATCTTCGGAAATATCGTGCGACGTTGTGCTGTCGCCGCCGTAAAGAATGCCGGAATTTCGGCCCGTGCCCTGCTGATCGATGCGGGCGTGGCGATAGCCGGCGGTGAGATCAAAATCCTCGGCCAGATAGACGGTCGCATTCACGAACGCAGCATATTCGTCGAGCTGCCCGTTGCGCTCGCCGATGCCGAGCGGCTCCTGCGCTGGATCGGGCCGGAAGTCGGGGCCCATGAACTGATAAGCTTGCAAGTCGCCCACCTTTTCGTGGGTGTAATAGCCGCCGACGATAAACTCCACCGGACCAAACCGATTGGAATTGAATCGCAGCTCCTGCGTAATCTTGTCGACGGCGTGCTTCAGTCCGTTACTCGCCATCGGGTTGTCGAGCGCGACACCGAAGAAGCCGTTGTAATATTCGGTAAAGTCGGTGGAATCTTTCGGACGGCTTTTTGAAAAGCTGGTCGCCGAGATGAGGGTGCCTGCTTGCCCTTCCCATTTGAGCTCGGCCGAAAGGAGCAGGTTTTTGGCGGAGAAGGGCTCGGGCAAATATCGACGCTGTGACAGGTCGTTGTCGCGCGGCTCGAGCGTGTTCTGATCGATATCGATGATGGCAAGGCCGCCATATTTCGCCTGTTGGTAGAGACCGGTCAGCGCGATCGAGACATTATCGACAGGCTTGAAAAACAGGGCGCCGCGAATGCCCCACGCGTCGCCCTTGTTGATATCGCGGCGACCCAGTTGCAGGTTGTCGACATAGCCTGCGTCGCGGCGATAATAGCCGCTCAGCCGCACGGCCGCCTTGTCTTCGACGAGCGGGGTCGAGAGCGAGGCGCGAAGCTTCGTTCCGATATCGCCGCCCTCGACGACGTAGAAATCCTCTGAAGCCCGGATTTCGGTGTCGGTCAGGCTCGGACGGCGCGTCACATATTTAATCACGCCCCCCATCGACGACGCGCCGTACAGCGTGCCTTGCGGTCCTTTCAGCACTTCGACGCGCTCGAGATCGGCGGGATCAAGATCGACCGTGTAGAAGTTGGAGCGCGCCGTGGCGCTGGATGCACCGACAGGTATTTCATCGACGTAGGTGGCGGTCGCCGGTGACACATTCTGCGATGACACGCCGCGGATTTGCACAGCGCCCCAGCCAGCCGCACCCTGCGACTGGATCGAGATGCCCGGGATCAGTGCAAGATAATCCTGCAGACTGGTTGCGCTGCGCTCCTCGAGCTTGGCTCCCGACACCGCGACCACCGCGCCGCCGACACGGCTCAAGCGTTCTTCGCGCTTGTTGGCGGTCACGACAATATCGGTCGATAGCGCATCCTCTGCGGACGGTGTTTCTTGCGCCCATGCGGCAGAGCCAAACATGGAAGCCGCCGCCAACGCGACCGTCCCCACGCCAATGTTGATCAAACCTCTTGAGTGGTTTGTCCTGATTTTCTGCCTTTGCATGTGCTTCCCCTCTGGTCGATTCCGAGCCCTAGGCTGAAGACATGCGCCTCCGTCAGTTTTACGTCAAGAATAAATAGACATTATGTCAAAATCGCGTCGCCAGATTTCTGGCCTATTGCCATCCCGCTCAAACCTGCGAGAAACCAACGCTATCCAGCGGATTTCCCTGTGGACTCATTGGTCCTGCAGAAAGGCGTCAAGTTTCCATCCTAATATATCTGACATAATGTCACGCGCCTGACGCTTGCTATCACGAAAGCGCTAAGGGATCTAAGGGATGACGCAGTCGCTAACTGTCCTTGCGGCAGTAGCAAACGCTTCGCTGCCGATCATTCGAAAAGGCCGTGGATCACGCGAGACGCATCGGCCTCAATCGGCCTGGCTGTCTTTCGAGCCCTGGTACGCCAAGTCAAATTTCCGGCCGAGTTTCGTCTGCTCGATCCCGTGTAGAATGTAGCGCGACAAGAGGACCTGCGGCGTCGTAAAATTCTCGGCCGCGACCTCTTCCAGCGCAGCACGGGTCCCCGCAGGAAATTCAACGGTGACGGTTTCGATTGCCTCTTTCGCGCTGCTCATGATGTCCGCTTATCGCTCGCCTTGTTTTGCCTAGATTGGTGCGCAACCTGATCGAAGAACGCCTTCATACACAGACTTCGGCCAGCATGCCCTACCGGATTTCGGAAAAAATCTGACCATGCGCCGACACACCTTGGACGTCCCCGCTAGCGCCTGCACAATCCAGGCCCCGCCTTCGATGTCCGTGAAACGCTTTTGCGAAGAGCCTACTTCATCAAGCTCTCGATGAAGAATGTCACCTGCGCTGCATATTCTTTCGGATTGGCGAACTCGTTCGGGAAACCATGACCGCCGGTAGGTCCTTCCAAAAGCAAGGAATCGGCTCCGACACTTTGCAATTTCGCAGCGAAGCGTCGCCCGTAGCCCGGCCCGACCTGACCGTCCTCGGTCGATACGACGGTGAGAACATGCGGGTATTTTATACCGGCGCGGATATTCTGATAGGGGGAATAGCCGAGCATGATGGGAACCTGCTTCGGATCTTTGGGATCGCCCGTCTCCGAAATCCCGCCGGCATCGATAATGCTGCCGTCATCGACGCCCCGAAACAGGTCGGTGACCGGCACGCCGACAAGGGCGGCGCCGAACAACCGGGGCTGCTGTGTGACCATATTTGCGGAGAGCAAGCCGCCGAAAGACCGGCCGAAGCTGCCGATCTTTCGGGGAGCGGTGAGACCCGAGTTCACCATGTCTTGCGCGACGGCCGCGAAATCGTCGTAGGAGAGCTGCCGGTGGATGCCCTTTGCGGCATTGGTCCATGCCGAACCACGTTCACCGCCGCCTCGAATGGCTGCGCGCGAGAAAGCGCCGCCGCGGTTTAGCCAGGAAATGAGTCCCAAGCCGAGATCGCCCGTGAAATAGCTTGGTTCCACATTGATCCCGTAGCCGCCATAGCCGGCGAGAATGACGGGCATCGGACCGGCGGCCCGCTCCTTCGGCCTGACGAGATAATAGTCGACCATCGTTCCGTCGCGGGACCGGGCCGAACGAATTTCCGTCACGAATTTGTTGGCATCCACGACCGACGTGCCGGTGAACAGCGCGACCGGCTTGCGGCCGGGCAGCACGAGCTTGGTTTCGGTTGGCGTGAGGAACCCCGTCTGCTGAACGACAAGGCCTGGTCCAAAGCGATCATAGCTGGAAATGGTCATTGCCACCCCCGGCGGAGCGGACAGCGAACGCGTGAACGACCACCCCCGCGCGTTCGGACGCGCGATGACCAGCGTCTTTTGAAGGTTGCGGGTTTCGACAAAAGCGATCCCGTCGCCCGTGCCTGCTATGCCTTCGAAGGGATCGTTAACGTACGAACCGGCTTTGGGCGCAAACACCTCCGAGACACGGCGCCCCGCCCGGGCGTTCGGATCGTATGAGACGAGGGTGTCCGCCACGTAGGACTTGCCCTCGATTACGGCGGCCTCGGCCAACTGCACGACAAGCTTACCGCCGGTCACAAATGCGGTGCCGAAATTTTGAAGCTTACTCGGAAGTTCGAGCCGTTCCACCGATCCGTCCTGGCCCACGAGAAGCAACTCGAAGTTCGAATAGTCGAGAACGCGATTGAGGAGGACCTGTTGCGTTTCCCCCCTGCCAATCGTCGTCGCGCTCACCATCGAGTCCGAAGGCTTTGCGGAGTAGACTGGCTTGGCCTCGCTGATCGGCGTTCCTCGCTTCCAGCCGACGATCGTTTGCGCAAAACCGCTCGCCAGGCGGTCGCTGGGCTTGCCGATATAACCGATGAGTATGGTGTCGGGGTTGAGCCAGCCGAAGTCGCCGCGGGTTGGCGGACTGTGAAATCCGCCCTCGACGAATTGTCCGGTCGAAAAATCGAATTCGCGATATTCGACGAGAGAGGAACCTCCATCCCCAAAGGGAATGAGGCACCGGTCATTTTGCGGCAAGCATTGAACGTTGAGGTTCAGGAACATGACCTCATAGCGCTTGCTTTCGCGGACATTGAGAGCATCGACGTCCAGCACGAGCCGCCAGTCGATCGCCTTGCCATTGGCAAAAGCGGAGCGTGGCGCAACGTAGAAGGCGCCGGCCTTATGTTCGTTATTGCGGACGAAGCGGACGATCTTGTTTTCGAGCAGGTAAAAGCTCGGTGTTGGCGAACTCGCCGCTCGCGCTTCCTGAATCTCCGCCACGACCTTGGGATATTCCGGGCTCGACGTCAGGCGCTCCATGGTCTTTTCAGACTGCTCGGCCGCCCACACCAAGGCCTTTGGATCTCGCGCATTCGCAAGCCAGGTAAACTGGTCGGGCGCGCCGGGATCTGCAGCGCCTGGATCGAACGCCCAAGCTTCCGTTTGCGATATCGAGAGGAAGCATGCTGCCAATATTGCACATATTGCGGCGCGGGAGTTCATGCGGACGTGCCTTGAAAGATGCTTTCGGCCGGCCACGCATTTTGACGAACATTTCATGAAAAACTCTCCCTTGCGCCAACGAGGCACGTCAGACTTTGACAATTCGTCCAAACAATCATTATGTCAACAACTTTTATCGAAATGCTTTCCCCTGCGGCGATCGCCCGTTGGGGAGCTTTCATCAGCAAAGCGCCGACCGACCCAGCTTCGCCTTTCCGCACTGGTGCTGTTTGTCCGGCACCGCGCGTATCACCCCCGCCTCATAGCTTATCGTCATGCATCCATCTGATCTTTGCGGTCGCCTTGTCTGAGCGTCGCTCCTAATCGCTGAGATGGCGATTTTCTCCCGGGGGGAATTCTATGACCTTTTACAAGCCTTGTCGTTTTATCCTGGCCTTCTGCCTTCTATCGGCGGCAGGATCCGCTGCAGCCTACGAACCGGCATCGACAGCCTCAAGCGGTGACGGTCTTTATCATGTAACGATGGGAGCGCCGGGTGAGATTCCCTTGGTGGCCATCAACGGCGGGCCAGGCCTGGATCACACTTATCTCGCGAATGCGCCGGTCTGGAAAGACATGTCCGCCCGCCGACAGATCATCTTCTACGATCAGCGTGGCACGGGAAAATCGCCTCCGGGGACAAGACCAACGGATCTGACCGTCGACGCTACGGTCCGCGATCTGGAAGCGCTCCGTCGAAAGCTGAAGCTCGACCGCATCGACCTGCTGGGGCACAGCTGGGGCGGCATCGTCTCAATGGCCTATGCGCTCCGCTACCCCCAGCATGTGAGACATCTCGTACTGGTCGGGTCGGGCGCGCCGAAGCCGGCAGAGCATGAATTTCTGTTCGACAAATTATACCCGGAAATCGTGGCGACCATTCCGGCCGACCCCAGCCCCGCAGGACAAATGGGATGCGTTGCGATCGATGCCTATGACAAGATGTCCTACTATGACCAGCGCAACAAGGTTTTGGGCGGCGACGAGGGGACTTTCTCGCAGGAAGTCTGCACCGAGGTCATGCTCGATGCGATGAAGCTCGATCTTTATCCCGCTCTCGCCAAACTCAGCGTTCCGACACTCGTAATCAACGGACGCTTCGATGCGAACGTCTCACCGACCGTCGCATACAAGATCAGCCAGACAATCCCGGGGGCTCAGCTGGTCTATTTCGAGCGAAGCGGCCATTCGCCCTATGTCGAGGAGCCGGAGAAATTTGCGCTCGAAGTTGAGCGTTTCCTCGCAAGCGACGTCAGGAAATAACCGGCGGCGCGGGCGGTTCGGGATGGATCAGCACCTCGATCACCGCCTGAACCAGCGCTTCGCTGGCCTCTGCGCGGTGGACGACATAAAAAGCGTGGCCCGATGTCAGCGACCGGGTGCCGAGGCGCACAAGTTGTCCCGTTTCCAGATAAGGATCGACGATGCCTCGCCAGCCCAGAACGACGCCGCGGCCGGCCAGTGCTTCCTGGAGCATCGGCGTATAAGCACTGAACATCGGACCTTGCTCGGACGGGGCGATGCCAAGATCGCCGAACCAGTCGCGCCAGTCGACGCGGCCTTGGGCGTCGGGCGCAAAATGCAGCAGAGGCGCTTGTTCCCACGCTTGTGCGCTATCGTCCGCTAGCCCCGGAAACTGCGCAAGCATGGCTGGGGCGCAAACCGGAAACACTTCTTCCTCCATAAGCTTGCGGTGCTGGAGGCCCGGCCACTCGGACGGCTCGCCATAGCGAATCGACAAATCTACGTCGTCCGCATCGAAGCTCAAATAGGTGTCGGACGTGATCAACCGGAGCTGTGACTTGGGCAGGACGGCGCGCAAGCGGCCGAAGCGCGGCATCAACCAGTCGTGCGCCATCGCGTAGGTGCAGGCGATCGTGAAGCTATCGCCCTCGCCGCGGCCGCGCCGGATCGCTTCGACGCTGTCGCGAATTCGGCCAAGGCCGGACTGGATGGCATCGGTCAGCCGCTCGCCCGGTTCGGTGAGGGCGAGCCGGTTGCCGCTACGCTTGAAGAGAGTCACGCCGAGATCCGCCTCGAGGTTGGCGACATGGCGGCTGACCGCCGACTGCGCGATGTTGAGTTCGGCGCCGGCGCGCGTGAAACTGCCGTGCCGCGCCGCGGCTTCGAAGACCGCGAGTGCATTCAGCGGTGGCAGGGAATGGCGCAAGCTCTTCATGGCGCCTTCATATCGAAAAGGCATCTAGTGTCCACATTTCTGTTGTTACGGGACGCTCTCGGCTCGTCTAGTCTACCGATCTTTCAGCCATGGCCGATCGGGGGACAAGTTGACGATCACGATATTCGAGAATGCCCGCGTCCTGAATGAGGCCGCCGACGGGTATCGCGAGGATTGCCATGTGGTGGTCGAGGATGGCCGGATCGCCGCGGTCGACAGCGGGCCGGCGCGTGTCGCCGATGCTGACGTCATTGATGTGCGCGGCGGCGCTCTCCTCCCGGGTCTGATAGACGTCCATATCCACGCGAGGCTGTCCAGCGCCAACGCCACGCAGCTTCTCAATCATCCCACCACCTATAGCTCGGCGCATGCGGCCCGGATGCTGCGCCATGCGCTCGATTGCGGATTTACCAGTCTGCGCGATGTGGGCGGCGGCGACCATGGACTGGCCCAGGCACTTGAAGACGGTCTGATCCCGGGTCCACGTCTCTTCTACGCCGGCCGCACACTTTCGATGACCGGCGGTCATGGCGATCTCCGCCCCGGCCATGAGGATGTCGAACCGTGCGGATGCAGCCGAATGAACATGATCGCCCATGTTGTCGATGGAGCAGACGAGGTGCGCCGCGCGGCGCGCGAGGAACTGCGCATGGGCGCACATTGCATCAAGATCATGTTGTCGGGCGGGGTGCTGTCGCCCACCGATCCGATCTGGATGCAACAGTTCACCGATGAGGAAGTGCGGGCTGCAGTCGAAGAAGCGGCGCGCTGGCGCCGCTATGTCGCGGCGCACGCCCACACGGCCGAAGCGGTGCTGCGCGCAGCGCAGCTGGGCGTCCGAACGGTGGAGCATGCAACCCTCATCACGACCGAAGCCGCCGATGCGCTGCGCGATGCCGGCGGCTTTGCCGTGCCGACGCTTTCCGTCGTGATGGCGCTCACCGAGCGCGGCGACGCGCTCGGCCTGCCCCCGGCTGCGGCGGCCAAAGCGAAGGAGATCGTGCATCTTGCGATGCAGGGCTTCGAGACGGCATGGCGCGCCAATCTCCCGCTCGGCTTCGGCACCGATTTGCCGGGCGATGTGTTCGATATGCAAGCGCGCGAGTTCCTTTACCGCCGCGAGATCCAGCCCGCCGCCGCGATTCTCCGATCCGCAACGGTGACCGGGTCCGAAATATTGGGGCGCCCCGACCTCGGCCGCATTGCGCCTGGCGCCACCGCAGACCTGCTCGTCGTCGATGGCGATCCGCTGGAGGATATTGCGCTGCTCGCAGAAGACGGGCGGCGACTTCGCGCGATCATGAAAGCGGGGCGGTTTCACAAGCGCGGGGCCCGATAACGGCATGGCGACATCCCCCGCTCCCGCAGCTGCGTTGAAGCCCCCCGCCTCGACATCGCCCGCCTCGACCTGGGCAGCCATTTATCTGGGAGTGGCGGCGGCGACGCTGCCTGCGGTTCTGCCGGTGATGGTCGGCGTCTTCGCCGATCGCTTCGGCTATGGGGTCGCCGGCGCGGGCATGATCGCTGGCTTGAACATGACCGGCATTCTCGTCGGCAGCCTGCTTTGCCCGCTGATCACGGCACGCTTTGGATGGGCCGCCGTCATTCGGGCGGGCCTCGCGGTCATGATCGCCGGCAATTTGCTGACCATGCTCGACGGGAATTTTGGCTATGTCGCCGCGACGCGCGTCTTTTCGGGGCTTGGCGAAGGGGTCGTGGGCGGAATCTGCTATGCGGCGATGGGCCGGTCGGCGCGCCCCGAGCGCAGCATCAGCATCTATTTCGCAGGCCAGGCGATCGTCGGCATGGTCGGCCTCGGAAGTTTTGGTTGGATTGCCGCCAGCCTGGGGTGGCCATGGCTCTTCCTGATCCTCTCGGCGATCGCCCTTCCCGGCTTCTGGCTCGCCGCCTCTATCGGCCGGGCGCAGCCCGCGCCCGCCGGGCCACGCCATGCCGGATCGACGGTCAACCCGCTCGTCATCGGGGCGCTAGCCTGCATCCTGCTCTATTTCGTCGGCATGGCCTCGCTCTGGCCTTTCTTCGAGCGCATCGGCGTCGGCAAGGGTCTCACGGCTGGAACGGTCGCCTTCGCACTTTCGGTTTCGGCGTTTGGCGGTCTTGCGGGGTCGCTCGTCGCGAGCGTCGTGGCCGACCGCGTGCCGCGCGTCGTCGGACTGCTGTCAGGCCTGTGCCTTCTCATAGCCGCAGTGGCTGGACTGACCCTCTTTCCCGGGACGACTTCCTTCGTCCTTTCCGTCAGCCTGTTTGCCTTTACCTGGCCGTTTCAATTCGCCTTTCAGTTCGGCCATCTCGCCTCGCTCGATCGCGGCGGACGCCTTATCGCCCTCACCCCCGCAATGACGGGGGGCGGCCTTGCGATCGGACCGGCGATCGGCGGCGTGCTCCTCCAGAATCTGTCACTAGGCGCAGTGAGCGCCTTTTGCCTCTTGTGCGTGACCGTCGCAGTCGGCGGTGCAATCGGATTGCGCTCGCGTCCTTGAGCGAAGCCCCGCTGCATCACATTTTGTGATGCTATCCCCAAAAATCGGTGCTGGCGCCCAGTAGCCTGCATGCGATTATCGCATGAACAGCCTTTCAGTTTCCGTCTCAGGAGCTTTCATGTCGATCGTAAACGCCGCGCTCTATCCCCTGTCTGATCCCGATCGTCGTGCTGCGATCGTGGAAAAGGCGACCAGACAGCTCGGAGAAGATGGCGCGGCCGCCTTTCCCGATTTTATCGCACCCGACGCGCTCGCTGTCATGGTCGCGGAAGCGACCTCGAAATTCCCGCTCGCCTATCGCCGCGACCAGCGGCTCGGCTTCAACCCGCAGGGCCCGATCGCCGAGACCGCGGACGAGGAGCTGCGCAGCCGGACCACTCCCTATTCGATGTGGATATTGGGATCGGACCTCCTCGATACCGATGGCGCGCTCCGCCGCTTCTACGAATCGGAGGAGCTGATGTCGCTCATTCGCGATGCGCTGGGCGTCGACAGTCTTCACACGATCGCGGACCCGCTGATCAACATCAACGTCACCTTCATGGGCGTTGGCGATCAGCAGGGCTGGCATTTCGACGACAATGATTTTGTCGTCTCGCTGCTCTTGCAGGAAGCAGAAACCGGCGGCGCATTCGAATATGCGCCAGCGGTCGACGATGCCTCGCCCGAAGAAATCCACAGGATCCTTGATGGCGCCTCGCCGAAGGCTCGTATCCAAAAGGTGGAGGCCGGCACGCTGTTGTTGTTCCGCGGACGCAGGGCGCTCCACCGGGTGACCGAGGTGGCCGGCGATACGCAGCGGATCATTGCCCTGCTGAGCTACCATAAGGAACCGGGCTTCGTTTACGCCGACACCGTCAAGCAGAACGGGCTTGGCCGCACGGAGCCACTCGCAGCTGCATAGCGCACGCGGTCCGCGGGCCCGCCGATCGATACAGAAACAAAAAATATACTGATAGGGGATGATATGTTGAAACGAACCTTCATTATTTCGCTGCTCTCGGGCTGTGCATTTGCCCAGCCCGCCTTTGCGCAAAGTGAAGCAGGCGCCGAGGACGGATCGGGCGGCGATATCGTCGTCACCGCCCAGCGGCGCGAAAGCCGGCTCCAGGATGTGCCGCAGGCCGTGACCGCCTTTGGCAGCGAGACGCTGGAACGGCTGGCGATCCGCGATACCGAAAGCCTGTCGCGCAATACGCCGAGCCTCACCTTCACGCCGGTGGGTCCCGGCGAATCCAATATCGGCCTTCGCGGTCTCAGCACCGATCTCGGCCTCGCACCGGCTGTTGCGGTCTATATCAATGACACCCCGTTCGATTTTCGCACCGACGCCTTCAGCGGCACGCCGAGCATCGATCTGTTCGACATGCAGCGCGTCGAAGTGTTGCGCGGCCCGCAAGGCACACTCTTCGGTTCGAGCTCGACCGGCGGGACGATCCGCTACATCACCAACGCGCCCGATCCGTCGGGCTTCGACGCGCATGGCGAGGCGTTCGTCAACAGCGTGAAAGGCGGCGGCGAGGGATATGGCGCGAAAGCGGCGATCAACCTCCCGATCTCGTCGAATGCGGCGCTACGGCTGACCGGCACCTATGAAAAATTCGCGGGCTATATCGATCGTTATGATGCGACGGTGGCTGGCCTGACCTCGCCCCAGTCCGACGATGCGCTGGTCGAGAAAAACGCCAATGGCGCGGAGATCTTCGGCATACGCGGCGCCCTGCGCCTCGAGGCAGGCGACGATCTCGTCGTCACGCCGAGCCTGTTCTTCCAGCGTATCAATGGCGACAATCCGATCGCGACCCAAAGCAACCTGCCGGGCTTCGGCCGGGCAAGCGCGATCGGCGACGAGCCGTCGCGGACCGACCTCTTCGTTGCCAATCTGACGGTCGAAAAGAATCTCGGCAACATCGACCTTGTCTCGTCGAGCTCCTACCTGCGCAAGAAAGCGGACTCGCTTCACGACTATAGCCTGCTCGGCTACAATATCTTCGGCGAGCTCGCGCCATTCGCGAGCCGGACGCCTGGCACCGCCAACACCTATGCGCAGGAATTGCGGCTGACCTCGTCGAACAGCGGCCCGTTCAACTGGATCGCGGGGCTCTACTTCAGCCACACCGATCAGACGCTTGGCGAAATATTCCAGGGACAGGCATTTTCCGACTTGCTGGACGGTCTTTTCGGGCCCGCCGATGGCCCAGTCGGCCCGGAAAGCTATATCTATGTCCAGAAGACATCCGAACAGCAGATTGCCGGCTTCGCTGAAGTCAATGTCAAGGCAACCGACCAGCTCGAGCTCATCGCGGGGGTCCGCGTCTATCAGCTCAAGAACACGCTTGCGGCGACATGCCGCGAAGTGATCCCCGGCATCCTTTGCGGCGCCGACACGCCGCGCGGTACCGCCAAGACGACGAGCGCGAGCCCGCGTTTCACGGTGAAATATCAGCCGATCGAGAATGCGACGCTCTATGCCACCGTTTCGCGCGGTTTCCGCGCTGGCGGCGCGAACGCGGCGGTTCCCGTTGCGCTGGGATGCTCGCTCGCCGAGTCCGCGGGCCAGATTTTCAAGCCGGATTCGGTCTGGAATTATGAGGTCGGCGCAAAGGTCGAAACGGCTGACCGGGTGCTGACCTTGAACGGGGCTGCCTACCGGATCGAACAGAAGGGCATCCAGCTTTCTATTCCGGATCCGTGCGGCATCCAGTTTTATGCCAATGCGGGCGATGCACGCATCGACGGCGCCGAACTGGAAATGAGCCTGCGTCCCTCGCGCCATGTGACGATCAGCGGTCAGATGAGCTATACCGACGCGCGCTTCTCCAATGTTCCCGCCGATTTCGGCTCATCGGCGGGCTATGCCGAGGGCGATGCCATCCCGGAAACGCCGCGCTGGAAATTCTCGCTCTCGTCCGAGCTGCGCCAGCCCGTCACGGGCACTTGGGAAGCCTATGCGCGGGGCAGCTGGCAGCATGTTGGCAAAACGCCGTTCGGTATCGACGGCGCGCTGAATTCAGGTCGCTTCCGTCCTGCCTACGACATCGCGAATTTCGACATCGGCGCCGAAGGAGGCGCGCTCGACGTCAGTCTGTTCGTTCGCAATGCTTTCAACAAGCGGGGCGTGCTCGGTATCGGTTCGGGCGTGACCAGCACCGTGCCGGGGGTGTTCGAGAATGTCACCTATGTGACGCCCCGAACCATCGGTCTCAGCCTGCGCGTCAAGGGCTGATCCGCAAATTCTTCGAGGAGGAATCATGTGACCGTGAGCAATTATTTTCCGCGCGAAGAATATGAGGGGCGTTGGAAGCGGGTGTGGGACGCCATGCGCGCGAAGGGCTATGAGCATCTTCTCGTCTGGTCCCGCGGCGCCGGCTCCTATGACCGGCTCGGAAATGGTCTGTGGCTCACCAATTTCGCCAACACGGGCACCGGCCAGGATTGGGCCGATGACGTCCAGATGGGGGCCTGGACCTTTTCGGCGGTGCTGTTCCGCGACGGCCGCGCGCCTGAACTCCATGCCGCGCAGCCGCCGGGAGAAACCGAATATGCAAGGACCGTCTGCGGCGAATTGATCGTTCACGAGCCCAGCGTCGTTACCGGCCTTGCCGAATATTTTCGCAAGCATGGCATCGAGGGCCGGGTCGCGGTGGTCGGGGACGATGTGCTTCCCGGGCTCTACGACCGCAAGCTGCGAAGCCTGACGCCGCAGATCGAATGGGTAACCGACGAATGGTTCCTGCTCGAGCCGCAGCGCGTGAAATCGAAGCGCGAGCAGGAAGCGTTTCGCACCGCCGGCGACATCACCACACATGCGCTGGCGGCCGGAATGGACGCGTTGATTGCTGGCGAGACATCGGCGGAAGCCGCGGCTCGCACGGCGATGGAAATCATGCGTCGGGGTGGATGCTTCACGCGCATCGACATGCACCATGGTCCCCGTACGGAGCAGTTCCTGCTTGGCGATATGCTCACCGGCTACGACATGACCGCGCCGAAGAAGGGCGATATGGTGCGGGGCTGGATCCAGGGACCGATTTTCCAGGGCTATTGGCTCGATCCCGGCCGCACCGCCGTCTGCGGCGGCAAACCGACCAAGGAGCAGCGCCACATCTTGGAGGGCGCGACCGACGTTTGCAATTCGATCATCAAGGCGATCCGTCCCGGCGTCACCGCACGCCAATTGGGCGCGCTCGGCAAGACGGTGGCTGAGCGGTATGCCGGCGAGAATATCGACGTGAATTCGGGTATCTTCGGCCATCAGATGGGCACCTTTTATGGGCCGCACATCATACCGGCAGGCGACCCCGGTGCGCTCGACGACGAGGCTGAGAAGCAGGACGGATCCGCGGCCGAACGCATGTTCAAGGAATTCGAGAAAATCGACGAACCTTATGAACCGGGGATGTTGATCGCCGTCGAAGCCTTCATGCATCATCATGGCGTCGGGCTGAGCGGGCTGGAGGATCATGTTCTGGTCACCAAGGATGGCTGCGAACAGATAACAAAGACCCCATTCTATCTTTGAGCATTGGGCCGATCAGGGAGTGCCGATGTTTCTTTAGGGAATTGAGCGATGCTGACAAACCGACGGCAATTCATGACGCGATCCGCGATCGGAGGGCTTGGCCTGATGGCCACGCCGCTGATTGCCACAAATCCTGCGGCCGGCGCCCTCAATTCGAAGGCGGCGCAACCGCCGGTTATCGCCATGCACGCGCGCTATTACCGATATTCGCCCGAAGGCGGCCCTCGCGAGGAGATCGCATGGGTCCATATCGACCTGGGCGCAGTGAGGCCAATCGATGCCGTCCGGATGCGTCCGGCGTCGGCGAGTGGCTTGCCGCAAGATCATACTCCGGTCGACTTCTGCGTGGCTTGCTCGGTTGACCCCGCGTTTCACGACGCACGGCCGTTCGCGCTCTGGCGAGCAAAGCATTCCGCCGACCCGCAGAGCGCCCTCGCCCACTTCCCGCAGAAGCGCATGAATGCGCAGTTCATCCGGCTCGAGGCGAGCGTCGACCCGAAGCGGGGCGACGCCTTTCTCCCTTCGGGACCGGGTGCGATCGAAATTCTGTCGGGCGGTGCCGCAGTGTCCGTGGACGTGCGAAGATCGAACAAGGTCCGCCGCGGGATGGCCAGCCGTGCTTCGCGGGGCGATCGGAACATTTGAGCGGCCAGTGATCGCGCGCGATCTTCTCTGTCAGACAGGAAGCTGGGTAATATATTTGGTCTGCGACAGCGCAAAATGAGAAGAGGCCGTCGCCACGCTTGGATGACCGAGCAGGACACGCATCAGGAATCGCTCGTAATCGGCGACATCGACCGCGACCACGCGCAAAAGATAATCCCAGTCACCCGACATCGAATAGCATTCCATGATTTCGGGCCGCTCGTTGACGAACGCCTGGAAAGCGGCGGTCGCATCACCGCTATGACTGCGCATGCGAACGCTACAGAGGACATTCACACGGCAATTCACCTTCGCCGGATCGAGAAGCCGAACCGCCTTGCCCAGCACGCCCGTCGCCTCGAGCGAGCGGACGCGCCGCCAGCAGGAGGCCGACGAACTGCCGACCCGCTCGGCCAGTTCGGCGTGACTGAGCAGGGCATCGTCCTGCAACGCTCGCAAAATTCGCCGGTCGATTTCGTCGAGTTCCATTGATTTCATTTTAGAGCACCTTCTGCAATTTTTGTTTCAAAATACACCAATATCCCAGCAAGTTTGAAACGAAATCGCGGAGTGATTGTGAGAGAAGTTCCACCATGGCAAGCGAAAATCTGGACCGCCCCGCAGGGGCCGCGCACGACTGGACGATCCCGCAGGGCTGGGAGCGTTACACCGAGGCCGAGCATGCGATGTGGGACACATTGTTCGACCGGCAGGCGAAGATGCTTCCGGGCCGCGTCGCGCCCGAGTTTCTCGATGGCCTCGACATATTGCGGCTCTCGAAACCGGGAATCCCCAATTTCGACGAACTCAACGAGCGCCTGATGCAGGCGACGGGCTGGCAAGTCGTTGCGGTGCCGGGCCTCGTGCCCGACGACATATTTTTCGATCATCTTGCGAACCGCCGCTTCGTTTCGGGCAATTTCATCCGGACCCCCGAGCAGCTCGACTATCTCCAGGAGCCCGACATTTTCCATGATGTCTTCGGTCATGTCCCGCTGCTCGCGAACCCGGTTTTTGCAGATTATATGGAGGCCTATGGAAGGGGCGGGCAGCGCTCGCTCGAATTTGGCGGCCTCGAAAATCTCGCGCGACTCTATTGGTACACCGTCGAGTTCGGACTGATCGACACCGCCGAGGGCCTGCGTATTTACGGCGCAGGCATCGTGTCGTCCTTCGGGGAGTCGATGTTTGCGCTCGATGACGCCTCGCCCCACCGCATCGGCTTCGACCTCAAGCGGTTGATGCGGACCAACTACCGGATCGACGATTATCAGCAGAGCTATTTCGTCATCGACAGTTTCGAGGATCTCCTCGATCAGACACTGAACACCGACTTTGCGCCGCTCTATGCCGAACTTGCGGGCGGGCCGGCCTATGCCACCGACGCGTTGCTCGCGTCCGACACGGTGTTTACCGAAGGCACCCAGGATTATGCGCGCAGCAAGCTGGTGACGGCATGAGCAGCATCGCCACCAAGCTCGCCGCGCCCAATGGCTTGTTCAGCGGTGTCGAGGGCGCTGCCCCCGATGCCCTGCTCGCGCTTATTGGCCTGCATGCCGCCGACCCGCGGCGCGACAAAATCGACATCGGTGTCGGCGTCTACCGCGACGTGCGCGGCCAGACGCCCGTGTTCGCGGCGGTGAAGGAGGCCGAGCGCCGGCTGCTTTTGGAGCAGGCAAGCAAATCCTATCTGGGCGCCGAGGGCGATACGCGCTTCACCGCGCTGCTTGCCGAGGTGGTTTTCGGCGCCGATCTTGCGGCCGCGCCCGGTCTCGTCGGCCTGCAGACGCCCGGCGGCACTGGCGCTCTCCGACTTGCGGCCGAACTGCTGGCCGGCACTCCGTCCGCAGGGCAGGTCTGGGTGGGAGAGCCGACCTGGGCCAATCATGTTCCCTTGCTCGGCGCCGCCGGGCTCAAAGTGGGCAAGCACCGGTTTTTCGATCCGGCGAAGGGCGATCTCGATTTCGAAGGCATGACCGCCGCGCTCGAAACCGCACCGGCCGGCGACATCCTGCTCCTTCACGGCTGCTGTCACAATCCGACCGGCATTTCCTTCTCCGTCGCGCAGTGGGACGCGCTGGCCGAGCTGTGTCTCGACCGCGGCCTGTTCCCCTTCATCGACCTGGCGTATCAGGGACTCGGCGACGGCCTCGAAGACGACGTCGCGGGTCTGAGGCGCTTCCTTGCGCGCGTGCCCGAGGCCCTCATCGCCTATAGCTGCGACAAGAATTTCGGCGTCTACCGCGAGCGGGTGGGCGCGCTCTGGGCCTGGTCGCCCACGCGCGACACCGGCAAGCGCTTGCTGTCCCGCCTCTGTTCGCTCGCGCGCGTGAACTGGTCCATGCCGCCCGATCATGGTGCGGCGTCGGTCGCCATCATCCTGGGGGATGCGGCGCTGCGGTCTTCCTGGACGGAACAGCTTGAGGTGATGCGGCTTCGGATCGCTGCCCTGCGGCAGCAGCTCGCCCAAGGTCATCCGCGCCTTGCACCGCTCGGCACACAAAAGGGCATGTTCGCCTTGCTACCGCTCGCGCCGCCGATGGTGACCGCACTGCGCGAAGACCATGGCATCTACATGGCCCCCGATGGCCGCATCAATATTGCGGGGCTCGAAGAAGGCAGCGTTGGTCGCTTCGTCGCGGCGCTGGCGCCTTATCTGGACGCATGACATGACCGATATGCCTGACAATCCGCTCGGCCTCGACGGCTTCGCCTTCCTCGAATTCACGAGCCCCGACCCCGTTGTGATGGCGAAGAAGCTGCTGGCGCTCGGTTTCGTCGCCGCGGCGCGAAAGCGTGATGGCCTCCTCTTCCGGCAGGGTCGCATCGCGTTCGTGATCAATTCGCAGGAAAGCGGCCCGGCCGCCGAATTCCGACGCCTGCACGGCGCCTCGGCCTTTGGTATGGGCTTCCATGTGGGGAACGCGGTGGGGGCTCGCCAGGAGGCCCTGACGCGCGGCGCACGCGGCGCCGACGCTGCGGAGACGCTTTTTCCTGAGACCGGCGTGATCGAAGGGGTTGGCGGCTCCTTGCTCTATCTCGTCGATGCAGACCCGTTCGCGGGCTGGGAAGAGATATCGGGCTGGCGAGAGGCGATGGCAGAAAAGTCCGTCGGTCTCGATATCATCGACCATTTGACCCACAATGTCCGGCGCGGGCAGAGGCGGGTGTGGGCAGAATTCTACAGCCGCATCTTCGGCTTCGTCGAACAGAAATATTTTGATATCAAGGGCAAGGCGACGGGTCTTTTCAGCCAGGCGATGATCGCGCCCGATCGTGCGATCCGCATTCCGCTGAACGAGAGTCAGGATGACAAGAGCCAGATCGAGGAATTCATCCGCGACTATAATGGCGAAGGCATTCAGCATATCGCGCTGTCAACCAACGACATTTACACCACCGTCGAGCGGCTTCGCGCCAATGGCATCAACCTCCAGGATACCACAGCAACCTATTATGAACTCGTCGATACGCGGGTCCCGGGACATGGCGAAGACATCGGGCGGCTCCGTCGCAATCGCATCCTGATCGACGGCGACGTCGAAAGCCAGGGCATATTGCTGCAGATCTTCACCGAGCCCATGTTCGGACCGATCTTCTTCGAAATCATCCAGCGCAAGGGGAATGAGGGCTTCGGCAACGGAAACTTCCAGGCCCTTTATGAATCGATCGAACGCGACCAGATCCGCCGCGGCGTGATCGCAGTCGACGCATAGGGGGGTTTTCCATGTCGCTTCCGGTCCTCGACGACACCCATGATCCCGCGCGGACGAGTTGGGTGGCCTCTGCAAACGGCCATCCGGATTTTCCGATCCAGAACTTGCCGTTCGGCATTTTCTCTCAGGGCGGCGGCCGCGCGCGCGGTGGGGTTGCGATCGGCGACCAGATCCTCGACCTTGGCGCGCTTTCGGCAAGCGGCCTGCTCGCGGGCGACGCGGCGCTGGCTGCGCGGATGGCCGACCGCCCAAGCCTCAATCTTTTCTGCGGTCTCGGCGCGGCCCCGCGCCGCACCTTGCGACGCGAGCTCTCCGCCTTGCTTTCAAACGCGGTGCATCGCGCTGCCGTCGAGCCCATGTTGCACCCTGCAAGCGACTGCACGATGTCGCTCCCGATGCACATCGGTGATTATACCGACTTCTATGTCGGTATTCATCACGCGACCAATGTCGGCAAGCTTTTCCGCCCCGACAATCCACTGCTTCCCAATTACCGGCATGTCCCCATCGGCTATCATGGCCGCGCCTCGTCGATCGTACCTTCTGGCACAAGCTTCCGTCGTCCCAAGGGGCAGCGCAAGCTGCCAACGGCCGATCTGCCGCTCTACAGCCCGACCGAACGCCTCGACTATGAGCTGGAACTCGGGGTCTGGATCGGCGGCAGCAACGCGCTAGGTGAGCCGGGTCCGATCGGCTCTGCCTTCGACGCGATTGCCGGGGTCAGTCTTCTGAACGACTGGTCGGCGCGCGACGTCCAGGCCTGGGAATATCAGCCGCTCGGGCCATTCCTCGCCAAGAATTTCGCCACCACCGTGTCGCCCTGGATCGTAACCGCTGAAGCGCTCGCGCCTTTCCGCGTCCGGCAGGTCGAACGCGCGGCGGAAGATCCAGCGCCCCTTCCCTATCTCTGGGACGAAAATGATCAGGCCACGGGCGCGCTTTCGGCAACGCTGGAGGTGCGTATTGCCTCGCAGCGCATGCGCGAGCGAGGCCTCGCTCCTTATCGCCTAAGCCGCACCTCGGCGGCGAACATGTACTGGACAATCGCGCAGCTCGTTGCGCATCACACCTCGGGCGGCTGCAATCTCTCTCCGGGCGACCTGCTCGGCACGGGAACGATTTCAGGAAGCGAGCGCGACCAGTTCGGGAGCCTCCTCGAGATTAGCGCGGGGGGCACCCAGCCTGTTATCTTGCCGACAGGAGAGACGCGCGGCTTCATCGAGGATGGCGACGAGATCATCCTGTCGGGGCGGCTCGACGCGCCTGGCCGCGTCTCGATTGGCTTTGGGGAGTGTCGCGGCATCGTGACGCCAGCGGCGGGTGAGCAAGCGAACACTGCGGCCAATTTCGCAACGGCATCGCCCTGAGGGCAGCGAGCGCGTCGGCGGTGGCGCGCGCCGAAATATTGCTATCGGAAAAGGAACGGGAATGCGCGTAATCATCACGGGCGCTGCGGGCGCACTGGGACGCAGCGTCGTCAGCGGCTTCGAGACGGCGGGACACCGCGTCGCATGCATTGACCGGGTCGAGGGCAAGGCGAGTGAGCATCGCCGCTGGTTTCTCGCGGACGACCTCTGCGATGCGGAGGGCGCCGCCGCTGCGGTCGATGCGGCAGCCGCATGGCTCGGTGGCATCGACACGCTTGTTCATCTCGTGGGGGCGTTCGACTGGAAGCTTGTCGAACAATCGCGAATTGAGGACTGGCGTGCGCTCTATTCGGCGAATGTTGAGACTGCTTATCAAACCATCCATGCGGCGCTCGCGCATCTCGGCGAAGGCGCGGCGATCGTGACCATTGGCGCGGCATCGGCAGAGCCGGCCGCTGCAGGCATGGCTCCCTATGCGGCGGCGAAGGCCGGCGTCGCGCGCCTCACCGAGGCGCTTGCGGAAGAGCTTCGTCCAAGGGGGATCCGGGTCAATGCGGTCCTTCCTTCGATCATCGACACGCCGCGCAACCGGTCGGACATGCCGGATGCCGATTTCAAAAACTGGGTCGGCCCGGATGCGATCGCCGACGTGATCCTCTTTCTAGCTTCGCCCGCATCGCGCGCGGTCAACGGCGCCCGCCTTCCCGTGACGAACGGAACCGGCGCATGAAGGCATTCGACGACAGGGAGCGCGGCGAGCAACTCGAGCAGGTGCCGGCATGGACGTATGACGAAGGCCGAAAGGCCATCTTCCGACAGATTGTGACCGAGAGTTTCGTCGAGACGTTCGGACTGATGACGCAAATCGCTATCATCGCCGAAAAGCTCGACCATCACCCCGAATGGTCCAATGTCTATAGCCGGCTCGATATCTGGCTAACCACGCATGATGCCGACGGCGTATCGCAGCGCGACATCGTACTCGCCCAAGAAATCGACCGGCTATTAAGATAAAATTCGGGGGCGCGGCCCGTCATCGGTTTTGTCGGTTAGTTGGCTCGAGAATCGCGTGTTCAATTGAGCGGCGTGGCAAAGGGGCTCCCTACTGAGGATCACGGCTGGCAGCTACGGCGTCGTCTTTTCAGCACATTGAGGTCGATTACGCATGCACGACGGGCCGCTCCTTGCGGGCTCGTCCGTTTATCCGTTCAATGCGAACGTGGTTCGAGCGTTTCAGCTGCAGATGCAGCACCATGAAACGTCCAGAGACAATATTCTCTGCAACCATAGCCTGGTTACAGATGCAGTTCGGGTCGATCCCCGCGTCATCGCGGGCCTTTGATAGCAAGGAAGGCTTGAGCTGCTAACCGAGCAAGTCGTCGCCTTCCTTCCGGTCGACCAGAATCATGGAGACGCGCGCGCCGTCCTCAATAAGGGCCGCCGCATCATGCCACCATCACCGTCCGTCGCAGTATGCAGCTTTCAACCGCGGCCGTTCACGCGAACGTTTCGCGTGGCAGCGGCCGACCTAGAGACAGCACCAATATGATCGCAAGGATTACACCGACGATCAGGGCAAGCAAAGCGGGATCGTAGCTGCCGTAAGCATCATATATGGAGCCAATAAGCCAGGCTGAAACGCCCACGGCCGCGCCATATATGCTGATCAGGATTCCGAACACGAGCCCATAGTGACGTTGAGCGAAATAGCGGCTGACCAGATAGGCGACGACATCAACCTCACTCCCAATCGACAGGCCGATCAGCACCGCCAGCATTCCCGCGTTTCCGACATCGAGAGGGAATTGCCAGAGCCACAGGCAGGCGAAGGCCGGCAGGGTGAAGGCACCTGCGGCAACCAGGCGGGGCGGCAGAACATCGAATAAGTAGCCCGTGCCAAGCCGACCGACGATCAATGCGGGACCGATGTACAGCGCCACGCGCGCTGCTTCGGCTGCGGTTAGTCCGGCATCGGTCAACATCGGCTGAAAGTGGGCGATGAATGTACCGACACATGCGGCGATAAGGAAGAGGGCTATGCCGAGACGCCACAACTTTGGCGATCTGACAATGGCGCGCAGTTCGGTATCGTCCGCATTCGGGGATTCGGGTGCGGCGCGCCGCATGGTGCCGCGGGGCAAAAAGATCCATGCGGGAATAAACATGAGGAACAGCGAACAGACTGCGAGCGCCGGGTAGACGCCGCGCAGGCCAAAGGTTTCATGTAGCACCAAAATGATGCCCGGTATGGTGCTGACGAATATACCCGCGCCGGCAAGAGAAGCGGCAAGAGCAAGACCGCGCCGCTTGCTGAAATTCGTCACCACCAGCTTGGTCCAGATTATATTGCTCGCACCGGCGGAGAGGATGCTGAACGCAAAATAAGCCGCGTACCAGCTCCACAGGGTCGGACCCGCAAGCCCCAGCAGCGCGATCCCCGATGAGAATCCCACTATCCCCGGCAGAGCGATCGCGCGCGCCGAAAACCGGTCGGCGAGCCAGCCGATCGCGATGTTGGTGATGGGATGCACGATGCTGCTGATCGTCAGCGCAAATGTCACATCGCCGCGCGACCAGCCATAGGCTTCGCCGAAAGGCCGCACCATCGCGCCTACGACGTGATAATGCGTGCCGGCGATGGCGATCGCGATCGTTGCGGTCAGCAGGATCCCGAGCCGCGAACCGGTGCTCTCGACTGTTTGTGTCATCTTGTCCCCAATGCCCGGCGCTCTTCGGCACCCGCGAAATGAACCACCTGCCTCGCCGTGGATTGGAAAGGATCGTCGACGTCGCCGGGGGAGCAGCACGCATGTGTCGCCGCGCAGCGCCGCCCGAAATCGGACATTCCCGGTGAACGGCGCTCGAAATCAGCAGTTCCCATCAAGCCCATCCCGGCGCGCCCCTATCGAGGAACCAGCGTCGCGAGGGCTTCGAGCGCCAGACCATGCGAGAGCTCGGCCTCCAGCCGCTTGCGAATGTCCGCAACCAGGAGCCGGCGGGTATGGCGCAGCACGGGAAGAGGGAGCCCAGCGAGGCGTATGGCGTGTTCGTGTGCTCTTGCGAGAAGCAGGCCGCGATCGACCACCTCGCCGACCATTCCCAGCGAGAGTGCCTCTCGCGCGCCGATCCGCTGACCGGTCAACAGAAAGTAACGGCCGCGATTGGGGCCCAGCAGCATCGGCCAAATTGTTTGCACCCCGTCTCCCGGCACCACGCCGCCAGGGATGTGAGCGAGATCGGCGAATTCGGCGTCTTCGCTCGCGAGCACGATATCGCACAAGAGCGGCACTTCGGCATGGATCAACGCGGGGCCGTTGACCGCCGCGATCATCGGCACCGGCACTCGAAGCAAATTTTCCAGCAGTTCCGTGCCCTCGCGATGGAGACGGTCCCACATCTGCGCCCGGTCCGCAGCCGGGTCGAACGTGGCCAGGTCCAACTGCGCCATAAAATCGGCGCCGGTGCCGGTGATGATGACGATCCTGTTCTCCTCGTCCCGTGCGATGTCGGCAAACACCGCACCAAGCTCGCGGTGAAGGCTCGTGGGTCCAATTCCCCACCGTGCTTCGCTGCCTTGGCTGTGAAGCGTCATCGTCAGGACGCCCGCGTCGCGGTCCAGCTTTACCGTTTCGTAGCGGGTGCGATATTCTTCAAAATCCATCGTGACCTCATCATCAGGCATGGTTCGTGCGGAGAGCGTCGAGAAAGCAAACGGGGGCAACCGCTGACCGCTGCCCCCGGATTGAATTATGATGCCGTGATAAGGTGTCAGAATTTGTAGGTGGCACTGACGCCGTAAGTGCGAGGGTCTCCGGGAACATATGACGTCAGACCGAACGGCGTCGCCTCCAGCGACAGCAGGCGCGTAATATACTTCTTCCTTGTCGCATTCTGCACGTAGACGGCGATTTCGAGATCGGGATTGGCTAGCTGGAAGCCAATGCGGGCGTTCAGAATTCCGTAGGAACCGATCCGGGCCGTGTCCTGCAGAGCCTTGTTTCCGGCGTCGATCTCCGCCTGGCTGAGTCCAACCCGCTGTTGGGCGCCGAGGGCGAGTGCCGTGGCGTATTGTGTCGAACGCCAGCCATAGTCGGCGTGGAGTTTTAACGAGCCGACGTCGCCGACGGGATAGTCATAGTCGCCGCTCACCGACCAGGTGTATTTGGGCGTATATGGGAATTTTGAATCCGAGTAATCCGCAAGGTCGATGCTGTTGATGAACCGCTTATACTTGGCATCGGTCATGCCGAAATTCCCGCGTAGCGTCAGCCCATCGACCGGAGCGACGGTCAGTTCGGCCTCGATGCCCTGGATGCGCGCCTTGGCCGCATTGTCGACACCCGAGATCAATGTCGTTCCGACCACGCCGATGATGTTGCGCTGGACGTCGGTTACATTGTCGTAAAACGCCGCAAGGTTGAACCTTACGCGCCGATCGAGGAGATCGATCTTCGCGCCGATTTCGTAATCGGTGATCTCTTCTGGCCGGAAGCTGATCGGCGGCGCGACGGCCGCGGTGATGCGGGTGTTGAACCCGCCGGAGCGCTGCGAACGGCTGACCTTGGCATAGAAGAACAAATCATCGGTCGGTTGATAGTCGATCGAACCGAGCCAGGACCAGTAATCGTAAGTTCGGCTGAAGGTCGCCCGGAACGGATCGTTCGGATCGCCGTCGAGGACCGACGCTGGCAGCCCCGACGTCTGGACGCCCGTAATCGCGCTCTGATTCCGGTTGCGGGAAACCAGGCCCCGCTTGTCCTCGGTGTAGCGCAACCCGCCCGTCAAACGCAGGGTATCGGTTATGCGATAGATCAGCTGGCCAAAGCCGGCGATGCTCCGATTTCGAACCTGTCCGTCGTTGAATCCAATCAACGTGTTGAGCGGAAAAAGGCTGCCCGACCGTGACACGTCGCTCGCATTCTCGACGAAATAGAAGCCGCCGAGAATATAGTCCACCGGCCCCACCGTCCCGGACAGCTGCAGCTCCTGGGTGAACTGCTTCTGATCGATGCGGTTGCTGAACGATCCGTCAAACCCGCCACTGAACTGGTAAGGCGTCCCGTCGTTGTCGGACTGGGCATCGAGCAGCACCCTGCGCCAGGCAGTCGTCGACTTGAGCCGTGCGGCGTCGGAGAATTCATACTCCACGATACCCGCAACACCGCGCGACTCGGAGTTCCCGTACGCATCGAGGTTGTGATAGACATTGCGGAAGGAGGTTATGCTGCCCGGTCCGTTATAAAGATACTGCTCAATAGGCCCGCGCGCGGCCGGCGAGCAAAGTGGCTGAAGGCCGGCTGTGGGACCGACGCCATTGCAGCCGTCGACCAGCAGCGAACGTGTCGGCGCCGTAGCAGCCAGCGAGCGCAGCCCAACCAGTTCGCCGCCATTTTTGAAGTCCGAAGCGTCGACGATCATCAAGATTTTCAGGTCGCTTTCCGCCGGCTCGATCTTGGCAGTGAAGCGGAAATACTCCGAATTGGCATCGTCGAGTTCATTCCCGAACGCCAGGTTCTTCCCATAACCCCCATGCTCGCGATGCTGATAAGCCAGACGGACGCCGAATTCGTCGCCCTTGATCGGCAAGTTGAGGATACCTCGGAACAAGCGGGTATCATAATTGCCATAGTCCGCGCGGATCGACCCGCCGAATTCACCGTCGGGCTCGTTCGTGATGATATTGATTGCACCGCCGGTGGTATTGCGTCCGAACAGGGTGCCCTGCGGGCCACGCAGCACCTCGACCCGCTGCGCATCGATCATGTCGAAGTTGCCGCCGGTGGACCGCGCAAGATAAACCCCGTTGAGATAGGCTCCGACAGCCTGATCGATGGCAACCAGGCCGTCCGAACTCCCCTGCCCCCGGATGAATAGCGTGGCCGATCCAGGCTGGGCCACCGCGCTCGACACGGTGAGGTTGGGAGTCGTCGTCTGGAGCTGGGCCACGCCAACGATTTGCTGCTTTTCAAGATCCCCGCCGGTTAGCGCGCTGACGGCGACAGGGGTCGTTTGAAGATTTTCCGCGGTTTTTCGTGCCGTGACGATGATCTCCTGGATTCCGCCGCTGGTTTCGGTGGCTTCATCCTCAGGAGCAGCGGTCTGTGCAGAAACAGGCGCCGCAAGCGCAACGCCGGACAAGAGACTCGTGGTTAAAGCAAGCTGGCGCGAAATCCGCATCGGTCCTCTCCTACATGTGCTGCTCCGTTTTATCGGCAACATCATTGAACTTAGTTAGATGATTTTTATTTGCATGTAAAGGGCACACGGAGGACGGGTGGCGGCTGCCCGCGGCGCGATCGATTTCGCGTCGCAGGCAGCATTGTCGTCGGCTTTGAGAGACGGATAACGCTCCACAACGAGGTGGGCACTGGGGGTGCTTTCATCCCGCTGATTGCCAATCGAAACATATGAATATGTCACGAAAAATCGGTACCGGCGCACTTCCGCGAGTGATTTCCAGTCACTTTTTAGCGCCACCGAGAAAGATGGCGCCAAATCGTGCCGGTGCTTCAATGGCCTTCAGTCCGAAGGGCGGCGCGTCACGCGTCGGACAAGGGCGTGCGGTCGGAGGAGGGGCGGTTACGAACCGGGCCGACGCAGGCTGGCATCCCTTAGACGGTTGCGCCCGCGCCGACAGGGGCGGCGTCTACATTTACCACCACCATGCGCGCGACTTCGGGTCCCTTATTTTGCCAGGCGTGGATATTGCCGCGGTTGATCACGACATCACCGGGAGCGACCTCGACCTCCTCTTCTTCGAGATAGAGCGACAGCTTGCCCGCGGTTATCACGAGATAGTCGAGCGTATCGGCCGCGTGCATGCCAGGCGGCATGAGATCCTCGGTGGGCTGTATTTCCACGATGATCAGCTTGGTCGCCCCGCGCGCGAACTGGAACGAGAAGGGAGTGGTCGCAGCATCGTTCGGGTCGGAATTATCGACCGGGACAGTGTCCGTCTGCCAGAGCAACGCTGTGCTGACGGGCCCGCTTCCGGCTTCCTGACCGCGCGAATCATCGAACTGCACCCGGGATACGCCCGTTTGGTCGACCCCGGTCACCACGCGCCGATATGGATATTGCATTTTCTCGCTCCACTAATTCGATTATGTTCAGGCCTCAGCGGGCCGCGATGATCGTGCTGGAATGAGTTCAGACCAAGACTTGCCGTTCAAGCTCGAAGAGCCCGGCATAGACTGTCGCGCCGTCCAACGCTGGCGAGATCGCCATCTCCGCGGCTCCATCGCGGGCGCTGATCAAGTCTATCGCACGCGCGTCAATCTCGGGCGCGACTTCGAAGATAGCAAGATATTCCCAAGGACTCCGACGGCCCGCAGTCTCGGGTGCGATCCGGAAGCGTTGCGCCGAGACGACACCCGGGGTCGCCAGCACATCGTCAAGATGCTCCTCGTCGTACCAATGGTTGAAGGCCTTGTCCTCGCCTGCCACGGGATTTGTCAAAACGATGAAAAGCAATCCGTCGCACCGGTCGCCCCCTGCCGGAGCGAGACGACGCGGGCCGATCGGTTCGGCGTCGAGCATCAGCACCTTCCTGTCGTCAAGCGATTCGGAAAGCGGCATCGCGGCGGTTTCCGCACGCTCGAACATCTCCGCGAGAATGTCACACGTCGGCGCCTCCAGCCCGAAGAGCGAAGCGACCTGCCATTCGGCGCCTTCATCGGCGTTGCAAAGTCGGTGGATGGCGCCCTCCGCAATACCGGGGATCGCCATCATATTGGAAAGATGCGAGCCTGCACACCATTGAAGATAGGCCTGCTCGCTGTTTGGCCGGCCGCGGCTGAGAACCAAAAGCTGCCGCATCCATCCCGCCACTGGCCCGTCCTCGGTGTGCGGATGCGAGAGTGTCGTCGGCGGAACTCGCGGCCGCACCCGGGGGGCGCGGCTGCCGGCCGCCTGAAACTGGGATTGCAAGGATTGTAACATGCCTATCTCCCTACGGGGCACCAACCCCGCTCCCGACTCCGCATTCAGAGCCCATATTCATCTTACCTAGTTATATGTTTATGGCGGGCGTCGCAAGGACCCTTACGCGAGCGAACCGCGACTTCGGCGCCGAACCGCAGGAACGTCTGGCCCAACGGCCACGCAAGATGACGTTTCCCAAGAACGGTGCGGCGAACTCCTGAATGGTTTTGGAAATCTATCACGGGCGTTCAGGCTCTCTTCTAGCGATTCGGCCCGCACGCCATACGCACGTCCGATCCGCAACATCCTCGAAAACCCGTGCAGAGTTTATCCAGAAAAACAGCCGTTCCCGCAGGCGACGCCGCTCGGCCCTTGACAAACCAAGCTTCGGCGCGCTTTTAATCCTATACATAGTTTGTATGTTTAAGGGGAAGAGAGATGGCGAAAACGGCGCCCGTCAGCGATGACGTTCAGAAGGACTGGGAAAAGGCTACCGAATATCAGCTGACCGATTCGGACATCGAACGCGCGAAGCTACTCATCGGCATCGATCTCGCGGTTCGGCATCAGGAATATGTCGGCACCGCCCAGGTCGACAATATCCGGAACTTCGCGAGCGGGGTCGGCAATGACAACCCGCTTCACCGCGACCCCGATTACGCCGCGGGAACCCGCTGGGGTCAGGTCATCGCACCGACGATGATGGCAGGCATCATCAACACGCCCCTCAAAGGCGACCCTATGCCGGACGAAATCAAGGCTGGTACGAAAAGCCTTTTCCGCGGCATTCACGTTTTCGTCTCGGGCGGCGAGTGGGAATTCTACAATCCCATTTATCCCGGTGACACGCTCTACAGCTTCAAAGGCGAGGAAAGCGTTTCGGTCAATCCGTCCGAGTTCGCCGGTCGCAACGTCATTCAGATCAGCCGCGAGGTGAAGTTCAACCAGCGCCAGCAAGTGGTCGGCGTGTACAAGACACTCCGCATCCTGACCGAACGCAAGACCGCCGCAAAGAAGGGCAAGTACAGCGCCATCGAGCCGCAGAGCTACAGCGACGAGGATATCGCCAAGATCGACGAGATCTATGAGAACGAAAAGGTTCGCGGCGCAGAGAAGCGTTACTACGAAGATGTCGAAATCGGCGAGACGCTCGGAACGATGGCCAAGGGTCCGCTCACCGTCACCGATGTCGTCTGCTTCCACGCCGGCGGCTACGGCTTCGTGCCCTATGCACCGACCGTCGCCCGCATGGCCTACAAGAACCGAAAGCGCATCGCACCCTTCTACGTCAAGAATGAATATGGCATCCCCGACGTCGCGCAGCGACTCCATTGGGATCCGGCCTGGGCGCAGCAGATCGGCAACCCGATGGCCTACGACTACGGGGTCATGCGCGAAAATTACATCTACCATTATCTGACCGACTGGTGCGGCGATGATGGCTGGGTGATGCAGCTCTACGACGAAATCCGTAAGTTCAACTATATGGGCGACGTCCAGACGATCACCGGCGAAGTTGTCGGCAAACGCGAAGAAGACGGGCTCAAGATCGTCGACGTCTCCTTCCGGATGACGAACCAGCGCGGTGAGCAGACGCTCAAGGGTCATGGTTCGATCCTTCTGCCCTCGCGCGAGACCGGTATCCCCGCGCTTCCCGCGGTTCCGGCCGACCTGCAGGCCAAGGTCAACCAGATGTGGGCGCGCCACAACGAATTGCGCTCGGCAAAGCGCTGAGGCATGGCTCTTCCCGACCATATCGCCAAGCGGATGACGCTGCCTGCGGTCTGCGCCCCGATGTTTCTGGTATCGGGGCCGGACTTGGTCGGGGAAGCCTGCCGGGCAGGAATTATCGGCGCATTGCCGCGCGCGAATGCGCGCGACATCGAAACCTTCGGCGCGTGGCTCAGACAGATCCGCGCCATGCTCGACAGCCATGCCGACGAAAACCCCGGAGCAAAAATCGGGCCGCTCGCGGTGAATCTCGCGACCCGGATGGATGATGCGGACCTGAAAGCCAATCTCGATCTGTGCAGCCAATATGGCGTCGAGATCATCATCAGCGCGACGGGAGACCCGACGGAGCTGGCCGCGCGCGTGCATGACTGGGGCGGCCTCATCTGGCATGATGTCGTATCGCTGCGCTTTGCCGAAAAGGCGATCGCCGCCGGCGTCGATGGGATGACCTGCGTCGGCGCGGGCGGCGGCGGCCACTCGGGCAACATCGGCCACCTCGTCCTGGTTCCGAAAATCCGCACAATGTTCGGCGGCACGCTGATGATGGCCGGTTCGATCTCGACCGGCGCCGCGATCCGCGCTGCGGAGGTGCTGGGCGCCGATCTTGCCTATATGGGAACACGTTTCATCGCGACGAAAGAGGCCCGGGTCGATCCTGCCTATCACGAAATGCTTGTCGAAAGCGGATCGAGCGATTTGATGTTCACGCCAAAGGTTGCCGGGGTTTCGGCGAACTGGCTCGTCCGCTCGATGGAGCGGGTCGGTCTCGATCCGAAAAATCTCCCGCTGCCGCTGGGCAAGGGCATGCGCCACGACCATCTGCCCGACGGCGTGAAACCATGGAAGAATCTCTGGTCGGCTGGCCAAGGCATCGATCTGATCGAGGATATTCCGTGTGTCGCGGAACTGGTCGAGCGGCTGCGCGACGAGTATCGGGCAGCGTGCCGTCTTCCCGAATTCGGAACATGAGCCAAGCGGGCAGCGGGCGCCCGCAGGAACGGACGACGTTTCATCGAGGCGCTCTGTCCCTATCAGCGATCGTGCATCGTCCGCACGCAAAGCCCCGCGCGATCGTGCTCGCGCTGCACGGCGGCGGATATGGGGCATCCTACTGGCACCATCCCGATCATTCGCTCCTCGCCCGGGCGGAAAAGCGGGGCATGGTCGGCATCGCAATCGACCGGCCGGGCTATGGCGCGGCGGGACAGACAAACATGTCGCTGACCGAGCAGATGGATGTCCTGTTCGATCTCTTCGCGGCGCTCGTCGCCCATCATGACGGTGTTCCCCTCCTCGCGGCGGGACATTCGATGGGGGCGATACTCGCGCTGATGATGGCGGCATCCCCCCGTGCGCCGCTCATTTCGGCCGTCGATGCGAGCGGTGTCCCGTTTCTTTATCCGGACGCCGTGAGAGACGCGCTCGCAGCTCGCGAGCCGGCACCGGCCCAAACCCATTTCCTTCCGCTCGAGCGCACCCATGTCCGGGCGGCCTTCTACGGACCCGACGGAAGTTTCGCGCCCGAGGTTCTGGTTTATGATGCCGGCTGCGCAGCGCCGATCCCGACCGCCGAGATCCCCGACGCTGCCGGCGCGCCGGAAACGCTTCCGGCGCTGTTGCCTGAAATTGCCTGTCCGGTGCGGCTCTCATTCGCCGAGCATGAGAAGAGCTCCGTCGTCGACGACGACGTCATCGCACGTGCACGTTCCGGGCTTGCCGCAAACCCCGCGAGTCGTGTCCGCGTCGAAGCGGGCGCAGGTCATAATATCAGTTTGCATAATGGCGGCGGCCGCTTTCACGATGCGATGCTCGATTGGTTCGAGACCAGCGTCGCCATGTCCAACCGCTGACGCCCCGCCCCCGTCTGATACGAAGGAAAATCGGTGCCTGCGAGCGATTACGCTGCCATTCGTGAAGAGGTCGCCAAGCTCTGCGCGCAATTTCCGGGGACGTACTGGCAGGCAAAGGACAAGGTCCGCGAATATCCGAGCGAATTCGTCGCGGCGCTCGGCGAGGCGGGCTATCTCTCCGCTTTGATCCCCGAGGAATATGGCGGGGCGGGTCTGCCGCTCTCCGCTGCCGCGGCCATCCTCGAGGAAATCCAGCGGCAGGGCTGCAACGGCGGCGCGGTGCATGCGCAAATGTATGTGATGGGTACGGTGCTGCGCCACGGGTCGGAGGAACAGAAGGCGCGTTATCTGCCGCGCGTCGCGACCGGCGAACTCCGCCTGCAGGCGTTCGGGGTGACCGAGCCGACGAGCGGCACCGACACGCTGAGCCTGAAGACCACGGCGAAGCGCGACGGCGACACCTATGTCGTCAACGGCCAGAAACTCTGGACCAGCCGCGCCGAGCACAGCGACCTGATGATCCTGCTTGCCCGCACAACCCCGCGCGAGGAAGCCCCGAGCCGCACCGGCGGGCTGTCGGTGTTCCTCGTCGACATGAAGGAAGCACTCGCGGCCGGCACGCTGTCGATCCGACCGATCGACACGATGATGAACCATGCGACAACCGAAATCTTCTTCGACGCTATGCGCATCCCCGCCGCGAACCTGATCGGCGAGGAGGGCAAGGGCTTTCGCTACATCCTCTCGGGCATGAACGCCGAGCGGCTGCTCATCGCCGCCGAATGTATCGGCGATGCGAAGTGGTTCATCGAGAAGGCATCAAGCTACGCCAAGGAGCGCGTGCTGTTCGGCCGACCGATCGGTCAGAACCAGGGGGTGCAATTCCCGATCGCGCGCGCCTATGCCCAGATGCGCGCCGCCGAATTGCTCGTCCGCGACGGCATCGCCAAATATGAATCCGGCGACAATGCGGGGCCTGAGGCGAATATGGCCAAGATGCTCGCCGCCGAGGCGAGCTGGGCCGCGGGGGAAGCCTGCATACAGACCCACGGCGGATTCGGTTTCGCGTGCGAATATGACATCGAGCGCAAGTTCCGCGAAACGCGGCTCTATCAAGTCGCGCCGATCAGCACGAACCTGATCCTGTCCTACGTCGCCGAGCATGTTCTGGGGCTACCGCGCAGTTACTAGGCTCTTCGCCTCGAGCACGAACTGATACAAGACAGACGCCGCCCAAGCGGCTAACGGCGCATTCGCCCGCTCGCACCCCTCGTCAAGATCATGTGGAGCCGGCTGGCAGCACCCCACCGCTCTGGCAGCACCCCACCGCTCAGGCGAAGGCCAAGGTGAAAGTCTTTGTCGATCTTCCTTACCCGAAACAATCCGCGGCTAACGCTCGTCCGCCATTCCCGACAGCAGCTCGCGCAGCTTTGGTTTGAGTATCTTCCCCATGGCGTTTCGCGGGAAACTTTCGAGGAAGAACCAGTCATCGGGAACTTTGTAACGCGACAGGTTTGCAAGACAGAGCGCGCGCAGTTCCTGCTCGAGAATCTCCGGCGCCTGCGCCGGATCGGCCGGCTGCACAACGGCGACGGTGCGCATGCCAAGCCGCTCGTCAGCGCGGCCCACCACCGCACAATCCGCCACCGCTTCGGCTCCGTGCAGGATTTTCTCGACTTCCGCTGGATACACATTCGAGCCGCCGCGCAGGATGAGTTCCGAACCGCGGTCGGCGATCGTCAGCCAGCCATCGGCATCGAGGCTTCCGATGTCGCCCGAGTGCACGACCCCTCCGTTCAGGAGCTCCGCCGATCTGACTGCATCGTTCCAGTAACCAAGCGGCGGCGCATATACATGCGCCCACGCCCCGGTCTCGACCGCGGCGAAACAAACCTCACCCACCTTCCCCGGCGGCAGTTCACGTCCTTCCGTGTCGCGAATGCTAATCCGCAGATGCGGCAAGGCGAAACCGGACGCACCCTCGGGAACCTCACGGTCCTGGGGGATGGCGACGACCGTCGGCGCTTCGGTGAGGCCGTAGCTTGGCTGAAGCTGCTGACCGTGCCGCGACCTGAAATGCTCACGGATCGCCTGCGACACGGGAGCCCCCCCGCATCCCGCGGCCAGGCCCTTCGGCAGGTCGATATCCACTTTCAGAATGTCATAAATCATCGTCGGCACGAAGGAGCACTGCTCGATGCGCTCGCGGCGGAGCCAATCGATCATCGGGAGGGTCTTCGCCGTCTGGCCGAGAATGAAGGCCTTCGCGTTCCAATAGGCAATGACGGGACCCAAGATCATCACATTGGTGATCGTCACCGGTAGCACCGAGCCGCGCCGCGCCGCCGGGTTCATGAGACCATGCGCCGATACGGCTGCGGCCAAGGTCACCATATTGTGCTGGCTGTGGACGCAGCCTTTCGGCGTCCCGGTCGTGCCGCTGGTGTACATGATGGCCGCCGGAGCGAAGGGGTCGACGGGATGGTAGGATATCGTGACCGGATCGCTCGAGCGCATGGCTGCCATCCACTCGCTATCCGCATCGACCGATATGATGTGGCGGAGGCCTGGCAGATCGCCCTGCATCTCGGCGACCTCCGCCGCGGTCTCCGCGTCGGCCAGCAGAAGGTGGGTCTTGGAATGGGCGAGAATATAGAGTTTGTCCGCCGCCGGAAGAATCCGGTTGATTCCAACCCATACCGCGCCCAGATTCATCGCCGCGAAATAGGCCACGACCGCCTCCCAGCGGTTGGGCATGGCTGCCGCGATACGGACACCGGTGCCCACGCCCCGTTCCCGCAAATGCAGGGCAGCGCGGTCGACAACCGCGTGAAGCTCCCGGAAGGTGAAGCGACGCGACGCGTCCGCCAGAGCTTCCTCGTCGGGACAGCGTTCTGCCGCAATACCGATGAGCTGCGCCACGTCCGGCGGACCCACGGGTGGATCGACCCTGCTTGAGGGAGGCACCAAGCCGACGGCCGAATAATCGAATTGATCCACCATCCCAAATCCTGTTTATTAGTTATATGATACAAGATGGCCCGGCATTGCCGTCGAGTCAATCGTGCGGAGACAGAAATGGCGACTGATGAAATCCTTGTCGAGCGCCGGGATGCGCTCGCGATCGTCACGTTGAACGCGCCCGGGCGGCTCAATGCAATCACCGCGTCGATGGGAGAGGCTTTCGACAGCGCGTTGGCCGACGCCGGCGCGGACCCGGACGTTCGCGCTATCCTCATCACCGGATCGGGTCGCGGATTTTGCGCCGGCGCAAGCATGGATCGTCTCGAAGAGGTCATGGAAGGCCCGCAGCAGCTCTCCCGGTCGGGCGCGCAGGTCTTCGACGCTTTCTCGGACGCGCCTCCGCAATACCGGACGCGCTACACCGCCCCGCTCGCTATCCCCAAGACAGTTATCGCCGCCGTCAATGGCGCCTGTGCGGGCGCCGGCCTCATGCTGGCGCTCGCCTGCGATATTCGCATCGCCTCGACCGAGGCCAGGTTCATTGCCAGCTTTGCTCGAATGGGCCTCGTAGCCGAGAGCAGCTCCGCCTTCCTGCTCGGGCGCATTGCGGGCCACGGCTTCGCGAGCGATATGCTCCTCTCGGCGCGGCGCGTCGACGCGGCCGAAGCGCATGCCCGCGGGCTTGTGACGCGCCTGCTCGATGCCGAGGGATTCACCGAAGCGGCGATTGATCAAGCGGTCGCGATAGCGGGCGAGACGTCGCCGAGATCGACCCGGGCGATCAAGCGTCAACTGCAGCACGCGATGTCGAACAGCCTCACAGCCTCGCTCGACATGGCCCAGGATTATGTGAACGCGTCGCTGGGCTGGCCCGACCTTTCCGAGGGTGTCCGGGCATTCCGCGAAAAACGGGCGCCCCTGTTTCCTGACGCGCCTCGAGATTGATCAGACGGCCTCCCCTGTGCGCGGCATCGCGCGAAGCTTGAACGACTGGCTAGCCAGGGCGAGGAGGGTGCCATCCTCGGCGAAGAGCTCGACACGGCCATGGCCTATCCCGCCCACAACAGCCTCGATGGCGAAACGGCCCATCACCCACCCTGTCTCGGCATTGCCACAGTAGCGAATATTGTTGTCGAGGCTGTTACCCCCGGCGCGCATGTCAAGCGCATTGCCGACGACCGACGGCACGAAGTCGGCCATGAAAGCGAGCGCGATGCGATCGTTCGGGCGGTGGCGGTGGCGCATCCACACCTCGACCACGCCTCCGGGGGCGGTGGGCTCCCGCGAGAAGATCCCGAAGCGTCCGCGGGCGACCCGGACTTCGAGCGTCGAATGGATGTCAAGATCGGCATCGCGGTGCGCGTTCACTTCAGCGCAGTCGCGGGGCGGGGGCGCAATCGGTGCCGCGCTCCATTGACGCGCGTTGCTGTCCGCGCGATCGCCGAATGACCCGAGGGCGGTCAGCGCCGCCTCGCCGCCGACGCTGCCGCGCAGCTCGCCGTGCGCGATAACATGCCCCGCGGAGACAATTTGCCCCTCCAGCAAAAGAACCGAGCCGGCGGGCACCGGCGCCAGAAATTGCGCACTCGCCCACAGGGCGGGCCGGCCCGACAATTGTTCGAGCGCCATCACGGCAAGGGCGAGCCCCGTCCCTCCGAACATGTGCCGTCGACCCTCGGGGCCCGTGCTCAGCGCGTCGCCGACCGTTGCCGTCCAGCGGCCGGGCGAATGATTCTGAAGCGGAGGAAAAATGGGACTGGTCATGCGTTATCAATTAAATTAGTTATAGGATTATTGGCAAGCGCCGAACGTGGCAGCCGGCAAAATATTCCGCGCCGTCCGCGAGGAGCGGCGCGTCGGGGATGAGGAGCGATCAATGGATCTGGGATTCGGGCCGGAGTTCGACGACTTCCGAGCGGAAGTGAAACAATTTCTTGCGGACAACTGGCCTCCGGCCGACGGCGACGTCAAGTCGAAGGACAACGAGCGCCGGTTCGTCCGCGCGGCCATCGATCAGGGGTATCTCCATCGCGCCATCCCGCAACGCTTCGGAGGGTCTGACCAGGCCCCGGACATTTCGCGCGCCGAGATCATTCGCGAGGAATTCACACGCGCGCGCGCGCCGAGCGGACGGATTGCGGGAACCGGCAAACTCGTCGTCCCGACATTGCTCGAATGGGGCAGCGAAGAGCAGTGCGCCGAGTTCATCCCGCCGACGCTGACCGGTGAAATCCGCTGGGCCCAGGGTTTTTCGGAGCCGAACGCCGGGTCCGATCTCGCGTCGCTGCGCACAAAAGCCGAACTGGTGGGTGACCAATGGGTGATCAATGGCCAGAAAATCTGGAGCACCGGCGCGGACCGCGCGACGCACATGTTCATGCTGGTGCGTACCGAGCCCGATGCGGGCAAGCATGACGGCATTTCCTATCTTCTCGTCGATCTTCGGCAGCCCGGCGTCACGGTGCGCCCGCTGCAGCAGATGACCCGCCTCCCCGAGTTCTGCGAAGTCTTTTTCGACAACGCGACGGCGCCCGCGGCCAATCTCGTCGGCGAACGCGGAAAAGGGTGGAATGTCACGCGATCGACACTGAAGCACGAACGATCCGGCGTCGGGGGCCTGACCTGGAGTCTCTCGATGATGCGCGACCTCCTCAAGCTTGCGCGCGAGACCCAGCGCGACGGCCGTGCCGCGATCGAGGACCCGAAGATCCGGACCGAACTGGCCGCGATCGACGGCGAACTCATGTCGCTCACCTATTCGACCTATCGCGCGACGTCGCACGCGGTGCACGATCGCGACGTGGGATCCTTTGCCACGATGCCGAAGATTTACATGACTAATCTCGCGCAGCGGATCGGGAAGCTCGCCCGCGATATCGCAGGCGATGATTTTCTCGACATGTCGGGTCCCGGCAAGAAATGGATCGAGCGTTTCATGATCTCGCTGTCGATGTCGATCGCCGGCGGCACGTCCAATATTCAGAGAAATCTCATCGCCGAGCGCAGCCTCGGGCTGCCTCGTGACGCAAGGGGCGCATCCAAATGAACTTCCTGCTTTCCGACGACCAACTCGCCTTTTCCGACGCGCTACGCGGCCTCCTTCAGGACAAGTGCGACGCCCGGCGCGTGCACGAGATTTTCGACGGTGACGGTTTCGACACCGAACTCTGGCGGGCGATTTGCGACATGGGTGTGCCTGCGATCATGGTCGCCGAAGCCGAAGGAGGCCTTGGCCTTAAGTTGATCGATCTTGCGATTGCCGCGGAGCTTCTCGGCGAGTTCGCTGCTCCCGTCCCTTTCCTGGGGCATAGCGTGGCGACACTCGCGGTCGCGCTCTGCGGGAGCGCCGCGCAACGCGAACGCTGGTTATCGCGCCTCGCATCGGGCGAAAGTCTGGGCACGGTCGCTTTTGGCGAAGGGCAATCGCGCTGGCTTCCCGACGAGTGGCGCCTGCAGGGCGGCGAGAGACTCTCCGGGACAAAGCAGCTGGTCCCGAACGCCGCCGAAGCGGATCTCATTGTCGTGGGCACCAGCGACGGGCTCGCTCTTGTCGAAAAGGGAGAGTGGGCCACCACGGAACGCCTCGATGGCGCGGACCGGACGCGTCCCCTCGACACGCTGCATCTTGCCGACGCTCCGTGCGAGCCGCTACCGGGCGGATCGGAGGACATCGCGCGCGTCGTCGATGCGGCGGCCGTCCTGCTCGCCGCAGACGCGTTCGGCGGCGCGGCCCACTGCGTGGAGATGTCGGTCGAATATGCGAAAGTGCGCGAGCAATATGGCGCGCCGATCGGAAGTTTCCAGGGTCTCAAGCACCAGCTTTCCAACATGGCGCTCGCGGTGGAGCCCAGCCGCGGCCTGTTTTGGTATGCCGCCCACGCCTGGGACGATGTCCCGACGAAGGCGCGCCACGCGGCCGCGCAGGCCAAGGCGCATCTCAGCGATATTTATCTGCAGGCGACCCGCGATACGGTCGAAGCCCATGGCGGGATCGGTTTTACCTGGGAACATGACACCCACATCTACATGAAGCGCGCCATGTTCGACTGGGCCTGGCTCGGCCAGCCCGACCGGCACCGCCTGCGCGCGGCCGAACTGGCCGGCTGGTAAGAAGGAATAGCGACCGATGAGCGATTTGCTGAAGGGGCTCGCGCCCTGGCCGACAGGCGATTTTTCCGTCTTTGGCGACGTCGAAGTGACAGATCTCCCCCGCATGCAGCGCTTCGTCGCGGCCAACATGGGCCGTAACTGGGTCGCCATCCCGCATGTCACACATCATGACGATGCCGACATCACCGCCCTCGAGGCGGCGCGGCGCGAACATAATGACGCGAATGGCACCAGGCTCACGATTGTGCCGCTGCTGGTGAAGGCGCTGGCGGCCGCGCTCGCCGAATACCCGCAATTCAACGTCTCGCTCGATCCCGAACAAGGCAAGATCATCCAGAAGCGATATGTGCATATCGGCGTCGCCGTCGACACGCCTCGCGGCCTCCTCGTGCCGGTGATCCGCGAATGCGACAGGAAGAGCGCGGGGACCATCGCCGCCGAGATCGGCGCGTTGTCGGCGAAGGCGCGCGACAAGGGCCTTTCGATGGACGATATGTCGGGTGGCTGCATCACCCTGTCCTCGCTGGGTCATATTGGCGGGACGGCTTTCACCCCGATCGTCAATGCCCCCGAGGTCGCCATATTGGGAGTCACGCGGGCGCGCCCTGTGCCCCTTCCCGCGTCGGATGGCGGCGTCGACTGGCGCACGCTCCTGCCGCTTTCTCTGAGCTACGACCACCGGGTGATCAACGGCGCCGATGCCGCGCGCTTCCTAACCTTTATCGCGTCGCGGCTCGCCGAGCCCGCTTCGCTTCTGTAAGCAGGTTGCCTCCGCGACGAGGATCGCGGAGGCCACCCTGCACTCAGGCGGCCTCGAAGAGCTTTTTCAGTTCGGGCTGGCTTACCTTCATCGACGGCGTCCTCGGCAACTCCTCAAGCTGCAGCAGGCGCGCCGGGACCTGATAGGGCGTCAGCCGTTCGCGCAGAAAAACTCGCAGCGCCTCTGCATCGAGCGTCTGCCCCGATTTGACGAGATAGGCAGCCGCAGGAACCTCGCCGAGCCGGGCGTCCGGCAGTGCGACGACGCTGGCCTCGCGGACGGCCGGGTGCGATTCGATCGCACGGACCACGTCGTCCGGAATGATCTTGAAGCCGCCGCGGATGATCGCATTATCGGCACGACCGAGTATCCAGAGAAATTGATCCTCGTTCATCCGGGCGATGTCGTTGGTGCGCATCCAGTTCTTGCCGTCGCCAAGATGCTTGGCGCGCAGCTCGAGGAGACCGCTTTCGCCAAGGGCGACGGGTTCGCCGGTCTCGGCATTGACGACCCGGCCATCAACGCCGGGATTCATACGCCCGACGCTGCCGCGGCAGGTTTTGCCGAACTCCCGGTGGTCCTGAATCGTCCAGCCGGCCACGCCGCCGGCGAACTCGGTTGCGCCATAATTCTGCAGAACCGGAATGCCGTAACGCTCTTCAAAGGCGTCGGCGAGATCGGGATCGAGCGGCGCGGTGCCCGTGCGGAAAATAACGAGGCTTTCGAGCTTCTCCCTAGGCACGTCGGCGTCGAGGATCATCCGCAGCCCCGAGGGCGGAGCGCTTACCGCCTTTGGCCGATGCCGGGCGATCGCGTCGATAAAGGGCGCGACCTGGAAACGCTCGAGCATGCACGCGCGCCGGCCGGCCGAAAGACAGGTGAAAAGGCTGAACAGGCCGCCGATATGTGAAAAAGGAGTGTTCAGGATCGAAACGGATTTTCGGAGGCGCGGCACGTCCTCGGCATTCCGGCTCTCGAAGATCGCGGCGTCGAGGATCATGCGGTCGAAATTCTTCGACTTCAGAGGGATCCGCTTCGGCGTCCCCGTGGTGCCGCTCGTCAACATCTCGATGCCGACACCTTCGGCGTCGCGAAGGAAGTCTCCCTCGCCCAGCGGACTCAGCACCTTGAGCGAGCCGCCACGCTCGGACGGGATCTCGATGCAAAGGGCCTTGCTGTCGAAGGCCGCGGCGCGAAACGCCTCGCGCTGCCAGTCTTCGGACATGGCGAATACGACGGGAGTTTTGAGGCCCCGGATATCGCCCGCGAGCTTGTCATCGGACAAGAGCGGGTTGAGCGTGACGATACAGCGATCCGATGTCAGAACGCCGACGATGGCCGCCGCAATCTCAGGCGTGTTGCGCAAGACGCCACCGATACGGCTGCCCGCGCCGATGCCATGGTCTTGCAAGACGGCTTCAAGCCGATCGATAATCGACGTCAACTCGCCCCACCGGTACCAGCTTTGACGAAATTCGATCGCCTCGGCTGCCGGATCCTGACGCATGACGCCTTCCACTATGGTCCGCAATTTGGACATCGCCACCTCACCTTGATCCGGCAGGACCGGATATTTCCCTGATTGCAAATCCTTCCATGCCAGTTGCCCGGCATGGCGGCTCCGCAGCAGCGGATTACAAATCTCTCGCTGCACTGAATATACATCTATCTAATTTAGATATTTATGCAAGCCGCTTTGCTGGTTTATCGGCCCGGCCCGCGGATCATTTCGGCAGCTTTTTCCGCTATCATGATCGTCGGGGCGTTGGTGTTGGCCGATACCGGCTCGGGCATCACCGACGCGTCGACGACGCGAAGTCCTGCCACGCCCCGCACCCGAAGTTCGGGATCCACTACGGCAAGGGGATCCAGAGGATCTCCCATTTTGCATGTGCCAACCATATGATAGCCGATCCCGGCGCATTCGCGGATATAGGCTTGCCATTCCGCCGGGTCGGCCGGCGTTTTGGCAGGGCGGATGTTGCCCGTTATGATCGAGCCAAGCGCAGGCGCTGCGCAGGCGGCCTCGACGATCTGACACGCCGCGACAAGCTTATCGAGATCCTGGGACGCGCCGAGAAGATTGGGCTCGATGCGGGGAGGCGAAGCGGCATCGGGCCCGCGAAGGCGAATCGCGCCGCGACTTTGCGGCCGTGCAACATGAAATCCCATGCTGAATGCCGGACGCTTTTCGACGATCGCATCGCCCTTTGCATCAAATGTGACGGCGACGGGCAACATCGACAGGATGATGTCGGGCTCGGCGAGCGAAGCGTCTGTCTTGAGCGCGGCCATCACCTGGACGGCCGGCGTCGTGAGCACGCCTTTTCGTAAAAAGAGATAGCGCAGCATCTGGCCTGCAAGGCGGACGGGGGTGAGATGGCGGCTCAATGTTTCGATGCTGACGAGCTTCGAGATGGGGACCGTGCAATGTTCGCGCAAATTCTCGCCCACCCCCGGCAGATCCGACACCACCGCGATGCCGTGACGGCGAAGCTCGGCCGCCGGACCGACGCCCGAGCGCATCAACAGCGTTGGCGAGTGGGCGGTCCCGGCCGATACGATAATTTCACGAAGCGCCTCGGCATGGAGAAGCTGGCCACCGACCCGGTAATCCACGCCGGTCGCCCTGCCCTTCTCGATCCGGACCTTTTCGACGACGGCGCCCGTGACGACTTCGAGGTTCGCCCTCAACAGCGCAGGCTCCAGATAGGCGGCGCGCGTGGAGCAGCGCTGCCCATCGCGCTGTGTTGCGAAAATGGGAAAGACCCCGAACTGATCGCCATCGCAATAGTCAGAATTGACCGGCAGTCCGATGGACCGGAATGCTTCGATGACATGGCTGCCGATCGCCTGCGGTTCGCCAATCGGCGATACCGTCAGCGGCCCGTGTTGGCCGTGCGTCTGACTCGCCCCGCCGCGGAAGTCCTCGGCGCGCAGAAAATAGGGAAGGATTTCATCGAACGACCATCCAGTGCAACCCAGGGCCGCCCAGGCGTCATAATCGCCGCGCGAGCCGCGCATATAGACCTGCCCGTTGATCCCCGAGCTCCCGCCGAGCATCTTTCCTGCACCCCAGGTCATGCTTCGGCCGCCAAGCGAAGGATCGCCCTCGGTCTTGAGGCACCAGTCGTGCCGCGGATCGCCCATCAGCTTCGCCGTACCGGCGGGCATGTCGATAAGGAATCCCTTGCCGCTTCCGCCCGCCTCGATCAGCAGAACGCGCGTTTGCGGATCCTCCGAGAGCCGCGCCGCAAGGACGCAACCGGCACTGCCTCCGCCGACAATGATGTAGTCGGCGGTTCGCGGCTGCCCGGTCACAGGTGGATCATCACTTGTTTGATGTGCATGAATTCCTCGAGTCCGGGCTTGCCGCCCTCGCGGCCGAATCCGCTTTGCTTGAAGCCCCCGAATGGCAGATTAGGCGCCATCGGCAGCATGCCGTTGACCGCCACCGCGCCCGCCTGCAGGCCAGCCGCCATCCGGTGTGTGCGCTTGAGATCGTTGGTATGAAGATAGGCGCCGAGCCCGAAGCGGCTGTCGTTCGCCTTGGCAAGGACCTCCGATTCCTCCTTGAAACGCATGATCGCGAGCACGGGTCCGAACACTTCTTCGCGCGCCAGCGAACTATCATGCGCGACATCTGCGAACACCGTCGGCTCAACAAAGGCGCCCTTCGCAAGAGCGCCTGCCCCCCTCTTGCCGCCGGCTACGAGCGTGCCGCCAGAATCTTTTGCCGCTCTGTCGATGACCCCCATGATCCTTTGCGCCGCGGCCTCGGTTATCACCGGGCCGACCAGCGTCGCCGGATCCAGCGGGTCCCCGATCGGGAAGGCCGCCGCAAATTTCGCAACCTTGGCGACAAAGTCATCGAATATGCTGTCGTGCACATAGGCCCGGGTGGGAAGGACACAGCCCTGTCCGGTCGCAACAACCATGCTGCATGTTGCAGCCATCTGCGCCGCGGCATCGATGTCGGCATCGTCGAATATGATATTTGCCGACTTGCCGCCGAGTTCGAGCGCGACGGGTTTCAACGCCTCGGCCGCCTGCCGCATAACGCTGCGCGCGACGGTTTCACCGCCGGTGAAACTGATCTTTCCGCAGCGCCAATCAGAAATCAGTGCCTCGCCCGCCTCCGCATCGCCGGGGACGATGTTGAGCACGCCCTCCGGGAAACCCGCCTCCAGCGCCAGTTCGCCAAAACGCAGCGCTGCAAAAGGGGTCTGCGTCGGCGGCTTCAGTACAACCGCATTGCCGCCAGCCAGGGCCAGGATCGCGGTCATCGAGATCGCGACCAGCGGCGAGTTCCAGGGAATGATGACGCCGATCACGCCGATCGGTTCGTGCTGCGAATAGGCGATGCCGCTGGCGCCGATCGGATCGGTGACGCTGCCCTCTATCTTGTCCGCCCATCCAGCGTAATAGCGCATCCAGGACAGGGCGAGAGCGGCTCCGCCGACCGCGAGCGGGGTGCCGACCTCGAGCGCCGCAACCTGTTTGAACCAGTCGACCTCGCGCTCGACCATATCCGCGAGGCGGACCAAGCAGTCGCGTCGGCGCGCGGGACCGATATCATGCCATCGGCGCTGGCCTTCGACCGCCGCGGCGAGCGCGCATTCTATTTCTGCCGCACCGCCAATGAATATGCTCGCCTGCGCCTCGCCGGAAGCAGGATTGATGTGATCGCGCCTGCCGAGCGACGTCGTATCCGGCCGGCTCGCGCCGATCAGCGGCCGCGCATCGACGAGATATTCGTGCGCGCTCACCCCTTCGTGAATCCGCCATCGACGAGCAACTCGGCGCCTGTGATGTAACTCGCCGCGTCGCTGGCGAGAAAAAGGATGGCGCGCGCCATCTCGATCGGATCGGCCGCGCGGCCCATAACCGATCGTCCGGGAATCGTTGCCGGGCCGGTGATCGCAACGGTCGAGGCGTGGATGTTGGCGTAGCCAGGTGTCGTCATGCCGCCCGGGAGCACGGAATTCACCCGGATCTTGTCCGGCGCAAACTCGACCGCGGCAAGGCGCGTGATGGCGTCGACGCCGGCCTTGGCCGCATCGTAATGCATGTTCGGAAAGATCGTCGGATGCTGAGCGCTCATCGACGAGATATTGACGATCGCCCCCCCCTTGCCGCGCATCTGCCCGACGGCCTGGCGCAGGCAAAGAAAAGTTCCGCGGGAACAGACCGCCTGCATCCGGTCCCACTCTTCGACGCTCATCGTCATCGTCTCGGCCTTGTTGCGATAGGCCGCATTGTTCACGAGGATATCGAGCGGGCCAAATGCCGCCGCACTTTCCGCGAAGCCGCGCTTCACCGCGGCTTCATCCGCGACGTCGACCGCAAGCGCAATGGCCCGGTCGCCCGCCGCGAACTCTTCTACCGCCGCGCGGGCGGCGTCGCCGTCGAGGTCCGCTACAGCGACCTTGGCGCCTACATCGAGGAAGAGCTTTGCGGTTGCCTTGCCCAAGCCTGACGCTGCGCCGGTGATCAACGCCGTTTTTCCGGCGAGGCCAAATGACGCAAGCGCCCCTGTTGCGGTGTTCAAATCCATATCCTTCTCCCGCCCGCTCGATGCGGGTCGCACGATTGCCGTCCAGAATTATACAACTTAGTTATCTGATTATGACGAAGACGCAAGCCCTGGCAAGGGTGTGGTCAGCGGGCAATTTTGATTGGCGCTCATAATCAGGAGGCATCGCGGGACTGGCGCCGTACCGTCAGTCAAACCCGCGGAACAGAACCTGCTCGTCGAGCGATACGCGTTCGCGCTCAAAGCCGTTTACGGGGGCATCGGGGTCCCGCCATCCGATCGCGATTCCGCAAAAAAGCATGACATCGTCGGGCAGGCCCAAATGCGCCCTGATGGTTCGGCCATAAAGGCCCATATATTCCTGTGGGCAGCTATCGAGGCCCTCGCCGCGCAGCAGGAGCATGATCGTCTGCAGCCACATGCCGACGTCCGACCATTGCGCTTCCTTCATCAGCTTGGGGAAGTGGCAGAGCAGCAGTACCGGCGCGCCGAAGGACGTAAGGTTCGACTGGACGAAATCGGCGCGCCGGTCGGACTGTTCGCGTCCTATCGTCATGGCGTCGTACATAGCCTGGCCAACCGCCCGGAGGCGCGCCTGATATTTTTCGACCTGACCTGGCGCCGAGAAATCATATTCGACCGGGCTATCCGGCTCGCTCGCGATCAAAAGCTCCTGCAGCGCCTTCAACGGCGCCCCTGTCAGAACGGTTGCCTCCCATGGCTGGAAGTTGCAGCCGGAGGGCGTCATTCGCGCTTGGTCGAGAACCCGGCGAAGCGTGTCGAGCGGCACCGGCCGATCGAGAAAGGCTCGAACCGAGCGGCGGCTGGTAACAGCATCGGATATGATCATGATGGCTTTCCTTGAAGAGAGGCTCCTGGCCCGATTACGCTTGGCTCGCGAAATCAAATACCAGACCCACACGATCCGCAGCGACCGCCAGGGGGCGTTCGTAGCTGCAATCGGTTGTGTCGCGCGCCGTATTGCCGCCCGAGGCCAGAGCGGCCGCCGCCGCGGGCGACAGCCAGCTTTGCGATGGAACACCGCCCCAATCGGGTACGCATTTGCGCGCGGCGATGCGCCATTCACCGCCACGGCGCTCCATCCGGTCGATATAGCGTCCGCCGCCGATTGTCAGCTTGCCGTCGTGGTGCATGCCTGCAAACATCCAGTAGGTTTCGCAATGGGCGGTATCGCCGGCGATCTCGCAGCTATGGTTGGTGATGATGTGCTGGTGCGCCGACTGCAGACCGGCATGGAGCGCGAAGGCCCAGTCTGCGAACGCTTCCGGTCCCCCGACGAAGATACCATGATCGTCGATCGCGTCAGCGTGATAACAGCTCAAGAGAAGCGCCCGGTCCATCCGGTCGACGCCGCGGCAATAGCGGGTCACGACGTCGTGGATCGCTTGCCGGGCGGCGAGGTTTTGCACGGTCGCAGCGAAGTCGGCGTCCATCTGACCTCTCCTCAGTTCGGCATGGTGCCAACGGCGTGGCGCGCAGCGACCCAACCGAAGACGAAAGACGCGCCGATGCTTGCCCCGGCACCCGGATAGGATTTGCCCGTGACCGATGCCGTGCTGTTGCCTGTCGCATAGAGACCGGAGATCACAGACCCGTCGTCGCGCAGGACCCGCGCGAACTGGTCGGTTACCAGCCCGCCATAGGTGCCGACGTCGCCGGGAAAGACTTCGATCGCGTAGAAGGGCGGCTGGGCGATTTCGCCAAGGCAGGGGTTGGGCTTGATGCTCGGATCGGTGAACACCCGGTCATAGGCCTTGTCCCCGCGCCTGAAATCGAGATCCTTGCCGGTGCGGCAAAAGCCGTTGAAGCGTTCAACCGTCGCACGCAGTGCCTCGGACGGAACGCCGATCTTGCCGGCAAGGCCTTCGATCGTGTCGGCCGTCTTGGCGTAACCGCTGTCGAACCAGGATTGCGGCGTCTTCCCCGCCATCGTCGATCCCCATGGGTAATTTTCGCGATGACGCGAGTCGAGGATCGCGTAAGCGGGAACCGATCCCGATTCATAGATTGCCTGGCCGTTGGCCATGTAGGACTGGCTTTCGTTCGCGAAACGCCTGCCGTCCCTGTTGACCATGATGGCATGAGCCTTTGCGATGTCGAGGACATGAAAGGCTCGAAATCCCGACGGGTCGAGCGAGGTGATCAGCCACACGGCCTGGTCCATGAGATCGGTCGAGGCGCCATGCGCTTTTGCGATCTCGATCATTTCGCCGGTGTCGCCGGGATTGGCGTTGGTCCATTCGGTCGAGGAAGGCTGCGGCCCGTATTTCGCGCGCATCTCGGCATTGTGCGCAAACCCGCCGGCGTTGATGAGTACGCCATCGCGCGCTTCGATCCGCCACGGTTTTCCATCGCGCTCGGTAACAACGCCGGTTATCCGGCCGGCATCCTCGACCAGTGCGGTAACGGGCGAGTCGAGCCGGATGTCGGCGCGTTGGGCCAAGGCCATTTCCAGCATACGTCCCTGGATGGCGGCCCCCATCCCGACGAGCTTCTGCCCGAGCAGTTTCGCCTTCATCATTCGCAGGCCGAGCCGGACGGCGGCGAATTTGCCGTTCCAGCTTCTCTTCATCAACTGGAGATTGCGCGATTCGGTCCCGCGCACCGGAATGTCGAAGGGCCCTCTCCGCAGGCGCGGTTCCCATTGGCCAAGCTTCTTCGCATCATAGGGCTCGACGAGCAGCGACCGGCTCTCGGGACATCCCCCCGGCAGGTCATCATGATAGTCCGACCAGCCGCCCCCCCGAATGAAGGGCATTCCCTTGGCGCGCAGGTAGGTCACCATTGCCGGTCCCATGCGCAGGTACATATCCTTGCGCTCGGGAGAGGTCGACGGGCCGACGTCGCCGACGCAGGCATCCATATAGGCACGTGCCTTGTCGTAGCTGTCTTCCACGCCCGCTTCTGCCTGGAGCGGATGGTTGGGGATCCAGAACACCCCGCCCGACATCGAGGTAGACCCTCCGACCTTGTCGGTCTTTTCGAGGATCACACAGGTCTTGCGCGCGTCGTCGACCGCCAGCGCGGCGACCATCGAACCGCCGCCACTTCCGACCACCACGAAATCGAAACTTTCGTCCCATTGAGACATGCTTCTTCCTCTCCCGGGCGACGCCCTGGTTGCCGTCATCGTCCCTCGTCGATGAACTCGCCGAGCGATTTGTGAAAATTGGAGATCGCGACTTCCTGGAGCGGATTGGGCCGCGCCCCGGCAAAACCACGCGATTTCATGCCCTTCTGGACAGCGGCCATATTCTGATAATCCTGGGTGAGGATCTTGCCCCAGAAGGCCACGTCCTCATGATCCTGGCTCCATTCCTGCTCGACCTTCGGCTCGCTACCGGGCGCGTAGCGCTGGAGCGAGTAAACGTCCCAGATGCAACTGTCGGGGTCCATGCCGTTTGGCCGCGCCCGATACCCGAGAAGTCCCGTAGGGCCCTGGAGCATGATCTGGTTGGGGAACAGGTGCCAGTCGATCCCTGCCGCATACATCTGCTCGGGCGTGATCGGCGGAAACGCGGCTCCCTGGCTCGCGCTATACTCATAAATATACTGTCCGAACTTCTGCAGCACTTCCATCGGCGGTGTGCCCGCCGGCACCTCCTCCATCACGCGCCGTGCGGCAAAGACAGTCTGAACCGACGATCCGGCGTTGAGCGTCGCGGCCATATCCTCCATATAGGCCAGCAGGCCTTCGCGGATGTCTTCGGTCGGCTCGCCCCCGGTGAGCCGGCGCGATTTCGAACCGGAGGGAAGGGCTTCCCAATAGCCGAAATGCGCATGGCGACCATGCGCATAGCTCCGCGTGAGATCGTCCATATATTTCAGCATCTGGTTGTGCGTCGTCTGCACATGATAGCCTTCGTTGAACGCCTCGAGCGCCACCTTCCAGTTGCAGGGCAGGATCGTGGATTTTCGCCAGTGGTAGCGCAGGCCACCAAGGTCGTAGGGATCGAGAAACATCTTAGCGGGTTCGAGCTGTTCCTCGAGGCTGACGCTGTCAGGGTCCATGTTGATATAAACCCAGCCGCCCCAGCGGCCGACCTTCACGTCCCGAAGCGCAACATCCTCGTCGGTCAGATCGCTGCCCCATTCGTGACGATCGACGACCCGGCTATTCTCTCCGGTGAGCTTCCACTGCCAGCCGTGATATTTGCAGAAGAGCCGGGCTGTGTGGCCGCAGCCCTCGGTCAGCGTCCGTCCGCGGTGCGGACAGACATTATAATACGCCTTGATGAGATCCTCTTCGGCACGCACGACGATGATCGACTGGTCGAGAATGTCGTAGGTGTAGAAGTCGCCCACCTTCGGGATTTCTTCTTCGCGGCACGCCATCTGCCACACGCGGGGCCAAAGGAATTCGGCTTCTTCGCGAAGAAACTCGGGCGAAATATAATTATGCGCCGGCACCACGCCGCCGGCGACCTGCGGGGCCGGGGCCATCTTGTGAATATTCATGCAGTCTCTCCTCGAACTTGATCCGGTCATATGATCGGGGGCTGACAATCGGCGATCCTGTCTTTGAGCAGACTCGCCTCACCCGTCAGAGCGATCAGCAAAATGGCGCGCTTGAGCAGCAAATGACCGATATTCTCGGTCGTTGTTCCGATCGCCCCATGATTGTGAATGTTCGTCTCGCCGTTGGACATCGCTGCATCGCCTGCAAGCAGCAGCGCGCTCAGAACCTGCAGCTCGGCATCGGCTCGGCCATCGCGCAGCGCCACCGCCGCAAAGCTGACCTGCGCCTCGGCGAGGCGCGCGCGCAGCTCCATGTCCGCGATCCGGTGCCGGACGGCCTGGAAGCTGCCGATCGGGCGCCCGAATTGTTCGCGCACCTTGGCATAGGCGTTGCTCTCGTTGCAGGCAGTCCGCGCGAGACCCTGCAGCATCGCCGCGGCGAGAAGCTGGAGCCGAAGTTTGAGCGGCGCATCGATGCTGCGCAGCAGCGATTCCTCCTCGGCAATCGTCGCAGTGCTGGAACTCGCATCGAGCGCGACCGTCTCGGCGCCGATGGTCCGACCTTGCGCGAGCGACAATTCGGTCTGCGCAATCCGCAGAACATGGGTCGCGCCCGCAGTCCCGAACGCGCGCGGCTCTTCGCCTGCGGCAAGCGCAGCGCGCGCCGTGCCAGCGATGAATGCCGCAGCGAGATCGCTCTGCCCCGCCGCGATCGTCGCCGACACGGCGACGGCTCCGGCGAGAAGTCCCAAGGGCATGATCCGCTCGCCGAGCTTCATGAAGACAAGGCATTCGTCGACAAGGTCGCCGCCCGATCCTCCAACAGCCACGGGCGCCGCCATGCCGAGCCAGCCCATCGGGCCCGCGAGATCCATCAACCTCGCTTCTTCCGCCACGACATCGAGATCGGGGACATACCAGCGGTCGAACGGCGCCTCGCCTGCGAGCATATCGCCGACAGCGGTCAAAAGTTCGATCTGGGTTTCATCGGGGGCAAGTAGCATGGAATACTCCTATCGGCTGCGCGGCAGGCCGAGCACGCGATCGGCGATAATCTCGCGCTGGATATCGACCGTCCCTCCGCCGATCGCCTGGACGATCGAGCGGTAATAGGCATCGAGCCATGCCTGTTCGGTCGATCCGGGATCGAGGAGGCGCGTCGCCATCATGTCGATCGCCACGCGTTCGAGCCGCTGCGCAAGCTGATTGGTGAACAGCTTGACGAGCGAACCTTCGGCGCCCGGCGCGGCGCCGCCGGCGTAGCGCGACAGATTCGCGTAATTCATTGCGCGCAGGGCGGCGAGGTCGGCGCGCAGCCGCGAAAGCGTGCGTCGGCATTCGTCGTCGCTCCAAGCCGGGCGAACCGCCCCCGGGAGCGGGTGCGATTTCGCATATTCGATGAGCTCTTCGAGCCGCAGAACAAGATGCACCATCTCCGCGGTAAAAGCGGTTCCCCGCTCGAAGCCGAGCGTGGCCATCGCGGTCTTCCACCCCTGCCCCACTTCGCCCACGACATTGCTCAGCGGAATGCGCACTTCGTCATAGAAAACCGACGCGAATTCCGCATGCCCCGTGAGCTTGCGGATAGGATGCACGGTGATCCCGGGCGCTCGCATATCGCAGATGACCCAGCTCAGTCCTGCATGGCGCTCGCTCCCGGGCTCGGTACGGACGAGCAACTCTTGATAATCGGCGGCGTCGGCGAACGAGGTCCAGATTTTCTGGCCGCTGACGACGATAGCATCGCCATCGACGACGCCTTTCGTGCGCAGCGAGGCAAGGTCGGAACCCGATCCCGGCTCCGAGAATCCCTGGCACCATATTTCCTCGCCGCCGAGGATCCCGTTTAGATGCTTCGCCTTTTGCGCCTCGCTGCCCATGACTATCAATGTCGGCCCGGCATGCATCTGCGCCACAAAGAACACGCCTGCGGACGGCGCGCCAGCCTTCGCATTTTCCTCGAACCAGATCATCTGCTGGGTCAGACTGAGCCCCTGGCCCCCATATTCCCTTGGCCAGGCGATGCCGGCCCAGCCGCCCTGCTTCAGCGTCGCCTGCCATGCGCGATCGAAAGCGACCGCCTCCGCGCCCGCCGGCCGAGGCCCCTGTGGCACATTGTCGGCAAGCCAGGCGCGCACCCGCTCGCGAAACTCACTATCCTCTGGCGACCAGTTCAGATCCATCACTCATCCCATGCCGTCGGTTTTCGTTGTCATCGGCTCATAAACATCTAAATAGGTAATACGACAAATTGGCAAGTGGGAAACGGTCTTTCACCCTCGAACAGGACTTGCCGCTCTCCTACATTCGCCGTAGCAAGCTGGGGGAAAGGAATTTAAATTGTCCACACAATTTATAGGCGACAAGCACCGTCAAAAAGGCAATGCAGCGTCGGTTCGCGTGCCGAAGACCGCGGAGCTCGTCGCCAAGCGGATCCGCAATGGCATCATCCGCGGCGAGTTGCGGGACGGCGATCTCATTCCAGCAGAGGCGCACCTGATCGCCGAGTTCGAGGTATCGCGCCCGACGATCCGCGAAGCGGTGCGGATTCTCGAATCGGAAGGACTCATCAAGGTGTCGCGCGGTGCGCGCGGCGGTGCGGTCGTGAGCAGTCCCGGTTATGAAATGATCGCGCGCGCTGCGGGGATCACGCTCCAGACCAAGGGCGCCACGGTCGCCGACCTTTACGAAATGCGAACGCTCCTCGAGCCGCCCGCGGCCCGTCTTGTCGCCGAGCGCAATCCAGCCGAAGGCGGCAAGGCGCTCCGTGCCCATCTCGAACTAGAATATTCGCTTGTGAAGGATCGGTTCGCGACATCGCAGGCGATCGCCCATTTTCACCAGCTGCTGATCGACCTTTCCGGCAATATCACGCTCAGCATGGTCGCGCATGCGCTACAGAATCTCGTGGAAAGACATCAAGCGTTGGCGCAGCAGCGCGAACCGTCGATGGACGTGGACCAATTGGAGAAGCGCACGCGCTTCGGCCTTAAATCGCACGGAAAACTCATAGATCTCATCGAGGCGGGTGACGGCGACGGGGCGGAGGCCCATTGGCGGGCCCATATGATTGCCGCGGGCAAGTTCTGGCTCTCCCAGCTGGGGCCTAACACCGTGGTCGATCTTCTCGATTGATTTAGGACTTGCGCCGACCCGCGACTCTGCTTTAATCATCTACCTTATTATAAGGTTTAATGAGGGAGAGGGCGCATGGCGACCAAGAGCTATGTAGCGAGTCCGGCGATACTTCTGGATATCTACCGCCGCACCGCGCTGCTGAAAGCAAACGACGAACGCGTCCGCAAGGTCATCACGTCGGGCAAGATCGCGATGGTTTATTACAGCTATCGCGGCCAGGAAGTCGTGCCCGCCGCCCTCTCCGCTTGCCTGCGCGACGACGATCAGCTTTGCACCATTTATCGCGGCATCCACGATATGCTCGCCAAAGGGTTCCCCTTGAAAGAGATGTGGGCCGAGTTCGCCGGCCGCACGACCGGCTCCTGCAAGGGCAAGGGCGGCCCGATGCACCTGACCTTCCCGGCCAAAGGCATCATGGTGACAACCGGGATCGTCGGCTCTTCGGCTCCGATCGCCAACGGCCTTGGCTGGGCGGCGCAGCTGGACAAGTCGGACCGCGTCGCTGTCGCGACCTTCGGCGACGGGGCATCGAATATCGGCGCGGTTCACGAGTCAATCAACCTCGCGGCGGTCTGGAATCTTCCGGTGATTTTCCTCTGCCAGAACAATCTCTATTCCGAGCACACAGCCTATAAGAAGATGACAGGCGGCGAGACAATCGCCGGCCGCGCGGCCGGCTATGGCATCCCGGGGGTCCGCGTGAACGGAAACGATCCCGCCGCTATGTATGCCGCCGCGGCCGAAGCCGTGGCGCGCGCACGCGCCGGCGAGGGTCCGACGCTGATCGAGGCGATGACGTTCCGCTTCCATGGGCATAATTTCGGCGACCCGGGCGAGTATATTCCCAAGGAAGAAATGGCAGCGGCGCTTGCGGCGGACCCGGTTCCGGCGCTGCGCGCCCGCCTCATCGCCGATGGCATCGCGACCGAGGACGAGCTTTCTGCGATCGAAACCGAAATCGAAGCCGAAATCGACGCAGCCGTCGAATTCGCAATCTCCTCCCCGTGGCCCGTCGCGGATGATCTGCGCCACGATGTCTTCGCGCAGGAGATCGCACGATGAACGCGTCGCCAAAACCCACCGTCACCATTCTCGCGGCGCTGAACAAGGCGCTCGCCGATGCCTGCGCGGAAGACGCTAAAGTCATTCTGCTGGGCGAAGACCTCGCCGATCCGGAAGGAGGCGGCATCGTCGGTGTCACCAAAGGCCTTTCAAGCCAGTTCGGCGACGACCGGGTCCGGTCGACCCCGATCGCCGAACAGGCGATCATGGGCGCGGCAATCGGGGCGAGTCTGGCTGGGTACAAGCCGGTTGCCGAGATCATGCTCATGAATTTTACGACGGTTGCGATGGACATGATCGTCAATCATGCAGCGAAGCTTCGCTTCATGTCCGGCGGACAGACGCATGTCCCGATCGTCATCCGCACGATGACCGGGCTCGGTTTTGGCTCGGGGGGGCAGCATTGCGACTATCTCGAAGCCTGGTTCGCCCATGTCGCAGGAATCAAGGTGGTCGCAGCATCCACACCCGAAGATGCCTATGGTCTCCTTCGTTCGGCGATCGAAGATCCCGATCCGGTGCTGATGATCGAAAACTTGCCGACCTATTTCATGCCGATGAGCACCGAACTCCCCGATGCTTCGCACCGCGTCCCGCTTGGCAAGGCCGCCGTGCAGCGCGAAGGCAGTGACCTCACGATCGTGACCTATGCGCGCATGGCGAATGAAAGCCGGGTCGCCGCCGCGCAGGCAGCCGAACAGGGCATATCGGTTGAAGTTGTCGATTTGCGCACGATTGCGCCCTGGGATCGCGAAACCGTGCTCGCCTCGGTGCGCAAGACCGGCAGGCTGCTCGTCGTCCATGAGGCGGTTCGCGAACATGGTGTCGGCGCCGAGATCGCCGCGGTGGTGAGCGAAGAATTGTTCGGCGAACTCCGGATGCCGGTGCGCCGCCTCGGCGGCGCCTATGCTCCCGTGCCTTATTCCAAGCCTCTCGAGGATGCCTTCGCGCCGAATGCGGCGCGCATTCTCGATACCATCACGCAGTGCGTGAACTGACCATCGAAAGGATATCAGGATGGCAACGCAGGTAGTGCTCCCCAAGCTCGGCTTTTCGATGAACGAGGGGCTTTTGTCCGAATGGATGGTCGAGGATGGCGCCGCGGTGACCGAGGGCCAGGTGATTTATGCGCTCGAGAGCGACAAATCGACCAACGAGGTCGAGAGCCCCGCGAGCGGCACGATCAAAATCCTGAAGGAAGTCGGCGAGACATACGAGGTCGGGACCATTCTCGCCGAAATCGGCTAGGCGTCATCCTCGAATCCGACAAACGTCGCCGCCTCCTCTACCGTCTTGCGGGTTGAAATCACCGCGTTGGCCGGAAAGCTGGTGTCGGGGTAGCCGATCGCGACGCATATCATGATGACCTGGTCGGGCGCGACGCCGGCATGTTCGCGCACGACCGGAGATTGCATGATACCCTGGCTGTTGATGACGCATCCGAGGCCCTGCGACCAGGCCGCGTTGACGATGGCGTTGGTGACGGCGCCGCAGTCGAAAGGCGCGATGTCGCTACCGAGCAACGCGCGGTCGTAGGTCACGATGATACAGGCGGGGGCGTCGAACTGGCGAAAGCCGCGCAGCACCCAATCCTTCCGCTTCGCCCTGTCCTCGCGTGCGATGCCCATGGCGCCGAAGAGCTGCTTGGCGACGCCAACCTGACGCTCACGGTGAACGCCCTCATAGGCCTCACTTCCCCTGAATTCGCGCGATGAAGGAATTCCCGCGAGATTGCGCTCGGTATTGCCTTGCCGAATTCGGTCGAGGGGCTCGCCGGAAACGACATAGAAGTTCCAGGGTTGGGAGTTCAACGAGGAGGGTGCTCGCATCGCCAGGACCAGAATCTCGGTTATCTGCTCCCGCGAAACAGGCTCGGGGAGGAAGCCCCGGATACTTCTTCGTCCGCTGACGACGCGGGCATAGGCTGCCGCTATTTCCCCTTCATCGCTCATCTTTTCGCTCCTGCCACAGATCAACCCGCACTGCCCGTCGAACGAGCCACGCCTGCCGACCGGCCGATTTATCCAATCCCGACATGGGCGCCGTTGTAGAGATGGACCCGGGCGCTATCGACGAGCCCATAGCAGCGCATATGCCCGAACCGGATCGCGATCCCCCGATGACCGGATTTCCTGCCGCCATGGTGAAATGACGGAACGGTCTCGAGCTCTGCTTCGCCAAGCATGGACCGTAGCCGGCAGCGCGGCTGCGCGAGCGGCATCGACATTGGAGGCTATTCGCAATCATACGCCGAGCATTTCGAATGTCCCATGGTCGACCATCGCCATGGCGAAGCGCGTTGCAGCGGCGGTGTTTACCGACTCGGGCTGGAACGCCCACCCGTTCAGCATCCAGATCAGATGACCCCACACGATGTCGCGCCGGTAGGCATCCCAAGCCTCGGGAAACATCGGGGCCGCAACGCCGCGCGCGGCGAGGGCGGCCAGATAGATGCCGAGCAATCGCTCCTCCCAGCGGCGGCGATCGACAAGGTCGAGCGCCGCGACCAGGAAATAGCTGACATCGACCGACCACGGCGCGAGGCGCGGCTGCCAGTCCAGGAAGCCCGGGGCTCCGTCGGAGTCGAGGTAAAGGTTGCCGAGATGCATATCGCCGTGAAGTACCGTGAACGGCATATCCCGATGACGCGCACGCATGGCCTGATGCGCAGCACGGACACGGATGGGATCAAGGAGATGACGCGGCATGGCAGCGCATCTTGGTCGCTCAAGGAACCGTGCGAAGCGTGCAGGATCGGTCAATATCCCGAAATAATGATGGAAGCTGTCCTCACCGGTATCGGGTAGCCAGGGAAGCGCGGCGCGGATCGGCGCGGCCGGCCCCCACCACCGGGCATGGAGCGCGGCCAGCTCGACAAGGAAGGCGGCTGCCGTTTCGAAATCGATGGGATCGAGAAGAGACAAGAATTCCACGCCGCGCAGACTGAGGTCTTCGAGGAGGACAAGAGCCCTTCCCTCGCTATCCACCTCCGCAAACAGGCAGAGGGGGGCACTGGTCTTCAGGGTAGGTATGAAGTCGCGATAGGCATGCATCTCGTTCACATGCATCTGTGACATCGCCTCGCTGTGCGGCTCGAAGCCCGCTTTCAGCACGAGGCGCTCGGGAAGCCCCGCAAGATCCCCCTCGAGCAGGATACGCACCTTGGTGCATGCACCATGGATGACTTCGCCGGTCCGGATCGCTGTTATCCGTGCCGCCGGGGCAGCGCTCGAAAGAATGGAGCCTACCCACTCCATGTCGATATCCTCGACGCGGTCCGGTAGCTTCTGCATCCCACCTCTCTCCAAGCGCGCCATCTCGATAATCGTATATCTTTTTATAACGATTATGTTGCCCGGGTCGATGCGATGTTGCAAGAAGGATTGAACCGGTTCCGCCCAGGAGAACCCGGCACGGGAGAAATCGGCAGGACCGCGCGGCGATCCCGTGCCTCCTTCGGACCGGGCCAATTCGATTTGTATGTCAGCGCCCAAAGGAATTTCGTGATGACCCAGACGCCCCGCCCGACCAGCCGCATCGCGCTGCTCGATCCCGCCGACATGAGCCCGGAACAACGAAGCGCCTATGAAAGCAGCCCGAGCGCCAAACTCAATCTCTCGCGGCTGCTCGCGCAGGCGCGAACGATGCAGCCGGCGCTGGGCGCGTTGATTCGCGCCATGATGACCGAGACGACGCTTCCCGCGCTCGAACGCGAGATCGTCATTCTCGCGGTCCTCCATCTCGACGGCGGGTCGTATGAATGGGCGCAACATGAGCAGGTCGCCGACTCGATGGGCATCGCGGACGAAAAGGTCGCTGCAATCGCCGCCAACCGCTTCAACGATCCGGCGTTCGACGATCGTGAGCGCGCGCTGCTCGCCTTCACGCGCCAGACGGTCAAGACCGTGCGCGTCGACGACTTCGCCTTTGCCGCCGTGTCGGCCTTTTACGACGATCGCCAGCTCGTCGAACTGATCCACATCATCGGCATATATATGCTGATTTTGCGCGTCTCCGAAGTCGCCGAGCTCGAGATCGACGGCGTGCTCGGAGCGTCAATATGGAAGCACGTCGAAGCGAACAAGGGCTGATCCCTAGCCCCCGTTGTCCGCGATCGCGCGCAGGCCGTTCCGGTCGATGATATTGACGCTGCCGTAGCGAGTGGCGACGAGTCCCCGCGCACCTAGGTCGGCCAGCAGGACGTTCAGGCGTTGGCGCGAGATCCCGACGAGCTGGGCAAGCTCGTCCTGCGTTGTCCGGACCGCCGCGGCATCGAATTGTCCGGCGAGGAAGGCCGCGAGGCGCGCGATTGCGGGCAGCGCGCGGACTCGCGCCGCCTCGCGCATGCCGAGACGGTGATGGCGGCAATGCAGAAGCGCAAGCGATCTCCAGAAATCGGGAAACTTCGCCGCCAACGCGGCGATTGTCGGCATGGGGACCGAGGCGATCCGGGCATCCACGCCGGCGATCGCGTCATGCGGCCGCTCCCTTCCGTCGAGCACAGACAGCTCGCCGAACCAGTGTCCTGGTTTGACGACCATATCGACCTGCTCCTGCCCGGGTGCCGGATAGTGGACCAGGCGCACTTGCCCAGCCACCACCGCGTGAAGTCCGTTCGGCAGGTCGCCTAAATGATAGACGCGCGATCCGCCCGTCATCGACTGGCACTGGATTCCCGCGACAAGTCCCGCACGCAACGCGTCGGGAAGCTCTGGAAACCAGCCGCCCGCGCTGCTGAAAAAATGCCCGAGGTCCCCCGTCATTGTCAAATAATGCGAGCAGCGGTCAAGATTGTCAACGAGATGACATTTCGGACCTTTGCGCCATGCTAGGGAGCGTTTCGGAAATGAGGGTTTGACGATGGCAAAGCTGGATCTCGTTATTCGCGGCGGGCTGATTATCGACGGTCTCGGCAATGCGCCCGTTCGCGGCGACATCGGCATTCACGGTGGCCGTATCGATTCGATCGGTCGGGTCGATGCCGTCGGTACCGAGGAGATCGATGCCGCAGGCTATATGGTGACGCCCGGGTTCGTTGACGTACATACGCATTATGACGGCCAGGCAACGTGGGAGAACCGCCTCGTCCCTTCTTCTACCCATGGCGTCACGACCGTCCTCATGGGCAATTGCGGTGTCGGCTTTGCACCTTGCAAACCCCATCAACGAGCCATGCTGGTTGCCGTCATGGAAGGGGTCGAGGATGTCCCCGAGGTGGTCATGGCCGAAGGGCTGCCGTGGAACTGGGAAACCTTCCCCGACTATCTTGACGCGCTCGACGCACGCGAACTCGACATCGATGTCGCCGCCCAGCTCCCGCATTCGGCGCTGCGCGTCTTCGTGATGGGCGAACGCGCTGCGGCGCACGAACCTCCGAATGCGGAAGACCTCGCGAAGATGCGCGCGCTCACCAGGGAAGCGATCGAAGTCGGGGCACTGGGCGTCAGCACGTCACGAAATCTGATGCACCGCACGAAGGCGGGCGACCTCGCTCCAAGCTTGCATTCGGAAGAGGAGGAACTTTTGGCACTTGCCGGTGGCCTGCGCGATGCGGGCGACGGGGTCTACCAGATCATCCCGCGTGTCACGGGCTCTGCAAAAGAAGAGTTTGCGCTGATGCGGCGGCTCGCCGAGGCGGCAGGTCGACCCTTGTCATACTCCCTGCTGCAGATGCCTAGCGGTGACGCCGATGCATGGCGTACCTCGCTCGACGCGCTTGCAGAGGCGCGTGCCGACGGCCTTCAGATCAAGGCGCAAGTCGCACCGCGGCCGGTGGGGATGCTCTATGGCCTCGATCTCAGCTTCCATCCCTTTTCGCTGCATCCGAGCTTTCGGCCGCTGCTCGACAAGCCGCTCGCCGAAAAGGTCGCCGCGATGCGCGACCCGGCTTTCCGCGCCATCCTGCTCGCCGAAGAGCCCCAGGACAGCAATCCCGTGTCGCTTGCCACGGTCAAGGCGTTCCGATTTGCCTATCCGATGGGGCCTCGTTGCAACTACGAACCGGCGCTCGCGGACCGGATCGACAAGCGCGCCGCGGCCCTCGGGATCACGCCCGAGGAGCATGTTTACGATCTTCTTCTTCAAGCCGAAGGCCGCGCCCTGCTTTATCAGCCCGGCGCCAATTATCGTGACGGCAATCTCGATGCCGTGCGGGAAATGCTCGCGCATTCGGGCACCGTCGTCGGACTTGCCGATGGCGGCGCCCATTATGGCATGATCTGCGACGCAAGCTTTCCCACCTTCTTCTTGAGCCGCTGGGCGAGAGACGCGTGCGCCGAGCAACGCATCGCGATCGAGGACGCGATCGCAGCGCTGACCAGCGAGCCCGCCGACATGATCGGGTTGGGCGACCGGGGCCGGCTGGCGATCGGTGCCAAAGCCGATCTCAACATCATCGACCTCGCGGCGCTCGAACTCCATACGCCTACCGTGGCAAAAGACCTGCCTGCTGGCGGCCGCCGGTTGCGCCAGGGGGCCGATGGTTATGTTGCGACGATCGTATCGGGTGTGGTGACCTATCGGGCCGGCGAGCCGACCGGCCTTTTACCCGGGCGCCTGGTTCGCGGGACGCGGCGGCTCGCCGCCTGACCGGATCATGCTCGATCCCAGAGAATCCGGAGACGATTGGTGCCGTCCATAACCGCCATCGTGCGCCCAAATGCTTTACAAGACTGCATGGTTCGAAAACCCTGAGAGCGCATGCACGCATCGTGGCTAATGATCCTATACTGACATATTGGCCAAGTGCCCGGCTCCGCATCGGACATTGCCATTAACATCGCGCGGCGCCGCCCTTGCAAACGGCTTTTCTGTCATCGCTGCGCGCGAAGAGCGATCCGCAGGGTTCCCGCTCGCAACTCTTGCGCTCGTTCCGATCTATTATGATTTAGGCCTGATTCAGCGCCCTTTGTTCAATCCCAGCGGAGATAAAGTTTGTCGAAGCCCGGGACTGATCCGCAGTGCTCGACATTCTCGCGGCCCGGATCGAGCCTGAATTCGGGCAAGCGGGTAAGGAATTCCTCGAGAAACACCTGTATCTCGGCGCGGGCGAGCGGCGCCCCGACGCATTTGTGCGGGCCATTGCCGAAGGTGTTGTGATCGGCAGGCGTCGTGCCCCGGTCAAAATCGACATCCATCGGGCAGGCGTAGCGCCGCTCGTCGATCCCCGACAGATTGTTGGGGACCATGATCATCTCGTCCTTTTTGAACAGGACGCCCTTATATTCAAAGTCGCGGGTGAGGATGCGGCCGGTATTGGACAGACCGAACCGGCGCAAAAATTCTTCCGACGCGGCAGGGATGATCTCGGGCTCACGGCGAAGACGATCCTGGAGTGCGGGTCGTTCGGCGAGATAATGCGCGATGTAGGAAAGCGACGATGCCACTGTGTCCAGCCCGCCGACGAACAGCAAGGACGCCATCGAAAGCGTTTCCTCGTCGGACTGAAACTTGGGGCTCCGCCGCCAGTTCGCGACGCGCGTCAGGAGATCTTCGCCGTCGCCGCCCTCGCGTTCGTCGAGCACGCCCTTGAGATATTCGCGGACACGCAGCATCGCCGCCATCCGCTCCTTGGGATCGTAAGCGGACATGATCGCGATTCCCCACTCGACGAACTCTTCGCGTCGCGCGATGGGCAAATCGACGATCCGCAGGAACATGCTGACCGGCATGACGCGGGCAAACGCGCTCAGAAACTCGCAGCCGCCCCGGGGTCGCATCGAATCGAGAAGCTCGATCGTGAGCAGGCGCGCCTCTTCGCGCATCTTCGCGACATTTTTGGGGAAGAAGCCGGGATTGATCACGGCGCGGTACCGAGCGTGGTTTGGCGGATCGACGGCGAGCGGCAGCGGCTTGAATGGCATCAGCGTCCGCGGGATCATGAACTCCTCGTGGCTGAATATCTCATAATTCTCCTGAACAAATTTCACGTCCTCCGCCCGCGTGACCATCCAGTGTCCGCCGTGTCGCGGCGTCCAGATGATGTCCGGACCGGCGTGAAGGCGTTTGACGGCTTCATATACGCCGAGCTCCGCCATTCCTGCAGGATTGATATAGTCATAGTCGACCACAAGATCGTCCGGAACATGCGCCGGCCTGGGCGTCATTATCGGTGGCTTTTCCATCATCCTCATCCCGACTTCATCTGAACAAAAGGCGCGTGTAAGCACTGCATTTTCCATCGCCATGGGCTTCTATCGATTAGGCGGCGCCTTCGGGCCGATCCCGCGGCGATTGGCGAGATGTTCAGGCTCACGCGACGATTGCCCGAACCGCTTGTCGAACTGCTGCTGCCGTGTGGGCGCTTCCGGAGATTCAGCCAGCACAACAAGTTCGCATCCTTGCATAAAGGCCCACCAGACGGGCAAGCGCCGGGCGGACAATAATATAAAGTAGCCTAATTATATAGAGGATAATTGACTCGCGGGCGCAACCCTCCGACACTCGCAGACAGAAAAAGATGATGGGGAGAGTGAAATGCGGATTCTTGCTTGGGCCATGCCTGCGATTTGTCTCTGGGCACCCCCGACCTTGGCTCAAACCAACGATGAAAGCGTAACGGCAACCGATGGCGCCGGTGATATCGTTGTGACCGCACAGCGTCGCTCGGAGCGCTTGGCCGATGTGCCGATCTCGATCACCGCGCTTAACGGCGATGCGCTCGACGCCGCCGGCATTCGGTCGAGCGAAGATCTCTCCAGTGCCGTGCCCGGCCTGAATTTTGCGACCAATGGCGCCTTCGCGCAGCCGACCGTACGCGGCATCGGCACGACCGTCTCCACGGCGGGAAGCGACGCCAATGTCGCCATCTATGTCGACGAAGTGTACCAGCCGAGCCAGATCGGCAACTTCAGCGACCTCGTCGACCTCGAGCAGATCGAAGTCCTGAAAGGTCCGCAGGGCACCTTGTTCGGGCGGAACGCAACGGGAGGCGCGATTCGTATCACGACGAAGGCTCCGAGTTTCGAACCTGTGGCAAGTCTGTCCGCAAGCTATGGCCGTTTCGACGATGTGCGGCTGACGGCTTATGGAAGCAGCGGTCTCTCGGATAATCTGGCGGTCAGCCTCGCATTTCTCTACGCCGATGACGAAGGCTATGCTCGAAACATCTCCACCGGTAACCGGGTGGCGGATTTGAACTCGCTTTCGCTGCGCGGCAAGCTGCTCTTCGAACCAAGCGACGCGGTCAGGCTCACGCTCGCAGGCGGCCATAGCGAGCGCCGTAGCGGCGCAGCATTCGCGCTCGGGGTACTCGATGGCAATAGCAGCTCGGTCAATCTTCCAGGATCGATTCCGGCCGGCGGCCCGCGCGAGGTGTCGCTCACCTTCGATCCAGTGATCGACGTAAAGAGCAACCAGGCCAGCCTGACGGCCGAGTTCGATCTGGGGTTCGCTTCGCTGTCGTCGATTTCCAGTTATCAGAAGACTTCGACATATCTCGTCACCGACATCGACCGCACCAATCTGGCGCTCGGCCGCGCGGATCTCCCGGGCAATCAGGAGACCTATACCCAGGAGTTCAACCTGGTGTCTGCCGAGGGCGACAGGCTGAAGTGGTTTCTCGGGCTGTTCTACTATAATGATGATGCGACGGGCGGGACGATCGTCAATCGCGGCCCCGTCTTCAACACGACGCGGTTGAAAACCGAGGCCGTGGCGCCCTTCGGCGAGGTCAATGTCACCTTCGGGGATCTGACGCTGATCGGCGGGCTCCGGTACAACTACGAGCGCAAGGACTTTAGCCTGACGCGCGGCGCCCTGATCGAGAATCGCCGCAAGACCTTCGAGAATCTGACGCCGCGTCTCGGCGTCCGCTATGCCGTGACGCCCTCGTCGAACATCTACGCAACGTGGAGCCGCGGTTTCAAGAGCGGCCTCTTCGACGGCATTCTCTCGAACGGTGCGCTTGTCGTGAACTCGGTCGATCCGGAGAAGGTCAGCGCATTCGAAGCCGGCTACAAATATGGACGCGGCCGCACCAGTCTGAGCATCGCGGCGTTTCACTATGATTATAGCAATATCCAGTTTCAGGCCTTCAACCCGAACGCTGGCGGCCTGACGCAGGTCTTCAATGCCGCCGCCGCCGAGATCTACGGCGGCGAAGTCGAGCTCGCGACCGAGCTTTTCCCTGCCTTCAACATCCGTGCGAGCGCGGCCTATACGCGCAGCCGGTACAAGAATTTTCCGACGGCCACGATTTTCTGCCCGCGCGGCGCACCCGCCTATGGCAATGCGACCATTCCGCTCGGTGCTCTCAATCCCTGCACGGGAGAGATCAACAGCGACGGCGCGACGGGCAACGAACTGATACGCACGCCCGAATTCACGGCCTCGTTGTCGGCAAATTACCGCGCCGCACTCGACGGCGGTTCGGCGGTCGAGGTCAACGGTTCGGCCTATTATTCGGGTCGCTTCTTCTGGGATCCGGGTAACCGCCTCAAGGAGAATGGCTATGTCCTTCTCAACAGCGAAATTGCCTATGTCTTTCCGGACGGGAATTTCCGCCTCGCGCTGTGGGGCCGCAACCTCGCGAACGAACTTTATGCGCTGTACAAACCCGAATCTGCGGCGGGGGATTCGGTCGCCTACGCCCGGCCGCGCAGCTTCGGCATTTCGGCGAAGCTCGAATTCTGATGGAACGGGGACGCCCAGCCGGAAGGCAGGCGCCGGACAACAGCCATGCCGTGGCGCTCGTCGCCGTCCTCCTGATCATCTACGCCTTTGCCTATCTCGATCGCCAGATCATCAATCTCCTGGTCGAGCCGCTCAAGGCCGATCTCGGGATCAGCGATGTCGATATCAGCTTCCTCCAGGGGGCCGCCTTCGTCATCTTCTACACTCTGTTCGGCCTCCCGGTCGGATTTCTCGTCGACCGACTGCCGCGACGGCCGATCATATTTGCGGGCATACTTTTCTGGTCGCTTGCGAGCGCGGCCGGCGGGTTCGCGCAAACCTACGACCAGTTGCTGCTCGCCCGCTTCGGCGTTGGCGCCGGCGAAGCGGCACTGCTGCCCGCCGCCTATTCGATGATCGGCGACGCGGTGTCACGGCAACGCCTCAGTCGTGCGATTTCCTTCTTTTCGCTTGGCGCTATCGCCGGCGGAGGGCTGGCGCTGACGCTGGGTGGATATCTCGTCAAGATCGCGACCGATATGGGGGGTGTCAATTTGCCCTGGATCGGCCTGACAGCTGGTTGGCAGCTGGTTCTCCTGGTGATCGGCACGCTCGGCCTGCCCGCGTCGCTGCTCATTTTTCTGGTTCCCGAACCGGTTCGAAAGATTTCTGCCCGAACGTCGAACAGCCTCGGCAGCCCGAAAGGACCCGGCCACCTCCGGCTCCATCAGCGCTTTTATATTTTGCACATCGCGGGTTTCAGCATCATGTGTCTCGTCATGGCGGGCAATGCCGCGTGGCAGCCGGCCTTCATGCAGCGCGCCTTCGAGTGGAACATAGCGCATGTCGGAGCGGTGCTCGGCCTCGTGCATATGGTGGGCGGTGTCGCAGGCATGCTTGGCGGCGGATTCCTCGCCGACTTCCTGCAGACCCGGGGTTACAAAGACGCACACCTGCGGCTTTACCTTGTCGCCATGCCCATCATGGCGCTCGCCGCTGCCGCAGCCTTCTCGTCGGGCAGCCTCATACTGACCCTCGCGGGCCTCACGATCCTCAGTATCGCGGGCCCCTTTATTGCTGTCGCGGCCTCGGGCCTGGCGCTCGCCACGCCGGCGAACCGGCGCGGCGTCGTGTCGGGCATCTTCCTGTTCTGTTACAATATCGTCGGATTCGGTGCGGGCCCGACCGTCGTCGCTTCCCTCTCTCAGTGGCTCGCCCCGGAGGGCGGCAATCTTGGCGCGGCACTGACGCTGAGTTTCGTCGGCACGACGCCCATCATCGTCCTTCTCTTCTATCTCGGCCTCAAGCCGATGCGTAGCGCCGTCGAAGCGACCGCGACTGCGGAAGCCGCGGCGGAACTCGAGGACGATGGCACCAGATAACGCTCGAAGCGATCATTCTTCGTCACTTCGGTGACCCATCGCTCCTCCAAATATAGACGGCCACGCCTCGCTCGCCTCGGACCGGCGAGTTGGGTGAACGGAACAGCCAATCGGCGTGAAATTCCATGACGCCTATGTCCGTTCCGGCCGACCGGGAGAGCCTTCGTCGTCCCTCCCCGAAGCCATGCGCGTCAGGGCGTCTCACCGCGCAACAGCACATCCTTGCCGCCGTCGCAGAAGGGGACTTGCCCGACCATATAGCGGTTGTGCGCGCTCGCGAGAAAAGCGATCAACGGGGCGATATCGGATGCCTCGGCCGCATGAGGCGTCGCATATGGAGCCGAGCTTGCAAGGCGTTCGCGCCCCTCTGCGGTCGCCAGCAGCGGCGCGATCATCGGCGTGTTCACCAGGCCCGGCGCCACGCCGTTGAGGAGTATGCCGCAGTCGGCCCATCCGGGTGCCACCGAGGTCCGCCGGATCCAGCGCGACAACGCCGCCTTGGACGAGGCATAGGCGAGCGGATTATTCTCGGCGGCGGCAAGCGCGGCTTCCTCGTCGCCCGCCAGGCAGGGCATGACGATAGTCTCGTCGAAGGGAAGGATCATGGCCGAGGACGAAATCGCCACGACCCTCGCCCCCCGGCCCCTGCGCAGGAGCGGCCGGAGACTGTGAATCAGCTCGACAACACCAAAAAAATTGACTGCAACGACCGCGCGGCCGTCTGAACTGGCAAGTCCTGCGCAAAGGATAAGCGCGTCGAAGCCCTGCGGCATGCGCGCCGCAGCGGCGGTCACTGCGGCTGCGCGTCCTTCGGCGGACCCGAGGTCGGCAACGATGTCGGCATCGTGCCGGTCGATGCCGACCACCTCTTCGCCCTGCGCGCGGAGCAGTTCGCGAACGGCCGCGCCCATCCCCGAGGCCGATCCGGTGACAATGTTGCGTCGCATTTGGCATCTCCCTTACATGAAGCGGCCCCCGCCGGCCGCTGACGGCTTGGACAAGTCAGCCGTGCACCGGCGCTTATAAATGAACGCTCCTGCTACCTCTTCTCCGGTCTTCCCCTGCGATCGACCAAGGGCAGTCTTGACTGCCCCACTGTTCGCCCCATCAGCCGAGGCGCGCGCGGACGTCGCGTGCCTGGCGCATGATATTCTCGACGAGCTGCGCGCATGTCGGGATATCGTGAATGAGCGCCTGACTCTGGCCGCTCGTCCAGATTCCGCCGTCGATGTCGCCGTCGCGCAGCACATTGTCGCGCCCGCGGGTTCCTGCCATGAGATGCTTGACGTCGTCGAAGCTCTTCGCGGGGTCGCGCTGGATTTCGGCGACCTCGACCGCCACGGCATTTTTTGCGACCCGCGTAGTGTTGCGCAGCGTCCGTCCGATCAGCAGCGTATCGACCTCGGTTGCCTCGACAATGCGCTGTTTGACATTGTCGTGAATCCGGGCTTCGACCGTCGCACAGAAACGCGTGCCCATGTTGACGGCCTCGGCCCCGAGAGCCAGGGCGGCCACGAGCCCACGCCCGTCGGCCATGCCGCCCGAAGCGATGATCGGCGTGTCCGGCAGCGCATCGACCGTCGCGGGCAGAAGGACGACGAGTCCGACATCGTCTTCACCGGGGTGCCCCGCGCACTCGAAGCCGTCGATGGAGATGATGTCGACGCCCTTGCTTACGGCCGATATCGCATGACGGACCGAAGTACATTTGTGAATGACCGTCACGCCCTCCTCCTTGAAGCGGGGAAGATGGTCGGTCGGTGCCCGGCCCGCGGTTTCGACGATCTTTATCCCGCTCGCGATTATCGCCTCGCGATAATCATCATAGGGAATAGGATTGATCGAAGGCAGCAGCGTCAAGTTCACACCGAAAGGCTTGGCGGTCAGCTTGCGAACCTTTTCGATTTCGTCGAAAAGGTCCTGCCCGGTGGCATACATATGCGCGGTGAGGAATCCCAGTGCGCCCGCATTTGCCACGCTCGCGACCATCTCTCCATAGCCGACGCCCGTCATGCCGCCCATGACGATCGGCGTCTCGATCCCGAACATCCGGGTAATCCGTGTGTCGAATGCCATATCCATCCTTTCCTGTCGGGAAGGCGCTTGCGCTCGGCCCCCGATTTTCCCAGACCGCCCGAGCGGCCCATGCGATCCACTGGCAAGCACGCGGCGCGGCGTCAACCATAATCGTATATACGATAAATCATCATGAGCACCCGCGTGTTGGCAGGCGCCCAAAGGTTGCTACTTGCCGCGACACGGCGCATCTGCCGGCATGGCGACCTCCCGGCGATCAGGCTGACCGCATGAAGCAGCCATGTTCGCCCCTGCTCTGCACGGGCACCGCGGCCTTGTGAATGCGGGCGGCAACCGATCAAATGATCGTGCCACGAAAACCGCGGGTCATGTCGCGTCGACCGAACAATTCCTTGGGTCCGTCGCCGCCAGCACGGTGATCTCGCGGCGAATGGGCGAGATACGAACTGGATTTCCTGCCTGTTTGACCATAGGCCTTTCTGCACGGAACTCATGCGGGTGCATATGATGAGCGGTGACGACATGCTCGGGCTACGCGATCCAAAAAAATGGTCGGCGCCAGTTCGCCTTGCGCGAGACATCGCCAACAGCATCATTGATCAGGAGCTACCGGTCGGAACCCATCTCGGCTCCTTGCCCGATGTCGCGGGGCGATATGGCGTCAGCGTGCCCACGCTGAGAAAAGCCACGACTTATTTGCTCGACGATGGCTTCGTCGTCGCCCGCGAAGGCCGCGGCGGCGGGCTTGTCGTCGCCTCGCCTCCGGGACAGACCGCCGTGCGTGCGATCCACCTGTTCTTTTCGGGACGTGGCATCACCCTCGATGAAGTCGATGAAGTGCGCGAACTCGTCGGATCTTCGATCGTCGATCGGGCCTGCCGTCTCGTCGAGGCCCGCGACGAAGCCGTGTTCAAAGAGCTGTTCGACCAGTGCCGCGCGAAAGAAAGTGATCTTCGCGCCATGGTGCTTGCATTCGACGCGGCGATCGTGGCCGCAGCAAGAGAGCCCGTGCTCGCGCTCGTCACGGATGTTCTCGACCGGCTGGACGGTGACGCAAGGAACGAGGGCGAACCCGATCTCCGCGTGGAGCTCGACATTCGCCGGCGAACGGCCGAAGCGATTCTGGGCGGCAGCCTAGGGGACGCGATCGCACTCCACCGACAGCAGCGCCCGGTGGCGCGAGCTGGCGACGACGGCGACCCACGCAATAGCCGGCTCCCCGATCAGGCGGCAGCGGCGATTCGCGATCTTGTCGCGAGCCGACATCTCGGGCCCGGTGACGAGATCGGGCTCGAGCGCGCGCTGCAGGAGGAGCTCGGAGTCGGACGCGACAGCCTGCGCGACGCGCTGCGTCTGCTCGAGCGGAGCGGAGCGATCAAGATCAATCAGGGCCGGGGCGGCGGCATCTTCGTGGGATCGGCCGAACCCTATGAAGCTATCGAAATGGCAACACTCTATCTGTCATCGATCAAATTGACCTTTCAGGAACAGATCGATTCCAGGCAAATTCTCGAAGCCCGCGCCGCATGGCTCGCGGCGGAGCGTATCACGCCCGAATTGCGCGTTCAGCTAAGCGACGCGATGGCGGCCGATGCGGGGGCCGCCCGCCATGATGTTGAGGGGTGGCGCACGAAAGGCGCGACGGTGGAACATGTCATCGCGCGCGCGTGCGGCAATCCACTTCTCGAATTCTTCACGCTTGCCTTGATCGATCTTTCCCTTGCGCAAGCACGCAAACAAGGGTTCGACCTGGCCCTGAACCCCGCCGAACTCGCACGCGCCGTCAGCGACCACCACCAGGTGATCGTCGAAGCGATCCTGGACGGCAATCGCGCCGGCGCAGCGTTCCGGACGCGCCAGTATATTCGCGAACTGGGGAGCTGGGTGCGCTGACCGCCGCGACCTGACGGCCGCGAGCTCCCTTGCTGCGCGCCATCCCGGCTGCGCCCGCCTGTCGGCCCGCGCCGATGCGCTGCGGCCCCCGTATCCCGTTCCTTCCAGATCAGGCCCGCTTTTCGCGCCTGATGCCGAAATGATCCATATAGCGGCCGAACGCACTATCGACCGCCGCTTCGCTCATACCGAACTCGGCGAGCGTGTAGACGCGGCTGGCATGCTTGCCATGCTGGTCGGTATCGAGGTGCCGCAGCATGGCATCGCGGGCGGCGCCGGTAAATTCGATTCCAAAACGATCATAGAGGGTGGCCACCGTGTCGATCGGATTTGCAATCAGATCGACGAAATGGATGTCGACAACATTCGCATCCTTGCCTTCGCCGACCCGCCAATCGACGTAGCGATCGGCGGCGTACGACCATCCCTCCAGCAACCCCTGACCGACTGCCGCGGGATCGCTTCCGCTATCCGAGAATAGTCCCCTCAGTGCCATAAAGAGGCTGGCGATCGACGGCGCGACTTTCCCCGGGTCGCGATGATTGACGTAAATCAGCGCGTCGGGAAAGGCCATTCGCATGGCTTCCCACGCGAACATATGACCGGGCGCCTTGAGCGCCCAACGACCGCCGGGACGGTTCGCCTGCAGATATTGCATGACCCCGACCTGCCAGCGAAAGGCGCTGTCGGCCTTGTCGGCAATGACCTGCTGATAAGCCGGAACATTCCAGTAAACGCCATAAAGCCCGCCGCAGTCGCCTTCCTGGACGAAGATGCATTCCTCGGGAAGCTCGGCTCCAAAGGGATGGATCTGCGTGAGACCCGGCCCGGTCATCCCCTGATATTCGAGGATATCGCGATAAAGCGAAGCCCGCTCGTCGCCGTCGGGGCCCGGCAAGGGCGCGGGCATCGCCGCTTCGAACGCCCGCGCAACGCGATTGGCGGGATCCTGGGCGAGGAGGCCGTGAAGAAAGGTCGTCCCCGCGCGGGGAAGACCCGTTCCGATCAGCGGCGCGACGATCGACTGTGCGTCGGCCGCGGGCAGCGCCTCGCGGGCGTCGAGATAGCGAAGACGCGAGACGAGCATCGTGTGAAGCCGGCTGCGCGTCCTCCCGCGGCCGCGCGCGCTGACGTCGCCGGTCGCCTCGATGGCATCGCAAAGGGTCGTGAAGTCGTGCCGGAAGCGCTCCTCGTCCCAGCGCCGGCCGCCCCAGCCCGAGAGGCCGGTGGCGCGCTCCGCGTCCGCCATTAATGCTAAGGCACTAATTGGTCCCGCATAATCCTCAAGCGCCGCGCCATAGCCGCGGCTGCCCTGCCCGCCGGCCGCTTCGACCGCCGCAGCAGATTCGACGGCGGTCTCGCCGTGCATTCTGTCCATAGCCCTCTCCCTGAGCATCGATTCTTGTAAACTCTATGTATGTTTATGCCACGTCAAGCGCGGTTCCGCAAAATGATTGTGAAAATCACCCAAAAAAAAAGATGGACTGCGATTAAATGTAAACCTATTTAGATCGAGTCGATCAGGCGCGAAATGCCGGTCGTTACCCGGTTCATGGATGCACGGTCGTATCCGGGAGACATATAAAAGCCGCTGCAATCGAGAGATGCGATGCTTGAAACGGACTTTTCGCGGGGGCTGACGCACCTGCAACGGCTTGAGGCCGAGGCAATTCATATCATGCGCGAAGTCGTCGCCGAGGCCGAACGCCCGGTGATGCTCTATTCGGTCGGCAAGGACTCGGCCGTCATGCTGCACCTTGCGCGCAAGGCCTTTTATCCCGCCCCGCCGCCCTTCCCATTGCTCCACGTCGATACGACGTGGAAGTTTCGCGAGATGTACGCGCTGCGCGACCGGATGGCGTCCGAAAGCGGCATGGAGCTTCTCGTTTATCAGAACCCCGAGGCGCAGGAACGCGGGATCAACCCGTTCGATCATGGGGCGCTCCATACCGACATGTGGAAGACCGAGGGTCTCAAACAGGCCCTCGACAAATGGGGCTTCGACGTCGCTTTCGGCGGCGCGCGGCGCGACGAGGAGAAGAGCCGCGCCAAGGAGCGCATCTTCTCGTTCCGCACCGCGAGCCACGGCTGGGATCCGAAGAACCAGCGCCCCGAACTGTGGAGCCTCTATAATGCCCGCAAGCAGCGCGGCGAGAGCATCCGCGTCTTCCCGATCTCCAACTGGACCGAACTCGACGTCTGGCAATATATCCAGCTCGAGAACATACCGATCGTTCCCCTCTATTTCGCCGCCATGCGCCCGACCGTCGAACGCGACGGTTTGTTGTTGATGGTCGACGACGAGCGCTTTCCGCTTGAACCCGGCGAGACCCCGGTAGAGCGCTCGATCCGCTTCCGGACGCTCGGATGCTACCCGCTCACCGGCGCGGTCGAGAGCGATGCCGCGACGCTCAGCGACGTCATTCAAGAGACGCTCCTTACCACCACCTCCGAGCGGCAGGGCCGCGCCATTGACAAGGATGCGGGCGGCGCCGGCATGGAACTCAAGAAGCAGCAGGGATATTTCTGATGGCCGACACTCTTGTCCAGGACCCCGTCTATCAGACCGACGCGCTGATCGCGGAGGACATCGAAGCCTATCTCGAGAGCCATCAGCACAAGTCGATGCTGCGATTCATCACCTGCGGCAGCGTCGACGACGGCAAATCGACGCTGATCGGACGGCTGCTCTATGACAGCAAGATGATCTTCGAGGATCAGCTCGACGCCTTGCACGCCGATAGCAAGCGTGTCGGCACGCAGGGCCAGGAGATAGACTTCGCGCTGCTCGTCGACGGCCTTGCCGCCGAGCGCGAACAGGGCATTACGATCGACGTCGCCTATCGCTTCTTCAACACCGAGAAGCGCAAGTTCATCGTCGCCGATTGCCCCGGTCACGAACAATATACGCGCAACATGATCACCGGCGCCTCGACCGCCGACCTCGCCGTCATCCTCGTCGACGCACGCAAGGGTGTGCTGGTGCAGACGCGGCGGCACAGCTTTCTCTGCCACCTGATCGGCATCCGCAACATCGTTCTGGCGGTCAACAAGATGGACCTGGTCGACTATGACCACGCCGTCTATGATTCCATCGTCAAGGATTATACCGAGTTCGCGCGAAGCATCGGGATCGAGGCCTTCGCCGCCATGCCGATCTCGGGATTCAAGGGCGACAATATCACGACCGCGCCCAGCGCGAACACGCCTTGGTACAGCGGCCCCAGCCTTGTCGAGCACCTCGAAACGGTCGAAATCCTGACCGCTGCCGACCGCGGCCGCCCGTTCCGGCTTCCCGTGCAATGGGTGAACCGTCCCAATCTCGATTTCCGTGGTTTCGCAGGCCATATCGCATCGGGGTCGGTGAAACCCGGCGACGCCGTCCGTATCCTGCCTTCGGGCAGGACGACGACGGTCGAGCGCATCGTCTCGATGGCGGGCGATGCCGACGAAGCGGTCGCCGGCCAGTCGGTGACGCTGACGCTCGCCGACGAGGTCGATTGCTCGCGCGGCGATGTCATCGCCGCGGCCGACGCGCCGCCCGAGGCCGCCGACCAGTTCGAGGCGTCACTCGTCTGGATGGCCGACGAAGCCTTGATACCCGGCCGCGCCTACTGGCTGAAGCTCGCCACGCAGACTGTCTCGGCAACGGTCCACGCGCCCAAATATGAGATCAATGTCAATACGCTGGAGCATCTGGCCGCCAAGACGCTCGAACTGAATGCGATCGGCGTCGCCGAGATCGCGACCGACAAGCCCATTGTGTTCGAGGCCTATGCCGACAGCCGTACGCTCGGCGGGTTCATTCTGATCGACAAGCTCAACAATGCGACCGTTGCAGCCGGCATGATCAATTTCAGCCTGCGGCGCGCCCAGAATGTCCACTGGCAACCGCTCGACATCGGGCGCGAGGCGCACGCGGCGATGAAGAATCAGAAGCCCGCGGTTCTGTGGTTCACCGGATTGTCGGGCGCGGGCAAGTCGACCATCGCCAATCTCGTCGAGAAGAAGCTCGCGCGCATGAACCGCCACACCTTCCTGCTCGACGGCGACAATGTCCGGCACGGACTCAACAAGGATCTCGGATTTACCGAGGCCGACCGGATCGAGAATATCCGCCGGGTCGGCGAGGTAGCCAAATTGATGGCCGACGCCGGACTTATCGTCATCACCGCGTTCATTTCGCCCTTCCGCGCGGAGCGCGAGATGGTCCGCGCGATGATGCAGCCGGGCGAGTTCATCGAGGTTCATGTCGACACCAGCCTCGCCGAAGCCGAGCGACGCGACGTCAAGGGGCTCTACGCGAAGGCGCGGTCGGGCAATCTGGCCAATTTCACCGGGATCGATTCGCCTTACGAGGCGCCCGTCAATCCCGAAATTCGGATCGACACTGCGGCGATGAGCGCCGAGGAGGCCGCCGACGCGATCGTCCGGCAGCTGATCGCATGAGCCAGCTGTCCGACGCCGAGCTTGCAGCGCGGCTTGCCGAGGCGGCGGGGCGGATTGCCATCGAAGTGCGGCGCGCGGGACTGATCGAGGGCAAAGCGCTCGGACAGGCAGGCGACATGGTCGTCAACGCTTTCCTTGTCCGCGCGCTCGCGGCGCAGCGGCCCGACGACGGGCTGCTATCCGAGGAAAGCCAGGACACCGCCGACCGTCTCGAGAAATCCAGAGTCTGGATCATCGACCCGGTTGACGGCACACGCGAATATGGCGAAGCCCGCACCGACTGGGCGATCCATGTCGCGCTGGCGATCGACGGCAAGGCTGCCATCGGCGCCGTTGCACTGCCCGATCTGGGGCTGGTGCTTCGCTCCGACTGCCCTTCCCCGCTCCCGCCCCAACCGCTCCGGCCCCGCCTGGTCGTCAGCCGCACGCGGCCCGCGGCCGAAGCCGTGGCGCTTGCGGAGCGGCTGGGCGCCGAAATCGTGCCGATGGGCAGCGCGGGTGCCAAGGCGATGGCAGTGGTGCGCGGCGAAGCCGAGGTTTATCTTCATACCGGCGGTCAATATGAATGGGACAATTGCGCGCCCGCCGCGGTTGCGGCCGCACATGGTCTCCACGTCAGTCGTGCCGACGGGTCGCCGCTCGTGTACAACAATCGCGAAACCTATCTGCCCGACCTGCTTATCTGCCGCGCCGAGCTGACCGAGCGTATCCTCTCTGAGATGCCGGGAGTAAAGCAGGCCTGCTGACGCGGAGGGACCGCCCAACGGGACGCGGCTGCCGGCCCGACACTGGCGGGCGAACCGCCTGGAGGCCGACGACCGAAAGACAAAGGCAGCCATCGCCGCCAGACCGGCGTGCGTGCGCCACGTCGCTTCGCCCGGCTCCGTAGCGGGCCGACCCATGCTCGCCCCGCAGCGCGAGGAAGGCTCGCCAAGGCAAGCCGTCTCCCGCACCGGGCGGTCGCAGGCTGAAGACTAAGCCGGCAATTCGCGCACGCAACCGAACAGCTGCGCATAGACGCCGGATCCATCGAGCGCTGGGGAAATAGGCATCAGATCGGTGCCCGCGCGCGCTTGCATCTCGGACATGGCCTCCGCGGCCGCCTCGCGCGCAAGTTCGAACACAGCAAGGTAGCGCCACGGACTTTCCTTGCCCGCCGTTTCGGGGGCGATCCGGAAGCGTTGCGCCGCGACGAAACCGGGGATCGCAAGCACATCGCCGAGGTGGCGGTCATCGTACCAGGCGTTGAACGCCTCGTCTTCGCCGTCCGAGGGATTGGTGAGCACGAGATAGCGCGTCGCGCCGCTGCGATCGATGGCCGGATCGGCGAGGCGCTGCGGCCCGATTGCCTCGAGGCCGAGCATCAGGACGCTCGAACCGTCGATCGTGTCGGTCAATGGCATCGCGTCGCCGCCCGCGCGCGCAAAGATTTCCGTTAGCACTCCAGCAACGGTGGTCGAAAGGCCATAGAGGGCGGCCACCCCCCAAGGCGCCGCATCGCCTTCCACCAACTCATAAACTCCGCCGCCGTCGACGCCGGGAACATTCAGCATATCGGGAAGATGGCGCGTCCGGTACCAATCGACATAGGCGGCTTCCGCACCCGCGTTCGCCTTGCTCATCACCAACATATGTTCACTCATGATGTCTTCCTTCAAAAGCGGCGCGCATAGGCCGCGAGACGGGCGGCCAGCTGGTCCGCCCGCGCGGCGGCGTCGAGCCATATCGTGTCCGCGGGCAGTTCACCGCGCAGCTCGTCGAATTTGACGATTTTCATCGACGCATGGAGCCTCTCGGAGGCATCGCCGCGCATCGCCTGCCATCGCAGGATGATGTGGCTGTGCCGATGGCCGCTGGTGTCGAGCCAGTTCGCAACGCCCGGATCGCGGTGCGACATCACGCAGCGGACGAGCCCGTCGGAATCGATGGCACTGTGGGCCGCGGTGAGGCTCGACTGCGCCTTGTGATAGTCGAGCGACCGGTACAGCCATTCGGTGAGCTGCACGCCGGCATAACCCGCATCGACGGGGTGATATTCGAGAATGGCGACATCGTCAGCGCCGAGCGCCAACGTGCCATGGGCAATGCCCTGCGTCACCAGCCCGCCAGTGACACCCTTGGTTGCGGGCAGAAAAGGCGGACGGAGCGTATTTGGCGCGAGGCCGCTCCACACATTCTGGAACCAGAAATATAACGGTACATCCTCGACCGAGCGAAAGGCGGCGCGCGCCGCCATTTCGTCGCGCGACAAGGGTTCGGCCTTCGCCGGCCCGAGGCGCTCGATGTGGAGTTCGAGCGGGGTTTCGTGCGCCCAGTCCATCATCGAGTCGCGAACGAAGAGAAACTTCACGTGCGGCGCGGTCGTCATGTGGTTGGAGCGACCGGCCACAGGCGTGTCGTCGATCGTGATGACGAAATTTCCGTCGGCGTCGATCTCGAGCTCATGATCCTCGACCGTCTGGATCGTGACCGAGGTGCCGTAGTTGCCCGTCAGAGTGAAGGAGACATTGCCCGGCTTCCGATCAAGTATGCGCCCGGTCACGCGGTACGCCGTTCCATGCGCGATGCCAGCGAGGCGATAGCAATTGTCGGGGTTGTCGCCGCCGGTTCGCGCCCCTGGCACGTCATGGCCATGCCAGTGGTGCGCGGGCAAGAAGTTGCGCACGAAACGCGGGTGCTGCGCATCGCTTGCCGCCGCCTTGAACAGCCAGTTCGTCAGATATTCCTCCGCGAAGGCGCCAAGCAGCGGCCGATCCTCGTCGGGAAGCCGGTCGCCATACCCGCGATCGAACAGGGCTTCGATCGTCATTCTCGCCTGCGCAACACGCGGGTCGTTCCGTATCGCGACGACATCCGCTTCCGCCGCGAACTGGCCGGGGTTGGCAATGCTGTTGATCATGGCTGGCACTCCTGCTGTGTTCTCAAAGATGGGACAATGTGACGAATCTCGTGGGCCGTCGCTCGTAACCCGACTGATCGGAGCTCCAAGAGCATGGTCGCCCGCACTTCGGCAATGGAAGGCGTAGGCTGAACGCCTCGCATGGCCGGTAATCCTCTCTTCCGATGCGCCGTATCGCCCAGGCTTCTCCCGGGTCGCAATTCATATTACCTATCTATAGGATTAGGTAAAGACTATTCCGTCGATGGGGCATCGATCAGCAGCCGCTCCAATCACGATGCGCCGGACATCTCGCCCCGATGCGGTGCCGGGGATGCGCGCGCGGGACACCGCGCGAACCGAATGGCCCATAGTCTTGCCTTAGAGCGACTCCCCGCCGTCGGCAGTGAGATTGACCCCGGTAATGAAACCCGCGCGGCGCGACGACAGGAAGACGACGGTCTCGCCGACCTCTTCGGGCAGGCCGAGGCGCCCAAGCGGTATCGTCTTCTTCTTCTCTTCGCGCAGGTGCGGCATCTGTTCGAAAAGACGTTCGACGCCTTCGACCCCGATCCAGCCGCAGCGCAGGCTGTTCGCCCGCACCCCGTGCCGCCCCTCTTCTTTCGCCACCGCGGCGACCATGCGATCGACCGCGGCTTTCGCGACAGCCGACGGGCTACCACGGACTTCGATCATATTGCCCTGATAGGTACTGAGAGCCGTAAAGGCCCCTCTGGTATCGCGAAGATAGGGGATCGCCGCGTGCGCGAGATTGATCGCACCCATCACATCATATTTCATCCAGTTCAGCCACACGTCTTCCTCGGTCCGGCTAAAGAATTCCGGCGTGAAGCCGGCGCCGCCGGCATAAACGACACTGTGCAGGCCGCCGAACGCCGTCGATGCCGCAGCGAGGGCGGCGGCGATCGTCGCGCGCTCGCTCGAGTCCACCGCCGCGAGAAACACTCCTGCACCCGCCGCCTCGACGGCTGCGGCCGTCGCCTCGCCCGCTGCCCGGTCGCTATGATAGCTCAGCCCGACGGGCACCCCTGCCCGCGCGAAGGCCCGGCAAATAGCACTGCCCAACGCACCGCTCCCGCCGAGCACAAAAGCACCGCCGCGCCCGAAATCATCCGCCATATGCCGCTCCGCTCCCTATCACGATTGTATAAATCCTATATACTATTAAGAGAGGCCCATGGGAATCACAAGCGGAGGATGCATGGATGGATGATATCCGGGTCGAACGGCAAGGCGCCATCGGACTGATTGTAATGGCGCGTGCCGAGGCCAACAACAGTTCGCGTCCGCAAACGCTCAGCGAGATATGCCAGGCAATGGACGATCTGATGGCGGACGAGATGGTCCGCGCCATTATCCTCGCGGCGGACGGGCGCCATTTTTCCGCGGGCGCCGATTTCGCGTTCCTCGACGATCTGACGCGAATGGACGGTCCGACGATCCGGGACCAGGTTTATGCGCATTTTCAAGGTGCCGCCCGGCGTATCTACCATTGCCCCAAGCCGACCATCGCGCTCGTGCAAGGCGCCGCGGTCACGGTTGGCTGCGAGCTTGCGCTGGCTTGCGACTTCCGCATTGCGACACGCGATGCTTTTTTCCAGGAAAGCTGGGTAAAACTCGGGATCATGCCGCCACTCGGCGGAACCTTCCTGTTGCCGCGCCTCATCGGCTTCGGGCGCGCTGCCGACATGTGCCTTCGCGGCCGCGCGGTGAAGGCCGAGGAAGCGTTGGCGATCGGTCTCGTCTCGGAGCTGGTCGACCCCGAAATGTTGCGCGAGCGCGGCCTCGAAATGGCGATCGAACTGGCGGCGGCAGCGCCAATGGCCTATGCGGCCGTCAAGACGGCGCTGCACCGGGGAAGCGAGAGCGCGATCGAGACCGAATGGTCTGCCAACCTGCCGCAACAGGCCCTGCTTCTGACGAGCGAGGATTTTCGCGAAGGCCTCGCGGCGGTACGCGAGCGCCGCGCGCCCGCCTTCACGGGACGCTGACGGATCGCCGCCACATTTCTTTCGGAGCGCGCGGCCGGTTCTTCGCCGGGGCAGCGCGCCAGGGTCAAGTGCCCTCGCGCCGCGTGACCCACTCTGTCGGCTTCCTCCTCGAGGACAGCGCGCGACTGTTCCGCCGGGCCTTCGGCGCGCGCAATCGCGAGACGACGATCACTGCCCTGCAGTATCGCGTTCTGGCTTATGTCGCGCGGCGCCCGGGAATGGGACAGCGCGCAATGGCCGACCTGATCGAGGTCGAGCCGATCACCCTGTCGCGAATGGTCGACCGCCTCGCCGCCGCGGGGCTCGCCGAACGGCGACCCGATGCCGCGGACCGGCGCGCCTGGCGGCTATATCTGACGCGTCGCGGAGCGCGCCACCTCCGCGCGGCACGGACGATTTCGCTCGCGGTGGGCGAGATCGCGACCGAAGGTATGAGCGAGGCAGACCGGGCGCTGCTCGTCCAACTCGTGGAACATGTTCGGTCCAACCTGTCGCGCCGCACCGGCGACTGAAGGACCGCCGCGGCCCGGGACGGGAGGTTCAGGCGGCGCGTTCGTCGGCTGCCATATCCTCTTCGATGAGATCAGCCGCGCGCCAGGCCATCGCCATCGCCGGAGCGTTGGTATTGCCCGACACGAGCGAAGGCATCACCGAGATATCGACCACGCGCAGCCCCGAAACCCCGCGCACCCTCAGGCGCGTGTCGACCACCGACGCCGCATCGTCGCCCATCCGGCAAGTGCCCGCCGCATGATAGCCGCTGGCCCCGATCCGGTGAAAAGCGTCGATAATCTCGTCGTCGGTCTCGACGGCGTCTCCGGGGTCGGTCTCGCCGACCACGAAAGGCGCCAAAGCCGGCTGGCGAAAAATTTCCCGGATCGTCCGGAAAAGCGCGACCGAGACACGCTTGTCATAGTCGGTCGCGAGATAATTGGGATCGATTTCGGCCGGGGCTGCGATATCGGGCCCCGTGATCAGGATCGAGCCCCGGCTTTCGGGACGCATGACATAGCCGCCGCAAAGCGCCCCATCTTCCTTCTCCAGAGCGAAGCCTGGCGTCGAGCTGTCGATCGACATCGGCCCCATGCCTAGCTGCGCGTCAGGCCGTGCCCCGCCGGGCTCGGTCCGGATGAAACCGCCGACCTCGAACGCAGCCGAGGTCAGCGGTCCCCGTCCCGCGAGTCCGTAGGAGATCAGGCTTCGAAGCAGACCGAGCCCGCGAAAGGCGCCGTTGTTGCTGCCGTGGCGTAACCGGAACTGCGCTCGCAGCAGGCGGTGTTCGCGCATGTTGTGACCGACGCCCGGCGCGTCGACGCGAACATCGACACCGACTCTTTTCAGGTGGGCGCCAGGTCCGATCCCGGAACGCTGCAGCAGCGTCGGCGAGTTCAGCGCACCGGCGCTCAAAATCGTCTCGCGTCCGGCCAGGTCACGCTCGCCATTCGCATCGCGAACACGAACGCCGGTGACGCGGCTACCCTCGAAAGTCAGATGGAGAACATCGGTTTCCCCGAGGACCGTCAGATTGTCGCGCGCGAGAGCCGGACGCAGGAACGCCTTGGCGGCGCTCTGCCGCCGGCCTTTCCAGATCGTCCGCGGCTGGTAACCAAAGCCCGGGCCATTGATGGCATTGAGATCCTGAACCGTCGGGATCCCCGCCTGCGCGGCAGCTGCGATCATGGCCTCGCAGACCGGCTCGCGCCGCGCGTGAAGTGTGACGCGCAGCGGTCCGCCGGAGCCGCGCATATCCGATGCGCCCAGCTCATGGTCTTCGATCGCGAGGAACGCCCGTTTGAGATCCTGCCAGCCCCATCCGGTGCATCCCGAGGCTTCCCATTCATCATAATCGGAGGGCTGTCCCCGCACGTAGATCATGCCGTTCACCGAACTCGATCCGCCGATGACCTTGCCACGCACCCAATATTCGGGCTCGTTATATCCCCCCGTCTTTGCGGCGACATAGGTCCAGGTCAGCCGGCCGTCGAGGAGCGTTTTGCCGAATCCGCGCGGCATGTCGATCAGCGGATTGCGGTCGGACGGACCGCTCTCGATGAGAAGGACCTTATGCCGCCCCGATCGGCTCAGCCGGTCGGCGAGAACGCAGCCGGACGAGCCAGCGCCGACGATGATGAAATCATAGGTCATCGAGTCATATCTCGGCCATTTCGAACTCGGACTTGCCCATCCCGCAATCGGGGCATTTCCAGTCCTCGGGAATGTCTTCCCACGCCGTGCCAGGCGGAATGTCCCCCGTCGGATCGCCTAGATCCTCGTCGTAGACCCACCCGCAGTTCATGCACATCCAGCGCTTCATCGTTCAACCCTCCACACCGACCGCGGCCATGATCGCACGGCTGATCGGCAGGATCGGATCGTCTTCGACCGCCCGGGCGTTGAACATGCGGTTGTGACAAATCGCCACCGCGAGCCGGTTGTCCGGATCGGCCCAGCCGACCGAACCGCCCGCCCCGGGATGCCAGATCGCCCGCGGCGAGCTTACGCGGTGACCGCCAAGCCAGTAGCCTCCGACGCTGATGGGAATGGGAAAGCCGAACATGACGGGATCGGGTTCGTCGCCATTGTCGCGCACATTCGAGAAGCTCGCCACCCGCTCCTCAGACAGGAGCCGTACGCCGTCGAGCGCCCCGCCTTCGGCTAGTAGAGCCCAGAAGCGGGCCTCGTCGCGCGCGTTGAAAATTCCGCCTACCCCGGGAATGCATGCGCGGCGCACATCGGGCCGCTCGAACACCGCGGGCACGAGCGCGACCTGCGGCGGCATCGACTGGCTGAACAGCGTCGCCAGCGGCGGCGGCGGGTCGTCGGCATTGCGATCGCTCATGATCGCGACGCGCGATTCTGCCGCATCGGGGATACCGATCCACAGGTCGGCAAGGCCAAGCGGCGTGCTGATTTCGTCCAGGATGAATTGCCGGAAGTCGCGGCCCTTCGGATCGGTGCGCCGGACGATCTCGCCGACGATCCAGCCGAAGGTCATCGACTGATAGAGTGTCTTTTCGCCGGGCGATGCGAGCGGGGCGAGGTCGGCAATCGCGCGCGCCATGGCATCCCAGTCGCACATCAGTTCCGGGGTCACCCCCGCAGGCATCTGCGGAATGCCGGCGCGGTGGGTCAGAGCGTGCCGTACGGTCGCGCCTTCCTTGCCGTGCGCGCCGAACTCAGGCCAATATGCCGCAATTGGCGTGTCATAATCGACATGGCCGCGCTCGGCCTGGAGATGCAGTGCGGTCGCGGTGACCGCTTTCGTCACCGAGTAGACGTTGAAGAGCGTATCGGGCGCGACCGCCCTCCCCGTTTCCGGGTCCGCCAGGCCGGCGCACAGGTCGATGACCTTCCGCCCGCGATGATAAGCCACGACGTGAAGTCCGGTTTCTGCGCCGCTTTCAATCGCGGCAGCCATCGCCGCTTCCACGCTGCCAATATCTATCTCGGCCCCGCCGCTCATTGTCACATTGCCTCTCCCATATATTTATCCGGACGTTCTGACATTATCTGAATTTATGTCAACAAGGCTTTGAGCGCCGGGTTGGGCTAGTTCGGCGAGGCGCGCCGCAAGGTCTCGGCATGGTCGCCGTCGAAGACGACCGCGAGTAGCATCCCCTGCTCGACGGTCGCGGCGAAGTCCGCTGTCGGGATGCGGGTTCCCGGATGCAGGATGCGAATGAAGCTGTCGTCGTCGACGCGAAAGCGGCGCCGGCCATCCTGTGTATCGAGCGTGACGTTGTCGTCCGACCAACTCGCGACGGTGCCCAGAAGAACGCGGGGATCGCGGGCCGACTGGATGCGCGTATCGATCGAGACGCGTACGCGATCAGACATGTTGGGGCGACTAGCATGCGGCGTTGCGGGGTGGATGACGAGGATGTCGCCGGGGCGATAGACGGTCGTCGCCCAGCTGGCGGGATCGATCACGCCTTCGGGTATAGGGCAACGCGGCGCCTTGGCCAGGTTGTGAAAATAGCCCCGCTTGTTCTGGCCCACTGCAACCATCAGCCCCCCCATGCTTCGATCTATTTCGACCAGTGGAATCCACACGGGTTTGAAGTTGAGGATCCCGGGGCTGAAGAATCCGTCCTGATGTACCCCGGTGACGGGTCCGCCCGGCGGATAGATGCGATATTGAACGATCGGAACCATTGCGGCAGGCTCGCCCAGAATCCGCGCCATCAGATCCAAATTTCCGTTATCCTCGACGAGGCGCCGGGAAATTCCCGAGAATTCCTCACTTTCTTCCATGCCGGTGGGAAATGGCGTCCCGGTCCACTCGGGCTCGCCCGCCCCGGCGGCGACGATGCCGTGGCGCTCCATGATCGCAAACATCGCTGCACGCGCGCCGGCAACCGACGCAGGATCGAGCACGTCGCGCAGAAGAATATACCCTTTCTCGTCATGAAAGCGCATCAACGCGCCATGATCGCCGAGAAGATGGGTGGAACATTCGAGTTCGCCGTCAGGCTTGATCGTGTCGATATCGAGATCGGGCGCTTCCGGCAGGTTCAAAGAGACGACGGCCATGAGCAGTTCCTTTCAATGCGCGGCGCGACCCGCGATATTTGACATTTCTACGAAATATGTCAGGCAGCGCCGATGGGACGGGATACGATCGATCGCGAAGCGCGAAGCGCGATATTGCTGCAAGCGGCAGAGCATGTATTCATGCGCTTCGGCTACAACCGCACAACCATGGGCCTGCTCGCCGAGGCGGCTGGCATATCCAGGCCCGCAGTCTATCTCCTGTTTCCCGGCAAGGAGGAGATTTTCTCGGCCCTCATTCTCGCGCTCAACAAGCGGCAGATCGACCAGCTCGGTGCGCGGGTGGCCCAACTGGAAAGTCTCCATGAGCAGTTGCTGACCAGCTGTGTGGCCTGGAACGAGAGCGTGTATGATATCCACGCCGCCCACCCGGAATCGCGCGATATGGACGATCTTTCCTTCGCCGCGGTCCGAACGCTCTACGAGCAACTGGCCGACTTTTTCACGCAGATAATGGCGGCGGCCGGCAAGCCGGCCGCGGCAGCTCAAATCGGCGGGCGTACCTTGGCGCTCGCGGCGCGAGGATGTCGCGTCGCCGCCACGAGCCGCGAGGACATGGTCAGCATGATCGAATGCCTCGTGGCCGCGGTAGCGCGTTAAGGCGGTCACACGTCCCATTCGAGGTGCAATTCGAGCACCCCGTTCACCGGACCCGAAGCCATTCCGACGGGCTTTCCGGGCTGGAGCCGGAAGGCGGGGATCACCGATAGCCATTCATCGAAGAAGACCATGATCTCGCGCCGCGCGAGAACCGCCCCGGGGCAGGTGTGCGGGCCAGATCCAAAGGCGGAATGCTTGATCGCCGATGGCTTTTTGCGGAAATCGACCTCGCGGGGATTTTCATTGACCCGGTCGTCAAGGCCATAGAGACACTTGGGAAGCTGGATCATATCCCCCTTGCGAAAGGAAATCCCCTTATACTCATAATCCATGGTGAGGACGCGCGCCGTGTTGGGAAGGCCGAAGCGCCGGATCAGCTCTTCGCAGGCGATCTGGTTGAGCTTGGGATCGGCTGCCAGTTCGGAGAGCTTGTCCGGCTGGGTGGCGAGGAAATGGGCGATGAAGCCAAGCTGTGACGCCACCGTGTCAAGGCCTCCAAAGAGCAGGAGCGTGGACATGCCAAATACTTCGGGCCGCGTTATCGGGCGACCGTCGATTTCGCCCTTACCGATAACGCTGATAATGTCTTCGCCCGGATCGGACATGCGCGCGTCGATGTAGGGCGCCAGATACGCCTGCATCTTCATATGGACATCGCGCCGCTCTTCGATGTCGTTCGAGCGGACGGCGACTTCGGCCCAAGCGAGAAGGAAGGAGCGGTCCTCAAGCGGAAGGTCAACCATCCCAAGGAATATGTTTATCGGTAGAATCCTCGCGAAATCCTCGATGAACTCGCAGCGGCCTTTCGGCGCGATGTCCGCCACAAGCGTGCGAGCCGTCTCGCGAGCAACGCCTTCGAGAAGCTTCAGCGCCTTCGGCATGAAAGTCGGCATAAGCAATTTGCGATAGGGTGCATGCTGCGGCGGGTCGAGCCCGAGCGGGATGGAATGCTGGTCGATATCGTTGCGCGGAAGATTGAAATTCCGGTGACTGAAATGTGCATGGTCAACCTGGATCACGTCGAAATCGGCGGCGCGGGTCGCGATCCAGTGTCCGCCGTTGTGCGGGGTCCAGACAATATCGGGGCCCTTGTGAAGCTCGGCCCAGGCAAGCTGTATGTCCCCGGCTTTGCTGGCGAGGTCGAAAAAATCGAAATCGACGATCAGTTCGCAGGGCACATTGTCCGGAACTTGCTCGAGCTTGAGGCTCATTCTACCCTCCCAGGCGCATCGGCGTGTCCTGGACCGCCGTTTCTTGAGGCAGCGTAGCCATCACATCGGATATTTCAAGATAAACGTCTATATCATTTAGCTTGAAACCCCTGGGCCCGGGTCGTTGGGCCCTGTTGATGACGTTCCCGCGAACCACGCCCGTGACCCAGCGCGGTCCCGCTGCGTGCTCAACACCCAGCGTTGCTGTCGGGCACAGGTGCGCGGCGACCATCTTCCCACGGCGCGAGACCTCCCAAAAACGTCGGTCGGCGGAAACGCCCGATCTGACCTCGCCCAGCCACCTATGAGCTGCAACGACCGCGCGCGGCGAGCATCTGCCGGGATCATTGATTATCGCGTCATCGACTGACCGATCATCGCTTCATGCGCGGCCAAGGGCGCGATCTGCGTAACCCCGCCATCGACGGCAAGCGCCGCGCCGGTGATGAATCGCGATTCCGGACCGGCGAGGAAGAGCGTGGCCTGTGCCACGTCCCATGCGTCGCCCTCGATTCCGAGCGGCGCGATAGCGCGGCGCGTTTCGCGCGCTTCGGGAGTCGCGAATTCAGCCACGAGCGGCGTCATGATGTGGCCGGGGAGTACCGCGTTGGCGCGCAGGCCTTCGCGGCCGTACATGACCGCGATCTCGCGAGTAAATTGGATCATGGCCGCCTTGCCCGGCCCGTAGCTGCTGACGCCATGCGCACGCACGCCGGCAATCGATGCAATATTGACCACCGCCCTCCCATACCCGTCCAGAAGCGCAGCAATCGAAGCGCGCGTCATGAGGAAGGCGCTGTCGAGGTTGAGCGCGACCCCATGCCTCCAGGACTGTGGGCTGACATCCTCAAGACGTCCGGCGCCCGAGCCGAGACCGACGTTGTTCACGAGGATGTCGAGCCGGCCCAGCCAGCCGCAGGCAACTTCTACAGCCGCCGCACAGGAGTCGGCGTCGAGAACATCGCAGACGAAGACCCGCGCCGTACCGCCGCGCTCCTCGATGCGCTTCGCCGTGTCCGCGGCACGGTCTCGATAGAGATCGAAGAGCGCAACGCGCGCACCCTCGCGCGCGAGAAGAATTGCGATCGCCTTGCCCGTCCCGACGCCGTCACCCTGGGAACCTGCGCCGGTGACGATGGCGCCCCAGCCGGTGAGCCGGTCATGACAAATAGTCGGTTCGGGCAAGATAATCTCCTTTCTGGCGCCGTCATGCGCTGGTGCTCAGCCGCTCGATGCTTCGGCGCAGTTCTGGACAAATCTTCGGCCGCGGGAGCACGATAGCGTCGACGCTTGCTTGGCCGCATATCCCCCAAAGTGGAAGGATCGTCGGCGCTGTGCGCTTATCGACAAAATGCCGACGATCGCACTGCCCCTTTGCTTCAGTCAGCGCTGGCATCACCATCTCCCGCCCCGGACGTCCGTGAGCGCCTCATTTTTTTGCGACAGCGGCAATTGCCATCATCAACAAATCATGCAACCTAGTTATCTGATTATTGGGTTTGCGCAAGCGTCCTGAAAAAGGTCGGCGCGCTATGGGTAGGAGGATGGATATGGCGGGCCGGTTTGCGGGCAAGGTTGCAGTGGTCACCGGTGCGGGGCGGGGGATCGGCCGGGCGACAGCTCTGCTGTTCGCGGCCGAGGGCGCCAGCGTCGTCGTCAACGACCTCGGAGGCGGGCCGCAGGGCGGCGGTGCCGACGGCTCGATCGCACAGCAGGTTGTCGACGAGATTCTCGCAGCGGGCGGATCGGCTGTCGCCGAGACTTCGAGCGTCGCCGCAATGGAAGGCGGACAAGCGGTCGTCGATGCCGCGATCGATCATTTCGGGCGGCTCGACTTCCTCGTCAACAACGCGGGCATCATTCGTCCCAAGCGGATCATGGATATGACGGAGGCCGATTGGGACATGGTGCTGTCGGTCAATCTCAAGGGTTATTTCGCGACCGTTCGCGCTGCGGCGGAGCATCTCGTCAAGCAGGGTGGCGCAATCGTCAACTTCAGCTCGCCGTCGGGTTTCGGGCATTATGGCATGGCCAACTATGCTGCCGCGAAGGAAGGCGTTGTTGGCTTCACGCGCTCTATCGCCCGCGAACTGGGCGAGTTCGGCGTGCGCAGCAATGCGATACGTCCGATCGCCGGAAACAGCGCGATGGCCATTCCGGAAGTCTATGAGACGATCAGCTATTCGGTCGAGAAGCTTCAGATACCCTTTATTTCGAACCAGTGGCTGAGCGACGGCGGCACGCCGGGCCTTCCCGAGCATGTCGCGGCGGTCGTCGCCTGGCTTTGCAGCGAGCAGGCGGCGCCGATCAACGGGCGTGAGCTCTATATCCACGGCGGTCAGCTCTCCTTCGTTCAGGAGCCCGAGCTCATCCGCACCCGCTGCAATCCCGAGGGCTGGACCCTCGAGAGCCTTTCCGATGCTGGCACGAGCGCCGCGCTGACCTATGATCAGCGCGATCGCTACACCGGAAGGACCTAGAATGACCAACGAACGGCTGAACTCCGAGAGCCTGAAATTCGAGCTGCACGCCGACATCGCCTTGCTCACCTTGACGCGTCCCGAGGCGGGTAATCCCCTTCCTCCCGGCGGCGTCGAGCAGTTTCGGGCGATCTGGGACGAGGTGAAGAATAATCCTGTGATCCGCGCGGCGGTGATCACGGGTAGTGGCGAGCGGCATTTTTGCACCGGCGCCGACGTGTCGGCACTGCGCACCGGCGGGGCGGGCCCCGGCCTCCAGAATGTCCCGATGGACCAGGCGGTCCGCGCCTCGCCGTATCAGAACCGCGTGTTCAAGCCGGTCATCGCGGCTGTGAACGGCTTGGTGAACGGCGGTGGCCATCATCTTGTCGCCGATGCCGACATCGTCGTCGCATCGCGCAATGCCGCCTTCATGGACACCCATGTCAATGTTGGTCAGGTCGGAGCGATCGAGAACATCGGGCTTGCCAAGCGTCTACCGCTCGGCACCGCGCTGCGCATGACTCTGCAGGGCAAGAGTTTTCGACTTTCGGCCGACCGGGCCTACCAGCTGGGCTATGTCGATGAGCTGGTCGAAACGCCGGGCGAAGTCTTGCCCAAGGCGATGGAGATCGCTGCGGAGATCGCCAAAAACTCGCCGCAAGCCGTCGCGCTGTCCAAGCAGGCGATCTGGAACTCGCTCGAGACGACCTACACGCCCGCCTGCGAATATGGCTGGAGCCTGATCCGTAACCAGTGGAGCCATCCCGATTTCGAGGAAGGGCCTCGCGCGTTCGCCGAAAAGAGGCCGCCGCAATGGAATCCCGACCCCAACGCCCGCCGCTGACGGCGCCCCACCGAAGACCGGAGACAATATGAGCGGTTCAACCGAAATCATCGAATATCAAAATGCGAGACTGGAGATCGAGGGGCCTCTCGCCACCTTCTGGTTCAGCGACCCCGACAAGCTCAACGCATTGAACCCTGCTATGGTCGAGGCGCTCTATGCCGCGCTGATCGAGGTTGCCAAGCCGCGCCGTCGGATCCGCTGCCTGATGGTGACCGGCGACGGGCGCGCCTTTTCGGCGGGGGCCAACCTAGCCTCTGGCGCAGCCAAGGCCGAGCGGACACGAGCCGAGCCGCCGGTCATCCAGTCCGTCGCGGGGACGTTCCACCCACTGGTACGCAGGCTGCGCGACCTCGAAATTCCGGTCGTCGCCGCGATTAACGGACCGTGCGTCGGCTTCGGCTTCGCGATCGCGCTCCTCGCCGACTATCTCATCGCATCCGACAAGGCTTTCTTTCTCGTGCCTTTCGCGAGCCTCGCCAGTTGCACGGATTCGGGCATCACCTGGCTGCTGCCGCGCGCCATCGGCACGGCGCGCGCTCGTGCGATGATCATGCGCGCCGAGCGGTTAACGGCCAGCCGGGGCCTCGAGTGGGGACTCGTCAACGAGGTTGTCGACGACGAGGCATTCCGGGACGCCGCCCGCACGGTCGCGCTGGACTATGCCAACGGTCCCACGGTTGCGCTCGGGATCATGCGCCAACTGTTCCAGCACGGACCGGAAATGACGCTGGATCAACATCTGGAACAAGAAGTGCGCGGCGTAGCGCGGACCGCGCGAACGAAGGACAATACGATCGCGATCGGCAATTTCGGCAAGAAGACCCAGCCGGAATTCGTAGGTGAATAGCGCAGCAAGCGAGTGGCGCGCCGGCTGGCCGCTGGTCCTCGCCTCGACCGTCGGTTGCGGCTTTGCGGCCACCCACGCGGTCACGCTGGGCACCTATATCGGCCCGCTGACGGGCGAATTCGGTTGGACGCGAGAGGCGATCACGGCCGGGCTCTTCTTCGGAGCGTTCGGATCCATTTTTCTCACTCCCTTTCTCGGCCGGGTGCTCGATCGCTTCGGGGCTCGCCGGGTCGCGCTGGCGGGCGTTCCCTGCTACGCCTTCGCGCACGCACTTTTCGGATTCGCCGGCCCGTCGATCACGAGCTGGTACGTCGTCTGGGGAATCATGGCGATCCTGAACATGGGGGTCAGCCCCGTTGCCTGGTCGATGGCGGTGGCAAGCCGCTTCGACAAGAGCCGCGGCCTCGCCCTTGCGATCGTTCTCGCCGGCATGAGCGTCACCACCGCCGTGATGCCGATCATTACGGTGATGATCATCGAATCCTACGGTTGGCGCGTGGGCTATTGGGCGACCGCGCTCATCATCCTTGTCATCGCCTGGCCACTGACATGGGCCCTTTTCTACGATGCGCGAGACCTCGCGCGCGGAGCCAAGGACGCCGGCACGATCGCGGCAGATCCCGCCCCCCTACCCCTCCCCGGGCTGACGCTCCGGGAAGCGCTACGCTCTGCACTCTTCTGGCGGATCGCCATTTCCCTGGCGCTGGTTGGCGGAGCCTATTCCGCGATCTACATTCACTTCCAGCCACTGCTGACCGACGCCGGCATCGATCCCACGCAGGCCGCGCTGCTTGCAGGCATCATCGGCCCCCTTTCATTCGCATCTCGGATCATCACCGGTTTCCTGCTCGACCGCTTCAGCGCGTCATTGATATCGGCCGTCGCTTTCTCGCTGCCGATCGTCAGCTGCTTCCTGCTGCGGGGTTTCGACGGCGACCCTCTCATCGCGGGCATCGCCATCGGCTTTACGGCGATTGCGGCCGGGACCGAGATCGATCTCATGGCCTATCTGGCCAGCCGTTATTTCGGGATGCGCAGCTTCGGTGCCGTTTATGGATGCATCTTCTCGATTTTCACGATCCTCTGGGCGACCATGCCCTCGCTCGCCGGCAAGATTTTCGATCAGAGCGGTAGCTACGACGATGCGCTGCTACTGTTCGCCGGGATGCTCACAGCCAGTGTCCTCCTCGCGCTCACATTCGGTCGCTATCCCGATTTCGAGACGCCCGCGCCCGGCTGAGCCTGTTCTATATCAAGATCACGGTCGGCGGACTGCGCAACCGGCGGGGAATCGGCACGCTTCACGACCTCGGTGGCAACATTGCCACCGATGAGGGGGCATGGAACTATGCAACCAGGGCCAGGACATCGCGGCGCGAGCCGTCGGAAGCCCCGCACAGTGGCGCCGGTCTGGCCGGAGCCGCAAGGAATTACTCGCGGCCGCGCGGAATGAAGGCAATGGGAAACCGGACGAACCGGGCTAGCTGACCGCCGGATGAGCCGATCCACCGGATCGACCGCGGTGGCGCCACGAGTACGGGCCTTCAGTCATCTCGCCCGAAACGCTCGGATTGGCGTTGTCCGGTCGCATTCTCTCGGCCTGCACGAACCCATGGGGTCGACGGCTTGGCTCTCGGACAGCGCCAGCGCAAAAGGCGCCGAGGCTCAGTCGCCAGGATCCTGCCGGGCGTCACGATCTGCCCCGGCGGCGAGCCGCCGGGCGCGGCGCCCCCTGGACAGGCCGCGCTCACGAACCGGCGACGCGCTGCTACAGCGCTGCACGTCAGGCAGGATCGAACAAGACGTAGAGATGTTCGGGAACGCGCAGCAGATATCCCCGAATGTCGGGCGCGGGTTTCGAAGGATCGAGCCGAACGTTCGGAAGCCGGTCGAGGATGGCGTTGAGCGCGCGCGTCATTTCGACCCGTGCGAGATGCTGCCCGATGCACACATGGGGCCCGCTCGCGAAGGGGATGGGACGCACCGACTTGTTCCTGAAAATGTCGAAGCGATCAGGATTCTCATATTTGCGGGGATCGCGGTTGGCTGAACCCAGAACAACATTGACCATCGATCCCGCTGGGATGACGGTGCCGTCGACCTCTGAATCATTTGCGACATAGCGAAACGTCGTGGTCACCGGGCCATCCCAGCGCAACGCCTCGTCGATCGCCTGCGGAATCAGATTGCGATCCTGACGCACGGCGTCCAACTGCTCGGGGTTGCTCAGGAGACAGGTGAGGAGAATGCTCGTCCCGCGATACGTCGTATCGCCGCCGGCGTTCATCAGCTGGCGCAGGAACGACGTCAGTACATCATCCGGAAGACGATCACCGTCGACCTCGACCGTGGCGAGATGGCTGACGAGGTCGGTCCCCGGGTTGGCGCGGCGAATATCGAGCAATTGCTGGAAAAAAGCGCCGAGCTTGGCGGTCGATTCGGCCCCTTGCGGCGCCCCGACGGACGAGAGGATCTGCGCGACGGCAAGTTTGTGGAAGATCGGAGCCTGCTCGCTGTCGAGTTCGAGCTGGCGATAGATCACCTGGAAGGGGAAATCATGCGTATATTCCCCGACGAGGTCCGCATTGCCTCGCGTTTCAAACTTCCCCATCAAATCGTCGACCACGGGATCGACAACGCTCTCGCCCCACTGCCGCACGACTTGCGGCAGGAATGCCTTCTGGAAAACCTTGCGGTATCGCCCGTGTTCGGGTGCATCCATGACCGTGATCGTGCGGCCAAAACTCTTGCCGAGACTGTGCTTGAACACTTCGTGATTACGAAAATTCTCGGGATCCATGAGCACGCGCATGCAGGCGTCGTAACCGACCACCATATATTGGCGCATGTGCCCGAGCTGAAGGTCGGGAAGGTCAGTGAACTCGGTGCGATAATTGCCTTCATGGACGCTTCCGGCCCGCATCAGTTCGTGCAGGCGCGGATAGGGATCTTTCGTATCGCCGCGCGAAAGGCGCTCGACGGCAAAGGCATCGAAATCCTTGTCCTCCAAATCCTCGAGGCGCGGAAGGGCCGTCGCCATAATCTCTCTCCCATGTCGTTTATTTGTGATGACATCCTGACACTTTATGAATTTATGTCAACACCGCCCAGCCGGGCGGTTCACGAATGCGTACGATCCTCGACGCCGATGAACGGGGAGACGGCCTGTACCGCCGGGACGAAGGCGCGCCGCGAAGAATTGATCAAGGTCCGCGCGCAGGGGATTTATGTGCCGATCGATCAGCGCCCGGACGCAGCCGGTTAGTCAGACGCCACGCCGAGAAAAGACGGATCGCATCGGTAAAAACATATAACTAATATAGATGTTGACATCATCCCGCGACATGAGCGAAAGCCTCAGATGAAAAGGGTCCGCATCATTGGCAGCCCGTCCCACAGGGACAAACATGGGAGGTGGTGGCTTGGGAAACGAGCAGTCGGTCGATGTCGTCACGGTCGTCGACACGAACGGGATCGCCTCGATCGAGTTTGCCCGTCCTGATCGCAAGAACGCGTTCGAATTGAATATGCTAGAGGATTTGTCGGCGGCGCTCGATGCCTGCGTCGCTGATCCCAATGTCAAGGCCATCATCCTGGCCGGACGCGGTGCGCATTTCAGTTCCGGCGCGTCGCCGGCGTTGATGGCGAAGCTGCGAGACGCCACTCCGTTAGAAGTGCAAGGGAGCGTCTATGGCATAGCCCAGGGCGCTGCGCGGCGGCTCTACAATTGCCCCAAGCCGACGATCGCGCTTGTTTCCGGCGCGGCTGTAACACTCGGCTGCGAATTGGCGCTGGCCTGCGACTTCCGGCTGATCGACGAAACTTCGTTCTTTCAGGAAGCATGGATTCGTCTTGGCCTGCTGCCACCCCTCGGCGGCATGTTCCTGCTGCCGCGCATGGTCGGCGTCGCACGCGCCAGCGAAATGATCCTGCAGGGGCGCCGGGTGAAGGCAGAGGAAGCCGAGCGTATCGGCTTGGCTCATGAACTCGTCCCCGCCGATCAGCTTCGTACGCGCGGCCTGGAACTGGCCCAAGACCTCGGCTCCATTCCGCCGCAGGCGTACCGCCTCGCGAAACAGGGTTTCCATCGCGGACTTGAGTCGACGATGGAAACCGAATGGTCGGCCAATGCACTCGCGCAGGCTGTTCTGATGTCGACGGAAGACTTCGCCGAAGGAGTCGCATCGGTAACCGAGCGGCGCGCCCCCGGTTTCGTGGGACGATAAGCCATGGATCTCGGGATTTCAGGAAAAACGGCGCTCGTCGCCGGGGGCAGCGCCGGACTGGGCCGGGCAGCCGCCACGGCGCTCGCACATGAAGGGGTCCGCCTTTTTGTCAGCGCGCGCGGCGCTGAGCGGCTCGATGATGCCGCTAGCGCAATTCGCGAGGAAACGGGGGCGAGCGTCACATCGCTGGTTGCCGATCACGGGTCTGAGGCGGGGCGCGCGGCGCTGTTCGAAGCCTGTCCGGAACCGGATATCCTGGTCATAACCTATTCGCCGCCGCCGCTCGTAAGTGACTATCGCACGTTAACGGCCGCCAAGTGGCGCGAAACGTTCGAAATGACGGTAATCGGCTCGATCGAACTGATGCGGCATTATTCGACCGGCATGGCGGAACGACGCTTCGGGCGCATTGTGAACATCAGCACGATCGCGGCGAAACACCCCCTCGCGCCGCGTATGCTCTCGGGGACGTCGCGCGCGGCGGTGGCCAATTACGCGGCGGGTCTGTCGCGCGCCGTCGCCCGTCACAACGTCGCGATAAACTCGTTGCTTCCGGGAATTTTCGAGACCCCGGGACTCCAGCAGACGTTTATTGACGCCGCGGCGGCCAACGGAACCGAGGAAGACGACGAGCGTGAGCGCTTCCTGCGACGATTTAACATTCCCGCGGCGCGCTATGGCAACCCGGATGAGGTCGGCGCGCTTTGCGCAATGCTGTGCAGCCGGCACGCCGGATATGTTGTGGGACAGAGCTTGGCCGTCGATGGCGGCGTCGGAGGAGGATTGTTTTGAGCGACCTGGATGACGGCACGGTGCTTGCCGAACGGCGTGGCGAGATTGAAATTCTGACGCTTTCCTTTCCAGCTCGTCGCAACGCGATTTCGCTGAACCTGCGCGAGATTTTATATGAACGGCTGATCGCGACACAAGAGGATGCGTCCTGTCGCGCGATTGTCCTACGCGGCGACGGGGATCATTTCTGTGCTGGCGGCGACATGTCGAGCTTTGCCGGGGTGACCCCTTCCGGCGGACGGCAGCGACTTCAGAAACTGCATCGCAGTATTCGCTTGTTGGCGGCCGGACGCAAGCCAGTGATAGCCGCGGTTGAAGGCGCTGCGCTGGGAGCCGGACTGGGGATGGCGGCCGCCTGCGACATCATCGTCGCCTCGCGCGACGCGAAGTTTTCCATGCCATTCACGCGCTTTGGTCTGATACCAGACTATGGGGCGATGTGGACGCTCGCGAAGCGGATCGGTCCGAGCCGTACCAAACTCCTCGTCATGAGCGGGCGCACGATTAGAGCCGAAGAGGCGGAGCGGATGGGGATCGTGGATCAGCTCGCCGAGCCGGGGCGCGCGCTTGATGACGCGCTGGCGCTTGCCGAGGAAATCGCCGCCGGCGCGCCGCTGGCCAACGAATATACCAAGGCCATCCTCGCGAGAGGCCATGGAAGCCTGGACGAGTTGCTCGACGCCGAAGCCGATGCGCAAGGGGTGCTGTTCGGAACGGAAGATTTTGTGGAGGGCTATACCGCATTCATCGAACGCCGCCGGCCTGCGTTCAAGGGCGCTTGATTGGGCGCCGCGATGACCGCAAGGAAAAATATGGAACAGGGCCTGACCGGCAAGGTTGCGGTGATTACCGGAGGCGCGGGGGGGATCGGACGCAGCACAGCGCTTGCGCTGGCGCGGCATGGCGTTTCGGTCGTAGTGGCCGACCTTTCGGACGAGGCCGGTCAGGCGACCGCCCGCGAGATTGCGGCGCTGGGCGTCGAGGCGTCGTACGTTCGCTGTGACATAACGAGCGATGGCGAGGTCGCGGCGCTGCATGAGCATGTCATGGCTCGGTTCGGACGCGCAGATATCCTGATGAATAATGCTGGCGTCCTGGCAGGCGGTGGCTTTGCCGACATCCCAATCGAGGCATGGCGCTGGTGCCTCGAAGTGAATTTGCTGGGTGCGGTGCGGTGCACGCAGGCCTTCCTGCCCCAGCTCCGCGCAGCCGGCAGCGCGGGTCGGGCGCATATCGTCAATACCGCGTCGCTTTCAGGCCTGTTCGCCAACGAGCCGTGCCTCACGCCTTATGCGGCCAGCAAGGCAGCGCTTATCAGCCTCAGCGAGACACTGGCCGTCAGTCTCCAAGGTTCGGGGGTCGCGGTCACATGCCTTTGTCCCGGCGCGGTCAAGACCGACATGGGCAGCAAGGCGACACTATATGGGGAGGATCGGGACCTTGGGGCGTTTGCCGTCCGCTACGTGCCGATCAAGACCGCCGACGAAGTCGCCAGCAGCGTGGTAGAGGCCATCCTCGGCGAGCGATACCTCGTTACCTATGGGGACCGATTGGGCAAGATCATGGCCGATCGCGCCACCGATCCTGACACCTTTGTCGCCCGAATGGCGGCGTTTCAAAAGACGGGCGACGAATTTCCGATCTGAGTTGGCCAGAATGGCCTTCTCCAAAGGCCGGGCCGATCGGCTTACCATTCGGTTGCCCCCGCACCGACCGGTGCTGCGTCCACGTTCACTACCACCATCCGTGCGACTTCGGGGCCCTTGTTGCGCCAGGCGTGGATGTTGCCGCGGTTTACCACGACGTCCCCGGCGGCAACCTCGACCTCGCCTTCCTCAAGATAGAGCGAAAGCGTGCCCGCCGTTATCACGAGATAGTCGAGCGTATCGGTCGCGTGCATGCCGGGGGGCATGAGATCCTCGGTCGGCTCAACGTCGACGACGATAAGCTTGGTTGCCCCGCGCGCGAAATCGAACGAAAAACCCGTGGTCGCGCTATCCTCGGGCATGGAATTATCGGCAGGGACGGTGTTCGTCTGCCAGAGTAGTGCAACGCTGACGGGGCCGTTTTCGATCTCATGCCCGTTCGAATCATCGAACAGGACCCGTGAGATTCCTGCACGGTCGATCCCGGTCACCACGCGCCGATAAGGCTGATGCATGCAAATCCTCCCATTAATTATCTAAACTATCTATACATATTAGGGCGGGGCCGTCTACAATGCTCCGGGTGAGCAAAGCGGATTGAGAAGATCGGGGCGCGGCATCAGAACAATGTGACGCGTAAAGATCGGGAGCACCCTCGGCGTCCAATGGGCCGGGGCGCCCAGCGCGCGTAGCGGGTCCGTTTGCCGGTCCATCACCGATCGGCTTGCTTTTCAGAAGACAGCGAAAATTACGCTGCATTTGAAGTGGAGACAGGATGCCCAAGAACATTCCGCCCAGAGGCGACACCGCGGCCCGAGAGCGTCATTACACTCTCGATCTCATCGGGCTTCGCGCACACGCAACGACCGTAGGGCTCATCCAGCTATGCGAGGAATTACTGAACGCGGGCATTTTAAGCGTCGATGGGCTCGAACGCATCAAAGATGCCATCTTCAGAGAGCTTACGGTCGGCAAACGCGAGCGCGTTGCCAGACAATCGAATTTTGACGAGACGCTGCGCGGTCGGATCGACGCAGTCTTCCCTATTCCCGGCGCGCCGGCTCGCGACAATGTGGGTCCGATCGAGGATTTTGAGGATGCATTGCGAGGATATCACGGAGCATGACAGCCGAGTTCGCCCGGGTGCGGCGCCGATCGCGCCAACGAAAGTCGGTGACACCTGCGCGTCCGAGCGCTTCAGATGCAGCTGCTCATATAAACCGCACGGCGATCCCGGGCCAATCCGCTCGCAGGACCTTGATCACGCTCGCCACCTCGTCCGAACTTTCGCCTTCGAGGCGCTCCGTCAAGGCTCAACATTCAAGGCCAATTCGGCCCTTAGCCCTTCCTTCCCTTTTTGCACGAGCCGAGTGAGAAGCCATGTCCTTGATCCAAGTTACTCACACCGATGGCATAGCTATCGTTACGTTGAACCGTCCGGAAGCTATGAACGCGTTGTCGCGCGCGCTGCGGTTCGAGCTATGCGAAGCCATGCGCTCGCTGGCAGTCGACGACGACATACGCGCCATCATTCTCACCGGCTCGGGGACGCGCGCCTTCACGGCGGGGCTCGATCTCAAGGAGCTCGGCACCGACACCAGCAACCTTGGCGCTGCGACGACGCAGGACGCGGAAGAAAATCCTGTAAAGGCCATCGACCTTTGCCCGCAGCCGGTGATCGGCGCGATCAACGGCGTGGCCATCACCGGCGGCTTTGAATTGGCTCTGGCCTGCGACATCCTGCTCGCTTCGACAAATGCGCGTTTCGCCGACACCCACGCCCGCGTCGGCATCATGCCTGGCTGGGGACTCTCTCAAAAATTGTCGCGCACCATCGGTATCGGCCGCGCCAAGGAATTGTCGCTGACCGGCAACTTTCTGGATGCCGCGACCGCGTGCGAATGGGGGCTCGTCAATCGTGTTCTTTCGCCGGAAGACTTGCTGCCAGCCGCCCAGGCCCTTGCCAGGGATATCGTCAGCGCCGATCCCGCCATGATCCGCAGCTACAAGAAATTGATCGACGATGGTTTTGCCCGGTCCTTCGGCGATGGCCTTGCGCTCGAATACCAAAATTCGGTCGCCGCAAATGGCATGATAAGCGCCAGCGAGGTCGAAGCGCGGCGTCAGGCGATCATGGAACGCGGTCGCCAATTCGCTAGGTGATCCCCAACCGGCGACGGCGACGCCCGGCCGCTTTGCCGTCTGGTCCCGATAATATTTTCTTCGCCAAGCGCTCCGATTATATCAAGACGACGCAGTCCATTATCGTGGGCGGCCCAGACCAAAGTTTTATCAGCCTGCCTTTGGCGCAAACTCCGAAAGGCGATACCGAGCCCGGCCGAGCACACCGCTGAACATCCCGCCAGGCAACGCTTGTGGGCGATTGCGATCAGGCGGCTTTTCGCGACAAATATCGAATGGCATGACGTAGCGACCGACGATGAAACGGTCGCGCATCGGCTGGGGTTTAGAATATCACAGTCACGCGCGCGCTTCGGAGAAGTGAACTTGTGCGTCCGGAAGCCTTCGGGCATCCGGTTCGCCTTGCCGATCAGCGTCCGCGATACATGCCAATCCCGCGCGATTGCGTTGATCGCCTTAGCAGCGGCAAACTCGCGCCGATTCCGAACCACTGTCTCCAAATCCAACATCCCGATCTCGCCACCTGAAAATCCAGCCGGCTGCTTGAACCATCGAAATGAGGGATCCCTTTAGGCCCGAATCACCCCGCTGACGGGGTCCTTTTTGCACGCCGTAAATCAGCGCCGACGCTGCTTGCTGAACTCGCGATCGCCGGCGATGAACCGCTCCACAATGGGCGGTATCAGTTTTTCGGGCGGAATCGGCTCCGACAGGCCATTTAAGCGTCCATGGACCGCGGCATAATCGGTGAGCTCCCGCATCAATGCACCGGGCACTTCGACGGAAAGCTTGACAGACCGGTCCTCGACGACTGGCCCCAAGCGTAGCTTGCTCATGTCGTTTCTCCTGCAATTGGCTCGAGCACCAGGTCCCGTGTGACGATGACCCGGAATATGAAGCCTGGCCGCACAGTGATCGTCGGCGGGATCGCAATCTGGCGCGAAACGAGTTGGCGTCCGGTCTCGCCGATCGTGTCCTGCGAGCCATCGCGCAGCGCCCGGACAAGTCGATCGTCGTCATCCGAACCCAGCTGAGCACCGATGCCCAGCACCGTCGAGATGAGCGCGGCCTTGAACATATGCCCCCAATGATGGTCGGTACGATCAGCCAGCCCTGCCATGCCCGATGCGTCGGCGCCGGGCTGGCGCACGAGATCGATCGATCGTCCACCGGGAAGGATCAGGCGATCCCATGCCAGCAGGACGCGATTCTGCCCGGCAGCGATCTTGCTGTCATAGGCGCCGATGAGGCGCGACCCTTGCGGAATGAGCAGCGTCCGGCCCGTCGCGCTGTCGAAGACATTCTGCGTTACCTGCGCCGTGACTTGTCCCGGAAGGTCGGATTGGATGCCGGTAATGAGAGCTGCGGGGATCACACTGCCTGCCTGCACCACATTGGGTGACGAAGGCGCGGTCAAACGTGTCGGGTTTTCCGTCGTCCCCTGCCGGCTGCGAAGGAGCGGGTCGCCCTTGTCGGAATCTGCAAGGTCGGGTTGCCCGGCCGTTAGATTTTCGGCCGAAACCGTTTCGGAATCGACCGCTTCGCCCCGCGCACCAGCAAGGAAAAGGCCGCTGGAGCGCGCGGCTTCGCCTTCGTGCGCCATGCGGGTACGATGCTGCTCGATCGCAGCAGCGCGCGGATCGACCTGCGAAGCTTGTCCTGCCGTCGGCGGCGGGACAATCTCCCCTTCTCCTTCCGCTTGAAGGGTCGAACCGCCCAAATCGCCAGGATGCGGGGCGCGCTGCACCTCTATGCCATAGTCGGCGGGTCCGCCGGTCACGACCTCGGCCTTGCTGCCTTCGCTGCCTTCTCCGGCAGCAAGAAGATTCTCCGCGGCGTTGGGAACCGCCGGTTGCAACGCCCAGATCAGCGCGGCTCCGATCGCCGTGCCGCCAGTCGCGCCGGCGATTGCCAGCGTCTTGCGCGAAAGGCGCATGACCCGCGGCGGTTCGCCACGCAGCAGGATGGGGTTGGGCTCCGAATGGGTCGCGGTCAGCTCGCCCTCACCCGCGGCAGCTGGCGGCAGCTCCGCGCTTTGCGGCCCGTTCACGAACGCCCCCGGCGGCGCGGCATCTCGCGCTCGATTCGCACCGCTTGCGCCTTCTTGCCGGCGCCGAGGCGGAGTTCGCCGCGCTCGAAGAGACGGTCGACGACCATATAGCGGCCCTTCACGCGATAGTTGACAAGTTCGGTCTCGCCGTTGCCGCCGACGACGAACAACGGCGGCATGTCACCCGTCGCGATATCCTCGCCAAATTCGATGAAAAGCTGGCGCCCGTCATCGAACACACGAACCGGACGCCAGGCCGGCTTGTTGCCCGAAAGCCGGTAGCGAAAGTTGAGCGCCGCGAGGTCGAGCCCTGCGGCAACCGGAGCGACGCGCTCCCGTTCGGTCTCGGCGGCGCGAAGCGCGATCAACTCCTGTTCGGGATAGGACCAGGAGACCGAGGCCATGTAAGTCGCGGGCGTCGCGCGCAATTCGAGGTGATAGGTCCGACGCGTCGTGTTGATGACAATATTCGTCATGATGTCGGCCCGCGTTGGTTTCACCAAAATATGCACGCGTCGCGACGCGCCGCTGCCGCTCACCGTGTCGCCGATGATCCAGCGGACCGTGTCGCCGGCCGCGACCGGACCAGGTCCGACAAGTTCCTCGCCTTCCTGCAGCACGATGTCGGTCACCTGCCCGGGCGCTGTGTAGACCTGGAAAAGGGCGCCTTCCGCCCAGGCATATTTCTGGATGGCGTTGTGGAAGGTCGCACGCTCGGGCTGGACCCGCGCGGCGTCGTTGGCGCGTCCGATGTTGTGCCGTGGATCGCGATTTTCGGCGCCGGTTGCGGGGATCGACAGGCAGAGTGCTGCCGCTCCTGCAAGCCGGGCGACACGAGATATTTTCTTCATTGGCTGAGCTCCTTCGACCATGAAATGGCGGAAATAAATACGCCGAGCGGATTTCGCCGAAGGGCGTCGGCGGTGCGCGGAGGCACCCGCGTGATGGTTGTGATCGCCGACCAGCGCGACGTTTCGATGAGGCTGCCGTCCTGATAGCGGCGCTCGGTCCACCCGATGCGGAAGCTGTCCTGCGACGCCCGGATCACGCTCGAAACGTCGACCGCGACCTGGACCTTGCCAACTTCGGCAAAGGGGTCATTATTACGGGCGTGGTCGTTCAGCGCCTGCGCGCCGGAGGCGGTCACAAAGTCATAAGCGCTGAGCCAATCCTTGCGCAGCACCACGGGATCGGCGGGGATCGAGCGGATATGCTCGATGAAGCGCGCGAGATGAAACGCGATCTGCGGATCGCTCGGCTGATAATCGGCATCGGCGGGGGTGACCGCGCGCGCTTCGCCGAGCTTGTCCACTTCGACTACCCACGGGGTGATCGTGCCGCGCGCCGACTGCCATACCAGGCCGCCCGCGAGACCGCCGCTGATGATCAGCGAGCCGAAGAAGGCGAGCCGCCAGCTCTTGGCCTGGACCCGCGCCGAGCCGATCCGGTCATCCCAGACCTGCGCGGCGCGCTGATAGGGAGTGACGGGTTCGGGCGAGGCGCCGTAGTGATTTGCCGGTCGTTTGAACATCGATCAGTCCCTTTCGCTGATGTCGGGGGCGGAGCCGCCGCCGTGGCTGTCGCCGCCCTTCAAGGTGTGCGCGCCGATCGCGGCGCCTTGAGTCATTGTCTGGCGCCGCCGCATTGCGGCGGCCCAGGCGGGCGGGCCGTCCGCGCCGCGCGAGGACACCGCGGTGTCGGTGGCACCATTGCGTCCGGCCGCGAAATTCGCGCGAACCCGCTCCGCCATGCTCCGCACCGGCGCGCCGGCACCGCTGGCGGCACTGCGGGCGACATTGGCTAGCCCGGCACCAACGGCCTTTGCGCCGCTTTTTCCGCCAGCTCCCGCGGCATAGGCCGCCGACGCACTCCCGGCGCCGCGCGCGCCCGCGGCGGCGGCGCCGCGTACAGCGGTCGCCGCGCCGCCCACCGCAAGAGTTGCGCCGGCAGCACCGGCAGCGAGCGTGGCGCCTGCCGTGACGGTGGTTCCGGCTGCGGCGCCGGCGCCGAGTTGGGGACCGCCCGACACGATGCCATTGGCAATCGAAGGTCCGAAGATGCCAAGACCGAGCAAGGTGAGTGCGCCGAGCGCGATCGCCATGACTTGCTCGATATCGGGTTCGGGGCCGAGACCGGCCTGCATGAAGCGATCGAACAGCGTCACGCCGATGCCGGTGATGACCGCGAGAACGAGCACCTTGATGCCCGAAGATATGATGTGGCCAAGCACGCGCTCGGCCATGAACGCAGTGCGCCCGAAGAAAGCGAACGGGATCAGCACGAACCCCGCGAGCGTCACCAGCTTGAACTCGATCACGGTCACGAAGACCTGAACCGCGAGGATGAAGAAGGCGAGCACGACGATGACCCAGGCGATCAGCAGGATCATGATTTGGACGAAATTGGTGAAGAGGCCGACGGGGCCGACAAGGTCGGCCGACGCATCGAGCAGAGGCTGGGCCGCATCGAGGCCGGTCGCGGCGACGACGCCCGGGCGCATGAAGTCGCCAATCGCCATCGCACCGCCGCTGGCTTTCAGTCCGAGTCCTGCGAAGCTTTCGAGCATGATGACGGCAAGCGTCTGAAAATTGCCGATAATGAAGGCGAAGACGCCGATGTAGAGCGTCTTCTTGACGAGACGCTGGATGATGTCCTCGTCGGTGCCCCACGCCCAGAACAGCGCCGCGATCGTCACGTCGATGACGATGAGGGTCGAGGAGAGAAAGCCAACCTCGCCTCCGAGCAGCCCGAAGCCGCTGTCGATATAGGTCGAGAAGACCGCCAGGAACTGGTCGATGACGCCGGTATCTTCCATGAGGCTAGTCCTTCTGGCCGAAGAAATGGCGCCGCTTCGCTTCCCAGGCGGCTTCGCATTCAGAGTCGGCGACGGTGATGGTGCGGCAGCGCTCCGCGACCGCGGTTTCGGTGATGGGTGCGTCCGCCTCGCTCATGGTCGCGGCGGACGCACCGGGCGCGGGCGGCGAAGAGGCATGAACAATGGCCAGGGCCATGATCAGACCGCCCAGCACCGCGATCACAGCGACCTTCGCCGCCCGGCCCAACTTAATTGTCCTTGCGGAAACGGCGGAAGCGCTCGCGGCCTTCGGCTTCGGCGGCGGCGCTGCGTGCCGCGTCGAGCATCTGGGCGCGGCCCTGCGCGGCGAGCGCGGCGGCGATGTCGGTCAGTTGCTGCGACTGGACGGCAAGGATCTGGTTGCCCGCCTGGGCTGCCTGCAGGGCGCCGGCCGCCGACTGGCTCGCCGAGACAAGCGTTCCGATCGACTGGCGCGTTCCGGAGAGGTTGGCGACGACGCCGGCCTGCACTTTCATGGCGTCCTGGAAGGCGCCGACACTATCCTTCCAGCGTGCCTCGGCATTGGCGACCATCGCGGCCTGCGACCCCGTCAGGCCGGCGCCCTTGTAACGCGCGTCGAACGCCGTCTGGATATCGCCGACATCGAACGCGACGCGCTGCGCTTCGCCGAGAAGCTGGCGGGTGCGATCGACCTGGCCCTGCATCTCCTGCAAGGTCGACACCGGCAGACTGGTGAGGTTGCGCGCCTCGTTCGCCAGCGAGGTCGCCTGGTTCTGAAGCTGTTTGATCTGGTTGTTGATCTGCTCAAGGGTGCGCGCGGCGGTGAGGATGTTCTGTGCATAGTTGCGCGGGTCGTGAACAATGCCGCCGACCTGCGCCGCGGCGGGCGCGGATACCGCGCTCATTGTCAGCGCCGATCCGGCAAGCAGGGCTGCCAGCAGTGCGCGGCTGATCATAATCTTCATGATATTCACTCCTTCAGATGGTCCGGGGTTTCGAGGTTCGCGAGGAGATCGGCGGCCCAATAGAGGCCGCGGTGGCGCAGCCAGAATTCTGCGAAGTCGGCGCGGCCACGCGCCGCGACTATCTCGCCGATCTTGATCTGGTCGGTCTTCGAGGAGGCGGCGGTGAAGGCGAGCGCGACGTCGCCGAGCCCGAGTTCGAACAGCCGGTTGCCGCGCCGCGACTGGCAATAATAATCGCGCTTCGGCGTTGCCCGGCTCAATATCTCGATCTGTCGATCGTTGAGCCCGAAACGTTCATAGACCCTTGCGATCTGCGGCTCGGCAGCGCGCTCGTTCGGAAGGAATATCCGAGTAGGACAGCTTTCGATAATCGCCGGTGCGATGCTCGATCCCTCGATATCGGCGAGGCTCTGGGTTGCGAAGATCACGCTCGCATTCTTCTTGCGCAGCGTCTTCAACCACTCTCGCAGCTGCGCCGCGAAGGCGGGGCTATCGAGCACCAGCCAGCCCTCGTCGATGATGATCAGCGTCGGCGAGCCGTCGAGGCGGCTTTCGATCCGATGAAAAAGATAGGCGAGAACCGAAGGCGCAGAAGACGCGTCGACCAGCCCTTCGGTCTCGAGCGCCTGAACACGCGCATCGCCAAGATGCTCGGCCTCGGCGTCGAGCAGCCGTCCCCAGGGACCGCCCACGAGATAGGGCGAAAGCGCGAGCTTCAGCTCTTGCGACTGGAGCAGGACGGCGAGGCCGGTCAGCGTCCGTTCCGACACAGGCGCGCTCGCCAGCGAATTCAGCGCCGACCAGATATGCTCCTTGGCGGCGGGATCGACATTCACTCCTTCGCCCGCGAGCAGCGCCGCGAGCCATTCGGCGGCCCATGCCCGCTCGGCGGCATCGTCGATGCGCGCAAGCGGCTGCAATGCGACGGACCCCGCGCTGCCGGCATCGTGGAGCGCGCCGCCGAGATCCTGCCAGTCGCCGCCCATCGCAATCGCCGCGGCGCGGATCGAGCCGCCATAGTCGAAAGCGAAGATCTGGTTGCCTTCGTAGCGGCGGAACTGGAGCGCCATCAGCGCGAGCAGCACCGACTTGCCGGCTCCAGTCGGACCGACGACGAGCATATGGCCGACATCGCCGACATGAAGAGTTAGGCGGAACGGGGTCGAGCCTTCGGTCTTGCCGTAAAGCAAGGGGGCATCACCGAAATGCTCGTCGCGTTCCGCCCCCGCCCACACCGCCGACAGGGGAATGAGGTGGGCGAGATTGAGGGTGGAAATGGGCGGCTGGCGGACATTGGCATAGACATGGCCGGGAAGACTCCCGAACCAGGCCTCGAGTGCATTGACGCCCTCGACCGTACAAGTGAAGTCGCGGCTCTGGACGATCTTCTCGACCAGCCGCAGATTCTCGGCTGCGAGCGCCGGATCGCGATCCCATACGGTGATCGTCGCGGTGACATAGGCGATCCCCGCTTCGTCGGCGCCAAGCTCCTGCAGCGCCATGTCGGCGTCGGCGGCCTTATTCGACGCGTCGCTGTCCATCAGCACCGACGCCTCGTTGGTCATCACTTCCTTGAGGATCGCGGCGACCGACTTTCGCTTCGCGAACCACTGCCGCCGGATTTTGGTCAGCAGCTTGGTCGCGTCAGTCTTGTCGAGCATGATCGCGCGCGACGACCAGCGATAGGCGAAGGCCTGGCGGTTGAGCTCGTCGAGCAGCCCCGGGAAAGTGACGCTCGGGAAACCGGTAATCGTGAGAGTGCGCAGATGATGGTCGCCGAGCCGCGGCTCGAGCCCGCCGACCAGCGCCTCGTCGGCGAGAAGCGCGTCGATGTACATCGGGGTCTCGGGGACACGGACGCGCTGGACCTTGGTCGAGATACAGCTGTGAAGATAGGTCAGCGTATCGCCGTCGTCGAGCCACTCGGCCTCGGGCATGAAGCCCTCGACAAGATGGAGCATGCGCCCGGTGCGGTCGACAAAGCTTTTCAGCAATTCCTTGGGGTCAACCCCGGTCTTCGAGCGCCCCTCATAGAGCCAGGCCTCGGCGCGCGCAGCCTCCTCGGCGGGCGGCATCCACAAGAGCGTAAGATAATAGAAGCTCTCGAAATGCGCGCCCTCTTCGCGGAACTGCTCGCGGCGCTCGACATCGACCAGCTCGGATACGACATCGGGAAACTCCGACACCGGATAGGACAGCGCCGGCACGCGCTGCGCCTCGACGAACACCGCCCAGCCCGACCCGAGCCGCCGCAGCGCATTGTTGAGACGCGCGGTCACCGCGACAAGTTCGGCGGGCGTGGCACTGTCGAGATCGGGCCCGCGAAAGCGCGCGGTGCGCTGGAAGGCGCCGTCCTTGTTCAGCACCACGCCCTCCGCCACCAGGCAGACCCAAGGGAGAAAATCGGCGAGGCAGGCGGATTTCGAGCGATATTCGGAAAAGTTCATCATGGGCGCATCCAGACGGGATATTTGAGGTGACGCCGGGCGGCGTCGACGAATTGCGGATCGCGGCGCGCGGCCCAGACCGAGAGGCCATGGCCGATCGCCCAGAGGGCCAGACCGGCAATCCAGAGGCGGAGGCCCAGGCCGATCGCGCCGGCGAGCGTGCCGTTGACGATCGCGAGGCTGCGCGGGACACCGCCAAGTAGGATCGGCTCGGCAAGCGCCCGGTGCACCGGGGCGAAAAACCCTGGCACTTCCCCTTCCCGGCTCATCAGACGAGCGCCCCGCCGCCAAAGGAGAAGAAGGAAAGGAAGAAGCTCGAGGCAGCGAACGCGATCGACAGGCCGAACACGATCTGGACCAGCCGCCGGAAGCCGCCCGACGTGTCACCAAAGGCGAGGCTGAGGCCGGTCACGATGATGATGATCACCGCGACGGCCTTTGCGACCGGACCCTCGATGCTCTCGAGGATCGACTGCAGAGGCGCTTCCCATGGCATCGACGAGCCGCCGGCATGGGCCGGAGCCGACACCATAAGCGCTACGAGCAGCGCGGTGGAGCAGAGCATGGCGCAGCGCGCGCCATGCCGCGGGGCATGGTTCATCGATTGTCTCCTTCAGGGTCAATGAGCGGGGTCAGGCGATATTCGAGGTTCAACCGGTCGAACCCGTCGACGCGCGCGAGTTCGGAAAGACGCCGGCCCGTTCCGTCGCGGACGAGCACGGCGACAAGATCGATCGTCTCGGCGAGCAGCGCGCGCGGCACGGTGACCACGGCCTCCTGGATGAGCTGCTCCATGCGGCGGAGCGCGCCGAGCGCGCTGCCAGCGTGGATCGTCCCGACGCCGCCGGGATGGCCCGTGCCCCAGGCTTTCAGAAGGTCGAGCGCCTCGGCCCCGCGCACTTCGCCGATCGGAATTCGGTCGGGACGAAGGCGCAGCGAGGAGCGAACGAGGTCGGACAGCGAAGCAACGCCATCCTTGGTGCGCATCGCGACGAAATTCGGCGCCGCGCATTGAAGTTCGCGCGTGTCCTCGATCAGGATGATGCGGTCGCTGCTTCCCGCGATCTCGGCGAGCAGGGCGTTGGTCAGCGTGGTCTTGCCGGTTCCGGTGCCGCCCGCGACGAGGATATTGAGCCGGTCGCGAACGCCGCGCCGGAGCATATCCGCCGCCGCGGCCGACATGATCCCCGAGGCGACATAGTCGTCGAGAGTGAAGACGGCGATGGCGGGCTTGCGGATCGCAAAGGTCGGCGCCGCCACGACCGGGGGCAGCAATCCCTCGAAGCGTTCACCGCCATCGGGCAGCTCGGCCGACACGCGCGGCGCGGCGCCATGCACCTCGGCACCGACATGATGCGCGACGAGGCGGATGATGCGCTCGCCGTCGGCGGCGCTCAGCGTCTCCCCGCTGGCTTCGATCCCCCGGCCGAGCCGGTCGATCCAGAGCCGCCCATCGGGATTGAGCATGATTTCGATGATGTCGGGCTCGGCGAGCCACTCGGCGATCGCGCCGCCCATCGCGGTGCGAAGCATGCGCGCGCTGCGATGGCGTGCCTCCAGCCGGATCGGTTCTGCGCCCATCGATATCCCCATTTGCTGGCGCGGGCAAAGGTGCCGCGCTCGATGGGGACGAGTAAGAGACGCACGCAACGCCGGATTTCAACAGCGATTTGCACGGGTCGAACCATGGCGAAGAAAGACAGGGCGCGGCGTAGGCGCCCGCGGCTTAACAGGCTGCAAGCGGCCGCAAAATGCGACGCGTGGCTTGCACGCCCCGCGATTTTGACAACAGTGTAACAATGACTGATTCGGGGTCGCAGCCGTCAGATGAAACTGCGCGCTGGTCGCGCCTCACCGACAAGCAGCGCGCTTGCCTCGATCTGCTGCTCGAGCGCCAGACATCGAAACAGATTGCGCGCCGCCTCGACATTTCCAAGCAGGCCGTCGACCTGCGGATCACCACGGCCCGCAATATTCTCGGCGCGGCGAACCGCGACGAAGCCGCGATCCTATATGCGCGGCTCCGTCAGACCTATGATCGGATATCATGTGACCCGATCATAGTATCGCCCGACCGCGGATTGGTGCCATCCAGCGTCCCGGACGGAGGCCTTCCCGAGACGATGCACGAGAGTGCTTCGCCGACGAAAGGACCAAGGGTCAGCAACCCGCCGTTCGGGGATTTTTGGAGGCCTGATCACACCCGGATCAGAAGAGTCTGGCTCATGGCGACGATGCTGGTCGCGCTGGCCCTGCTCATCCTGACCGGACTTGCGATCGCCCAGGCGCTGACGCGGCTGATCTCCGGCTGATCCCCTTCCAAGTCCAACCCCTCGCGCCGAAACGCACGCATGCGTTTCGGAAAAAGGAGACGTCATGCCCAAGGAAATCGCCCTCACCACTGCCCGCCTCGCACGCGATGTGCCGGCGGCCGAGATCAGGATCGACGAGGCGCTCATCGCCATGTCGTCGCTAATGACGAGCGTCGTCACGGCGCGCCGCGACACCGTAGGCGTGCCGGCGACCAAAGGTCATGCCGCGATCCGCCGCCTCATGCAGGCGCAATTGGCCCTGGTCGATGTCAGCGGCGCCGTCATGCGCGTCCACGGCGAACTCGTCGCGATCGGGCGCGAGACCGCGGGCTATGATCTCCACGAATGTCCAAAGATCGCCCAGGGCGACAGCATTCCGCTGGCATCCGCCGCCTGACCGATTGACCGGGAGCGATCGGCATGGAAGTCTGGACCCGTGCGCATAGCCTTGTTTCTCGCCTTCTTGCTGGTCGCTTCCGCTTATGCCCTCTGGCGCGGCGGTGGCCCCGAACGGACGCTGGCCGCCATCGCCTGGACCATGGTGGCAGCCGATCAGCTGCTCCATGCCTTCATCCCGCCGGAGTTTGCCACGCTGGATACGGGCCACCTCGCGATCGACCTGTTCGGCGCGTCGGCGACAACCGCGCTCGCACTTTATGCGCATCGCTTCTGGCCGTTGTGCGTCGCGGTGCTCCACATGCTTCCGCTCCTGGCGCACACGAGCCGGGTCCTCGACGTGACGATGCAGCCGGCGGTTTATCTCATCATGCAGGTGGCGACGTCCTGGCCCGTCCCGCTGATTCTCGTCCTCGCAACCTGGCGTCACCAGCGACGGCTGATGCGCGGCGAGAGCGAGCCGTCCTGGCAGATCTGATCGCGGCGATCGATCCGGCGAACAGCCAGTTGATGGCCGACAGGCTGCTCTCGGAATATCGCACGCTCGCGCGCGTCTGGGCCCAGTCCCCCGCATCGCTCCGCCGGGTTCTCGGGAAAGACAGTCCGGTGGCGGTCATGCTGAGCGCCGCGCGATCAGCGACGCTCGAGTCCATGCGCTCGGAGGTAGCCGGACGCGCCGTCTCGCCCGCCGATCCGAAGTTGATCCGTTATTTGCAGGCTTCGATGGGCGCACTCCCGCATGAAATTCTCCGCGCGCTATTCCTCGACGGCTCGCGGCGCGTGATCGGCGACGAGCAAATGCAGCATGGGACGATCGGACAGCTGACCGTGCATGCGCGGGTCATATTTCGCCGCGCGCTCGAACTGAATGCCGCCGGCGTCATCCTCGTCCATAATCACCCCAGCGGCGATCCGACGCCGAGCCGCGGCGATATCGACGTGACCGAACGACTGGTTTCGATCGGCTACGCGCTCGATGTCGCGCTGCTCGAACATATTGTGGTGACGAGCACCAAGCACAGTCTGATCCTTCATCGCCCGGCGCGGGCGAAACGGCGGCCGCCGGAACGGCTGCGCGACAGCGCGGCCGATCCGAATGACGCGACCCTCGCATTAGCCAATGCGCGCCGAACCGCTCGCCGCAGACTGCTCCGCCGCCAGCTTGTGGGTGCAGACGAATGTTTCGGAGAGCCGGCGTGGGACATATTGATCGACCTGTTCATACATGAGGCTCAGGGTCGAGCCGTCTCGACCAGCTCCGCCTGTATCGCCTCGGGTCTCCCGACGTCGTCGGCGCAGCGCTTGCTGCAGCGTCTCTGCGATGCCGGACTTCTCGTCCGCGAGGCGGACCGCGACGATGGCCGGCGAACGCATATCCGGCTGTCCCCCGATCTCGCACATCGGCTCACTGCCTATTTTGCCGCGGGCGAAGACTGATCATGCACTATGCCAACGTCCGGGCGGACCGACCGCAAGGCTCCCGACCCCGCGCCGCTAAAGCCCCATGGCGGAGCCGGACGACAGCGACCGGGGCAGAGCCGGTCCCGCTGCCTTGTGCGATGCGGCCGCTGAACTGGTGACCTGCGCGATCGCTGTCTGGACCGTCCCGGCGCGTTCATGGATCGCGGCAACAAGCTTGGCGCGATCGTTGGTGAAGATCGTCGCCGACTGTTTGGCGCGCGAAATCCCGACGTAAAAGCTTTTCTGGTCGACCAGATTGGTGGCCCGGCTGTCGGCGTGGACGATGACATGCTCGGCCGTGCGGCCCTGCGCGGCAAACGCCGTATCGACATAGCCGTGCGCGATATGACGGTCGCGCGCGCTATCTAGCCGCAGCGTCTGAACCCGACCCCGCGCGTCGCGGACGACAGCGGTGCGTGCCGCGGCATCGACCGCCGTCACCTCCACGCGCGCGCCGTTCACGCGCCCCGCGCCGCGATCGTTGCGCGTGAAGCGGATGCTGTCGCCGGCCTTGAGTTCCAGCGGCCGGGTTTCGAAGATCTGCACCTGACCGGCACCCCATTGCCGCAACCGCCAATCGACTTCGCGTCCGTCCTCGGCCCGCAACCCCACGGCCGCTTTCGCCGGATCGACGGTTTCGACGCGCCAGGCCTCGCCGCGCTTGACGCCCTTGTCGGCATAGTCGCGCGAGAAGCGGACGACATCGCCGCTGTCATAGCTCGCCGGATCGCGCGCCTCGGCGCGGGTCAGCCCCTTGTTGACGAGGCCTTCCAGCGTGACCGCCGGACCGGCGAGCGCGCCCGAGCGGGCAAGCGCCCGTCGGATATCGGCGGTCAGGGCGTCGCGCCCGTCGCGCGATGGCTCGACGATAAGGGTGCGCGCGCGACTGGCCTTGTCGAGGTCGGCATAGCGCTCTGCGATGGCGGCAAACCGCTCCGCGCGATCGGCATTCTCGACGATCGCACCGCCGCCGCGATCGAGCGCGGCGAGCGCCCTTTTCGCGTCCCCCTCGATCGACGCGAGCACCGCCTCCCGGGTCGCGCGGTTGGTCTGCCGGACGATTTCTTCGAGCTTTGCGGTTTCCATTCCGGCGGTCTGGAGCTGCGCAAAGGCCGCGCCTGCCTCGACCGAGCCGAGCTGCTTGACGTCGCCGACAATGATGACACGGGCGTCATTTTTCAGGGCGAGTTCGAACAGGCGCGCGGTATCGCGGGCTGACAGCAAGGACGCTTCGTCGACGATCCACGCTGCCGACCGCCCCGACGCCCCCCGCCCCGGCGCCAGCATATGACGCGCGACCGTGTCGCCGCGCGTTCCCAGCGCCTCGCCGAGCACCATCGCCGCGGACGCGGTCGGCGCGAGCGCGACAACCGGCACCCCGCGCGCCTCGGCCTCGCGGGCGAAGGTCGCGAGCACCGTGGTGGTCTTGGCGGTGCCGGCATAGCCCTGCACTGCGGTGATCCGGTTGCGGCTCGCCAGAAGCTGCCGGGTCGCCGCGCGCTGGTCGTCGTTCCAGGCAAAGCCGGCGCGCTCCCCCTGCCGCGAAGCGGCCGCGACCGCCTTCGCTGCCGCCAGCGGCGATGCGATCGGCGCGAGCGCACCGCGCCCATCGGCCTCGATCCGCAGCAATCGGGTTTCGGCCTCGATATTCTGGCGGGTGGTGAGTCCGGCAAATTCCGCGCCGCGCCGATCGAGAAAGTTGCGGTCGATGAGATCGCCGCGCTCGGTCGCTGCCGCAATCGCCGATCCGATTGCGGCATAGCCGACCTTCCCCAGTCCGACGCGCCCCGCTTCCTCGTGCAACGCCGCGACCGAAAACACCGATTGGCGCTCGCCAAGCTTGTCGGCGGCATGCGCCACGGCGCGCTCGGCCACGCTCGTTCGCTCCGGGATTCCCTCCCCAGCGGCCGCCTTCGCTTGTGCTTCGCCGACGAGCGCAAGGCGCGCGCTGGTATCGAACCCCGCCTGATCGGCGGTCGCCCGCCAATCGGCGATGAGAGACGCCTGGTCGATTGTCACCTTCGCATCGCGGGTGTCGAGTGCGGCAACCTGCTTCTCGGCCGCGCTGGCCTCCTCGCGCGACGTCCCGCGTTCGCCGAGTGCGGCCTCGATCGCGGCGCTGCGGGTGCTGAACGCCGCCATGACGTCGGCGGAGACGCCCCTGATCTCGAACATCGAGTCCCTGGCCGACTCGATTTCATAGCCAAGCTCGCGCACCTTCAGCGCCAGTTCCTGCCGGTAGATCGCGCCGATCTGCTTCTGGAGCTGGTAGATCGCGCGCGGCTCGAGGCTGCGCCACGATCCGTCATCGCCCTGCGTCGCGTTCATGATGACATTGTGCGTATGGAGCTGCGGATCCTGCGCACGGCTGGTGCCATGCTGGAAGCTGGCGACGATGAGGTTGCCGGTTGGCTCGCGAGCGACCGTGCCGCCATGCCGGACACGGGTCGCGGCCATATGCGCCTCGACATGCCCGAGCGCCGTTTTTACCGCGTCGCCATGCGCCGTGATCAACCGACGGTCACCCGCGACCTCGGCCATGATCGACACCGACTTGGGGGCGCTCAGGGTCACATCCCATCCCGGCCGATGCTCAAGCTTCCCGTCACGCATCGTGCCGAGCTGCTGGTCGCCGATCCTCCCCTCGAGCAGGTCGCGAAAGGCATCGCGATCGACCTCGCCCGACAAATCGAGTGCCTCGGCGCCCTTGCCCTGCCATTCGGAGGGCGACAGCCCGCCGTCGGCATAATAATCATCGGTCTCATAATAGCTGCTCGCCTGCGCCGAGCTGGTCAGCGCCGATACCGACGCGACCATCAGACTGGCCCTCCACCTGCGGGACGGCGACCCCTGCGCTTCGGTTTCGGCTTCGCCGCCACCGCCTGCGTCTCCGCATCGCGCGGCGGCGCGGGTGACGCTACGACTGACCTCGACCACAGGCTGGTCTCGGGATTGGCCGCGATGAAGGGGCGGTGGCGCGGGTTCCCCCGCCGCGCGATATGATCGGCGGTGAGCGCGATCCGGCAAACGGGCATGCCATCGGGAAGCAGCAAATAGCCCATGTGCCGCGCGAGCCGCAGTTCGCTTTCCAACACGGCGGGCCTGACCTTGCGCTGCCGGCCCAGCGTCATCCGCGGCTTGTCGTCGCCATCGCCGAGCGCGCCCGTCATGGTGTGAACCTCGACCTCGCAGCTACCGATCGTGTCGCTCGCCCATTGGCGGCTCTCGCCATCGATCATCTGGAGGAAGAGCTTGGTGTTGCAGCAGCCGAGCATCGATTCGGAAAGATCCTTGCCATAACGATGGCGCATCTGGCCGATCGCCTGGAAGGTCAGCACGACCGCCGCCCCGAACTTGCGCCCCTCGGGCAGCAGCCGCGCGAGATTGTCGACGCGCGGCAAGTCGGCGAGTTCGTCGAGCAGGAACCAGACGCGGCGATCGGCCGAAGGCGCAAGCCCGAGCAAGGCGCTCGCGGCGCATTCGAGCCAGCAGGCGAGCAGCGGCTTCGACGCCTCGAAATAGTCCTCCTTGCGCGGTACGAAGATCCATGGCTTGGTCCCTTCCCGCTCGTCGAGTCCGGAAAGGAATGTGCGAAACGAGAAAGGCGCCTCGTCGCCTTCCTGGACCCGCAAAAACTGGATGAGGTTCGCGGCCTTCGCGAGCATGAAGAGCACGCTGCCGGTGGCGCGGTCGGCGTCTTCGGCAAATGTGCGCGCCGACGAGCTGTCGCCAAGCCAGGCTTTCAGATCGTCCTTGGTGCGAAGCTGAAGCGCGTGGAGCAGATCGGGCAAGGTTCCTTTCTTCTCGCGCCACAGCGCGCGCAACATGTTGGCGACGAGGATGCGGCTGGTCTCGAGCCAGACATCGCGGTCGTGCTGCCCGGTCTCGGTGATGAGCTGCTGTGCGATCCGGTCGGCATCGGCCGGGTGCGCGATTTCGGCAAAGGGCGACCAGTAAGCGCAGCGCGCATCGAAGGGGTTGAGGATGATGTCGCCGCGCTCGGGATCATAATAATGGGCGATGAACTCGCCGCTGGTATCATAGACCAATGCCGCCTCGCCGCGCGCCTCGATGCCGTCGAGCATCTGGCGCAGCACCGTCGTCTTGCCGCTGCCCGTCGTGCCGACCATCGCCATGTGCCTGGTCTCGAGACGCGACGGGAGCGCGATGGGTCCGATCGCCAACGACCGCCCGTCCGCCTCCGACCGCGCGCGCTTTGCGAGCGCCGCTTCGCTGGTGACCAGTGTGCCGCTGACAAAGCGATCGCGCAGCGCGCGCTCGCGCCGCCGCGCCGCGACGCCGCGCATGAGGAACAGCCCCGACAGCCAGGCCGCGAAGCCAAACAGGCTCCCGCGCACGATAAAGGAAAAGGTGACGCTCGCCGACTGGCGATAATAGGCATGACCGGCGACCGCGCGCGCGGACACCAGATAGTCGGTTTCGCCATCGCGGATCTTCATTCCGGGATCGCCGCCAGCGGCGCCGGCGAACCATGTCAGGAGCTTGGCATGATGCCAGGTGCCGGTCGCCTGCATGATCTTCGGGTCGAGCATGAGATAGGGCGCGGCAAGGCCGCCAAGCGCGATCGACGCGGCCATGATCGCGGCCTGCCTTTTGAAGCGCCGTGTCTGACTGTAGCGATAATGGCGGCGCAGCGTGTCGGCATGCAGACGGCGATCGTGATGTTCGCTCATGACCGCTGCTCCGCCATCGCTCTTTGCCGCTCATAGGCGGGCCGGACTTCGTCGGCGATCGCGTCGTCGGACTCCTCGCTACCGATTGCCGCGGCGCGTGCATAACAATAGGCCGCGCAGGCTGTGAACAGCGTTCGATCGACCATCTGTTCGATCTCCTCGAGGCGGGTGCTGATCGATGCGATCTCTGCGAGAAGCTCGCGATCGATGGCTGATGCCCGCGGCTCGTTCGTCTGGACCGCGACACCCGCTTTCAAGCTGCGCTGGAGCATCGCGTAAATCGTCACGCCCCGCTGCTCGGCGAGCTTCCGGAGAGCCTTGTCGACAGCCGCAGGCACCCGGACGGTGTGCTGAACCTGCTTCATCTTCCCGCCCTGACTAGAGTGCGAAACGCACTCTCGAAAAGTGGCAGAAATTCGGTGCTTTTTCGGATCCGGTACAAGCTGTACTCTGATCGCACTCTCGAAAAGTGGCGGAAATGCTGGATGCACCCGTGCGTGAGGTGTGTATCCAAAATATGGGTCCGATGCGTAGCATCGCGGCCCTGCAACCCTTGCTGCAAGAAGGAGCTGCCAGGTCTCCCCCAAGACCTCCGCAGAGCTGTCCCCCGGTGCCTGCTCCGTCGTGATGAGACAGAAGGAAGCCGCACATATAAGTGCGGACAAGTTGCAGAATCTGCCATCAGTAATCCTTTCCGGAAACCGGCACGAAAAGCGGGTTGGCGGCAGCGACAGGCGCACGAGCGAGGCCTTCAGCCGAACGCGACAAGGGCAAGGCGGCAACATCCTGTTCGCCGACCGAAGCCATTTTTCGATCCGCGAAAATGCCGGCATCGCGCCAGCCGGGCGCAGCCGGCGGCAACGCCGCGGCAGCGGGATTGCGCGTTGTCGAACCGAGCGCGGGCGCGATTGCCGCGACATAGGCGAGGGTTTCGGCCGGCAGTCTGCGGCGACCGGCGGCATAGGCGTCGACGCGCCCGGGCCCGGCATTATAGGCTGCCAGCATCAGGCGGATGTCGCGATAGCGATCCCACATCGCGCGCAGATAGGCTGCGCCCGCGAGGATGTTGGCGCGGACGTCGAACGGGTCTTTCCCGAGGCGATGCCGTGACGTCAGCATGCTCCAGGTTCCCGGCATGATCTGCATGAGACCCATCGCCCCGGCGGGCGACACGGCGCGCCGATTGCCGCGGCTTTCGGCGTGCATCACGCGCCAGATCCAGGTCTCGGGAATGTCGAAGCGCTGCGCCGCTTCGGTCACCGGGGCGGCATAGGGATGCGCGGCGGACGTTGCTTGCGAAGCGGCCGCTGCGCTCGGCGACGATAAGACGAGCGCCCCTGCCAATGCAGCCGGGTGCAGCGCACGGCGCAAGGCAAGCGCGAGCGCAGAGCAGCGGAAGTGAAGCGCAATCGTCATGGTTCAGCGCTGCCCGGCAACATCGGTCCGCGACCAGCGCAGCCACAGCGGCCCGCGGCGAAAGCTGTCGCAGTCCAGATTGGCGCGCAGCGGCGCGACGAGCGCGGGGTCGTCGATTTCGATCGCGATGACGAGGCCGAGCGACCCGAAGTCGGTTCGACCGACGCCGATCTCGATCCCGTCCTTGGCCCTGCCGAGGAATATGCGCCAGTCGGGCGCGCCCTCGGCTTCGGTGCGTTCGGCGGGCTCGATGCTGAGTTCGGCGTCGAGACTCAGCGTGTGGATGCGGCCGACATAGCCGAGGCCGCGATTCCGGAATGACCCGATGATCATGGAATTTACTCCTTGCTGGTGGGAAATTGGAAGGCTTTGCGCGCCGGGACGTGCCAGCGCAGCGCACCGCTGCGGCTGGCGCGGGTGACGAGCGGGTGCGCGATCCCGAACAGGCCGGTGGTGGGAAGCGGCCCGAAATATCGGCTGTCCAGGCTCAGTGGCGCTGCATTGATCAGGAAGATTTCGCCCGCGCCGACGACGCGGCAACCATGCCAGACGGGCAGAGGCCGCCCCGCCCGGTCGCGCGGCAAGGCGCGCGCGACGCCGACGCCATCGACCGTGACAAAGACACCCGAGCGGCAGACGCGCGCGCCCGGCAGGGCGACGACGCGCTTGAGCAAAGGCAGGCCGGCGGGCAGATAATGTCGCTTGTCGAGGAAGGCGCCGATGGCGGCAGGCGGCCTGATCGCGACCAGATCGCCGCGACGAAGATGGGCCGTGGAGTCGATACGATAAAGCCCGACCGGCGCACTCTCGCTCGCGTTCCAAAGCCAGCGCGGCGCCGGTGGATGCGACGCCAGAAAGAGGAACAGACCGCCAAACAGCCCCGCCGCAGCAACCGTGGTCTTCATATAGGCGCGGTTCATTCTTCGCTCCCCCGGCGGCGGAGCCATGCCGGCTGCCGTTTCGCCATCGACGGGCGGGACGGCGCCCCGGCGGCAACGCAGCCAAAGCGAAGCCGATGATCGATGCGGCTCTCGACCGCGCTGAGATCAGCGTGGGTGAACGCCGCGAATGTCCCTGCACCGCGCATCGGGGACCCAGCCCCGGCCACTTGTGCTTCGTTGTCGCTGCACATCAGCGGCGCACCGGGCGCGCGGGATGGACGGTCCCGATGCCGGGATCGGAGGTCGAGGAACGGCGGCCGAGATCGGCCCAGGCGTCGAGGTCGTCGATGGCATAGACGACACGCCCGCCAAGCTTCCGGTAGGCCGGGCCCGTTCCGTAGCAGCGGTGCTTTTCGAGGGTTCGGGGCGAAAGTCCGACGTGAAGCGCGGCATCGGGCGTCTTCAGATAGCGCGGCGCGGGCAGATTGGACATGAGGCAGCTCCTTCGAGGCGCCGGACCGAAGAAGAAGGACCGGCGGGTCGTGGCGCGTCGTGGCGCGAAAGCTGCGGCGCGGGGGAGCGGCTGAAATTCGCGGTTATTTTTGTCGCCCCGCCCGGCCAGCGAGCAGCGCGCGGTAGCCGCCTGCCGCCAGCGCTTCGGCCTCGCGGATCAGGCGCTGCGTCCGGCGGCGCTCGGGTGACGATTTCCATGCGGCGCCGCGTCCGACATCGAGGCGCGGATAGATGAGCCGGCGCGCGATCTCATGGCTCGAGACTTGCGCGCCGCCGCGAAGGTCGAGGATCGACAGCAGCAAATCGAGGCGCCGGGCCTGGTAGGATGTCGGCCGGGCGAGCGCGGGCGCGAACGATGCCCCCCGCAGCCATCGATCGAAATCGCAGACCGCCTGAAGGCGCGTTTCGATCATGAAATCGAGCGGGACCTGGCAAGCATAGGCGCCATCGACCGGATCGCCGCGCAGCCAGATCCGGTGGAGCGCCGCGCCGTCGCTCAATATGTGGTGGCTTCCGTCAAAGCCGGGCCGGCAGCCAAGGCGATGCGTCCAGCGAGCCGGGTCGAAGCGCAGCCCGGCTGCAAAGGCCGACGGCGCAGCGCCGAGTATCACGACATAGGGGCAAACTGCCGCGTCCCAATAGGCCGGGGCATCAAGCGCCGAAAGGCACGGATCGACCGGGAAAGCAGAGGCCCCATCGCCGGGCCATCACCTCCCGCGACGCCGGATCGGCGTGGCGATCCGACTTCACCCCGTCATAGTCGCGATTATACTCCGAGCTGCGGCGAAGGAACTCCTGGGCGTAGCCGGGAAAGTCCAGGAACGGCGGTCGTTTGCTTTCTGCCGTCTTCGCAACCGCCATGACCGCCTCCCGTGGGAGGCCGAAGAATTGGCGAAATGGGGGCGAGCGCCAATTCCAAGGCTTGGGGGCACTCTTCCCCATTAATGGGTAACCCGCCCGGCACCGCCGGGCGGGTCCCCGCGGCTCAGTCGCCGCGGCGGGTCTGGCGGCTCCAGACCAGATCATGTTCGCCATCTTCGCCCGCGAACAGCTGCGCGAAGATCGGGGTGGTGAAGCTCGGGTCGTCGAGCTTGACCGAAAGATAGGGGCGCTTGTCCTGCGTCTGCTTTTCCCAGGCCGCGCCGACTTCGACGTCACCAACGAAAACGCGGTGGCTGGGTGCGTTGCCGCTCGGGTCCTTTTCGGGCGTGATGCGAACCGATTTCGCCTGCACCGAGAGGGTGGTGATTTGACCCCGAAATTCGCCGGAGACTTTCTTGAACGTGCCGATCCTGGCCATGATGCATTCCTTCCTTGGCTCGGGCCGCACCATCGCGGCCTCGATGCGCATCGGTGGTCGGCGGGGTCCCGGCGGTGCAGCCGCAGGCCCGCAGCGAAGCGGAGGACCGCGCTGGCACGGCTTTCTTGTTTCGCGAGGAACGGCGGCACGCCGGGGGAAGAAAGTCGTGCCAGCGCGGTTGCACCAGGCCGGGTCAGCGAAGCGGCCCGCTGACAGATGGCGCATGTCGAGAGGCCGTGATGCTGCGGGCCGGCGGAGGAATGCGTTGCCGGTCGGCCGGGAAGCGAAGAAGGACGAGAAGCGGGTTTAACGCCTAGCTGTGTAGCGCCGGTCGCTCGATCCGGCCACCGCGCGTCAAGAGATCACGCCAACTCGCATAGCCGGTGACGACGGCGGTCAGGATGGAAATGCCGCGCTGCGCCCAGGGATCGAGGTCGGCAAGCACCGCGAGCGCGGCCCCGGCCTGGAAACCAGCAGCCGCGGCGGCGCCCACGAACATCAGGATGACGCCAAGCCGGACGGCGAGCGGAGCCGAACTGCGCGCCAGGTGCCGGCCAAGGGCATGAACGGTGCAGAATACCAGCAAGCCCGCGGCCAGAATGAGGATCCAGCCGAAGCCATGGTTCCGCAGCGTCAGAGCCAGACCCAGCCCGGCAAAGATCGGGAGCGCCAGCGTCGCGCAGCGAAAGAGCAGCAGCAGACAATAAAATGCCGCAACCGCGCCAAGGATCAGCATCAGGGTCATGAACATCCTCCCATCGGACGCGCTCGCCACCACCTCCACAGCGCAACCTGCAAGCACAGCATAGCCAAAGCCGGCTCGGGGGAGATCCCGAACCGGCTCCAATCTGGATATGATTCCAGATGCTTAGCGATTGAACGGATCATATTCGCAAACGATCGTTTCGGGGTCGCCGTCGAACTCGTCGAGCGGCATGACCGAATATCCGGCGCTGGTCTCGACGAGAATGATGATGGTCATCATGGTCCGGGCGAGGCTCCAGCCAAGCGATTGGGCGGTGGTAAGCGGCATGGGGTAGGCTCCTGTCCTTGGGAGCGGGCCATTCCCGCTCGACAGGCGCCCCGCCGGACGGGGACAGGCCGCAATCACCGCGCGCGAAGCCGCGGCCCGAGCGAAGCGTGGGGACCCTTCACGGGTTGATTGAAGGAGGCCTGGCCTCGGCCAAGGGAATAGCGGCAATCGAGAGCGGGGATGGCCCGGTCCCATGCGGCTGAGCCCATGCCCCACCCGACCCCGGTTCGCCTCCGCGTCCCGGCCCCTCGCTGAGCGTTTATTTCGCAGAGCTGTCGACATCCTGCCGTTCGCTCACGCACGGCCCTCGTCGTCCGCGGCGCCTCATTCGCCGATGAAGAGGCTCACGCGCCGCGGGGCCCCGGAAGCACACGCCTGGAGCAGCAGGAATGCAAAAAGGCGGCCCAGAGGACCGCCTTCATGCCGTTAAATCGATTGGCTCCGCCCGAAGGCGGAGCCGGAGAGCCCGTCAGGTCGGCGGGTTCCAGATGATGACCTTCTTCATCGGGTCCTCACCGGGGGCATTGGCGACATTGCCGTAGATCGTCCCGAACTCGGGGGCCGACATGGTCACGGCGATATATTCGGCGCCGGTCGATTTGGCGGTCTTGACCCAGGCTGCGCCAAGTTCGAAGCCGTTCTTGCGGCTGACGACGCGGTAATCGGGTTCGCTGTCCTTGGCCTTGCGGCCGTTCGGGACAATCGCGATCTGCGCGGTGACGTTGAGGGTGGCAAGCGTGCCTTCGAGGCTGCCGTCGGGCTTGACGTTGAGATTGGCGATGGTGGCCATGGATTTTCTCCTTCGGTTGCTCGGGGGACATCCCCGATGGCGCCAGAAGAAGGGACCGCGAGCTGCCGTCACCGAGCGGCACGCGAGGGCGAACCCCGCATGGGGTTGACGGCCATAGGCGAGCCGGGCCCGAACAAAGGCGACAAGAGGGGGTGGCGTTGAGCAACGGAGGCGGGGAACCCGCCAAGACCATCGACGATCAAGGCCGGACGTAAGGCCCGAGCGACCCGGCCGACGCGCCCGAACCCAATCAGTCGCAGCGATGCGCGCCCCAATATTTGTCCCAGCGCGCAGTGAGGCCGCTGCGAACCATGGCGCAGGAGATATCGCCCGAGCGGGGCGAGGTGCAGAAGGCGGCGGTGCGCGTGCCGCCAGCCCCGCCGCGCGAAACGCAGCGCATGGCCGGTCCGCGAACAAGGATATGTCCCGTCCGGTTCCGCCCTTGCGGTTCACCGAGCAGACGAGCCAGATGATCGCGCGCTGTCAGGGCATCGGCGTCCGGGCAGGGATGCCCCGGACTGCAGCTGCCGTCCATTTCGCGCGCGGCCACGCCCGACAGGCGGACATGTGGCCCTTCGGCGCACCAGATCGGCCCGTCGCCATCCCAGACCGCGACGGGGGTGCAGGTAAAGGATTGGCCGGCGGGAACGACCGAGGCGAACAGGAACAGGCTGAACATCATCGCCGGGTCCGTAATGCGGACCACCGATCGATTCAAACCCCAAGCCATCCCAGCGCATCAAAGACGCCGCGCGAAGCGCCCAAAGAAGAACGCGCTCTTGGCGAGGCCGCAGCCGGGCGGCGTGCGCGCGGGCCTGTGGGCCAGCCGCCGTCCGGCAAGGACGCCGAGCCAAGTGCGCTGCGCGGTCCCAAGGTAACGCGCGGTCCCTGGCGCCGCCTGCCGGCGCCAGAGCACGCCCAATTCAGCCGCGCTCATTCTGGCCGCGGTACAAGTACCGAGTTCAGCCCTTGTACCGAGTGACGTGCCGCGGCTCTCCGCACAGGCCGCACGGCCCCTTCGAGCGCTCAAAACCACCAACACCGCCAGCAGCGCTCGTGGCAACGCTAGCTTGCGCGATCGACGAGAGATCGAGCCGGTCCGCAATGCACTCGTCGCAGAGAGGCGTGCCCTCCATCCGCCGGACGAGCGCCTCGACACGTTCTGCAATAGTTGAGCCCCTAGTCATCGCGCCGCTGTAGATTGGTATCAACATTCTGGAAAGTCACCGGATCGGAACGCGAAATCGAAGTGATTTGGCATGGCGAGAAACATCGCAATCCCATCTGATCCGTTTCGGCGTTCCATGATATGCCCGCGGCATGACCTCTGGCCTTGAACGAGTCGCCCGCGCGCTTTGCGAGTTGGATGCAAATCCACCCGACGCGACGATGGAAGGCAAGCCGCTTTGGCAAGACTATTTGCCCGAGGCCGGGGCGGCGATCATGGCGCTTCGCGAGCCCGACACGGCGATGGTCAGCGCCGCGCTCGCAGCTGGCCACATCGACCAAGAGGACGTCGGCAGAATCTATCGGGCTATGATCGATGCCGCGATGATCAAATAGTCCGACGGCAACATGCAGAGAGGTGAGAGGAATAGCCAAAACGAACCGACGTCGGTCGGTCGGTTTTAGGAGGCTGGATCATGGGTAGCGCAGATTCGCTGCCCCTGTCGCGCTATGACGAAACACAACCGATCGTCGATCTTGCCGCACCAGTTTGGTCTCGCTAAAAAACTGACCGTCGAGAAAGGGGAGATCGGTGCGGTTAGCCCGGTCCCCGCGCCAGCGGGCCCTGACCTTCGCTGCGGCGTCGTGTCCCAAGACCTGGAACGCTGTCGCAATGGTGCGGCAACGAGGGAAAGGCTTTGGATATGCAACCCCAGATTTCCGTCATCACACTTGGCATCAGCGATCTGCCGCGGTCCCGTAGATTTTATGTCGAGGGCTTCGGCTGGATGCCTGTCTTCGAGAATGAAGACATCATCTTCTATCAGATGAACGGCTTCGTGCTTGGCACGTTCGAGAAGTCGGCGCTCGAAAAAGACATGAACCGATCCGGTCTTACCTCGCCGGGCGCCTTTTCGCTGGGGCACAATGTGTCGAGCCAAGCGGAAGTCGAAGACGCGATTGAGCAGCTCGTCCAAGCGGGCGGGCGTATCATCAGACCATCAGACGCCCCGCCTCATGGAGGTTATCGAGGATATGTAGCTGATCCGGACGATCACGCTTGGGAGATAGCGTGGAATCCGGACTGGCCTATCGATGAAAATGGCCATGTCAGGTTTGCGATCTAGCGTCGTCATCCGCTGGCCTGTGGGATCACAGGCCAGCGGACGATCGACAATCCACCTGCGCCAAACATCCACCTGAAACGCACCCACCCATCCACGCGATTTGGCTGCTCGTAGACCGTCCGGCTTCTGGCTGAAACCAAGGAAAGCTGATGTCGCATCGCGATCCGAGGCATCTTTTGGCGCTGTCGTACAATTATCGGCCTGGCCACGACGCTATCCGCGCCGTGCGACCCAGGAGAGCTCTTCCTTTCAGGAAAACAGAGATCTTCATCTGACGCCCGCCCGATTTCGATCGGGCGGGCGTCTTTTTTGGGGATCCGCTCGACACAACTCGAGTCGCTCGTTTCGCTGCGATTGGCCGCTTGAAGACAGTCCGCTATTAGGTGCCAAACAAAGGAAGCGGACGTTGTGTGGCGACGAGTGCGGTTTTTCTCAGCATTTCCGGCCGATTTCCACCGCGGTGGCCATTTGTTCGAGTGCCGCGCCGTTGCAGCCCAAATCGAGTCAGGTCTTCCTCTCAAAGCAGATGAGCTAGACAAAAGGGGGCTTGGGGAGTCATCGCTCTTTTCGACTAGCGAGCGCGGCAGCCAACTTGGCGTTGACCTCTTCAAGCGCAGCCTTCCACTCTGAATTACCGCGATCCACGGTTACGGCCTGCGCAAGCGATTGCTGCGCAGACTGCAAGGCTTTGCCAGCTTCTGCCGCCTGACCTCGAGCCGTCAGCATATTGCCGGTTTCCAGCCAGTACAGACCTTCGTAACCGATAGAATAAGGCGTCGGCTCGGCCATTTGGATTCCGGCACGTGCGCGGTCGAGGGCCGAGGCGGCTTCGTCGGTTTTACCCGCAAGGATCGCCGCCTTCGCATACGGAATGAGGACCCAATAGGGTTCCGGGGCCACCTGACCTTCTTGCGACGTGGCGGCGCTAATTTTTTGCTCCAAAAGGGTGCTCTCCAATGCGCCCTGAAAGGCCGACATTGCGCCCAAGGGGTCACCTGCAGCGAGAAGGATGCGCCCCAGCGTCAAAGCGCTCCCTGCGGCAGAAGCGCTGTTGACGGCGGACGGCTTGCCGTTTCCGCGCGCCTGATCTGCTGCAATCAAACGCCGCTGATTAAAGCTTTCGCGCGCGGCTTCCTCGGCCTCAGCGTAATTCCCGCGCTGCTGTTCGATGAGAGCAAGTGTATGTAGCGGGATTGCGAGCCACTCTCGGCCGCCCTGCTCGATCATCCAAGCTGGCTCGGTCGCTTTCGGGTGGAGCATGCGCCACGTCTTGTAAGGCATGGCTAGATATTCGCGATAAATGGCAATCGATTGCCTTGCAAATTGCGATGCGGCCGCAAGATTTCCTTCCTGCGAAGCTGCAACTGCCCGTTGATGAAGCAAGCTGGCTTTCGCCTGCGGGGCGCTGGCGAAATCATATCGCGCTTCGATCTGCTCGAGTTTGTCCAGGATTGGACGTGCGCGTTGGGGCTGGCCCGCCAGAAGGTAAAGGCCAGGCAGCTGGCTTAGCGCAAGATAATCATTGGGATTGATCCGTAAGACAGCCTCATATGCTGCGATCGCGTCGGCCTCGCTCCTTTCCTTCTTTGCGGCAGCGTCGACGACCAGCGTCGCGAATGCATGCTGGTCGACCAAGCGCTGCATCGGCGTAGCGTCCGAAAGCTCAATCCGCTTTTGGAGTTCCGCCAGCGCTTTGGAATCGCCCTCGCCGTAGCGACGAAGCAGATCAAGTATGACAGGATCTTTCTGTTCGAAGAGCGCGCCGATAGACGCTGTAAAACGCGCTCGTTCGACGGCAAAGGCTGCGTCGGAGTCGGCCAGACGGCGAACCATTTCACTCTCGGCTGCCGCAAGATCGCGGCGAATGCGCGCCAGATCGCCTTTTCCCGCATTCAATTGCTGTGTGAGCGCGTTGACCTTCCCCCGAAGCGTTCGCACTGTCGCGTCCTGACTGCGGGCCTCGGCCTCCATGGTGATCGCGGCGCGGTAGACTACCTTGTCCCGAACCGCGCTTGTCTGAACATAGCTCGCCGACGGGCGGGCGGGTGCTGCGCTAGCCATGCTGCTTGTGCTGATGATAAAGAAACCTGCCGCAATCGCGGCGATGCTCCTGAAGCGTGAACGCGTCACGGCGCGGTCGAAATGCATACATCTTCCAGTTCGGGTTGATTGACAACACATTTGGAATGCCCTTCGAGGCTGCAAGCGCCATCGGCACACTGCCATTGATCGGCTATCGGGGTTGCCTGAACATACGCGCCGCTCACATCGGTCGCATAGAGTTGGCATTGGCGCTTTGCTGTTGCCGCCCCGCGAGCCAATGCGCGGCGCTTCGACGCCTCCTCACTGCCATCGATGACCGCGTCGACGGGAACGTAAAGCGGCAGGACATGGGTAACTGACACCGACTTGCCTGTTACCACGCTTCTTTTTGTTGCGAGGAGTGCGGTAGCGGCACCGGCAAACTTCCCCTCCGGAAACGCTCTGATATGGTCTTCGAGCGCTTTACACGAGCGCTTGTCCCATGTTTCCCAAGCGATCCGTTCTTCTCGAGTGGGTCTATCCCCCATGCCGGCAAAACCGCAGAAGTCGGAAATCCCCGGCTGGAGATTGGGTATTCGGCAAAACTGCTCTTGGGCATTGAGCAAATCGAAGCCCGTGATCGCCACAGTCACCGTAAACAAGCTCGCAAAACCGGCGCCAATGCGGAACCACCAGCGTCTACGACGCGGAAGAGTTGCGCCCAATTTTTCAGCGCATGCAGACGCAAGCGAATCTATCACGCCGGGCTTTATTCGGGTGGCCATAAAGTCCAGAGGCGGATGATCGCTGAAGCCGAGGGGCGGCTCGGCATCTGGAAAACTGACTGTGACGAGCTGGCCCCGAGCCTTCGCACGGTGCGCAATCTCTCGCAGGACGTCTTGTGCAGGACCTTTGGCACTCCACGCGACAACGAGGCATTTGGCGCCTCTGGCCTGATCTTCCGTTGTATTGAGGGACGCCGGGGCGGTATCAACTTCGCAGGCGCTCATCGGGATTCCTCGGTCGCGGAGGCGCGCCACAATTGCCTTCGCCCGCCGGGCATCAGCGCGCGCGTGAAACAGCACCGCGTTCCCGTCTTCAGCCGTTCGACGAAATAGCCCCATATTGTCCTCCCCAGCACGTGCTAGTCATTCAGGCTAGGGCACACAATCTGGAATAACGTTCGCAATCTGGCCGGTTGCTGTCAGGCAGGTTTCAGGCAGGAAACTTCGGAAGCGGACAATCGCCGTCAATGACCCGCTACGACGGATCGATCGATGGAAAGCGCAAAGTGGCCGTTTTCTATACTCATCTCGAGGAGGCGAACCAACTCGTCGATATTGCTTACCTCGTCCGCTCCGATCTTCAAGTGCGGAACTGGGCGTCCTCGGGCAAATAGGCGCCCGAACCGCGACGCAATCCGAGAAACCCGCGAGCCGAGAGGCGGGAATAGGCTTAGCACGCAACTGTCTGGCTCGCGCCGGAGGCTTCGCATATCGCCACTACAGTCGGAAAGCGCGCACCTGGCGCCATATCACCTGAAGAAATTCGCTCTTCGAAGCGCAGGACGAGATCGTCCGCAAGAAAGGTTGCCTTGGTCGCCGCCTTGGCCGGAGCGAATATCATCGCTAAATTGTGCTGGCCAGCGCAACAAATATCGGAAATTCGGGACAACGAAGCGCGGCAGTCATTCCTCAACCACCGGTAGCAGGCCCGTCGAGACGGGCGCTAATCGTGAGGCGATTTGGCAGCCATAGAGAGATAGAGTGAAGAATCGGCCTTGAAAAGCCCGAGTATTGTCGGGTAGCCAATTGGTATCGGCGGAGTCGGGGGGCAACGCATGCGGTTCTGGGTAATTTTGGCATTTCTTCTCGTGTGGCTTCCCACACAAGCAAGCGCGCAGTCTTCAGATGTTCACTACGCGATCAAACCGAACCGGGAGATCGCGGCGATTTGCGCAGCCGAAGACGGCCTGGCGCAAATGTGGGCGCGCGAAAAAGAGTGGAACAAGGCCGATATTCGTTTCCAATGGGAAGGCTTGAAGATGCAGGCGGAAGCGGCAGAAAATCCGCCGCCCGGCAATCCGCAAAACACGACTATTCCCCTTCCGGCGGTCCCGCCGACATTCGAGGAGTATCGCGACGCCATGATGGCGAACCAATGCAAGATCGCGCGCGACGGCCTTGTCGAGACCTTCGCTTACGCGACACCCTATTTCGGCTACAATTGGTGGGAATGCGACGCCGATTGGGACGAGGATTGCGACGACGAAAAGCGGATCCGCGCACCTGCCGGACAGCAGATCTGCAACGTCTCCTATCGCACAGCCAAGCAGCGCGGCGACAGCGACTTCAAGATAACGCCGGACGGCTTCCTACCCGACAAGCGAAACCAGGTTGCACGCTTCTCTGAGTATCGAGCAAAGCTATACGCGCACGGAAGCCACTCGCTCTTCGACAAGGAAGGTGCACGGATCCGTCTCGAAAATTTCCTCGTCACGACCATCCCGCGCGATTGGCCGGACGAGGCACGCCGCAAACTCAAATGCGCGATGCCAGCCAGACCGGCTCCGCCGCCGCCGACACCGACGGCAACGCCGGCACCCAAGCCCGTTCCCCCGACCTTCGGCGAAGGCTTTGCCGATGAACGGCGTTCGTATCGCTTCTCGCTAGCCAACGTCGGCAAAGTGCCGATCCGCGTCGAATATCTGGTAGAACGGCAAGACAGCGGAAGCGATAAATGGAAGCAGGCGGGCTATGGCGTCGTCCAGGTCGAACCGAACACGACCTATTACAGCAACGGATATCATGGGTGGGACGCCGTTAACTGGCGCACCCGCTACGGACTTATTCAGTAGGAGCAGACGATGACCGAAGTAGCCCGTGTGACGATCAAGCTCGACCAGATTCGCGAAGGTTTGAAGATTGCTTCCGGCAATCCCCTCGCCTCGCTCATCGAGCGAGCAGTCGAGGGCCTCGACGACGAAACAAAGCAAAAGCTCTTCGCCTCCGGGGAATGCACCGTTGTCTATCATGGGTGCGGCACCTGCGCGGGCGGCGGTGCCCTCGTCGAATATTTCTGCAGCGGCGGCAACGGCCAACCCGACTATACGCGGTGCGAAAGCTGCGACTGACGAGTGAGTACGGCAGCTTCGGACGGCGCGTCGGAATGGCAAGGGCGGGTGCACAGCGCCCGTCCTTGGCTGAACCCGACCTGCTCCTCAGAAGAGGCGAGAAATCAATGCGACGAGTTCCGGCTGCCGCGAAATTCCGATCTTTCCGAACACGGCCTTCAAATGCTGTTTCACCGTATACTCACCGATAGCAAGCGTCCGAGCCACCTTGGCCGTCGACAAGCCTTCGCTCACGAGCGCCGCGACTTCTGCCTCTCGGGCAGTGAGATCGAATAGCTCTACCAGTTCCCCACGCCTGACTCGTCCCGGCGTGTCGAGATCGGTTAGCGTGATCAGTGCAACCGGGCGCAGAACGTCGAAAACATTGTTGGACGGCTCAAGCGGTACCGCACGAAGTATAAGGCCGAGCGGACAAAAGGGGCCCGCCAATCGCACGGGGAATATTGGCTCCAGCATCGCGGTATTGTCGGCGGCCGATCGCACGAAACGATCGACCTTGTTGCGATGCCGCGCATGAACAGCCCTCAGCTTCCGATCACGGGCAGTAAGTACAGAGCTGCATCGCAAGGCTGTCTCGAAACCGGCCGAACATTCGACGAGGCGCCCCGATCGATCGAGCAATGCGAACGGCGACGAGCTCTCGATCTGTTCGATTGTTACCGCCTCGTTTGTGAGCCGGTTCCCCGAAAGCGATCGACCGGCCGCGACGAAATTCACGAGATGAGGTGTGATACGACGATGCACTTCGAGGTGCGACCGCTTCGGGGGACCGTGGTCGGCAGCGAAATAGGAACCGAAATAGATTTCATGGCCTCCGCCCTGGAACAGCTTTCCTCCCTGAACGTAGCGGTTTGGCGTCTTCTCCAACCAATCCATGAACTCCGCCATGTCGGGGTCGCCGTCGACAAGAAGGGCCCGGTCATCCACCACCACGCCGACGGGCAACGCGCGGGCCCGCCGAACACGGGGATTTATGTGATAGATGCGCTCTTCATATTGCTCGATGACGCGGTCATCGAGGGGGCATGTACAGTTGATGGACGCAAGCCCGGTGTTGAGATCGGCCAGCTCGAGCGAACATGAGGCCGATCCAATGGTCTCGCTCATCAGCTTGAGCGCGGGCATCCACTCGGCGGGATCGATAACTGCCCGGGCAAAGCCTCCGATGATTGTGGCAACGATTTCGTCGGCAGATGACACGGCCACCTCCTGGCCCGAGGCATATCGCCTCGAACAACTACACTATCTTTCCATATCCCTCAATTGAGGGATGCGTGGCGACATCATCCGCCGCAATTTTCTTCCGGAATTTACTCCGATGGCAGCGTTTCATCCAGAGCAGCTGCCCGATGCCGGTCCGCTTATACAGTAATTGACGGCCCGAAACGTGTCGAAGGAGTTGCAAGCAGGGGACGATGGGATGCCGAATACGAACGAACTCTTGCCCAACATGTTGGCGAATTCGGCGACGACGATCCCGAACTCCGACGTCACCGCCAAGCCGGAGAAAGAGCCGCCGCCCGAGACAGGCGTCACCGCCAATCTCGGATCCGGCCGCTTTACCCTGGCGGACGGCGAAGCCAAGGGTCTCGTCGTCGATGCGCCGGACAGCATCGATGCGCTCGCGCCCGAGGCAATCGCAAAGACGCTATGGCAGATCGAGAAGATCGAGACGCGTGAACAACTCCGCACCAGCCTGTCACTAAGTGCCAGCGCCTCGGCAGATTTCGGCGCAATGGGAGGCGGAGCCTCGCTGTCTTTGTACAGGGAATCGCAATTCGACGAATATACTCTGGCGATTCTGGCCAGTTGCTCGGTCGTGACAAACGCGCTGCGGATTCCGCTTGACCGGCAAATTGCCGATACGAAAATGCTTGCCGACCTGAAGGAAGGGAAACGGTCCGCCTTCTACCGGAAATATGGCAATCGATATGTCGATGGTTATGTGAGTGGCGGTCAGATTCTCGTATATCTCAGCTTCAGAACACAGACCCTGCGCGAATATGAGGCCACGTCGGCGGCAATCGATGGCTCGTCGGGGAAGTTCAGCGCAAGCGTCGATTTTCATCAGGCGTTCGAACGGATACGCAACCTCTCCGTCGAGCAAAGCCGAATGGTTATCCAGGGCAAGCTCATGCCCATCCCGACCTGGACCGACCTCGATAAAACATTGCGCGAGTTCCCGATCTCGATCGGGGCGGGCACGCCGATGTTCTTTTCGACAAAGGCGCTGGAAACACTGATTGACTGGCCGATCACGGATGAGCTGCGGCTGATCGACGAGGAAGAGCGCCTGCGCGCCATTGAAGCCGATGCGATCCGGCTCGGGATCGCAAAGAGTAGGTGGGAACGTATCGGAAGAAGCCGCGGCGCGTTCAAGCATGTCACCGAAGCGCATGTGAAAAAGCAAATCGAGATCGCCACGCAGAAATCCGAACGCCTGCGAGTTGAGGCACAAAAACTGATCGCCGATGCAGGCAGCGGGCCATTTCCGCCGCGCGAGGCTTTCGATTTCAATGCAATGGAAACTTACCCCGAGCTACGCGAGACCCGGCGGCCGGCGATCATCGGTTATCTCGGACCAACGACAGAGACGACGAATGGCTGGTCCGGTAACAATGGCAACGTCGAAGATCAAAATCAGAACTGGATCCGATCGAGGAGCGGCAATGCGGCAAGTTTCGGCGAGGGCGGGGCGAAACTCGTCGGCGACGACGTGGGACTTGAGCTTTGGATGCGCCTGCGGGGGGGCGTCGGCGACAAATTTGTGGATTCAGACCCCGAACCGGCGCTGGGAGCCGCGAAAACACCGAACGGGCACGTTCTCACCGGTCTCGCCTTCGAGCTTCGTGGTCCGATGGCCGGCTTCTACCACATTGCCTATCAGATACATGCGAACGAGGTGGGCGATTCAGCAATCTATGGCACCGTTGAAGGAGCAGCCGGCCCTCCCGGAACGATCGCAGCCAACGGACAATATCCCGTACAAGGCTTTCGCCTGGTTATTTGGCCCCAGACCTAGTTGAAGCGCCCAAACTCGCGCCTCGCAGTCAGACAGTTTTTGAGTTTGAAAACGACATGGGGTCGCGCCTCGCGCCTGGCGTATTGCCGGTCAGCCCCACCGCATCCGTCTGCCGACCTGCGCTCGGCAGGGCCAAGAGGCGAAAACATTCTCCAGGGTCGTGAACGCGCCTAATGCAATCCGTCGAGCAATTGCGCCGAAATCGATGTATCTCCGCGCTTTTCGATCGCTCCGTTACTAGAATTCAGCCAATGGCCGGTTGGAGACGGTCCGCTTCTGGCGGGAAATCGCGACAAGCAGACCTGCGGCTCCGGGTCGCCCCTTACGACTGCAACCGAACGAAGCAGGTCATTTGCGCTACTGAATTTGGGGGTCGCAACCTCTGAGTGGGTTTGACTCGGGCGACCGGTCGGCGCCGCTAAGCCTAGTTCTTTCCTCGCGAATGCCAGCGACAGCGTGTAAGCCGTCACGTTACGGTTGACAAAGTGTAATGCCTTACACTACACGCTGGACATGGAAATCGAGAGTATCCGTCACAAAGCGCTTCGCAAGTTTGCTGAAACCGGTAAACCAAAAGGCTTGATGCAACCGGAGCGCATCATGGATATGCTGGCCTTCATCGCGGCTGCAGGGTCGTTTGATGAGCTCCGTATCCCGCCGAACTTTGGCTTTCATGCCATGTCGGGAGATCGGGACGGAACCTTCTCAATGACCGTGACCCGGAATTACCGCCTGACTTTCACAAAATCTGACGAACAGACTGTCGCCGAGTTAGACCTAGAGGACTATCACTGATGCCTATCCAGCTTCACTCTTCGTTTGCCGTGCACCCTGGTCCGTGGCTTCGTCGCAACATCATAGAGCCCTATCGGCTCAACGTGTCCGCGGCTGCCGAGCATCTCGATGTAGCTCGGCCTACCCTCAGCAATTTACTAAATGGACATGCCGGACTTTCGGCAGAGATGGCGCTTAGGTTCGAGAAGGCTTTTGGAATCTCCGCCGATACGCTCGTCAGAATGCAGGCCTTACATGACTTGGCGGAAGCCAAGGGCCATGCCGACCGGTTAAAGGTCGAGAGGTTGCCTGACCCTGTTTAAATCGAAAAGAGCGACCTAAAAACCTCGCTCTCTTCTCTCTTCTCCCCCCGCTTGCGGGAGGGGTAATCAACCCACGGTCTCAATGGCAGCTCCCCACCCCGTTTCGGTCCCTCAGTCCGCCAGCGGCGCAACAGCATGCTCTACCGCAGAACTGGCCGGTAGCGGTCTGTCCGGTTTGAGACGGCAGCGAGCGTAAGCGGACTCTCGACGGGCTGCGCGGCGCGACGAACTTCCGGTTGAGAGATGAGCTTAAACCTGAAAAAACTCCTGCTCTCCGGTTAGCGCAGCGTAAACAGCCAAACAGGCGTGCAGCACATCGTGCTTCCTGCCGTCCGGCGTCTCTACCACCACAGTCTCCGGCATATCTGACCACGTGGTGCCGTCAGAAAAGTAAGAACCATCGCTAAATGCGGCTCCCTTACCCCTGGCAAGGTGCTCGGCTCGAAGGCCAACTAGGGCAGCGTCGGGGTGACGAGTCAGTTCCACGTGCTTGCCCGCGTTCGCAATTGCGCGGATCGTGTGGAAGGCCGGGACCTTCGTCGCGATCTCCTCCGCAATATCATGCGGTTTGCTGCCTCTCACGTGTGCAACCACGTCAGCGAAGTGATAAAGAATGATGCAGGTCGAAATAGCAAGGTCATAGGCGGTCGGCTCCGCCTGAAAACGGCGGCAAAGGGGAGCCGCAAGTTCATCCATGTAAACGCGGGGATTCGAGAAGGCCATGGTTGTTTGCTCGCCTATCCGAACTTCAAAAACTTACGTTCGCCGACTGAGGCCTCCCGGCCCCAACGGAACCGGCGGCGCTCAGAACTAAACCGCTAGCAGAAATTCCGATCAATAAGGCAACGAGAATCGGAAGTCGTCCTTGGGTCGCTTTTGCGCAGTGCCGGTCCAATCCGGCGCATCGATAACCCCGCGCCCCTTCATGTCATACGTGATGGCGCCCAACGCCGAATATGTAATCATGCAAGCGTCGAGAATTTGCGGCCAAATTTCTTTCCACTCCAAGCCAGCGGCATTCGATCGCAACAGTTCTAACAACACTTCGCGCGCCGTCCGCTCGCCTTCTGAGATTTCGCGAGCGCTTCTTTCGCCGGGCTCTATCGCAGATTGCCCGGCAAACATGTCGTCCATCCCGCTCTGCACCCTGCGGGTCTCCGCTTTTTTGGCCGACTTGTAAGTTGCTTGCGCCTCGAGCGACTTTCTATGAGCGTCTCGAAATACCCGAATTCCCGCAGGATGTCGGGACAGATAGATCAGTTTATACAGAGGGCGATCTGCCGCCGTTTCATCGACTGTCAGCGCTGGCGCAAACTTATAGCCGCCCATGCTCCGCAATGCCTGCCTCGCACGCTCGGAAATGGCGGCCTCTCTTTCGACGCCGCGCAGCGCGGCGAACTCTGTCCTCCATCCGCCATTGTCCTGCAAGCCGCCCAGCCAACCTTCCAGCGTCGGCATTCGGTCCTGCGAACTCGCGAATCGATTTGCAAACTGGAACATGAAGTTGAGCAGCACCTCTGTCCGCTCAGGCTTGATCAAACAGCCGAACTTGCGGACATCGGGGACGCCCTTGGGATCGACAACTACGAACCTGAATGCCTTGGTCGGAATTGCACTGGCGATCGTTGGGGCATGTTTCTCTGCCTCACCGGGATAGCAGTGTATTTTTACCTCGGGGAATCGCCTCACAGCTTCTGTGAGCTTCGCGAAATTTGCAGGATCCTTCTCAACGAGGTGAGCGACCATCGTCACGTTCCGACCAAGTTCTGCCTGCTTGGCCTTCGCTTCCGTCATGCGGTGGAGAGCAATTCCAAAGGACGTGTCCGAATAGTTACCACTGTTCGACTGCCACGGCCCAGCGAAGAGATCGACATAGGTGAATTCATCCGCCCAGCTGACAATTTTCGGAATCTGCGCCGGCATGTAGGCGTCGAGAAAAGTGTGCTTTACCAGCGCCTGCTCTCGACCGTCATACCATCGCGGATCGAGCATTTAGCCTGCCGCTCCCTTCAAGCGGGGCCATTCGCTCCATTCGCGACCATCGAGCTCCCGGCCGCCAGACTTCGGCCGAAAGCCGCCCCATTGTTTGAAGAAGAAGGGTACGCGCTGGGCGCGGCACGCGTCTCGGATTTCCCGCGCCCATTCAATATGCATCACGCGCGCGTTCGGGCCGCTCTCCCCGCCCGCAATTACCCAGTGGATATCGCTGAGATCGATCGGTCCAACCGAGCCGATCAAAGGTTCCACCGACAGAAATCGCACAGCGGACTTGGCGGCGCGCAGGTGTACGATCCGTGCCGCTCCCTTTGTATCTTCGACCGATACGCCCGTCCATATATGCGCCGGCGGATCGCGATCAGCGTAGCGGGCATTCATGTAGTCTCGGAGCCGTGAGCTACGTTTCGTCAGCACCTGATAGGTGTGCCAATCGGCAGCTTCCATGGTGTCGAAAACCTGATCAATAAACGAGGTCGAGATAGCCTTGTGGAAGAGATCACTCATAGAATTGACAAAGATCATACGACCACGCCGCCATCGCAGCGGTTGATCGATCCGTTCGGGACGAAGCGTCAGATCAAAGCCATTTTCAAACGGATGTCCGGGAACCCCGCGAAAGCGCTCAGAGAAGCGCGCGGCATAACAATTATCGCACCCAGCGGTGATCTTCGTACAACCGGTCACCGGATTCCAGGTCGCATCAGTCCACTCGATTGCACTGTGGTCGGCCATCGTTTCGCTTCTTTGCCCATTGCCGGAATTCTGGCTCGACGGCCAAAACCCTCCCTCCGCGCAGATTCTCACATAAGCGCAGCAATTGGAATCCATGAAATTTTCAGAGTTCCCGGCGTGGGGCCGGGCGCTGTCATCGGTACTAACAGCTATCTACAAAGCTACGGGCCGTGAGCAGGCTATCAGCTTTCAGGCGCGGAAATACGTTAGCTGTCATCGCCCCACATACTGGCACGCACTTGGCGTGAAAGGGCCGCACCGCTTGGTCAATGACCGATCACATGCGGCGCTCTGTACTAGGATGAAACCACCCAGCGCCGAATTCTCGCACGAAATCCTCACACGGCGCATGATATTGTAAATTCATGCGCAGTACGTTAATAGGGTGCCCAACTTTTTGAATTGTGAGGGTTCAGGTGGCATTTCGTGCGGATGAAGCGGCCGAGGCGGGCCTGGAGCGAGTTAAGCGGTACCTGATTCCGCGCAGCTTGACGGCAGACGAGCGTCTACAAGCCGAGCGCGCCTTAGCCGACATCGTCGCCACATGTGGACCAGTCGTAGCAGGCTACCCAAGTTGGCACCCCCTCGTGGCGAAATCTCTGAAAGCGAGCGACCAAGTCACAGTTCCAAGCGAACGCTGCGGATATCGCGGCCTCGACCACACGGTCTACTTCGCCCATGGGTTCGTGACTTGTCCCTACGGGGACGGTGAGGAAGTGCTGTGCTCGGCGAACGACATTGTCGGGCTAAAGGGTATGTATGTGACAGCCGAGGCTATCGATGCACCGTTCTATTCGAGCGGGACGACACCAATTCTCGTAAAGTGCGAGTGGATGGCCGACCTCGAGGATGGCTTCACAATCCCTAAATCTCTGGCCGTCCCGCTTATGCTCGAAAAGGAAGTGCCAGCTTGGCGATGGTCTGAGGTGGGCGAAACATGGGAAAATATGCGCTCTTATCTTTTGGGTTCGCCGCACGGCGCGCGATCATCGCTGTTTGTCACCCAAGACACCGCTCTATCTATGAAGAAAATCTATGAAGCGATGGTCAATTCTGGGATGTATGGCCCGATCTACCGTTGATCTCGCTATCTATTACTCACCCTGCACTTTAGATACCTCAATTGAGCACCATCCGCTCGCCATCCTTTGATTTAATTTGGAAGCCTTGGAGTACCCCGTAGTCCGCGCATTGCCGAAGGAGCGCCCCATCAGTTCCCTACCAACCATGTCCGCTGCTCAGTTTGCGACCGCCTTCGCCCTACGACCAAATCTCGTGGCATGGTTTCTCGGCGCCGGCGCCTCGGCGGCATCCGGAATTCCGACCGGTTATGCGATGATCCGCGACTTCAAGGCCCAAATCTTTTGCCGCGAGACAAATCTTTCTAAACGGGAAATCGATACCGCCGATCCCATTTGGGCGGAGCGGATCGATGATTTCTTTCATCGAACATCGCTGCTGCCACCGGACGGAGATCCCACGGAATATGCCGCCGCCTTCGAAGCGGTCTATCCTCAACCTCGCCACCGTCGACAATATATTGCGGATGCGATCGCCAAGGGTACCCCATGCTTCGGGCACAAGGTGCTAGCCAGCCTGATGGCAGCGGGCGAGGTCGACTGCATCTTCACGACCAATTTCGACCCGCTTGCAGAAGAGGCGGCAATTACCGCGAACGCAATCCTACCGACCGCCGACCAGAGACGTCCCACCGTGGCGGCGATCGACTCCGCCGACCGCGCCATGCGTTGCCTCGATGAATCCGATTGGCCGCTAATCGCGAAACTCCATGGAGATTATCAGTCGATCGCGATCAAGAATACGGGATCGGAACTGGAACAGCAGGACGCCCGCATGCGGCACGTGCTGGTCGAGGCCGGCAAGAGATTTGGCATGCTGTTCGTGGGCTACAGCGGGCGTGATGCTTCGATTCTAGAAGCCTTGAACGACGTCCTGGCTTACCCCTCCCCGTTCCCGAACGGGCTTTATTGGGTTACCTCATCAGCGAACCGTCTGCTCCCCGCGGTCACGGAGTTTCTGGATCGCGCGCAGACAGCCGGGGTCGACGTTTCGGTTGTCGAATGCACGACGTTCGACGAGCTGGTCGCCGAAATTATCAAGACAACCGATCTGCCGCAGGCGCTCTACGATCGCGTGATGGAAGGGCGACCTACCCCGCGTCTCATACCCGTTCAAATTCCAAACGCCAAAGCCCGCGCATTCCCGGTGCTGCGCTATTCGGCAATTTTGCTCCAAGCTATGCCGACCGCGGCCAGGCGCATTAGGCTGGACCAATCGACAACGTCGGCAGAGGTGCGCGAGATCTTCAAGCTGAAGGGATGTCGAGCGACGGCGGCCGCGTTGGGGCGGGAGCTGGCGGTGTTCGGGCGGGACCAAGAGATCCTCGACGCCTTGGCTCCGCTCGGCCCATCGCTCGCTGGAACGATCGATCTCGATCCGGCCGCCGATAGCTGGGCACTAGGCTTGCTTTACGATACACTCGTGCGATCTCTGGCCCGACAGCGTCCGCTGATCCCGCGCTACAGGCGTTCAGGACATTCGCTCGTCGTCGCCCCACCGCGCGACGGCGATGATCCTGAGCGAACGCGGCGCCAGCAACAAACCCTATCCCGGATGCGCGAGGCTTACGGGACTAGTCTCGTCGGCGCAGTTCCCAAGCTTGGCTTCCCCTTTCAAGAGGGCGTCCATCTCAAGCTGGAACAGGTCGACGGTAAGTGGTGGTGCGGCTTCGAGCCCTACACCTTCGTCCAGCTGCCTCGACAGGACACTGCCAAAGCAGAGGGCGCAGATGATCTGGTCGCCAACCAAGCCCCGGTTGAAATGGGGATGCAGGCCGAGCGACGGGGTGATCCCGCCGGTGACTGGCGCCGCGAACGCTGGGCTCCGCGCTATAACAGGAACTGGGCCAGCATTATTGGGGCTTGGGCTCAGCTTCTCACCCAAACGGGAGGGTCTAATCGAAGCGCCTTCGGGCTCGAAGAGGGCACCGGTATTGATGCTGTGTTTGGAGTGTCACCCGTCACAGGGTACAGCCGCCCGTCACATCACCATGACTATTTCGACAGGAGCAAATGATGGCAAATCCAGCCCTCAGCGAGCTGCCGCCATTCACGCTCTTGGACGAGCCGGACCTGTCCTTTTCGCCATCCGACGCCACTCAAGTCGATGTCCACCCCCTAAGGGGTCTCTTAAACTATGGACCATACTCAAAGGGGTCATTTAGCGGATACACTTCTCGCGTTCGTATAGCGACGGTCGGCCCGGAGAGCGCCTTCCATCGTCGCGGTGACCTGATGAAGCTGTTGCGCAACGTGCATCGGCCTTCCGACCGATCGGAGTATGTTCCGGAATATCCCGGTTTCGAACGCCTGTTCCGCGTGGCGCTCGAGGCCGCGCCCGCAAGTGCACACATCAAGTGGCCCGACCGCCTCGATCAACTACCAGGCGATGGCGACGCGCAGCACCGCCTCTATCTTGCCATGGATGCCGCGCTTCGCCGCCTTGACGCCGTGCGCAATGAGTTCGACGTCGTGCTCGTCCACTTTCCCGACAACTGGGACACCGCGACACGCGGAAAATTCTTCGACGCGCATGACGTGCTGAAAGCCTTAGGTGCCAAGTATAATATCCCGACCCAAGTCCTGAACGACCGCGTCTTCACCTTCAACTACAAGGCGTCGCTCGCATGGCGTCTTTCGACGGCGTTGTATGTGAAGGCTGCAGGTACACCGTGGAAGCTGGCGCCGCTGAATGGCGTGCCGACCGATACCGCCTACATCGGATTGGCCTATGCACTGCGCGGCGACCAGCAAGACGCTCATTATGTGACTTGCTGCTCGCAGGTCTTCGACATGGATGGCGGCGGCATGCAGTTCGTTGCGTTCGAAGCACGGGACCCGGTGGCCGACGTCGCCGAAGCCCGTAGGAACCCCTTTCTCAGCCGCGATGACATGCGCGCAGTCCTCGCCCGCAGCCTAGAACTCTATCAGGGGCGCAACGGCGGCAACCTGCCGAAGCGCATGGTCATTCATAAGACTACGGCTTTCAAGGAGGAAGAAATCGAGGGCGCGTTCGACGCGCTCGCTGGCGTTCCAGAAATAGAGTGCGTCGAGGTGAGTTCTTCTTCGTGCTGGCGAGGCGTCTGGCTCATTAAGTCGGGCGTGGAGAAACCGCCATCTAAACCGTCAGGCTTTCCCGTGCCGCGCGGAACGATGGTGGTCCGCACGGGCAATTCCGCTTTGATATGGGTCGCCGGCAATGCACCCGAGGTCTCGACTAAGGGTGACTACTACCAAGGCAAGAAGAGCATCCCGCGCCCCTTGCAGCTCATCCGCCATGCCGGAAGCGGGCCACTTGAATTGATCGCTCATGAGGCGCTGGCGCTCACGAAGATGGATTGGAACAACGACGCGCTCTACGATCCCGTGCCAGTCAGCATCCGCTATTCGCAGAAATTAGCCCGCACGATAGCGAACGTCCCGAACCTGCCGCGAAATGTTTATCCGTATCGCCTGTTCATGTGACTGCGCCGCGATTTTGCGCCCTAGCTCGAGAGCGGATTCGGCTAGCGATAGGCCGGCAGGTCGCCGCCGATGAGGTAGGCCATCATGTCGGCGTTAGCCAAAACGGCGTCATAGAACACATGCTCCCAAGCATTCCGCGTTGGATGAGCAGAGTTCTCGCGAAAGATAATCAGATTCTCTTCAACGTCGAGATCGGCTGCGCGAAGGTTCAGAACAAGGCGAAGTAGGCGCTGATGCTGGTTTCGAAAGAAACGTCCATAACGTGGTACGATGCCGAGCTCCTGCAAATGCCGGTCAACCAATGCGGCTTGCGGTGCCGTTAGACCTGCAACTGCACTCAGGTCGAATGTTGGCGCGTCAAACGGAGGTTCAATAGACAGCTCGAGCACCTGATCCGCGATGAAAACGTCGAAATAGGGATGCAGGAAGAAGCGCGGATTGGCGGCGTCGCCTGTTTTTTCCTTCTTGTTCGTCTGACAGGCGTCACACATCGGGAAGAGGTTGTGCGGTGTTACACAGAAATGCGGATACTTACCCTTCGGCAGATAGTGATCGAGGGTGTTCGGCGCGCCCGCTTCGCCGCAGGCTGGGCACAACGATAGCTCATGATCGCGCATCGCGGAGAGCAATCCGCCTTGAACCGATCCTTCTTTCGGCGATAGATAGAGGTTAAGGAAGCTGTTCTTCTTGTGGGCGATGTCAGGCCAGGTCGGCACCAAGTCTGGCGAGCCTTCTGCATCGATGTAAGCTTGGACGCGGTCACGCCAGTCCGGCGCTATGCCCGCAAAGAACCCTGCATTCTTGCCGCCCTGCCGCTCCGCGACGACATCATCAACCATCTGCAGGCTGCAGGCGGCCGGAACGTCAAGCCGCATTACCACTGGCCGCGCTCCGTCGCCTTAATCTGGACAATAAGCTCCTCATTTATCGCGTCGCCCAGCTCCGCGATCAGCGCCTCGGCCGAGCCCAACTCATCGAGCTGCACCTTGATCCAGGCCTCGAATGGCTTCGATACCGACTTGTCCCCAAAAACATAGGACGAAATCCGCTGAAAATCGCCGCCGAACGTCTGGAATGGTGGGTGTTTTAAAACGACATCATCCTCGGCCTTCTCGAACACATGGACGCAGTCGGACGGGATCTCGCGCACTGTTACTACCGAATGGGTCGCCATGAGCGCTTTCGAGTTGAAGCGCGACAGGATCGTCTTGAGCATATCAACGAACTGGATCTCAAGTGTCGGATGCAGAAACAGCTCAGGCTCATCGACCAATATCAGGCTGTTGCGCCGGATCGCGCCTAGGATGTTAATGACAATATACGCGAAGAGCCGCTGGCCTGAACTAAGCTCGATAGGCTGACCATCGAGAAAGAAGGAGACGCCGGACGCCGCCTCAAGCGCCGCGCTCAGTCGTTCGTCATCAAGCTCATCGACCCGATCGGACGAGATCGGTATGAAACGCCGTCGCTCATCGCCCTCGCCAACGTCGATTGCGAGCGGATCGACAAGGGTAGCATCTTGATAGAAGGTCTCCTTCCGCTTGCGCGGGCCGACCTCGACCGCCGCATAATCAAAGGTCATCGCAGTCTGAAGGACCCGCTCCATCGTTGCGACCTTGCGGGACCAGCCACGTACCGACCGCAGGCGCCGGTCGTCCGCTAGACACTGGACCAAAGATTGCGCCGCGTTGCGCTTCGGAAAGTCGTGAGACAATGTTATCCGGCCGTGCTTGTTGGCTTCACTCGGTGCCCTTCGGCCACGGAGGCCGAAGTAGCGATAAGCCTCCATGTCCTGCAGCTTACGGCCCGCGAGATCGACCGGGAAGCGCTCGAACGGGCTGTAGGACACCACGACAAGCTGGCTGAGGTTAGGCTTCTCGACGAATCCGCGCTCGTCTTCGTCCGAAGGCGAAATCCAGTCCTGCACCATTTGATGCAGCAGCTGGGATTTACCATAGCCATTGGGTCCGATCAGGACATTGACGTCGTGAGGAAACCGCGTGCGCGGCTGAAAATTTAAATTCAGCGTGGTTTCGTTGCCGAAAACATTCTCGAATTGAAAGCCGAGATCGAGCACCGCGATCGCCTGCCGCTCAAAAACCCGCCAGCCATCAATGAAAGCTTGCGTGCTGGCACGCTCGCGCTGCAGCGACTTGCGGAAGCCCTCGCTGTCCGCCAGCGCCTTGGCGGCGTGGTCGTCGGCAACATGAACTAGGTAGCTCGCATCCCGAAGCGCCTTGGCAACCTCGATCGCAACGTCGATACCGAGCGCCCCCTCGATTTGTTCGTAGAACGTTATCTCACCAGGCACTGAGACATAATCGGCGTTGGGTATGGGGAACGTACCGTCCCATCCATCCTTCCGGATGGTGTCCAAGGCAGTGCTGGACGTGTTCTGCTCAGCCACCAGAAGCCGAAGCATCGGCAGTCCGACGATTTCACCATTCAGCCGGCAGGTGACAACGAAGCTCGTCCTAAAGCCATAGTCATCCCAGTTGTTCTCCAACAACTCGATCGCGTCGCCCTCGACTTGCGGTGGCGGATTGGTGCGTCGGCTCGGACGTCCCAGATAGATAACTTGCATGCCCTTTGCCCCGCCCGCTAAGCTCGATCGCCCCTGAGTGATCCGAACATTTCCGAAATACTGCGATCACCGTCCCGCTCTACGCGCGACCGCTCCTTCCACTCGTCCTGCATATGGTCGGCGTACTGATCTTCATCCTCGTCGAACTCGGCGATTGCATCTTCAACCCGCTGCATCATCGCATCGACATCGACGCCGAGCTCATCACGGAACAGCTCCAGGTCCTCGATTAGATCGGAAAACTGCTCGCGAGAGCGGCATTCGCGCAGATCATCGGCGAAGTACTGCAGCTGATACTTCGCAAAGCTTTCCTTGGCGATTGCTATTTCGCGACCGGCGTCCTGTGTATCGACCACGCCCAGCAGCTCGCGCAGCTCGTCCGATCGGCACCCAGTTCGAGCTTCTTCGAGGGCAGCGTCAAGGACCGAGTTCCGAATCGGTGAAATGCTGTCAGCAGGCAAAGACACCGCTGCGTCCATCGCGCGGATCAGCTCGACCGCGTCGTTGATCTGTGGCCGCTCGGTGCCCCACTCGTCAATCAGCCGCTCATAGGCCGGTGTGATCAGCGCTGCGATCGCAGGCGCACCGAGCCGCTGTGCCATCTCGACTATGATCGCGAGGCGTTGTTCGAATGTCGGGCCGTAGTACCCGACGCCGCCACCCTCCATGGCGACCCGCCGACGGTGGCCTGCTAACCGAGCGATTGATGGAGCAATACGCTGGGACTCGCGTTTGAGCGCAGCCAGGATGCCGCCGCCTTGCCCAGCTTTTGCCAAGTTCCAGATTTGCTCAATTTGCTCGAAGCGCGACGCCCCCGCGATCATGTCGACGGCGTTATCCGGCGCCCCGCGCGCGACGGCGTTGAGCAGATCGAGCACGGATGGATCGATGACCTCGAACCCCTGCTGACCCCACGGCTTGATGAAGCTGTTCACCACTTCGCGGATGCCAGCCCTGAGATCGTCGGGCCGGGTCGAGAAGGTGTAGCGCGCGGCGCGATGCGCGTGGAGCGGTCCGAAGGCGTCTTCGAGCACGCGTCCACCACACTGACCGCCGAGCGTGCGCATGGCGAGCAGCACCGAGCGGCCCGCCTCGGAGATTTCCTGCTCATAAGCGTGGTGCCAAATTTCAGACGGATCGCGCAGGAGATTGTCGACGAAGGCGCGATAGCGCTCGACCGGCACCTGCTTTAGCCGGCGGTAAGATGACAGCCACTCGATTATGCGCGGATTGAACTTCTCGTGCTTGACGATACGCATGTAGAATTCATCGCGCAGCAGCTCGTCACGATAGGCCTCGGGCAGGTCGCTGAAGTACAGGTGGTTGTAGAGGATGCGGGCGCGCTGCATCGTCGAGTAGCTCGGCATATTCAACATGACACGCAGATCGTCCAGACCGGCATGGCGCAGCCGCTCAGAGTGGCCCAGCGCCTGAGCGAAGACATGCTCGCGGGTGGTCAGCACAAGTCGCGCGTCGGGCGTCGCCCTGACCATCGCAATAAAATTGAGCAGCGCGCGGTCGCTGGAGCCGTGGACTCGGTCCCCGGCAAAAGTCGCACCCATGAAGTCATCGAAATAGAAAATCTGCCGTAATCCAGGCTGGAAAAGCTTTTCGCCTTCCTCGACGTCGCGCTGGATTAAGATTGCCTGATACCCCTGCTCGAGGTGCGCGTAGAGCAGCAGGTCCGCGAGCGTTGTCTTGCCCACGCCGGGCGGTCCGGCAATGATTACGACCCTTTGATCCGCTAGCATCTGCAAGGCTTTTGGATACGCATCACTCGCGACATACCGACGCGCCTGCTCATAAACTTGGCGTGCCTTGAATTCGCTGCGGGTCACCGCCGCGTTGTGAATGACCCGGTCAAGGACACCCCGGCTTGCCAGCCAAAGCTTATAGTGGCGACCCTCTACATCGGAATACTGGCCGATCAGGTTGTTAAGGTCTTCCGCTCCGACGATATCGTGAGGTTTCAAATACTCTTCGCCGATAACCCCGGCGATGGCGTCCTTGTTGGAAGGCGACAACGGAACTGACGTCACAAGGACGTATCGCGAGGGTGCCAATCGCCGGACCTTGACGGCCTCCTGCTCCAGATCGCGCATCAGTCCCGCTAAGCCAGTGCGAAGGTAATGCTTGACCTGGATGATGGTTTTTGACGGTCCGGCAGCATAACGTAGGTCTATGCCGCCATCGCGGCCTGCCTTGAAGCTTTCGATATCTACGCCCCAATGCGCCTGCAATAGATCGCGAGTGAGAACCTCAAGGTCATGCGGAGATAGTTGGTGAAAGTCATACTCGGGCATTTCTGGCAGGCGGCCTCATTCTTGGTGGCCGTTTCGCTGTTAATGCGCCGCGGCAGATTGCCAATTCTAGCGGCTTCCTCATGACCATCAACGTTTCAATTTGTCAGAGCCGATCTAAGATTGCACGAACCGTCTTCGTAGAGGTACCTGGGCCGACGTCCGGGAGACGTCAGCTTTCAAGTAATTTTCGAACTGTCTCTAACGGCCGACATCAGGCGCATTGCTGCCTTTGAAAGTCACCCGCCTCCGGAGACAGCACGATTCTGAGGCTAGAACCAGTGACCGGTGCGACTAGGCTGAAACTTCGTTATTAACCAAAGCTTCGATAATAGCATCGCAGAAGACGGTCAGATCATCGGGACAGCGGCTGGTGATAAGATTTCCGTCGACGACCACGGCTTCATCGACGACAATGGCACCGGCGTTCGCGACATCGGTCCTGATAGATTTATAGCTGGTCAGTCGCCTCCCGTTTGCCAGCCCCGCCTCGATCAGGAGCCAAGGCGCGTGGCAGATCGCGGCCACCGGTTTTCCCGTCGCAGCAAAGTCACGGATGAGAGAAATGGCATCTTCGTTCACGCGCAACAGATCGGGGTTTATCTGTCCGCCCGGCAGGATCAGAGCGTCGTAATTCGCGATATCCACGTCCGAAATCTTGAGATCGACCTCAATCTCATCACCCCAGTCATCCTCGTCCCAACCAGTGATATCGCCCATCTCGATCGAGGCGATGTCGATGTCGGCCCCGGCATCTTGTAGGCGCTCCAAGGGCACCTCAAGCTCGGACTGTTCGAAGCCATCGGTGGCCATGATCAGTATGCGGCGTGAAGATAGAGATTCGGCGTCGGCCATGATGGATGCTCCTTTGCGCTATCCATCAAAAATGCCTCGGAAGGGAAAATGTTGCCCCAGACTGCGCTCAAGTCGGTGAAAATCAGTGGCAAAAAAATGGCGGCCCCGAGAGGCCGCCAAGGAAAATGAATGAAGAGAGCTCTCCATTCGGGTCGCGAAGCGGCGCATATAGAACCTTCGCGCAAGTGCCAGCGAATTTACCATGCCGTAACGGAATTTCGCGAACTGATGCTTTTTCGCAACAGACTTGCGGTAAGAGTCTATCGCACTTCCCGTTCGACAAGTAATTCGGTCGCTGGCTTGCGCCGTAATGCGACAATGAGCACGCCCAGCATCGCCAATCCGCCCCCGATCCCCATCCGCATGTCGAAATGATCGTGGGTGATCAACACCCCGAGCCCGATCGTCGCAAGCGGCGTCATCAAGGTCAGCGGCGCGAGCAAATTTGCTTCGTAGCGATCGATGAGGTGATAATAGACGGAGTGCGCGCCGACCGACACGATCAGCGCCGTGAACAGGACCGCTGCGACGAGCGGCCACCCATTGGCGGATGCCGCCGTCCACTGGCCGTCTTCCAATAATATTGAAGCAGCCGTCAGGACGGTCGCCGACACAAGTCCAACCCACGCCTGGAAACGAAACGGTGTGACGCCGTCAACTTGCTTCATCAGCACCGCGCCAGCGGCACCGGCAAATGCGCTGGCGGCCACGAACCACAGCCCCGTCGAAAGCGCCAGCCCGCCCGGCCGCCAGGTCACGATCAAAACGCCGATCAGCGTCAATGCGATGCCCAAGCCCCGGCGCCAGTGAATGCGCTCGCCGAGCACCAGCACCGACAGCAGCATGGTGAAAGGAACGCCGAGCTGGAGGATGATCGCCGCGGCCGAAGGCGAGACGGTCTGCAAACCGACGAACAAAAGCGAAAAGCTTCCGCCGCCCAGACAGAGGGCGATGCCAACGATCCGCCATACGGGCCGCGGCATAGGGAGCAGCCAAGGCAACATGACCAGCGCAACCACCGCGAACCGCAAGGATGCATAAAAGAGCGGCGGGATCGCCCAATCGGTCACGATGATCTTGCTCAGGACATTGTTGAAGGCCCAGATCAGGCAGACGGCCAGGAGCAGCAAGAAATCGCGAACGCGCACGGCCTGGGTCTATTCCGCGACGCGCGCGGCGTCTTCCAGCTTCATAATCCGTTCCGAGCAAATGGAATGCACCGCGCGGCCGAGTTCCTCGACGCGGCCGGAAAGCCACAGTAGCTCTTCTTCGCTGATCCGATAATGCTTCGAATAGCGCGCCTTCACATAGGCTTCCTTGAGCTTTTCGAACTGCGCCCGGTCAGCGCGCAGCTCGCGAGGCCATGCGTCGACGAGCCGCATATCCAAGCGTTCCGCCTGCGTGCGAAGGAAGCCTAGGTTGTGGACGTGGGGGGTGTAGAAGGTGCAGACCAGCAAGGCGCAATGGTAAAGCGTTTCAGTAGTCTGATGCAGGAGAAAAGCCGCTTCCTTGTGGAAGGACTGGTCAATTGCGTCCTGCGTCAGCTTTGATTTCCGCATCGCCGCCGGGAACCACTCGTCAAAATATTCGTTCGCCATCGCCAGCGCCTGCTCGGGCGTCTTGGGCTTCGGCTTGTGCAATTCCTTGTCGTCATATTCGTAGAGCGCGATGCCATCCTTCGCGACGTCCATGAAGAAATAGCGCCCATGCGCGAGCCCGTCGTTCACTTCCTGGATCGTGTGGACGATGAAGTTCACCGGAGTGTGCAGCGTCTTGTCGATGGCAAGCTCGCGGGTCAGCCGATCCTCGAGTTTCAGCCAATAATCGACGCGCTCGGTCAGCCGCTTGTCGTTGACGATGATGAGCAAATCAAAGTCCGAGCGATAGCCCTTGGCAGTGTGCGGCTCATCGACCCAGCCGCCACGCGCATAGCTGCCGTAGAGAATGATCTTGTCGATCCGGCCCTTCTTCTTCCAGCTCATGGTGCCGAGCGCGAGGGCGTCCTCGAATTCTTCGAAGATGATCTGCTTCACACGTTCGAGTTCGCGCTGCTTGTTCGCCGGGAGATGATCGAGATCGGTTTTCATTGATTTTCATCCTGTAATCCTGCTCGCCGGATGGCAAGCGCCGTCAGATCCAAATCGGCACCTCAACCTTCCTCCTTGATGCGAAAATCCCAGACCGGAATGCCGAACGCCCGCGCCTTGTCGACGAGATTGTCCTGGATTCCGGTCCCCGAGAAGACGACCAGCCCGGCGGGCATCGCGTCGATCAGCCGCTCGTTGCGCTTGAAGGGGGCGGCCTTTTTGTCGCGGTTCCAGTCGGGTCGGAACGCCACCTGCGGCACGCCGCGCGCATCGGCCCAGCAGGCCGCCGCACGCTCAGCACCTGTCGGGGTCGCCCCATGCATCAACACCATGTCGGCATGACGGGCATGCACCTTGTCGAGCGCCGACCAGATGTGGCGATGATCGTTGCAGGTCGGTCCGCCGCTGAAGGCAATGCGCGTTCCCTCGGGGATCAGGGCCTTGGCCTTTTCGCGGAGACGCTTGTCCATGAAGTCACGGCTGTCGATCATCGCGGCGGTCATCGTCTTGTGACGGACGCGCGACCCCGTGCGCGGGGTCCAGGCCTTGCGGGCATGGACGCGGAACTGCTCGGCGGCGCATTCGCGGAAAAATTCCATCGCGTCGCGGCGCTCGATAATCGTCAGCCCCTCGGCGATCGCGCGCTCGAGTTCGACCGAGCGGATTTCGCTGCCGTCCTGCTCGCGCTGGAGCTCGCGCTGCGCCTGTTCGTTGCGGTCGAGTTCGCGCTCGATCCGTTCGCCGGCCCGGTGGAAGATATTGACGACGCCCCAGAGCAGATCCTCGAGATCGGGCTCAATACGGGTATCGACGAGGCAGCCCGCCAGTGCATCGAAGATGTCGGCGACGGCACCGCCGGCGAGACGGTCGTCGGGAAGTGGCCGGGCGTCGGGTTCGTCCTCATAGGGCCGGTGGCCGTAAAGCTGCATTTCCTGGAGGAGGTAAGCGCTGGCGCCGGGTTGCTGCGGCTCGCCGCGTTCGGGAAGGTTGGACAGATCGGTCATGGCGTTTCTCTTGTCAGGGGGCCGCGCCTCTCGCGGCCTTCGCGGCGACGTCTCGGCGGCGGCGGGTGCGGGTCCGCACCGCGCGGGGCACCCGCGCGGCCGAAGCGCAGCGAAGGATGGCGGGAGCGCGGCTATTTTGTTTCGCGATGCAAAGGGGCGCGAGCCCCGGCGGAAAATAGCCGCGAGCAGAGCCATTGCGCGGCCCGCGCGCGCTGCCGCAGTCGCCCTCCAGCGAAGGCCGAGGCACGGCCTCCCGAGAAAAGCTGACCGGGCTTCGCCCTTCCCGGACCCGCTAGATGCGATCCCAGGCGATGACACTTCGCACTCCTGTCCCAAATCGATATGAGCTTTTCGGACATCCCAATGCTGGCAAGCACATCTCGATGCCTCCCATGCGTGAGCGGTCAGGGCAGGCGCGGCGCGAAATCGGACCGCACGAGACTATCTATACGGCCTATGCTGCATCCAACATCCGCTCGGCGTCAACGACATGCATCTGCATAGCGATCATTGCAGCAAGCTGCGGACCACCCATCGCCAAGAGATCGCCGTTGAAATCGTCGAGCCGCGGATCGAGAGGCACCACATCTATTCCAAGCGATGCGGTTCGCTCGGCGAGGGTGGCAAATGCGGCGCGTCCGGCCTCGTCCCGTTCGCGCGCGACATAGAAGCGGCGAAGCGGCGCGGGAAATTCGAGTGCCGCGAGATGCGCCGCCGACAGACCCGCAACGAGCGGCAAGGCAGAGGCAATTTCGCGCAAGGAGAGCATGGTTTCGATACCCTCGCCAAACGCCATGACCTCGCCCGCGAGCCCGAACCGTACGCCGTGCCCCAACAAATGTCCCATCGCGCGTCTCGGATGTGCCACATCCGCCTTGGTCGATCGGTCCGGATCGAGCCATGTACGATGGACGCCCCTTAGCGTGCCCTCGAGATCGGTCACCGAGGCGATCATCGCCGGATAGGCCGACTTCACCGATGGGCCATCCTCCTCGGAACGGCGATAATAGCAATGCGGGTGACAGCGCAGCGCATGCAAATCGACACTCCGCCGAAGCGCACGGCTCGCCAGATAGGTGCGCACCGGCGTCCCCGCGATCGGCTTCGACGCGGCCCACAGCTGGACTGCCGCCTCCGCGCTGCCAGCGCGCGCTCGCCGCGGTCCGGGCGGCCGCGGACCCTGCCTGTCGGCGTTGAAAGGAGGCACGCTCAGGAAGCGCCGCGCCTCGGCAAGCGTTTCGCCGAGGTTGGCATGCGCGCAGCGGGCAGCGATCATGTCGAGCAGGTCGCCATGATCGCCGGTCGCGGCATCGGTCCATTTGCCCGCCAACCGGCCGCCTTCGCCGCCAACCAGACGCACATAAAGGCTCCGTCCCGGTGCATTGTTGATATCGCCGACCATCCAGTAATGGCCTTCGAGGCGACCGTTCGAAAGATAGTAGCGGCACACCGCCTCGGCATTTTCACCGAGACGGCGCACCAGTTCACGGACAAGGCTTTCCATGGCGGGGCTCCTTCAGACGGCTACGCGATCACTGACCCGTTCCATCGAAAACCGATCGACGGGCGTCGCGAACACATCGGCGCCGACAGCCCCTGCCGACACATGGAAGCCGATTTCCCACAAGATGATCTCCAAAATCGAGGCGAACGTCGTCGTCCACGCGGCGCCAGAGGGAACGAAGCCGGGCCGTCCGGCCCGGCGCCGTAAATCGCGGACATGATCTGGCCGTGGGCGCAGGCGGCAAAGATTGTGCATCATGACGCCATGAGCGGGCGATATCCCGCATCCTCATCCATTTCCTCGGACCACACCGCCATTTCGAAGTCGTCGAGGGTGACGCCGCATTGCTTGAGCAGCCAGGCGGCGAGAAGAGGATGGTTCGCGACCGCTTCGGCGAAAGGGTCGCCTTGGCTCCGATCGCGGTCGAACCAGCCCCAGCTGCAATCCTCCCAGACGGACGGATCGCGCTCGACCATCAGCCGCGAAGCATCGAGTTCGAGCATCGCGGCGAGCAGCTTTTCGCAATGCGCGACGTCGAGGGTCTCGCGGGGCCCGTGCTGGCGTTGATAGCCGACCGAAAGGTTGGTGCATTCGGGAACAAGCCCGGCATACTCATTGGTGTCAGTATAGACTCCCGTGTCGTCGGCCGCGTACCGAAAGTCGCCGTCGAGCTGATTGAGCGCCGACGCGAGGCTGGCCGCGAAAGCATCGGAGCAGGTCCGTCCATAGCTTTGATGGGTGATGACATCGCCAAGCCCGGCGCGGTCGAACGCGATGGCCGCGTCGATATCCTTGAGCAGGTCGGGGGTGTGATGCTGGATCCAGCGCGATCCGAGACAGCCTTCTTCCTCGCCGCGGTGGAAGAGGTAGAGGCCGGGGCGCCGTGCGGCGATCATGCCGAGCATGATCCACAGACCGGCGCCATCGTCGGCGCCGAGCGACATGCCGGCCTTGCCGTCGCAGAGGTGCGCAATTCCATGCTCGTCGATGCCCACCGCCTGCGGTCCGCCCACCGCCGCGACGGTGTCGACATGGCAACTCCAAAGAATGCGGGGCCGATCGCCGATCATGAGCATCCGATTGCCGAAGGCATCGGCATGCATACCGGGAATCCGGTCGAGATATTCGCGGCAGAAGGCGCGTTCGGTGGCGCTGTCATGCGGCCGCGCCCAGGAGAGGATTTCGAGGAGGCCCGAGCGGCCCGTCAAATCATCGGTCATCGTATCAGGCTCCTGCTGGATGGGCGGCCGCGGTCGCAGCCTGCGCCGCGACGACGTGAAGAAAATCTTCGGACAAAGGAGGCCGGTCAGGGCGATCGGCAGACGAGGCGGCATCGCTTTCCGGATCACAGGATGTGCCGTGCGGCGCCTCCGATTGCGGGCTCCCCGTCTCTTCGTGCTCGCGCCTCAGCCGATCATCGCGCGCGCGATTGCCGGCAGCCTGCCATTTGGCGACTTCGACTGCGATCGCCGCCATCTCGTCCCGGAACCGGCGGAGCGCGAGGACATGCGCATTGACGAGCGAGAGGTCATCATCGTCGAAAGGCTCGGGAAGATGGTCGTCGCAGAGCCATTCGCCATGATATTCGGTGACGTCGTCAGCGTGGAACCAGTCGCCGCTGGCGTCGCATCGGCGGCAGCAACCGCCTACCCACCATTCGCCGCGATCCTCGAGATAGACGGCGCCGAACGCTTCGACATCCTTTTCAAGAACATCATGCTCTTCGCCATCGGAAAGGACCGTAACGAAGGTCTCAGCATCGCTGTAGGAACACTCGTTATACGCGCAGAAGGTCGTGCGATCGGTGAAGCAACCATAGCACCACTCCTCCGATGATCCGTCGCTGTAATAGACTATGTCATGCGCGGTGGTGGCGTGGTCGCAGCGCGGACAATACCAGCTTTGATCGCCGAGGCCGTTGGTGTTCTCGGACGGGATATTCCCGTGTCCGATGATGAGATATTCGCCGTCGTCGGCGAGGTCATCGCCCGCATCGATATAAGGGACGACGAAGCTGCCGCCATCGACGATGCGCCGGATGCGCGCGCCATCGAGGCCGCCTTCCCTGTAACCCGCCGCTTCGAGCAGCAGCTTGAGCCGCGACACGTCGCCATAGATGCTGGTGTGGATTTTGCGCTCGGGCCACACGACGCTCCGCGCCCGGGCATCCTCGCGGGCACCGATATAGGCGAGCGCCGTGTCGGGTCCGGCATAGACCCTTACCGGATGGCAGAAGCTTTCGAAGTCGCTCGCGTCGTGCGCCATGCAACTGCTGGGACCGCCGACATAGACATCCTCGATTTCGTCGGCGTCCTGGGTGATCTTGAGCGCGTCTTCCTGCAACTGCACCGAGAGCCGGGCGCACCAGCCTTCGATCGCATTATTGTCGAGATCGTTCGAGAAGAAGCGATGGAGATAGCGGCCGGGCGACATAACGAGCTGTCGGTCGAGCTGCCCCTTGGCCGAATTCTCGGTGAAGGCAATCTTGCCCGCCTGCTCGGTCGAGATATGGCAGAAATGCTCGTCGTGCTTCGTCTGGTACCAGGGCTCATCATGCCACGGGGTGGGCTCATAGCTGCCGTCGGCAAAGCGCAGCTTCTCGCGGACCTGCCAGTCGACGTCGCCGATATCTGCGCCGGCGAGCGCGACGCGGAGCCGCGCATCGGGCGCGCGTAGCAACAATTTCTGCCGCGCCGCCTCGGCATCTTCGAAGGTGGACCAGAGATATTGCTGATCTTCGGTCGGAGCGAAACGGAATTGGATCGTGATCGGCCGCCACTCGGTTTCCGAGTGCGGACACAAGATTTGGAACTGTGCCATGGACGTGACTCCACACGGCCCTGCGCATCGGGGCGCGGGCCGAATATTTTTCGGGAAAATTGCGGGGCTCAGCGAGCGCGCGGCATCGGGAGCTGAGCTGGCGGACCGCGATCTGCTCGCGGCCCGCTAGACTGCGAGAGGGTCAGCCGGTCGAGCGGAATGTCGCGCGATGGACTGAGGGTGATTTTCGGGGCCTGTCTGGCCATGGGCTTTCTCCATGACGGGCCGCCGTGAGACACTCTCCCGGCTCCTGGACCCGTCACGAAGGCGCCAGCCCCCCTCTTCCTCCCGGGACCGCCCGCGGCGGCCCCGGCAGGCGGCGGGGGGCGTCAGCCGCGCCCCGAAAGCCGTTCGGCCGCGCGGCAGAGCCGTTGCTCGCCCAAGACGATCGACCCCGCCCGCCGCGCCGCTTCGGCATAGGCCGAGAGCGGGTGGCGGGGCGTGAAGTGGAGATCGCGCTCGATTGTGAGGCCGAACGGCAGGCGGACGGATTCGAGTTCGTCCAGCGCGAAGCTGCCGAGCTCGGGGCAGCCGAAGCCGAGATCGGCCAGGCCGAAGAAGATGCCGTCGGCATCGATTTCGGTTGCGAGCCAGGTCGCCGCACCCACGGGGCTGAACAGGCGGACGACCGGCAGCGGGTCGGGTTCGCGCTCGCCGCGCGCGGCCGCGTCGATCCGGGCAGTCAGATTGGCGCGAAGCTGCGCCTCGAGCGCGGGGGTCAAGAGTTTCATGGCATGCGTCTCCTGGGGCGTCCGGCAGCGAGCCTCTCTCGCCGCGCTCGGTCCGCCGTCCGGGGGCGGGCCATCTCTTCCTCGCGGGTTTCCGGCGCTACGGGGGCGGCCGCGGGCCCCGGACCGGGCGGTAGCGCCGGCAGGCGCCCACCGGCCACGCGGGCCGCCCGCGCTGTTCCAGCCGACCACTTGCCAAGTTGTTCCCTCTATGTTCTCATAAGGCCATGGACAGTATCGATACCGCCCGAGTCGCAGAGACCATTCTTTCAGCCCCCGGATGGGCTCGCGTCGGCATCACCGCGCCGACGAGCCATATCCGGGTTGAGGCCGCGTTCGAGCTCGCGCGCGCGATCGTCGAAAGCGTGCGCGCCGGCGCGGAGCCGATGAGCCCCGACCAGCTCGGACTCTCGCTGTGACGTGGGCGGCTGGACAAAAGACGGGCAGCCCCGCGCAACCCACATCTTTGAGGCCGCGGCTTGGTTCCGGGCGATCAAGCCGGTGTGCCGCTGCGGGCACAGTGCGACCTTCAACCCTTATGGGATCTGGTGGCGCTTCCAGTGCAGGATGTGGGACGACGATCTTTTCAAGGCGCGTCAGCGATTCTGGTGCGTGCGGTGCGGCGCGCGGACAGGCAAGCGCATTCGCCCGGTGCGGATCGAGCTCGTCGATCCGGGTCCCGACGACATTGCCCTGCCCATGCCCGACGAACGCGAATGGAAGCGCGCGCTCAGCCGCTTCCGCGCCTGAGGACTGAAACCCATGGATATCGAGACCGACGACGCGCTGATCGGCATCGGCAAGCTTCACCGCGTGATGATGTGGGACGGGCAGCGCGAGCGCGAAAAGGAAATGCTGTGGGGGCTGCCCTCGCGCGATGCCGATATATTCCAGATCCCGCTCCTGAAGTCCGAGACCGCGATCATCGATCGGCCCTGTCTGCTGCTCGCCAATGAGTTCGGGCTCGTGAAGCGCGGCAAGACGGTTTACGCCGCGAGCCTGATCACCGACGAGCCCTTCTTCTGCATCGCGGCGGTCTGGCGTCCGGCGCACCGCCTGTGGCCCGAGAGCTTCGCGGCGCTCACCGTGCCGGCCTATGACGATCTGGCGCCGCACAAGGATCGCCATGTCGGCGTAGTGCGCCCTGAGGACTGGTTCGACTGGCTGATGGGGGGGCGGCCGCCGCTGGACATATTGCGGCCTTTCCCCAAGAACAGCTTCAGCATCATGCCGCCGATCCAGCAGGATTTCGACGAAATGCTCGGCGCGGCCTGACCGAAACCGTCCGAAGGGGACCGCTGGCATGTGCAATCTCGTGACGCTCAAGGCCTCGGTCGACGAGGTGGCCTCGGCTTTCGGCGCGCGGCGCCCCCTCACCAATGCCCAGCCCGGCGAAGTCTATCCGGGCGGCCAGGGGTTCGTCGTGCGCGAGGATGCGGGCACGCGCGCGCTGCAATCAATGACATGGGGTTTCCCGGTCCGGCTCAAGCATATGAAGCCGACGAGCAAGCCGAAGCCGGTCAATAATGCGCGCAACGACAAGCTCATGACCTTCTGGCGCAGCTGGTTCACCAATCCCGCGCAGCGGTGCCTGATCCCGATCAGCGCCTTCGCAGAGGCCGAAGGCGAGAAAGGCAAGATGACGCGGACATGGCTCAGCGTCGCCGATCAGCCGCTCGCCGCCTGCGCGGGCCTCTGGCGTCCGACCGACGAGTGGGGCGATTGCTATACAATGGTGATGGTCGACGCGACCGCGGAGCTGTTCGACATTCACGACCGCATGCCGGTCATTCTTCACGCCGCCGATCATGACGCCTGGCTGCGGGCATCGGCTGAGGAGGCAATGAAGCTCGTGACCCAATATCCGGCAAGCCGGTTGGAAGTCGAGCGGACCGACGTCCCGTGGTTCAGCCGCAAGCCGCAGAGCGCGGTTACCCCCACCCTCCTTTGAGAGTTCTGATCGCGGGGCGATGCGTCACCCGCCGAACAGGGATCGGATCGCGCCGACGAGGCCGGCAATGAAGGAGCCGCCGACGAGAACGGCGGCGAACCAGAATTCGATCGCCAGCGCGCGCGATTTCCATTTCGGTTCCTGCTTCATCCGATGGGCATGGCATGATCGATGAATGTAGGAAATAGCGAATCCTACCCGGGTTCGAATGCCCCAATTGACAGATGACATGTGACAAAACCTATGATACATTCGATTTTAGTTAGAGGTTTTGTCACATGCCGATATCGATGACCCAGCGCGATACGCTCCGAGCGCTCTTCGACGCGCACCCGATGCTGCGCGCGCGAGAGCTGCGCGCCGCGGGTGTGGCGCCCGAGACCATCGCCCGCGCGGTCGATGATGGCGACATCGACCGTATCGCGCGAGGCCTCTATCAGCTTCACGACGCGCCGATCGACACGGACCAAGGCCTCGCCGAAATCGCCAAGCGGATCCCCAGGGGGGTGATCGCCATGGTGTCGGCGCTCGCTTTCCACGGACTCACCGACCAGATGCCACGGCGGGCCTGGGTTGCGATCGGAACCAGTGACTGGACCCCCGCCCTCGACTATCCGCCCCTCCGCATCGTCCGCCTCGCCGACAAATATCTGCGCCAGGGGATCGAGCATCACAAAGTCGCCGGCGTCGACGTTCCCGTCTATTCGGTTCCCAAGACGCTGGCCGACCTCTTCCGCAATCCGCGCCTCGTCAATCGCTCGGTTGCGGTGGAGGGTCTGCGCGCGGCGCTGGACCAGCGCAAGGCGAGCCCGGGCGCCATCGCCGAAGCGGCGGTGGCGGGCGGCGCCGGGAAGCGGATGCAGCCCTATCTCGAGGCGTTCACAAGTGGTGGTCGATGCGGCCTGTGACTTCGTCGGGCCGAGCTGCGACCGACTGCGGGCCCGCCGATGACCGATGCCTCTCCTCACGCGCAAAGTGATGGAAATATTAGCGGTCAATCTGGGTCCAATTGGTCGGCCAGACCACTTTATCGCACGATTTCTTCTCGTTACACCGAAACCGCGACGGCATGGTGTGCCGAGGCCGCGGCATCAGCGGCCCGCCGCCAGGCGCGGACCCGTCGTACAGATGTCCATCTTCATCACGCCCGGAAAGGAACCGGGCGGCGATGAGCCATGGAGCGGACCGCGGGCGGGCGGGTCGGGAACGTGCCGGCGGCCGATGAAACGACGTGAAGCATTTTGATCTGACGGAGGAACTCGCACACCAGATTACCGGCGCCGAGAAGGAAGAAAAGCTCTATGCCGCTCTCTCCCATGCTGCCAGCCGCATGGGATTCGACCTTTTCGCGCTCGCCTTTGATCGTCGCGGCGCCGGCGATGCCGCTTCGATGCTCGTGCACAATTATCCCGACGCCTGGGCGAACGTCTATGTCGGGTTCGACCTCAGCGGCACCGATCCGATCAGGCGAGCGAGCGAGAGGTCGCTGACCGGTTTCCAATGGCGCGACGTCGACCGCTATATCCCGCTCTCGCGCGGCGACCGGCAATTGCTCAAGGTCGCGCGCGAGAGCGGCATCGGCGACGGATATACGGTTCCGCGACACCTCCCCGGCGAAGCGACCGGGACCTGCTCCTTCGCCGTCAGCCCGAAGGCCAGCATCCCGGCCGAGATGCTCCATGTCGCCGAAATCGTCGGTGCCGTCGCACTGGCTGCCGCGCGGCAGCTGGTCGGCACCGCCGTATACAAGCGCCGCGCGGTGCTCAGCGAACGGCAGCGCGAATGTGTGCTGTGGTCGGCGCGCGGCAAGACCGCCGGGGAAACCGCAAGCATATTGGGGATCACCGAGGCCACCGTCGTGCGCCATCTCAAGATCGCGCGCGAACGCTATTCGGTGCACTGCCGACAGATGCTGATCCTGTGCGCCCTGTTCGACGGTCTCATCGGCTTTTCCGACGTTTACGACTGGTGGGGTCGTCCCTGACGACGACAACAGAAACGGAAATCGCCAAAAACATCCTCTGTTCTGGGAATAGGCGCTCCGCGGGATTGATGGTCTGATCCTTGGCACCACAAGCCAAGGACATATCATGATCGACCGAAACCCGCGGGCGCAGGACGCGCCCGGCGACGCCGCGTTGCGCGCGATGTTCGCTGCCCGCAAGCAGGTCTTTATCGACCTTCTGAAATGGGACCTTCCCGCGCTCGACGGCCGCTTCGAGATCGACCAGTTCGACACGCCCGACGCGCGTTATTTGATCCTGCTCGACCCCGATGATCTGAGACACCGGGCGTCGGCAAGGCTGCTGCCGACATCGGCGCCGCATCTGCTCGGCGAATATTATGCGCATCTCTGCACCGAAAGCGCGCCGTCCGGCGCAGGCGTGTGGGAGATCAGCCGCTTCTGTCTCGACCCCGCGCAGAGTGCCGCCGAACGCCTCGATGCGCGTAACCAGCTTGTGACCGCGCTCGCCGACTATGCGCTGCGCCATGGCATCACCGATTATGTCGGCGTCGCCGAGCAAGGCTGGTTCGACAAGGTCCGCCACTTCGGATGGGACTGCCGGGCGTTGGGCGAAGCCAGGCGCGATGCCGGCTGCGACCTGCTTGCGCTCCACATCCGGATCGACGGCGATACGCTCGCCGGGCTTCAGCGCACGGGCATCCACGCCCCGATCTCGCTCCACCTCGAAGATGGCGGGGAGACAGTGCAATGAAAAAGGATCTGACCGAAGCCGATCTGGTCGACATGCTCGTGGCCGAGCTAAACGCCAAAGGCTTTTGCATCCTCCGCAACCACCAAATTGGGCGGGCGCTCGCCCTTGCCCGCGACCTCGATCCGCTGTTCGCGGCAACGCCCTTTTGCGAAGGCAATTTCTATGGCCGGCGCACGAAACGGTTCGGCAGCCTGCTCAAGCGATCGCCGCATGTCGCGCCGCTCGTGCTCGACCCGCTCATTCTTACGGCGGTCGAAAGGATATTGGGGCCGGGATGCGACCGCATCCAGCTCAACCTCGCGCAGGCGATCGAGATTCATCCGGGCGAAGTGCGCCAGTTCCCGCACCGCGACCAGGACATGTGGCGCGGCGCGACCGGCAGGCAGGAATATCTCGTCAATATCCTCTGGCCGCTCACCTCCTTCACCGCGGACAATGGCGCAACGCGCATCTTCCCGAAAAGCCATGGCGAAGCGGGCATGGCGAAGACCGATCTCGGGCTTCCCAAGATCGTCGAATGCGAGCCCGGCTCGGCGATCTGCTTCCTCGGGTCCACCGCGCATGGCGCGGGATCGAACATCACGAAAGAGGTCCGGCGGGGCGTGCTGATCAGCTACAGCCTCGGTTGGCTGAAGCCTTATGAAAATCTCTGGCTCGCTTATCCGCCAGAGGTCGCCAGGACATTCGCGCCCGAGCTCGCCGCACTCGCGGGCTATGCGCAGCATCGTCCCAATCTCGGCAATTATGAGGGGCAATGCCCGTCGGTCCTGCTGCAAGACCAAGTGCCCGCGCAGATCGGTGCGATCGACGCGCTGCTTCCCGACCAGGAAGATGCGGTCGCCCAATTCGCCGCTGCCGAAAGGAGCGGCCAATGAGCCCCGCGCATGTCTTCGAGCCGACCTATGAAGCGATCAAGCGCCGGCTGATGACCGGCGAATGGGCGAGCGGCACCAGGATCGAGGCCGCGCGTCTCGCCGACGATCTCGGGGTGAGCGTCACCCCGGTGCGCGACAGCCTTTACCGGCTCAATGGCGAACGCATGGTCGACTTCACGCCGGGCGAAGGTTTCCATGTCCATCGCCTCACCGAGACCGAGTTTCGCGACCTGCTCGAGCTGCACCTGATCCTGTTGCTCGCCGCCCTTGCGACGGCGCCAAAGGGGTCGGCGGCATCGGTGCCCGCCGACCAGCCCTATCCCGATCGCGTCGCCGACCTGTTTCTCGCGATCGCCGAGCGCTCGTCGAACAGCGAAATCGTCGCGAGCATCGCCGCGATCGGCGACCGGCTGCAGCTGTCGCGACATTTCGATGCCATGATCCTCGCCGACGTCGAGGCCGAGTATCGCAGAATCGAAGCCGCCGTTGCCGATGCCGAACCTCAGGCGCAGATACGCAACCTCCTGCTCGGCTATCACGAGCGGCGGGCGCACGAAGCGGCGAGCTACGCCCGGACGCTTGCGAGGCATCCCGGCGGCCAACCCTGAGCACCGACAGCAAGTGGGGTGACGTTTTCCTTGTCACGCCGGGCGATAATTGACATGATTCCCCCGCGCAGGAGCATCGCTGGCAGCTCCTGCGCGGACTAATTCGCCAGGCATCATTTGCGCCAGTCCCCATCCGGACCGGCGGCCCAACCGGACCATGGCTCGCACAAGCGACCGAACGGCGGCACAGCACTGGGAGCGAGATATCCGGCTGCGGCTGGACGGTCGCGCTCGTGCCTACGGGATTATGTGTCGTGTCTTCCTGTACCTGCGGCGACCGCGCGCCGCCGCGCCCTCCCTTTTCGGTGTCCTCGGCCTGCCACGTGCATCCGGACGATCGGCCGCCGGCCGTCGATCAGCGGGCTGACACCGGGCACGACCTCGACGCCGTCTATCGGACGCATCGCACCTCGCTCTTTCATTTCCTGCGCCGCAAGGCGGGGCCGGAGGAAGCGCCCGATCTCGTGCAGGAGGTTTTCGCGCGCGCGGCGGGAAGCGAGCAACGCCACCGGCTCGTCAACCCGGGCGGCTTTCTTCGCCGCATCGCCCAGAATCTGCTCATCGATCGCGCGCGGCGCCACAAGACCACGCCAGCGGTTTTCTTTCCGCTCCGCGAAGAGAGCGACGCCGTCACCCCGGCCGCGCAGGAATGGAATCTCGAAGCTGCGGACCTGCTGCGACTCTACGAGACGGCCGTCGACGCCATGCCGCCCAAGACCCGGCGCGTCTTCCTGATGCACCGGGTGGACGAACTCACATATCGCGAGATACATGAGGAACTTGGCATCAGCATCGCGACGGTGGAATATCATATGATGAAGGCGCTCGGTCAGATCTCGAAGGTGGTGGACGGCGGCCGATGACCAGGACGAGCGGCGGCAACTATCCCGTCGATGAGGTGGCCCGGGCTTGGCTGGTCAAGATGCGCGGCGAGGATGCCGGCTCGCTGCGCGGCGAGTTCGAAACCTGGTTGCTCGCATCGGCCGATCATGCCGAAGCGTATCGCCGTGCCGAACGCCGGATGTCAGCCCTTGCGGTGCTCAAGACATCGCAGCACCACGGCACCAGCCATGCCGATGCGCGGCGGGGCCGCGTTCGCGGCTGGCTCCCGTGGGGCGTCGCGGCGGCAGCGCTCGCGCTGCTGATCGTCGCAATCGGGGCGGGAGGCACCTCCCTTCCCGGCCAGCCCGGAAGCGGCTCGGTCGCGCGCGCCGCCGAACCACTCGTGACCCAGCGCGGCGAGATCCGCACCTTCCGGCTCGCCGATGGATCGAGCGCGACGCTCGATACCGACAGTCGGCTCGACGTCGCCCTGGCGAACGGCGCACGAAGCGTCCGCTTGGTCAAAGGACGGGTACGCCTTGCGGTCGCGAGGCAGGATGTCCCGCTTCATATCGAGGCGGGGCAAGGCGGGGCCATGGCGAACGATGCCGAGATCGACCTGAGCATCGATGAAGCGGGTACCGTTACCGCGGCCCTGCGGCGCGGCAGGGCCGAACTGCGCATGGGCGCCAAGGCCGAACCGGCGACGACACTCTCCCGAGGCGAGACGCTGACCTTTCAGGGTGACGGCAAGCGACTTGCTGTTGGCCCGGAGGCCCAAATTCCCGAAAGCTGGCCCGATGGCTGGGCCGAATATCGCTCGATACGTCTCGACCGGCTGGTTGCCGAGGCCAACCGCTATGCCGTGCTGCCGATCATGATCGACGACAGTGCGACTGCGGCTCTCGAGGTGTCGGGCCGCTTCCACATCAGCCAGACCGAACGCTTCGCCGACCGTATTGCAAGCCTGTTCGGCCTCAGCGTGGTACCGGAGGCGGACGCCCTTCATCTGCGCCGGCGATAATTTTTTCATTATCAGACTAAGGGGCCCCGCATCGCCCCGTCAACGCACCCCCACTGGCCGCCTGCCTGAAGCACGGCCGAGAATAAGGGGGAGTGATTTTGATGAAAAAGTCCCGTCCGCTGGCGCTGCTGCTAGTCGGCAGCGCTGCCTGTCTTTCGCCGGCGGCAGCGCTGGCCACGCAGCACCAGCGCCAGACCTACGATATGCCGGCGCAGGATCTCGGCGACGCGCTGCGCAGCGCTGCCGCGATGGCCGACATCGAACTCTATGCCTCTTCGCGCGATCTTGAAGGCAAGACCGCGCCGCCGCTGAAAGGCGAGCTGACACCGCGCGAAGCGATCGAAGCGCTTCTGGCCAACAGCGGGCTCGTGGCAAGGTTCGAAGCCGGGTCGGTCGTCATATCGAAAGGCACGCCGATTGCAAATGCGGGTGATATTGGAGCCGAGCCGATCATCGTGACCGGATCGAGGATCACGGGGGCGCCGACGGCAACACCGGTTATCCGCGTCACCTCGGAAGACATTCGCAATGCCGGCCATGCCGATCTCGGCGAAGTAGCACGCAGCCTACCGCAGAATTTTGGCGGCGGCCAGAACCCCGGGATCGGCAACTCGCAGGGCGCGGCGAATGAAAACGTCAACGCCAATGGCGCATCGACTTTCAACCTGCGCGGTATCGGGCCGAATGCGACGCTGACGCTGATCAACGGCAATCGCTTCGCTTACAGCAGCGTCAATTCCGTCATCGACGTCAGCGCCATTCCCATCGCCGCAGTGGACCGCGTCGAGGTCGTCGCCGACGGAGCCTCCGCCATCTATGGCGCGGACGCGGTCGCCGGGGTGGTCAATATTCTCCTCAAGCGCGACTATGAGGGCGTGTCGACCAGCGCGCGGCTCGGCCTGTCGACCGACGGCGGCAATTTTCAGCAGCAATATAATCTTCTCGGCGGAACAACCTGGTCGAGCGGCGGTATCATCGCCGCCTATGATTATTCGCGCGGCTCCGAAATCCGCGCGAAAGATCGCAGCTACGCGTCTGCGAACAACCCCGATTCCACACTCTTTCCTGCCCTTCGCCGGCACGCGGTTTTGCTCAGCGGACACCAGTCGATGGGCGGCGGCGTAACCCTCGCCGCAGACCTCATTTACAAGAGCGGGATCATGAAAACCGCCACCGGATATACGGTGGGACAGCCGCTCAGGGCGTCCGGGCTCGAAGCGCGCACCGAATTCGAGACATTCGGTTTAGCACCCACATTGTCGGCAGAACTCTCGTCCAGCTGGAAGCTGAAAGCAGGCGCGTTCTTCGGCACCGACACAACCGATGGACTTAGCCAGAATTTCAGCGGCGGTGCGCCGAGCACCGCAATCGCGCGCCATTTCTTCAATCGAAATATTGCGGTGGAAGCGGGATTGGAGGGTTCGCTGCTCGATCTCCCTGCGGGCGCCGCACGGCTGGCAGTCGGCGGTGGCTATCGCACCAACCGTTTCAAATCCGAAATCGGCACGCAAAGCGTCGCGCGCTCGCGCCACAATCATTTTGCCTATGGGGAGCTCCTGCTTCCGCTCGCCAGTCCCGACCAGAATCTTGGCATCGCGCACCGGGCCTCGATCACGGGCGCGCTGCGCTACGAAGATTATTCAGACTCCGGCGACATCGTCACGCCGAAGCTCAGCTTCGTTTACGACCCGGTCGAAGAGGTGAGGCTCGGGCTGTCGTGGGGGAAGTCGTTCAAGCTCCCGACTCTTTATCAGCAATATTCGGGCTATGTTGCGCTGCTCGTGCCGGTCGGAGGCTTCGGCCAGGGATATCCGGCAGGCTCGACAGTCGCCTATGCGCTGGGACCGAACGACCGGCTCGAGCCTGAACGTTCCAAAAACTGGACTTTCAGCGCCACAGTGAAGCCCGCCCGGGGGCTGGAGCTTTCGGCGAGCTATTTCCGGATCGATTATAAAGACCGTGTCGCGCCGCCGCTCGCGTCCGGAGCGGGCGTGCTGGACAATCCGGTATATGCTGATCTGATTACATTCAACCCCACGCCGGAACTGCTCGACGATATTATCGCCGGCGCGGACGGGGGGCTCCACAACATCACGGGACTTCCTTACGATCCAGTACGGGTCGTCGCATTTCTCGATGCTCGTGACCGCAATGTCGCGCGGCAGAAGTATCGCGGCGTCGACGTCGCGGTGCAATATGATTTCGACCTCAGTAGCGAGCAGCAGCTGAGCCTGAACGCGGCTGGCACCTGGCTCGACAGCAGCCAGCAGTTGTTGCCCGGGGTGCCGACGACTGAGCTTGCCGGGACGATCTTCCACCCTCCGCATTTCCGGGCGCGCGGGGGAATCACGTTCAGCGGCAAGTCCTTCTCGCTTACCGCATTTCTGAACCACAGCAGCGGCGTCACAGACGATCGAAGGCCTGTGCAGGTCAAGATTAGTGGATCGACGACGCTCGACCTGACCGGTCGGCTTCGGCTCGGCGCCGGGACGGAAATCGCGCTGAGCGCGCAGAATATCTTCAACAGCAAGCCCGAACCGATCTTCACCACCTCGCCGTTCGACACACCCTTCGACACGACCAATGGGTCGGCGATCGGCCGCTTCCTGAGCGTGACGGTGCGCCATGACTGGTAAGGCTCATTTGCTGCTGCTCGTCCTGTCGCTCGCTATCGGTAGCGCACAGACCGCAGGCTCGAATGAAGGCCGGCGCTGGACGGTGGAGGACATCGCCACTGTTCCCGCGGATTTCGATCTGAGCCTGGCGCCCGATGGCCAATCGCTCGCCTATATCGAACGGCGAGCGGACATCGAGAAGAACGAAACCGTCTCGATCCTTCACCTTCTCGACCTGCGATCGCTTGCCTCCCGCGAGATTTTCCGGGCTTCAAGCGCGGAACAGCTCAAGCCGCTGCCGGGAGGCAGGGGTTGGAGCCTGCTGATCGATCGCGGAGACGGTCTTCAACTCCATGAGCTGGATCCACGAGGGACGATCAAGGTCCTGGTCGAACGCGATGCGCTCGTTACCGTCGGCCAGACCGAAGGCGGACTCTTCGCGGTACGGAGTGGTGCGCCGCGCCGGATCGGCATATTGTATCACGACTGGTCGCCCGATGGACGATGGCTGTGGTATGCGACGCTCAAGCCGAGCCCCGAGCCGGTCGAGGTGGCCATCGACGCGGCGGTCGTCGCTCAGCGCAATCGGCGGCGCGCGCCGATAAAGGCAATGGTCGAACTGCGAATACGGTCAGCCACGGGCGAGGAGTGGCTCGTCGAATCGCGGCCATCGAGCGATCGGCTCGCCTTCTATTATGGCGGGAACGTCGAATGGACCCGCGAAGGGCCGCGTTACCAATTGGAGCAAACGGGCGCGAAAAAGACCGTCGGCATCGGAACCTTTGCCTGGAGCTTTGCGACCAAGGCGAGCCGTCCCGTCGGGCAAGGCTCCAGCTTTCCGGCGATCGGCCTGGTCCGCGGTCCAAATGGCGGTGGGCTCGCAAGCGAAGGCTTCGGAAGCATGCTCGCCCTTACCGAGACACGCGCCGACGGCCGCAAAATACACTATGGCCCCCAGCCATATTATATCGGCGACCCGCGTTCGGCGGGAAATTGGCTCTCGCCGGACGGGCGGGCAGCGCTGCTTGGCGTGCGAACGCTTTCGCATCCGCGCTACGGCTTGGTCCTGCTCACCAGTCGGCGCGCTCGGCCGCTTATCCGGCCCGGCAGCTTGACCGCCTGCGATTTCCGCAAGGATCTCGCATGGGGAATTTGCGTCGAGGAAGCCCTCAATCAAGCCCCGCGGCTCGTGCATGTCGTTCCGGACACGGGGCGTGTGCGTGAGCTCGCATCGCTCTCGCCCATCCATGAGACGATCGCGCCGCTGCGCGTGACGCCGCATGAATGGACGAACCGGCGAGGCTATCGGTCGACGGGATTCATCATCTGGCCTCGCGATTACCGTGGGAAAACGCGTTATCCGGCCATCGTCATCACGCACGGCAGCGACGCCGACGAGCGCTTCGCGAGTTCCGACATGCAATGGAACTATCCCGCCCAGCTGTTCGCCGAGCGCGGATATGTCGTCATTCTTCAGAACGATCCTTCGGCGCGGCAGCAGGCGGAATTGTGGAATGCCTATATGGAATGGTCGAGCGGCCCAGGCGCTCTCGGCCCAGCCAAGCTCCGCGAACTGATCTGGCTCAACGGCGTCTACAGTTTCGAAGATGTGATCGCCGAACTGGTAAGTGAGGGCGTTGTCGACCCCGACCGCGTTGGCATAGCGGGATACAGCCGCGGCTCCCAAATGGTGAATGTCGCCGTGACCCAATCAGAGATATTCGACGCGGCTTCCAGCGGGGACGGGAATTATCTTGAACCCGCTTCCTATTCAGACCCGAAAGAGGGATACCACGCCGTCTTCGGCGGCCCACCCTCCGGCAGCCATCTCGAAGCGTATCGCCAGCTGTCGCCATCACTTCGCGCGGATAAGGTGTGCGCTCCAGTTCTCCAGCAAATGGCTTCGCCTTTTGCGGGGGCGATCGATTTCTACACCGCGCTCCGCGACGCCAAGGTGCCTGCGCAGATCAGTCTCTATCCCGGGGAAACCGCTGCCACCGACGAGACGCATCTGTTTCATATTCCGGTCAACCGGCAACGCGCGATGCGCGAGAATCTGGCTTGGTTCGACTTCTGGCTTCGTGGTCGGCGCGATCCCGAATTGGAGGATAGAGGCGTTTTTGATCGCTGGGAGAAGATGGCAGCGCAATGGAGCCCAAGGTGCGCGCGAACACAATGAACCGAACGGCGCTAGCGTCGTGACGGCTCTGCGTCGGTCCACGAACGAACCCAGCTTTCGGCGGCGCAAATCGTCAGAATCCGCTGCGCCTTTTCAAACCCGTCCACGGTCGGCTGCGATGCCCCTTCCAAGATCGTGAGGTCGAGCAAGCCTGCTCGCGCGAGCAGACCATTTCGAAGTAGATCGCCGGCCGCCTCGGCGTTCGCCTGAAATATGCGCTGCATGAAGCCGCCCGGCCCGCCTTTGGACGTGCGGCGCAGCAATTGCTCAGGTACGATGGATTGGAAAGCTGCCCGCGCGATGGACCGATCCCGACCGCCTTCGATCCACTGCCAGGTCGGGATCGAAAGACATGTTTCGACAATGGGCTGCGACAGAAGCGGCGCGACATGCGGCGCATGGGTACGCCGTGGATAGAGTTCGACGCTGCGCTGGGCTCGCGCGAGCAGCCTGACATGCGCCGCCTTGCCAGGTAGCGCGCCTTCAGGCGCTTCCATCCATGGATGTGGGGCTACAGAACGAGCGAGCGCGGTGATCGCAGCGGACGAAAGGCCAGAATAGTCGCGATGCAATGCCACCGGGCGGCGAAGGTCACGATATCGATCCCAGGCGAGCCGCAAGATCACGGCTCCGCTAGCTCCGGTAAGTTCGCTCAGATCTCGCAACGTGTCGAAAAGCCCGCGCGCCGGACCCTGCGTCAGGAAACGATCGACAAACGGTGACGCGCTGCGGATCGCGCAGAAGATATTATCACCGCCATTGCCTGAAAAAATCGCATCAATTTGGTGCTCGCGGCACAGCTCTTCATGTACGGCAGCGATTGCCTGCATGTAATATGGTGCATGCGGCCAGGGATGATGCGGCGCCACTGCGCGACCGATTTCGACTTCGCCCAGGTCATAGCGGGCTTCGAGCAAGGGCACGCCAATGGCCTTGGTGACGACGGAAGCATAGCGGCGCTCATCGCCGATGGCATCTTCTTCGACCATCGTCAGGCAATGAAGGGCGGCCGCGCGGCGAGCGGCGGCGCATGCGACGATCGAGGAATCGAGGCCCCCCGACACGCCGATCAGAGTGGAATTGAAACTGGACGCCCAACTCTCGATGCAGCGGGTTGCGACCCCTCGGAGTTTGTGGGCTGCAGCTTGGAATCCGCTTTCAGTGACATTCGTCCATTCCCATGGCGACCACCAACTTTCGAAGCGATGCAAACCACGTAATGCTGTCAGGCATTCCCCCGGGAGCAGCACCTTTACGCCCTCAAGGCAGGTCTCCCTGCTCGGTGCGCCTGCGCTAGCCAGAAACCGGGCGATCGCTTCATAATCGACACCGCCGCGCCGGCCGAGTTCCGCGGCGTCGCTCGACAATTTGATGTCGGCGCCCTCCTCGCGATAATAGCAAGGCAGCAATCCCGAGGGGTCCCGAAAAGTCGTTATGGCGCCATCGGGTCTCTTCAGAACTGCGACATAGCCGCCCCAATAATCAGAAACGAGCGATCTGCCGCCCGACGAAATGATTTTCGCCGTCGCCGCCTCATCGAGATCCAGAATGCGGCGGCCCGTTCCAGCCCGCTCGAACAGATGGCCGACCAAATAGCCGTGCCCGTGCAGGTCTAGAGGTTCCTCGTCGCACCATAGCCTGGCGCCGGGAAGCGCGAAGACCGGTATCCCTGCCTCGGCCTCGCCTAGATGCGCTCGTCTGTCCGATGGGGAGATTTCGAGGCGGAAATAGCCAGGCATCAGACGATGAGGATAGGCTTGTACGGGGCTACAAGATCAAGCGGATCAGTCAAAACGGTCTCGCCGAGCTGGACCCAGCAATGCGCAGCGAAGGGCAAGGTCACGCCGATTATCAGCCGAGCCTCGCACCCCTTCCCGGCCAGCACACGGCGCATGGCAATGCCGCGGCCGAGGCATTCATCAAGCCCGGAAATATAATGTCGCGCTCGCTGAAATGCGGCAGCGACTTCCCGTGCTTGCGCCTTTTGAATGATCAGCGGCTGCGGTTTGCAGCGCGGAAAATCCGACAGGATTTTCGCTAAGGCAGTCCGCCGAACGCTTCGCCGTGCTATTGCGAGAGACAATATGGCGCGCGCAGTTTGCTCCACCGAAGCTTTTCCAAGGTCCGGATCTTCCAGCAAACTGCGCGTCGGTGAGATAGATCGTTGGCAGGATTGTTCAATTGGCGCCGCAAGATTGTGCAGGCATCTGGCAGCCAACCATTCGCGGTCGCCGTCGCCCGGCTCGCCATGGACAATCCGGGAAAAGCGCTCCCCCGCACTTGGCTCCAGCGCGAAATATCGATCGCGGGTCAAATCCAGAAAAATGAATGTATCGCCAACCTGACACCAGTGCGTCGGGGCAGAGACGGTCACGTTCATAAGCGCGGCTCGGACCAAGCAGTGGCGTGCAGTGCGCGGACTGCACGCCACACGCCAAGTCAATCGTCGGTGCTGATGCCGCCGACGATGAAACGGTCGCCGGGCTGAACGTCCGGAATACCGACAGGCAGCGCGCCATTGGTTTCGTCCTGTGCTGCGCCGAGGTCGATTACGTCGTCATGCGTTTTCATGTCACTTTCCTTTTCAACATCGCGGCCGAAATGAACCGCAGTCCCAAATTATGAAGAGAAGGGAAGCCGATCCATTTAATAATTCAATTATTATCGGATGCCATCTGAAGACATGCAAAAAGGAGTGACCGAGCTATAGAAAGCGCACGTCGGGCGTGCACACTGACACCTTTAGCTGACTGCCTGGACATTCGTGCCAGAACCCGGTCACGCGCTCAGCAATCCGAACGCAGAATTATTTTACTCGTCGTCCAAGCAATTTCAACGATAACTGGAACCGTGAGTGGATGTATCTGATCCCAGTTCGTCGCAGTGGACGTACCGTGCTCCCGAACCAGCGATTCCTACAATATCCTCACATCGCAAAACCTCGGGCCGTCATGTCCGCTGCTGCGGTAAATCGCTCCCCACCCTTGCCAAAGAGCGATCCAAATTTCTCAGCGCGGTGATTGCTAGGTGATTGCTGAAAGGTTTGGCAATCGAAAGGATGCAACCTAAGTCATTGAAAAATGGTGCACCCGGCGGGATTCGAACCCACGGCCCCCAGATTAGGAATCTGATGCTCTATCCTGCTGAGCTACGGGTGCGCCGTCGTTCGTGTAGCGGCGCTGCGAGCGAAGCGTCAATCGCGATGGATCAATTGGCTGCTTCGGGCGGAACAATTGGTACGAGCAGGGGCATCGCTGCGATCCCATCGTCGCGGAGCGATTGCGCCTCTTCGGGCGACGCCTGGCCGTGGATCAGGTCCTCGGTCGCTCGGCCTTCGTGCATTGCGCGCGCGGCGTCGGCGAAATCGCGGCCCACCCAGCGCGACTGCGGCAGCATCTCGGCTTGTTTCGCCGCAATATCCGCGAGCAATTTACGCACCAGTTCGGGCGACGGCTCCCCCGGCCCAGCCGCTTCCCGAGGGGCGTGCGCCACAAGTTGCTGGTTGGATTTGGCGCCGACCCGGGGTGCCATCACCGCCTTTTTGACATCGTCGTCGCCGCACACGGGGCAGTTGATGAGCCCGCGTACCTGCTGATCAGTAAAACTCTCGCTACTCGCGAACCAGGCTTCGAAACGGTGATCTCCGGCGGCACAACAAAGGTCGAAAACGATCAAGTCAGGCCAGTCCCAGCAACGGATCGAGGCCGCCGCGCGCATCGAGCGCCGCCATGTCGTCGCTGCCGCCGATATGCTTCCCGTCGATGAATATCTGCGGGACGGTGCGCGCGCCGCCCGCGCGCTCGACCATGGCGTCGAATCCGGCGCGGTCCGTCGTCAGGTCGATTTCCTGATATTCGACGCCCTTGCGATCGAGCAGCGCCTTGGCGCGCGAGCAATAAGGGCAGAAAAATTTCGTAAACACTTCGATCTTGGCCATGCGGCTATCCTGTCATCACTAGGTCCGTCATATCGGAATCCAACGAAGCAAAGTCAAATATGTTGCCTGTCATCAGGGCCTCGGGGACCACCCGGGCCCAGGTAAGCGCCGATACGCGCGCCGTACCGAGGCGTCCGAGCAAGCGCGCCGCCGCACGGAGCGTCGCGCCGCTGGCATGGACGTCGTCGACCAGCACCAGATGCCGCCCCGCGGCCCGCACCTTGGCATCCGCTGCCAGCGCAAATGCGCCTGCAACGATCCGCTCACGCTCACGCCGTCCCTTGCCGCGCAGCGATGCGGTCGGCTTGGCCCGCAAAAGCAGGTGATGGTCGTGGGGTACGCCGGTCAGCCGCGACAGCTCGTCGACGACCAACGCGGCCTGGTTGAACCCACGCGACCAGAGTCGCCAGCGATGCAGCGGCACCGGAACGAGCAACATCGCCTCCATATCGCCGAGCATATTAAGTTGCCGCGCCATCAGCCGCGCCATCAACCGCGCATGGCCGGTACGCCGCGCATATTTGAGGCGAAGCGCCACCGTGCGCGCGACGGGACCGTAAGCGACGGCAGCGGGAGCGCCCTCGAACGGCGGAGCGTTTGCGAGACACGCGCCGCATTCGACAAATCCGCCGGACAAGCTTGTCGGCAGTGGGATCGAGCAGCGCGAGCAGGACGGTCCATCGAGAAAATCGAGCGAGGACCAGCACGTCAGACAAAATTGCCGGTCTTCGCCGACGACAACTCCGCAGCCGGGGCAACGCGGTGGTAACGCATAATCGATGATCATACGCGCCGCGACGTGCAAACCGCTGCGCCAAGCCCCCGACGGCGCGCCGTCTTTTTCGACATCCCCCTTCGTCGTCGCCATCCCCGGCTTGTGCAGCATCGCCGGGAACGGCACAAGCGGCGCATGTCGCAACCTCCCCGCCCGCTTTTCTCCCCATCCCGTCATCGTGCCCAGCGCGACCGTATGGCGCGCCTGCCCGCATCGGCCAATTTTCTTGCGCCGATCATCGCCGAAACGCTTCTCGACCGGCTGACGATGGTCACGCGCGAATTTTCCCGCACCCTGCTGATCGGCGCGCATGACCCGGCACTGGCCGACCATCTGCGCAACACCGGCACCGACCTTACCCTTGTCGAGGCGGGGCCGTATCTTGCGGCGCGAACCGGCGCGATCGCGGTCGAGGCCGACGCCATCGACCTGCCCTTCGGCAGTTTCGACCTGATCCTTTGGCCGGGCGGGCTCGACAGCGTCAACGACGTGCCGGGCGCACTGCTCCGCCTCCGCGCGCTGCTCGCGCCCGATGGCTTGCTCCTCGGCGCATTTGTCGGCGACGGCAGCCTGCCGCGTCTCCGCCGCGCGGTAATGGCCGACGGGGTACGTTCGATCGCGCGCCTGCATCCACAGATTGATCTTTCCGCGATGGGCAATCTGCTCCAGCGCGTCGGCTTCACGCTACCCGTCGTCGACGTCGAGGCGTTGACGGTGCGCTATGGCGACTGGTTCACGCTCGTCCGCGATCTGCGTGCCGCGGGCCTGTCGAGCCGACTCCTGCCCACGCCTTCGCCATTGACCCGCGAAGAAGTCGCTCGGATTGCGGCCGCATTCGCCGCCCACGCCGATCCCGACGGTCGGATCGGCGAAACATTCCGCCTCGTGCATTTCAGCGGCTGGGCGCCGCATCCCGATCAGCCGCAACCTGCGCGGCGCGGCAGCGGCACTGCCTCGCTGGCGGCAGCGCTGAAACCGAAGGATTAAACCAGCGCCTCCAGCAAGCCGATCAACGGCTTGTCGGCGGGCGGCATATCGAGGCCGTGCAGTTCGACGGGGCGCACCCAGCGGAGCGCGCTGGCGTGCTGGGCAACGGGCGTCCCGCGCCATTTGCGACAGACGTAGAGCAGCAGAAGAAGATGCCGGTCGCCGATCATATCGCTCGCGAAACAGGCTGGTGCGAGGCAGGCATGGTCGACATCGATCGCGAGCTCCTCTTCGAGTTCGCGGATCAAAGCCTGCTCGGGCGTTTCACCCGGCTCCAGCTTGCCGCCCGGAAACTCCCACAGCCCCGCCATCGACAGGCCTTCGGGACGCTGCTGGACAAGCAATCGCCCATCGCGGTCGACAAGCGCCACAGCGACAACCACAAGCGAGGTTTTCTGCGGATTTCCGACTTCGGACACGGACAAATTATTAACCTTCCTGTGTAAATATCGGCACCCTCGGGAACTATAATTTCAGTCAGGGGTGGAACAATGCGAAACTTTTACAGGCTGATGCGGTCGACCAGGGCCGCCACAGCCGTCGAATATGGGCTGATACTGGCCCTTGTCTTTTTGGCGGCTATTGTTGCGATAACCGATGTCGCGAACTCGACGAGCGCCATGTGGGGCAAGGTCTCGACCGCCGCCACAGAGAATATGTAGCATATAACGGCATTCTCATTTCGGGACCGCGGTTCGGCGTGTCTCCTTCAGCCATTAAGATTTTCAAAACCTATTCGCCCTAAACCCGCTGATGTTGACCCAGACCAGACCGTCAACAGGGTAAGTGAAATCAGGAGACCAGTCATGAAGTTCATCAAGAAGTTCGTCCGCGACACCAAAGCCGCCACCGCCATTGAATATGGCCTGATCGCCGCTCTGATCGCCGTTGCCGGCATCGCCGCGATGGGCGCAGTTGGCAACAGCGTTACCAACACCTTCGAAAAGGTCGATACTGGCCTCCAGAACCAGTAATCGACGTCGCACCCGGTTTTCGGGCGCAACAAAAAGAAAGGGCGGTGGAGCAATCCACCGCCCTTTTTCTTGTGCGCCGCAGACGGCGTTACCGGCTGGCATATACCACGATCTTCACCCTCTGCCCCGGGGTCAGGCGGCTCGATGCGGTCAGACGGTTGAGCACCTGGAAACGCTCCGCCTGATAATTGCTATAGGCCATCCGCCGCGCGAGGCTGGCCATCGTGTCGCCGCGCCCGACCGTAACGACATCGATCCGCCGCGGTTTGATGGCCGCCGCCTCCGCGGTGCTCAAACGCCGGACGCTGCTGAACATCGAATTGAAGACGCTTCCGCCACCCGCCTGCGTCAGCGCGACGAAGTGAAACGCGCTGCTACGCGAAAATTCATAAGCGAAAATGGTGAGGTCGACCTGTCCCGATTGGGTATTCACCCGCGCAGTCGAATAGGATGCGGGGATGCCGTTCACCGTCGTGCGCTGGATCGCGCCGGGGGTAATCGACGCATTGCCCGCGACAGCCTTGAACGCCGCTGCGATATAAGCGTTCATGTCGCCGCTGTACGGCCCCGTCGTAAATTGCGCCTGCCCGCCATTACCGCTGACGGAAACTGCATCGGCGCCATTCTGCATGCCATAGCCGTTCGGGACGGTAAAACGCAGCTTGAGATCGGGATGCAGGAAATCGCGCCCCTCGACCACGCCTTGTGCAGGGTCGTCGCCATAAAGCACGCCATCGACCGAGGCGAGGAAGGCGTCGGCGTTGCGATTGCCGCCACTGCCCCCCACCCTGCTCGCAAGCGTCTGTGCATTGCGCACGCGCGAAGCGGGGTCGGGGTGCGTGCTCGCCCATTCGGGCAGCGAACGCGCATCGCCCCCCGACAGACGCGCGTCGAGCGTGGTCTGGTTGGCAAGGCTCGTCAGCATCGTCGACAGCGCGAGCGGGTCATAGCCCGCGCTTCGCAGATATTGCACTCCGAGCTGGTCGGCCTGCAATTCCTGGCTGCGCGAAAAGCCCAGTGTCGCAAGCTGCGCGACGCGCATCGAATTATTCTGGAGGAGCCCGCCGAGCCCCCCGAGCAGTCCGCCATTGTCCCCTATCGCGCCGCCGAGCACGGCCCCAAGCACGCCGAGGATCTGATTGCGCGTCGCGGCCGACTGGCGCTTCTTGCTATGCTGCGCGGCGACATGGCCGACTTCGTGCCCGAGCACGCCGGCAAGCTCGGCCTCATCGTTCATCAGCGCCATCAGTTGGCGCGTGACGTAGACATAGCCCCCCGGGATCGCGAAGGCGTTATTGACCGGCGAATTGAGGAGGGTGACGGTAAAATCGCTGGGCGACCGCGAAAGCCCCGACTGGACCGCGATATTCTGCCCGATGCGGTTCACATAGGCGGCCTGCGGTCCGCTGTATGCGCCGCCGAATTCCTGAAGTAGCTGCGGATGCGCCTCGTCGCCCTGCTTGCGTTCGGCGGGTGAAATATTGGTCTGGGTCCTGATCGCCTTCAACTGCGCATCGGCGACGCCGGTAAAGGCAAGGCCGCCCACCGCCAGCACCGCCGCCAGTTTTTTTCCGGTCTTCCAGTTCATCGAAAAGCCTCCCACTGAACTTCTTCGGTCAGGGATATCCCCATCGCGCGACAAGGCAAGCCGCGCGATGAACCGCGGTCGCCGATTTCGAAATGGGAACGCGATGACCCGCGAACGGGTTCCGCCGGAGAGCGCCTAAGCGCGCCCCATCGCAAGGAATTTTTCCTCGCGCGCGGCGAGCAATGTCTCACGCGGGAGGCCCGACAGCGCGTCGAGTTCCTGCGCGATGGCGTCGCCCAGCGCCGCGATCGCGACGTCGGGCGCACGATGCGCACCGCCGACGGGCTCGGTCACGATACGATCGATGACTTTCAGACCCAGCAGGTCCTGCGCCGACATCTTCATCGCGGCGGCGGCATCGGCCGCCTTGTCCGACGTGCGCCACAGAATCGACGCGCAGCCCTCAGGCGAAATCACCGAATAGACGGCATGTTCGAACATCAAGACACGGTTCGCGGCTGCCAGCGCAATCGCGCCACCCGAGCCACCTTCCCCGACCACCGCGGCGACCATCGGCACGCCCAACGCAAGGCATTGTTCGGTCGACCGCGCAATCGCTTCGGCCTGACCGCGCTCTTCCGCCTGGATGCCCGGAAAGGCACCCGAAGTGTCGACCAGCGTCACGACGGGCAGCCCGAAGCGGTCGGCAAGCTGCATCAGGCGGATCGCCTTGCGATAGCCTTCGGGCTTCGCCATCCCGAAATTATGCTTCATTCGCGACGGAATATCGTCGCCCTTTTCATGACCGATCACCATGACACGCCGGCCGCGGAACTGCGCCAACCCGCCCAGGATCGCCTGATCGTCCCCGAAATTCCGATCACCGGCCAGCGGCATCCAATCGTCGAACAGGCCGGCGACATAATGTTTGAAATGCGGACGATCGGGATGGCGCGCAACCTGCGTCTTTTGCCAGGGCGTCAGCTTCGAATAGATTTCCCGCAACAATTTCGAGGACTTGCCCTCAAGCTGCGCAATATCATTGTCGATGTTGAGCGTGGGGTCGTCCCCCATCTCGCGAAGCTCGGCAATCTGCCGATCGAGCGCGGCGACCTGTTTTTCGAAATCCAGAAAGGCTGTCATAGGGGAGCGCTAGGACGAAGGCGTCGCAACGTCAACTTCGGGGTGGGTGCCATCCATCCGTGCCAGCGGATGCCGTTTGTTGACCAGTTCGACGAGGCGGCGGCTATCGACATGCGTGTAGATTTCGGTCGTCGCAATATCGGCGTGGCCGAGCATCAATTGCAATGCGCGCAGATCGGCGCCGCCCTCGAGCAGATGCGTGGCGAAAGCGTGACGCAGGACATGCGGGCTGATCGCAGCGGGATCGATCCCTGCGCGCGCCGCCAGTTCGCGCAGCATCTGGAACAGCCGCACGCGCGAGATATGCGCCTTGCCCGAAGGAAACAGCCAAGTCGAACCGTCAGCCAGCAACGGCACCCAGCGGTCGAGCGCCTCGCGCGCACGTTCGGACAGAGGAACCAGCCGTTCCTTGTCGCCCTTGCCGCGCACGATCAGATATTCGCGCTCGCCGGCGATGGCGCGGCGCGGCAGCGACACCAGTTCGCTGGCGCGGAGGCCCGAACCATAGAGGAGTTCGAGCAGCAGCAGCATCCGGACGGCGGCGGCGGGCGGCGTTTCGCCTGACGCCTCCTCGCCGGCCTGCTCGAACAGCCGCGCGACATGCGCGTGGGTCAGTATCCGCGGCAGAGGTCGGCGCGTCGCGGGCCGCGCAATGTCGAGCGCCGGATTGTCCGCCCGTTCACCTTCGCCTTGCAGAAAGGCAAAAAACTGGCGCAGCGCCGACAGCTTGCGCGCCGCGCTGCTTGCTGCAAGCGACTGATAATCAGCCATCAATTTGCGCAGGACCGCCGCGTCGGCGTCAGCCAGCCGGCCCTTTACCCACTCTGCCGCCTGCTCCAGATCGCGGCGATAGGCGGTCAGCGTGTTACGTGACGCTCCGCGCTCGGCCGCCATCATCTCGAGAAAACGGTCGATCAGGACGCCGTCAGACACGCACCAGCGCTTCGGCGGCAATCATCCGCGCTTCCGGCGCAAGGCCCACGTCGCGCAACGCCCGGACGATATAATAGAGATGATAGGGCGGCACTTTCGACCACTCGCCCTGCATCCCCGCCGCCGCGAGAAGCGCCACCATGCCGGGTTCGCGCCGTTCGGCGGCCGCCATGATCGCCCGCGACCAGCGCGTCTGCTTGCCCAGATCGACCTCAAGGTCGCTCGCCGCCGATGCCGCCGCGCTCGCGTCGAGCCGCCCCAGGCCGGCGAGGCCCGCAAGCAGGAATTTCGATCGCAGTGCGTCGGCGCTGTCGTCGTCGCCCGCGAACTGACCGACGGCGCCGGCGCTCATGCCGGTCAGCGGTCGCGGCGATCCCACCGCGAGCACGCCCCACGCGCGGCTGCCGACCGAAACGGTCGGGACCCATGCGACGGCATTTTCGTCATATCCGCCAGCCAGCATCGATCCCAGGAGCTGCCAGGGATCGCCGCCGACGTCAGTATTCACAGGCAAGGCCGCTGCGGCGCGCGCGGTTGCGACCATCGCGGCATAGCGGCCGGTCGGATTGGCATCGGCGCCCCAAAGGCGCTCCATCGCCGCATAGCGAGCGGCACCGGTTGCCAGACGAAAGGCTGCGCGCAGTTGCTCGGTCTGCGCGGTGACCGCCTCGGCGGGTTCCTCTTCGCTCGCAGCGGCGCTCAGCAAGGATACATAGGCCTCGCTCGACAGCACGCCGCGCGCGGCGGCTTCGGGCGCTGCGGCGATGCGGCTCGCCATATCGGTCATCGGCGCCAGGACCGTCCAGCTCTTGATATTGGGCGCCGCCGATGTGCGCAGCGCCTCGGGCACCGGAATCGCGGTCGCCGTCGCCATGCCAAAGCGCCAACTGGTCAGTCGGTCGATATTATTCCATTCGATCGTTGTCGAACGGCGGCCGGCGCCCGTCGCGCCCAGCACACGCTCGGCCAGCAATATGTCGAAGTTCGATATCCTGCCGCTCGACCGCACGCGGCCGATCGCCCAGCCCGCAGGCCCGGCTTCGCCCGACAGCCCCGAACAGATCGCCGACGACAGGCGCCAGGCCTGCTCGTCACCATGGGCAAGGCCCGCGGGAACATAGGGACACATGCCCGCCGGGTCGGCGTTGGCAAGATAGGTCTGCTGTGCCGCGGCGGCCAGGCGCGGGCTCGCGCGGTCATAGTCGACCGACTGGACGATCCGGCGCGCCGTGATCGATTCGCCCATGCGCAGCAGCAACGAAGCACGGTCGGCGGCAAGGTCGGCACCGTTGATCGTCTCGGGCGTGTCGATCGCCGACGCGAGCGAGCGGCGGAGCAATATCTGGCCCCAGCGCGAGGCAAGCTGGCCATTCGTCTTGCGCATGATCGCAGCGGCGTATTGCCCGCGCACGCCAAAGGCATCGGGCGCCAGCCCGCCCGTTTCGGGCGTCAGCGGCCCGATCCGGGTGAGCAGACGGCGCGCCCCCGGCGGCAGGTCATATTTCAATCCGCCTGCTTCGGCTTCTTCGCCTTCCTCACCCTCTTCGCCATCTTCGGCGGGTGCACTGACGCTCGAAGTCCCGATCGTCGGCGCGACGGGCGGTGGGGTGCTGCCATTTGCGGGCGCCGAACTCGGCGTCGGGGTTGCGGTCGGCGATGGCGTCGGGGCTGGGCGCGGCGCGGGCGTCTCGGCGGGGTTGCCAAAGCCCTCGGGCAACAAGGATTCCTGCGCGAGCGCGGGCAGGACCAGTACGGCTGCGAGCGCGGTGCCCGAAAGGCCCAACGTCAGCGAGAGCGTTTTCATCTTCATCGCACTTCGCTTTCGGGCGCAACACGCCGGGGCGGCGCGCTTGGGGCAATCTCGTCGGTCACATCCACCTCAATCATTCGCGGCTCGATCGGCCGGTCTTTTCGCCGCAGGCAGTAAAGCATTGTCCCGCGCGGCACGGGCGGTATAGCCGCGCGGACCATGTCGCGAAACCCGAAAAGCCCGGGCCCCGTTTCTTCGGGCGCCGTCCCCGCGTCGATCCGCGACCGGTCGATCGTGCTCGTCGGGCTGATGGGGTCGGGAAAGTCGACGATCGGCCGCCGCCTCGCGCAACGCCTGGGCATGCGCTTCGCCGACGCCGACGACGAAATCGAGCGCGCGGCGGGCATGACGATATCCGATATTTTTGCGCGTTTTGGCGAGGCGCATTTTCGCGACGGCGAACGCCGCGTGATTTCGCGCCTGCTGGGCGAAAAGCCGATGGTGCTCGCGACGGGCGGTGGCGCGTTCGTCAATGAAGAGACTCGCGCCCTGATCCTCCACGACAGCCTGTGCATCTGGCTCGACGCCGATATCCCGACATTAGTCGAGCGCGTAGGCCGCCGCAGCCACCGCCCGCTGCTCAGGAACCGCGATCCTGGCGAAGTGCTGCGCGAACTGGCGGCGGTCCGCAATCCCATCTATGCCGAAGCGCATCTTCGCATCAGTTCGGCAAGCACGCCGCACGACCATACGGTGCGCGCGATCCTGGAGGCCCTGTCAAAGTGGGAAAATCCGAAATGGAAAGCCTGACCGTTGACCTCGGCAGCCGCAGCTACCCGATATTGATCGGCGACGGGCTGATCCGCGAGATCGGCGCGCATGTCGCACCGCTGCTGAAACGCCCGCGCACGATGATCGTCACCGACAGCCATGTCGCGGACCATTATCTGATCCCGCTCGGCACGTCGCTGGCGATGGAGAATATCTCCTTCTCCTCCTTCGTCCTCGAACCGGGTGAAGGAACGAAAAGCTGGGCCGGGCTCGCGCGGCTGACCGAATGGCTGATCGGCGAAGGCGTGGAGCGCGGCGATCATGTCATCGCTCTGGGTGGCGGCGTGATCGGCGACCTCGTCGGATTCGCCTGCTCGATCGTAAAGCGCGGCTGCAATTTCATCCAGGTGCCGACCACCTTGCTGGCGCAGGTCGACAGCAGCGTCGGCGGCAAGACCGCGATCAACGTGCCCGCGGGCAAGAACCTCATCGGTGCCTTCCATCAGCCCGCCTTGGTCGTGATCGACCCGACGACGCTCGAAACGCTGCCGCGCCGCGAACTCGGCGCGGGCTATGCCGAGGTCGTCAAATATGGCCTGATCGACGACGCCGATTTCTTCGCATGGTGCGAAAACCATGGCGCGGCGCTGCTCGCGGGCGACAGCGCGGCACGCCACAAGGCGATTGCGCACAGCGTCGCGGCCAAGGCGCGGATCGTCGCTGCCGACGAGCGCGAGACGCAGGATATTCGCGCGCTGCTCAACCTCGGACACAGCTTCGGCCACGCGCTCGAGGCTGAAACGGGCTATTCGGACCGGCTGCTCCATGGCGAAGCCGTCGCGGCGGGCATGGTGCTCGCGCATCAATTCTCGGCCGCGAACGGCCTTTGCACCGCCGAAGACGCCGAACGCGTGCGCGCGCACCTGGCAAGCGTCGACCTTCCGCACAGCCTTGCCAGCGCCGGAATCAACACCGACGGCGCGACCCTCGCCGGCCATATGGCGCATGACAAAAAGGTCCGCGGCGGCAAGCTACCGCTGATCCTGACCCGCGGCATTGGGCAGAGCTTCGTCACCGAGGACTACGGCCTCGATGCGGTGGCGGAATTCCTCGACCGCTGAAGGGGGCGCAGCGAGAGTCAGGTCGGTCAAGCGAACGTACACTTTCGACCAGGAGCGGACACTCCACCCAATCTAAACCGTTCGCATCGAGCGAAGTCGAGATGCCCATCGGGCTGGGCGTTTCGTCGATGGGTGTCTCGACTTCGCTCGACACGAACGGAGAAAGGGCGGAGCTCAAAGCGACCGGTTGCAGACCTCCCCATATCGTCACCCCGGACTTGATCCGGGGTCCCGCTTGAGGTCGAAGCCATTGGGCGCGTCAAAAAGCGGGATCCCGGGTCAAGCCCGGGATGACGGGAGTGGGGGACGGGATGTCCGCTCACCACCCCAAAACAGACATCGCCTTCAAATAGGTCTTTCCTACATTATCCGGCCGTGCCAGCCTTCATCCGGCTCTTTCATTCGGTGGACAAAAAGCGGTCGCTGCCCGGCTTGCGGGTGCCTCCATGATCGGACGTGCCGCGCACATCCAGCACCCCGCGACTTGCAAATCGGCGCGCTCATAGGGCTGAACTTTCCTGAACTTTGGAATATTGCGCGGCCCTTGCGCCGATCCGATCCGGATACAGCCGGGCGAAGTTCCGCGCTTCGCTTTGGCGGCGGACATCAGGATGCGTTCGACAATGGCGTCAAACTCTTCCCTGCCCATCGGGTGGAGCGAATCGTAGCTGGTGACGCTGTCCGGCCACCGTCCATGCCCCTCGCCCGACAAATATAGCTGCCGGCTACGGTCTCGACCTCTTTGGCGGTTGAGCGATCGCTGTCTATGAAACGAGGCTGATGCATGACCGACGTCTATCGAAGCCAATATCCTCTATCCCCCCAAGCCGTCGTCTCCGTCACGCCGCCTTTTTTGCTTTCGGCGCCGGCGTCTTGGGCTTGTAACGGCAGAGGTCGTCGACCGGACACCGCCAGCATTCGGGGGTGCGCGCCTTGCAGATATAGCGGCCGTGGAGGATCAGCCAGTGATGCGCGCCGACGCGGAAGGGCGCGGGCGTGTTTTTTTCGAGCTGCTTTTCGACCGCAAGAACCGTCTTGCCCGGCGCAAGACCCGTGCGATTTCCGACGCGGAAGATATGGGTGTCGACCGCGAAGGTCTCGGCCCCGAAGGCACAGTTCATCACGACATTGGCGGTCTTGCGCCCGACGCCGGGCAACTCGACCAGCGTGTCGCGGTCGGCGGGCACCTCACCGTGAAACTCGCGGACGAGGATTTCGCTGAGCGCGATGACATTCTTTGCCTTGCCGTTGAACAGCCCGATCGTCTTGATGTGCTGCTTCAGCCCCCCCTCGCCAA